>LWDU01039405.1_pt1 | contig 191695 bp, 164 predicted proteins | sample 727161 | NCBI WGS metagenome assembly LWDU01 (sample SAMN04566230, study PRJNA314399) | hydrothermal vent metagenome | isolation source: deep sea hydrothermal plume seawater | place: Mexico: Gulf of California, Guaymas Basin | collected 2004-07-11 | reverse complement strand
CCGAATGCTGCTGACGGGATACAAGTCGGCTTCTTGCACCAGCCATTCGGGCCCAGCGTAGCGATCACTCAATTCGCGCAGCAAGTCGATCAATTCGTTGAAGGCTTCACGACTTTCAGAGTTTTTGGCGGTCAAGCTTGCATCCTTGGACTTTTCTGGGGTGGAGCGAAAGCATATCATCGTCGCCACAAGGTTGATGAACACCGGGCACCCCAACCGGTCCAATGCAATTAATAGGAGCACCGATGAGTCGCGACACCTCCCGCACCGATAAAGGCGCGCAAGCCTATGCTGATCTCGCCGAAGTCATTCGCGAGATCGAGGAGAAGTACATAGGCCCCGAGCGCGGAATGAACACCTCCGCCGAACGTTCAGCGGGTCGATACTTGTTGGCGAACGCGCTTCAACACGGGTTTCAGTGCTGGTTCGATTCCGACCCGACGCGCCCGATGTTTCAACGCTGGTTGGGCGTGAAGAAGAAGCTCCTCGGCGACAACCCCGATGCGGTCTACTACGGCGCCATCGTTGACCCGGCAGGTACCTTTCGGATCCGCGGCAATGTCCATGGGGCTTGTTATACGTCGTTCAGCGTCGAGACCGGCGCACAGGAAGGCCACATCTCGAAGGGCGTGATCTCTACCTTGAACGACACCGAATTCGACATTGCGGCCGACGGTAGCTACGAGCTCATCGCCAGCCCCGAACCGCAACCGCGCAACTGGCTTCGCCTCGAACCCAACGCGGGAAGCATCACCACCCGTCACTACTGGGAGTGGAGTCGCAACGTTGCGGCCGACCCGACGTTCGAGGTTCCGCTCTGGATCGAACCGGTGGAAGATCCCGGCCCTGCCGCTCCGATGGACGACGATGCGATCGCGGCGGGCATTCAGCGGGTGATCAATTTCATTCGCGGCCTCACGATCGACTTTCCCGACCTCCCGCCCGAAGTCATGCCCTCGTGGGTTTCAAATGTTGTCAACGAATTCGACAACTCGGCTTATGAAGAAAGTAACGCCGAGATCGGCTACGCGGCCGTCGACAATGCCTACCTGCAAGCGCGCTATGAGCTGAGACCGGATCAAGCGCTCGTCATGCGCGGGCGCTTTCCACGCTGTCGTTTCGCCAACGTCGTCATTTGGAATCATCGACTCCAAACGCCACCCTATCGCTATCGCGACGTCTCGATCAATCGAAACCAGATTCAGTATGAGCGCGACGGCAGCTTTAAGATCGTCATCGCCCACCGCGACCCAGGTGTGCCGAACTGGATCGATACGGCTGGGCAGGAGACGGGGATGATTTTCTGGCGGTTCTTGATGCCCGAGGAACCTGCGCCTCCGATCATCGCCGAAGTCGTCGACGTTGACACGTTGAGCGAATAAAACAGAGGAACAGGAGCCGCTTCCCCGATGCCTCGTATCAAAGATCTTTCTGAGCACTACACCCGTCCTAGTTGGGTTCGCCGCATCAACGCGATGGGCGATTCAGTGGGCGGCGCTCATAACCTCGTCCCACTCGACCCCGACGCACTCATTCGTTCAGCCACACGTTCAACGGGTGGCCTTTCGGATTTCGGCGATTTTGATGGCGATTGGCATGCGCGGTTGCTTTCACTCATCAGCGAAATCGAAGCAACCGGGGGGTTGCACGCGTTGGGTCGGCTGATGACGCGGCAAGAAATTCTGCGTGGCTTGCGAACGCGTCTTTTGCTCACCAAAGTCCGCACCGAACACCCGGCCATCGCAGACGAACAAATCGAAGCCCCGCTCGTGATTACCGGACCACCACGTTCCGGAACCTCCATTCTGTTCGAGTTGCTGGCGCTCGATCCAAACGCGCGCGCACCGCTCGCGTGGGAAGTCCTGCATCCGGTGCCATTCGGCGGTGCAAGCGGCGACGCCCTACGCGCGATGGCCGAATGCGAGCAGGAATTCTGGTCGGACGTGCAACCCGAATTCGAAACCATCCACGAACTTCGCGCGGATCTTCCCGTTGAGTGCGTAACGCTTACGCTGCCAAGCTTCACGGGTGGCCACTGGGGCATGATTGCCAACATGCCCAACTGGGTGGCCGACTACCCTGCCACGATGGATTACCACCGCGCGTTGCTACAGACGCTTCAGTACGGTGGCCCACCGAAAAACTGGATCGTCAAGACACCGCTCTACCTGGTATTCATCGACCTCGTGTTCGCAACCTATCCCGACGCCTGGGTGATTCACACGCACCGCGATCCGCTCAAAACCGAACCTTCGAGTCTGAGCACCCTCGCCACAGTGCGCTGGGAACGCAGTGAAGAAGTCGAGCTGCCCGAAGCCAACGGCGCGGGGCTGGGGGACGTGATGATGCTGCTAGCCCAACGACGAGCGGGCGGCGGTCTACCCGACCAAATTATCGATTCGCACTTTAGCGACCTGATGTCCGACCCCGTCGCAGCAATCGACAAACTCTACGGCCAGATGCAGCGCCCCTTCCTCGGTGAACACGCCGATGCCATCCGGCACTACCTCGAAGCGAAGCCCAAAGGCAAGTTCGGCAAGCACAAGTACTCGGCCGAAGAATGGGGTTTTGACCCAGCGAAGCTGCGTGAGAAAATGCTCCCGTACACCGACTACTACGGTATCAAGCTCGAGGCGTAGGAGAGCCTCGCATTTTGAGGTCCCTTGGGTTCGAAGGGCGACAACGGCAAGTTCAAAGACGGGGTGACGATCGATTCGCGCTACTTCTCTTGAAGCTTCCCGAAGGAGTTGTACAGCCACGCTTTGCCAAGTTACCGGGCCCCAGAATGCACACAGAGCCCCTCAGCCCCACCCCAAACAGTTTCGTAAACCGTAGGTCAGAGGTTTGTTTGAAAGCATGCTTTCAAACCTCTCGGGGGCGCCATCTTGGGTCGTTGGATCAAGGGCTTGGGGGGAAGCAGGGCGTGACGGCGTTTTGGAGGCTGTTACTTCTTTGAAGCTTCTTGGACGAGTTCACAGGGGTCGAATTGGGGAGCAAGCCGAAACTGGATGTCGGAATCTGACCCATGCCCCGATTGGCGCTACATTTTGTTGTCAGCATCGGCACGCAGCGCCCCGCGTCTTGCATCTGCAGCTGGAAGCATATTTCACTGCGAGATGTCGGAGTAGGAGGTTCAGCCCCACAGGTTCCCTGATCAGTTTCTTGTGTTAGGGAGCAAAGGAGAAACCCACGGAGTTCAGACACAATTCTCTACCTGTATCCAAGAATGAGATTTTGCTCGAGTCGCTTTATGCGGGAGTCTTCGGTGGCTCGGCGGTAGCTCTCTTGTTTTTGTTGGTCGATACGATGGACGGGCGGCCACTTTACACGCCCACGCTTCTTGGGAGCGTGCTCTTTTTCGGCATCGACGCAAAAGATGTGACCGTGCGCTTGGATGCTGTCGCGTTGTTCAGCGTCTTGCACATTACGGTATTCACATTGCTGGGCGCCCTGATCTCGCTGGTCGTGCGCAAGGTCGAGCTGCAATCACGGCATCCTGCTCTCCTGCTCCTCCTGCTATTCGCGGTCATTGAAGCGACCTTCTTTGTCGTGGCCCCACTGGCCATGCCTGGGGTAATTCAGAGTCTGGGCATCGCGCGGGTCGGGGTCGCGAACCTGATGGCAGCCGCTGCGCTGACGGCTTTCTTCGTGATCACACACCACTCAAAGACCAGGGGGATGTTCGAGCACGTAACCGCCGACTTCGTCTTCGATACGTTCTATTCAGCTGCGGTTGGTGGCACGACCGTGGCCATGTTTTTTTTCGTGCTCGACATCGTGGACGGTCATCCCTTCTTTACACCCGCTCTCGTCGGCCACGTGCTCTTTCTCGGGGCCGACGCAGCGACTGTGGTGAACCCCAAGATGACGAGTGCGGTGATCTTCATCATCCCGCTGCACTTCGCGGCATCACTCGTGATGGGCTACGTCGTCACTTGGATGGTTCACGCCGTCGAGCTGCGCTCGCGGCATCCCGTCGAGGTGCTGCTGGTCATGTTTGTGATCGTTGAAGTGAGCTTCTTGCTCGTGGTCCCACTAGTGACGCCCGGGGTGATCGAGAGAGTGGGAATCGTCCGCATGTTGTGCGCGAACCTGATGGGGGCAGCTGCGATTTCATGCTTCTTCGTTTGGTCTCACAGCGAGGTTCCCGGCTCGGCCGTCACGAGTGCTCCAAACGAGTCCAAGGAGGAAGAAACACCGATCGCTACGATCGGCGTTTGATCGCGTCGAAAGCCCTCGATGCACGTGAGGTACGTCGAGGGCTTAGGCCTCGCTTTGGGCCGGGATTCTTTGCCCCAAATCACCGCGCAACAATGCATCCTCTTAACGGTCGATGTCGATGGGCTTGGTCAGAAAAGCGCTTGCTCCGACTTCGAGGGCTTGCACGGCAATCTCACTGCTGCCGTAGCCGGTGAGTACTGCGACGACTGTCGATGGGGATCGAGCTTTGACGACCTTGATTACGTCGAGGCCGCTGTCCCGGCCGAGACGAAGATCGATCACTGCGAAGCGATAATTGAGGTCGGACTTGTTCTGGACGGCCTGCAGTCCATCGAGCCACTCCACGCTGTATCCGCGATCCATGAATTCGACGACAAGTGTGTCGGCAAAATGCTCGTCGTCGTCAACGATCAGCAGCGTCGATTCGCCGCGGCCCAAAATCCTGGGAATTTCGCCGGGCGTTGAACGATGCAAGGAGTCCACGAAATCTTGACGCTCAGGCACCGCCAGTTTCCCGACTCTCGGCCGGGTCCGCGAGCCTGGTCGCCCTTCGTATCCAGAAGACCAGCACAGAACTCATCAGTAGCAGGATGATGACGAGCACTCCGAGCAGGAAGAGTATCCCCGCCTCGACCCCTTGGCTCATCGGTGAGTTCGGATCTCCAAAGCAGACGGAGCAGGCGATTGCCGGGCGCGCGCTCAACATTGATGCGATGCAGGTCAGAACCAGAAGCTTCGTGCTGACCGTCAACTTGTCGCTCATAGATAACTCTGGTACTTCAATTTGCGCAAGAACCAAAGCCCGTACCACACCAAGAAGGCGCTGCCGAGAAGGGAGCCAATTCCGAGAGCGAGGTACATCCAGCTGCCGGATCGGGTGAAGTCATGTATCGCCCAGACGCCAAGTCCGATACCCAGCCATGTTGAAACCACGATGAAGAAAATGTGAAAGGCTTTTAGGGACATTGATCTTTCTCACTGACGTCAGTTGGGGAGTGGCCACAGAGGGCCGATTCCCGTCTCTGTCAAAATCGGCCCGGCGAATACTGAAAAGACGAAGGCGGCACACAAGATCAGGAGCCAGTGAATCACCTTTTCTTCAGAGATCAAATGCATGAAGTAGGCCGCCACCAGGCTGGCCTTCACCGTGGCCACAATAACTGCCAACGTGATCGCTTGACCCGTCGGCAAATCGAGATACGAGAGGGCAACCGTGACGATAGTCAGGACGCCCAGAGCAGCGAACACCATCAGGTACACCCTGACGTGCTGCTTTACATGTTCTGCATCGGACCCGCTCATGGCGATCTCCTACAGTAGATACAATACAGGAAAGAGAAAAATCCAAACAAGATCTACGAAGTGCCAGTAGAGGCCAGAGATCTCGATCCGGCCTTCGAATCGCACGCGGTCGGTCTTCCACGTTTTCGCCCCGAACAGCAACAGCCACAGATTCACCAGCACACCGAGGAAGATATGTAACGCGTGCAGCCCGGTCAGCGTGAAGTACAGCGCGAAGTAAGTGGACGGATTGGTGGCCTCGGGCCAGCCGACGCTTGGGTAAATGTGGTGATCAAATTTTGCGTTGTACTCAAAGCCCTTCACGACCAGGAATAAAGTTCCCAGACCAATCGTGATTCCAAGGTACATCTTGAACGCGTCGAACTTGTCCATCTTTAGCGAGGCCCACGACATCACCATGGTCACGCTCGAGGTGATGAGGATCAGGGTGTTGACCGTGCCGATCGGCACACTCAATCCCGCTTCGACACCCGTGGGCCAATACTCGGCTGGTGAACTCACGCGGAGCAGCACATAGGAAGAGAAGAGTGCACCGAACAGCATGATCTCGGACGACAGGAAGATCCAAATTCCGAGTTTGCCACTGGTGACGCCCGTCATCGGATGCGGTTCAAGCTGATAGGGAAGTTCGATAGCCGATGACACGATCTACACCTCCTGCTTTATGTGCTGCGGAGAGAAATCACTCGCTGCGCCGGGTACGCTGTATTCATAGGGATCGCTGTAGACCATGGGAGGCTCGAGAAAGTTTCCGTGCGGAGGCGGTGTCGGTGTCGCCCATTCGAGCGTTGTGGCCCGCCACGGATTGTCGTCGACGCGCTCTCCTTTTCGCATGCTCATGAAGAAGTTGATCACGAAGGGGATCTGAGCCAGGGCGAGGCACCATGCCGACCAGGAGCTCAGGACGGTCAGGTCGTGGGCCGCCTGACCAATCTCGTAGACGCGGGGATCGAACAACCGGCGACTGACTCCCGCCATGCCTTCGAAGAGCATGGGCATGAAGATGCCGTTCATGAACACCAGGGAACTCCAGAAATGGAGCTTCCCTAGCGTCTCGTTCAGCGCGCGACCGGTAACCTTGGGATACCAGTAATAGATGCCCGCGAACATCGCGAAGATGGTGCCGGGCGCGACAACATAGTGGAAGTGCCCGATCACGTAGTAGCTATCGTGCAGGTAGACATCCGGGGCGGCCAGACCCAATGGCAGTCCCGTGAGTCCGCCGATGCCGAACATGGGCAGGAACGCCAACGCGAAAAGCATGGGTACGTTGAATCGGATCGAGCCACCCCAAAGGCTCATCACCATGCAGGTGAGAATGATCACCGAAGGAATCGAGATGATCATCGTGGTGGCTTGGAAGAATGCACCCATCGTCGTACCCATGCCGGTCAAGTACATATGGTGGGCCCATACGAAGAAGGACAGGAAGAAGAGGAACAGGATCGAGTACACCATCGCTCTGTAGCCCCACAAAGGCTTCCGCGTGTTGTTGGCGATAACCTCGGCCACGATTCCCATTCCAGGCAAGATAAGGACGTACACCTCGGGATGGCCGAGGAACCAGAATAAATGCTGCCAGAGCAAGACAGCGCCTCCGCCGACCGCCGCGATCTGCTCGCCTCCGACCACCAACCCGCTGGGCAGAAAGAAGCTCGTTCCGGCCAGACGGTCCATCAGCTGCATGACGCCCGCAGCCTGGAGAGGAGGAAATGCCAGCACGAGCAAGAACGCGGTCACGAGCTGGGCCCAAACGAAGAAGGGCAGCCGAAAGAACGTGAGCCCGGGCGCGCGCAAATGAATGATCGTGACGATGAAGTTGAGTCCTCCCAAAACACCAGCCAATAGGTCTGTCCCGTCGTTGCGATCACGGATAGAGGGGCGTAGGAAGTCCATCCCGAGCTGGCCGCGCCACCGGGCAAGAAGAAGCTCGCGAGCATTACGACACCGCCGATCACGAACGCCTGGTAGCTCGCCATGTTCAGTCTGGGAAAGGCCATGTCGGGGGCGCCGATCTGGAGCGGAACGACGTAATTCCCGAATGCTCCCACGGCAAGCGGCACGATCCCCATGAAGACCATGATGGTTCCGTGCATGGCGCCGAGTTGATTGTAAAACGTCGGCAGCATGGCGCCGCGATCCACCTGACCCTCGCCGAGCAGTCCCCCCACGATCGGGATGGCTTCCCCGGGATAGGCGAGCTGCCAACGCATCATCATCATCAGGCAGAAGCCAAAGAACAGGAACAACAAGGCGGTGATTCCGTACTGGATTCCAATCACCTTGTGATCAGTGGAAAACACGTACTTGCGTAGGAAGCTCAGTTCGGCGTGTGATTCGCTCATGCTCTGTGTCCTCTTGGCAGAACGGTTCGCTCTCTACGAATGATCAGTCCAACCCCAATAAGGCGTGTTCTTCATCCAGCCAAAGCTGGAAGTCCTCCTGAGATTCGATGGTGACCGTGGCTTTCATCTCATAGTGACCCAAGCCGCACAACTGAGCGCACCCCAGCTGAAACACGCCTCCGGATTTCGCCTCGAACCAGATCGGTATCTCCATCCCGGGGATCAGATCCTGGGTCACGCGCATGACGGGAATCTTGAAACTATGGATCACGTCCTTGGTCGTCAGACGCGCGATCACCGGCCTGCCGTATGGAAAGTGCAACCCCCGGACGGTGATGTCATCAATCCCGTTGTCGTCGTCGAAATCCAGACCCGCCGGATTGTCGTCGGCGTAAAACTCCACACCCGTCCTGCCAAATATTCCGTCTTGCCCCGGGTAGTGGAACAACCATTTGAACTGCTCGGCCACGACGCGTACAACCATTGCGTCCTGCTGCGGAAACGCGGTCTTGATCTTTGCCCAAGCCGGTCCGTCGATCGCGATCAGCAGAACTGCTTCTGCGGCAGCAACCCCCCCCACGATCCACTTGTAAAGCGTCCCGGAGATCGGTTCATAAACGGCTACGTGGTCCGGGCGCTCGCGAAAGCGCACCAGGCAGTACACGATGAAGCCCATCCAGCCGACGAAGAGAACGAGCATGAACCAGTGGAGCAAGTTGATCGTGGCATCGATCTCGCCACCGTGCACAGAGACGTTCGGCGGTAGCCACCATCCATATTCGGGCGCGTTCACAGGACCCCCCTTTGTTACTGGTTCAACTTGGTTGGACTGAGCTTCCCGGCTCCTATTTCTTGGCGAACGTGAAGTCGACCGTCTTGGCGTCGCTGTCACCGACGGTGACCGTTTGCTCTATCATGTCGTACTTTTCGTGCCACGCTTCGATCGTGTAGGTACCGGCACTAAGATTCGGCAGTTCGAACGAGCCCTCAGCTCCGGTGACCGCAAAGTAGGGATGTGGCACCACGGCAACATACGCGTTCATCCAAGGGTGGATGTCGCACTTGACCTTCATTGGCGGTTGGCTCTCATCCCGCCTCATTCTGACTGAAATGTCAGCGGCACCGGGAGGTTGGGATCGATTAAAGGACCTGTTGACCTTGCCAAATCCGTGGACGTTGTGGGCCGTGGGGTCGCTGGTCTTGATCGCGAGGGTTTGGCCGGTTCGCATACCCTGAACGTGTGGCGTGTACATGCAGCCAACCTGCTCGAGCATGGCGTCACCGCTGGGCATCGGGAACTCCCAGCCCTCTGCGCCGGACTTGATCCAGACGAAGACGTTGCGAAGAGTACCGTTTTCATTAACGATTACGGACTCGGGCTTTTGTCTCACGCCGCCGTGCATCTCCGCGCATTTCTCGTCCGCGCCCGCCATGTCGATGCCCCTGGATCGCGGTTGCTTCCCATCGAACTTAACGGTTCCAGAGATGCTTGCGGTGCCCATGGCTGGGTCCCACGGCTTGCCGTCTCCCGCTTGAGCAACGGCGGGGACCAAGATCACCAGGCAGGTTGCAATTCGAATCAGTCGATTTTCCACAAGGCTCCCAGTGTGCGCACCTGATTGGGTGGAGCGCAACAATTCGATGGTTGACGTGGGACGCAAAACGATTGACTTCAGCTTTCTGACTGCAACTTCAACGGTTCAAATTCAAACATCCCCTAGCTAGTGAGGCCGATCGCTCCGCAGGTCATACTGCACAGTTTTTGACTGATGACAGTGCAGCGTTTGGTTGCATGCGACGGGATGCACCTCCAAGCATGTTAGAGTGGCGGCGGTTCGCGAGTAGCAAACCTACAACGGTAACAACTGAGGCATGCAGCCCCGCCCTCCGATCAGGTCCATGCGCGTGACGGAGCGCTTGAGTGTAACTGCTCAGGCGAAGCGGTGACCTTGGGAGCCGTCCGGTGCGATTGGCCAGAAGTCCGTGCACGCACGAAAAATATCCCAGGCCTTCGCATGCATCCGCGAAGTGCCCAAGCTCCGCTCCAAACTCTGTAAGCCAATGCTCCGAGGTTCCCGCCCCGCCGCCTAGGAACGGGTTCGCGCCTCCGGGAGGAGTGCATGGCTGAAGGGAGCGGCTGGGCGAAAGCGCTGGGGGGTGTGCGCGGCGGGATCCTGAAGATCTCCCTCATCTTAGTTGTCGTCTATGTGCTGGCGTACCTGCTCCCGCGCGCCTTCGAGGCAGCGGACTACAGGAACTTTCCGGTAATCGGAAGCCGAGTTCTCGTGTGGTCGGTGGCGGAGGCCCACCTCATGTTCGCCGCATTTGTGCTGGGCGTGCCGATTTTCGTATTCATTGCCGAACTGCTTGGGGTGTACCTCAAGAACGATGAGTACGATGGGCTCGCCAAGGAGTTCATGCGCTTGTTGGCCATGAGCTACACGATTACCGCCATCCTCGGCGGAATTCTTCTGGTCGCATTGGTAACCCTCTACCCGAAATTCACGGCTCATATGGAGAAGGTATTCGAGCCCACGTGGGCGTTCTACGTGGCCGTCATCTTCTCCGAAGCCCTGTTTTCGTATCTCTACTTCTACAGTTGGGACCTGCTGCAAGGCTCGCGCAAGCATTGGCACCTGCTGATCGGCGTTGTGGTGAATGCGCTGGGGATCGGCATCCTGGTGATCACCAATGCCTGGACGGGCTACATGACCACGCCGGGCGGAGTCGAGGGAACCGACCTCGCCATTACGGTCACGAGCAGGATCGAAGCGTTCATGAACTACTCCTGGAACCCCCTGAACATCCATCGCCTGCTTGCGAATGTCTGTTTCGGCGGAGCCATCGTGGGCGCCTATGCGGGATTCCGCTTCTTGGCCGCGACCACCGATGAGGAGCGCGCCCGCTTCGATTGGATGGGATACATCGGCAGCTTCATCGCAGTCGCGGCCTTCATTCCACTGCCCTTTGCGGGCTACTACCTGGGCCGAGAAATCTACGCTTACAGTCAGCAGATGGGCGTGTCGATGATGGGCGGATCTTTCGCCCAGCTCTGGATTCTACAGGCCATTCTCATCGGTGCGCTCTTCCTCGCCATCAATCTCTACCTGTGGCTGGCCATGGCCCGCATTCCGGGTGGGGAGCGTTATAAAAAATTTCAAGCGCCGGTCTTGTTTGTACTCGCCACCGGCCTCGCGGTCTGGGCCACGCCGCACAGCATCATCGCCACTTTTGCAGAGATGAAGGCCATGGGCTCTGCTCACCACCCGAAGCTCGGTGTGCTCGGGGTCATGTCTGCGAAGAACACCGCGGTCAATCTGATGATCCTGGCCACGTTTGTGACCTTTATGTTGTATCGACGTGGCAACAAGTTGGCAAAGTCGTCCTTCGTCACGGTCGGCAATTCGATCCAGATCGTAGGTCTGCTGGCCGCTCTGGGTGTCATCGTCGGGATCGGGATCTATGGATACTTCGTCCCCGCCGCGGTGCGCGTCGGGCTCTCGGTCTACCAACCGCTGATGGTCGCGGCGTTCATGGCCTTGTTCCTGGCGCTCGAGGTTCCGATTTACCGCGGCTCGGAATCCCTGGGCGAAATCAAGTGGGGTCAGATCCCTCGGATATCACAGTACGTTTTGTTCTTTCTAGCCGTGACGTTTACATGGCTGATGGGATTGATGGGCTACATCCGATCGGGCATCCGACAGTTTTGGCACGTCTACCAGGTGATGAAAGATACGAGTGAGAACGCGTTCATTCCAAGTCACGGATTTGCGACGATGGTGATCTCGATCATCGTGCTGATTTTCTTCTTGTTCGTCTCGATGGTCTTCGCGCTGGCGATGCGTTCCGAATTGCAAGATCGAGAGCAGCAGTGAGAAAGGTCTTCCTTCGAATCGTGGGTTTCGTGCTCATGATCGATCTGTTCTATATGAGCATCGGCCGTTTGTACTTGACGCAATCCGAAGAGCATCCTCCACTCGAGCTGCAAATCACTGCGGACATCGATGTCGACACCCTGGTGGGAATGGGCGAGACCCTGGTCAAGAACAAGGGTGGCTGCCTGCTCTGCCACAAACTTGCGGAAGTGGGAAACACCCGCGGTCCAGACCTGCGCGGCATCGGGGGGCGCGCCGCGACACGCAAGCCCGGCATGAGCGCCGAGGCCTACCTGGTGGAGTCACTCATCAATCCAGGTGCGTTCGTCGTAGAGGGGTTCGCGACTCCGGGTGGTGAGAGCATCATGCCGGCCGCTGACCGCCCCCCCGCCGACATGAGCGCGACCGAACTCAAGGCCCTCGTGGCTTTTCTGCAGTCGCTGAGCGGTGAGGTCACGGTCCGGGTCACAGAACAAGACGTCACTTCCGCGGCAGCTCGCAAGCAAAAGAAGCCGGCGCCCACAAGTAGTCATCCCGGCTTTGCGCTGCTGACCGCCAAGGCCTGCGTGGCCTGCCACGATGTGACTGGAGATACGAGGCGGGTCGGACCTCCACTGACTCAGGTTGGAGAGCGGTTGTCCGCCGCGCTGATTCGTCAGTCGATCATCGACCCCGATGCGGTCATTGCGGTGGGATTCCAAAAGGGTTTGATGTTGAAGGACTTCGGCGAGACGTTACGTCCCGAGGAACTCGACCAGCTCGTCGCGTATCTGTCGGGAGAGGTTTCGCTGACCGAGCGTCTCGCCCACCCGGGAGTCCACCTGCTGTTTTTGATTCTGCTGTTCAACGGAGGAGTTCTCTGGGCGGCGCGAAAGGCCGAGTCTCTTGGGGATGACTCCGGCGCTGGTGAATCCCCTGGGACCAAGTCCCGCAGCGGTTGGCTTGTTGTTCTTGGTGCGGGCGTGCTGATTGGAGGCATTTACCTCGCACTCCAGGACCGAGACGCCGAGCCGTTGGCCGCTGAGCCATCGGCCGCCGAGCCGATCGATCCGACCCCACCCGCGAATCCGACGAGTGCCACGGTTGGCGTGACTCCCGAGACCCCGCTCGCCACAGCAGAGCCAGACGGGGCCGCGCTCTACAAGGTCACCTGTCCCGCCTGTCACGGACAGGACGCCAAGGGGATGCAGGGACTCGGCAAGGACATGACGACCAGTGAGTTCATCAAGAAGTTGAGTGATCAAGAGCTGGTCGAGTTCATTAAGAAGGGAAGGGCGCTCGACGACCCGCTGAATACCACCGGCGTCGCCATGCCCCCGAAAGGACTGAACGTGGCACTCAGCGACGATGACATTCTGGCGATCGTCAAGTTCATTCGCTCGCTGAGCGAGTAGCTGGCCGAGGACTTCAATGCGTAGATATACGTTCCAGCTGACGATACTAACCTGGCTCACGGTCTGGGCGGTGCTCAGGTTTGGTGTGCAGCCCCCTATCCCTGGTTCCGTGATGGGCCTCTATCTAGCGATCACGACGGTTGCGATTCTCGTATACCTGATTGCCGACCCGGAACGACTCGAATCATTCCTCGCCCCCATCTCGGATCGCGGTCCTGATTGCGATTCCGCTATTGCTCGGCTGGACGACTTTCAGCGGTGTGCGACCACAATTCGACCCGCCCTTCGAAGCGCGCACGATCCATCCCGAGCCTCCGTCTTCTTTCAAACTACACGGCGACGACTTCGACGTTCTCACCGCGCGTCGTCCGCCCGAGATGGAAGTGAACGAAGAGAATCTCGCCGCGGGACGGCGCATCTACTTCCGCAACTGCATGTACTGCCACGGTGACTACTTGGATGGAAAGGGCCACTTCGCTGAGGCCCTCAATCCCCTGCCCGCCAACTTCCGAGACGGCGGAACGATCTCCCAACTCGAGGAGGGCTACGTGTACTGGCGCGTGGCGACTGGAGGACCCGGGCTCCCACAGGGGGCGACGCCTTGGAACTCTTCCATGCCCGTCTGGCAGGACTTCCTCAGTGAAGAAGAGATCTGGCAGGTCATCGCGTTTATCTACGACGCCTCGGGCTCGACCCCGCGCACCTGGGAGGAGCACTGATGGCGAATGCCCATGCGGACAGGGTGCTCTCGCGCGGGTGCCTGTTGTTGCTCACCGGATGGTTGCTACTGCCCGACATGGCCGCGGGACAAGATTTCGCTGCCAAGGGCTTCAACCTCGCGCCCCATACCGCGCGCGAAGCCAGCAAAGAGGATTTGGCGGCCGGTAAGGCACTCTACGAACAGCACTGCTCCCAGTGTCACGGCGAAAAGGGCGACGGACAGGGAGTCGCGGCTGAACTCCTGAGTCCGCGCCCGCGCGACTTTCGGCGGGGCATCTACAAGATTCGGCGCACCACGCAGGGCGAATTGCCGGCCGATGAAGATCTGTTCCGAATCATCGGAAACGGGATGCCCGGGACTTCAATGCCCGAGTGGCGCGGCCGCCTGACGGACGCCGAGATCTGGCAGGTCGTGCACTACCTCAAGAGCTTTAGCCTGGACTTCGAGGACTACCCGGTGGAGCAGGTGTTCGAACTCAAGGGCAAGCCCGAAGCGACTCCTGAAAGTGTTGCTCGCGGTGCCGAAATTTACCAGAAGGCTGAGTGCGCAAAGTGTCACGGCAAACTCGGCCGGGGGGACGGTCCCTCGGCGGCCACCCTCGAAGACGAATGGGAGTTCCGCATTTTTCCGGCCGATATCACCGAGCCGTGGAACCTGCGCGGAGGCGGATCGGTAGAGGATTTCTTCCGCACCGTGACGACGGGTGTGAACGGAACGCCGATGCCCTCCTTTTCCGACGCTTGGGATGCCGAGGATTTGTGGCACCTCGCCAACTACCTCCATAGCCTCGGTCGCGAACCGAACTGGGGGGAGATTATTCGCGCGCCGAAGACCCAAGCCATCCCCGACGACCCCAACGACCCGGACTGGGACCAGGCTCCTGCGCTCGACATTCGGCTCGCTGGGCAGATCATCCAAGCCCCGCGTCTCTTCAACCCCTCGGTCCAAAGTCTCAGCGTCCAGGCGCTGTTCGACGAACGGGATTTGGCGCTCCGGCTGACTTGGACCGACAAGTTCGAAAACAACGGTCAGGACGAGAAACCTTCCGACCGGATTTCGGCGCTGTTTCCCGCCCGGGAGATGGAGGGGGGGAAGAAGCCGTATTTTCTGATGGGAGACCGCAGAAATCCCGTCGACTCCTGGCGTTGGAGTGCCGGCCAGGGGATCGAAACGTTTCTCGGGCGCGGCATGGACGATGTCGTGTCGCGAGCGTCGCCTGTTTCGGGTCACTCGACATACGGCGACGGCCAGTACCGCGTCGTCCTCCTCCGTAGCCTCGGAAGTAACCAGGATGACGAGGTCGATTTCGTCCCTGGCAAGATGATTCCCGTCGCCTTCAATGTGTGGGATGGCGAAACCGGGGAGGACGGAAAGCGGCGAGCGATTTCGCGCTGGTACTATCTTCTGCTCAAGCCCGAGACTCCGTGGACGACTTGGTTGTGGCCGTTCGTCGTTGTCGTGCTGGCCGCTGGAGGCGAGGTGTTCGGACTGCGTCGGCTAAGGCAACGCTGGGCCGCGGAGTCCGAGTCCTCCACAAGACCGGGAGCTGCAACGTCGTGATCGAAGCCGATTCACCTGCCCCATTAACCTGCATGGAACGGAGACACTGATGTACAAGAAAATCTACGTACCGGTTGACAACTCAGCACACTCGAACCTCGCGATCGAATCGGCCGTGCGCCTGGGCAAGGCCTTCGATGCTGCACTCGTCGGTTCTCACATCTATGCGGCCAGGATGCACGACTATCGTTTCAAGCAGATGGAGTATTCGCTTCCCGAAGAGTACCTCGAGGAAAACGAGCTCGAGCGGCAACGCAAAATTCATGACAGCTTGATCACCATGGGTCTCGAGCTGATCTCCGACAGCTACCTGGATGCCATGCAGAAGGAGTGTGCCGAAAAGGATCTGCCCTTCGAGGCCCGCATGATCGACGGGCAGCACCACGTCGAGATTCGCAAAGACCTCGCGCAGTCGGACTGTGATCTCCTTATTTTGGGCGCACTGGGCCTGGGCCGGCAGCGCGCCAGCCAAATCGGATCGGTGTGCGAACGCGTGGTGCGTTCTTGCCGCCAGGACGCCTGGATCGTCAGACACATCCCGGAGAAGGACGAGACGGAGCGCGACACGATCTTGGTGGGCATCGATGGCAGCCCCCAATCATTCGGGGCACTCAACACCGCGATCGCACTCGCCCGGGCATTCGACAAGCGCGTCGAACTGATCGGAGTCTACGACCCTTACCTTCACTACATGGTGTTCAACAGCCTGGTGGGGACCCTCACCGAAAGGGCGGCAAAGGTGTTCCGTTTTGAGGAACAAAACCAGCTCCACGAGGAAATCATCGACACGGGCCTAGCCCAGATCTACCAGTCGCACCTGGATGTCGCTGAGCAGATGGCGAGCGAGCAGGAGATGCCGGTCCGCAAGACGCTGCTCGACGGCAAGACCTTCCAAAAGATTCATGACCATGTGAGCAAGACCCAACCGTGGCTCCTGGTGATGGGTCGCATAGGATTGCACGGGGATCCAGAAGACACAGCTCTGGGGAGCAACTCTGAGAACTTGATGCGGCTGGTCGACTGCGACATTCTGCTGACGACCTCCGAAATGCGCCCGCGGCTCGACGTACGCGCCGAGCAGAGCATTCGCTGGAGCGAGCAGGCTGAAGAACGCATGACTCGCGTCCCCAAGCTGGTGGCGGGGATCGCACGCACCGCAATCTTGCGCCTGGCGCTCGAGCAGGGTCATAGCGTGATCACCAGCTCTCTACTCGACGAGGCCATGGAGCGCTTCATGCCCAAACGGGCTCCCATGGACAAGCTCGCCGAGGCAGTCGTTATCGGCCGTGCTCAGGACCAGTCGGTGAGTGTCTGCAAGAGTTGCGGCTTGACGGCCAGCCAGCCCGACCCCGAAGTGTGCACCGTATGCGGTGGCATCGAGTTCGACGTGCTGACGGCGGAGATGGTCGAGACGCTCGTAAAGAATGAGGGCGGAGTGATCGACGAGCAAAGCTATGACGGTCGCAGACTGAGCTGGACCCGGGAAGCGCGCAGCGCTTTGCTCGCGATTGATTCCGCCTATCTGCGCAGACGCACGAAGGCGCGTATTGAGAAGGCCATTCGCTTGCGCAAGCTCAAGACCATAACGCTCGAGTTCGCGCAGGAATTGATCGAGGAGGAGACCGGAACGCCTCTCGCCGCCGCCGCGCCCCAGCACCTGGATGACAACCGAACTTCGACGCAACCGAATGACGAGTTGGATTCGCCTGAAAAACGGCTGATCGCACGGGATGCCAAGGGCGTTCCCCTGATTTCCGCATTCGACTGGAGCGAAGACGCGGTGGAGCGAATCCTGCGCGTGCCGACCGGCTTCATGCGGGACCGAACCCAGTCGCGAATCGAGGAACTGGCCCTACAGGAGGGGAGTCAGCAGGTCGACCTCGCGCGGGTCGAGTCGGGGATCGACTTGGGGTTGCAGACGATGGCCGAACTGGTCGCTCAAGAGGGCGAAGAAACCGGCTCGAGTGTCGACGAGATGCCGAACGAACAGACCGAACTCGCAGCAAAGTGTCCCGCCATCGCGCGAACCGACACCAGTTCGAATCAGAACAGTCAAGCACAGCCACTCAACGAAGTGAGCGAGTTGACGGAACTTGCCGCCCTGAGAATGCTGGTCACACAGCCAAAGGAAAAAGGCCGAGACTAGACGCTTGGCCCTTCGCGGCCCTACGCCGAATCGTCGAAGGGATACCATGCCGGCTTACCGCTTTTGCAGAACAGATGACATCCCGTTTCTGGCCGACGCTTTGAACGCGTGTTACGCCGTTCACTTTCCGGATCACAAGCTTCTCTCGATCGCCGACTTCAAAACTGAGATTCGCGAACTAAACGTGTGGGCCAGTAGCTGTATGGCGGCCTGGGAAGATGGAAAGCCAATTGCCGTCGTCACCGGGGCAAAGCGAGAACACGAAACCCTGGTCCATCGAATCGGAGTTCATCCCGATTTCCAGCGGCGGGGACACGCGCAGCACCTGCTCGAGTCGTTGAGCCACAAGCTCTCTGTCCTTGGTCCCGAGAAAATCGTCGCGGAAGTATCCGACGACCAGATTGGGGCAGGGGATCTCTTCGAGTCCGTTGGCTATCGCGCGGAGGGAACATATGCGGACTTCGTGCTGGCTCTCCCTCCGCAGAGTTGAGCGAGCTTGCGCAGATCGGACTGGACGATCTACAGCGCAGCGGCGCATGGGATTCGAGCGTGTTACGCAGCTGGGAGCGAGCGTTTGCAACCCTGCAGAACCGAAAAGATCAGCTCGAAGGACTCGCCATATCCTCGGACACACGGGTGTTGGCCTATGCGCTGTTTCGCGATATTCCAGAACTCGGTCGACGTGAAATCGTTGCACTGGGTGGACCCACCGGCGATCAGCAAGCCGACGCCAACGCCCGAGGTCTTTTCGACCGCTTGATTGGGGTCGTCAGTCAGTCGGGTAACCTTCGAGTGATGATTCCGAAAATCTCCTGCGAAGAGATTCCCTGGACCTTGCTCGAGTCAATGGGCTTCGAAAGGCAACGGACATACACTCGCTACGTGGAGTTCCCCGGCTCCCGGATGCATTGATCGCATCGGCACACGGGGAGCGACGCGTACGGCGCGGGACGCCGCAGAGAGGGCACGACATGAAGGGCTACTACGACATCGTGGGCGACGGGGGTTCGAACGTCTTGGAGCAAGTCGACGCGCAGCAACAGAGTCTCGACCGCAGCCTCGCCGAGGTTCAAAACGTGCTGGCAATCGGCTCGGGCAAAGGGGGCGTGGGAAAGAGCACCATGACGATGCAGTTGGCGTGCGCGCTGCGCGAGATGGGTTACGCCGTATCGATCTTGGACGCCGACCTCAATGGCCCCTGCCAGAGTCGCTTGGCGGGCTTACGGGACCAGATGCTGATTCCGGGCGACAACGGGGCAAGCGTGCCCACTACGCGCAACGGGATTGGCGTGGTATCGATGGGCACGCTGATCCCCGAGCCATCCACACTCGACTTCGAGAGTGTCGCTCCGGGTTCGACGCACACCTGGCGGGCAACCAAGGAGTTCACAATTCTGCGGGAGCTATTGGCGGGCACGGATTGGGGAAAGCTCGACTTTCTGTTGGTCGATCTTCCTCCCGGCGTGGAACGGTTCGTTCAGTATGCCGAATTGTTGGGTCCGTCGGCCGTATTCGTACTGGTTACGATCCCCTCGGATATGTCGAAGGGGGTCGTCGCGCGTTCGATCGAAGCGCTTGGCCGCACATCCAACACGGTTCTGGGTTACATCGAGAACATGGATGGTTACTATTGCGTGGACTGCGGGCAGGTCAAGCCACTATTTCCCGTGCGGTCGTCGGTCGAATTGAATCTCCCGCAGCTGGGGAGCGTCCCGTTCGACCCCGAACTCGCGGCCCAGTGCGATGATGGCCACGTGCTCGCGGATACATCACTTTCGGCTTCGTGGAACCTTGTGCAGCGAACTGCTCTGGAAATCTGTGAACGCATCACCGAGCTTGCCAGTTGTGAGGAGACAAGATGAAGTTTCTCTGCGTGTCTTGCGATGAAGCCATGAAGCTGATGGAAGTCGCTCCCCCAGAACGAGGCTCACTGTCAGTCGTGTACCGCTGTCCCAAGTGTGCCCACGAATTTGCCATGCTGACCAATCCCTTCGAGACACAAGTCGTAGGCTCGCTAGGCGTCGACATCGGCGCCGAATCCGAAGGAACGGATGGCGAGTCCCGATGCCCCTTTTCGAGCATGGTGCAGGAAGCGGGGGTTGTGGCGGAAGACTCGAGTCCCAAACTCGAATGGAGTCCTGAGGCAAGCTCGCGGTTGGACAACATGCCCGAGTTCGCTCGCCCCTTGGCGAAGGCCGGGATCGAAAAGTTCGCGCGAGAACACGGTTTGGGACAGGTTGATTTGCAGGTGCTCGATCGAGCCAGAGATTTTCTCGGGATGTAATCGAGTGCGAAACGTCAGTCCGATTCTTTTCTTCGCTGAAACGCCTGCTTCAGAAATGGCGCCGCTTTGCCGCGCAACTTGGTTCGCTGGTCTCCCGCCAGGGCTTCCTCCATCACCGTCAAGGTGACGACGGGTGCTCCATGGCGGCGCGCATAGGTTTCCACCCCCAGCTTGACCTTGTCGCGGATGAACGCCAAGGGGATGCGCTCGAGTCGGACCTGGGCTTCTGCGTTCCAGAGAATTTCATCTTGTCGCAACGGTTGCCCGGTCGGCTGGTAGCGACAGGCCGGGTCCTCTTGTAAATAATCGCCAAAGGCCGCATAGGCGCGGCAACGGCAGCCTCCACAGAGTTCGTTGAATTCACACGCGCCGCAGCGTCCCTTGAGCTGACCCACGTCACGCAGCTCTCGAAGCACCGGCGACGTTCGCCAGATCTCACCAAAACTCTGTTCGCGCACGTTGCCGGCAACGACGTCCATATAGGGACACGGAGTGACATCTCCCTGGGGCGTGATGCGGCAATACTCGGTGCCCGCCATGCATCCGCCGCTCTCCAAGCCGCCCAATCCTCGCTCATGGGCAATCTGCTTGAACTGTGGCGCGCACTTGGAACGCACCAGCATGGGACGCTGTTCTTCCTGCCAGCCGACCAGATTCGAAAGCATGTTCTCGGTGCGCTCCGGAGAAAGATCGTTCAATTGCTGGCCACGGCCGGTTTGCACCAAGAAATACAAATTGAACGACCATGCTCCCTTTTTTCGCGCAAACTCGAGCAGCTCGTGAATCTCGGCGTAGTTCATGTCCATCACGGTTGTCTGAACCAGCACTTGAAGTCCATTGGCTCGGCAGATGTCCAGTGCACGCACCGAATACTCCCACGCGTTGGGCCCGCCGCGGAATTGGTCGTGTTTCTCTGGATCGATCGAATCGATGCTGATCGCTACGCCTTGCACTCCGCACTCGATCATCTTCTGGACCGAGCCTTCGTTGACCAGAACGCCGTTGGTACCCATCACCACCCAGATCCCCAAACTCGATGCGTGTTGAGCGATTTCAAATATGTCCCTGCGCAGCAAGGGCTCGCCGCCGGTGAGAATCAGCATTTCTGTTCCGAGTGATTTCAGCTCATCGATCAGCCCCAGACACTCGTCCGTCGTAAGTTCGTTGTCCGCTTTCCGACCGCCGTCCATGTAGCAGTGTGGACAACGCAGATTGCACGCTTTGGTCAGGTTCCAGGAAACCAGCGAGGGGATGTGTTCAGTTCGAGTCGCCAACGATGGCTTCCTCCCAGTGTCAACACATTCGTGTTTGAAACGCTCTATCCGGCACCGATGCTGCTTGTCGGGGACTCGCTCGGCGAAGATGGGCCTAGCGGGTGCTGATGAAGCTCGATTTTCATCGCGACTTCTTCAGCCGACTCCACACACGCGGGCAGGCCATAGGCGCCGAATCCACTCCCCACTACGTGTAGGCCACCCACTTCGCCGACTCTGCGTTGCAGATCTGCGACCCGTGTCAGATGGCCGATATCGAACTGTGGCATAGATTGTCGGAAGCGACTCACCATGCTCGTTAGGGGCAAAGCCCTTGCCCCCACAAGCTGGGTGAGGTCGTGGTGAGATCGCAGGGTCAGTGTTGCGTCGTCCAAGTCCAGGGCGTCAGGATCTAGGGCGCCGCCCTGAAAGGTGCGCACAACCACATGTTCACTGGGGGCTCGATCCGGAAATTTTTCGCTCGCGAAACTTGCCGCCAGAATCCGAAACGGTTCATCGCGTGGCACAAAGAAGCCAAAGTCGCTGGGTAGATGGCATAAGTCGCTGCGGCGGTAGACCATGTTGACGGTGACGCACGAGGTGAAGCGGAGTTCTTTGAATGTCCTGGCAACTTCAGGGATTGTGTCTCTGAGGAGATCGTGACCGCGGGGTGCGGGACAGGCCAGAACCACCTCGCGCGCCGTCCAGATTCCCGAAGTCGTTTCGATCTGCCAGCGCTTCTGTTTGCGCTCTGGTTTGATCGCCTTGACCGCGCATCCAAGCTGTATCCACGATGGCGGGATCTCTTCGGCCAGACGACCGATCAGCGAACCGAGCCCGCGTTTCAGTGTCAGTTGCGCTGGCGCGGGTGGGCCCGACTCGCCTGCCGTACCGGAAGTAGAGTTCGCGTTGGCGCGAAGGCCTCGTAAGACGCTGCCGTGTCGATGTTCGAGCTCGACGAAGGGCCCGAGCGCGCGCCGGGCGCTGAGCTCCGCTGCATCCGCAACGAAGAGGCCGCCCAGCAGCGGTTCGGCGACACGGTCGAAGGCCTCCTGGCCAAACCGTCGCACGACGAAACTTTTTACCGACTCGTCCGGGATCGATTGATTGTCCACCGCGCGCGAAACTTGGCGAGGGATCCAGGGCTCCAACAGAAGTCGCAGCTTGCCCCGAAAGGAGAAGAGCGGGGACCGCAGCAGAGGCCATGTCTGGGTTGGGGCGATCATGCGAAATCCCGCGGGCAGGGGATGGAGACGTTGATCGCGCACCAGCGAGAAGGTCGAGTTGGATACCGGAGCAATCAGATCGTCGCCGAGTCCGAGCTCTCGGCATAGAACGAACGCGGATTCCTTTGCCGTCAGCATCGAGTCGGGACCCGTCTCAAGGAGCCAGTTTCCACGCGTTTCAGTCTGCACGAGGCCGCCAAGGCGATCGCTGGCCTCGAATAGATGCACCGCCGCACGGCGGCGCCGCGAATCACTTCGCTTCGCCAGTCGATAGGCGGTCACGAGTCCTGAGATTCCACCGCCGATAATCGCCACGTCCAGGTCAGGGGTGACGCGCCGCCTATTTCCCTTCGCAGGGTTCGATTCGACCGCTGACATTACACGCAAAACCTCGAAGCGGTCCTACACGTTCGCAGTGTCGCCGCTGAAATGATGATATCGACTTGACGCGACGGGCGCCGCCGGCTGGAGCAACTATCGTTCGAGGCGGTCTTTGTTAAAGGAACGGCGATTGACATCGGGACTCCGCGGTTCCGATCGCGGAAACGAATCAGACAGCTAGATCGATCAGCATCGCAAAGCAGAGCGAGAACAGATAGACGAGGGAGACCTGGAACATCCTCTGCGCCGCCTGATCGGTTCGATGCCTGGCCAATCGGATTGAGGAAATCACGAACCACGCGTTCATGCCGACGGCTACGGTCATGTACACATAACCAAGCGGTCCCAAAAGCCCGGGCGCCAGGGTTACGGGCACAAGTCCGAGGGTGCATGCGAGAATCCATCGTCGCGTTCGCTCGTCCCCGATGACGTTGGGGAGCATCGGGATGCCCGCCGCCTCGTAGTCAGCCTTGCGATAGAGCGCGATCGCCCAGACGTGCGGGGGCTGCCAAAAGAACACGATGGCGAAGAGCATGAGTCCAGGCATTCCGAGGCTGCCGTTCACCGCGACGTCTGCGATCAGTGGAGCCGCGGCCCCGGCGGCGCCTCCCACGACCGCGTTCCATGCCGTGCGGGGCTTCAGCCAAATCGTATAGACATACACGTAGTAGAGGATGCTCGCGACCGCGACGCCCGCGGTTGCGAGGTCGGCGACGACCCACAAGAGAACCGTCGATGCGATTCCAAGCAACCATCCAAATATGAGAGCCGAATGCGGCGCCAGCTTTCCGCTCGGAAGCGGACGCAAACGCGTTCGTTCCATGAGCTTATCGGTCTCACGTTCGACGTAGGCATTGAGCGTGTTCGCCGCTGCCGCCGCGAGCGCGATGCCGACCAGGGTGGGGAGCGCAAACGACAGCATTGGCCAGCCACCTGCTGCCATTCCCATCACGGGAAGGCTGGTGAACAACACCAGCGGGAGTAGCCGCGGCTTCGTGAGATCCACGTAGTCGCGAACTTGTCCTCTAGCGTGAAGGGACGTTGTGTCTGCCATGCTTCCCTCCACTGTCTGCGATCCATTGTGGGCTAGCGGGAGTCTCCACGATGCCGCAAGCGGATCTCTGCGGTCAAGCGCAATCCTCACTTGTAATTCGCGATTCCGGGTGCGACCTGGATTGAGTGACACGCCCGGAGGAATTCGCCAATAGACTTCGGATCTGATCGATGGCGACCCGAAGCTCGGCAGCGACACCGACTGTCAGGTTCGAATCCGGCTTCCGCGTTTTCGAGACCTGTGACACTCTCTTTGAAGCTTCTCGCAGGACTCGTATAGACACGCTTTGCCAAGTTGTCGGACCTCAGAACGCACACAGAGCGCCACGCACGCACCTCAACAGTTTCCTAAACCTCGGGGGCGCCAATTGCTCCAGGTCTGTCCCAGCTCCAACTCGAAAGCGGGCAGTTTCACCGGGACGCACAGTGACACGATCGGTGTACCCAACGCATTGTGAAGCATCAGGCATCGAGACTCCCGCGCCGATCGGTCGGCAACGACTCAGTCCAGCGTGATGGGTAGAGATTGAAGCCGTCGAATCATGAGGCTTGGCTTGTGGCGCAGCGTATTTGCCTCGACAGCGAGCGTCGCGTGTTCGGTTGCACGAACGAGTGCGTCAACTGCGACCCGTGTCTCCATGCGGGCTAGTGCGGCGCCCAGGCAAAAGTGTTTGCCCAGTCCGAAGCCGACGTGGGCTTTGATGTTCGGTCGATCGACCACGAAGCGGTCCGGCTCGGGAAACTCCGCTTCGTCTCGGTTGGCCGACCCCCAGAGAAGCGAGACAGTGCTGCCTTCCGGCAGTCGTACACCCGCGAGTGGAGGTTGCCCGTCGCTGGGCCATCGAGCCGCACCACCTCCTCGATGAAGGCGGCGATCGACTCGGGGGCTTCGCGCAGGTTCGCCCAGGCACCGGGGGTCTGGGCGGCGTGGTGGACCGTGGCGCCAATCAAACCAACGGTCGTGTGTGGTTGTGAAGCGCGTTGCCTAGAGCCACTTAAAGAAACGGAGTACCAGAATCTCGGCGAGGATCAGCAGGAACGTTCCCGCGCACAGCAGCGCAAACGCGAAACTGCTGTCTCCGCCGGGAATTCCACTGATGTTTGCGCCCATCAATCCCGCGATGAGGCTCGGCGGCAGCAAGATCCGGTACATCGCGACGCGAGCTGCCTCTGATTCGAGGCTCGTGAGTTCGTCCTGGATGATCGCAGCGTGCTCACGGACCCAGTCGAGATCCTCGATCGTATGGTTGATTCGTTCGACGAGTTCGCGCAAACGCACGTCTTGTCGAGAAGTCTTCCAGCTCAGGTTTTATACCCGCAACCGGGTGAGGGCGTCACGCTGAGGGGCTAGGTAGCGCCGCAACCGGATCGTGCGGCTTCGGATCGACGACAGGGTCTCGCGAATCTCGTTCAGGCGGTTGGGATCCAGCTCGAGCTCCAGCTGATCAACTTCGCTTTCGAGATGATCGACGACTGGATCCATCCGTTCGATCATGGTGTCTGCGAGCTCGAGCAGCAGGTCCCCACTACTCGTGGGTCCATGTCCGAGCGCGAGTTGGTTGCGGACGTTGGTGACCCTGCGCAATTTTCGATGGCGCAAGTCGATGACTCGATTTCCTTCGACCCACAGACGCAGCGAGACCATGTCCTCGAGCTTTGTACCCGCGTTCAGATTGACCCCGCGCAGTACGATCATCGCGCTGTCATTGGCGACCAGGGTGCGCGGTCGCACCTCGTCGTCGAGCAGCGCGTCACAGATGGCTGCGGGGATTCCGCATTCGTCTCGCAGCCAGACGCGACCTCGCTTGGAGGAACGGGCGACATGAATCCAGAGAAGGCCGTCGTCGGGCTGCCACTGCCCGATCGCCTGTTGTTCGAGTTTACGGTAACCGCCCCGACCGTCGAGCAGATACCCGGTGATGAACTCCTCGGCGCGAGCTGCGTCGGTCATGGATCCCTCACGATGCCTATGTGTTCTCGATACGGGTCCGTCGCCTATAGCCAAACGAAGCTCGCCCAGGTTATGCGGCGCCTGTTTCCCGGGCGGGTCTGGTGGGGGGCGCCGGATCGAGGGTCAACAGCTAGGCACGGTTGCTTTCGAGGACGTGGATGCCGCAGGCCGAGGCCAGGCCGATCACGTGGGCGAGGCCGACCTTCGCGCCTTCGATCTGACGAGGTCCGGCCTCACCGCGCAGGTGGTGGCAGACCTCCCACACATTGGCGATGCCCGTAGCCGCGATCGGATGCCCCTTCGACTGCAGCCCCCCCGAAACATTCACCGGCATCGCGCCCGTGCGCCAGGTCGCCCCGGACTTGAAGAAGTCGACTGCGTTGCCTTCTTCGCAAAGCATCAGGTTGTCGTAGTGGACCAGCTCCGCCGTCGCGAAGCAGTCGTGCAGCTCGACCAAGTCCAGGTCTTCGGGCCCGACGCCCGCCTGCTCGTAGGCCTGCTTGGCGGCGGCGCGCGTCAGTGTGTTCACGTTCGGCAGCACCTGGCACGCCTCTTCGTAGGGGTCGCTCGTCAGGATCGACGCCGAGACCTTGACCGCCCGGCGCTGCTGCTCCAGGGAGAGTGTTTTGAGCTTGGATCCGCTCACCAGGACTGCCGCTGCGGCACCGTCGCAGTTTGCCGAGCACATGGGGCGCGTGTTTGGGTAGGCGATCATGATGTCGCCCATGATCTCTTCGAGAGTCATCTCTTTGCTGTAGGCCGCCAAGGGATTCAGCGTGGAGTGGGAGTGGTTCTTCCTCGAAATTTCTGCGAATAGCTCGAAGTTGGCACCGCCGTATTTGTGCCCGTACTCCATGCCGATCTGGGCGAAGACGCCGGGCATGATGTCCGTGCCGATGCGCCCATCGACGCCGGCGACGGCTCCATAGCGCCCGGAGCGCGTCCACGACTTGCCGTCGCTCTTGCGTGCGCCGCCCGCCAAAAGCCCTGCGCCTGCCAGCTTCTCCACACCGACCGCCAGGCCCATGTCTGATTCACCGGCCTTGATCGACATGCCCACGACGCGCAGTGCGGTCGCACCGGTCGCGCATGCGTTGGACACGTTGTACGCAGGGATCCCGGTTTGCCCGCAGGCCTTCTGGATCACCTGGGCGATCGGCAACGCGCCGCCCATCAGGTTGCCCGCGGCGATGATGTTCATGTCCTTCATCGTGACCCCGCCGTCTGCGAGGGCTGCGAGGGTGGCTTCCACGGCGAGGTCTGCCGTGTCGAGTTCTTTGTGCTTGCCGAACTTGGTCATCCGGATACCGAGAATGAAGACGTCTTCTGAGGCCATGAGGGTTCTCCTGAATCGCTTGAATCGTTTTGGCTGAAGGGATAGGGAAATGAATCGATTGAAAAGTGGGTCCGGCGCGAGCTGCGGTTTACGCCGCCGGCTCGAAGCCAAAGTTGATCGCTTCGACGCCTTCTTCGTCCTTCCCGATCGGGAAGGTCGTGAGCTTGACCGGCATGCCGAGCTTCACATGGTCAGCCGATGCCTCAATGTTCACGATGTTCGTTCGCACCACAGTCGACGATCGCCGAGACGAAGGGCACCTCGATCCCGGGGGCCGCGAAGGACACGATCGTGAAGGTTCGCACCACGCCTTGGGTTGGGATGTCGACCGACTGGAAGTCGGTGCCTGAACAGCCCGCGCAGGCGTTCCTGCGATCAAAGAAACGCGCACTGCAGGACGTGCACTCGTTGGCGACGAGATGGGGGTCGTTACCAAGTACAAGGTAGTTGACGAAGGGAATGGGTTCGGACAATGGGGCTCCTTGTTGGGGGCCTCAGTCATCGGCGCCCGGATTATCAACAGCGTTGAGGATATCGCATATCGGCGCCTCGAAAACCCAAAACCGCGATCAGAACGACAGCCGCGCTCTTCGGGGCGCCGTTCATAACTATGATTCTACTTGCAGGTGTGGTGTCAAGGAACTGGAAGCGAACGTACCTCATCTCCCCCCGCCACGTCCTCCGGGTCAGACGATCCTGCCGTTCTTTTTGTCCCAGTAACGATCTTCAGGAGGCGCTTGTCGTGCTTACCGGTTGGTACCGGGGAAGCGCAGGAACGAAGTCCACGGAGCGGGGACACCTCGCCTCAGCGATGTAGGCCTTGCAGAAATCGATGAGCTCGCAAGCAAGCTCAGAGCTGGCGTCGCTACGATCGATCTATCTAATTTTTCGCCTTGGCACCGGCCGCCTTGGACGCCTGGCGAACGCATCTTCGAGTACCTGGAAATCTTCCACAACCGCCAGCGCCGACACTCGTCGCTTGGCATGCCCACCCCGGTCGAGTATGAACTGCGGCACGCATCACCAACGGCGGCATGAGTTCAATCATCTATGTCCGGAAAACCTGGCGCACAGCAAGCGTCCAAAAGTCCGCAAGCTGCTGATGGAAGTCACTGTCTCTCGTCAGCAGCTTGCGGACTTTTAGGCGACGCGAGTGTTACTCCGAATCAAACTGGACGAATTCAGAAAGGAACAGGTATGCAAGTTTCGAAGCCGCTCCTGGCGGTCTTGATCTTTGTCCTTATGGCTTTTGGTTGCGACAACGGGGGCAACAGAAGTGACGCAAGCCAAGCATGTGTCGATTTCTGTGACGGAACCTCAAAAGAGTGCGACACATTCGACCTTGAAAACTGCGAAATCGCGTGTGACGAACTGGATAAGCTGGACGACGACATCTCCAGGGGCTGCGACGATGCCATCTCCGAACTATTCAATTGCTTAGACGATTCGAGTTGTGTCGAGCTGAATGCCACTTTTGATTCCTCAATCCTAAACCTGGGGAACTTCTTCGAGCAGCTCGACGGTCTCTGCGTAGAACAGGAAGGCGACGTCAAAGTTAAGTGCGCGCCCGACTTCGTGATAAGCAGCACGAGCGCAGCCTTGAACGCGTGGATGGCTCGATCCGGCGCGGCCTCTGATCCTGATCCTTTTGGGCTCACCGATTCCGTCTGTACGACGGACGGCTAGAGGAGCACTGCTTCTTTGCAGCTTCTCGGGTGGTACCCCGATTACTTCTTCCGCCGGGGACTCCTCCCGACCTCCATGACTCGGCTGACCGTTCGCTCGCGAACGCAGGGTCGCCTCGAATTCGTCGACGTCTTTATTGGCGGAGCGATGACTTTCGCACGCCGTGCGGTAGCGGCTTCGTGGCCCATCGAGCCCGATGTGTTTGCCAAGAGCAGGGAATTTTACCGTCGGTCAAGCGTCATTCGTGCACCAATGCCGATGTCTGAGGCCTCGGGTGGAGTAGGTTTCTAGGGCTGGTTAGGAGCAGAGGCTGGATGCGACAGCGATTTCAGTTCAAGCGGCTATGGAAAAAGGAACGGGTGCAAATCGTGAACTGGTACAGAGCGAAGACGGCGTTCATCGGGTTGAAGCGACTGGCAACGTTGCCTGAAGAGGACAAGCAAGCTTGCATTGACGCGTACAAATTTTTCCAACGAATGCAAGCAGGTGAGAAGACCGAGACGGAGGACGAGACGAAAGCAGTCGCGGACTACTACAAGGTGTTGAATAACATGTTGTCGGTCTTCGATCTGGAGAAGCTCTACATTCCTCCGCAACTGAATGATTCGGAGGGGCTGTATGCGAATCAGTTGTTGTGCGAACAAGCCGTCCTGAAAGAACTGAATCTCGAAGACCCTGAAGCTGCCTGTCTATTGGATATGGGATGCGGCAGAGGAAGGATCTCGCACTATTTCGCAACGCTGACGGGTGGCCAGGTGTTCGGCTACAACATCGATCCGAATCAGATTGAAAACGCGATCGACTGGGCAGCGGAATGTGAAATGAGCGACCGACTCCACTTCAAGGTTGGCGATCACCACAAGCCGCTCGACTACGCGTCGGCCACCTTTGATGGTTGCTTTTCGTTCCAGGCCGTCTGGCCCTTTTTTAAGAAGGAGGAACTAGATGACTATGCGAAAGAGATGTACCGCGTGCTTAAACCCGGGGCTCGATACGCTTGTTCTGAATATCTGTTGACTCCCCACTTCGATTGGAACAACGAAGAACATGTGGCGCTTCACCAAACCTTTCTGCCAACACTGGCGGCCACTCAATCGATGTATCCCGCAGACGTCTGTGCCGCATTGGAAAGAGCTGGGTTCAAAATTCTCATCTCGGCTCCATCCAGGAGCGAAGCCTGGCCGCTTGCCGAGCAGAAGCGCGATCTGATCCTCAAGGGGCGAAGAGTGGTTCGGGCCCTCGAGGCGATTCGCGTTCTGCCCCCATGGGTCGAAGAATCACTCGACCTTCTTCAAAAGGGCGGGCAAGCCTGGACAGATGCCGAAAAAGCCAAAATCGCAGATCTGAACTGGAGAATCGTCGCGGAGAAACCGTAATCCACGCTTGAGCCCCTCGGCATGACTCCATCCTCTGAAGAATAGTCTGGACCGCCCCCGGTTCCTACGACGCCCTGACGGACTTCACGGCCCCGGCTCGGGCCCTGCTGCCGAGATCTACGATCCCTTTTTTTGCCGCCATCAAGCAACTCCTAGACAGGGAATGGCGGATGGACCTCGTGCCCCTTTCGGGCAAACTCAGTGATCGCCGCGTTGAGTGCGCCTGCAAGCAAGGGCTTTCGCAGGATGACGTCGATGAACGGAGGGTGAGGCTCGTCGTCAAGGCCGCCTTCGTAAGCGGTCAGCAGGAAGATTCTCGAATTGGAATTGATTTGGTTGGCTCGCCGTGCGAACTCGATTCCGGACATTTCGGGCATTCGGAGGTCGGTAATGATGAGGTCGAAGGACTCGGCCTTCAGTCGACCTAGCGCATCAAGCGGGTGGTAACTCGTTTTCGGGTCGTAGCCGAGATGCCGGAGTATCGCGGCATGTGCCATCAGCACGGGCAGTTCGTCGTCAACCAGAAGAATCCGCAGCTCTAAATCCGGCGTGGGCATCGGATCGGCTTTGGGCGGAACGGATTTCGCCAACTTCGCGATCTTGAGCCAGACCTGGATCGACGTTCCCTCTCCGAGAGTACTGTCGATTTCAAGCCTCCCGTTATGTGCCTCGGCCGTATTTTTGACCATCGCGAGACCCAGGCCGGTGCCCCGTTCGTTCTTCGTCGAGAAGAATGGCTTCTGACAAGACGCAACTGTTTCTTCTGACATTCCGATTCCGTTGTCCGTTACCGTGAGGACAACGAAATCCTCTCCCTCTTTGTGCGTCGAAATACGGATCTCGCCGCCGTCGGGCAGCGCATCGACCGCATTGAAGACGAGGTTAATTAACGCCTGTCGGATTTCCGGAGCGTCGCCAACGATTGTGCCGACGCCGCCCAACTCAGCGGTAACCGAGATCGGTCCATTATTGAGGTCCTCTTGGACCCGCCATCTGGGTTCAGACATCGCCACAGCATCTTCGATGAGTTCATCGATATCGAGTTCTTGGGTGCGATCGAACGAGTTCGTTGAACGATTGAAGGCTTGGAGACGCTCGACAATTCTGGCGGCATCTTCTGCCGCCGTGATCACGATCTTCAGTAAATCAGATCGCTCGGCAGCATCGAGATCGGGTTCATCAAGCAAAATCGAGCTGTAAGAGATGATCGGGACGAGCACGTTGTTGAAGTCGTGAGAAATCCCTCCGACCATTGCACCTAGGGCCGAAAGGCGCTCCTTGGTAACGAGTGCAAGCTGTGTTGTCTCCAGCTCACTGATGCTTTTCTCGAGTTCGGCATGGGATAGAGTCAGCCATTCTTGTGTCTTCAAGTGCTCGCGGACTTGTCCCTCAAGGGATTCGGTCCTCTCGTTCACAACGCTCTCAAGTGAAGTCGTTAGCTGAAAGATGCTAGTGGCAATATCGCGGAACTCTTTTGGCCCGGCTCCCAATTCTTGAGCGGCGATCGGAGTCCCGATCGAATGTTTTGCCAGCTTCGCCAGCGAGTCCACGGGTTTCGCGATCCTGCGCGAGGCCCAAACGGTGAGCACGCATATGAAAATTCCATAAGAGAAGAGACCTGTTCGTCGCGCGACGACTTGAATTTCCTTTTGTCGCCCAAGCGCTTCCCGGCTGGACTCGAACTGATCTGTGATGCGTCCTTTCAAATTCTCGACTTCCTCGACGATCCAGCTGAGTTCGTCCTCTACAGCCTGCCGCTTGCTCGCGTCATTTTCTGCAATTGCTCCGACTGTGACGCTTTCGAGGATCTCTCTGGTGGCTTGGAGTCGAGCTCTGATCGAGTTTGTAGAGGACATGACGGCATCGGGAAGTACCATTCGGCCGAGCGCATCGTCAAGATTTTCAAGTTGTACCAGCGCGTCATCGGCGAGGTAGGTGATGCCGCTGAAAACCACCAGGTCGTAGGTCACTAGGAAATGCTGTAGCGAAAATGAAATATTCCGGACCTGCTCGTGCATAACGGATTCGTCGCCGATTTCGAGTTGTCGTTGCTCGAGGCTCGAATACCACTGCTCGTTGGCAAATATGAGAGCAGCCCCGGCCAGGGTGACCGTCAAAACCAGTAGGAATAGATGCGCTCGAAGCGTCATCGACCGTTCGCGCTTTCGCAGTACACAGGACGACTACCAGGCAGGGCGCGATTAGGGCTTGGTAGTGAGCTACTGGGTTTCATGTCACGATGCCGCCTGGCCTTACCTGTTTACAACCGGCAGGCTGTCGTGCCAAACCAACTGAGTCGCCGAGATTGTCTTCAGAGCCGATCGAATTACGTTTAAAGCGAGTTCATGCCCCTCCCGTGGAATGACCAGGACGTCCTTGTTCACTGCTTCGCCGTTTTCGGTCAGCAGGGTCCTTAACTCGTCGAAGTTTTTCCCTCGGATCTCTTTCTGAAATGCTTCGCTTTCTATGTATTTCCGATATCGATCTCGTGATCTCTGGAAATGCATGCCGACAATTTCAAAGTCGGAATTGAATGTCCAGGCGATTTCGGTCAGTCCCCAGCGGCTTCGCTCAGTCCGAACGTGGACGATGCCCAGCAGTTCATCGTTATCAGCGAACACCATATAGAGGGTGTGGGTCCCGAGTTCGTTCTCGTGAATCGTGAACGGCAACGTCTCGAGGATGTTGGCCCGGTCTGTCTCGTCGACCACGCGTACGATGGAGCGGTAGTGCGCGAAGTCAGGAAAGGAGGTCTGCATTGCACGGACTGGCTCCCGGAGCGAGCAGTAGGCCTGGCCGAAGGCCGTGGCCGGCGATAGGACTAAGATAAGCAATGTTAGTAATTGGATCGTCGTCATAGGTGACCTTCTTTTCAGCACTAAAAGAACCGATATCGGAGTTCAAGCCGCACGACATCGGGCTGTCCGCTATCCGTCAGCTCATGCTTATAGTCGGCAGAGACCCAGTAGTGCCGAGCCAGTGCGAGTTGTGCGCCGAGCGTGAGAAATGACAACTTGGTGAAGGTGCCACCGTTCTCGGCCGGGGGCCGAGTCGTCGTTTTGAAGTCTCCCTGTGCATACAGGAGGAGAGCTTCGGTCGGAGTTCGCCAGGACAGGTCGAGGAAATACTTGACAACATCCGTCTTGGGCTTCCCCATTGTCTTGTCATCGTCCCGCCCGATCGAAACCTGCGCAAGCACGTCGATGGGACCGCCCTGCCAGCGCGCATCGATGCCGACCCTCGTTCTTTCGATGATGGCCTCGTTCGGTGTGTTGAAGACTTTTCCGTGCAGCCCGGAGAATCCAAGGACAAAGGGCTGCTGGTTCGACGTACCAATGCGGCCCGAAACCAGATAAGGGTCGCCCTTGCTCTCATAGTCAAACCCTGAGCCGCGAGTCAGGGCGACTTCGTAGACGAATGCCGAATTGACTCCGTTGAAGCTGGTTCCCCAGTCGACCTTGTGCCCAAGATTCGGTTTGGTATCGAACTGTCGGAGGGTGCCCCCTGTGATCGGAGGAAGGTTGAGGCCGTAGGGAATCTGGATGTGGCCAATACGAAAGTTGACGCCGCCTCGGCGCGTGACGTGGTAATTAAAGTGAAGTTCGCGGACTTTAAAATCCCACGTTTCACGAAATGCTGGCGCATTGCTGTTGCGATCGACGTAGAGCTGAACGAGCAGGGTGCCGATATCTCGCTTCTTGGTACTCACCGTTTTCAGCAAATCGATCCCAAAAAATTGCTGATTCGTAAACCCCGAATCATCAGGAGCCCTGATTCGACCGGCGATATCGACGGCCCATCTCAAGTTGTCCGTAAGCAAGCTCAAGGCACCGTCCCGATCGAAGGTGCCCCGAAGCGAATCTAGCCCTCCAGCGGATCGTTCGGGGGACGGGTACTGGGGCGTATCCGCGTCTGCGCTTGGTGCGGAGCCTGCCGCTGGCATCGCGCAAAGAAGCGCCGCAGCGAGCACCGCACAGAGACGGACTTGGTCGCCCAGGAGGACGTGTTGGGGACGCGTTAGCATCCGCAAAGAATGACCCATCAAGATAGCGCTCCTAACGACGGTCACGGCTATTGGCGCCCTCAAGCAGCTCGTACAAAAACTCGAAAGCCAGACCGCACAAGCCGGTTATTGTTTTGGCTCGATCGTAATGCCATTGCAGTCATAGTAGAAAATTGATGCCGAATAAGTTTGAATTTTTTGGCAAATAGGCTGTTTTCCCACGGGTAGCCTGCTCACGCCGGGAATTCGATATCGGTTCAACGCGCGGCACGATCAATTCTCCCGGGGACCCCACTTTGGTTGGATCAGCACGCTTACTCGTTTGGATCTGCCGTAAGCGAGTCCCGCTTGGGAAGTCTCTGGTGATCCAGCCCTGGGATGTATTCGTAGAACTCGAGGCCAGCGCGGTCGGACAAATTGCACCAGGTCGAAGTCGCGAAGAAGATTCTGTCGTTTAGTACTTCTGCGTTTCGAACACCGTTGGCACATGGGTTTCCGAATCCGTTCTTCGTCAAGACGCGCGCCTCGGCGTCGCCTTCGAAGACAATCAGATCACCACCCGGCACGAAGTCTTCAGCAAGCCCCTTCTTGGACATCTCGCTTTTGGCCCAGTCATAAAGCCCTCGGGTCAAGCTCGTGTCACGTAGGTACTCCGAGAAGGGGATCGGTACCGAGAAACCGGGATAGAGAAGAAACCAACTCGAGTCCGCCTCGAAGAGCAGGTCATGAGTCCCCGAGAAGGCATCAAAAAAGCCCCAGAAGAGTTGACCATCTTTACTCACGGAAGTCCACGAATAGATGTTGCCTGGATGGCCCAGTCCGGCATCACCGAATCGCGGCTTGATCCCAAGGCCGTTCTTTAGGTCGACCCAATTGCCTTCTTCGTTCGGAACACGAAAGTGGGTATAGCCATAGAGCAGCTCTGGTTCCTTCTTGCCGGCCGCGATTGCGTCCAGGTCTTCCAACCTCATGCGAAAAATGGAACTCGCCCGCCACTGATTAACCGCGAACTCTAGATGCTTGTCGTCTGTCGCGGTCAGCCGGTCGTATAGAGCTCGGTCGGCCTTCTTGAAGTGCAGATAGCCGGCGTTGGTTCCTTGATGGTAGGTGCCGAAATAGATGTAACCCTCGTGAATGTTGGTCGTTCCCCATTTGGCGCCCCAACGACCTTTGACGTCCGGATCGTATCGATCCATGCCGAAGACCACTTTGAAGTTCATGAGGTTGTCACGCGTCCATCCACCAGCGGGAACTGGCTCAGACAGCAGCATGACGGACTCGTGTAAAGCAGGGTTGCGCTTGCCGGTGTCAGGATCGTAGAGGAGCGGGTGTGCCGCGGATGACATAATCAAGCGCTCGGTCCCATCGCGATGAGAAAACTGCCGAAAGTCGCCGATCATGCCGAAGTGACCGTCGAGGCTTGGGCTGGACACCACATCCCAGCCGGCCCCTTGCCCGTCACCGGTCTGCAAAAAGTTGCCGCCTTTGAACGGTTCTTCTTGAGTGCCGACCCATCGAAGCATCACGGTTGGGCCTTCACCATTTTGCATCATGCCGGTTTCCGCACCGATGATTGTGTAGAAAGCGACTTGGCCATTTTGGTCCGTGATCGTTGTGAAGCGGCGAGTGGTGTCGCCGCGCAAGTCGCGGAACCCGAGAAACGCGCGCTTCCTGGCATTGAATACATAGATACGCAGCCAGCCGTCGTTGTTCGAATGCTTGTGGTGACCCGCAAAGAAAACCAAGTCGCCAAAAGTACCGGCGGCGCGCAGGCCCATGACGGAGAGGCGAGCCATGCCTTCGTGACGCTCCGCCGATGCTGTGTACTCCTTTCCTCCACTGGTTAGCGTGCCTTCGTGGACAAGCTCTTGAGTTCCGGTCTCGAAGTTATAGATATAGACCTGAGATGGTGTGCTCAGAACATTCTGCACGGAACAACCAGTGAAACGACTTTCGTAGGTGGTTAAGTAAAACGGCAGCTCGAGGTTCTGAAACGGCCATACACACCAGCCCGACGAGATCGTCCCCATCCAGAGTTCACTGTCGCCGTACGTCGTCGTCGCCCATGGATAGGACGAGCTGCGCATCCCCTGAAAGCCGTCAGGCATGTTCGACTTCCAGTCGACGATGGGATTGTAAATATTGTTTCCGCTGGTGACGTGTTCGAATGCGGTATCGATTTCTGTCCCTCCGGCGAATCGAAAAGGTCCGTCTACGGCGTCGCCTGATCCAGCATGTCCGGAACCTGACATGCAGAGAACCGAAAATGCAACGAGTCTGAGACATAGCCGAGTGCTGTTCGCGCAGACCTTGTTCAGGTTCATTGGGTAGACTCAAGCGACCCTGAACGACACCGTCAATGGTGGACACTGCCACGCGCAAAAACAGGCATGCGTATGGACATCTCTTTGATCGAGGAAAAAGCCAGTGAAATATTCGAAGCCTTACCTCATTCTCACGTTGCTCGTATGGTTACCGTGGGGGCTGCAATGCATCTTCAATACGGACAATATTGTGGATGTCATTGGAGTGACGGGGATCCACCCGACAGGTGTCACAGACATTCGGGTGATGTACGGCGGCGTGCAGTTCGCCGTGGGGTTGATGGCGGCAGCCGCCCTCTATGACGGACGACACTTCGAGAAAACGTTGTGGTGTCTCGCCTTCCTCGGCAGCTGCATGGCACTCAGTCGTTTCTATGGATTAGTCGTCGATGGCAGCGGCACCGCATATACATGGGGGGTTCTTGGGTACGAGACCTTCGCGGGGACTTCTGCAATTGGCTGGCTGATCGGGTTGCCTCGCTTGCAAGCGCAACAAGAAGCGAACAAAGGCGACTGTCAAGCGTGAAGGCTTGTCGTGACATGAGATGGCCGCGCCTGAAGCTCAATGATGGGCCAGGTGTCCCTCTCCGTGTTCTGAGCCCCGAGCGCTGTGCTCCACGGGGGCCTTGGCGGTTCGCGGCTCGGTGAGGCGCTGGTGCTCACCGCGGAGGAACTCGATCACGGAGTTCACCTGCTCCGCGCTGAGGCCGGTATTCGGCATGGTGATGCCGCCGAAACGCTCGAAGAGCTCCGTCGCGATGGGATCTCCCTCGGCGAGCACCTTCTCGGGTTCTAAGATCCAGCGCTGAAGCCAGCGGAGGTCCCGGGTCTCGGTCACGCCGAGCAGGTCCGGGCCGAAGTTGAGCGGGACGGTGCCCACGACGTCGCCGCCGCCGATGGTGTGGCAGGCGGCGCAGCGCGTGCGGAAGAGCGTCTCGCCGTCGCTCAGGTTTCGCAGCTCCAGGGCCGTCGCGTAGTTGTTGCCGGCGAGGCTTGGCTTGCTCCAGTTGTGAAGCCAGCCGCCGATCTGCTCGGCCAGGAAGTGGGCATTTTCGAAGGGCGAGCGCTTCATCCACCGCCCGGTTCTCTGGTTTCCGATCACCATGCTGAGGTTGTGCTGGCTCAGGTCTTCGAGCTCCTCGCTGATCAGGCCGAGCTTTTGCTGCAGGAGCGTGACGTCGTCCTCCGTCCCACGCAGGAAGACCCAGCCAGGCCCCGCCTTGTAGCGCTTCGCGTAGTCGGCGAGAACCTCGAGGGTGTCGTTTTCGGGGTCGATACTGATCGAGTAAAGGAAGACGTCCTTGCCGACGCGATCTCCGAGGATCTGCTGCACATTGGCCATGCGAGCGGTCTCGAGGGGGCAGACATCGGGGCAGCTCGTGTAGATGAAGTTCAGCGCGACGACCTTGTCCTTGATGACGTCGTCGAAGAAGCGCAACTCCTTCCCTTCGTGGGAGGTGAGCGGGACGTTCGGGAAGTAGTCCGCGCCCCAGCGCGAGCCGCCCCGTCGACCCGCAGAGCTCGGTGCAGCGAAGCTGGCCGCCAGTAAGAGCGCAAGGCCGCAAGCCGCAACCCTAGGTAGGGCTCTCATCCACGATCCCGGCGTCGGCGGGCTGCGAGGAAGGTCAGGAAGGCCGCGCCGCTACTGAGCATCATAAGCGTTGAGGGTTCCGGGACATCAACGGCCACCGCCTCGACGACCGTTCCCGGGGGAGCCGCTGAGACCGCGATGGAGGGCACGTCGCCGACGCCGTCCCCGGTCGCTGGCGGCGGGGTAGGCAAGCGCACCGGGCCGGGGTTCTCGGAATCCCAACGCAGCAGCGTGGCGTGCTCTTCGTGCTGGATGGCGAGGAAGGTCCGGAAGGGTGTGCCGTTGCTGAGCATCAGGAGGCCCGATGAATCCGAGACGTTGAGGGGCTCGCTCGCGTTGGCGTTGTCCCCCTCCGGGTCGCCGGTGCGGAAGGTGGGCAGGGCGTAGGAGGGCACGTAGCCGACGCCGTCCCAGGTCGGCAGCGGTGTGGGCATGACGCGGACCTGGCCGGGGTTCTCGATATCCCAGCGCAGCAGCATGGCGTGGTCTTCGTGCTGGGTGTTGTGGCAGTGCTCCATGAAGCTGCCTACAAATTCACGAAAGCGCAGGATGACGTCGATGCTGCTGCCGGAGTCGTCGAGGTGCCCGAGCCGGTACAGGTCCTTGCGTGCCCACTTCTCCCACTCGGGAGGCGCTTTCCCGTCACGTCGCAGGATCTGCCCTTCCTCGAAGTGGATATGGATGGGATGGCTGTAGCCTCCGCTCGACGACTCAAGATGCCAAATCTCGGCGCCGGACTTTGTCGTCGACGCGGAGAGCCGCCGGGGATCCGCGCTGAAGCCGGGGCCGCCGCTGATCTTGATCGTAAAGGGTTCCTCGTCGGTGCCGCCCGAGCGGCCGAACTCGAAGGTGCGATGGATGGCGTTGTCGACTTCCTCCTGGGTGAAGGACGGAAGGGGGATCATCGTCTGCTTGCCGGCGACGAAGTTCGCCGGGTCCATGCTCTGGTCGGTGTCAGGATAGGCATGCACCCGTAACTCTAGGAAGCGGCTGACGGCTGGATCCGTGTCGTACCCTTCGGCGTCGGGGACCGGTTGGTCCGCGGGCTCCGAGCTGCGCTCGTGATAGTGGCCGCTCAGGACCTCCGCGAGCGGGATCTCCTGCTTGGGGCGCTTCCCATTTCTGTGCTCGAGGAGGTTGACCATATAGAGCTTCGTGTCCGGCGCGAATTGCGCGAAGTCGACCACGATGTCGTATCGCTCTCCGATCGCCTGGCTCGGAAGGATGCCCTTGCGGTTCTCGAAGCCTGCGACCGACGACCCCCCGTCGAACGCGACGGCGTGCTCCATGATGTTGCCATCATTGGCCACCATGTGAAACGGCACGCGGTTGTAGGATATGTCCGAGCCCGGCGGGCCAGAGAGCTCGCCGCCGCTGCCGATCACCTTCTCCACCAGTGCGAGGCGGAGGTAGCGGGAGACGGAGCCGTTCAGGATCCGGAACCGGTAGCGGCGCGCCCGGACATCCAAGTAGGGCTTCCAGAGCCAGTTCGCGAGGAGCTGGTCGCCCAAAAAACCATCGATACTGAAGATGTTGAAGAAGAGCTGGCCGTCCTCGTCCCAGGCCTTGTCCGCAACCGTGAGGTTGATGTCGTAGTCGCGGTTGCCCCAGTTGAGGGCGGTTCCGCTCGGAAGGCGGAGGTTGACGTCGTCGTTGACGGCCTCGTTCCCGCGGTCGATGGAACTGTAGTAGTTCATCGTCGCCGCGTTGCCCTTGTAGACGTTCTGCGCAGTGAAATCGAGCATGTGGTCGTGGAACCAGTGCGAGCTCATGGTCTCGTGCCAGTCGCCCCGGATGTATCGATTGCCAAGGTCGAGAGAGGCGCCAACTCGCGGGTCGCCGGTGGGCGTGCTCGCCCTCGGGTCTCCGGCGGGGAGCGTGTCGTGCCCGGCGAGAACCATTGGCCAACGGTAGTCGTAGAACTGTCCTGGGAAGAAGAAGGCCTGGGTGAAGCCGTCGCTCTCCGCCGGATTGTGACCATTGTGCTCGTGGGTGCTGAGGGTGTGGAGGCCGAAACCAAAATTCGCAGCCGGGTCGATGGGCAGCCCGTTGTAGTGGCGCATGAGGATGGGCTCGCCGTACCGCACGCTCAGGAGCTTCGGCGGGAAGGTCCCATCAAAGGTCCAGAGGGCCAGCGGATCCTGGACTGGGAAATCAGGGTGGAACTGGACCGGGATGCCAGCCGTCGTCCCGGCAGTTTCTGGAATGCCGGCGGTATTGTGGTAGAGCTTGCCGGGTGCCCACTCGCCGGCCTTGTACTGGTGGAACTGGAGCGCGTCCCGGGCGCCGCCGTTGGGGCGGGCGAGGCCCTGAAAGGTGTTGACGTAGGCCTCCGGGTAGAACTCCGTGAATCGCTGATGGGCCCAGTCCTCTCCTGGCGGGCGGCCCTCCGCGGGAGGAGTCACGAGGGGTCGCCCCAGGAAGGACTCGATCTGCGGCTTCCAGGGGTTCTCTTCGCTACCCCCGTTGTCCGGGTCGTTGGCTTCCCGGGTGGGGAAGGGATGGGGGAGGGCGAGGCTCGGCGTGATAAACTGATTCAGGAAGCTATCGAGGGCACTTGCACTCGGGCCACTCTCCGCATCCGGCGGGGACGGGAAGTCCGGGCCGGGCAAGACCGACGCCTCTGCGCCGAGTGGGACTGGACCGAACTCCTCGTAGCGAAGCATCTGCTGAGCGAAGGGAGTGGCACCGAACAGCGGGCTCGGCTTTGCACCTGACGGGATGTCGATCTTACCGTTGAGGACGATGTTGTAGTGGTTGAGGTCCTCGCCGGCGTCTGCCTTCGTGCCGGTGTATCCGCCTTCGAGAGCGGTTTCCACCGCTCGCGCCGGGACAATGTCCAGCGGCAGTTCTTCCGCGATGATGCCCGGGACGGGACTTTCGCGAGCGATGTATACGTTCTGGGCCGCGATCGAGTCGTCTTCTTTAGCCCCCGCTGGTAGGGTTAACAGCAGTTGCAGGGAGGCGAGTGCGGCGGTAAGCGCCGTCGTGGCGCGTAGACGGAAATTGTTCCTGGGAGACGTTTCGCGAGTCTGGTGGGTTAAAGCCATAAAGACGTAGGGGAAACAACGCAGATTGTGAAGGGTTCGGTACTGCCGAGTAGAAACTCGCTGAAGTATGTATTAAAAAAGATACGTGGTGTTTACACAACAATCAAGGGGTTTCGCCACAAAATGCCCAGACTTCAACCAGAAATGTGCAGTTTGACTCAATTTCAGTACTTACTAGGGTTTAAACCCCAGTCGGTTCTCGCACTCACATTGTCTATTCGCTCTGTTTTGACTCGTGTTCAATCGGTTGGCTCAGGCTGATCTCGTCTTCGAGATCGACAACGGCTTCTCAAATTCTAATCGGCGGCGTTCAGGATTGAGATAAGCCAGAACCTCGTGCAGCAATCGACTCGACACTCGCTGCGCGCCAATCCCGAGCACCGACACCACGAAGAGCTACCCTCGATAAATGGCCGATCGATCGAAGCCCTTCTACTTACAACCGCAAGCCCTCGCGCTCTTGGGGCTATTGGGACTTTTAGGGCTCGGCTGCCCAGGGCCCTTGGACCAGGGCCGCCCACCCGACCCGGCTAGCATCCGCCCCGAACGCGCGGAATCGGCCGCGCCCTTCGAGTTGGCCCCTGCCTTTCGGCTGGAGCGGCTCGACGGGGGGGCGATTGACCTCATTGCGCTGCGCGGCAAGACCGTCGTGATCGACTTCTGGGCCACGTGGTGTGTACCCTGCGAGGCCCAAGTCGCCGAACTCAATGCCGTCTACGATTCACACAAAGAGGCGGACGACGTCGAAGTCCTGGGGATCTCGATCGACACTCTGGGAGCACAAGTCGTCGGCGACTGGGTCCACGATAAGGGCGTTCGTTACCCGGTTTTGATGGGCAGCATAGATCTCTTACAGGCGTACGTGGGCGAAGGGGACGCTGGAGGCATCCCATTGCTGGTCATCGTCGGGCCGGACGGCTCGATCGACTCGCGGCACTCCGGATCGATCACGCGCAGCGATCTCGAAGCAGCTCTGGCACGCGAGCGAGGCTGAGGCACGCGAGGGAAAGTTCTTCCTCGGTGAGCAACGGCCATGTTTTCTAGGCCGTCACTCGGCTAAAACTTGAGCATGTTCTCTCGGGCGTTTCTTTGCATTCCCAATCCAACGAGTCCGATTCCCAGCAGAACGGCCGTGTTGGGTTCGGGCAAGACCAAGAAGCTAACCAGGGAGACCGTCGTGGGCCCCTGGTAGAATGGATCGACTGTCGTTACGAACCCGAAGTTTTCGATCACCGAGCTGACTTCGAAGTCAATCAGCGAAATCTGGAAGCGAGTACTGAAGTCGTCGCTCAGGCCCACCAGCGAGTTAACGCCGTTCAAGGTTCCTCCGATGGTGATGTCTGCCACATTGGTAAATATATTGACATCGGTATTGACGCCGGAGTTGGTCTGGTCGAATCCGATCGTTGCGTTATTGCTATTGACGATTTCGAGAATGTTTCCCAAAGCGGTAGTACTCCCTCCAGGGTCGAGAGGGTTTTAGCAATAAGTTTCGCTGCCGAAGAAACTCTCCATCGGTCGCAGACTTCCGACCTTCTTCTTAAGCAAAACTGAAAGTTCGCCTTTGGCATTCATGCCCAAGCGAACAGCGGATCAACCCATGAGCCAACTCCGGGATACAACATGCAGGTAAAAGTCAGGTTTCTGGACAATCTTAGGTTGGAGGCCAGCTTTGATGATTTCACGGTCATCAGTGATCAGCCCATTCGATATAAGGGGGATGGAACGGCTCCGGGTCCCTTTGATTATTTTTTGGCTTCGTCCGCACTTTGCGCTGCCTATTTCGCGAAGGCTTACTGCCTCGCCAGAGACATACCCACCGAAGACATCAGCATCGTTCAGGACAACATCGTTGACCCCGACAACAGGTATCAACAGACGTTCAAAATTCGTGCGGAGCTTCCTGAAGGAATATCCGAGAAGGACCGGGATGGAATCATCAGTGCGATGGACCGCTGCACTGTAAAACGAGTGATTCAAAACGATCTGGGTTTCAAAGTCGATTCCGTCAGTGTTTTGGGAAAGGACTCTGGCCTTCTTTATGAGAGTGACTCTAAAGACGGTGCCAAGACCATGATCCCGGGAAAAGATTGCTCGCTCGAAGAAACGATCACCAATATGAGCGGCCTCATCGATTCACTTGGGATCAAGGTTGAAATCGCGGCATGGAGAAACATCGTTCCCCACGTGTGGTCCGTCCATGTCCGCGATGCCGAGTCGCCCATGTGTTACACGAACGGAAAAGGTGCGACCAAAGACGCAGCACTATGCTCGGCACTCGGGGAGTACCTCGAGCGAATGAGCAATAACTATTTTTATAACGACTACTACCTCGGTGAAGAACGGGCAAAGGCCGAATTTGTTCATTACCCCAATGAAAAGTGGTTCAAACCCGGGTCCAATGATTCGATTCCCGAAGGTTTGATGGACGAACGATTCATGGAGGTCTTTGATTGCGACCATGAGCTCAAGGCTTCGCATCTTGTGGACGCAAATTCTGGAGCGATCGAACGTGGGATTTGCGCTCTTCCGTTTACGCGGCAGTCCGACCAAAAGACGGTTCATGTTCCTGCCAATCTCATTGGGAATATTTTCGTCAGCAACGGCATGAGCGCTGGCAATACATTCTACGAAGCACGCGTTCAATGTCTGTCTGAAATTCTCGAACGCGCGGTGAAAAAACAGATCATTCTCGATGAACTCACGCTCCCTGATGTGCCCAAGGCTGTAATTGAACGATTCCCAACAATCGTTGCCGGCATCGCGAAACTAGAAGCACAGGGTTTCCCCGTCTTTGTGAAAGACGCGTCGCTCGGAGGGGAATTCCCTGTGATGTGTGTCGCGATCATGAACCCAAGAACGGGTGGGGCGTTCGCTTCCTTTGGAGGGCATCCCAAGTTCGAGGTGGCGCTTGAAAGAAGTCTCACCGAATTGATGCAAGGCAGAAGCTTTGAGGGCTTGAACGATGTTCCGCCGCCGACTTTCAACCAGTTTGCCATCCGCGAGCCGAACAACATGGTTGAGCACTTCATTGACTCGACTGGCGTGGTTTCCTGGAAGTTCTTTGGCCAAGCCGCCGACTACGAATTTTCGGATTGGGATTTCGCAGGCTCGACGGAGCAAGAATATCAATACTTGATGGGCATTCTGAGGGATTTGGACAAAGAGGTTTACATCGCGGACTACGAAGATCTCGGGGCGAATGCCTGCAGAATTTTGGTTCCCGGCTATTCAGAAGTCTATGAAGTAGAGGATCTCGTTTGGAGTAACACCAACAAGGGGCTCGTCTTCAGGTCAGAGATCCTCAACATTCATTCGCTCGATGACAAAGCTCTGTTGTGCCTGCTTGAAAAGCTCGATGAAAGTGAGCTTGATGAATACACGTTGGTTCCAGAACTCATTGGGGTTGCCTTCGACGAAAATTCTCCGTGGGGAAAGTGCACGGTTAGTGAGCTCAAAGGTCTCATCTGCTTGGCCCTCGGAAAGCATGAAGAAGCGAAAGAATGGGTGGGCTTATTCTTGCAGTACAACGACAACGTGCCCGCGCGACGAAGGTTCTACCAAGTCTTGGATACCGTGCTCGACATTACGCTCCGAGAAGACCTCGAGCTTCAAAACTACATCCCGAATCTCACTCGAATGTACGGTGAGGAAATTCTCGGCAATGCAACCTCGAGTGTGTCAGGAAAGATTCGGTTCTTTGGACTCACGCCGACAAACATGAAGCTCGATGGAATCGACAAGCACTTAAGGCTCATCGAGAGCTATGAAAAACTTCAGGTCGCGAGACACCGACACCACGTCAGCCGCTCTGCTACTTGAGCGAATGGTGCGCGTTCAGCGCCGTGTTACTCCGCAGGCTTCGGCTGCTCTGCGAGCACGGATCACGGGGCGCCCCGGGCAGGAAGTTGTGTCTCGCGAATGGGATTGTTGGCGTACGCTCTAGAACCCAAGCCGGCTTGGCTTCAGCCGCCGCCGTGCAAGGTCCAGATCTCTCGACCCGTCTTCAGGGACTTCTTCTCAATTCGCATTTCGTCTGCTCCTTCACTCTCAGCCATCTGCTGCAACTCGGCGAGGTCAGCTGCGGATCCATCACAGAACCCTATCGGGCGTGTGTTGTTTGGTTGGATGAGCTGGACTTTGAAGTCGCCGTGGTCCCAACGTGTCTGCGTTTCGTTCGAGTAGGGATGAATCATGATGTCACTCAGTGTAGAGGGGATTGGAATGGCGCGTAACGGCGTGATCCGAACTCCGATGCCGCGGCGGGGCGGCCCTGCGAAACTGAGTCCAGCCTCGATTCAGAACCTCGAAGCTGCTCAAGAACTGAGCCCGAATACTTGGTCGTGTTTCTCTGGCCGCGCTACCCTGCGAGACTGCGCAATCGTGCACCGTTTTATTCCCGAGGATGACGTTCGCGGGCTGTAGCAGGTCTGAACGATGCTTTTGCCGATGTCCCTCAGATAGTTTTCCACCGCGATGTTATGCGGCTTGTTCCCCCAGTCCTCTCCGATGACAAAGATATCGACGTTCAATTCCTTGCAGGCGGATACGTACTCCAATTCGTAATACGGCCGTACGATATTGACGCAGCGTAGTGCTCGCAGCATCTCTATCCGTTGATCAAGAGGGATCACGGGTTTGTTGGGTTTGTAGGAGTGAACGACGCTGTCAGAAGCGACCCCTACTGCCACCACGTCACCCAACGTGCTGCAATATTCCAGCAGTGCAAGGTGACCCACGTGCAGCAAGTCAAATGTGCCGACCGTATAAACATTCATAATATTTCACTCCAGTATCGATGAGTTTTTAAGTTGCGGGTGTCCGGATCACGCGGGTGTTCATAGAAGTTGCCAGCCATACAGCGCAGTGACTCCGAGTGTGTAAAGGGCAAGGATGCGGACATTGATTGGATTGCCGGAGAGTTTCGGCGTCTTGATCTGCGACACGTTCAATGCCGCGAGCCCCAGGCAGCTGACATAGAGAACGACCGAGAAGATCTCCGTCCCCAACGTGCTCTCAAATGCGAACAGGAAGACGAGCAGGATGCTGTTGTTGTCGAGGGCCAATCCCGTGTATTCCGAACTGCCAGAAAGGCCGAACGTGCTGAAGTAACTCAGGCGAAGCGCAGCCGCGGCGAGCAGAATGAACGCCCCTGGCAAGAAGGCCGCTTCAAACTTTCCATAGCTCAACAGGAGAACGGCGGGTGTCACCCCGTAGCTGACGATGTCGATTGAGACGTCTAGTTGTGCGCCGAAGCTCCGGTCGTTTCCTGTCCGTCCCTTCATTCTTCGGGCGATTAGACCATCTGCCCAGTCGAAGGCGACCGCCCAGATCATGCCGATCATCGCTGCGGAGTAATTGCCCAGCACGCAAAAGTAGATGGCCGAAACCGTGCAACCCAATCCTGTAAGTGAACAGAGATTGGGGATGTCTCTTACATAGGAGAGGATTGTTGGAGGTGACGCATATTGGTCTTCAGTGTGTGTGGTCATGCGTCTCCATAGCGGTAATGTTCGTGGGGCAAATCATGTCGCTCGCTGCGGCTGATTCGCGATTCGGGGCTGCTTGGCAGCGGGTGCAATGTTTGTGGACGCACCGGCGGACGGCGTCCGTAGCGGTCGAATGAAGCGGGTCCAGCGTGTAATCGAAGTGCTCGAGCGAGGATGCGTTTTATCGCTTGCTCGAATGATTCAGGTCACCGAATTCGTTCGAACCTCACGGGTTCGGTGGATCTTCAGCAGGGCGCTTGTTTTTTGCCGCGCTCTTGAACTCATCGGTAGGCGTCTTCCACTTGGCACTACGCTTCATGAGTTCCATCTGCTCTTGCAATATTGGCAGCGTCCAGCTGTACATGCCATCCGAAGACTTGGCTCCAGTTGGCTTGGAGCACATGATCTCGCGACGGCCCCATAGTAAGAAGTAGGGTTTGCCCTCTTGGAGGGCAACTTGCAGTTCAGCGCTCATGCCTGCTGACGACTCGGAGTGCTCGCCGCAAATGACGATCACTTGGTTGGCTTCGCCGATTGAATTCATTGTCTTTTCGCTACAGAGCAAATGTGCAGGTGGTCGCTCCGAGCTGCCCACGATTACGAAGCCGGAACTCTGCGTCTTGGATTGCGCGACAATCAACGCATACAGTTCTCGGTCGTGCTCAAGGTCGTAACTGACAAATACGCGGACATCGCTCATGCGAGGCGCTCCACGAACATCCCTTGTGGACCCAGAAACTTTGCTTCGAGACTCACCGACAGAAACTTCATCTTGGCGTACGCGAGCGAAGGAAGGCCAGATACTTGAGAAGTTCTTCCTCTTCCTCCGCAGTGAGATCGTCAATCGCGAACGCCGCAATTCGCTTCCGGCGGCCGCCGTCTCGTTTCGGTGGAAGCAGGTATCCGGCCATTTCCATCAACGCTTCGTAAGGCACGACGTAGACCTCCGCCAAGCTCTGAAGCACATTGGGTGAGGGCTTCTTGATCTTTCCGTTCTCGAGTTGGCTTAGGTAGGCGTTTGAGACCATCTTGCCGGTGGCTTGTTCGACCGCACGCAACGACAGCCCTTTGGCGCGGCGGAGATCGGACAACATGCTGGCCAGTTCGTTGGGTTGGCCCGAAAAATCGGGGGATTTTGCTCGTGACGGATTGGGCATCGAGTTCCATTTCGGCTTCAGGTGCGACCACTGCTTGATAGGTCAAGCATGAATAGCCAATGCGTGCTATATATAGCATGCTTGATATATCAAGCAAGGACCTGGGCGCAGACCGACCGCCGTTCCTGCTCAGTCATCGAACCCGCACCTAAGGAAACCGGATGAACGAGGGTAATCGAGGCGGAAGTCTCGCGGCTAGGATCCTGTTGTTCTCGATTACATTTATTGCCTTTCCGATCGGTGCAGCGACATCGGGCGAAGTTCCGGGGCATCCAACCAATTCCCATCCGGCAACGTACGGAGACCGCTGGGAATGCAATCACGGGTACGAGCGTCATCGAGAGGTTTGCGTTGCGGTTAAGATTCCCGCCAATGGTTTCTTAGGTGCGTCCGGGCGCGAATGGGAATGTAATCGCCGCTATCGGAAGGCCGGTGATACGTGCATCGAGATCGTGGTACCGAACAACGGGTTTACATATACGAGCAGCGGCGACTGGAAATGCGATCGCGGGTATCGAAAAGAGGCGGGAGCTTGCGTGGCCGTTTTAGTCCCGAAGAATGCCTACCTCGACTCTTCCGGGACTCACTGGAGCTGTGCTCGGGGCTTTCGAAAGGAAGTCGAGAAGTGCAACTTGATCGAAATCCCGGCCGGTGGCTATCTATCCTCGTCGGGTAGAGAATTGAATTGTGAGCACGGCTATCGCATCGCCAATGAGACCTGTGAATCAGTCATGATTCCTATAAACGGCTATCTCGACACCACCGGTCGCGATTGGAGCTGCGAGCGAGGCTATAAGAAGGATCAGGGTTCGTGTCGAGTTGTCGAGGTTCCGTCAGGCGCCCATCTCGATTACCTCGGAGATCGCTGGGCTTGCGACATCGGGCTGCGCCTCGATGCGATGCTTTGTGTTCGCGAATGAATAACGCGTGACGCACGATCCTGAGGTTCTTTACAGGCCAAGGTGATACGGCGCCCGCGGCACCCAAACCGAATCGCGACGTGTTCTTCGCAATCGCCTCGCCAGGCTGCCGGCGATTCAAGTCGGTGACGGGCGGTGAGTCGATTTGATTGGGTGTGATGAAATCTGTCGTCGAGGCTCAGCGTCTCGTCAACGTAACCGGCAACGCATTCGGCCCATTGGCCCAGAAAACCGGCACCTTCTCCCGCACGAAGTCGGGGGCAAGTTTCATCTTTCCAACCTTCTCGAGAAATACTTCGATTGCGATCTTCGCTTCCATCCGGGCCAGTACTGAGCCGGGGCAGACGTGCGGGCCCCCGCCAAAGGCGACGTGATGGTTGGGGTTTGGGCGGTCGAGACGGAAGGAATTTGGATCTTCGTAGTGAGACTCGTCTCGGTTTGCTGACGCGATCCCGTACGCGACCTTTTCGCCAGCGCGTATTGGGATGCCGTGGATCTCAGTGTCTCGGATGCAGTCGCGCAGTAATACGGCGGTCGGCGGGTCAATTCGCAACGACTCTTCTACCGCGACTTCGATGAGCTCGGGGTTGTCTTGAAGTTGTCGGAAGATCTCCGGGCGTTGGCCCATGGTGACCAGCAGATTGCCGATGAGATTGCGTGTGGTTTCGTTACCCGCGACAAGTAGAAAGACCATGAGGGTGCGAACTTCAGTGTCGGTCAATCGTTGACCCTCCACATCTGTGGTGAGGAGCCGAGTCACGAAATCGTTTGGCGGGTTTTCGGCGCCGCGTCGCTCTGCAATCTGTCGATCGACATAGGTCGCAAATTCTGGATGCGCACCCGCGAAGCCTTCGCCTCGTTCGGTGCGATTCTTGGTCGGGTAATCGCCCTGCACAACGTCTCCGGACCACTGGCCCCAAAGATGGAAGTCTTCGGTCGGAACTCCCAGAAGCGTTGCGATCACTGAGGTGGGGAGCGGCATGACGAACTCGTTCATGAGCTCGCCTCCGCCTTTTGCGAGTACGCGCTCGAGCAGGGTGTGGGAGGTTTCGAGGGCGAAGGATTCGACATTCCCCAACCGGTGAGCCGCGATGGCCGAGTTTACGATGCGGCGAATCTTGCCGTGGCGCGGTTCTTCGATTTCGCTGATGAGCTGTTCCTCTTCGGGAACCACGACACCCGGGTCTCGAAAGCTTGATTTAAAACTCTCGATGTCCTTGGTGGCCGCGAGTACGTCGTCGAACAACGAAAAGAACCACACCCCGGTGCCTGTGCGCCAAACGGGAGCCTCAACCCGCAGTCGCGCGAACAGTTCGTAAGGAATCCCTGCGCGGGTATCGAGCGGGTCGCCAAAGTCGGTCATTTCAAGTTTCCTCATTCACACGGGTGTTGGATTCAAGTCAACCGGCTGCGCTTTACGCAAGAGAAGGCCAAAGGCTCTTTGCCGTACCCGCGAAACACCATGTCTGGTCTTCGGATGATAGGCACGAAAAGGCATCCTTCGCGAGCGCCACAAGCTCGTCATATGTGCGGTCATGGGTTTGGCAGAAATCGGAGCCCCACATTACGTGATCGGCGCCGAACTCGGACACAAGTTTTTGGATGAATTGACTCGGCTCCGCGTCGTCTTGAGAAGCCGCATCGATGACGATTGAAGAAACCTTGCAGTACAGATTGCCAAGGGTCGCCAACTCAAAGAGAGGGGACGCCGCGTCAAATGGCGGACCGTCGAGAGCCGGAAAGCCACAATGATCGAGCGAGACCCGCGTAGTTGGAAAACGCTCCAAGACCCGACGAAGTTGGGGGAGTTGGTGCCCAAAGATTGTAACGATGACATGCACACCGAGTTCCGCGGCTCTTTCCCATACCGGGTAGGTGCGTTCGTCGTCGAGCCACGAGTCTCCCCTAGCCGAGAGAGCGAAGAGTCGAATTCCCTGCATTTTCCGCTTGACCGCCCAGTGCTCCAGCATGCCAAGCGGATTATCGGCTTCCATGTCGATGCAACATGCACTGGCAAAGCGCTCCGGCGTCTTTGCCGCGCTGTCCGCGGTGTATGAATTGTCATAGGTGTAGGCGCCGATGGGTTGCACGAGCACAGCCTTCGACACACCCGTGGCGTCCATGCACGCCAAGAACTCAACGTCCGTGTGAGGCGATTGTTTATACCACTCGCCTGAAAGATTTCGCGGGTTGAGCGGATAGCGGTCGTGATCACTCGACACGATGTGAGTGTGGGTGTCGATGATCACGGGTTGGTCCGCGTGTCTTCGAGCCAATCGGGAAGTTCGATCGGCGGGTTTGGTAGTTGTACAGCGCCGCGTTCCTTAAGCAATGTCTTGAAGGCTCCTGGGTCTGCCGCCCACGAGCGCGGATCGCCCATCATGATTTCGAAGAGCTCGACGCCTTCTGGCCCTGCGATAAACGGACCGAACGATGCGCCGTGCTCAAGGGTAATGTGCATGCCTTTGGTGCACCGAACGTCGCCGCACATCATTTCTCCTTCGAGGACGAAGAGAATGTGATCGCTGTTGTGGCCATGCTTGTGGACCATCATGCCGGGGTCCCACTTTGCGTAGAGGCAAAGCAAGTCCTCCGTAAACTCGAGCCATTTTTCTCGAATGGATACACGCCGATCGTCATGCTGTTGCGCACGCACTTCTTGCCACGTTTCATCGTCGGCGTGGCGAAACTTGACTTGGGGGTTGTCTCGCTTCGGGGAATTCATGCGATGATCTCCTTTCCAAATGTAAGGATGCTCTCGAGATACGATTTCGGGTCTAAGCCTGGCAGCCCAAGGCTGAGCCATGTGACCCCTGCTGCTTCAAGGGCGCTCACCTGCTCGCGGAACGCAGAAGCGATTATGGGCTGTTGCGAATTCATGCCGTGGCCGAAGGGCACGAAGTTGACGTCGACGACGTCCTCTCTTCCGGTTGCGCGCGCAAGTTCGTGATACTGACGGATCTTCTCCGCGAGGTCGTCGATGGTTTCGATCGCGGACGTTCGCACCCGGCCCGCGTGGCTACGGGGCAAAGGGAAGGGGCTCCAGCCCTGCCCAAGCTCTGCCGCGCGACGAATCGCTCGAGGGCTATTGCCTCCGATCCAGAGCGGCGGATGTGGATGTTGAAACGGGGCGGGGAGGGCTGTGTTGTGTTGGGCATCAAAGGCCATCCCTTTGGCGGTGACCGATGATCCCGACCACGCCTGCTTCATCGTTGCGATGGCCTCGTCGGTCAGCTCGTTTCGGTTCGCAAAATCAGCGCCGAGGGCTTCGTACTCGTCTTCCATGTAACCCGCACCGACGCCCATAATGACGCGACCTTCGGAAACCACGTCGAGGCTCGCAATGGATTTCGCCGTGAGGAACGGATTGCGATAGGGCAACACGATCAGGTTCGTGTGAAGCCGCAAGGTTTTGGTGGCTGCGGCGGCTGCGGTGAGGGCGACGAATGGATCGAGACTGTGATGCCCTCCGCCACGCAACCACTCGTTACCGGGAATCGGATGCTCGGTGACATAACACGCGTCATAGCCCGCGTCTTCGATCGCCCGCGCGACTTCGGCGATTCGATCGAGCCGTAAGAAGTCGTCGCTGCGTTCGACACGATCGGTCGGGAGCTGAAGTGAATACTTCACTCGGGAATCGCCAGCCCGTAGAGTTTGGCGGCGTTGCGCGAAAAGAGGTTGTCCTTGATGCCTTCGTCGATATCGCTTCGTGCTTCTAAGATTTTTACTGAATCTGGAAACGCACAGTCGAAGTGACAGTAGTCGGACGAGTAACAAATGATGTCATCGGCGACGCTGCTGAACACATAGGGCGTCATTTTTTCGTCGGGTTCGGTCGTTAAGTGACATCGCCCCAAGAAGTACTCCGAGGGCGGGCGGTCAATGATCGGCGCTTGCTCGGGCATCATTTCCCAGTGTTCATCGAGGCGCTCAAGCCAGAACGGGAGCCAGCCCCCCCCGGCTTCGAGGAAGCCAACCCGAAGCTCCGGGAAGCGGTGAAGGATCCCGCCGACGGTAAAATTGAACACCGCCTGCATGGCACCCACCGGATGCGTTATTGCGTGTATTCCCAACCGAGTGTCGAAGCGATCGATGATAAAAGGCGTCTGGCCAGGCGCTTGGCCACCACCGTGGGTGCACACTGCGACCCCCAAACGTTGGGCGGTTTCCCAAACCACATCGAAGCTTTCGTCGTCGAGGTTCTTGTCGCGAACATGCGTCGCGGTCACCATCCCGACGAACCCGTGCTGGCTTACGCAGCGTTCGAGCTCTTCGGCGGCCAGCTTGGGTTCGATCATCGGGAGCTTCGCAACGAGCTTGATGCGGTCGGGGGCGTAGCCCGCGTATTCTGCTCGCGCGTCGTTCATGGTGGCGCAGAGTGCCGCGGCGAAATCGCGATCCCCCATCGCCCATTCTTCTCCAGCACCAGGCGGGAACAACACGGCCACGTCGATCCCTTCGAGATCCATATCGACGAGGCGTTTCTCCGGGTCGAACATCCCCGGTTGCATGGGTGTACCGAATTCGAGGTCGTCCTCTGCCGGCGCCACGTCTGACGCGGCATCCGAAACCCGCATGCCCCCGCCGGGCACGTCGCTGTACTTGGCTCGAATCGACGCGATATATTCGAGCATCAAGCTCTTGTGTTTTGCGGGGATTCGCCGTCGCCACCCCAGTGGTTCGCCGCCGTGGCCATCTGCGTCGATCACATAACGACCGAACTGTCCCATCTCTTCTCTCCTTGGCTCGTTTTGAACTCGGTATTAGCCTGTCGGTGTAAGCAAGCGGATCACGTGGTCCACCGATGCATCAGCACGACGCAGTAGTTCGTCTATTTCAACGCCGCCCACCGGGTGTTCGATGGTTACGATTCTCGCGTTCTCCAGGCCGCATTGTCTTCCCGCCTGCGCGGCGAGGTCTGCGAAGTTTTCAGTTGCAAGAACGACGGTCGGTCGTCCCGCCCCTTCGAGGTGTACCGTGTCGTGGAGACTCCACGACGTGCAGGAGCCTCAATCCGCGGTTCCCGTCAGAACAATGTCGGCGTCTTTTATGATTCGATCGACTAGCTCTTCCTCGCATGGGGTCGCGGCAGTTTTCTTGCGTTCAAGTCCGACGAAGACCGCGCCGGTTCGTTCTGCCAAACGTTCGCCCACGCGACGCAAAAGAAACTCGGCACCGGGCTTGCCGTTGTCGAGTGCCAACACCCTCATGCCCGCCAATGCGTTCGGTGAAGGAGTCAAGCTCGTCATGGGGTGTCCCAGGTGTCCTTCGGGAGATTCAATTTGCATGGCAGTTTCCTTTGCTGTTTTTTGCGTCGCCTGCGAGTGGGCGCAATCGTTACGATTCGATTTCTCTCGTAATACTTTGGGTCATCCCCCAACTTGGGATCACGCAGCTGTGTTTCCCCGCGCCGCCCGCGACCAACACGCGGATGTTGTCGGGGTGGTCGGTGATCGGCATCGCGTCGTCGTCGTGCAGTGCCTTGATCCAAGGCCGAAACTGAACAACGTTGAACGTGTTACGCACGAGGCCAACTGGAAGCCGGGCAGTTTCATAGAGATACGACTGCACGTCGCGTCTTGTCCAACCCGCCTGAGCGATGGTGGCCGCATGTTCTGGGCCAAGGATCACGAAGAATTCCGCCGACGAAACCGGCGCGTTATTCGAACCCAGTGTCGCCATGACGCTCGCCGCTTTGTCGAGAATGGGTGCGGGTTCGTCACTTTCCATATCGTGGAAGTTGTGAGGGTTCTCTCCGCAAGTCACCGTGACCGAACTCGCTGCGCGCATCCCGAGGCTGCGCGGATAACTCTCCCACGGACTCTCGCCCTCGTTCTCGGCAATGCAATAGCTGTACTTCGCGGGTTGCCCCTGGGTTGATGCGTCGCCATCACCAGGCCGGGCTCCCGCGATGTGGATCAAGGCGAGTCGGACCGCTCTGCCAAGCGTTGCATTCGCACGGACACCTGGGCCAAAGGTGCCGAGTCCCGCATTGAAACCCAGGTTTTCGGTTGTCTCCCCATGAACGATCACGAGAGGCGCGCACGGATGAGTCGTCGCGTTGATGCCGCGCAAGTTGAAGTCAGGGTGCGCCATTGCGCGCACGGCAGTCGCGAGCACCGGCAAAACGCCGGGGCGGCAACCTGCGAGCACCGCGTTTACCGCAAGTGCGCGACGCGTCACTTCTCCGTTGCGCGGCGGCAAGGTTGCGATGACTTCATCGGCGAAGCGCCCGCCGGTTGATTTGTTGCCGCCAAGCATGGCATCTACACGATCTTTGGTTGGGGGGACTAGCGGTAGGCCATCTCCCCAGCCTCGTCGTTCGAACAAGTCAAACATTTCTTCTGGGGAACCGGTTGCAAGTTCAAGAGCTTCATCGTGCATCATCATCGCGTCGCTCCGGTGTGAAGGTGCGTGCCCACCGGACGAACAAGCTGGCCGGGTAGAGCTGCCTGCAACTTTCCGTTCAACACGATCGGCTCGCCGTTGACAATCGTCGCCATAAAGCCGCGCGGCCGAGCGCTGTATCGTCCTTCGCCGCCGGGCAAGTCGTAGACCATGCGCTTGGTTCCAGGGCCAACGGTCTCTGGATCGAAGATCATGATGTCGGCAGCGTATCCGGGCAGGATTGCGCCACGCCCCGCGAAGCCCGCCAGCGCCGCGGGGACTTGGGTCAGCTGGCGAATGCCTTCTTCCAAAGTCCATTCGCCGCGATCGAGCACCCAGGAGCGCAGGAAGTAGCTCGACCAATCTGCTCCGTCATCTCGGTCGAGGTGCGCGCCTCCGTCAGATACGCCCATCAACATTGAAGGGTGTTTCATGCTTTCGCGGACAGCCTCTTCCCACGCCGCGGTTTTGTTCTCCCAGCGAAACTTCATCTTCAACTCTTCTGCGAGGGCAAGGTCGAGCATCGCGTCTGCAGGGTGTTTGTTTAGTTCGCTGGCGATGTCGAGAATGGACCGACGCAGAAAACGTTCGTGTTCGGGGCGGGTGACCTCGTCTACGAATGTCACGTCCCAGTGCGGTGGGGGCAGCGTCGAGCCGGCATCCGGGTCGCGATTGGGCTGATCCACCGCGGGTCGCATGCGATCGCGAGCCTCTGGATCTCGAAGCCGCTTGAGTTTGTTTTCATGAGAGAGATCCATGAACTCGTGCCAGGGGAAGACGCCTGCATAAAGAGACGAACCTGCGTCCAAGTCGATGGGGCGATCGAAGGGGTGATTGCGTAGGAGCGAAAAGATGGCCGCGCCTTGCGAGGCAGCACGATCGAAGAACGCTTTGGCTTGTCCCCATGCTGCGTTGGGCGCATCGACTTTGTCGCGCCCCCCGACGCCTTGAATCACGATCGGAAGGCGGCTCCGAATGCCGAGCTCGATCAGGAGGTCTTCGTCTTCACGATTGAGTCCGCCGATTACACTTTTGGGCAGGTACGAAATACTCCCGCCACCGGCAAGCCCGGCGGCTTCGACCAACGTCGCAAGTTCTTCGCGCGATGAAAAGCGACTTGGAATAGGGCGATCATCGCCGTCGAGTTGAGTCGGGACATGGGACGACGAAAACCCCGCGGCGCCGGCCCGCATCGCTTCGCGAACCAGGGCCGACATCTCTTCAACTTCTTGAGAGGTTGCTTCGCGCTGTGAGCCGTCGGCTCCCATGACGTAGCGGCGCAAACTCGAATGGCCGATGTAGCAGGCGAGGTTCACGCCCAGGTTTGCGCTACGCGCTGCGAGATATTCAGGGAAGGTCTCGAAGTCCCACTTCACACCGTCGAGGGCGACTTCTGCCATTCCTTCGACTTTGGCGAAGAGGGCTTGGGTGTAGTCGCGTGCATCTTTGCGCGTCGGCGCGATCGAAAAACCGCAATTGCCAGCGACCACAGTTGTGACGCCGTGGTAGCAAGACGACGTCGCATACGGATCGGATGTCAATTGCGGATCGTAGTGGGTGTGAAGGTCAATAATTCCGGGGGCGACAATATGGCCATCGGCATTGATGACCTGCGAAGCATCTTCGGCGTTGGGGATGTGACCGACCGCGGCGATCATTCCATTCGCAACCGCGACATCGGCACGCCGCCGAGCGAGTCCGGTTCCGTCGGCCACAATGCCGCCGCGGATCACGAGGTCGTAACTCATCGTGCCGAACCGGTTTCAAAAGCGTCGAGGAGTCGGGTGAGGGCGGTGTCTGCCTCAGCTAAAGCTCTAGGCGAAAGCGGGCTGAACAACTCTTGGGTCGCGACAAGATATGCTTTGAAGATTTGATCCTGTACATCAAGACCCGCAGGGGTTAGCGATGCCAACGATCCGCGGCCATCGTGTGGATCCTTCGTTCGTTCTACGAGCCCGCGAAGTTCGAGGTTCTTCAGGCTCTTCGTCATCCCTCCCGAAGATCGTTGGAGGCCGCTGTAGAGTTTGCTTGGCGAAAGTTGGTACGGAGTGCCGGCCCGGCGCAGCGCCGCAAGCACCGCATACTCACCGGTCGAAACCCCAAATGGCGCGACGATTTCCTGTTGAAAGGTGTCGATGAGCACGCTGAGCTGCGCAAGCCGGGTCATCGGGGCAAGCACCGTGGTGTCGAGATCCGCGTACTCGTTCTTCCAGGCAGCCGATAGATCTTCGAGCCAACTCATCATTCGCTCCTCGCCGGGTCCAACGTCTGGAACCCCACACCGTGCTTCGATCGGTATTCTGCGCGCCAGAAAGCTTTCGGGCAAGGTGTTTTTACGAGGAACTGCCCTCTATTGTGTGCTGATCGGATGGGTCAAGCTCGGCCGGGATCAAGCGCAGTCCCACTCACGGGGCTCGAGCGCGATCCAATATAAAACGCGGTGAGCTTGTTGCCGACTCGACTACGAAATGATCCTGTGCCTGCAAGCCGGATGACGTCGAGTCGAAAGACGATAGCGAGATCCATCAAATCTACTGTTTGGTGAGGTCCTCGGTCAGCGCCTTGACCGTCATAAGAACCTTTGTCCGATGACCCTTCATGACCGCGCTGAACAGCGTACCGGTTACGCGGACGCGTTGATCGATGAGTTTCATGGACTGTCCCAACGGCACGACGAGTTGAAGCTCCTTCACTCCGGTTTGGGTCCGCGAGTTGAATGTGCTCTCGTGGTTGCCCTTCACACAGATAGGCTCGTCGAGCTGCAAAAACAGCACCCGCTCTGCGAAGTCGCCTTTGGCAATACTCAAGTAGCCGGGGGGGCCAGGAAGTGATTTCGACACGAAAACGCCCTTCAACAAAACCGAGACGGGTTCGAATTTTAAACAACGCGCCGACGCCAACGTTGGAGTCAATCCAAGAAGGACCACCACCAAAAGAAGATGTTTCATCAATCGCCTCCCCACTCCTGTGAATTCTCGAATAAAGGTACCGAAAGTCGAGGCATGGGTGGGGCGTTGGCGTCGATTACTGCAGGTCGCACGAGCATCCAATAAAATCTCCCATCACAAGCAACTTTGGTCAGGGTTTTAAACGAGGAGTAGTGAGCGTCTTCCAGGTTTTCTGATCGTCGGAGCGGGGAAATCAATAGATCGTTGGGGAGGCGTCTCCCGGGTACCTCTGTGACTCCGATGTACCCACTGAAATCGATCGCGTGTGACCGGGCGCAAAGGCGATCGCGCTGCTGCGCGATCCCGTGGGACGGTGGCGCAAGGCCCGAGGCGAGGGCGCGCTTCGAGGACTGCGCTCGAAGAAGCGCGATGTAAAACCCAAGGCGCACGATCCACGAGTCTCCAGCGAAAGCAGATTCCCGAGCCCGGCACGGGTGTGACGTTTGCCCTCGGGTCGGTATCGCCACGGTGGCTGATTCGTAGGGCGCGTGGGTGTGAAGCACGCATTCACTTCTGGAACCCGCCCTGGGAGGCTAAGATGCGGCGCCATTTCGCATCAAATTATTCCCCGCCATTGGAGCGCGCTCAATGCCAAAGGCCATCTTACTCATCGTGGGTCCAACCGTGCTCTACATCACGTTGGGCGTACTTCGACGTGCCTTGTTTTAAGGGCGATAGGGAGACTGGGTAGAGCCGATGCCTCGACTCACCAAAATTACCGAGCTCTCGACGATCGATCAGTTGATCATCGGCATCTTGGTCCTGTTCTTATTCGTCTTCGCGTTCGAGTTGTTTCTCGTTGTGCCGTGCGGCGGGTGGGAAAACCTTGAAGGCTGCAACGGCGCCTCGGCCGACGCGGCCAAAGCGGCCTGGCAGGGCTACTACGAAATTGATCCGTACTGGGGTGTCATGCCCGACTGGTACGCGAACATCATGAACGCCCAAGACCTGATCTACAACCCGTTCTGGTCGCTCGCGTTGTTCATGTTTCTGACGAACCGGCAAGACACACCCTGGTTCCGCACCGCGATGATTCTTGTTGCGACCGCGACGATGACGACATCGCTTCTGGTGTTTGCAACCCAGTTTGTTCATCCCGATGTGACGACCTTTATGAAGATCGCGCTACTCCAGGTGAATGGTCCTTGGGTTATGGCTCCGATGCTCTTTATCTATCGGATGCACCGGGCTGGCTCTACGGCTAGTTGAACACGGAGACGTCGAATGGGCAACGCAAGTCCGCATGGCGAACAAAGATCTGCTGAGCTGAACTTGCCGCCCGGGCCTAGTTACCCGACGCCCTTTCATTACTTCAAAGAGTTGAAGGCCGGTCCGCTCGAGTTTTACCGCGGCTTAATCGAAGAGTACGGTGACATCGCGTGCGTCAAGATGTGGCCGCGGTGTCAGGTGGTTGTCGCCCATCCTCGGCATTTTCGACACGTCTTGATCAATGAGATCGAGCGCTATCCGAAGGGGATCACGTTCGCCCGCCGCAAGGACATCGGTGGCGAGGGGCTCTTCTTCAGCGAGGGGAACCTTTGGAAGACGCAACGGCGAATGATGATGCCCTCATTTCGTCGCAGCGCGCTTGTCGATCTCATTCCTCACATGACCATCGGCGCGAACGCATTTGTCGAACGCATGGAGAAGCGCATCGGCGAGCCCGCGTTCAATATCGCGCCCGACACGGCGAAGGTCGCGATGGACGTTGCGTGTCGCGCCTTCTTTGGTAGCGACATCCTTGACCGCGCCCAAGCGCTTCACGAAGCGCTCTGGGCATCAAGCCAGTACACGGGCTACGTCTCAACCAACCCGTTGGCTCCGCCGCTTTGGTTTCCCACGAAGCGAAACCGACAAGCCCGCGGCGCACTCAAGACGATGTATGGCGCCATCGACGAACTCATCGCCGAGAACCGCGCCCGGGGAGACGAGGACAACGTTCTCGCGCGTCTCAATGCCAACGTCGCAGATGGGCAGATGACAGAGCAACAACTTCGATACGAAATGTGGACGCTGCTGAATGCAGGGCACGAGACCACAGCGACCACGCTGGCATTTGCTTTCGCACTGCTGAGCGAAAACCCGCAAGCGCGCGAACGCGTCGAGCAAGAGGCGGCCACGCTGGGGAGTAGGCCAGTGACACATGAAGGTCTCTCGTCTCTAGAGTTCACCCAGCGCGTCGTCCGCGAAACCCTGCGCCTGTTCCCACCGGCGTGGGGGACGGGGCGCGAGTGCGTCGAAGAGGACGTGATCGATGGCTACCGAATTCCCGCAAAGTCGATTCTGACGACCCTCTTCTATGTGGCGCAAAAGAATCCGGTTTACTGGGATGAGCCGGAACGTTTTGATCCCGATCGCTTCCTTCCGGAACGTTCGGTAGATCGTCCCGCCGAGTCCTGGTGTCCATTTGGGCTTGGGGGAAGAAGTTGTATTGGGGAGGACTTCGCGTTGATGGAAGCTACGATCATTCTCGCTAGCGTGGCACAGCGCATTGAACTTCGTCTCGAACCCGGCGCCCCTGTCGAGGGCCAAGTGTTCGGGATCGGTCCGCTGCGTCCGGCTCGCGGAATTTCGATGACGGTGCACAGACGCGCCTAGCAGGGTCGGATGCACTTTAGACGAGACTCGCAATCTCAACGTCGCAGTGAAACCAGGAGACCACCAACATGTCTGATAGTCCCGACCCCTTTGCTCAATCCCGACTCGGCCCTGTCACGTTGCGCAACCGCATCATTCGAGCCGCCACCTTCGAAGGAATGACGGGAGACCAGTGCGTAAGCGATCGGCTGATCGCGTTTCACCGCGCGGCTGCCCGCGGTGGCGTCGGCATGACGACGATGGCCTTTTGTGCCGTGTCGCCCGATGGTGCGGGAACACCTAACGAGTTGGTCCTGACGAAGTCTGCGTTGCCCGGGCTCCGTGAATTGGCCGAAGCGGTGCACGCAGAAGGCGCGGCGGTTTCCGCGCAGATTGGCCACGCGGGTGCCGTCGCTGCGGCTGCGGGGCTTCCCGCGATTGCTCCATCCAAAACGTTCAGTCCACTTGCCATGAAGAGAACAAAGGAAGCGAGCGCCGCGGACATTGAGCGGATCACGAACGACTTCATCGCGGGCGCGAAACTACTCTTGGAAGCGGGTTTTGACGCGGTTGAAATCCATCTAGGCCACGGATACCTACTGAGTGAATTTCTTTCGCCCTCGCTGAACCGCCGCAAAGATCAATGGGGTGGCTCGCTTGAGAACCGAGCACGTTTCGCTCGGGACGTTGTAAAGGCGGTCCGGGAAGCCGTCGGTGATCGCATGGCGGTCCTCGCCAAGCTCAATATGTCGGACGGCGTTCCCGGCGGGCTTTGGGTCGACGAAAGCATTCAGGTTGCCCGCTTACTCGAAGCGGACGGCGCGCTCGACGCGCTCGAACTCACTGGGGGTAGCTCGCTTCAGAACCCGATGTACTTGTTTCGAGGAGAGGCACCGATCCACGAAATGGGAGATTCGATGCCCAAGGCCGTGGCGATCGGTCTCAAACTGTTCGGACGCTTTTTCTTTAAGTCGTATCCATTCGAAGAGGCGTACTTCCGCTCCTATGCCCGCCAGTTTCGTGCGGCGCTCGACATGCCGCTGATCCTTTTGGGTGGCATCAACAAACGAGAGACGATTGATCAGGCCATGAAAGAGGGTTTTGAGTTTGTTGCGATGGGACGTGGGCTTCTCCGAGATCCAGGCCTCGTGAACGCGATGGCCAAGGGAGAGTCGGAAGAATCTTTGTGCGTGCACTGCAATAAATGCATGGCCACGATCTATGCCGGGACACATTGCGTCCTTGTCGACGAAGCGCATCGCGTCTAGCCAAGCTAAGGGAAGGAAGCGATGCTTAGAACAGTTTCGAACGGAGTCTTGACCCTTGTCATCATCGTGGTCTCAACCGCGTTGTTCGGCTGTGCTGGCATGTCATCACCGACACCCACCGTGCTTGAACCCCGAGATGAGCTCGGCGCTGCGTTTGATCAGCTGGTCGACACCCTGCGAGACGTTGAGCGAGACATTCGCATGCAACCCGCATTTGTATCGGAAGCCGAGCGCGTCGGGGGCTACCGCCACATCATGCGGTCGTTTGCGAAGGGGATGGAAGCGGAGGTTCTTCAGGACGCCGACTACCCGTACTTCCGCATCCTCGATTGGTGGCTGCGTGAGGGCGGCGACAACCCTGACCAACGCTATGCCTTCAGTCCCATTCGCGGCGGGGAGGCTTACCGAGTGTGGGGCGAGTTGGGCTCGGCAACGCGGGTCGAGTTTCAGATTTACGCAGGACGACCATGGGACGGGACCGGTTCTTCGGCTGGGTTTCTTGCGTTCGAAGACATCGAGATCTCTGAGGACGGTTCATTCGAGATCTTGGTTTCGCCCGATGAGCAGGAAGGAAACTGGCTCGTGAATCCACCCGAGGGCACCACGATCTTTGTGCGGCATATATACGCGGACTGGTCGGATGCCATCACCGGAGATGTACATATTGACCGCGTGGGATTCGAGGGGAAGCGAAAGCCACAGGAGACGGCTTCGGAACTTGCCGGTCGTATGCGGGCGACGAGTGTGATGTTCGGCACGACGGCGCGGACATGGCCAACTTTTGTCGCGCGCCGCTACATGGCGAGTCGCGAAAAGAATACCGTCTCGCCCCCCTACGATACTTATGCCCTGGGCGGCGCGAAGGGACGTTGGATGAGCGGCGGGCACTTCGAACTGGACGACGATCAAGCGTTCGTCATTCGCATGCCTCGAACCGGCGCACAGTATCAAGCCATCCAACTTGCCGACTTGTGGATGGCTTCAATGGAACACGGAAATCAGGTGTCGAGTCTTACCAACGAACAATCGACCCGCGCACCCGATGACGCCTACCACTATGTGATCAGCAATAAGGATCCGGGCTATGCGAACTGGCTCGACGCGGGCGCGCTCCGGCGGGGTCTTTTCCTGATCCGCTGGGACGGAGTGCAGCGGGAGCTTGAACCAAACCAGTTTCCAAGTGGGGAGTTGGTTCCGATCGCAAAGCTCCCCGAAAGGATTCCGGGATTTACGGTGGTTGACGAAGCCGAACGCGATGCAACACGTCGCGCGCGTCGCCGTCACTTGCAGCTTCGATCACATCGTTAAGGGGCGGGTTGACCAACGGCGACTCGAACGAGATCCCGCCACGAGAGCCGAAGCTTCGCTGGTTGCTGCTGATCTTCGCGTAGTGCTTGTACACATCGCTGGACAGCGTGTCGACGGTCAAGCCTGACGATTTGACTTGCATGTTTTCAACGCAGCCGCTCAACGCAATCGCGGCACATAGGGCGGCGAAACAAAATCGAATCTTCATCAGTCATTTCCCTTCCCTTGGGTGTCAGCTTCTCAATGGGGACGCTTTTTCGAGACCGGTTGGTTGCCGAGCACAAGGCACTCGGCTCCGGTCGACTCCCGAACAAGTCCTTACTCGAAGTCAGATTCGAGTACTTCCCCGACCAACGAGTCGACTTCATTGCTCGGCAACGAGAACGTGTAAGCAAATGCCTCTTGGGGAAAAACCGCGTGATTGGCACCGGCTCAGCGTATTCCGAGAGGGGCGAATGCCACGACACTGGGATTGATGCGCTGTCACCTGTATTCACTGCTCAATTCGTTTGAATGCGTCATCCGTATTCTCGGTCGGATGTCTTACCCTCGGCTGCGTCGTGGTGCGAAATGGTCGATTGATTTCACGGAGAAACATCCATGCTCGACATCTGCAAGACCGTAACGCTCGAAATCCTTCGCACCGTTCCAATGGGGCTGATCCTGGGCGATGACGAAGACGAGGTGCTGCTTCCCACGCGTTACGTGCCCAAAGACGTAGCGCCCGGGGACGCAATCGAGGTCTTCCTTTATACGGACTCCGAAGACCGCCCGATCGCAACCACCGAAAAGCCATTGGCCCAGGCCGACGAATTTGCGTGTCTGCGCGTTGTGTCGGTGACGAAGACCGGTGCATTTCTAGACTGGGGGCTCCCGAAAGATCTCTTGCTGCCGTTTGCTCGCCAGGTCCACACCGTGAGTCCAGACGAGCGAGTGGTGGTGCGCGTTTTGTTGGATGAAGTCTCCCAGCGCCCAGTCGCGACGGCGAAGTTCCAACGCTACGTGGAGCTACCGCCCGAAGACTTGCGTGAGGGACAAGCCATTGAATGGATGGTTTTCGAAGAGACAGATCTGGGTAGCAAGGCGATCGTCAACGGCGAATTCGAGGGGCTCTTTTATGGTGCTGCCCGCGAATCTGGCCTCAAACGCGGGGACACCGGGTCGGGGTACGTGCAGCGAATTCGCGACGATGGCAAGATCGATTTGTCGCGCACGCCCAGTGGTTTGGCTGGGATCGACAACGCGCGCGATGTGCTTCTAGAAGCGCTGCGCCAAGCAGGCGGGAAACTCGAGCTGGGCGATCGCAGTGACCCCAATAAAATCCGGAGCACACTGGGCCTGAGCAAAAAGGCCTTCAAGCGAGCGGCGGGTGCCCTATACCGCGAGCGAAAGGTCCATGTCGAAGAACATTCGATTGAGCTAATCGACAAATAGATCGTGACCGTCGCTGGCGGCTTGGCGAACTACCCCATCGGATACATGATCTCGCGCGTCACTTTGTCGATCTTTTTCATCAAGGTCGCATCGAGTTCTAGGTCCGATGCCGCAAGAATTTCGGGCAGCTGGTCTTCGTGACTGACGCCGACGATCGTTGACGCCACGAAGTGGTGCTGCTTCGACCAGGCCGTTGCCATGGTGACCACCGACATTTCCGCTTCGGCCGCGATGGCCATGAACTTCTCCGTTGAGGCCAACGACTTGGGGTTCACGAAACGGCTGGCCATGATTTCTTGGCGTCCACCCAATTCGATGTAGCGAGAAAAGCGCGCGCCGTGTGGGGTCTGGCCGTTGTTGTATTTGCCCGAGAGAACGCCACCCGCAAGTGGTGAATACGGGATCAAGCTCACGCCTTCACGCCGACAGATTTGTGCGAGATCGTCTTCGAAGCGTCGGTTGTTCATGCTGAAGTTGTTTTGAATGGTTTGGTATCGCGTGACGCCAAGACGGCGAGAAGCTTCGAGGCTCTTCATCAAACCCCAACTCGATTCATTGCTGCAGCCCGTGACGCGAACTTTGCCGGCGCGAACCAACTCGTCGAGGGTTTCCATCGTTTCGTCGAAGCCGGTGCCATGGTCCGGCCAATGGGTTTGGTATAGGTCGATGTAGTCGGTGTCGAGCCGCTTCAGACTGGCCTCGATTGCTCGGATAATGTTGTGTCGATCGACCGCCGTCATGCCGGCTCTTTGGGAAGATGTCACCCACCCGTGGCTCGGCCCGCTGACCTTGGTGGCAAGGATGATCGCATCCCGGTCTTTCGTTTTGAGCCACTTGCCCACGATCTCTTCGGTTCGGCCGACCCACTTCGTGTCCGGCGGAACAGGGTAGTTCTCGGCCGTATCGAAAAAATTGATCCCCGCTTCGAATGATTGATCCAGGATGCGCATCGACATCTTTTCGTCGGTTTGGGAGCCGAAGGTCATGGTGCCCATGCAAATGTCTGACACGTAGATAGGGCTCTGTCCGAGGCGACGGTGATTCATAGCTGTACTCCAGTTTTCGCGGGTCGCTCAACCCCGCACAAAGGTGCGAAGTTGCACGACGTCAAATAAGTCGATGAGGTCGGTAGATGTCTGATGTCGAAGTCTAGCGAGTGTGTCCGGTTACTCCTCGTGGAGTCCCCGGGAGATCACAGTGTGGGCGCGAGATGGATGGAAGTGGGCAGCCGCTACCGCTCAGACCCACGTTCCTTTGCACTGCCGAGGATCTGAGGATCGCTCTGCCGTGAAAGTGGGCCGAGTGATCCTCCTGCATACTTGGTGAACGTGGGTCCGAGAACTGTAAAGCATGTCACTCTGCACTCGGCAGGTGCGGCACCCACGACGGCTACCGGAAGAACCCCAGTGACGTAGACCTCGGCCGGCAACACGTGTGTGTAAACTTTACCTGTAGAATACGTGAGTTCATGGGGCATCCGCGTTCTCTAGTGAGGCCGAGCAAATGGGTAATGGGTCAAGATCGTCACGACTGTAGGAGCGCAGTTTGAAAATTGAGCATTTCGATGGACCGATTGGGGGAGAGGTCACTGGCGTCGATTTGTCGGCGATCGCGGACGGCGACTTTGAGGCTTTGTATCAGGCATGGATCGAACGCGGTGTGCTGCGGATTCGCGATCAGCAGCTTGACGATATTGCGCTCCAGACCTTTAGCGCGCGATTCGGCCCGCTCGAAGAGATTCCAGTCTTGCTCTCGGAGGCGGAACGGTCGCAGCAGCCGAGTCTGTACGTCACTGTGATCTCGAACATTGTCGTCAACGGTGCACCGATCGGCGGTCTTGCAAACAAAGAAGCGGCCTGGCATTCAGACATGACCTACATCGAGACGCCGCCACCTGCGAGTATCTTGCACGCGATTGAAGTCCCGGCGAAGGGTGGGGACACGCAGTTCGCCTGTCAGGTGGCAGCCCTCATGGCTCTGCCCGAAGACTTACTCTCGGAGATTTCGGGCATATCGATCAAGCACGATGCGTCACACACAAGCATCGGAAACTTGCGCCGCGGTTTCGAAGAAGTCGAAGACGTACGAAAGGTCCCGGGCGTGGCGCACCCCATCATCAAGCGCCACGAAGAGTCGGGGCATGACGCGCTCTTTTTAGGTCGGCGCGACTTCGCCTACGTCGAGGGATTGGAAATCGATGAGAGTGAGGAATTGCTCGATCGAATCTGGCGCTATGCGGCACTTCCTCAGAATGTTTGGACTCAGCATTGGCGTGTTGGTGACGTGATCATCTGGGACAACCGCCGTGTGTTGCACCGGCGAGACGATTTCGATCAAGCGGCGCGACGTTTGATGAAACGATGTCAGGTGTTGGCGCGAGAAGCACCCAGCACATCTCCGATAATCGACTAGAATCCGCATGTTGTTGCCGTGAACCATTCGGATTCGAAGGTCACTTCGACATCGGCCTCCCAGGTTTTCCTGAACTTTTTTGTGAGAAATCGATGACACGAGCGACTGCGCTGATCTTGACCGCGATGACGGGCTTCAGTGGGCTGGTCTATGAGGTGGTCTGGCAGAAGTACCTCGCGACCCTACTCGGATCTCACAGCGAGGCCACGGCCACCGTTCTCGCCATTTTCTTGGGCGGGTTGTCCCTTGGCTACTGGTTCTTTGGGGCGCTGACGCGCCGCGAAATCGTAAATGCCCAGGAAGCTGGATTGCCTCCGCGATTGCTCTTCATTTACGGAGGCCTCGAGTTCGGGATCGGTGTCTACGTTGTCGTGTTCCCATGGCTCTTTGAGATCATCCAGGCACTGTCACTCGCGATCCCGCACGGAGCAGGGGGGGTGGGTTTCGCAATGGATGTCCTGCTCACGGTCGTCCTGGTAGGACCTGCAACCGTGGCCATGGGTGGAACGATCCCGATCCTCACCCAGGCGCTCGCGAAAGATCTTGAAGACGCGACGCGGTTTCATGCCCTGGTTTACGCACTCAATACTGCGGGTGCCTTCGCCGGGGCCCTGGCCGCGGGCTTCGTGCTAATCCCATGGCTTGGCCTCGTGACCGTCTTGTACGCAATGGGCGCGATCAACTTGTTCGCGGGCAGTGTTTTTATGCTCATTGGTCGCAAGGGTGGCGCCGTCGTCTCTCTTTCATCAACGAACGGCTCATTAAGTTCGCGCGAAACCTTTCATATCTACCACGCCGTGGCCCTGTTGACCGGTTTCGCAATGATGTCGTTGCAGACCACTGCGATTCGCGTTGCAGGCCTCTCGTTCGGGTCGTCGCAATTTACGTTCTCGATGGTCGTCGCGGTGTTCGTTCTCTGCATCGCGCTCGGAAGCTTTGTTGTTTCGACGTTTGATCGCATTTCGAAGGGATGGGTGGTTGCCAATCAATGGCTGTTGGCCCTTGCATTCGCAGTGCTCTACTTCCAAGTGGAAAAGTCGCCTTACTGGGTTCATGCGTTGCGCTCGGTGTTTCGCAGTACGGATGCGTCCTTCGCACCGTTTCATACCGCTGGATTTTTGTCGATTCTCGTGATGATTGGCGTGCCGGTGGTCATTTCCGGCGCTGTACTGCCGTTGCTCTTTCACCTGATGCGGCGGGAAGCAGATCACCTGGGTGACGTTTCGGGCAGGCTCTACGGGTGGAACACCGTGGGTTCGCTGCTCGGTGCGCTCCTTGGTGGATATGTTCTGTTTTTCTGGTTCGAGATGCACGAGGTCTACCGAATTGCGGTTGCTGCTCTGGGCATTGGCGCAGTGGCGTTGACCGTTCGTGTCTTCGAGTGGAGCCGGCTTACAAGTGGCATTGCGCTCGTGTGCATTGTCGGCGGACTGATTAGCCTGCCCGAATGGGACTACCGCAACCTACATTCTGGTTTGTTTCGATACAGAACAGCAATGCCTGGCACCGAACAAGGCTTCGAAGCTTTCAATGCAGCGAACGGTCTTATTAGCAAGCGGAATACGCTATTTGTGACCGACGACCCCATCGCGTCCGTCATGGCCTACGAAATTGTTCGAGACGACGCGCCAAAGTCGCTGTCGATCCTGGTCAACGGGAAATCAGACGGGAACACCCTCGGTGATCATCGCACGATGAGCCTGCTTGCAACGATTCCCGCGTTGCTCGCAGAGCGAGCCGAACGTGGCTTTGTGATCGGATGGGGGACTGGCGTTACGGCCGGGCAACTTGCTTTGTTTGATTCGATTCAAACTGTGGACGTTGCCGAAATATCTCCCGGTGTCATTGCGGCGTCTCCACTGTTCGACTTTGCCAACGGAAATGCGTCCACCAACCCGAAGATCAACGTCATTCAAAGCGACGCATACAGAGCGCTCGTTCGGTCCGACGAAACCTATGACGTCATCATTTCGGAGCCGAGTAACCCTTGGGTGACGGGGATCGAGATGCTCTTTAGTCAAGAGTTCCTGGAAGTCGCAAAGGGCAAGTTGAGCCCAGGCGGGGTGTACGGCCAGTGGTACCACGAATACGAAACCAACCCCGAGGTGCTCGAGATTGTTCTGCGTACCTATGCGTCTGTGTTCGATCATGTCGCGGTGTGGCGAAGTATCTATCCCGACCTTTTGTTGATCGGTTTTGACGACCCTGATAGCGCGCTCGACATCGAGAGACTCGAGAAACGAATGCGCAGGCCCGACTTCCGGAGCGCACTACACGCAGCGCATATCCACAGCATTCCCGAAATGCTCGCGCATGAATTGTTGCCGCAAGGGGTTGTGCATGCGCTGGAACTTCAAGGCCCGGTTCACAGCCTGTATCATCCGATCTTGAGCGATGCCGCGGGCCGAGCCTTCTTTTCGGGCGGGATCGCTGGCTTTTCGCATAGCGGCGCGAGCAAGCCGGCTGCCGCTGGCAGAGCCAATTCGCTGATTCGTCGATATGTCGATCGTCACGGCGGCGAACTTCAAGACCCGGCGCGAGAAGCTTATATTATGGAAGTGTGTCGAATTCATGGCTTCATTTGTCTCGCCCCACTCGCACAATGGATGCATGAAGCGCCAGAGTCGCCAGGCTTGGATCGTGCAAAGAAGCGCGTCGACCGGTTCGTTAAACAGGAGAAACTGCGTCTCGCCGGAAGGTACGTGCGTCTCGCTAAACCTCCTGATCTAGATGTGATGTCCGCGTTATTTCGCACACAAGAAGAGGACAACGCGATTTCCAGTTCTGACATGATCCATTTGCAGACCGCGCAACGGGCGAGTCGCGAATACCGAGACTTTTATTTTCACGGGAGTCCCTTTGAGGCGAGCTCATTAGAATGGATCTGGTCACAGTGTGGCGAGAACCCGATGACGAGGAGGCAGTGTGCTGCCGAGGTTCGGGAGCGAGATCAAAAGCCGCCCGTGTCTGACTTCGTCGCTGAAGTCGACCGATGCATGCAGGCCCTCGTCGATGGACCCGCATGCAAAGAAGGGCGGGACGAAGCCCATGCACTCATTGAGTCGACTAGGTAGCCATTTGCGAAATCTGGGAAGTGTCCGTTGAAGTTCGAGTGGCAAAAGGAGCTGAGTCTTTCGATTGCACTCGGGTTATTGACCCTTGTCGCGTTCGGGTTCTTGTTTGAGGAAGGCGCTGTTCCGTATTCGCCGCATTCGGACTTCATCGCCGAACATCTGCCGTTGAAGCATGCGGCCTATGCGTCCATGTCGTCTGGGCACGGGCTTCCGTTTTGGCGCTCAGACATGCTTTCGGGTGGGCCAGCTCTCACGAATCCGCAGGCGTTGTACTCGAACCCGTTACAGCTTCCGTTTCTCTGGTCGCCGCCCGCCGAAGCGGCGGGCCCGTCGATCTGGCTGCACTTTCTCGCGATGGCGCTTTCGATGCAGGTACTGGGAGGCGCGCTTGGGCTCGGTTGGCTCGCGCGCATCTTTGTCGCCGTGGCGGGCTTGTTCAGTTTTAAGCTCATCATAATGACCTACGCAGGTTGGCTCCCAGTTCTACCCGGCTTTGTCACAGCGCCACTATTGATGGCGGCCTTGCTCAAGACGATCGACCGACCCGGCGTTGCTGCAGCGCTGTGGCTCACAACGGGTGGGGTTCTGGGGCTGCAGTCCGGTCACCTTCAGGTGACTTACTACGTCACACTGATGTTTGGCGTCTACGTCATGATGGTCTGTCTTGCGAAGCTGCGGGCCGCCGAAAGCACGGAAGCCCGGCAGCTGCTGGTGACATGCATCGCATCCGTGGTTGTGGCCGGGTTGTCGTCGGCATTTCTTTTTGTCCCGCTATTTTCGGAAATCGATCTAACGGCGCGTACTACGTCTGACTACGAGTTTCTCCAGAGCGGTGGTGTGTACGCCGCACGAAATTTGGCGACGTTCATTCATCCAGAAATCTTGGGGTCGCCACTCGATGGCACTTACGCCCCAGTCGGTCTTTGGGAAAATGTTGCTTACTTCGGCGTCATCGCGCAGATCCTGGCAGTTGCGGGTGCGATTCTCGGAGGGCATCGCCGACACGTGCGTTTTTTGACGATGGGGCTGATTGCGTCCGTCGTGCTTTCCTTCGATTCGTTTCTGTTGCGCGCCGCATATGAATGGGTGCCTGGCTTTTCGTTGTTTCGCATTCCGAGCCGCTTCTTGTTTTTAACCACGTTGTTCGGAATCGCTCTCGCGGGCATCGGGTTCGAAGAATTACTTGCGAAAGTCCGAGCTCGAATCGCGAGCGCTCATGCACCGCGCATTGCGATGGCGCTGGGTGCTCTGATGATCATTGGGACGGCGGGAGAGGGGATCGCGTACGTCGATCGTTACATTACGATGGCCCCGATCGAGAACGTGATTCCAGATACCCGCTATGGGCGACTGCTTGCCGAGGACAATTCGCTTTTCAGGGTGGCCCCGCTAGGGCGCCATGCGCTCAACTACGGTTGGGGGGCCTCGATGGGCCTCGAACTCGTGACAGGGTTCGAACCGTACAACTATCGTCATTACCAGCGGTATCTAGGTGTGATGACGTTTCATCGTCGCGTGGAGCCTGCACCGGTGGTGTGGGTTGACGTTACGCGGGTAGCGCGGTGGGACTTTCTCGACGCATTGAACGTGAAGTACCTCGTCGCGGCGCAAGAACTAGATGTGGTTCCTCTGGGGTTAGCGCGTATTGCGGGGTTCGAGGATGAGCCGGTGTTCGCCTTTTACGAGGGCCTGTCGACATCTCGCATTGTCGTGTACGAAAACAAGAATGTGAGGCCACGTGTGTATTGGGCCAACAAGGTCGTTGTTGTGGAAGACGCCGATGCCGCGATGAATGTCGCACTCAAGGTAAAGCTCGACAAACGGACGATCGTCGAGTCAACCCCGGTGGGAGAACGGACCGCGGTGAGTTCCGAACGGGATTTGCTGAAGTTTTCGAAACCCACCGCGGGTGAAGTTCAGATCGACGCGGCGAGCGAGCAAGGTGGCTTCGCGGTGATCAGCGAGGTTTGGCATCCCGGCTGGACTGCAACGCTTGATGGGAAACCCCTCAAGGTGCTGCGAACCAATATTGCGCTGATGGGAGTTTGGATTCCGCCGGGTGAGCACCGGGTGGAATTGCGCTTTCGCCCACTTCATTTTGACGCCGCGCTTGGCCTTACGGGGTTGGGTGTCGCTGGGCTCGTCGCGCTTGTGCTTGCCAATTTGAGGCGCGTCTCAAACCATTGCGTGTGAAACCAACGGCGCGGCGTTGCCTGCGATTATTGGTCTCGTCGCTTCGATGAAATGAGCTGTTCCTGAAATATTTCTAGCCGCTTACCGGCTTGCTTGAGATCTTTCCGCACGTCTGCGAGTAAAGGCGACGTTGCACGAAAGTAATTCTGCAGGTCTTGCTCGTGTTGTTTGGTGCGGACTTGGCGCGCAATCGCGAGTGCCGTGATGACCCGCACCGGAAGCTTCGGGGCGGTGCGTTGGGTGCGAACCTCGGCTTCCCAGGCCATTCGTGCCTTCGCGAGTTCCGGTGTGTTTGAAAAGAGTCGGTCGCGGATCGCGGACACTTGTTGGGTGAGACCGCGCATTTCTTCTAGGCCCTTGATCATCAGGACGTTGGTAAAGAGATCGTTCTCGATGGTGAGTCCCTCGAGCAGGTCGCGGTCGGCAATCCTGCGCAACTCCGGCAGCAATTCGGGGCCGGGGCCGAGATTAAAAAAGACGAAGTCATGTTCGCGAAGCGTCTCTACGATCTTGGCAGCCTCGTATCCCATCTTGGCGAGTCCTGCGGGCCAGAACTCAATCGCCATCATCATGTCTGTGTTCTCTGCCAAGATGTTCTGCATGCCGTCGAGAATCACACCCTCTGCACCCTGGGTGTCGATCTTCATGAGATCGATCTCGCGACCGCGTTCGGCAAAGAAGTCGTCGAGGGGAATGGCCTCGACGTTGATCGCGAACCGCCCCTCATCCGTCTGGTAGATGCGATGGTCACCCATATTCTCGGAGGCCAGGTAGAGCTGCAGGGTGCCGGCTTCGTTTGATGCGGCCTTTTGAACGAGTTCGACGTTCTCGAGCTGGTTCAAGCGGACGTTCTTTTCAAGTAACGCGTAGGCGATGGGGTCAGGTTCAAAGGCAATGACGTGGCCTTCCGGCCCGACGAGTCGTGAGCCGACAATGGTGAAGTATCCGATATTGGCACCGACATCGACAAAGGTGTCTCCGTCGCCCAGCAACCGCGAAAACCAGAGGGTCTCCATCGGCTCCCATTCGCCCCATCCGATGAGTACCGGGGAGATGACAGCGTCGCCGGGTTGCACAAACATGCGAAGTCCGGGTGTGGCTTCAACCTGCAGGTGAGTTGCACTGAGTTCTTGGGCCACGCGTGACTTGTAAAAGAACTCGATCTCGAGACGCGCGCGTTCGCTCATCGCGAGGCCGATCGCGAGCGCAACAAGGCACATCGCCATAACCTTGGGCCAGGCCGATGTCATTTTTGAGCTGACTTCCGTCACGTGACTCCCAAATCGTTCAAGCGATTGTTCGCGACAATAGTCGATCGCTCACAAATCTGTATCCTCGTATTGCGCCGAGATAATCCGGGAACCCCGAACGTGTGGCAACGTGGCAACCCAGTCGTCCTTCGGCATCAGGGGCCTGAAAGGACCAAAGCTTCATGCAGCGGATGGCATATTTGGACGGACTGCGCGGGCTTGCCGCGCTCGACGTCGTGATCACGCACTTCGCAGCCATTTTCTACCCGTTCGCGTTGTTTGGTGCGAGTTATCCGCGGCACCACGTGGGCGAAGAATATTTTTGGCAGACGCCCCTGGGCTTGTTGTTTTCGGGGCGCTTCGCGGTCTGCTTGTTTTTTGTGTTGAGCGGTTTTGTGCTGAGTCTGCGCTATCTCGGTGTCGTCGCGGCGGGGAATCCAGACTTGGGTGCCAGCATCGCGAAGCGGACGTTTCGACTCGCGGGGCTTTTGCTCACCACCGCCACCCTTGGTTACATGCTGATGTGCGCCGACCTGTTCTTCAACAACGAGGTGGCCGCCGTGACGGGGTCCAGCCCGTGGTTTAGTCATATGTGGGCGACGGATCTGTCGCTCGGTGCCTTTTTGAAAATACTGGTTTTCGATGCGTTTTCGAAGACGGACGTTTTCAATCCACCGCTCTGGACGATTGGTTACGAACTTTATGGATCGTTTCTAACCTTCGGGTTGCTGCTCTTCTTTCGAAAAACCCGGTTGCGATTCATTGCTTACGCAGCGGCTCTGGTTGTATTGCAGGGCAGCTACTACCAGTGCTTCGTGCTGGGTTTGTTCCTCGCCGATATTTATCAGAACGTGTCTGGTGCACGTGAATGGTTGAGTCGGCCGGCCGTCGGCGCGTCGTTTCTGATTGCGGGCTTGTTGTTGGCGGGATTCCCGGCTTATTTGCCTCCCGAGGTTCTCAATCAGTCGGCCTATGGATTCTTGCCACAACTCGACGTGTTGGGCGGCGGGTATTCAACCCTGGGAGCCGTCCTGGTCTTGCTCGGGACGATCGGGAGCGCGTGGCTCCATCGTTTCTTGACGCGGCCCGCGATCGCTTTCTTGGGGGCGATCTCGTTCGCCCTCTACAGCAGTCACATGTTGGTGCAGGGGAGCTTTACGTCTTGGCTGTTTCTGTTGTTGGTAGAACGCGTGGGCTACGACGGAAGCGCTTTGTTGGCAGCCATCGCATCGCTCGTGGTCATGGTTCCTGCCGCGTGGCTACTTTGGCGCTGGGTAGATGTTCCGGCGATTCGGTTGTCTTCTTGGATTGGCGTTCAGTTCCTGGCTCGAGTGGAATCGAAGTCCAAGGCTTGAGGCGGGGTCGATACTACGTCGAAGCGTTGCCCGCAGTGAACAGGGGAGCCGACCTGGCACGGCTAAATTACTTAGAACAAGTATCCAATCGCCTGGAGTACCTGCCCGAAATCGAGGCTCTGCGCGCATCACTACCGAGCAATCTCGTTTCGAGTCCCGATCTAAGTGCGTTGGATATGCCGTTTGACTGACGTTTACACAAATGGGTGCGATGCGTCGAACGGAGGGGTTAGCGTGGTCTCGGTGGGTGTGTGGTGAACGCGAGTTGAAGTTCGATCGCAGTCCCTCGACTGTTCTTCGAACCCACGGGAGTCATGTCGATGGTCACTCAACGAAAAACCACCTTCTGTCGAATTTGTGAAGCGACCTGCGGTCTTCAAGTGGACGTTGAAGACAACCGGATCGTCGAGATCAAGCCGGATCGCGAACACGTTGTGAGCCAAGGCTACGCGTGCGTGAAAGGCACCCGCTACGCGTCCATTCAACACAGCCCCGATCGCATTCTAAATCCGATGAAGCGCGTCGGGAGCGAGTGGCACGACATTACTTGGAAACAAGCGATCGCGGAGATCGGAGCCAAAGCGAAAGGGCTAATCGCTGATCACGGTCCGCAGACGTTTGGTCATTTTGTGGGGTCAGCGGGCGGTGCAAACGTGCTGGCACCTTTGTTTCGAGGAGCGCTATTCTCGAAGCGTATGTATGGCACCGGCACCTGCGACACGATGAACAAGTTTCGTGTCAACGAAGACATGTACGGTTCGCCGATGCGCTTGGCGTATCCAGACGTCGAGAACACCGAGTTCTTGATGATCCTCGGCGCCAACCCCGTCGTTTCGGGCAATACCCTGTATCACCTTCCGCGCGCAGCCGAACGGTTTCGCGACATCGGCAAGCGCGGAGGACAGGTCGTATTTGTGAACCCGAGACGCATCGAGTCCGCGGCCGCCGGTGAGCATTTATTCATTCGACCCGACACGGACCTCTTCTTTCTCGCTGCCTTTGCGAACGAACTGATTCGAAAGTTCGGTGTAGACCGTGAGCGCGTCAAAGCGCACATGAAGAATTTTAATGGGCTTGAAAAAACGTTGCAGGGGTGGACCCCCGAACGTCAGGCCGAAGTCACCGGAATTCCGGCGGACACCCTTCGGGACCTGGTTCGAACGCATCATCAAGCGAAGGGCGCCGCCTTATATATGGCGACGGGCGTGAACCAGGGGCGCAATGGCACCTTGTGCTTCTGGTTGCTCGAATGCATCAATGCTATTTCCGGCAACCTCGATCGTCGCGGCGGCACGTTGATGGGTGAGGGGCTTGTCGACATGGCGAAGCAGGTCACCGAAGACCCTCAAATGATGACGAGCTATGACCGTCACGACGATCTCCCCACCGTGAGCGGCCAACAGCCGGCGGGCATGCTGGCTGATGACATTCTGAGTGATCGGGGGGATCGTGTTACTGCACTCATCGTTGAGGCAAGCAATCCGCTGCTCGCGTGTTCGAACCCGAATGGACGACTCGACGAAGCCTTGTCTTCGCTCGAACTCTTGGTTTCGATTGATTTGTTTCGCAATGAGGTCGGGGACCTCGCGCACTACGTCTTGCCCGCGACGACCTGGATGGAACGGCCCGAAGTTCCGTATGCACTGCAGAGTCTCGCCGGCTGTTGCCCGACCCCCTACATGATTTACGCCGACGCTGTTCTGGAACCGCCTCCGGGAGTGCGCCACGAATGGTGGATGTACACCCGGTTAGCAGATGAGATGGGTGTCACGCTCTTTCAAAATAGAGCCGCGAGCACCCTTGCAAAGACGGCAGCTCGAGTTGCTTATACCTCGATAGGGAAACACTTGCCGGGCCCCGAGCTTTTGATCGATGGCATGCTCAAGGGAGGCGGGCTTCCCGGCCGAAAAGAGATGGCGAAGAAGCATCCGCACGGCTTGTTACTGCCTGAAAACCCCGGCGACAATTTCCTGGGCACCGACCGTATGCTCACGAGCGACGGCAAGGTCGACCTCGCCCCGACCGCCTATGTGTCGACATTTGAAGAAAGTGTCGAACGCCGCTTCGAAGAGGAAAAACAGAACGCGGACCGCATCAAGCTCGTCGGCATTCGTCAGCTTAGGCGAATGAATACCTCGTCGGCGAACAGTCCCGAACTGGTCAAAGAGACGACCAACTATGCGTATCTTAGTATCGAAGACGCGGGACGCATTGGAGTCGAAAACGGTGACCTGATCGAAGTCGAATCGGACTTCGGAAAGATCGAGATTCCTGTACGTGTCACATCAGAAATGATGGCTCGCACGATGGCCATTCCACAGTGCTGGGGGCACAAGGTTGCACGTGGTCTGCGGCATGCCGCGAAACATCCGGGGGTCAATTCAAATTTGTTGGCGGGGGACGGTCCCGACAATATTGAGAAACTCTCTGGGATGTCGCATCTGTCCGGGATCTTGGTCGATGTGCGAAGGTTTCACGCGTAGCGCAAACACACGCTCTCGAAGCTTTCGTTACTTCGCTCGCCCAGGAAGCGGGTCGCCCTCGTTTCTTTTTGTTAGCCGAATGACCCTGTCAAATCGTAAACTGATTGATGAGGTTACGTATCTATTTTGCGTATGTTCGCTTCCCCGTCTCAACGACCGAGCCGGGAGCAGGACCTACTTGATGGCGGGACGGGGCAAAAAACGAGCAACGCGATCCAGGTTTTGGCGTGACTACAAACGGAGGCTAGACTTCAGCGCAATGCGACTCCTCGTAATCACACTTGCGATTTTCATTGCGGTTCCGCCGGTGTTCTGCGCGGCGATCTGTGACGCAGCCATGGTTGAGGTGGCGAGTTCACCGCTGCCGCCGTGCCACGAGGACACGCCCGACGCTCCGGTCAGTGAATCGAACGATTGTACGTATTGCGATAACGGTGCCGCGCTCGTTCCCGGGACGCTGCAAGTTGACTTCGCTTCCATCCTATTGCCGGTTTATCTGCAGAGCTCCATCGAGTTCGAATCTGCAGTGGCCATTCGCACAAACGATCCTGCGTATCGTCCCCCCGACTGGCGGATGTCCCCTTACGTAAGAAATAACCCACCGCTTCTGAATTGAATCGCGACAGATCGCACGGTCCATTGTGCATGACGAAACGTCATGTGCAGATCTGTATTTCAATTGATTCAATTGGAGCTATCCATGAAACGTCTCTTCGTCGTGGCGGTCGTCATGATGTTCGTCACAACACCTAGCTACGCGAACCCTGACACCGCTGTGCCGGATGGAGAGCCGGCGGAGATTGGGTCATCGAACGAAGCCGCCCACGCGCCAGTTCGAGAGATTCAAGCCAACCATCTCGTCATCGACGTGAACGGGATTGTCTGTTCGTTCTGCGCCTATGGGCTAGAGAAGGCGCTGGGGAAGCTGTCCTCTATCGATGCGTCGTTGTATGGCAACGGTGTGCTGGTCGAGATCGAATCCCAGCGAGTTTCGCTTGCGTTGCTTGCCGAGAGGGCGATCGATTTCGCAGACATTTTTGAGCGTATCAAAGACGCAGGCTACGACCCGGTACGCTTCTATTTCAATCTCGCGGGCACCGCGGCGCAAGCCGGCGGGAAGTGGGTTGTGACGGGGACCAATCCCGGGCAGCGATTCACGATCTCGAACAGCTCCGCATCCGTTCAGCAGGGCAAGTTCATGTCAACGGTTTATGTGGACGCATCTGTCGCGAAAGTTGCCGTGGGGTCGGCCCCGGTCGAGGTGGTTGTCGATGGCCATGAATAGGGCACGACGGTTCGCCGCTTTATTCGTTTTTGCGGCGAGTACCGCGCATGCGCACCAGCCCGTGATGGATATGGCGCCGCGATGGGCGGGAGGTTCGGGCTTGCAAGCCCGATATGAAGTGCAGGTGTCCGACGAAATCCGCGCCGGAAAGGACAAGGCAGCCAAGAGCTCCGGTCGCGACAAGGTCGTCCACACAACTTGGCTCGAAGGGATCTACACCTGGAAGCGGGAAGTTCGCGCGACGTTCAAGTTGCCGATCATCGACCAGAAACGCGACGCAGTCATCGACGGCAGGTCGGTCAAGCAGAAGGGGAGTGGCGTTGGGGATCTCATCCTGGGGGTTCCGCTACGCAAGTACTGGAACCTGAAGCGCAGCACCGTCAACGTTGGATTCACCCCAAGCCTACGCGCGCCCACGGGCTCGACATCCGGTTCGTACCCTGTCGGAGACGGCAGTTGGGATGTCGGTCTGAGTGCGTCAGCGAATGCAGAGACTGTCTTCTGGTATGGCCTCGTCGATCTATTTTGGTGGCACAACAGCGGCGGTGATAGAAGGATCCACGAAGGCGACGAGGTCGGGATCGACATCAACGTTGGAATCCACCCCTATCACGACAACGAACGAAACCTGGGTGCGTTCGTGATGCTCGACATCGAATCGCGCTGGGAAGAGCGCGGAAGAGACACCGGAGGGACAACGGGTGGCCAACGCACCACGGTCGGTCCGGTTTTGGTCGGGTACCTCAATAACTTTATGTTGCGGGGGGAAGCGAAGTTTCCCGTCCATGAGAACGTGAAGGGCACACAGTTTTCTCGCGGCGTCGTCGTCAACCTTGGCCTAGGAGTGACGTTTTGATGAAAGAAGGCAATGCGAGTACGTTTTCGGCTGTAGGCCTTACGATTTTGGGGACGACATGTTGTGCGCTTCCCTTGACGTTGGTGGCACTGGGTGCGGGCGGTGCGGTCGCCTCGATGGCATCGACTCTCCCCTGGCTCGTCGCAATGTCGCAGTACAAGGGGCTGACTTTCGCCTTTACCGCAAGCTCGCTTGGTTACGCGTGGTGGCGGCTAAGCGTGGTGTCCCAGTGCGACATCGCAGAGGCTGCGAGGCTGCGGCGGCAGAAATGGATCTTGCGGGGGGCGACAGGACTGTTCGGGCTGTCGCTCTTCGCCGCATATGCATTGCTGCCGATCGTGATGTGGCTCGACGGAGCGTCGTAGTCGTTCCGTGCTTTGCGACAAGGCCCGCGCGCTTGAGGCCGTCTAGATATAACAAGGCGGTTTGGTGTCGGTTTTGCGTCGCTCACACCTTTCCTGTCGGGTCACGGAGACGCTCGAGGCGGTCGTGCATGATGTAGCGCGAGAAGTCGTCGAGCACGCTTGATAGGGAATACCAGCCCCAGCCGATGATGCGGAAGTACGAGAACTCCGTCTGCCACATCTCGTGCACCCGGGCCGGCCGAGGGCCGGCATCAAGTCGACAAACGCTTGTGTCCAACGACAGGATCAATGACAGATATAGGATGCGTACGGTCGACGGGTCCATCGCGATGCCACGGCGACTGAGGAACATGACCGCGATGGCGTAGTTTTGCCCGGTATTTTTCGCGATCTTCTTTGCGGGCGCAGACTCGCAGGAGTGTTGCACCCTAGTGGGGCACACTGGTGACGAGGACCGCGAACGGGAGTAGGTTCAAACATCCGCGCATCTGCGTCTGCGCGGATGTGCCGTTGGGCGTGGCGAAAGAAAGGCTTGGGTTGGCTGTCGTCACGACATTCGATGATAAAGGAGACCCTGACGCCGTGCATGTGCGAGCGAGTCTGCAATTGAAGAGACACTTCCACAGGGGGCGCTGTCGTGCTCTCGTTCAGGTAAACCGCGTTTGCAGTCTGGGTGCAGAGGGGCGTCGATTCGGTCGACGCTGGTACGTCACGTGAACCGCCTACGAACAGTCTTAAGCTTTGGGGGTATCGCCGAGCCCGATCGCATGACGTTCGGTTTGCTCGTCTTTGCATTGTTCGCGGTCGCGTGGTCCCACATCCTTTATGCGATCGGGACGCCAAGCCTTTGGATCGACGAAGCGGTGAGTTGGCAGAGTGCATCGGGGTCCTGGGAACAGCTCTATCAAGCTGCGAGGTTCGGCCAGGACTGCGGTGGAATTGTCTACTCCGTGTTTCTGAAGGTCTGGGTTCATGTTTTTGGCGCGAGCGAAGTGAGTCTGCGTCTTCCGTCGGCCTTCATGGTGCTCATCTTCGTTGGCCTGATGGTTCGCGTCGGACAGATCCTTTGGGGGCGTCGAGCAGCGTTGTACGTAGGACTGATCGCGTGTTTCAATACGCAGACGTTGATCTATGCACGCGAGGCACGCGCGTATTCTTTTCTATTGGTCTTCACCGCGCTGGCCTTGCTTGGGGTCGCGACATACTGGAAGGGCAATCGCCGATTGGGGGTAGGGCTGCTCTGGTTTTCATGCCCCCTGATCGTGTTGACTCATGTATTTGGTTTCTTCGTTGTGGCGGGGCTCGCCGTTGCCCAAGCGCTCGTATGGTTCTCGAGCGTTGGCCCCGACCGAAAATGGCGCAATGGGATTTGCGCACTATCGCCGATGCTGGTCGGGTTGTTGGTTTCGCTTGCTTGGTCGTCACTGATGCAATCACGAATCGAGCTCATCATGGAAAGCTTCTGGACGACCGATGCCGCCATCGGGTCGTTGCTTTCGAACTATCGCGTTGTTCTCAACGAGTGGTGCATTCTGGTTGCCGGCGCCACATGTCTTGCATGGGTGCAACCAAATGGTGAGCGTCGCATTCAGGCAGTGGCAATTGTTGCAGTGGCGCTTTGTGTGACGGCGGGGCCTGGTGTTGTGTCCCTCATGAGTCAGGGACAACATCACTTTGTCTTTTCGCGGTACCTGCTGCCCATCGTGCCATGTGCGGCCTTGGCAGGAGGCTTTGCGTTGAGTCGACTCGGTTGGGTTCCCGGGGTCGCAGCCGCGCTGTTCGTCTTGTGGGTGCCGCTTGTGAGTCCCCCGCCACACCTATACGTTTCGGCTGCGCACTATGGTCACGACATTCGCAGTGCAAGTCAGTTTCTGTTGAAGCAAGCTAAGCCCGCAGACGATGTTGCCTTGGTGCCCGCGTGGAACGATCTCACTTTTCGGTACTACGGTTTCGCCGTTCCGAAGGTCGTGAAGGGGGAACGCTCGCCCTTCGATGCTTGGGTAGCCGGTCAACATACGAAGCGTCTTTGGATCGTTGATTTCGGTCGCGCACTCGCCCGAGGTCCGCATGCGAAACGTCTGTCTGCTTGCAAGAAGCAACGACTCTATGGGATTGATTTCTTCTTATGTGCCCCGGAGCCCACAAGCCGAGAGAAGATGTAACGGGTGTGGGGGGTCGTTCGTAGCGGTGGTGTTATTCGACACAGGGTTCATGCAGGACACTGAACCGGCGCGTGCGACTCACCACGGGTTGCCGACTTAAGTTCCGTATCCGCGTCCCAAAACCAGGTAAGCGCAGTATTGGGGTCGGGTTTCGCGCGACCATGCAACTCGTGTTTTCGTCCTTGGTGTTAGTCGTTTTGGTTCGATGGCACGAGATAGGCAACCCCCGCTACGAACCTGTCGATTGTCAATGAAGAACACCGACGCGTCGCGAGATCGCCGCATAGACAAGTGAGCACATTCATGTGTGACTCATCATTGACGTATCGAAAGGAAATTCGATCGGTCAGTGTTGATAGAGGAGCGGTCCCCCGCTTAGAGGCTTTTGGACGATGGCTGCAAGCTTCAGTATGCCCAGACCGGTGATTGCTGCGAACGTGCGGTCGGTCGGCCACAAGTCCGCCCCCCATCCCGTTATCGCCCGGCGACTTGTCCGCCATCGACACTGTAGATTTGCCCCGTGATCCAGGCCCCCTGATCACTACACAGAAAGACCGTCATGTACGCGATCTCTTCGCCTGTTCCGGCGCGGCCGAGTGGGATGTAGTCCTGAACAACGCGGTCCCACATTTCGCCGCGCATGTCGTCGAGGCGAGACGTGTCGATGATGCCGGGGCAGATCGCGTTCACGCGGATGTTGTCCTTGCCAACCTCACCCGACATGCATGCGGTGAGTGCATGCAGACCCGCCTTACTCGCCGCATAGGCAGCGTTCTCCGGAGGCAGCATCTTGCCGCCAATAGACGAGATGTTGACGATGCCTCCGCCTTCACCTTGTTCGATCATCTTGCGCGCGAAGGCGCGACTCATAAGGAAGCTGCCGTTCAGATTGACATCAATGACGCGCCGCCAAACGTCGGGTTCCACGTCGACGATCGGTCGACGGTCTTCGCCGCGGGCCGCACCCGCATTATTGACGACGAAGTCGATGCGTCCGTGTTCTTTGATCACTTGGTGAACGAGTGCGTCAACGGAACGGTCGTCCGATACATCGCTCACAACGGCGGTGGCTTTGCGACCCAAGGCCCGAATTTCGTCGGCCACCGATTCGATATCGCGCCACCCGGCCGCCTTCTCGTCGTCGGGATACCGATCCGGAGATCGACCCGTGCCCGTCACCACGACATCGCAGCCCGCCCGGGCGAGTTCGACGGCGATCGGTCGCCCGATGCTCCGCATTCGTCCTGCCCCCGTAACGACTGCCACCTTTCCGTCCAAGCCAGTCAGTTCCAAGCTGCTCACGTTCGCGACTTCCTTTTATTTGTATTGGCCGCCGGGCAGCGGTCCTAGTCGACGTATCCCAAGGCCCGCAAATTTTCAATCGCCGCCGCGTCCGGCTCGGCCGCGGGGGCACCCGCGGGTTGGATGAGGTCTCGCTTCAGGAGTGTGTCCGAACGCCAAGCCTGAAGCTCCCCGACCAATTGCTGACAGGTCTCGCGTTCTTTCTTGCAGACGTTGTGTCGCTCGTTGGGGTCGTCCCAAAGGTCATAGAGCTGCATCGGGGCGTTCCGACTTCGGATCAACTTCCACCGTTCGGTCCGCATCGCGAGCCCCGCGGTCTCGTGGTTCGATTCTGCAAAGTACGTTCGCGCGGGAAGTTCGCCTTCGGTCCACAGTGGACGCAGGCTTCGTCCTTGGGCGACGGGCAATGCCGGGATACCGACGAGATCTAGCAACGTGGGCAATACATCGATCAAACCGACGACCTGATCGACTATGACCTTACGCCCTTCACCGGGGATCCGCATCATAAGCGGCACTCGAAGCAATTCGTCGTAGTAGCTATGACCATGATCGAGTCCGCCATGGTCCCAGAACTCTTCGCCGTGGTCCGAAGTCACGATGACGATCGTCTCGTCGAGCAAACCGCGTTCCCGCAACGACGTCAGAAGTAGGCCGAGCCAACGGTCTGTATAACCGATACCACGATCATAGAGCTCGACGAGACGTTTCTTGCTGCTGCGGCTCACTTCCATCTTGGCTTCGGCAAGGTTCTGGATGTTGTCAATACTTCCGCTCACGTCCCCGCGATACGACGGGGCTCGATCGTGATCTAGATAGAGCGCCTGTTCTTCTTTTGCTGCATCGAGCACGCGTGCGCGTTCATCAGGGCCTAGTTGTTTCAGCTGACGCTGCGTCGGGGGCATCGGCTGATACGGCGAGTGCACTTCGATCGTGTGCAAGTATATGAAGAATGAATCCGGCTTTCGTTCATCCAGCCAAGCAAGCGCCTGCTCGGCGCCGAACCGCACCCCATAGGCTTGATTCTCTTCAAAGCGATCGAACCCTTGCTTGAAACCGTAGATCGAAGTCGGATAGGCCCCACGGACAAACCCAGCCGTCGCGAAGCCATGGTCTCGCAAGATCTCAGGGAGCGTCGTGAGTGCGTCAGCAAGCTTCACTGTCGGAGTGAAGTCGGGCTGGTGCGACGTGAAGGCCGATTTACTTAGGCGCGAAGCACCGTGGACTGTGGGGTAGAGCGACGTAAAGAGCGTCGCAACCGAGGGCAATGTCCACGGGGCGGGCGCCATCGCATTTCGAAAGAGAACCGACTCTTCGGCGAACGCATCAAGGTTCGGGGAAGTGTTGTGCGCATAGCCGTAGGCTCCAAGATGATCGGCGCGAAGCGTGTCGATGTTGATCAGCAGGATGCCGCGAGGCGGGTCGGGCTGGCACCCGGGCAGGGCGAGCACCGAAATCAGCAGCAGCGAACGCGCTGCACGTTGGGCAGAACAGACGATCATCTTCGCATCGTAGCGAGTACCTGCAGATCAGCGAACTACCCGTTTGACTTATTCGTCCTATTGAGTGCGGTTCGTCTTCTGGTCGAGCACAAAGCGTCGGTCAACGACTCTCCGTAGGTCCGGGTTGTCGCCTTCAACGGACTCGACATGAAGCCAATGCGTCGTCGCAAACCGGTCCGCGAGAAGGCCGGAAGGCGCTTCCGAAACATCCAGTCGATACGGCTGCGATAAGGACTCGGAAATAGAGATGACCGGTCGCTCTCCTTTGGACTCCGAACGTCGCTGACCCGGTCGTATATTGGGCGCTCGTTCAGGATCGAACAGCAGGGAACCGGCGTGAATGACAATCAGCCCTGTCATTCCGCCATGCGTGCGCTCCGTCGGAACTCGATTGATGCTGGAGTCAGAGCGTCGCGTTTGTGGTGGTCGCTGTCACTGCGGGTGTCGCTGTCGTGGGTCGAGAGAAGCGAGTGACAATTCGATCTGCGACAACAATCAAGAACGGCAGGACTGGGATCACGAATCGTGCCTCTTCGTCCGTGCCGCCGATCGCCGACACAAAGCTCACGAATGCGGCATAGAGCGTCATCACAACTTCGGTTGCGAAGAGCGCTTGCCAATCCCGTGCAACTCGAACGAGATTCGTGATCAGCAAGAAAAGCAGCCCGACGAACAGGAATCGGCCGACCCATTGGTAGACCGTGATGAGCGGGCCACGGAGTTGGTACTGATACATATCCGTCGGGACGCTCATAAAGTGAAGCACTTTTTCGCTCAATAGTTCGGTCGCGAGCTTGGGGTTTCGAATCACGCCTTCGAAGACGGCATGCTGTCTCGCTTGGCTGTTTCTCAGATGTACGTCGGTATCCAAGTGGGTCCAGCGCATCGCCCCACGACGAGGCTCCTCGGGTTCAAGTGCCCCGGCCAACGCGTTCGCGTCGACGACCGGCTGCCACGCCATTGCGAGGTTCGACCCCGCGTGGTTGGACCAGTTGAACTGTCCGTCGTTCAGTAGCCAGAGTTTGGTGTGCCATCCGCCGGAAAGAAGCAGGAGAGGAAGCAAGAAATAGATGAGGCGCCGTGTCAAGCGGCGGCGATTGTGAACGCGGTCGTGGATGGAGTAGTGGAACAAGTTGTACGCGATGAAGAACGGAACCACGAAGACTATGAAGGGACGCGTGAGTTCGAGGCAGGCAAGCATCGTACCGGCTATGAACGCGGCGCAATGGGTGCGTCCAGGGGCTGCGTTTTCGCGAAAGGACGCGTCCGACGCAATGAAGTACCCCATTGCGAAGATGGCGAACCAGACGTCGTAAACCTCCGGGTTGCCAAGGGCGACTTGAGCCGTCGCTGCGACGAACAAGAAAGACAGGCTCAAACACACCAGGCGATTCACTTTGCCCACGCTCACGAAATAGAGCGGTAGAACGAACATCAGGACGGTGGCGCCGCGATAGGCGTACCGGACCCACCAGAGAACGGTGTCGAATGCGGACTGTGAAATGACTTCGATGGCGGACAGGAGTGGGGGTATTCCCGTCTGCAAGTCACGCAAGTACTGCAGTACGTCCGTGATCGATGTGAATTCATCGACGTGGTAGATGTTCATCCATTGGGTCGCCGGTCGCGCTTGCATTCCACGCACCGCGAACGCACCAAATAGCAGCAGCGCCGTGACACCGAGGCGATACAAACGTTGGTCGCGGACACTAGGGGCACTGTGAAGGGCGGAGTCACGTAGTCTTGCTTCGACCTGGGGTTTCATGCTTTCGTTCTGAACCTCTCCGCTACGCCTGTGGTTGCGCGCGAGTGTACCGACTCGGGCGACCAAGTCGGCTTGAGGTGCACTCCTGGGTTGCACCTCGCCGGTCGATCATTTGCTGCCATTTCGGGTAAGGTCCCCACTCATGAATGAAGCGAACCCTGCTCCGAGCCGGCATTGGAAGATCCTGTTTGCGGCCTGGCTCTTCGTCTCCGCCGCATCACTGGGAAGCTTGTTCTTCAGTGAGGTGATGGAGCTCCCTCCCTGTTCCCTTTGCTGGGTCCAACGGGTTTTCATGTTTCCTCTGGCCATGATTCTATTGATTGGCCTTTTCCCGTTCGATGGCTCCGTCGTTAAATACGCACTGCCCCTGTCGCTAGGAGGGTTGGCTGTGGCGTTTTACCATACATTGCTTCAAGTGGGCCTCATCCCGGAAGCGGCCGCACCCTGTCGTCAGGGGGTGTCGTGTACCGATGCTCAGTTTGAACTGTTCGGGTTCTTTTCGATCCCGATGCTGTCCTTGATTGTGTTTTCTATTGTGTCCACGTTACTCATGGCCTTGAAGAGGAGTTCGTCCCGTTGAAGACGCAACACATTGCACTGCTCGGTGGGGGATTGTTGGTTCTGGTGTTCGTTATCGCGACGTCGTTGTATAACGATCAACGCGAAGTCGAAATGGGCGAGGCCGCGTCGCGTCCATCGTCGCCGCTCGAAAGGGACTACGCCCAAACCCGTGGTCCCGCCGATGCGAAGGTGGTGCTGGTCGAATTCTTCGATCCGGCATGCGAGACGTGTCGAGTTTTCTATAGCCACGTGAAAATACTTCTGGCGGAGAACCCGGACAAGGTGCGACTGGTTCTCCGGTACGCGCCGTTTCATCACGGCGCCGATCAGATGGCACTAATCCTGGAAGCCGCGCGCAAGCAAGGCAAGTATTGGGAGGCACTTGAGGTGATGTATGAGACCCAACCCCAATGGGCGAGTCACCATCGGCCACAACCCGAAAAAATCTGGGCGTTCCTCGCGGCGGGTGGCATAAACGTGGACACGTTGCGGCGGGACATGAAAAATCCCGACTTGATGGCGATCGTCAATCAGGACATCGCCGATGCAAAGACGCTTGGGGTCAGCAAGACGCCTCAGTTTTTCGTCAATGGAAAACCGCTCATGAGCTTCGGGTATCGGCCGCTCAAGGCGATGCTAGATGCAGAGGTCGCAGCGCAGTACGGATCGTGAGCAAGTGTGCTGCGAGGATCGCCGAGGGCGGCTACTGCCTCAGTTCGTGAAGTCGGCCCCGTGCATCTTGGCCATTTCTTCGAGGAACCAGGCTGGAAATTGGCCAACGAAGTTGTTCACGTCCCAGAAGTCACTCCATTTGATGATCTTGCCGTCTTTGAGTTCATGCATGGTGGCGAAACGGTGTTCAACGGTTTCACCACTCTTGAAGATCCACTTTTCAGTGTGATCCAAGAAGACGATGTCACCGTCCGCCGCGATCCGGTGGGTCGTCTGGATCTGCTCCGTGATGTGATCCCACGCGACTGACAAACGCTTCACGACATTTTCCGGACCGATCGCACCGGAGTCCTCAGTGGGAACGTCTTCGTAGAAGACATCCGGGTGAAGACAGCTTTTGAGCGTGTCGAAGTCGAACTGACTCAGTGCAGTCCACATCTTTTCGACGGTGGCCTTGTTCTCTTCACGCGACATTTCTTGGAATTCTCCTGAAAAACGTGGTGAGCACTGCGCCATCAAAAATGAAAGCCAGTGCTTCCGAGTCGCGAACGCTAAAGCGAGGGAAGGGACAGAGCAAGAGACTCGAGCGCCGTTTCGTGCTCGCGTTCGGTGCGAGCCTAGAAACGGGTCCCGAATTGACCGAGCCGATAGTCTCGTTCAACTCAAACCCTTGCAAACGAAGAGAATTGGACACGACGAAGAAACTCGTTTTGATCATTTTTTGAGTGCGGTTACCGCCACTCGCAGTTTACTTGTTTTAAGAGTGGCATCGGCAAAGACGCGGCTATCAACGTCCTGTTGTGCAGTCTCTCTTGGATTCCTGGAATCATTCAGGGCTCGAGGCGCTGTTTCAGAAGCGCGTTTCCTGTCAGAACCACACGCTCATCGGTGCCGCCTCAGAACTTCGAGAACTTTGATGGTAGGTCCGCGGTGAATGGCGCCGGCGTCTTGACGATGACAGGAGAGCTCCCAGCAGAATCAACCCGCTGTAGTGTAGGCGCTGCGCCAAGACGCCTCACTTGTCAGATCAGAAGTTTTCGTTCACCGCTGATCAATCATATTCGGCGCTGGATGACTTCGTGGTAAAGGGAAACCGTCTTCTTTCGAACAAGCGAAATTCGCCTCGCCGGACTCTTGGGCTCGACGTTCTGCCGGCCAGTTGCGTCTGACTTACGCATCCCTCTGGGGGCTCCGTTGTTTCCGACGGAACGCGAAAACTAAATGCTCGACTGTTTTCGAAATTCAGAATACAATCGTCCACGATCATAAAACGCGTCGCGCTATTTTGGGTGCGTCATGTAGGCGTTTAAGGCGTGACAACAACCAATGAAGTTGCGGTAATTTTCTTTATCGTTGTGATAAAGAAATCAGAACCTCGACATGAAGGTGTCTCAGTGTTGTTTAGAGGTGTTTTGCTGTCCCCTCGTTTCTTCGCCGCCGCTTTGTTCGTCGTCTTGGTGACAGCCACCGTCGTTGCGACACCCGCGGTTGCGCAGACTTCCTTCGTTGCATTCGAGAGCGGGCACGTTCGCCCGATCACACTCTCCCCGAACGGCAGCAAACTTTTTGCCGTCAATACACCCGACAACACGCTCGAGATCTTCGACGTGGGGGCCGGAGGGCTGACTTTCGCCGCGTCGGTGCCTGTCGGCATGGAACCCGTTTCGGTCGCGGCGCGGACGGACAGCGAAGTTTGGGTCGTGAATCATCTTTCTGACAGCATCAGTATTGTCGACGTGTCAGTGGCCGTGCCGATGGTGACCCGTACGTTGCTGGTCGGCGATGAGCCCCGCGACATCGTATTCGCAGGGACCGGCGGGAATCGCGCCTTCATCACCACGGCACATCGTGGACAGCACCGAACCCATCCGTCTATTGCGGGTGTCTTCGGAGGTGGCAATCCCGCCGATCCGCGTTTTGCAACCGCGGGCATCGACCGCGCAGACGTTTGGGTCTTCGACGCGACGAGTCTCGGAACCACCATCGGCGGAACGCCCGTCGACGTCCTGACCTTCTTCTCCGATACCCCGCGCGCGCTCGCGACCGACGGAACCACCGTCTACGTCGCCGCCTTCATGTCTGGCAACCAGACCACTGTGGTCAACGAGGTCGCGGTCAACAACGGCTTCGGCGTCAGCGGCGCGCCGGGCCCGAACGACAATGCCAACGGGGACCCCGCTCCCGAAGTGGGCGCGATCGTCAAGCTGACGGGTGGCAACTGGCTCGATGCCGACGGCACCAATCGCAACGCCTCGATCCCCTTTGACCTTCCCGATAACGACGTCTTCGCCGTCAACGCAAACACCTTGACGAAGGGCACCGTCTTCAGCTCTGTGGGCACGACCTTGTTTAACATGGCCATCAACCCCACGAGCGGCAAGATCTACGTGACCAACACCGACAGCCCGAATGAAGTGATGTTCGAGGGGCCGGGGGATCACGGGGGCAGTACGGTTCAAGGCAAGTTATCTCTTTCGCGCGTCACGATCCTCGATCCTGCTGGGCCGAGTCAGGACGTGCAGCACCTCAACCAACACATTAACTATTCGAATCTTCATACCGATCTGGGCGCGAATCATGCCGCCATCAACGCGCAAATTCAGCACAGCCTCGCGACGCCGCTCCAGCCCACCATCTCGAGTGACGGCAATACGATCTACATCCCTGCCTTTGGCTCCAAGATGATCGGGGTGTTCACCCGGGCCGAGTTGGAAGACCCGAACTTCGAAGCCAACTTCGACCCAACGATCCAGAGTGCTAACTACCTCTCGACGTTTTCAGGTGGACCCACCGGGCTAGCGCTCGATGAGGTCAACAACCGTCTCTACGTCATGATGCGGTTCAGTAACTTGATTGAGGTTGTGGATCTCGCGACGACGACGATCTCGGGCGTGCACCTACTTCACAACCCCGAGCCGGATTCGATCACCCTGGGCCGTCCTCAGTTGTATGACGCCACAAGCACCTCCGGCAACGGTGAAGCAAGCTGTTCGAGTTGCCACATTTTTGGCGATCTCGACGGCTTGGCCTGGAACCTCGGCAACCCCGACGAGCTGACTTCGACCAACAACCAGCCGCAGCCTGATCCGCTCTTGCAGCTCGCCGAACCCACCGGAGACTTTCATCCGATGAAGGGGCCGATGACGACCCAGACGTTGAAGGGGATGTCGACACACGGTGCCATGCATTGGCGAGGTGACCGCGCGGATGGGTTCTTTGGCACGGATCTTTGTATTCAGCCGGGTTATGCGCAGGCAAACAGTACCAACGCTCCATGCGATGAAGCAGACGCATTTAAGAATTTCATCGTCGCCTTCGAAGGACTCTTAGGAAAGGAAGGCACGATCAGCCCGTTCCAAATGGCCCTGTTCACGAACTTCATGCTTCAGGTTCAGCTCCCTCCGAATCCAGTGCGGAACTTCGACAACAGTCTGACTGCCGCGCAGCAGGCCGGATCAGATAAATGGTTCTCCTGCGGTGCCGGGACGACGGAATGTGCGCCGCTCGACGAAAATGCCACAGACACCGTGGAGGACTGCGACGGTTGCCACAGCCTCGACCCTCTCAACGGCTTCTTTGGCACAGGGGGCGAAGAGAGCTTCGAGGGTGAGCCCCAGCACATGAAGGTTCCCCACTTGCGCAATGTCTACACCAAGGTGGGCATGTTCTCGGCGACTGGCAACCAAGTTCGGGGCACGGGTCTGCTGCACGACGGTTCCGTTGCGAATACCGATGACTTCTTGGGGGCTGCCGTTTTCGGGCTCACCGCTCAGGAACGGCAAGACTTGGAACAGTTCGTCCTCGCATTCCCGACCGATCTGGCACCCGTCGTCGGGCAGCAAGTCACGATCGGTCCCACGAACTTTTCGAATGTCGACGTCAATAACCGCATTGTCCTGATCAACAGTCGAGGAACGGTTGGCTTTGAATCGAGCATCCTCGGGGGTGCCGTGAAGGAATGCGATGTGATCATGAAAACAGTCGAGGGCGGCGTGGAGAAGGGCTATGCGCGCCTGGCCAATGGTTTTTACGTACCTGACACCAACGATCCGAACGTGACTGAGATCAGCATTCGCGCGAAGGCGAATCCACTCGGGGACGCCTTGACGATCACCTACACCGCAGTACCGCCGGGCTCCGGCGTCCGCATGGGAATCGATCGCGACGAAGACGACCTGCGTAACGGTGTCGAGACGAACACCGGAATCTTCATTGGGGTCAACGACACTGGAACCAACCCGGCCAAGGCCGATACGGATGGAGACAGCTTCGACGACGGAGTCGAAGTCACCGCGGGGACGGACCCAACTAATGCAAGCAACTTTCCCGGTAGCGCGGTTTGCGGTGATGTCGTCACCGAAGCCCCCGAAGAGTGCGACGACGGAAACACGACGAGTGGCGATGGTTGCTCGAATGTCTGCGTAACCGAATTCTGCAGCGACACGATCGTCCAGGCGGGGATCGGCGAGCAGTGCGACGACGGCAACCTTACGAACAACGATGGCTGCTCGAGCAGCTGCCAGGACGAAATCTGCGGCGACTCGATTCAGCAGACGAGCGAGCAGTGCGACGATGGCAATATCGTGAGTGGCGATGGTTGCTCGAATGTCTGCGTAACCGAATTCTGCAGCGACACGATCGTCCAGGCGGGGATCGGCGAGCAGTGCGACGACGGGAACCTTACGAACAACGATGGCTGCTCGAGCAGCTGTCAGGACGAAATCTGCGGCGACTCGATTCAGCAGACGAGCGAGCAGTGCGACGACGGCAACCTTACGAACAACGATGGCTGCTCGAGTAGCTGCCAGGACGAAATCTGCGGCGACTCGATTCAGCAGACGAGCGAGCAGTGCGACGACGGCAACGTGGTGGACGGGGATGGCTGCACCTCAGCATGCATTCTTGAGATCTGCAGTGACTCGATCGTGCAAGCCGGGCTCGGCGAGGAATGCGACGATGGAAATCTCACGAATAATGACGGTTGCTCGAGTATTTGCTTGAACGAGATTTGCAGCGACAACGTGGTTCAGACGAGTGAAGAATGCGATGACGGCAACCTCGTCAACGAAGACGGATGCAGCGCCATATGCGTCGATGAATTCTGCGGCGATAGTGTTCTGCAGGCCGGACTCTCAGAAGAGTGCGACGACGGCAACGTCACCAATGGAGACGGTTGCTCGAACCTCTGCGCAATCGAAGGACCGGTTCCAGTGCCGTCGTTCAGCGGCTACACGCTGGCGGTTTTGGTCATGATGATGATGGGTGTCGGAGCTGGCTTCGTCCTGCAGCTTCGACGTCGCAGCGTCTGAGGGCGGACGATTACCGCCACGAAACACGCTGGGATTAGATTGCGGGCTATACGAGTCCGCGCGGCAGAAGGTGCACGCGCCCAAACGCGGATTCCATGCCGCTGTCAGCGGTGCGAAAGCTAGCGGTCGCTAGTCGACCTCGAGGACAAATCGTCGTAGGGCGAGAGGTGTCTTTTCTTTCGTTCTGACTTGAACCATGTACCGACCCCGTTTGAGCCAGTCGACGTCGACGGCAAGTTCGAGTCCCGCGCCTTGCCCGGGAAGTGGGTTCGCCTGGATTTCAATTTTACGGCCATCGACACCGATGATCTGCACTTGCATTGGGCCTGTGCCGCGAACATCATCGGGCATGGCGAGGGCGACGGTGACGTCGCCGGACTCGGGCAGTGAGTCTGCGTCGATTTTGAGTCGACCGTGTTCTTCGATTGCGAATTTAGACTGCACAAGGGTCACCGGCTTGAGCGCCGGGGCCGCACCCGCAGCCATCGACGGTGGGGACGGCGAGGCGTTCGTCATTTCGTCGGCGGGTGAGGTCGACCCAGAAGACCCAGGGCGGGGTGTCTCGCGATTCGGAGACTCCCCTGAATCCCTCGTCCAAAACATGGCCCCCAGCCCGACCACGGCGACTGCCGCGATCGCGGCAACAGCATTTCGGTTTTGCCCACCATTTCCAGCCATCTCAACCTCCAGACTACGCGCATTTTGAGTTCACGGGACTGTATGCGGTCTTGTGCCTTTTGCGTGACGCCTTGATTGGTGAATTTCAGCTCTTGGGCTTTGAATAGCCTTTGTTGCCAGCCTTCCGCTTCCGCTCGGACTTGTGGCGCACATCGCTCTCCAGATGATGAGTCGATCCGCGAGTAAGCCGGAGCCATGTCGGCTTGGCAAAGTGGTTGCGCTTGGCGTCGACGCGAACCACGTCGAAGCCAGCAGGGAGTGGGTCCACAGCGACAAAGCCGTCGGGCCCAGTCATAACGCGCTGCTTGATTCGTCCATCTGGCCCCCAGCCCGGTGAGGTCCCGTACAAGGAAAATCATGGATGAGCACTTCAGACCCGCATCCAGGGCCCCGGGAGGAAGCTGTGGCCCCTCACAGCCCGGTTACAGCCAAACTGCAGCAAAAAATACCGAAACTGAAAATCAAAGACACATCATAGGCAACTGCGAGTCTGAATCGGTCGGCGCCCCAATGCACCTTGCAACCGGCAATCAATCCAGTCATCTCACGATTGCTGCTGGGGATTCCGCTTTGCGAATCGGCTTCGCGGGATCAGTGCGTTAGCGTCCTGCTAGATCGAAAAGGAACTCGTATGAAGTCTGCCCGTCTGATCGTTGTCGTTGGAACTCTTTTGGCGCTCACCGCTTGTTCACCGATCGCCCGCATGCTGATCAAGCTCGACAATGGCGAAGCGAACTGGATCATCGTCGAAGGAGCAACGCGAGAGGGTGCGACCTTTACCTTTCCCGAAGTGCATATCGACGGCAATGGCTGGTTGGTGATGCATCCGTTCGAAAACGGTGAGCCCAACGGCGATATCTATGTTGGCTATACGTACCTGCAGAACGGGGACAATCAAAATATTCAGATCACAGTCGAGCCTGAACCGGCCTCGGGTGACATGTTCATTGTGATGCTGCATCGCGATGTAAATGAAAATCAGGAATTCGACTTTGTCTTCGTCGACGCCTTCAACGTCCTCGACAAAGCCGTCTTCGAAGGGCGGACGATGATCGCTCACGCGATCCCCGCGCCTTAGTCGGAAACTACCCGTCGGCAACACGAGTCGGCCGCACCGCCACAACCCGAGAAACAAGATTCCTGATGTCACAACGCCCGCCATCTCCCCATGAAGCCGAACTCGTGGCGCGAGCCACTGCGTTACAGCCGATGGTGCGCAAGGCCGCCGACGAGGCGGAAAGAGAGCGACGGTTACCCGCTGAAGTCGCTCGGGCCATGGCCAAAGCGGGCTTGTACCGGGTGTCGGCGCCGCATTCGTTTCAGGGTGCCGAAGCGTCGCCAAGAACACAGATCGAAGTCATCGAAGCCATCTCGTACGCCGACGGTGCCGCAGGCTGGAACCTCATGATCGGCATCGAGTCGTTTGGGCTCGTGTCTCTCGGGTTTCCCAAAGGCGCCGAACTCTTCTCGGATCCTCTGGCAATCTTGAGCAGCTCAACCGCGGCGTTCGGCCGGGCCGAACTCGTCGATGGTGGCTATGAGGTCAGTGGCGACTGGCAATTCGTCAGCGGAGTTCACAACTGCACTTGGTTCGGGGGGCTGTCGGTTGTACATGAAAATGGCGAACCCAAGGTTGGGGTGCCGCCGATATTTCCCGTCATGTCAGCAAGTGACATCGAGATCATCGATGCGTGGAATGTGTCGGGGCTTCGCGGTTCGGGTTCTCACGACGTGAAGGTGCGCAAGGCATTCGTTCCCACTGACCAGGCCGCGCAGTTCGGCACGCCGGCAACAATGGAATCACCACTGAACCGAATCCCGAGCGGCTCGCGACTGGCGTACAACAAGGTGGGCGTCGGTTTTGGGATCGCCCGCGCTGCGATCGATCACTTTCTCGACTTGGCCCATGACAAGCTTCCGCGCTTTTCGGGAGCAAAATTGCGCGAGAGACCCACTGCACAACGGGCCGTTGCTATGGCGGAGGCCCGCTTGGGGGGTGCTCGTGCCTTTGTCTTCGAAGCTGTGGACGAGGCCTGGGACGCGGCTCTTTCGGAGCGACGCATGACGCCCCGAGAACGAGCGCTGCTTCAGATCGCGTGTTCCGATTCAGCGCAAGCGTGTGCAGAAGCAGTAGACATCATCGCCGAAACCGCGGGAACCACGGCGAATCAACTGGACTCGCCGCTGGAACGCCACGCACGAGACGTTCGTGTTATCCGGCAGCACGTGACCGTGGCTCTGCATCACATCGACGATGCCGGTCGCGTGCTTCTGGGGCTTGACCCACAAGGCCTCATGCTTTCGATGGCGTAGGGCGAACGTGTGGTGGTCATGAGATCACCGGTGCGGGATCAACCTTCGTCGATGGTCATGCCTGATGTTACTGTGACGCCTGCACCTGTTGTCCGCGGATCGCCTGCTGGATGACGTACGCCCGAATGGCGGCACTCTTTTCTGCATCGAGTTCGCTCGCAAACGAAGCCATGCCCTTGTCTCGAAGGGCACCCCCGAGTACCACGTTGTCAAAAGCGGCTTGATCATGAATCAGTGCCGAGCCGCGTAGGTCTGGTATCAGCAGTCCCGATACCGCATTGAGACCATGACACCCCATGCACGTATCTTGATACTGTGCGTGTCCAAGTTTTATTGATTCAGGCGTTCCGCTCTGCGCTGGCGGGTTGAACGTCACGACCGGTTTCCACTTTGGCTCGGGCAGGCTGCCGTTGGCCCCAAGCTTGAACGTAAGAACCCGACTCATGTTGGGTGTGCTCTTGGCATGAACATATTCACCGAAGACAAGTGCGAATGCACCGCCCCATCCGACATTCACGGTGACGTACTGCTCGCCGTCGACGGCGTACGTCATGGCCGGAGCGACCACACCGGTTTGGGTTGGGAACTCCCAGAGTGGCTCACCCTTGTCCGCGGTATAGGCCACAAACTTAGCGTCGGCTGTCCCTTGGAAGACTAGATTGCCGGCTGTGGAAAGGGTGCCCCCGTTCCACGAGCCGCTGTGCTCGACTCGCCAGGCTTCCTTCTGGGTCTTTGGATCCCACGCGACGAGTCGACCCGCGATCAAAGGACGCAGTGCATCTCGCTCGGCCTGGGCGTCTGGCAGTCCGGCGGTGATCCCGTCGATACCCAGGTTCGTATAGTCGGGTCGGTACTCGAACTCTTCTGCGGGTTGCGCATAGAACGCTGGAATGTCGAGTACCGGGATATATACCAGTCCGGTTTCCGGGTTGTACGACATTGGATGCCAGTTGTGCCCGCCGAGATAGGAAGGGTAGAGCATGAACTTGGCGTCCTCGTAGCGAGCGCCCTCGGCTTCAACTGGACGTCCTGTTTCCTTGTCGACATGGGTCGCCCAGGTGATTTGGATGTAGTTGTTCGCAGATACCAACGCCCCGTTGGTTCGATCGATCACATAAAAGAAACCGTTCTTCGGGGCCTGCATGAGGACCTTGCGCGGCTCCCCTTCAAGTTCGATGTCGGCAAGGATGATGTGCTGGGTTGCGGTGTAGTCCCACGACTCCCCGGGTGTCGTTTGGTAGTGCCAAACGTATTCACCCGTGTCTGGGCGCAGAGCGACGATCGACGACAAGAAGAGATTGTCACCGCCGCCGGGTGACCGGATCTTCTGATTCCACGGCGTGCCGTTGCCGACGCCGATGTACAGAAGGTCGAGTTCCGGGTCGTACGCCATCGAATCCCACACGGTTCCGCCGCCACCGCCGAGCTTCCACCATTCGCCCGACCAGGTCATGGCCGCCATCTTCATCGCGTCGTTTTCGAAGCCAAGAGACGGGTCGCCGGGCACCGTAAAGAAGCGCCATAGCCGCTCACCGGTATCGACGTCATAAGCGGCGATGAAACCTCGAACGCCAAATTCGGCACCCCCATTGCCGATCAGTACTTTGTCTTTGATGATTCGTGGTGCGCCCGTGATCGTGTAGGGCAGGGTGGGATCGAAGGTTGCGACTTCCCAGTTCACTTTGCCTGTGGCTGCGTCGAGAGCAATGAGGCGTCCGTCGAGTGCGCCGAAAATGACCTGGCCTTCCCAGACGGCGACGCCGCGGTTTACCACGTCGCAGCACGTGTGTTTTGATTTTTCCTTTTTCACCTTCGGGTCATAGGTCCAGAGGTGGACACCATTTCTGGCATCGAGGGCGGTGACGATGCTCCATGAGGAGGTTGTGTACATCACACCGTCGACCACGATCGGGGTCGCTTCTACGCCTCGGGCCGTATTCAAATCATATGACCAGGCGAGGCCTAGCTCGCTGGCATTTTGGTCGTTGACTGCTCCGAGGGGGCTAAAGCGCTGCTCGCTATAGGTGCGGCCATAGGACATCCAGTTGCCGGGTTCGGAGTCCGCTGCAATGAGACGTTCGCCGTCGACCCGCGCAACTGGAGTGCTTGGCGCTTCGGGGACAACGTTGGGTGTGTCCGCACATCCAGTGAACACAGTGAACGACAAGCCAAAGAAACCAACCAAACGCACAACGGTGCCAACCCAAGCAGCTTGCTTCATCTTCCCACTCCCCTCGCGATGAATTTAGAGGGCATCAGGATAGGTCCCTCAGCTGTCGCGCGATAGCACTCAGTTCGAAGAATTCGAACTGTCGCAAGGCTTGCAATTTAAGCAGGTGCGAAAGACGTTGACCGAATGCGCGTGGTTACGTCATTTGACATACTGCAGCCATGCGCCGCGCTCTGGTTTTGTTGTTGACCGTGATTACGGGCTTCAGCGGGTTGGCTTATGAAGTCACCTGGCAGAAGTATCTTGGTGTCTTACTCGGCGCGCATAGTGAGGCCACGGCATCCGTGCTGGGTCTCTTCCTCGGTGGCTTGTCTGTTGGCTACTGGGTGTTCGGCACCCTCACCCAATGGTTGGTCGCACGGGGAAAGACGAATGGGCAGCCGCCGCCACTCCTCATGGTTTACGGGGGTATCGAGGCAAGTATTGGACTTTATTGCTTGTTGTTCCCCGTTGTCTTTCCTTCGGTGCTTGCGCTTTCAGTCTGGCTTCCAAGCGGGGGCGGATTATTCGGATTCGCGATCGATGTCACGCTGGCAGCGCTCTTGATTGTTCCTCCCGCCATGTTGATGGGCGGGACGATTCCCCTTCTCACTCAGGCATTGGCGCGGAGTCTCGAAGACGCCACGCGATTCCACGCGTACGTGTACGCGTTCAATACGCTCGGGGCGTTCCTTGGCGCGATCGCTGCCGGCTTCGTCCTTATTCCGCTCCTTGGGCTCGACGGTGTACTTCGTGCAATGGGGCTCGTGAACCTCGCAGTCGGAACCATTTTTATTTTGATGGGGCGCACGCGAAGGGAAGTCATCGACCTCGACTCTGGCCTGGAGCTGCAAGGCATGAGTGCAACTTCGCTCGTGTATGGCGGCGTCGCGCTCCTGATCGGGTTCGCCATGATGACGCTTCAAACGACCATCGTTCGGTTGGGTGGCTTGAGCTTCGGCTCTTCCGAGTACACATTTTCGATGGTCGTCGCCGTGTTCGTGCTTTGCATCGCAATCGGAAGCCTCGCCGTCGGCGCACTCAAGACGATCGGCCAGGCAGTTTTGCCGCTGACACTTTGGGGACTCTCGTTATGGCTTGCCGCTTTGCATGTGCCGCTTGGCGTGAGCCCGTACCTCGGACATTTGATTCGCGTGTCTTTCGATCGCGACGCGGCTTCGTTTGAACCGTTCCACGTCGCAGCGCTGCTCGGCGTGCTGGCACTTGTGGGGCCAGCCGTGATTCTTTCGGGCGCCGTTCTCCCACTTCTTTTCCACGCGATGCGCCGTGAAGTTGGAGATCTCGGCGCACAGGCGGGTCGGCTCTATAGCGTGAATACCGTGGGTTCTTTGTTGGGCGCGCTTGTGGGCGGCTATGTCCTATTGACCTGGTTTGATTTGAGTCAGGTCTATCGCATTGCCCTGGGCGCAGTGGTCTTGTCCGCGGTCCTGATTACCGGGCGTACTTACCCTGGGTTCCGTTGGCCAAGTGCGTCCGCGGTCGTCGTCGTTCTTTGGATGGGTCTCACGGTCTTCCCGGCCTGGGTCCCCGGCAACCTTATGCCTGGCCTGGTTCGTGTTCGTGCTGAATCGCCGACCACCTGGGACGGGCCGCCGCTGCCGACAAATGGGACGTTCCTGTTTTACGAGGACGATCCGACGAGTTCTGTCGGTGTGATCCAACTCAACGGAGACGACGGGAGACACCGCAGTCTTGTCGTGAATGGCAAGTCCGACGGCAGCACCCGGGGTGATTCAAGGACGATGGTGCTTCTCGCGATCGTTCCGTCATTGTTCGCCGAAAAGACCGAGCGCGCATTTGTCATTGGATACGGGCTCGGGATTTCCGTCGGCGAACTCGCACAACTCGATCAGATGAAAGAAGTACAAGTCGCAGAAATTTCATCTGCGGTCGTGGATGCGGCTCCGTATTTCGACTTTGCGAACCACAATGCATCCACCGATCCGAAGGTGAAACTGATTCGCAGTGACGCGTATCGATCTCTTCTACGGGCTGAAGGTGAGTTCGACGTCATCGTTTCCGAGCCCAGCAACCCTTGGGTGACAGGCGTCGAAATGCTTTACACCCGCGAGTTCCTTGAAGCCGCCCGCGATCGGCTCGCGCGGGGTGGAGCCTATGCCCAGTGGTATCACGTCTACGAGTCCGACGACGAAACCCTCGAGCTCGTACTGCGCACCTACGCCGAAGTTTTTGACCACGTCGGAATCTGGAAGAACTCGGCAGACCTCGTGTTGATCGGGTTGCGTGCGTCCGAGCCTGCGAAGCATCTCGCGCAGATCGAGGCCAGGCTGCGTCTCCCGGATTATCAACGTGCGTTGATCCGTGTCGGGATCAAGTCTCCCGCCGCGCTGTTGGTGCATGAAGCGGTCCCCTTCGACGCGATCCAGCCCGCGTTGAAAGAGGGCCCCCTTCAAACGCTTACGCACCCACGTCTGAGCCATCAGGCCGCTCGCGCATTTTTTCGAGGAGACTCCGCAGCGCTTCCCTTTACGGGCGCCGGCGAAGCGGCTCGGATTGGCCGAGCAAATTCGTTGCTCGGTATTTACCTGCAGCGCTTCGGTAATACTGTGCCAGAGAACACGTGGGACACCATGCTGCGCCAATCGTGTTCTCGAGGACTTGAACTTTGCGGTCCGGTCGCGGCCGCCTGGACCCATGCGAGGCCGAATTCCGAAGCACTTGGGGCGGCGCTCCAATGGGCAACCACCGCGGGACAAGCATCCTGGCTCGAGTTCCTTCCTGTGTTTCAAGTTTACCTTGGCTACTCACCGCCTCCCGCGCGCCTCGACGCCGAAAACGCATTGCTCGCGAGTCGGTGGTTCGACGAGTTCTACTCTCACGCGCTCCCGTTTGATCCGCGTGGGCTTGTCTCGCTTTGGCGTCATTGCGGTCCCGCCCATCGCCCCATTCCGGAGTGTCAAGCCGGGCTCGAACAAGCGCACAAACTTGTGACGGGACAGGCTTCAGTTGCCCCTCGCTTCTGGTAGGGCTCCGAAACCCTGCTTTCTGACCGCAATTGCTTCATGCGTCGTATAGAATGAATCTGTCACACAGGTGTGACGAAACCTGCTGTCGAGACGACTCCCTTTTCATTCGGACGAAGCTGTGCCGAGCGTTGGGGTTACAGATCGAAAGCGGCCAACAGTGAGGATTCGGAAATGGTGAAGAAGAACGCATTCGAGTTTCGGGCCAGCAGCCGACGAGTTCTAACGGGGTCCTTATGGTTCGTGGCTGCTCTATGGGTTGCTGTCGCAGCAAATGCGCAGACGTCGTTTGTGTCCTTTGAAAGCGGTCATGTGCGTCCCATTGCACTGTCTCCCGATGGAACTCGGCTTTTTACGGTCAACACGCCGGACAACACCCTGGAAATCTTCTCCGTATCGGGAGCAGGGCTCACCTGGTTGGCGGCCGTTCCCGTCGGCATGGAACCCGTCTCCGTTGCCCCGCGAACCAACACTGAAGTGTGGGTGGTGAATCATCTCTCGGACAGCGTCAGCATCGTTGATCTCTCCGGCGCCGTTCCAATTGTGTCGCGCACCTTGCTTGTCGGCGATGAGCCACGCGACATCGTGTTCGCCGCGAACCGCGCCTTCATCAGTACGGCGCATCGCGGACAGCATCGACTTCATAGCTCTATCTCTGGGATCTGGGGCGTAGGCAACCCCGCTGATCCGCACTTCACGCTGGAAGGCATCGGCCGGGCCGACGTGTGGGTCTTTAACGCAATCATCCCGGGCGGAACCATTGGCGGTACCCCCATTGACGTACTGACGTTCTTCGCCGACACCCCGCGCGCCCTCGCGACAGACGGCACCACGGTATATGTCGCCGCATTTCACTCCGGCAATCAAACAACGGTCGTGAACGAAACGCTCATTCCTGATGGTTTTGATTCGGCGGGTCCGTCGGGTGGAGCACCCGGCGGCGTACCGGGACCCGATGACAATGCAGCGGGGGACCCAGCCCCAGAATCCGGCTTGATCGTGAAATGGAGCGGAGCGGATTGGGAAGATACGCTGGGTCGAAGCTGGAATGCGCTGGTCCCCTTGAGCTTGCCCGACAACGATGTGTTTGCCTTTGATGCGGCCACCCTCGTGAGAGGCAACGTTTACAGCTCCGTGGGAACCATCTTGTTTAACATGGCCGTAAACCCGAGCAGCGGCAAAGTCTATGTCACCAATATAGAGAGCCCCAACGAGGTTCGCTTTGAAGGTCCCGGGCTCCACGGCGCATCGACTGTGCAAGGCAACCTTTCGCAAACCCGCGTCACAGTGCTCGATCCATTGGGGCCGAGCCAAGACGTTCAACACCTCAATCAACACATCAACTACAACACGCTGCATACTGACGTTGGCGTAAACCACACGACCATCGACGCACAAATCGCACACAGCCTCGCGACCCCCATGCTGCCGGAGATTCACAGCACAGGAAGTCCGATCTATATCCCCGCTTTTGGTTCAAAGAGGGTTGGCGTCTTTACCCAAGCCGAACTTGAAGACAGCCTCTTCGAAACCAACTTCGACCCGACTGTGGAGAGCGCGGACTATCTCACCACGACCGGCGGTGGACCCAGTGGCGCGGCATTGGATGAAACGAACAATCGCCTCTACGTCGTCACGCGCTTCAATAATTCAGTCGAAGTGATCGACTTGGTGACAGAGCTAACCACGGCAATCCATACGCTTCACAACCCTGAGCCCGATGCGGTGAAGCTCGGCCGCAAGTTCTTGTACAGCGCCCTTGATACGTCGGGCAACGGCGAAGCCTCTTGCTCGAGCTGTCATATTTTTGGCGACATGGACAGTCTCGCGTGGAACTTGGGCAACCCCGACGACACGACCTCAACGAACAATCAGCCCCAGCCCGACCCACTCCTGCCCGGATCGACGCAATTTCACCCGATGAAGGGCCCGATGACGACCCAGACACTCCGGGGCATGTCGACCCATGGTGCGATGCACTGGCGCGGAGACCGTGCGGACGGCTTCTTTGGAACGGACTCTTGCACGCAGCCCGGTTACAACCTGTCGCCGAGCGAAAATGCACCTTGTGATGAAGATCATTCGTTTCGCAATTTTATCGTGGCCTTCGAAGGCCTGCTTGGAATGGAAGGAACCATCACGACCACCGAAATGCAGCAATTCGCGGACTTTGTTCTTCAAATGCAATTGCCGCCAAACCCGGTCCGCAACCTGGATAACACGCTGACGTCAGCGCAAGCGGCGGGTGAGTCGAAGTGGTTCAGCTGTGGTCCCACGACGACTGAATGCGCTCCCCTAGATGCAAACGCGACCGACACCGTCGAAGACTGCGATGGCTGCCACAGCCTCGACCCACTGAACGGCTTTTTCGGAACCGGTGGCGAGCAGAGCTTCGAAGGCGAACCCCAACACGCCAAGGTGCCGCACAACCGAAACATGGTTCAGAAGGTGGGCATGTTTAACGTCGCAGGGGACCAGGTCCGCGGGACCGGTTATCTCCACGACGGTTCAGTTGACAACATGAAGACCTTCGTGAGTGGCGGGGTCTTTGCGCTTACGGGTCAAGAAGAAGATGACTTGGTAGATTTCATGCTCGCCTTTCCGACCGACCTCGCGCCGATCGTTGGTCAGCAGGTGACCATCAGTCCAACGAACTTCAGCGATCCGGACGTCAACGACCGCATTACGCTGATTGACGCCAGAGCCGCAGCGACGTTCGAGTCACAGGTTCTCGGTGGGGTCGTCAAGGAATGCAACGCGATCGCCAAAACTGTAGAAGGGGGCGTCGAGCGGGGTTACGTCCGAATCGCGTCCGGGAGCTATCAGCCCGACGACAATAGTGCGCCGGTCGCCGCAGCTGCACTCCGCGCGAAGGCGGACCCCGTCGGTGCCGCGCAGACGATTACGTACACGTGCGTGCCGCCGGGCTCAGGGGTTCGCATGGGCGTCGATCGGGATGAGGACACACTTCGAAACGGCGTCGAATCCAATTCGGGTGTCTTTGTCGACAGCGACGACACCGGGACGAGTCCATTCAACTCCGACACAGACGGCGATGGCGCTGACGATGGTGTGGAAGTGGCGTTTGGCTCCGATCCCAACAACCCCTTGGATTTTCCGCCGCCGGGTGCCGGCGTACCGGCACTAGGCTTTATAGGGATCGCGATCTTGATCGGCCTGATGGTTCTCGCCGGCGGAGCCGTGCTGGGTAGGCGGCACTCTACTTAGTTCTTCGGATCTTCGCGGCCAGGATCTACTTGGTGGAGACGTTGCCCTGATCCATCTGCGATAAGCTGTGCGGCCAACGAGCAGTGGCTTCGGTTCGCGAACGCGACGCACGTCTCGCGGCACGGTTGATCAGGTACCGAGATCCCAATGAATCGTACATACGGCGTGCTCGCTCATGCTACGCGGGTTCTTTGCCTGGCTGGTATTGCGCTTGCGGTCGGGCCAACTCATTCGGTTGCCGCGGAGACGGCAAGGCCCTCATTGACTGCTGTGGTGGCAAGCGAAGCACCGAAAATAGATGGTCGCCTGAACGAAGCGGTTTGGCAGACCGCCGCGGTGATTGATGGTTTGCAGCAGAAGATCCCTGTTGCTTACGGCGAACCTACCGAGCACACGGAAGTTCGCGTGCTCTACGACGCGGACTTTTTGTACATCGGCGTCCATGCCTTCGATTCGTCTCCGAACGAAATCACACTGAGCACTATGGTGCGTGACGCGGACATGTCGAGTGGCGACCGGATCACGATCAGCCTCGACACCTACTTCGACCAACGCAACGGCTTCCACTTCGAAGTCAACCCGCTCGGCAACAAGCGTGATGGGTTGATCGAGAATGGTTCCGAGTCCTATGAGTGGGACGGGATCTGGTACGCCGACGCGCGTATCGATGGGACGGGGTACTACGTCGAGATCGCAATCCCCTACAAGACCTTGTCCATCGCAAGGGACCAGGCGAGTTGGGGGCTGCAAGTCGTTCGCTACATCAAACGCAACGGAGAAGAAGATCGTTGGGCGAGTCCGACACCGGAAATTGAACCGTTCAATTTAAAAGGGGCGGGGCGACTCAATGGCCTCGTCGGCATCCAGCAGGGTATAGGCCTGGACGTCGTTCCCAAGTTGGCGCTGCGCCACGCTGACGATGGTCTCACTGGAGACAAAGACACCAACTTCGACCCGGGCGTCGATGCCTTCTATCGCATCACACCGTCGCTTACCGGCGCGCTTACGGTGAACACCGACTTTGGTGAGGCCGAAGTGGACACGCGGCAGATCAATCTCACACGCTTTTCGCTCTTCTTTCCCGAAAAGCGGCAGTTCTTTTTACAGGACGGAGGGATATTTAGTTTCGGGGGGCTTCAGCGGAATCCCTTGCCATTCTTTTCTCGCAAGATCGGTTTTAGCGACCAAGGAGAAGAGATCCCGATCTTCGCCGGGATGAAAGTGACCGGCAGGGTTGGACCGTTCAACGTCGGCTTCATTGACGTGGTCACGGACGATTATGCGAGAAAAGATCGGAGTTCGGAACCTCACGGTTGCGCGGGTGTCCGCGAATGTCCTCGACGAATCGACCGCCGGCGTCATTGTGACGAGCGGCAATCCGAACTCGAAAGACGGCAACTTTCTAATCGGTGCGGATGTCAATTATCGTAATAGCCAGTTCTTCGCTGAAGGTCGCACGGTGGTCGCGCGAAGTTGGGTACAGCGAAGTGACACCGAGGGCTTGAGCGGTGACCAACTTGCCTGGGGGACGCGCCTCACTTACCCGAATGATCGTGTGAATTGGTATTTGATCGCAGAAGGCGTTCAAAAGAACTTCAACCCCGCGCTTGGTTTCACCAGTCGACGCGACATCCGGAACTACTACGCTGGCTACCGTTTTCGCCAACGACCCAGTAGGTTCCTTCGCACCATTGATCACCGGGTCACGGGCTTCTATGTGACCAATACGGACAACCAGTTTCGGTCCGGGGAGATCAACCTCGAACCGTTCACCGTCACGAACCCCGTCGGTGACAAAGTGGCCGTGACGTACGCCCGGGTCTTCGAAACTCTTCCCGAGGACTTCGGCATCCGTACAGAAGGACGGCACGGAGAAACCGTCACTATCCCCAAAGGCAGCTACAGCTGGGATCGATACAGGCTAGATGTTTCCGCAAGCGACGCCCGGCCGATCAGTGCTCGCGCGATTGTGACGCGTTCGGGTTTCCACGGCGGTGAGCGTTGGGACTTTACGCCGAGTGTGTCTTGGCGACCCTCGCGGCACTTTTTGCTGACGGTGAACTACACCCGGAACGACGTCGATTTGCCAGACGGCGATTTCGTCGTGCACTTAATTGGCTTCAAAACCGACATCCAATTCACAACGGACCTCTCCTGGAACACCTTTGTTCAGTTCGACAGCGACAGCGATACCATCGGCATTCATACGCGAGTGCGTTGGATCATGACTCCGGGCCGCGAGTTCTTCGCGGTTCTCAATCAGGGGTTGCTCATAGAAGATGGCGAGCTTGAGCGCGGAGTCACCGAACCGCGGGTCAAACTTGGATGGACCTTTCGGTTCTAGCGATCGAGCGATTTCGCCCCGAACTTGTCGTGACCGAAGGCAAGCGGCCGGATGTCACCGCGTTCTTTGCCGAGCACGGTTACGAAGTGATCAAGCGCTACTTGCCGTTTGACCCGGTCAACGAGTACTACGCCCGGCGCAACGAAACTGGAATCGAACCCGATGCTCGCTGAACATGGCGCCTACGTGTGCGTAAGGGCTCTCGCGGCTTCGAGGTCCGCGCGAATCGTGCGCGCCGCCATAAAGAACATCAAGATCCCGACCGACGCCACCATCCCGACGATGAGCATCGCGTAGCGCAGTCCGTCATCGCCATACGTCTGGCTGAAGTAGTCGCTCAGCACGCCTGCGGTGAGCGGGCCCATGCCCAAGCCGATCAGGTTCAACACAAAGAATAAAATCGCACTTGTCAGAGAACGCATGGCCGGGGGGACGAGCGCGTGCGCCATCGCGATGCATGGCCCGAGATAGGTGTTGATCAGGATCGTCACCACAAATAACAACCCCATGACGACCGTGGTGTTGTCGAGTAGCAAGTAGGGGAACGTGAGCGGGAGCGCCAAGATTCCCGCGATTGCGGGGACCCACATATACCAACGCGCATCCTTCGCTCCGAGGTGATCCGCAAGCTTGCCGCCGAGCAAGGTTCCAATGATGCCGCCGCCTCCGCCAAAGACCGCGAGCAAGACGCCGACCTCTCCAACTTCTAGCCCGTGACTTCGCATCAAGAAGGGCGGAGTGAAGTTTCCGTTTCCGTACCCCGCGAAGGCAGTGAGTCCACATCCCATCGCGAGGAACCAAAACGATCGAAACTTCATGAGCAAATCGATCGTTTCACGCAGGGTCGGGGTGTACTGGGCTTCTTCGGCAGTTTCCCAGCGACCGCGTTCGGGTTCGCGCACGGTGAAGTACATCACAGCAGCGAACAGAATCCCCGGGAGGCCAACTGCCATGAAGGCGACCCGCCATCCCATCTCCTGGGCGATGAATCCACCCGCGAGAAATCCAAGGAGAACACCAATGTGAACTCCCGTTGAGTAGATCCCCAAGGCGGTCGCGCGTTCCTTGGGCGGGTAGTAGTCGCTGATCATGGAGTGCGCGGGTGGACTGCCGCCTGCTTCGCCAATGCCAACGCCGATTCGCGCGAGCAGAAGTTCCGAAAAGGAGCGGGCGAACCCGGAGAGCGCTGTCATTCCGCTCCAAACGGTGACCGCGAGGACGATGATGTTGCGCCGATTCCCACGGTCGGCCCAGTACGCAATTGGAATCCCGGCCGTGATGTAGACGAGCGCAAATGAAAAGCCGCTCAATAACCCGAGTTGCGAGTCACTGAGCAAGAGCTCCTTTTTGATGGGCTCTTGAATGATGACGAGGATCTGTCGGTCGATGAAGTTCAGGACGTACGCAAGGGTAAGCATGAACAGCGCGTACCGTGCGGCGCCTTCGGGAACAACGGACGGTTGATTCTCGGTAGTCATCAAAGCTCCTGCGTGATCTGCATGTGAGTTGCGTACGACGAACCGGGATCCCGAAAGGCAGGTTCCCGAAGGGGGCCGCGTCTAAACGCGAGCGAGATCATGCACCGCAAAGTTCATTTCCGCAGGCAAACCCTGCGGGGTTCCGTGTATTGTAAGAGGGCTCCTGCGGAGTCGAGGGTGATGCCCCCTCGATCGAAGAACTCCCTAACCCGGGTCGACCCTTCTAGTGCGGGTCGCAAACGAGGATTCTGATGCAAGTGATTGTGCGCGCGACCCGACGACCGAGCTTCGGTTTGCTTTTTCTTTTGATGCCGATGATCGCGCTCGAAACCGGGGCAAGTGCCGCAGATCTACCCGATGTTGCTGCACGCGTACCATGGAACCTCACCGAACGAAATGAATCCCCGGGTGCAGAGTACGTTGTTTACACGCGCAAGCCTCCAGGTTCTAAATTCTCCGCGTATCGCCTCGAAGCGGTCCTCGACTTCCCGCTCAAAGAAGTGGCCAGTGTCGCGCACAAGAACATCTCGGACCCCGAATTCCGACCCACGAACACGGTCAAAACGATTTTGCGCAATGACGGTGACGCGATGCTGGTTCATAGCCACATCATCATCAATGCTCCGTTCATCTCGGATCGAGACGTGATCTCTCGGGTGGAACGTTCGTACGACCCCGAGACACAAGCTCACACGTTGAGCTGGAAGGCCACGAATGAAGGACCGCCGCCGAAGGATGGCGTCATTCGGCTAAATCGATCCGATGGCTTCTGGCGCTTCACGCCAACGCCAGAGGGCAGCACACTCGCGGTGTACGTCAGCCACACTGAAATTGCGGGTTCGATCCCAGCTTGGGTCGTTAACTCCGTTATGAGTGACACCATGGTGCAGGGGATCGAGGGGCTACGGAAATCCTTGACCACGCAAGCGGATCTGATCGCGCAATAGCGCGCGCTTAGCTCAGCGCTTCAGCGGCCGCGATTTCCGAGATCTCTTCGTCGGTGTATCCCAAGATGTCCTTCATCACTTCAAACGTGTGCTCGCCGATCAGCGGGCCGGCGTGAGTGGGGCTGGAAGGGGTCTTGGAATAGTGAGTGACCGGGCCATCAAAGGTGCTCTTTCCGAAACCAGTGTGTTCGAGTTCGATAAAGAAGCCTCGGTCGACTAGCTGCGGGTCCGCATGAAAGTCGCTCGGTCGCAGCACCGCGTAGGCGGGGACGCCAGCTTCGCGCAGGATCTGTGAGAAGGTTTTTGCCTCTTGTCCAGCACAATGGGTGACGAGTACTTTGTCGAGTTCTGCACGTCGAGAAAGGCGCGCTGAAAGTTCGCCGAGTTCATCTCCGCCGATATCTGAAAGACCAGGGATTTGATCACGCAGCGCCCGCCACTGTTCGGACGTCTGACAATCGATCGCGATGTATCGCTCGGTCCCCTCAGTCGCGTAGACACCGTGAGGACAACCGCGCTCCGAGTCGTGTCCCGCCCGCTCGAGTAACCGGCCGTTTTCGGTGTAGTCAAGAATCATGGGGCCGAGGAAGTGGATCGAACTTTCGATCTGCGAAATATCGATGCACTGACCGATCCCGGTTTGGTCGCGATAGTGCAGGGCGGCCGAAAGTGCCGACAGTCCATAACGCGGAGAAATGAAGTCGGTATACGCACCCCAGGGCGGAGCCGGATCTCCATCGTGCCATCCGGTAATCCCTGCGAAACCGCCCAATGCCGCACCGTGAAGACCAAAGCCCGTGTGCTTCGCCTCGGGCCCTGTTTGGCCGCGCATGCACGTGTAAAGCATCACGATCTTTGGGTTGATCTTGCGAAGCTGCTCGTAGCCAAGGCCGATTCGTTCGGCGGTCCCGGGTGTGAAGTTCTGCACAACGACATCCGCCCACTCCACCATTCGGTGCGCGACCGCGAGGCCTTCCTTCTTGGTGAAGTCGATGGCAATACCCATCTTGCTTTGGTTCATGTTCGCAGCGAGGTGGCCGGTCGTGATGCCGGGCTCCCCGATAAACGGGGGAAGGAAGCGCAAGGTATCGAGGCGTTTCTCGGTCTCGACGCGCAAGACCGTGGCCCCAAGGTTTGCGAGGTCTTTCGAGATGATTGGCCCTGCGGCGATCCACGAAAAGTCGGCGACCTTGAGCCCTTCGAAGATTTTGCTGCGCGGCGCGGGCGTGTCGACTGTCGGCGCGGACGGGGTTCGCGTCGCATCGTTTAGCAAGTCCTGATCTTGTCCAAGCGTTGGGGCCGAGCGTGCGTACACGATGGGCGTTTCGGACATTACGGCGAATGGACCCGGGAGCGTACTCCCGTCGACGTCCACCCAAAAGTTCCGAGCCTTCAACTGCGGATCGTTAATCAGGTCGGGTGCAAGATTCACCGGCGCGATCAGCCACTTTTGCGCCACTGCTTGTTCTTGAATTTCTGCTTTGGTCATCGTTCGGATGTAAGACAGGAACTGATCGACGCCCCGGTTGGCATCTTGGAGGCTCAGCTTCTCTTCCTGCAAGAGCTGGATCCAATGGGTCCAGTCCACTTCCATGAGGTCGGCCTCGAGGCCACCTTGTTCTCCAATCCATTTCATGACTGCATTGAAGCCGAACATCCCTTGAGCACCCAGCACCAATGTCATGACGACGAAACCGTCTTTGCACGCCTCGCAAACGGGGAGCGTGAGTCCGGGCATGATGGGCATCGTGAAGTTTCGCCCAGTGCGGTCGTCCCCAAAGCCTGGCGGGTCTTCGTCGACATCGGTTGCGTTCATCAGGGTCCAGAGGACGGCCGTCTGGATAGATGAATCGAGGTACTGGCCTTCACCCGAGCGGTTGCGTCCGTACAGGGCGTTGATGACATCTGCGGCGGCCTGGCACGCGCCAAGGTGGCTCGTCTCGGGATGTCCTACCGGGATCGGCGGGTGGTTCCCATCCCCTTGCATGTTGAGGAGTCCGCCAGCTGCCGAAAGTGTGAGATCCGTTGCGGGATGTTTCGCGTATCGACCGGACTGACCAAATGGGGTGACGGAGAGATACAGCAGCGCGGGATTGATCGCGGCGAGTGCTTCGTAGCCGAGGCCTTTGCCTACAAGTTCACCGGGCGTAGAAGATTCAATGAAAATGTCGGCCCCGCGAACAAGGTCGAGTAACTGCGCAAGATCATCGGGCGAATCAACGTCGAGTACGACACTCTTTTTGCCGCGTCCCCACATGCGCCAAAACAAGGAGCCCTCAAAGTCGTTTTCGGCACCATCTTGAAACGGTGCTGTCCTTCGCGCTTCGCAACCCTCGGGCGCTTCGATTTTAATGACTTCCGCGCCGAGGTCGGCCAGGATCCTGCCAGTCGCCTCGGCGAGTGGCGTTGAAAGATCAAGAACTCGAATGCCTGTTAGTGCGCCGCTCATCTAAATCGCCCTCGCAATTCGCAATAGGAAGTGTTCGCTCAGGAGACTGGCTCCGCGCAGACATCGTATCAATTTGTCGACGCTAGGGGACGGAGTCGGGCAGGCTCTTTCGCCGCATTTGGACTCGCGTTTTGGAGGCACGTCGTGGCTCGCTCAGTGGCCAGCCGACATTCACTGCGGCTACGGTTGTGCTTTGCCTGACTCGAGGCCTGCGTCCGTGAGGTCAAGCTCGTGGGGCCCGGTGTCCGTCCTGAATGCACTGCGTAAGTCTTCGAGGATCACATAGCCACTCGGGACGACGAAGAGCGTGACGACAGTCGACAGGAGTACGCCGAACGCCAACGAGCAGGCCATCGGGACCAGGAACTGTGCCTGCACGCTGCGGTTCAACAGCAGGGGCGACAAGCCGACGAACGTCGTGAGTGAAGTCAGAAGGATTGGCCGCAAGCGCGACGCAGCAGAATTCAACACGGCATCCCGCAACCCATCGCCACTGGCCTGCGCCTCGTTGATTGCGTGGACCAGAACGAGGCTTGAGTTCACCACCACGCCTGACGCCGCGATGATCCCCATCACAGACATCATCGCGAGCCCTGTAAGTAGACCCACCGACATCATGAGCAGGTGACCGATGATCGCGCCGACAAACGCAAAGGGAATGACGCTCATGATGATGAAGGGCTGCGAATAACTGCGGAGCGGGACCGCGAGCAGTGTGTAGATCATGAAGAGCGCCACCCCGAATAGCGGAATCAGGCTCGACATGGCCTCACCTTGTTCGCGCTGCGCACCCTCGAGACTCGTTGTAATGCGGGGATAGTCGCGGAGTAAGGCGGGGAGTTTTTCTTTCCTCATGCTGGCCAGGACTTCGTTGGCAGTGATGACGTTGCGATCAACATCCGCTGTCACATTGACCACGCGACGGCGGTTCGATCTGCGAATGGCCGAGAAACCTCGGCCCAAGTCAGCGGCGGCCACGGTTGCAAAGGGGACCTCGGAGCCGTCCGGGGTGCGGATGCGCATGTTCGCAAGGGAGTCGAGGGTTCGGCGCTCGGCATCGGTGTACCGCACCATGACGCGAACATCGTCGCGCCCGCGCTGGACCCGCTGAACCTCTTCGCCGTAGTACGCTTGTCTCACCTGGCGGGCGAGCTTGCCCAGGGTGAGGCCCAGGACTTCGCCCGAAGGCAGAATGTCGAGCTTGAGTTCAGACTTGCCGGTGCGGAACGAATCAGTGATGTCGATTACTCCGGGATACTCGGCTAGCAAGCCACGCAGTCTCGAAGCCAGCTCTTTGAGCTCGTTGAGATCGTCTCCCTCAAGCTGAATGTTGATGGCTTCGCCTGCCGAGAACAGCGAGTAGGTGAAGCTCAACTCTGTCGCGTCGGAGATTGGCCCCGCGGCTTCGCGCCAGATCTTCGCAACCTCGTCGGTGTCGATGTGTCTCTGTTGGTTGGGCAGAAGTTCCATTGTGACTTCGCCCAAATGTCCACCCCCCGCGGCCGGCCCTCCAGCCGAGGGAGGACCACTTCCCGAGTTCGAAACCGGATGCCCACCGACAGCCGACAAGAAGTGCACGACGGGCGGCTTGAAACCAGCTTCGTTCGCTTCGTTCTCGAGTTTTTCGGCCACGCGCATCGCAGTACGCTCGAGATACAACACGGACTCTTCCGTCACGCGTGCGGAGGTTCCCAGTGGCATGGTCAACCGCGCGGTGACTCGATCCGAGTCGAGCGGCGGAAAGAAGGAGAATGGGACTCGGCCACTGGCGAGGGTCGCGACCACAGCGAGCAGCACCGTCAATGCGATCGCGATCACCGTGTACCGCCAATAAATCGCTGTAGCGACGGCATCCCGGAACCGCGTCACAGTAAAGTTCTCGAGCGCTGCGGCGAATCGTGCTTGCATCGCAATCACACGCGTTGCCGCGCGGTCGTATCCACCGTGCACGTGCCAAGCATAGAAGAGTGTTGTGGTGAGGATCGCAAGGCCAACAAAGTTATACAAACTGCTGGCCCATCCTGACAACACGATGGCGAAAACCGGAATCAACATCAGACCGACTTCGGCACCCGGTGTTTCGGCGTGACGGTGTCCCAAGTGGGCCGGCAAGACCAGCTGAGACTCAATCAACGAAAATACGAGACAGCAGATCACGACCGTGGTGATGATCTGTTGGATCTGGCCGATCGTTCCCGGCCCGAGGAGCATCGGAGTAAAGGCCGCGACCGTTGTAAGAACACCGAAGATGACTGGGACCGAAACCTTTCGTGTCCCCGAGATTGCTTGTTGGAGCAGTGACTCCTCGATCTCTTCGTCGCTCATGCCCGGTGGACGCGCCGCCTTGGCGGCGGATTGTTCGGTGTGAACACTTTCTCCGATGACAATCGCGTCGTCGACGAGAATGCCGAGTACCAAGATGAAACCGAACAGCGAAATTGAATCGATCGAAAGTCCGAGAGTTGAAGCAAGGAAGATCGCCCCTAGAAATGAAACAGGGACGCCCACACTCACCCAGAACGACAAACGCGGACGAAGGAAGATCGCCAGGATAAAGAGCACCATCAAGAAGCCTTGTCGCGCACTGGCCAACAAGGTGTCGAGGCGATCGCGCAACATCACCGAGTTGTCGCTCCAAACCGTGAGGTCCACGCCGTCGGGGAGCCTAAGTTGGGCATCATCGATGTAGTTTCGCAGGACTTCGGTCATGACAAGAATGTCTTGCTCGCCAGTTCGGTTGACCCGAACCATGGCAGCGAGCTTGCCGTTAAAGCGCATGGCCTGATCGGTGTCCTTGAAACCGTCTACCACGTTGGCGACTTCCGCGAGCCTTACGCGGGTGCCGTCAGTACGGGTCAAGACGATCAAATCTTCGAAGTCTGCGCCCCAATAGGCTTGGCCCTTGGTGCGAAGTAAAATATCACCGGCCTGGGTCTTGATCGCACCACCAGGCAGATCGAGAGACGCTGCGCGTACCGCGTTCGCGACCTGATCAAACGAAAGCCCGTTTCGTTGAAGTGACGCTTCGCTGATCTCAATCGAAATTTCGTAGGGACGCGTATTTAAGAGTTCGACCTGGGTTATGCCGGGCAAGGCTGCGATTTCGTCACGGATCCGTTGTCCCATCACCTTCAGCATGCGTTCGTCTGTAGGGCCGGTAACCGCGATGTCCATCACCGAGCGTTGCATAATGATCAACGTGATAATGGGCTTTTCGGCTTCCTCGGGAAACGTGTCGATCGAGTCGACGCGGTTCTTGACGTCGTCTAGGGCACGGGAGTCGTCTGCATACTCAAATAATTCAATCGTGACGTGACACGATCCTTCGTTCGAAGTCGATCGAATGCGCTCGATGCCTTCGATCCCCTCGAGTTCTTCCTCGATGCGGATGCAAACGCCTTCTTCGACTTCTTCGGGCGCCGCCCCCAAGTACTCGACCGAGACGCTGATCGCGTTGATGTCGATATCGGGGAACGTCTTCTGCGGCATCCGGGGGAGGGATACCAAGCCCGCGATGACAATCGCGCCGAGCAGGAGGTTTGCTGCGACGTGGTTCCGAGCGAACCATCCGATCGCGCCGTTCATGACGCATCACTCATGAGGGCTTGTCCAACGGCGTACTTGCCGCGACCGTGGGCATGTCATCCCGGACGCGAACCAACATGCCGTCCATCGCGGTCTCAATCGCCGAGATACAGACGCGCTCGCCCTTACGAAGGCCGCTCTGAATCAACACTTCGTTGCGGTCCAGCCGCAGAACTTCAACCTGTCGATATCGGAGTCGTTCGTCGGCATCGACGATCATGACTTGGTCTTTGCCACGAAGCGCGGCGCGGGGGATCACGACGACGTCATATACCATCGCGCCAAGAATCTCCGCATCCACAAAGAGTCCGATCGACAGTGGAGGGCGATTGTGTGTGTTCGCATACGGATCGGCAACGCGCGCCACGAGGTTGACCATGCGTGTTCGCGGGTCGAGTTCGCCTTCGGTTCGCACCACCGTGCCGTGCCATTCGTGTTCGCGCCCCGCGAAGCGGGCTCGAAGAATGACCGGAGCCGGATTCGAAAGAGTTTCGCGTTGATGGAACATTTCGATATTGAGGTATGCGAGCTCTTCGTCCTGAACTGGCAATCGCACTTCGACAAAGTCGACCGCGTAAATTGTGCCCATCGCGGTGCCGCGATTTACGAACTGGCCGACGTCCACATGCTCACTCCGGACTCGCCCGTCGTAGGGTGCGCTGATCTCCGTCCGCAGAAGGTCACGCTTCGCCTTACCGAGGGATGCGACAGCCTCTCGCTTCGCCGCTTCGGTGACGCGCAAGCGATTAATCGCGTTATCACGGTTGGCTTCGCTGGAGGCCTGATTCTTTGCGAGATCCAACTGCCGTGCATGGGCCACTCGCGCGTTCGCGAGATCGCTTTCAGCCCGCGCGAGTCGGGCGCGTCCCTGCTCTACGGCGACTTCATAGTCCAGTGTTTCGATTCGAAGCAGCGGGTCACCTTGGCTAAAGAAACCACCTGAAACCAAAGAAGGCGCCACCCAAATTACCCGTCCGGAGACTTCGGGGATCAGCTCACTTTCGGTTCGAGGGACCACGGTGCCGTGGGTTGACACGCTGAGCCGCATACTTTTCGGGGCAGCGACCATCGTGCGAACCAGTGGCGGCGTCGTTTCGGGGCTTTGTTGCTCAACCTCGCTTCCTGTAATGAAAATCAGGAAAGCCAGGCTAAGCCCAGACACGATGACAACGATCGGTGCGAGTTTGCGTTTATTCATGAAGCCTCGCTATCCGACGACGTGGAGGCCGCGGTGTTTTCGGACACGGGTGCAGACAGAGAGGTTGTGGCGAAGTCGATCAATTGTTCGAGCCCGTCCACTGCGGCGTCGTGTGGACCGAAAAGAATGAGAGGCCTTTCGTGGGACAACAGAAAGATCATGGATCCAATGACAAAGTGGAATCGCCATTGAACGACCTCCGGGGGAACTTCAGGCAAAGCTTTGCGAAGTAGACTGAGGAAGCGCTCCGCGGTTGCGCTGAACTCTTGAATTACAAAAGGCTGCTGAACTGAATCCGGCTCGCCATACAACCGCGCAATCAGCGACGGAAGCGGTGAGTCGGGGGCGACGTCGCAAAGCGGGCCGAGATAGCCGCGGATGACTTCGTTCACCGTCGGCGTTGCGGCCGTAGCCTCTAGTCGATCCAAGTTCGCTTCGCGGGTGCGCGTCAAAGGCTCGACTCGCCGATGGAGGGCCGCACCAAAGAGGCCTTCCTTCGACCCGAAGTGGTAGTGCGCGGCTGAAAGGTTGACTCCAGCGTGCTTCGCGATTGCGCGAAAAGAGGTCGCGGAGTAACCCGTTTCGATAAATAAGGCTTCGGCGGCGTCGAGGATCTTGGTCTGGGTCTCACGCGATTCGTTGCGCTTTGCGGTGCGTGCCTGTCGGGCGCTCGAACCGCCCGCATCGTTCAATGCTGGGTTCTGGATGGACGTTCTATTCGCGTCGCCTGATTTGGCTGGCTTGTCTGTCTTTTGTTGGCGGGGGTACAGGGGCAATTTCACCTCCAGTAAAATAGGGACGGTTGCGAAGATCAGGAACGTCGACCGAGCCAGAGCGCATCATCGTTCAAACGTCCGTTTTAACTTTATCCGGCCTAGGCGGAAGTGCAACGGAACCGGAGTAAAAGAGTCGCGTGGTGGCCAGTGAAGACCATTTGTCTCAGCTCGTGCCGGGGGTTGAAACCCGCATCGCTCGATGCGCCTACTCTACGGCTGACGCACCCTGCGGTTTCAAGAATGGATCGCGATAGGGCGCGCGAGCGGGACGCAAATGTCCGAGGCCGTAGTTCTCCGGAAACTTTGTCGTGGTGGCCCACAAGTGGTCACCGAACTCAAAGGGTTCAAAGGGGTCGATTCCGTTGAGGGGGAGTGGTGCGATCACGGTGTTTGGGCGTGGTTCGAAAAAGAATGGGATCGAAAAACGCTCGGCACCCTGAGACAAGACTCGGTGCTTCGTTGCGCGTACGCGGCCACCTGTCCAGCGCGCGAGCAACCCGCCAAAGTTGACCACGAACCCGCCGGGCGTCACGGGCACATCAACCCAACCGACGTCCTGCGCTTTGACCTGCAGGCCGCCCGAATCGCATTGGGCCAGAATCGTCACCAAACCTGAATCCACATGAGCACCACAGACGACCTCGTAGCGTTCATCATTCCAACTCATGAAGTATTTTTCGAGCTCAGGTGCCTCAAGAACCGCTTCGTCGTACCCGGCATCGCGTCCGGGATAATGCAGCAGACGCAGCGTCGAAATGCCGTCGCGAAACGATTCTCGAAACATCGACTCGTCAATTCCCATTGCCCGCGACAGCGAGGCCAGGATTGCGTATCCGACCTCTTCCATGGTTCGGTAGTAAGCCGCCGTGTCGTCCCGCCAATTCGGAAACATGTCGAGGGGCGGAAACACTGACGGCTCATACAACAAGTCGTTGTTGTGATCGCCGGGAAGCTCGCGAACCAAGTCGGGGCCGAGTTCGAATCCTTCCCGACTTAACGGGGTGTCTGATTCGAGCGGAAACCATCCGCGATAAAGGTTCGGGTTTTCGGGAGCGAAGTTCTTTTTCCAAAGGCTGCGTTGCTGGTCTTTCGGCATATCGAACAAGCGCAGAATTGAGTCGCAGGCGTCGCGCCCCACGGTCTCTGGATGAGGCGTCCCGGTGATCGTCATGAAGCCCGTTTCGTAGGCGGCCTTCAGAATCGCCTGATCCACCGCAGCTCGGTCCGTCGCGGCTGAACCAAAGAGTGGGCTGAGATCGATTTCGGGGATCATCGGTGACCTCGTAGATTTCGCCCGCGTGTTGTTTCCCTACGCCCGCTTGAATCGCGGGATTGCCAGGTCATCGCTCATGTCTTCCCAGGCGACCCTGACAGGCATTCCGATTTCGAGTTCTTCTGGCTCGATCTCCACGATGTTGGAAATCATTCTTACGCCGCCCGCACCTTCGAGGGTAATCACCGCGACTACGAATGGCACCTTCTGGTCTATGGCGATGGGTCGGTGGACGGTCGTGTAGGTATAGACTTCACCGCGCCCGCTGACTTCGTGGAAATGCGTGTCGTCGCAACGACACTCGGAGCATATGGGCGAGGGAGGCAGCTGCATGTGCTCGCACTGGTTGCAGCGCTGCACCACAAGCTTGTGTTTCGCTGCGGCTTGCCAAAACGGAAGCGACTCTTTGTTTGCCATTGGCTGGGGCATACCATTCGGAAACCAACGTGTCATGACGACCTCCCGAGAATCACCGCACTCGAGGGGACGCAGGCGGCGCTGGTCACAAGACAGACCTCTGCGTTGTCGACGGGACTTGTCGAATCACCACGAAGGGATCGCACGCCTTCGACGACATGGTTAAGACCGTGAATGTAGGCTTCAGAAAGGCTGCCTCCGTGGGTGTTGGTCGGGAGCGATCCGTCCTTCCAGGCGAGAGCCCCGCTCTCGATGAAGGGCCCCCCTTCACCACGTTCACAAAAGCCGTAGTCCTCTAGCTGCATCAAGACACAGCCAGAGAAGTGATCGTAAATTTGGGCGACATCGATGTCCGAAGGTCGGACTCCCGCTTTTGCGTACAGTCGTTTGGCCATCGATTCGCATGCGCCGGTGGCATAGATCTCGTCGGCCACGTTCGCATTCGAAAACGGCCCGAACGCATAACCCTTGGGAGCGCCCTGAGCGGTCGATAGAACTTCGGCCGAAGGCTTGTCGAGATCGCGAGCGCGTTCTGCAGTCGTCACGACCACCGCGCAGGCGCCGTCGCTTTCGAGGCAGCAGTCAAAGAGATGGTGGGGGTCGGCGATCATGGGTGAGTTCTGATGGTCTTCCAGGGTGAGTGGGCGGTCACCCATCACGGCCCGCGGGTTGCGCGACGCATGTTCGCGAAATGTCACGGCGATCATGCCGAGCTGTTCGCTTGTCGTGCCATAAAGGTGCATATGACGTCGCGTCGGCAATGCGTACGCCGCAGCCGCGTTGAGCAAGCCATACGGCATCGTGAAACCCAGGGATGCCATCATGGGCGAGGGCGCCTGTTGCACGGTGGGCGGGGGCGCATTGTCCCCATCGTCTTCACGGGGTGGGCCGCCTTGGCCGAAGCGAAAGAACTGTCCCTGACACAGCGACCTGTAGACCACGACGACTTCGGCTTGTCCGGCCTCCACCGCCATCACGGCATTTGCAACTGCAGCACAACCGCCGCCACCGCCGGGCATCCACACCATGTTGGAAAAGCGCAGTTCGGGAATCCCCAGGTCAGCCGCTAGAAAGATGCCTTCGTTGCGATCTTCGGCAAAGGAAGCGAGGCCGTCGACGTCGTCCATTGTGAGCCCGGCGTCTGCGACCGCACGCAAGATCGCCTTGCACGCGAGGGCATGTTCAGTGACGTCTCCGATCTTGCCCCATTTCGCGTATTCACTTTCGCCGACACCCACGATGTGTGCACGGCGATTGTTTGTCGTCATCAAGCGGCTCCGTTCTGCGCGGCAATCCCTGTGACTGCCGACAATTCAGGGCCTACACGTTCGGCAACGGACTCCATCAAGCTCTGGTCGAAACCATAAACGTCAAGTGCGTTTGTTCCGAGCATCGCTCGTGCCTCGTCTTCGGGATAGTCGAGGAAGGTCGTCTTCAGGGCATCCGCCGTATTGGGCCAAGTGCCTTCGAGATGCGGATAGTCGGATCCCCACATGATCTTGTTCACTCCGATCTTGTGTCGCTGCTGGCCTTCATGCACGGGCAAGAAAGAAGCGCCGATGAAGCACTGACGCTGGAAGTATTCTGTCGGCGTGAGCGAGAGGTCCTTTTTGAAGTGATTGAAGATCGGGAGGTTGGCTTTGAATTCCAGCACACGAAGCCGCTCAATAATCCACTGCGTCCCTGTTTCGGTCAGGATCAACTTCAGGTTCGGATGTCGCTCGAAGGCGCCGGACCAGACCAGGGCTGCAAACGAACGTTGGGCCCACATGTCGACTTCGCTGATGAACATCGCAGTCGCGCCGGGGGCGTCTCCGTAGTCAGGGGACCAACCCGAATGTGTCTGGAGCGGCATGTCGAGTTCCTCACAGAGTTCCCAGAGCGGCTCATATCGAGGGTGGTGGTAGAACGGAAACTCGCCTGTACTCGTCGGCAAGAGCACGCCACCGAACAGCCCTGATGCCTTGGCGTCGCGAATGTCTTGGCATGTGACTTCGATGTCATCGAGGTTGATCAGCGCGACGCCTGCATGTCGCCCAGGGTTTTGATTGCAGAACTCGGCAAGCCACCCGTTGTACGCTCGCAGGCCCGCATGGTTCTGTTCAGGATCGACCTGGTATCGGTACTGCATGAGCCCCGCGCCGAAGGGGGCCATTTGGGGAAAGATGACTTCCCCTGCCACGCCGTCGGCTTCAAGCTCGTCCAGGCGCACCTTCGCGTCCCATTCCCCCTGGCGTGGAGAAAAGGGACTCGTGCCGTCGTTGAGGAGATTCATCAAGACGTCGTCCGCGATCGTCTCCGAAGTCTGCATGAACGTCTGGAACTGCCCATGTTCGCCTGTCTTCTCCGCGTAGTCGTCCATCGCTTCTTGATCGAAGAAGGTACCGGCACGGGCGATCATCTCTTTGACATACGCGACCCACCACTTGCCCGCAGCTTCGTGGTGCTTTTTCGGCAAAAATTTTTCGTAGTTCGCCGGCAGTCCCCCGGCGTGACAATCAGAGCTGATGATAAGTACTTTCGACATGTAACGGATCTCCAGGGTTGCGGGCGAAAGTTTGTCAGTTCGGCCGCAAGTCGTGAACGATGGAACCTTAGGATCGGTGCTGTTTCAGCTCGCGTTTCTTTTGAAGCGAACCATTGTCGGTGCGTCTGGATGTGACCGTGATCCGAGGACCGTGTTCTTGCAAATAATCATTGGCTGGGCCTGGGCTGCAAGGATCGGCTTCAACACGGGTAAAGTCTCCAGTTCGAAGCTGTGACACAAACTCGGTTCAGTCCATCGGTCCGATCATCGTGCCGGGATACTCTCCCGTGGATTTGCCGTTTTCGAAGGTCGTAACGCCATTGACCAGGGTGAGGCGCACCGGGGCGGCGTCGCGCGTCCAACGCCAGGTTGTCCCACCCTTGCCATCCGGGACGTCGTGGATCTTCCGCTTTGGACGGTGCTCGATTTCGTCCAACGCAAAGACGGTGATGTCGGCTCGCTTTCCCGGCCGGATTTCGCCACGATCGGTGAAGCCAAAGTGTCCAGCAAGTTTGCCGGTCTGCGAGTGCACGGCTTCTTCCATGCTGAGCGAACCGGTCTTGCGCACGTAGTGGGTGTAGAGCAGCAAGTTGTCACCAGCACCGCAGAACAACTGCCCATGAGCGCCGGAGTCGTTGATGTTTCCCACTGCGAGTGGGTCGCGCGTGAGTCGAACGATCATGTCGTCGTCCTTTTCCCACGGCGGCATCGAAACGGTCGAGTCGAGCCCGTTATTGATCAACCACTGCGCCATCGCATCGGAAGCATGGACGCCGAGCGCTTTGGCGTACTCACCCAACGAGATGCCGACGGGGCCAAAGTCGTTGGCGGAATTGTCGAGTTGAATCGGCTCCGGGTTTCGGAAAAATCCCGTTTCCAACGATTCGTGGTCCCATGAATGACGGGCGCGCTTGCGCCAGTCCGGGTCGGCAAGGAGAGCAAGCTTTTCTTCGTCCGTCTCGGCGGTGACGACCTCATGCCATGCATACGCATTCGTTTGTGCAAAGAGAAGAGACTGTCGAACACTTGCGGTGACCGTGATCGGGACATGGGCGTACCCCGTCCAAAAATCACGCCCTTCATCACTCAAGCGCTGGTGGAGATCTGCGAGAGGTTTCTGCAGTCCATAGTCCTTCTGCCACTGGAGCGTCGGAACCCCCGCCCATTGGACGCGAACTTGGAGTCCTTCGCTGATCTTCGCGAGTCGCTCAACCGACGCGGTGGCCGTCATGCGCATCAGGCTATCCACAACGACCTGTACCGATGAATTCGGGTAGCGAGCCATGACCTCGAAGAGCGCGCGAAATTCGGCGTCGTCGGCCTGGAGTGATGGCACCGGACGGTCCTCACCGTCGTGGTCCATGAGGTTCGTCGACATGCCGAGTGCGCCAGCACCGAGGGCGTCTTCGAGCAGGACGGCGATCTGCAGGGTCTCTTCTGGGGTCGCCGCACGATCCCATGCGTCCATCCCCATCACGGCCAGGCGTAATGCGATGTGGCCAACGAACGCGCCGTAGTTCACCGGCACGCGAACGTTGTGGGTCATCGATGTCTTGTATTCGGACCAAGTCCTCCAATCCCATGGGAGATTCTGGAAGAAGGGCTCTTCTGGGATGTCTTCAAAGAACGAGAAGATCTTGACGACCTGTTCACGCACTTCTTGGTCTTCGTGGAGCGGGGCGATCGCAAACCCGCAGTTGCCCATCACAACGGTGGTCACGCCACAGCCGGGGAGCGGGTCAAGGCTGGGCTGCCACCACATCGTGCCGTCGAAGTGTGTGTGGCTTTCGATCAGACCCGGCAGAACAAAACAGCCGGCCGCATCAAAAACTTCTTCGCCGGTTTCGGGGGCCAGCTTTGGGCCCACCTCGGCGATCAGCCCGTCGCGCAAACGGACATTCGAGACTTCACCCGGAGCGCCGGTTCCGTCGATCACGGTTCCACCGACGATCAACATATCGCGTGCGTGGTTCATCGATTCGACTCCTTTGTTCGGAAGGGTTTAAGGCGTCTGCCGACTGACGGGTTCTTCGAAGGTTCCGAAGATGCGGTCGTAGATCATCGTGAGTGTTGCGTAGTTGCCCTGATTCATGTCGACATGATGCGCGGCGTGGATCGACGTGATGCGATCAATCTGTCTAAACGGGAAGTAGGGCAAGTTCACAAAGGTGTGGTTAATCGTGTTGAGTTGGGTGAATGCCAAGGTGGCGATCCCCGCCGAGAAAGCATTGAGCGGCGTGCCGTACGCAAGGCAGACGATGGGAAAGGCTCCAAAAAAGAGCAGCAGTCCAATGAACGTCTCGAGCGGGTGCACGTACAACGCGTCGATGTGCGTGGTTTCCCGGGCTTGATGATGCAGCGCATGGACCTTGCGCAGGATCTTGCCGTGAAACAGAAAACGATGCGTCAGGTAGTACATGAAATCGAACACCAACAGCACGACGAGGAAGTCGACGACGTGACGCCAGAGCGGGCGCGGTTCGAGATTCACGCAGAACGGAACTAACACGATGAAGAAGCCGAGGTTCGTCAGGAGCCCGACCTTGTTGTTGCGCTTTACGGCCTCGCGGAAACGCATCTTCGCGAGCTTGGTCTTGTCGACCTCTAAATTCAATTCGCGCATCTTCGCAAAGGCTGGGATCGAAAACGCGATGCGGCGTCCGATCAGCGTGGTGAGGATCAGGGTTGACGCGAAAGCGAGTGTCGCGAGCCAGTCGTACGTCATGGGGTGGGCCTCCTTGCGGTGTGGTCGAGAAGTTCGGCGAGTTGCGCTGCGTTTCCGCTCCCGAGTTCTTTGCGAAGTCTCTTTGCGAGGGCTTCGATTTCGGGGGTGGTTTGTGGGTCACGTGTTGGCCCAAAGACTTCGGCTTCGAGTCCGAGCGTGTGATAGATCTCTGCTGCAACCTGCTTCATGCTTTCGAGGGCCGCGGCGCCAATTTTGCACGAAAGGTCGGCTTCGAGTTGATCGACCGCGCTGACCGAGTCGGCGATCAAGGCTTCGCCCTGGGCGGTCAAAGTCAGCACAACACCGCGGCGGTCGCTTTGGTTTTGCGTTCGCTGCAAATAGCCATGCGCTTCGAGGTCCTGCGAAATGGCGCTGATCGCCTGGCGGCTTACCCGTTGGATGCGCGCCATTTCGTAAATGTGTCCACCGTCGGGTCCAATGAGCAGTAGAACTTGGGCGTGCGACATTTTAAGACCCGCATGACCTTGAGCCGACGCAAGCTCCATCAATGTGCGTTGCATCCATTCGACGATCATGGGAAGCAGTCCAATTGACCTTCGGTGATCGGAGCCGGCCGTTGGATGAATCCGCGTCGAAGCGCGCACCTCTTGATACAAATCTAAAAGGGTGGCCGTGAATGCGTGATATCGAGACGTACCGACGAGATCGGCGTACTGCGTGTCCGCCCCGGAGATGAGCTCGGCGCCATGAGCCACGAGCGCCTTGCCGCGTCGGGTCAGCACGACGAACTTCGAGCGCCCGTCGTCGGGGTTCTCCCTTCGTTCGAGATAGCCGGCTTGTTCGATGCGATTCGCGATTTGACTGCACGCTTGTTTGCTGATCGCGAGTTCTTCCGCGATCGCGCTGATGGGTCGACCTGCTTCCCAGATGAGAGAGAGGAACGCCCCATAACTCAAGCGCAGTGAGCCGTAGCCCCGCCGTTCGGTCAGGTCGTGCATAAGCCGTGTCTGCAGGTGGCGCGCGATGCCAATCAGGTGCCGAGGCAGATTGTCCTGATAACGCGCGCGCAGAGATCGCGTGTCGTGGGGGGCGCCGGTGATGTTCGGGGCTGCGGGCATGGGACGAGGATAATTTTAGGAGGGACATTTAGTCAACCCCCATTGACAATCTTGTCAAGAAAGATTTATCAATGGGGAGGCCGCTGGCTTGAGGGGCAGCCTTCGTCCGAGCTGTGCCAAAGTGCGCAGCCTTCTATGACGGCTGTCTCCGATGGCCAAGGTGACAAAGGGAGTTCCACGTGAGTGAAACAAATCAACACCGCAGTCTGCGGGTCGCGATCATCGGCGCGGGCCCAGGCGGCTTGTGCATGGCGAGTCGCCTTCGTGACGCGGGCTTCGACGACATTACGATCTTGGAGAAGGGAAACGGCGTCGGCGGCACCTGGTACCACAACCGCTATCCCGGCTGCGCGTGCGACATTCCCTCACACCTGTACTCGTTTTCTTTTGAGCCCAAGGTCGACTGGTCGCGACCGTATGCACCCCAGCCGGAGATTCGGGCCTACTTCGAACAGTTCGCCGAAAAGTACGACCTGCTTCAGCACTGTCGCTTCGGAGCAGAAGTCGAAAGCGCGGTATGGAGCGATGAGCAAGCGCGCTGGACCGTTGGCTTGGCCAACGGAGAAAGTGTCGAAGCGGAAATCGTCGTCAGTGCGTTGGGAATGTTCAACGATTTATCCGAACCCGTGATCGAAGGGCTCGATGCGTTCGAAGGCACGCGTTTTCATTCGGCGCGTTGGAATTGGGACCACGACCTGTCGGGCGAAACCGTGGGCGTGATCGGCAGCGCGGCGAGTGCTGTTCAGTTCGTCCCTGAAATCGTCAAGCAGGCAGGGCAGGTCTACCTCTTTCAGCGCACCGCGAACTGGGTACTTCCGAAACTCGACGATCCTTTTACCGACGAAATGATTGCGGCCTTCAAGGCGGACCCGTCGATCCCCAAAGCCATTCGCAATGAAATCTTTACCGGCGTCAACAACGGCATGACTTTTTCGGATCCGAACGCGCTGGCTGAGTTCGAGGCCGCGGGGCTGGGCGCCATCGACATCATTGAAGACCCGGCAGTGCGCGAAAAACTTCGGCCGCAGCATCCCTTTGGTTGCAAGCGCCCGCTGGTGTCGAACGCCTTCTACCCGGCGTTCAATCGCTCCAATCTCGAACTTGTGACCGACGGCATCGACCATATTGGTGCAAGCGAGATCGTGACCCGCGACGGGAAGCATCGTGAGATCGACACCATGATTCTGGCTACCGGTTTCTCCGCAACGTTGTATCTGTCTGCGATCGACGTTCGGGGTCGCGGCGGCCTTCGCATTTCTGACGCGTGGAAGGACGGTGCCGCTGCCTACCTCGGGATGTCGACATCGGGCTTTCCCAATTTGTTCATGCTCTACGGGCCGAACACCAACAACGGGTCGATCCTTACGATGCTCGAGGCACAGGTTGGTTACGCCCTGCGTCAAGTCCAACGCATTGCGGACGAGAGCCTCGCCTGGATCGACGTGTTGCCTGAACCGATGGCGCGCTTCAACGACGAAGTTCAAGAAGCCATATCGAACGTGAAGGTGTGGAACGCGGGCTGCACGGGGTACTACCGAACCCCGAGCGGGCGTGTCGTGACGCAGTGGCCGTATTCGATGAGCGATTTTGCAACTCGCGCAGCAGCCCCGGACCCGGAACTTTACGAAAGCGTGCCGCTGTAATCGTCTGGCGAGCCGCCCCGATGGTGACCTGGGTTCATCGCGTTCACGGCTTATTCCAAGAACATCGCTCCAAAACAAAACCGCCCACCCTCACGGCGATGACGAGTAGGGTGGGCGGTTCCTATTCCTGGAGCAGGCGTTCGAATTAGAAGATCTCGAACAACCCTGCGGCGCCCTGACCGCCACCGATGCACATCGTCACCACGCCCCACTTGGCCTTGCGGCGCTTGCCCTCGAGGAGCAAGTGGCCGACGCAGCGTGCGCCCGTCATGCCGAAGGGGTGGCCGACTGAGATCGAGCCGCCGTTCACGTTGTACTTGGCCGGATCGATTCCGAGCTTGTCTCGGCTGTACAGGCACTGGCTGGCGAAAGCTTCGTTGAGCTCCCACAGGTCAATGTCGTCAACCGTGAGGCCGGCTCGTTCGAGAAGCTTCGGCACTGCGAACACGGGGCCGATGCCCATTTCGTCCGGCTCACAACCTGCTGCGGCAAAACCGCGGAAGGCGCCGAGCGGGTCGAGGCCGCGCTTCTTGGCTTCGCCGGCTTCCATCATCACGACCGATGCCGCGCCATCAGAAAGCTGGGAGGCGTTGCCTGCTGTGATGAACATCTTCTCGCCGCGAATGGGGGCCAACTTCTGAAGGCCTTCGAGGGTCGTCGACGGTCGGTTGCATTCGTCCTTGTCCACCCTGTAGGCGACTTCGGACGTCTCACCGGACTTCTTGTCCTTGACGATCATGGTCGTGTCCATCGGGACAATTTCGTCGTCGAAGAGACCGGCTTCCTGGGCTGCCGCAGTGCGTAGCTGGCTCTGGAGCGAGTACTCGTCCTGGTACTCGCGGCTCACGCCGTAGCGCTCGGCGACGATGTCCGCGGTTTCGATCATTGCCATCCAAAGGCCGGGATATCGCTCGTAGAGTTCTTTGTCGACCTGATGGGTGAAACCCGTGCCCGTCATGCTGTGCGAGATCGATTCGACCCCGGCACCTACGACGATCTGCTCACCGTCGACAATGATGCGACCTGCTGCCGTTGCGATGGCGTTGAGGCCCGAGGAACAATGGCGGCTCACGGTGACGCCCGTCGTCTCGACGGGACAGCCTGCCTTGACTGCGGCCAGGCGACCAATGTTGTTGCCCGTGGTGCCCTGGGGCGTACCGCAACCGAGCACGACTTCGTCGATTTCGGCCGGGTCGATGCCCGCGCGCTTGATCGAATGCTCGATCGCGTGGCCCGCCATGGCGACGCCGCCGGTGTTGTTGAAGCCGCCGCGATGAGACTTCGCGAGTCCCGTGCGAGCGGTAGAAACGATGACAGCTTCGCGCATGTTCTGATTCTCCTGATGTGTTTGCGGGATCTTGGCCCGCGGAAATGGGCGCCCACGTCTCGCGGGTCGCCGTTTCGGATTAACGCGGCCAGATCTTAGCGAGCAACGACACGATTGCTCACCTTTGAGACGGACGTAGGGGGGCTCCGAGGGCGCAGGCGAAAAACCTCTTGGGTCTTTTGGGGGTCTGCGTTCGCAGGATTGGGAACACGCAAGTGCAGGGCGGTGACTCTCTGCATCCCATTTACAGGAGGAACACATGAAGCGCGCACTTGTCTGGGCAGGGGGCATCCGTCGCGGTCATTTTCATTGCCTTCGTGCGCTTCGTTTTCGTCCCGGTGAAGACGCTTCACTCGAAACACGTAAGAACCGGCGACGTCTTCGTGATCTACGGCATGGCGTACCTCGGAACCCAGGGAGACATCCGGGACGACCACAAAGACAGCGGGCTCGCTACATTGGGCTCATGGATCGTCGCCCTCGTCATGGCTGCGGTCCACGCCGCCCTCAACCGTGACTTCGTCCGAGAATGGAAGGACAGCTTGACGGTGAAACATTCCGAGCCTCTCGGCGGGAGTCTCGATCGAACAGAAGCTCGACGAACATCAGCCTGGTGAGCATGACTAAGCAGACGAACTACACACCCGCGTCAATCTCGAATCGCGCAATGCGACGGTTGATTCTTGAAGAGCAGGCGCTTTCGGAGGCGCCGACTTCTCCGTTCGACAAAGTCAAACTTCAAGCCTTGGTGGAGCAGCTCGCCTACGTGCAGGTCGATTCGATCAACGTGGTCGAACGCGCGCACCATATGATCTTGTTCTCGCGCAACCGCAACTACAAGCGTGAGATGCTCTACGATCTGATCGAAGAAGAGGGTTCACTATTCGAGCACTGGACCCACGACGCCTGCATCGTGCCGTCGAGTATGTTCAGGCACTGGCAGCATCGCTTCGACGCGGCACGCAAGCGTTTGCGCGAACCACGCTGGAGCCGACGACTCGGCACGAAGCCCAGCCAAGTTCTCAACGCGGTGCGCAAGCGGATCGACGCCGAGGGGCCGCTACGCACCCGCGATTTCGAGAACGCAGCGGGGGGAAAGCGAGGTTCGTGGTGGGGCTGGACCCAAGAGAAGGCCGCACTCGAATACTTATGGCGGACCGGTGAATTCGGCATTGCTCGACGAGAAGGATTTCAAAAGGTGTATGACCGGATGGAGAACATCGTCCCGGCTCACCACCGGGATCAAAAAATCGACTGGGAAGAAAGCGTCGACTGGAAGTGTCGAGCAGCGCTGAAACGAATGGGCGCTGCCACGGCCGTAGAACTCGCTGGCTTCTGGCATACGTTCTCGACTTCAACGGCACGTAAATGGATCGAGAAAGAGACGACAACGGGAGGCTTGGTCGAAGTCGCGACGAAGACGGCGGACGGGTCTACGCCTCGCATCCGCTTCGCATTGACCGAAATTTTTGACCGTCTCGCCGCCACCCAAACACCGAGTCGCGGAATGCGGCTCGTGAGTCCCTTCGATCCGGTGATACGGGATCGCAAGCGACTGAGTTGGCTATTTGGATTCGACTATCGGATCGAAGTCTTCGTGCCCGCGGCCAAGCGTGAGTATGGCTACTACGTCCTGCCGATCCTCGAAGGCGATCGTTTTACCGGGCGCATTGACCTCAAGGCGCACCGCAAAGAGAGCGCGCTTGAAGTGCTCGGGCTGTGGTGGGAACCCGGGGTCAAGGCGTCAGCAGCGCGGATCACGAGCCTGCGACAGAACTTGCTGCGGCTTGCAGCTTTTGTTGGCGTCGAAGAAATCCGCGGGTTCGACAAGCCAAAACGAAAGCGATAAACGTCGAGTCAGTAGCTGCGAGGAAGTTCCAAAACATGTTCCGCGACAAAGTTGAGCACCATCTCTTGGGAGATCGGCGCAAGGCGCATTAAGCGTGCCTCCCGCCAGTAGCGCTCTACGTGATATTCGCGCGCGTAGCCGAAACCGCCAAACGTCTGCAGCGCGCGGTCGCAAGCCCGAAAGCTTGCCTCCGCGCATCGAAACTTTGCCATGTTGGCAAGCGGGCCCGATGGCTGACCCGAGTCGTAGGCCCAAGCCGCTTTTTGCCACAGAAGCTCCGAGGCGAGAAGTTCGCTGTAGGAGTCTGCGAGCGGATGAGCGATTGCTTGGTTCTGTCCAATGGGGCGGTCAAACACGATGCGTTCTTTCGCGTACTGCGTTGCGACTTCAACTGCGCGAAAGCCGATCCCGCAGGCTTCGGCAGCGAGCAGGATGCGCTCGGGATTTAGCCCATCGAGCAACTGATAGAATCCGCGTCCGACCTCACCGACAACATCGTCATCGCTGATCGGTAAATCGTTGATGAACAACTCGTTCGAGTTGATCGCATTGCGTCCCAATTTCGAAATCTCGCGGATCTCGCAGTGGGCCGGATCAAGGTCTGCAAGGAACAAGGTGAGGCCATCCAGCTTTTTCTTACACTCTTCGCGCGGTGTCGTCCGGGCAAGCAAGAGAACCTTCTGGGCTTGCTGGGCCTTCGTGTTCCAGATCTTCTTACCTGTAACGACCCAGCCCGAGTCCGTTCGCAGTGCAAGCGTGCGAATGCGCGACGTGTCGGTACCCGCGTCATCTTCGGTCACCCCAAACGAGACGTGCAACTCTCCCGTCGCAGTCGGAGGCAGGTATCGCTCCTTCATCGATTCGGACCCGTGATGAATCACCGGGCCCATGCCGAAGATCGAAAGGTGCAACGCCGACGCGGCATTCATCGCTCCGGCGCTTCCCGCCACTTCACGTAGCAGGGTGGCTGCTTCGACAATGCCCAATCCCGCACCGCCGTACTTCTCGGGGATGACGACGCCCATCCATCCTGCCTCGGCGAAGGCGTTGTAGAACGACCATGGAAACTTCTTGTGTTCGTCGTGATCGAGCCAGTAATCGTCGTCGTACGCCGCGGTAATTCTTGCAGCGGACTCTTGGATGCTTACGAGGTCGTCGGGAAGGCTGAAGTCCATCCCGCGACGATACCAATGCGAGTCTACGGTGGTGGGCAGCTTCAAAACAAAAGCGCGGGCTTTTGACTTGGGCCCATGACCGTGAGATCCTTTGGCGCTGACCTCGCCACATTGGCGAGACGTTCAGCGCTCTCCGTCACAACTACGCCTGCAACGCGACAAACGTTTCATCTGCGCGCGCGGTTCCGATGCTAATTGGCGAGGGCCCATGGCGTCTCGGCCCGCAGACGCTCCATGAAAGCCTCGCTGTACGCGTCCTCGGGATCGGCTCTCACAAGCCGGTCGAGTATCGCGGCATCGTCGCCGACCAGAATTCGCCATTTGTTGTCGCGTACACCTTGAAGGATCACGTCGGCAGCTGCAGCGGCGGTCATTGGGGCTTCGTCACGGAATTGCTCGGCGATCATACGAACGCCTTGGCGAATGTCTTCGTCCGACGCGTTCGAAAGATCGAGCCCCCGAGCCGACATACGCTCTCGCGCGTTTGCGACGTCTTCGGCGCTCAACTCTTTCGGGTCGTGGCCGAGCATCTTGCCGGAGTTGAGGACGATCGAAGTCCCGATGTGTCCCGGCATGACCAGTGAAACGCCGACATGGGGTGCGTTGAGTTTGCAGTCGTTTAGTAAGGCTTCGGTAAAGCCCTTGACCGCAAATTTCGCCGCGCTGTAGGCGGTGTGCGCAGTCTCGGGGCCAACGGATGCCCAAAACCCATTCACGCTGCTTGTGTTGATGATGTGCCCGTCGGTCGAGGCGACGATCAGCGGCATGAATGCGCGTGAGCAGTAGTAGACCCCGTTCCAACAAACGTTGAACGTCATTTCCCATTCGTCGCGCGGATCAGCAATAAAACTGCCCGCGCCACCGATGCCTGCGTTGTTGAACAACAAGTTGATGCAGTCGGTCTGATGGGTCTCCATGACGAAGTCGCGAAACGCGAGGATGCGCGGTTCATCGGACACGTCTGCGACAAAGCAAGAGACTTCGGTGCCGGCCGGCGCAGCGTTGAGGGCCAGCCCTTGGGTCTGCAGCATGTTCTCTTCGGACACGTCGCACATGGATACATGGCAGCCCGCGGTGGCGAGCTGGACGACGATCTCTCGGCCCATCCCGGTTCCGCCACCTGTGACTACTGCGATTTTGTCAGAGAACGAGTCCATCGATTTTCCTCACGAGTTGGATATCCAGAACGGACGAGCCTAGTCGAAGCGCCGATGGCCCGCGATCGTGTCGCGACCCCGCGCAAGGCAGCCGCCGCGCATCCTCTCAGGGATCATCGAATCTTTCGTCTTACGACCGCGCCATCTCACGCAACACCGTGTGGAGGATACCGCCGTTGCGGTAGTAGTCGACTTCCACCGGCGTATCGATACGGCAGATCGTCGAAAATTCGACGGATGAATCGTCGCCCTTCGTCGCAGTCACCGTGACGTCTTGACGCGGCTCGACCGAATCATCGATTGCGAAACTGAACTTCTCCGTCCCGTCGAGCCCAAGTGACTTGGCCGTGTCGCCGTCTTTATAACAAAGCGGCAGCACGCCCATGCCCACCAGGTTGCTGCGGTGGATTCGCTCGTAGCTTTCCGCGATGACGGCCTTGATGCCAAGAAGGAACGTGCCCTTCGCCGCCCAGTCGCGACTCGATCCCATGCCGTAGTCTTTGCCTGCCAGGACAACCAGGGGCGTGTTCGCCGCAATATAGTTCTGCGCCGCGTCGTAGATAAAACCGATCTTGCCGGTGGTGAAGTCGGTCGTGTAACCGCCTTCCGTCCCGGGGGCCAAATGGTTTCGCACCCGAGCATTGGCAAAGGTGCCGCGGGTCATGACGCGATCGTTTCCGCGACGCGAGCCATAACTGTTGAACATGGCGTGTTCGACACCGCGGTTACGCAAAAACTCACCCGCGGGCGTCTCCAGCTGAATCGAACCTGCCGGGCTGATGTGATCAGTCGTGATCGAATCGCCGAACTTCACAAGGCACCGCGCATCGGTGATGGGCTGGATCGGCTTGGCGTCCGAGGGCAGGCCAACAAAGAATGGAGGTTCCTGCACGTAGGTGCTGGCTTCGTTCCACTGGTAGAGCGCGCCCGTCGCGGATTCGATCTCGCGCCATTCATCGGAACCCTTAAAGACGTCGGAATACTTCGACGCGAATTGCTCCCGGGTCACAAACTCGCTCACCACCGCGTCGATCTCCGTCTGGCTGGGCCAAATATCGGCGAGCATAACGTCAGCACCGTCGGCATCCTGACCGATTGGGTCCGTGGCGAGGTTGATGTCAACGGTACCCGCGATCGCATAGGCGACGACCAGGGGAGGGGATGCGAGATAGTTCGCCTTGATGTCTGGGCCGATGCGGCCTTCGAAGTTGCGGTTCCCGCTGAGCACACTGCAAGCCACAAGATCGTTCTCATTGATCGCGAAACGAACGGGCTCGGGAAGTGGCCCCGAGTTCCCAATGCACGTCGTACAGCCGTAGCCCACGGTGTAGAAGCCAAGCGCTTCGAGATCGCCCGTGACGCCGGCTGCGTTCAAGTATTCGGTCACCACCTGGGAGCCGGGTGCAAGCGAAGTCTTGACCCACGGCTTCCGCTTCAGGCCGCGCTTGTTCGCATTGCGGGCAACAAGGCCTGCGGCGAGCATGACGCTCGGGTTACTGGTGTTCGTGCAGCTCGTGATCGCGGCGAGTACGACCGCACCGTGATCGAGGTTGAACTGGTGTCCGTCGAGTTCGACCGAGACGCTTTCGCTCGCGCTCTTGTTGAAGGTCGAAGACAAGTCGCTTTGCCACTGCGTCTTCATGTTTGAGAGTTCGATTCGATCCTGCGGTCGTTTGGGGCCGGCGAGGGAAGGCTGAATTGTGCTGATGTTGAGTTCGAGGTCCGAGCTGTACCGGATCGTTTTGCTGTCGTCCCGCCACAACCCTTGTTCCTTGGCGTAAAGCTCCACGGTTTCGACCAACGCGTCGTCGCGTCCACTCAGCTTTAAGTAGTCAATGGTGCGGTCATCGATCGGGAAGAAGCCGATCGTCGCGCCGTACTCTGGCGCCATGTTGGCGATCGTCGCTCTGTTGGCCAGGGTCATGTCATCGAGAGCGGGGCCATGGAATTCGACGAACTTTCCAACTACGCCGTGTTCGCGGAGCATCTGGGTGACCGTCAAAACGAGGTCGGTCGCCGTACAGCCTTCTGCGAGTGCGCCTGTAAGCTTGAAGCCCACAACTTCGGGGATCAACATGGAAACCGGTTGGCCAAGCATCACGGCTTCGGCTTCGATTCCGCCGACGCCCCAACCGACCACACCAAGGCCATTGATCATCGTCGTATGGCTATCGGTGCCCACCACACTGTCGGGATAAAGCACACCGTTGGTTTCCCAGACGCCCTTGGCCAGGTACTCGAGGTTGACTTGGTGAACAATGCCGGCTCCCGGCGGAACCACGCGGAAGTTGTCGAATGCCTGCTGGCCCCACTTCAAAAATTCGTATCGCTCGTGATTGCGTTCGAATTCATGTTCGGTGTTGATGCGGAGGGCCTGATCGCTCGCGAAGGCGTCGACCTGGACAGAATGATCGATCACGAGGTCGCACGGCACGAGCGGATTGACTTTGTTCGCACTCCCGGCGTCTCCCGTCATGCGAACGACACCGGCACGCATCGCAGCGAGATCCACCACTGCGGGTACACCGGTAAAATCCTGCAAGATCACGCGGCCGGGCTTGAACGGGATTTCGGTTTCGCCAACATTCTTGGCATCGTAAGCCGCGAGCTGGCGTACATGATCTTCGGTGACGACGAAGTCGTCGACATTGCGCAGGCAGGCTTCGAGCAACACTTTGATCGAGTAGGGGATCTGGTCGATGTCGCCGAGGTCGCGCAAGGCGTCGAGGCGATAGATCGTTTTCGGACCCGCACGGGTGTCGAGTGTGGCTTTGCTATCGAAGGGATTGGACAACCTACGGCTCCTCGCATGTTTTTTTGGGGGCAGCCATGATACTGCCCGGGCATGAATCGGCGAGTGCCCCGGGATCGTTCTTGGTGACGTTTCCACATCTCAATTCGCTAGGCTGGGCCTCCCTTTGAGCGTTTCTACCTCCTGCCCACCCCCTTAGAATCAGGAATCACAAAACCATGGACGACGACTCAGGACAGACCAAGGACGAACTGCGAGCCGCGTGGGACGACATGATGAAGAGCATCGCTGCCGCGCGCGACGCGATCGATCACCCCGAACTCATGCCCGCACCGCAGAACGATCGAAATCTCGCCGAGGGCTACCGCTACCTCGTTGGCTTCATGCACAGCGCGATTGAACGCGCGTTTCACGAGGACCCTGATCGGCCGGCGTTCCGCAACGCGCTCAGCATCATCAACCGGGCCACCATCGATAACGCCGACGCGGTCTACTTCTACGCGCCGCTCGACGGACAGAAGCAATACATTGTGCGCGGGCAGGTCGGCGACTCGAGCGCCTGGCGGGGAGAGAAGCCAAGTGATTCAGGATCCCTGGCACCTCACTATGTGATCTTTGAGGCGTCAGCCGGCGTTTTGGCGGGGGATTCGGGTGACCTTCGAGAACTCATGCCAGGAGTCAAAACCCAGACAGGGCGGCTTGACTCTTCAACGATCAAAGTCGAGACCGACGGATCGTTCGAAATCCTGCTCGCACCTGAAAAGCCGACCGGGCACACCGGCAACTTCATTTCGACGTTGAAGGTTGTGAAGCATCCACATCCTCTCGACAAAGAAGTCCCGCCCGAGCGCTACGCGAACTACATCAGCGGGAGACAGCTCTTCTATGACTGGGAACGCGAAGAGGCGATCCATTTTTCGATTACCCAGGTAGGGAACGAAGGGAACGCCCCTGCAGCCTACAGCCCGGAAAAGGCCGCCGCGGAGTTGCGCCGTTGCGGAGAACTGGTCCGAGGACAAATGCATTTTTGGAACGCGTTCTGGACGATTCCGATGGGGGTTTACGGAAAGCGTGAAGGTTCACTGCCCGGTATCGAATTTCCGCGCAACGGTTTCAACACCCTTAACGCAGCAACCGGCGCGACCGGTGGAGGCATGAGTACCAACCTTTATGCCGGCGGAGTGTTCGAGATCGAAGAAGGGGAAGCCCTCATCATCGAGAACAGCATCCCCATTGCGCCAAACTACATCGGCTTCCAGATCGGCAATCTCTGGGGCGAGTCGATCGAATATGGCAATCATGTCGGCAGTCTGAATGGCGCGCAGACCGAAGTGGACGCCGACGGGGTGATTCGACTCGTGATCGCGCATGAAGACCCGGGTGTGCCCAACTGGCTCGACACAACCGGACATCGCGAAGGCTTTTTGACGCCGCGCTGGGCCTACAGTGAACAGCCGCCGCCGGATCAATGGCCGACGATCACCGCCTCCATCGTGCCGCTGGCCGATCTACGCAAGCATCTGCCTGACGAAACCCGCGAAGTGACCGCGGAGGAGCGTCGAGAGCAGGTCCGAAGCCGGCAGGCGCACGTCCTGAAGCGGTACCGATCGTTCTAAAACGGCCTGCCCGGTTCCCCGGACAGCTGACGATGGTTGCGACCGTCCTGGCGATTCGATACGGTGCGTTTCGTAAATAGCCCACCCCATTAGGCGCGCGGACCCGCGCGCGAGGAGACCCAGCATGGACTTCGAATTCAGCCCCGGAGAGCAGGCATTCGCCGAGGAAGTCGCCGCATACCTGCAGGAAGTTCACTCTGACGACGTCATGCAGCCCTGGAAGGAAAACTTCACCCAGCTGGTCGACACGCCCGCGAAGCGCGCCTTCATGAAGAAGCTGGGCGAAAAGGGGTGGCTCGGAATCACATGGCCCAAGGAACTCGGCGGCCAGGAAGGCTCAGGCATTCAGGAATACCTGCTCAACGAGGCACTCGCCTACGTGGGCGCTCCACAAATTGGCAAGGGGGTCGGCATCATCGGCAAGACCTTGATCCGACACGGCAGCGACAAGCTCCAGGCGGAGTTCCTGCCCAAGATCCTCGTAAACGACGTTGAGTTCGCGGTTGGCTACAGCGAGCCTCAGGCCGGTTCCGACGCAGCGAACATGCAGTTGCGTGCAGACAAGGTCGACGGCGGTTGGAACCTCAACGGCCAGAAGATCTGGACCACGTCGGCGCACTTTGCAGATTGGTACTGGGTTGGGGCCCGCACGAACCAGGAAGTGAAGAAGCACGCTGGCATTAGTCTCTTCCTCATCCCGATGAACGAGAAAGGCCTCGAAATACAGTCCATGGCCTGCATCGGTGGGGATCAGACCAACCAAGTCTTCTTCACGGATGTCTTTGTTCCCGACGAATACATGGTCGGTGACGAAGGCAAAGGCTTCGGATACATCTCCGAGGCACTCGACCTCGAACGCTTTACGATGTTTACGTTCTCGCCGATTTTGGCTCGCTTCGAGTTGTTGCTCAATTACGTAAAGACCGCGACGAAGGACGGCGAACCCCGCAAGAACGATCCGGTCGTGCGCAAGGAAGTCGCCAATCTCGCGACCCAGCACGAAGTGGCTCGGGTTCTCGGGCTTCGTTTTGTTGCGGCGGCCAAGGAAGTCGGAGCAAAGCCTCCGACGCTGGAAGCTTCGCAGTACAAGCTCTACGCAACCCAACTTTCTCAGCGCTCGGTCAACAAAGCGCTCGATATCACGGGCAATGACGGACAGTTCCGCCTCGACGACGCGCACGCGCCCGAAGGTGGGCGCTTCGATTCGGCTTACCGCGCCACGGTGGTCGAGACGATCGGTGGCGGTTCCAGCGAGATTCAGAAGAATATCATCGCGCGCCGCGGGCTCGGACTTCCGAAGAACTTCTAGTCGGGCCTAGTTTGAATCAGAAGTCGCAGTTTCAATTCGTCGCGACTAACGGGCGGCCATTGTCTCGCTGGGCATCGCTGCGACCGACGCTGCAATCGCGCGGAACATCGCGATGTGGAGGTCTTTCGACATTTGTCGTTCGGCCAAGTATCCAAGATTTGCCGACGTCTTCACGATGACGACGCGCGCCTTCGGGTTGACGTAGATGTACTGGTTGTAGATCCCGGCCGCGGTGAAGTCTTGCTCGTATGGCTCGGGGAGCCACCACTGATAGCCGTATCCCCAGCTCGAGGACGAGGCCGGGTTGTCTTTGCCCGGAAGAAGATGCGGTGCAGACGGCGTCGTCGAGTCGCGCACCCACTGTGCCGGGACGATTTGTTGCCCGCCGAAACTTCCACCATTTAGATACATGAGGCCAAAGCGCGCGTAGTCTCGCATGCTGGCATTTAAGCCGCCGAGGGCCATTTCCATATCCGTGGAGTCGAGGAGCCACTTTGCGTCGTGTTCCATTTGCAACGGGTCCCAAATCTTCCGTTGCATGTAGCCCGCGAGGCTTTCGCCGGTGACGCGACGAATCAGCATCCCGAGCACTTGGGTGTCGATGCTTACGTAGTGGTGGTAGCTCCCAGGCTCGCGCTTACGGGTAAGTGACTTGGCGAACTTGGCCATCGAGGTTCCAAAGGCCATCGTGCGACCGAAACGATTGATGTCCGATTCGTAATCCGAGTAGTCTTCGTTGAACCGGACGCCCGAAGACATTTGCAGAAGGTCCTTGATCGGGACCTCGTGGTACCCCGTGCCCTCGAACTCGGGCAAGTACGTCGTGATGGGTTCGTCGATGCTTTTGATCTTTCCCTCGGCGACCGCGATCCCAACCAAAGCCGACACGAACGACTTCGCAACTGACCATGAAATATGGTGACCGTCTTCGCGATGACCGAGCCAGTACTTCTCGTAAAGGTTGACGTCACCTCGGAGCACGAGCATCCCGGTGGACTGGGTGTACTCGAGATAATCCTCGGTGACGTAGTCCTTGCCGTCGCGTGAAAACGTCTCGGGAAGTGTGAAGAACGACTGCTTAAATTCGAACGTTTCTTCTGGCGCGCTCATCGTGCGCACCGGGAAAATGCGATCCATGTTCAAGAAGTTCTCGACGATGCGTTCTTCGTCATGGAGATGGATGACCTGGTAGAGCCGCACCGCGGCGGGACCAAAATATAAGGCATACGCCACAACGATCAGCGCCGTCACGCTTCGAATGCTTCCCAGATACTTGCCTTGGCTACTCACGCCCGCTCAAGCCTCAATCGCCACCATCGTATTGCGCACCAGACCCTTCGGGTCTCCGACTGGGTATATTAGCCCAAAGCTCGGCTAGTGTGTGACGCGCAACACTTGTCCAGGTAGCCACACGAATGATGGCTCATATCCATTGGATCTAGAACATTGGGGTCAGGAAAGAAATGCAGACGATCATCCTGGCGAATAACATCGTAACCATGGACCCGGACGTCCCGTCGGCGAGTGCGATCGCAATTTCGGACGACGGACGGATCACGGCGGTTGGCACCCGAGACGACGTCGTGAGTTCAGCCGGCGTAGACGCCGAGACGATCGATCTCGGGGACGTATGCGTTCTGCCTGGATTAATCGAACCTCATACCCATCCCGATCTCTGTGCGCAGTGTTACGCGTGGGTCGATGTCAGTGGTTTTACCCACAAGAGCGAAGCAAGCGTCGAAGCCGCGCTCGAAGAAGCAGTTGCCAATACACCCGGCGGCGAATGGATCTACGCATTCGGTCTCGACCCGATGCTGACCGAGGACTTGGGGACATGGGGTCGCAAGAAGCTGGATCAGATTGCGCCCGACAACCCGATCGCCGTGATGATCCAGAGCATGCACACAATCTTTGTGAACTCGCTGGCATTCGACGCGGCCGGAGTCGACGATGACACGCCAGATCCACCGGGCGGAGGCCGCTACCAAAAGGACCAGGACGGTCACCTGACCGGCAAGATCGAAGAGGCGCCGGCACTGCTCCCTTTCCTTCGTTTCGACGCACCACCGCCCGAACTCATGACTTCCCGCATGTGGGATCAGTATGAGCGCTACGCGTCGGCGGGACTCACGACGATCGGCATTCCCGGGCTATTTACGCCGATCAGCATGCTCGGTGTTTTCGAAGCATTCTCCGAGCGCGCTGACGTTCCAATTCGAACCGTCGCCTACATGCGACATCACCAAGTCGACCAGACCGAATGGCGTCCAGGAGAAGGCAACGACCGATTCACCATCCAGGGCGTCAAGCTTTGGTATGACGGCTCCCCCTACAGCGGGACCATGTTGCTCGACGAACCCTACCTCGAATCCAAGCTCTGCTGCTGCACCCTCGGTATTCCGGCCGGCACGACGGGGCACGCAAACTTTGCCCCGGATGAACTTCTTGAACTCACCACCCGATTGCACGCGGAGGGTTGGCAGATCCTCACCCACGCGCAAGGCGATCGCGGAACACGCGAGATCCTCGACCTCTATGAAAAGGCACTCGCTGGAAATCCGACGTCTGATCACCGGTGGCGCCTGGAGCACTGCGCTCTCATCAGTCGCGAGGATCTCGAGCGCGCCGCTCGGCTTGGCGTCACGCCGAGCTTTCACGTGAACCACGTCTACTACTACGGCAAAGAACTACGCGACAGCATTATTGGAAGCGACCGTGCGGCGGGGTTGATGCCTGTCGGCACCGCGATTGAAAGGGGTCACCGCGTTAGCCTGCATGCCGACTCCCCGATGTATCCCCCGGAGCCGTTCCGCTTGATGCGTACCGCAGTGACGCGTCGCGCCCGGGGTGGCGAACAGATCGCGGCCAACGAAGCCATCACGGCCGAACAAGCCCTGCGCGCGGTCACGATTGACGCAGCCTGGCATTTATTCGCAGAAGATCGCGTAGGGAGCCTTACGCCCGGAAAATTTGCGGACATGACGGTCGTCGATTCAAACCCACTCACGATCAACCCCGACGACTTGGACCGAATCGAAGTCCTTGAGACGTGGCTTAGTGGAAAGCGGGCTTACCAGCGCGGGTAGTCGGGTCGGAACCATTGGCTGATCGGCGGTCATCGCGAAAACCGGGTGCGTCTCGCTTCGACGTCACGCAGTCTCCTGCTCCCGTAATCCCAATTCTTTCATCATTGCTTTGCGCATTTCGAACTTCTGTATTTTGCCCGTCACCGTCATCGGGAAGTCTTCGACGTAGCGCAAGAACTTCGGGATCTTGTAATGGGCGAGGATCCCGGTACAAAACTCTCGAACCCCTTCGTCGTTGAGTTCTTGGCCTTCGTGGACTCGGATCCATGCGCAAACCGCTTCGCCCATGCGGTCGTCGGGAATTCCGAAGACCTGCACTTCGGAAATCGCCGGGTGGGTGTAGAGATGTTCTTCGATCTCGCGCGGGTAGATGTTCTCGCCGCCCCGAATCAACATATCCTTTTCGCGCCCCGTGATTTTGAGGTACGTCGCGTCGTCCATGACCCCAAGATCGCCGGTATGCATCCAACCGGCGTCGTTGATGGCGTCTGCCGTTTTTTCAGGGTCGTCCCAGTAACCGTGCATGACCGAATACCCGCGAACCAGGATTTCGCCTTGTTCCCCGCGCGCGAGGGTACGACCGTTGCTGTCGATCACCTTGGCCTCCACGTGGGGATGGACCCGCCCAACTGTTCCTACGCGGTTTTCCAAAGTGTCATCGCCAGCGGTCTGAAAACTAACTGGGCTCGTTTCCGTCATGCCATAAACGATCGCGACGTCCGGGACGTGGAGGTCCTTGACGATGCGATGCATCAGCTCAACGGGGCAGGGGGCGCCACCAATGAACCCGGACCGCAAGCTGGAGACATCGAACGACGCAAAGTCGGGATGATCAAGTTTTCCGAGGTACATCGTGGGCACGCCGCCAATCACGGTTGCGCCTTCGGCTTCGATGGCCTGCAGAACGCTTCCCGGTTCGAACGCTTCGTCGGGGTACACGACAGCAGCACCAAGGGTCGCGCACGTGAGGTTGCACAGCACCATTCCGGCGCAGTGATACAGCGGCAAAGGGCAAACCATGACGTCCGTCTCTGACATCCCGAGCGCGACGCCGGTGAAATATGCGTTGTTCAGGATGTTGAAATGGGTGAGCGTCGCACCCTTGGGTGTTCCGGTCGTGCCGCTGGTGAACTGAATGTTGATCGGGTCATCGGGTTGGAGTTCGTTCGCCAGCTCCGCGATGCGTGCGTCCGCTGCCGCACCCCCTAGCTCGGGCAGCTTCCAGAAGTTATAAAAACCAGTTGCTTCAACGTCGTCGATTCGAATGACGCTTTTGAGATCTGGAAACGCCTGAGCCTCGAGTTGCCCCGGCTCGCAGGCTGCCAGTTCTTCGGCGAGGTCTCCAAGCATTGCGATGTAGTCACTCGTCTTGAAGCGCGCTGCCGTGACGAGTGCTTTGCAACCGACTTTGTTGAGGCAGTACTTGAGCTCTTGAGGGCGATAAGCCGGGTTGATGTTGACGAGAATCAAACCTGCCTTGGCCGTTGCGAACTGGGTGATGGCCCATTCCGCGCAATTGGGTGACCAGATGCCGATTCGGTCGCCGGGTTCGAGGCCGATGCCCACGAAACCGGCGGCGATGCGATCGGCTTCCGCTTGAAACTTTCGATAGGTCCAGCGCACTTTTTGATGCCGGGAAATGAGTGCGGTGCGGTTCGGAAACTTGGCCGCAATACGATCGAAGGCGTTGCCGATCGTCTCGTACAAGAGGGGCGCAGTGGCTAGACCCTGCGCATAGCTAAGCTGAGTTTCGGCGGGAGAATCATCGGGGATCGTCATCGTGACTCCAAGCTCCTAGCTTCTGTGGCGGCGTTGCAACAGTTCGTCATCCGTCGTGCTTACCGTTTTGGTGCCGCGTTCTTATTTGAGCCTTCTCTCCGGCTTTTTGCGTGGCGCCAACGGTGAGTGAAACACGATAGCTAGATTGTATAATCGACAAACTGTTCCGGTGATGATTTTACAAGCGTCGTAGACTCGACATCCAATAAATGAGTAAAGAGGTCAGTGTCGTGTCAATTTCAAAATGGTTCGGTGCAGTCACCGTGCTGTTGCTAGTCGCGGCGATCGGCTCGTATGTTGCAGCGCGTTCGGCGCTTGAACCGTTCGACGATGATGCCCGCGCGCTGGCACCCGGCGAATTCGTGCTGCTCACCGACGGCAAGGTCCATTACGCATGGCATCCAGCTCGCGGAGACGGCGCGGCTCCTCAAGTGACCGTGCTCGTGCATGGGTTCTCGACGCCGTCGTATGTTTGGGCGGGCTTGCTGGCCCCCCTCGCTGAAGCCAACCATCGCGTTTTGGTCTACGACAACTTTGGCCGCGGTTTCAGTGATCGTCCCCATGTCGACAACAATGCCAACTTGTTCGACCGACAACTGCTCGAGCTCCTAGAATCTCAGAACATCAACGAACCCGTCAATGTGGTCGGCTACTCGATGGGCGGCGCGATTGCGACGTACTTCACTGCACGTCACCCTGAAAAGGTGCGGCGACTTGGTTTGATCGCGCCCGCGGGTTTCCCCGTCAATTCAGGAGCCGTGGAGCCGTGGCTCTCTGCCCCGATCCTCGGCGATTGGTTAATGGCGGTTTTGGGGCGAGGCATTTTGCTTGAGATCATGTCGACGTCAGAAAACCAAGGTCGGGCAGTCCCCGACATTGCAAAGAAATACGAGGTTCAAATGCGCTTCGAGGGCTATCTCCGGTCGCTACTGTCGACCATGCGAAACTTTCCGATGGGCGGAATGGAAGAGGAGTATCAGCGCGTTGGCGAAGCAAAGGTCCCCGTACTTGCGATCTGGGGCGATGGCGATGCAGTGGTCCCCCCCACGAACGCTGACTTGATTGCGGAAGTCACGCCACAGGCGAAGTTTGTAAGCATCGAAGGCGGGACCCACGCCATTACCTACAGTGAACCAGAACAAGTTTCCGCCGCACTGGTCGACTTCTTCGGGACGCCATTCGCGCACGCGCAATTCCCAGCGTCGCAATGAACGAACTCACTCGCAGGCTTCTACACGAACAGAATGAGTGCACGCTCTGCTGGGTGATGCAGGACGGTGCCCCCGCGGCGACCACAGTGAGCTTCGTCGCGATGGATGAGAAGGTCTATCTAACGGCGCTCGACGTTTCGGCCAGGGTGAGGGCGCTCGCTCGCGATCCCCGTGCCGTGTTGGTTATTTCGGGAAAGGGCGGCCCGGTTGGACATAGTCGATGCGTGTCGATGCAGGGCACGTGCGATATCGCCGACGACGAACAAACCCGGAACAAGTTCTTCCCTGCCTTTGCCCGGGTTGTCCTGCCGGACAGCGAAAAGGGCGCGCAGTTCATGGCGCAGTCGATGAACATTCCGGAGAACCTCGTGCTCTGCTTCACGCCAGCGAAAATTCTTCCCTACGACGCTCAAGCGATGATGGATCAAGCCAACGCATTGTAAGCGTCGACCGAGCTTGTTCCGGGTACACTCTCGGGATGGAATCGCTCGTGATCCCCGTGGTTCATAGGACGCCCGAGGACATTGAAACGCCGTCCCCGCTTGGCGAGGTACGCATTCAGCAGGGCGCGGGTAGTGCCGTCCTGCTGACGCCCTCGACGCTCGAACCCGGAAGAACGTATCCGCTCTTCACCGTGCTTCACGGCGCCGGGCGTCAAGACAAGATGCTCACCAAGGCATGTCAGGGACAACCGGATGAGCGGGAGGCGTTCTTCTTGATCCCGCGCTCAGTCGAGCCGACCTGGGACTTGATCGTGGGAGGAGAGGCGACCGACATCCGTTTTCTCGCGTACGCGTACGACTTGATCTACCGCCGGTATCCAATCGATCCCAATCGTCAGGTTTTGATTGGATATTCAGACGGCGCCAGTTACGCATTGTCTCTGGCGATCTCGAACCCGCGCCTGTTCGAAGCGGCCATGTGCTGGGCCGCTGGTTTTGTCATGCTCGACCCCTCTGCCGCGACCCCTGACGATCCAAAGCCGAGCCTCTACCTCGAGTATGGAACCCACGACGAGCTCTTTCCCTTTGAGCGCATCGCGCTCCCAATGAAAGAAAACTTGACGAAGGCCGGGTATCCCGTCGAGTTCTCTGTGGACGAGGGCGGACGTCACTGGCCGTCGGGGACATTTCAGGGCGAAGCCCTCGACTGGTACTTTTCGCGGAAGGCAGATTCCTAGCGGCGCTTCTGTGCGATGCGCTGCCCCGTAACGGACATCCAGCCCATCGAGCCCTCCACGAACGGACACATGCCCACGACGTCGCAGGACCCCGGCTCGACTTCAGCACTCTCGAGCGTTCCGCAGATCATTCAGGTTCCCTTCGAGGGCTTCTGCTCGGCATCGCGACGCAGTGACAGTGACGGTTCGATTCCCGTAACGCGCCAACCGGCGTCACTTACACGTTCGAGAAATAAACCGGACGCACATGCAACGTCGAGCCAGTTGCCCCCACGCATCATGGATTTCACGAGGTCCCAGTGGTGACGTGATGTCCAGCGACGCCCGGGCACTTCGGAAAGAGATGTGAACTGCACGAGCTCGGCGGCAATGGGTCTCGATTGCCGAAACCCCAGCCGGCACTCATTGCAGGGGGGAAGGGTCCCAGGTCGGGGATGCACGCGACTCTGCCCAATGGAGTCAACGGTCTATGCTTCGTCGACTCCCGGGAGATAGACCACGTGATCAGCGCCGTCGCAAACCGGGCAGACGGTGCTGATCGCTGACGCATTCTATTTGGGAGAGGCAGGGGGCTGCGTCATGGATTTTGTTCGCTCACTTTCGCCTGTTCCTGTTCGAGGCCACGCCGAACATCGAGGGATTGAGGCCGAAGCTTCAGGGCGCGTTCATAGTGTTGGATGGCGAGTGTGGCTTGCCCTTGTCTTCCATAGGCGCGACCCAGAGCGTAGTGGACGTGCCATTGGTCGCCCAGTCGAACGATCGCATGCTGGTACGACGCCAAGGCCAGATCGTGCTCCTGGCGCTCATCGTGGATCAACCCATAGGTGAACCATTGCTTGGCCGCGTACCGCTCATAGTCATCGGTGAATGAGTAAAGCGAAAACAGACCGAGCCCAAGCGCGGCCAACATTGCGAAACTTCGACTCGAATCTGTTGCGTCGTCATTTGATCGCGACACCGCGTCAATGATTTGAACAACACCAAGACCCGCAAAGCCACACAACACCGGAACCGCAGGCAGGCGGTAACGCGACGAAAAGTAGAAGATTGCAGTACTGGCCACGTTCGTCGCGACAAACCCGAGAAGTAGCCAGACGCCCGGCGAGACGTGCGGGCGTCGCACTGCCCCTTGAATGCCAAGGACAGCGAGCGCCAGGATCACTGCAAATGGGACGGGCATGAGCCACAAACTAGGCGTCAAGCTGCGCTCGGTCGCCAGCACATACTCGGTGGAGATCTCGTCGTCGCCCAACCAAAAGCGCAGTTTTGCAGCGATCAACGTTGCAGCGCGCACCGGGTCGTCGATCCAGAACTCAAAAGCGCGGGCGCGCCAGAGGTCGTCGACCTCCGACATCGTGAGGCTGTGTCCGGCCTCGCGCTCCGCGATTCGTCGGAGTCCCGCGCTGAGTTTGGCGGGGTTGCCCACGGCCCCAGGAATCGCGGAGTAGATTCCAGTCGCGGCTTCGTTGTTGCTCTGATAGAGCGTCATTCCACCGTGTGCAGTGACGGATGCAAACTCTCCCTCGATCATCGAGTTGCGCACAATGGGCGGCGCCAATACCAGAAAGACACCGAGCGCGAACACGATGACAGAGCCGGCGCCACGCTTGAGATCACGTTCGTCGCCACCTTGCGATTTTAACGCGAACCCCAAAAGCCAAAGCGCGGCGAGCGGAACGAAGAGAATGGTGTTGAGGCGAACCAAACACGTTGCCCCCACGGCGAGTCCAGAAAGAAAAGACAACCAAAGAGCTGAGGCGAATGTTCGACGCCGAGCGGCATCGAGCAAACCGGTGAGACTCAACAACGCACAGAGAACACCGAACGTTGACGGCATTAACTTGGTTTCGAGCATTGCTCCCGCACCATAAAATGCGAACAAGGCTGCCGCAGGCGTGGCAGCGCGCACTCCGAACGTCATGCGTGCGATCACGCCGACAAGCACAACGCTTGCGAGCGCCATGGCTTGTTGCACAACGATCAGTGTGCCTTGGCCGGGCGCTACGAATGCCCGTACACAAGAAACCACCCAGGGGTAGAGAGGCGCAGTGCTGAAGACCTCGTCGCCCCCCATGAACCCATTTTGCAACATCGCGTTCGCGATCTCGTCATAGACACGCGAATCGAGGATCAGCAGATCGGCGAGCGAATGAGTGGAAAGGGTCAGCCAAGCGTGAATGACGCGAACGGCAAACGCGAGGGCGACGACGAACGCAAGCGACCGCCACCATGTCGTTCGAGATTCGTTCTCGGTGTCTGCCGAAGGTTCCGCGTTCAAGAGTCGAGGATCCCGCATTTCGAATGCGTCCAGATTTGCGCCGCGGAATCACCCACGAGCGCGAACTCAGTCGTCGAACAGGCCTAACTTGAACGCCGTATTGCGGAAGCCGAGACGGAAGCCGATGCCGCCGCGAAAGTTGAAGCGACTGCGCTTGAACCGAAATGCAGCGTTTTCTCCTTGGCTGTCGGTGCCTTTGAGATTCATTTCGGTGTCGCCAATGATCCACATGAAGCGCGTCTGCGTGAAGAAGGAAAGCGTGAAGTCGCCGTCGAGGTGGTTCACGAACTCGAGTTCCAGGCCCGGGCCAATATTGTGGTAAATGTTTTTGTCACTGATGTTGATTTCATGAATAATTAACCTACGTGGAACTTCGGCGGGGTCATTTTCAGAGAGTAGGGTGTACTCGCCGTTGATTCGGAACTCTTCGCCGATGTACTCAATGCTGGGTCGAACCCGAATCGTAAAGCCACTGCGCGGAAAGGTCAGCACTCCGCCCACACCGGCATACCATGAATTGTGGAGCTGTCGCCCTTCAATACTAGTCCCGCGGCCTTCGAAATCCTCGAATTGGAATTGATCAGCATTGGGAGGCGTGTTGGGGGGGTTAAATAACCGAATCTTTTGGGCAAGATTAACACCGCGGTAGTCCGCTTGCGAAGTTGTGTCGTGGTTGCTGTGTGAGAGGCCATTGCCGGGAGTCGACCAGAGAACCCCAGCACTTACAAAGAACCGGGGCTTGATCGGAACCTTGTCGAATGTGGGCGTCATCAACTCGCCGCCAAAGCGGAGCGAGGCCAAAGTCCGAATGGCTTTACGGTCGAACGAGAACTCGAGCGGGCGGCTGTCGACTTCGATCTCTGTGTCTTCTTCGTGCACCACTACCGAGAACACGATGGACGGGACCCAGCTGTCAGCAAGCACGTAGTCTTCGTTGGTGAACTCGACGATCGCGTATTCGTCCGGGTACGCGTCTGCATAGTCGTCCTCGTAAACGTCTTGCGCGTCGTCCTCGGCGTCTTCTATGGCTTCCTTTGCAACGACGCCCCCCGCTTCGGCGTCGCTTGCTTCTACCATTTCACCCTCAGCCGCGTCAACAGCCTCGGTGGCTTCATCAGCCGCTTCGCTAGCCGCCTCACGAACCGCTTCATTATCAAGAGCGGCTGCGCGAGCTTCCAAGCCTGCGGCAGTTGCGGCAGCGGCTTCCGACGCGTCGACTCCCGCGGCTTCCGCTGCACCGTCCATCGCCTCGACGACTTCGGCAGTGACCTCGGCGACTTGTTCCGACGCGACTTCGCTGACTTCGGCCATCTCCTCGGCAGCTGAATCGGCTGCTTCAGTAGAGACCTCAGTCGCGGTATCTTCGGCATACGATGGACTCGCGAAGGCCAACAAAGCCACTACCAACACCCAAATCGAAGGCCTGCGCAACAACGAAACACTCCCTAATGAGTCTGAACTCGTCTAAACGAGACTCATTTTACTAGTCGATCAATACCCGACATGCCGAAAATTCAACGGCGGCAGCATAGACGGGGTGGCGTCAAGGTTCCACAGGAAAGCTAGGGTTGTTGCAGCGCTGCGCTCCCGACAACTCCTCCGCTGCCATGCGGATGTCGCGTCGAACATTCGCATCCAACCGTGAGGCGGGAACGCATTACATCATCACCACTCTGAAAGGATTGGACGGGTTTACCCCCGGGAACCCTTATGCATACTCAATTGCTCTCTCAATCGTGATGCACTGCAAGCACGACATCCAATGATTGACCAACGTGAAGGGGCGCTCGATGGAAGGGGGCCTCGAATTGCTCGCTGCTTCGAAGCGTGGTTTGGACCTTTCGCAACGCTTCCGCCTTGCTGATACAGGGAGGGTGGATCCGGCGAGTAGCGGTCGATCATCCATTCACCGGCTTGCCGCATCCGAGATCGGCCTGGGTTTACCGAGAGTGCAATTCGAGCGGGCGCACGTAGCGGACTCGGAAGTCTCAGGCCCGCGCGGTCGTTCCCAACGGCCGCCTCGCATTCACTCAAGACGAGGAGGTCGAGGGGAGTTCCGTCGACGCGGGTCATTCTGACCCCATTCGACGGCTCGTCGTAGCCGACCCGACCGTCATTCGTGAGCAAGAAGCACATGTCGGGCTTGCCGGTAAAGAGTTGGGAGAGTTCGTCCTTGTCGGTTCTTCCTGAGCGCTCGAATTTTCCGTTGAGCTGGGGGGGGGCTTGCGGACCCCCTGTACCCCATTGCACCTGAAGTCTGGATACCGAGGTGCCGTTCGAAACACCATACGATCCGGATCGGCCGCGTGCGCTCGGCCCGTCGCAGGAATTCCGAAGCGCCGGCGCCCGCTTCAGCCCGGGTCGGACGCGCGTCGCGCTCCTGCGATTTTCGCCTGCGCCCTGCGGCAGCGGAGCCGATTGTTGCGCATGCGCTGCGCCCGAATACGAAGCAACCATCGCAGCCAAGAACACGACCCGCAGAAACCAGCCGGCGCACAGTGGTGTACAAGCCACTAACATCACGTGTCTCGATCAACATTCACTGAGTGGGGCACGTAGAGTGACACAAGCAGAATCATCACGCCGACTTGGCGTTCCGAGTGCAAGCGCACTCGTGGTAGCGAACATGGTGGGGGCAGGCGTCTTTTCCACGTCGGGCTTTGCCCTCTCTGACCTCGGATCCCGCGAGTATGTCCTCTATGCATGGTTGATCGGTGGCCTGGTCGCCCTTTGTGGCGCGTTGTCGTACGGCGCACTCGCCCGACGCTTTCCTGAGTCAGGCGGCGAGTACCTCTTTCTGTCGCGCATGTTTCATCCGCTCGCGGGCTTTCTTGCTGGATGGGTTTCGCTCCTCGCAGGGTTCACCGCACCGATTGCAGCCGCAGCCCTCGGACTACAGGCGTACCTCGGATACACGTTCGGGTTCGACTTTCGGCCCGAATGGATCGGCACCGGTGCAATCGCCTTTGCTGGCGTCATTCACGCGCTGCGATTCCGAGAAGGAGTCTGGCTTCAGAATGCCGCCGTCGCATTGAAGCTCGTCTTGATCTTCGGATTCATCGCGTTCGGCATGTCTTCGCTTCCCGAGTTGCCGAAGACGAACGATGCCCCGGTCGACTTCGCATGGGGCGCGTTTGCCGTGACGTTGGTTTGGATTTCGTTTTCGTATTCGGGCTGGAACGCTGCGGTCTATATCGCGGGCGAGGTGCGCGACCCCGAACGCAGCTTGCCGCGCGCGCTGCTTCTCGGCACCGGCACCGTGATGGTCCTTTACATGGGTCTCAACGCCGTGTTTTTGTACTCCGTACCCATTGAAGACCTAGCGGGCAAAGCCGAAGTCGGCGCGATCGCGGCGCGGGCGATTGGCGGCAAGTCCCTAGAACTAGGTGTGTCACTGTTGGTGGGGCTCGCATTGTTCACATCCATCTGGTCGATGGTGATGGCCGGCCCACGCGTCTACGCAAAGATGGCCGAAGACGGACTCTTCCCGCAGGCCTTCCGGTCCGACGCCGAAACGCCGGTGCGCGCAATTGCGTTGCAAGCGGGCGCGTCGATCGTCGTGGTTTGGATAAGCGGCTTGGCAGCGCTGTTCAGCTATATCGGGTTCACACTCGGGCTTTCAGCCGCGGTAACCGTCTTTGGCCTCATGGTGCAGCGCCACCGCGAAGGCGCCGAGCAGGTGCCCGTTTGGGGCTACCCCGTCGTGCCGCTCACCTTCATCCTCTTCACACTCTGGGGCGCGTGGTTCATGGTGGAGCGCCAACCGACCGAGGCCGCGATGGGTCTCGGCACAGCACTCATTGGTATCCCGGTGTACTTCTGGTTCAAACGTTCAAGTAACGCTTGAAGGTTGGCGAAGTCCAAGCCCCGAGCGGGCTGCGGGAAAACCCCGGACCGAGCAGGGCGCGCGGCTTTTCGGCGAGCGCATGGCGTAAAGCCGCCGCTGTGCGGTCGTACAGCAATGTTTCTCAACGCCGTGATCGAGGCAAAGACGCGTGCGATGCGACGGGAGGGATTCTTCCGTCGCCTGCTAGAGGTGAGGCGAACTCGCCAGGGCGTTCTCGGTGTGCGCGCGGGTCGAGCCATGGAACTGCTCGAGAGTCTTGATCCGCTTGAACCATAGGTGGCAGTCATATTCCCACGTGTAGCCAACGCCGCCGTGAAGCTGGATCGACTGGCCACAAACGAAGCGGCCCGAGGGTCCGGCCCAAGATTTTGCGACCGATACGAGATAGCCGGCATCCGCTTCGCCATTTTCCACCGCCCATGCTGCCCGGAAGACCGCAGACCGAGTGCTCTCCGTCTTGATGAGCATGTCCGCGGCGCGATGCTGAAGCCCCTGAAAGGAACCGATCGGCACGCCAAAGGCGATGCGCTCACTCGTGTACTTGATGCTCGATTCGAGGGCGCTTTCCATACATCCGAGCATGAGCGCCGCAGCACCGAGGCTGCCTAGTTGCGCGGCCTCTTCGAGAATGACGATCGCCTCGCCGGCATCAGCAACGAGTTCCGCGGCGTCGTTGAACTCGATATTGCAGAAGCGCTGGCTGTGGTCGAGGGTTGAAAGCAGGGTCGCATTCCAACCGCTGCCCGGTCGCTGCACCAAGGCGAGCCCCTGTGCGGTGGTCACCAACAATGCGTCGGCCTGTGCGCCAAACGGGACGAAGACCTTGGTGCCGGTCACCTTGCCCTCCGCAAACTGACAACTAACGCTGTCGTCGTCAGAGTTGGTGGGGTTTTCGCTGCGCGCGATCACGACAACTTTCTCGCCAGAGGCCGCCGCTTCATTCCAACGGGTTGCGCCAGCCGCTTCGAGCGCGCGAATCGCGAGGGCTTGTTCTAGATACGGACCGGGGAATGCGACGCGTCCCATTTCTGAGAGCACGGCCGCAAAGGCGATCGCCCCCATGCCTCCACCCTCTTCGCTCTGCACGATGCCGAGGTAGCCCAGCTCGCCGAGCTGTTGGTGGAGCTTTTTAGAGAAGCCATCCGGATTGTCTTCCATCACAACGCGCGATTCGGTGATGGGGGATTCGCTTTCGAGCAATTCGCGGGTCGAGGTCTTGAGCAGTCCCTGGTCTTCGTTGAGATCGAACTTCATGACGTTTTCTCTTTTGCAGTTTTGTTGAACGCGCGTGTGCCATTCATGCGTTTGTTTGTGAGGAGCGATGTGGTGCGCGAGGACGCAGCCGCTACTTCGTCGGCATCTGAAGAACGCGCTTGGCGATAATGTTGCGCTGGATCTCCGACGACCCGGAATAGATCGTCCCGGCGCGCGCCCACAAAAATTCCCGCATCCAGTGAACGTCGGTGCGAGCACCCGGTGAGCGCAGGGCAAGTAGTCCCTGCGGTCCCATCAACTCGACCGCGGTGTCGGTCATGCGCTGGTGGAATTCAGACCAGAAAATCTTGTCGATCGACGACTCCGGTCCCGGCGGCAAGTCTTGGGCGACGTTCGCGAGCGTCCGCATACCGTTGGCACGCAGGACTTCGTTTTCGACGATCAAGTTTCCAAGTTTCTCGCGCACATCCGGGCGCTCGAGGTCACCGTTGGTGCGAACGGCATCAACCAGGCAGTCGAGCTGATGGCCAAACTCAGCCGACGGAAGCAGGGTGCTCCCCCCGCGTTCGAAACCAAGCACCGTCATGGCGATACGCCACCCCTCGCCGATCTTACCCACGATGTGTTCGCGCTTCGCGAGAGCGTTGTCGAAGAAGACTTCGCCGAACTCGGACTCCCCGCTGATCTGCTTCAGGGCGCGCATTTCAACCCCCGGCTGATCGATCGGCATCAAGAAAAAGGTGATCCCGCCGTGGCGGTCGTCCATGTCTGTTCGTGCAAGGACAAAGATCCAGTTCGACCAGGGCCCAAGTGTCGTCCAAACTTTTTGGCCCGTGATGCGGTAGTCGTCGCCATCGGGTTCGGCCTTCGTGCGGATGCCCGCGAGGTCCGAGCCTGCGCCGGGCTCGCTAAAACCTTGACACCAGATCTCGTCACAGCTGAGCATCTTGGGTAAGAAGCGGTTGCGCTGCTCCTCGGTACCGTGGTGAATCAATGCCGGAGCACACAGGCCGATCCCCAATGCGTTCGGACTCTGCGGCGCATCGACTGCCGCAAGTTCGGCCCGCAAGATGGCTTCTTCCACCTGGGTTGCGCCGCGGCCTCCCCATTCTGTCGGCCAGCCCATGCCGAGGTAGCCGGCGTCGTTGAGCTTCTTTTGAAACTGGCGTCGCACTTCGACGAGTGAGTCTTCGTCGGCGTTGGGGGCGAGGACTTCTTCGGTGTACGAACGCTCGAGGTTTACGTCGAGCCAAGCGCGGAGCTCGTCTCGAAACTTGAGGGCGTCGGGGGAAAGATTCAGATCCATCAGTTCGTACCTCGGTATCGGGTTTGTTGGTTTCAGGGTCGCTGTGACCGCGCTCTGGGCGACGACCGCAAGCACGGGGGCTCGGCGTCACGCACAACAGGTCCCGTAGTTTGCGGGGTCTTCGACGACATTCAAGAGCTGGCTTCAATAAATTGGCATATCGGATGCGTTTCGTTTGAGTCGGGCGAGCCGTTGGGCTAGAGCGGGGAATCGAGCCGCCTATACTTCCACAGCAACCATTCGGATGAGATCACGATGTCCATCGACAAACGCACGCGCCTGTACCGAGAAACCCGCGACATCCCCGTAGACGAAGTGTTCGACCTGCTTTTGCCCGAGGCGCTCAAGCGCAACGCGCAGCTTGCTTGTCGCGGGCTCAACTACAAAGCGCTTTCACCGATTTCGATCCACTGCGGCGCGAGAGCCATCACTCTCGCCGCTCACGGTGATGCGCTCGGGCTTATCGATGCAGCTTCCTCCGAAGGCCTGCACGTCGAGCTGAGCGAGGAAGGGCTCTCGAACCTCGTTCAAGATCGCCAAACCACGATGGGGTTGGCGATGACGTCCAAGGTCGAAGTGACCCACGGCAAGTTCGATGAATGGATTGGGTGGGAGCCCGTTTTTCGCGCGCTCCTCGACGGCCGTCCCGTACATGAAGCCGGTGCGATTGCTCTTCGCGATCGTGATGGAAACCCCCTCGACCTGACTCGAAGTTTTTCCCTCGACGACGACCGCGAGGAGATCTCCCAATTTCTCAACGAGGCGGGGTTTCTCCATATCGAGAACATCTTCAGTGCGCGCGAAATGGAAGAAGTCGCCCGGGATCTCGACGCAGCGATTGCCGAAGCCACGCCAGACGACGGCGCGTCGTGGTGGGCGGGAACTTCAACCGAAGAACAACTCGCCGTACGGGTGCTTTGGTTCGATGAGAAATCGGCCGCGTTGCGTGAGCTCTTGTACGACGACCGACTCCAGTGGCTCGCTTCATTAACGGGCGATGGCCACACCGGCACGAAAATGGGGGCAGAAGGTCTCGTCAAACCCCTCGACATCCAGACCGGTCTTTCCGACCTGCCATGGCACAAGGACTGCGGTCAGGGAATGCACTCCTACTACTGCAGCTCGCTGACCGTTGGGATTTCCGTTACCGGTGCCGACGTAGAAAGTGGGGCGCTCGGGGTCGTGCCCGGGTCGCACCGAGCCAATTTGCAGCCAGCTGGCTTGGACCCGAGCCTCGACCTGGTCCCCATAAAACTCGAAACCCGTACCGGGGATCTCACGGTGCACTGCAGCGACACCCTGCATCGCGCACACCGTCCGACGAAGCAGCCGCGCAAAGTCGTCTACTCAGGCTTTCGTCTCGCAGCGCTACCGGGTGACGTCATCCCGAAGTTGCCCAAAGACGAAGAACGTGCGACCCGAGCCCGCCTTACCAACGTACGAGATCGCATCGCCGCAACGGGTGGTGACGCGAAGGCTTAGGTACAAAACGTCTGGGCAAACGGGGCGCCGCCGGAGCGGACGCGCTCGCTACGTCGCTGGCGTTCTGTGTTCGTCGTACTGGGCGCGGTCGTCGGTGATTTCGTACCACGACGCTTTCGACCCCGTGAAAATGTGATGGTCGACGCCGCGTCCGATGGGTTCGTCTAGTGCACCCGCGTGTAGAAAAACGAGTTCGGTCCCACGCAGCTGCTGTGGCACCGGTGAGCCGCACCGTCCGCAGAAGCGTGTGACGTAAGTCGGTGTGCTTTCAAACTCTCGGATGCCGTCTTCGCCTGACAACCATTCGAATTTGTCGGCGCCGCAAATTGCGCTCGCGTGAAATGCGGAGCCGGTACCGCGCCGACATTTGCTGCAGTGACAAAGCCAGATCGGAGAGATTTTCCCCTCGATCGCATACTTCACATCACCGCATAGACATTGGCCGGTCGTCATCTTCGCGCCTCGCTTTGTTTTGGTGTTGTCGTCCGTGTTCCGTATGCCACGGGGTCCGTCACTCGAATGCACGAAGCTAGCGCTGCATTATTCGGGTTGATAGGGCTCAAAAAGTGCTGTGCAATATCGCGACGATCGTAGAAATAACAGAAAGATCCGCGTGCTGTCACGACGAGGGTTAATCGAGGCCTCGCGACTTCACCGCTTTCTGGAATCTCAAAAAACTCTGTTCGAGACTTCGACGTTTCGATGACGCTCGGAGACTTTGCACAAACGATTGCGCCAAAAACTGGTCGGCTGGATTCGGGCGGTTGTGGAACGCAAGGTTTCGCCTCTTGCGACCATCCTCGTGCAAATGAACGAAATCCGTGACCCGAATTTGCTCAGTGTCTGCGAAGTCGAAAACAAAGAGGTCCTGCCCCGACGGGTCGCCGCGCTACAGCCCTTGGATCGTAAGTACGCCGTCGCGCATCACGAAGCCCAGGATGGGCACGGCATCGACGTCGCTTTTGTCTACGATGAGAACTGATTCCGCGCGTGAAGGACAGTTCGCCTACAGGCTGCGAAAGTGCTGCGTTTTCCCGAAATGATTTCGGGTGGGCGATCCCCGAACCCAAAGCATTTTGGCCGCCCGTCCCAAGCGAGCACGTACGATCGTGATGGCGACAGCGGTCATTTTCCTATTGCGCTTCAAGTCCGAGAACGAGAAGTCTAGTCGTGTACGGGAGCGAGCTTCGTTGGACAAGTAAACTCGCCAATCCACTCTCGGAAAGTAGGCATGCGTTTGGTGGGGCCGATGGGCTCGACAACCCGGGCGTAGCGCCCGCTGATCAGTCGATCTTCAAGGGCATGCTCGCTGTTCCATTGACGACAGAAGTAGTCTCCAAGAGCGCCTTGCAGAATCGCGCGCCGGGGACTGCCTTCGGGCAGCGTGAGCAAGCCCAGTAGCGTGAGTCGCCACCGCCAGCTGCGCAGGGAGTCCACGTTGTTCTCGGGCCGATCCCACGTCGTTGCCTTCTTGCTAAACGGGTCGACGTGGTGCCTCGAAGCAGTCCTTCCGTCGATGAGAAACCACCAGTTCAGATTGCCTGGGTTCGGTGACATCATGGACCAAGAATTATTGAGCCCGAGTGCACGTCCCGCTTTGACTTGCGCCCCGGGTAGCGAAGCGTGTTGAAGGCCTCCGATGCCGAGCGTCGCGATGCAGAACGAAAGAATGTGAAGTGTCAACAGAACCACCGCTAAGTTTGTGCCCCAACGAACCGGCTTGCTCGCCTGGCTATCCATCAAGGGCGGCTGGGCGTTTACGGAAAAAGGTCGTCGCATCAGGCGTGGGAGCCACGCGTCCCACACCTTGCTCGGCACGAGCGCGGCGAGGGGCGCCATCGACATGGCCGGGAAGGCGCCCAAATACATGAACGCGCCAATCCCAATATGCAGCATGGTGAAAGAGACAATGGCCACGCTGCGAAAGAACGGAGCGTAGAACGGGATCAAAAACAGGACCGGTCCAAAGCGCTCGAGCGCGTGGGTGGCATGGGTCAGCGGTGCCATCGCCCAGTATTGCGTTGCGATCCAAGGGGCGATTGGGCTGCGGAGCATGTCGAGGTTGACGAGATACCAGACCGCCGTTCCGTTGAACCACGTTTCGCCCGTCTTGATCCACCCCGTTTGCCAATAGAAAATACAGACCTGTGCAACGAACGCGACCGTCGCCAAGGAGATCACCTTCGCGGCCTGGGGTGGAGGGTCGGTGCCTCGTCGACTGTCCCACGACCAATGTCTTCCGATTGGAAGAAAGAGTGCGAACAGCAATGCGACGGCGACGTACGAGTCCCCTCCCATCTTCAGGAGAGCGACCGTACGAACTTGCAAGCTCAGCGCGAGGAACCAACATGCGAGGGTTGCCAGTCGAGTATGGAACCCCAACAACAACGCTACCGCGGCAAGAGCATGCACGGCAAAGAGAAGAGCAACAGCGGCATAGCTACCGCTCGCAACCACATGCAGCGACGCATACATCCGGTCGCCATACAGCGTGATCAGGGTGCGAGCAGGCAACACGCCCATGTCGGTGTAGTGAGCCTCTAGATCTCCCACGCGATCCGCGAGGTCATAGAGCACGACAGACGCGATAAAAATTCGAAACAGCGATAGTGAACGGGTATCGAGGGTAAATACTTGCTTGACCCGATTCCAGAAGCCCACGGCGCTGCCCTTTCAAATTGCGAACTGCAAATTGCGTTTCTTTGCTGTGCGAGAACCATGTCGATCGGGCATCGAACCAATGTTAGGCTCGTCGCCCTCAAGGATACTCTCACGTCGGCAGGAGAACTACATGCAATTTGGGCTGCTCTCAATTTTCCAGAACTATCGCGACCAAGAAGACGACACGCAGGTGATGCGAAATGAACTCGAACTCGCACAGCTTTCGGACGCGCTCGGTTATGACAGCTATTGGGCGACCGAACATCATTTCTTCGGCTATTCGATGTGCCCCGACAATTTGCAGTGGTTGGCTCAGGTCGCCGGTTGTACGGACCGCATCAAGCTTGGCACGGGTGCTGTCATCGTTCCGTGGAACGATCCCTACCGGATCGCCGCAAAGATGGCGCTGCTGGACCAACAAAGTGGGGGGAGGGCGCTACTCGGTTTTGGGCGCGGTTTGTCACGCAAAGAATATGAAGGCTTCGCGATTCCCATGGATGAAGCGCGTCCCCGCTTTGATCAGGGCACACAACTCGTACTCGATGCCCTGAACAAAGGGTACTTCGAAGCGGATACCGAGTATTTCACCCGTCCACGGACTGACCTTCGCCCGCGTCCAACACGGGGTTTCCAGGATCGTGTCTTTTCAATTGGAGTGTCACCCGAGTCCGCAAGTCAAGCAGCCGTCATTGGCGCGCAGCTCATGGTGCTCGCGCAGCAGCCGTGGGAAGTCTTTCGCGAAGTGGCCCTCAAGCCGTACCAAGAAAAGTGGGCCTCTCTCCGTGACACCCCGGCGCCGCCGCCGTTTGCGGGGCAGCTTGTCTTTTGTGACAAGGACTCCGTCAAAGCCAAGGAGCTGGGGGGTCAATACGTCCGGGAATATTTTTCGACGGTAGTCGACCACTACGAAATCGGCGGCTCGCACTTCAAGGACACCAAAGGCTACGAGTACTACGGAAATGCGGCTGAAGCCATCACTGCAATGGGACTCGACAAAATGGCCGACATGTATGCGAGTGTGAATTTGTACGGCACTCCTGAAGAGGTCGCAGAACAATTGCACGCACAGAAAGAAATTTTAGACTGCGACCACGACGTCCTCGTGATGCCCAAGTACGGGAGCATGACCCAGGACGAAGCCAAGTCTTCTATGAGTCTCATCGCGAACGAGGTCATCCCGAAGTTTCGCTAGATAGATGCATTGCGCTTGAATGGCCCGAAGTAGATTTGGGCACTCGCCTCGGCTCTCGGCCTATTCTGCGAGATCGCCCCGCGCGCGCCCGGCAACCATGGGCAAGTCGAGATAGTGCCGGACCCCGGGCTGCGCCTGGCACACGTATGGAATCGAACTGACGCAGTGGTTCGCTGTCGCAACGATCCCAGGGTTCCGCTTCTGGATCTCTTCGAGACTCAATGACGCGTCAGGGTGAATCCCGTGGAGCTGCAGGGTCACTGGCGGGTCGCCCTTGATGACGAGTTCGTAGCGCTCCCCGCCATCCCCGATTGAAAAGCCTTCCTCGATATCTTCCGTCCCCATATACCAATTGACACTCGCCGAGATCACCGGCTCGCCGCGAACCCGACCTTCGAAGTTGAAGCGCTGGGCCGCGAGACAACCCGGCTGAATTTTGCCAATCGGGCTGTCGATGGGAGCGGTCGCGGCGAAGATCTGGTGCTCGGCGAATTTTTCTTCATCGAGTTTGAAGCCCAACGCGTCGGCGATCATGTCGATCGACTGATTGAACCCGCCCGCCATGAAGTCCGGCATCCTCGATGCGCGCGCTTGCTCAAGTGTCTTGCCGAACAGCATCAGTTCACTCAAGACATCAGGTGCGCCATACGTCCGGCAGTCCGAAAACTCTTCAGAACTCACATACGTAATGTTCTGAGAAAAGGCGCTGAGCATCACGGGGATTTTTTCGGTCATTCCCCCCGGATGAATTCCCGTTCCGTGAAGAACCGCGTTGCCCTTTTCGCATGCAGCGCGTAGATGGGGGATTGCGATATTCCCCGGGTAGAACCAGTTGAGCGGAGTCACCACGTGGATCCCGGCTTCGAGTAGCGTGACAACTTCGGCATCGTCTGCCATGAGGGGGGAGTAGAGCACGCAGTCTGGCTTGAGCGCGATGATCTCGTCGATACTTCCCGAAGCGGCCACGTTCAATGGCGCGATCCCGGCGAGGGTGCCGGCGTCCGTTCCAATCTTGTCCGCGCTGCGAACCCAAACGCCCGCGAGTTCTAGTTCGGGGTGCGCCACGATGCCTTCGATCGCTGCCCTGCCGAGATTTCCAGTGGCCCATTGTACGACTCGATATGTCACGTTGATTTCCCCGTTTCCATGTCCGTGTTGTGCTCTATTGGATCGACCTGTCAAACTACGAAATTAACAACACCTTGCCAGTCGTCTTTCGACCTTCGAGTGCGCGATGTGCTTCTGCCGCGTCCGCCATGGCGAAGCGATCTCCGATTCGCACGTCCAGTTCGCCGCCCGCGACACTTCCCAAGACCGCACCCGCTCGCATTTCAAACTCTTCGCGGGTCGCCATGTAGTGAGCGAGAGAGGGGCGAGTGACATAGAGCGAACCGTGTTGATTCAGGCGTTGCAGGTCAAACGGTTCCACCGCGCCACTCGACTGACCGAACAAGGCCAGCGTGCCCCGAGGACGAAGAGATGCGAGGCTGCCTTCAAAGGTCGACTGGCCGACCGAGTCGAACACCACGTCGCACTTCTGTCCGTTTGTAATTTGGTTAACGCGCTCGGCAAAGTCGCATTCGTCGTAGCGAATCACGTGCCCCGCGCCGGCGCCTTTCGCGAGAACTTCTTTTTCAGCTGTTGAACAAGTTCCGATCACGTCGGCACCTATGGAGCGCAACATCTGAATCAGCAACAAACCCACACCCCCCGCAGCGGCATGGACTAGCGCTGTGTCGCCGGCTTGGACTTCATAGGTACTGCGACAGAGGTAGTGAGCGGTCATGCCCTGGAGCATGCAGGCCGCCGCAACTTCGAGGTCGACGCCGTCCGGGATCTTCACGAGCGAGCCGACCGGCGCGTTGACGTCCTGCGCGTACGAGCCGGGAACCCCGGACCAGGCGACGCCATCTCCGACGGCGAAGTCCCCGGCATTCGGCCCCACGGCTTCGATGACACCCGCGCCTTCGAGGCCAAGCGTGAAAGGAACGGGGCGCGGATACTGCCCCGAGCGAAAATAGACGTCGATGAAATTGACTCCGGCCGCGGTCACAGCGATGCGGACCTGTCCGTCCCCCGGTCGGCGTAGTTCTTGCGGCTCCCAGGAAAGACATTCAGGGCCGCCAATTTCACGAACGTAGATTGCGTTTGTAGGCATCTGGCGATGATACTGGTCGCGCGACTTGTCGCCCGAGGCTCAATGCTCGCGTCGCGTCAATCAGCCAGCAACTCGAGCTCGACAAACGCTTCGAGTTCTCGAAGTGCGACATCGGGCGTATCGACCTTAATGGTCGTGATGCCCATTTGACGCGCGGTCTTGAGGTTGCTCCCGATATCGTCGAGGAAAACGCATACCTCCGGCGTAACGCCCAGACGCTCGCACGCCATCGTGTAGATTTTCGGGTCGGGTTTACGAAGGCCCTCGACGCTGCTTTCAATGAAGACATCGAACAGCTCGTTCAGGCGGTGGACGCCCCCGGCATTGGCGTGAGAATCGGATTCATCGGGTGCGACGACCCAATTGTTCGTTACCGCTGCGACCTTGAGGCCGGCCTCCTTCAGCTTGGCGATGGCCTTCAGCATGGCCGGACGCGGTGCTGTAGCCGCATTCATTCGAGACATCATCTCTCGTGCGGAGATCTCGTGCCCTGCATTCTTGCAGTCGGCTTCGAACGCGACGTAGAACTCCTCGAGGTTGAGTTCACCTCGTTCCAACCTCGCCCAACCTCCGTAAGGCGACGTCGTCGCAACGACGCGATTGACGAAATTCTCGGGAATTTCGAGTTCTCGCTCGTACTCTGCAATTGCGTGGAGTGGGGAGCCAAGCACCACGCCGCCTAGATCAAACAACACCGCTTCGTATTTCATGGCGGGAGACCTTACCGCATTCGGTTTCGGAAACTCGCGGGTCGCGATGCTGAATCGCAATAAGTGACTTATCGTGGCTCACCGAACGTTTTACCTGCGCAAGCAAGCGAGCGACGACACGATCCACCAAGCACCGCCAGGAGTCCGAGCATGTCCGAAAAGAACCTCAACCAAGATCAAGCCGAATTCCAACAGTACGCCCGGGACTGGCTAGCCAACAATGCACCGCCGCCTCCGCCTGTGCGTCTGCCCATTACGGCGATCGAAGTCATGTCGGTCGAACAGCGTGACTACCTGCAAGACTGGCAGCGCAAGTGTTACGAAGCGGGCCTGGTCGGCAGCGACGTTCCTACCGACTACGGTGGCGGCGGTAACACAGGCTTCCAGCGCATCGCGAACCAAGAAATGAGCCGGGCCGGAACGCCTTTCTTGATCAACGTCATCGGCTTGAGCATGGCGGTCCCCACCATCTTGGTGCACGGCACACACGAACAAAAACAGAAATTCGTTCCCGGTGCGCTCAGTGGGGAAGAGATCTGGTGCCAAGGGTTCAGCGAGCCAGGTGCGGGCTCTGACATGGCGAACCAACAAACCTTTGCGAAGAAGCAGGGCGACGACTGGGTGGTAAATGGTCATAAGGTTTGGACCAGCCTTGGCCACTTCGCGAAGTGGATGATTTTGATCGCACGCACGAGCCGCGAGCATAAGTACGATGGACTCACGTACTTCCTTTGTCCGATCGAAGGTCACGAGGGTGTCACCGTTCGACCGTTGGTCAAAATGACGGGAGAGACGGGCTTTAACGAAGTGCTCTTCGAAGACGCGGTCGTCTCTGACACGATGCGACTCGACGATGTCGGCAAAGGCTGGACCGTGGCGATGACCACGTTGACCCATGAGCGCGGCGCGGCCGAGGGCGCCGGTGGTGGCGGTGGAGACACGGTTCATCCGATTGAACAACTCATCGATCTCTCGCGGTCGAGTTACCGAGACGGGAAACGGATGGCGGACGATCCCGTCATTCGCGATCGCATTGTTCAACAGGCCATCACGAACGAAGGCTTCCGTCAGTCGCAAAAACGCGCACGCGTCCCCGCTCTTGTCGATCACCCCATGCGGATCCCGTTGCAGGGGAAGGTCACGATCACTGAGCTAATTCAGAGCAACGCTCGGCTGGGGGTGGACATCGCCGGCGCAGCCTCGACGCTATACAAGCTCGACGAAGCGGCTCCTGACGCAGGCCACTGGCCGCTCGCGTATATGAATTCATACGGCAACACCATTGCCGCTGGGACGAACGAAATTCAGCGCAACATCCTGGGTGAACGCGTTCTCGGCATGGCGAAATCGAAGTAGCCGCCCCGCGTCTCCATCCCGTTCGCAAACCGATCGACTCGGCGATCAGAAACACAGTTGCCGCGAAGGAGTTGAACATGTCAGAAGGTATTCCCGCAAAGAACTTCGGTTTTGGAGAAGACGAACAAATGCTGCGCGATGTCGCGCGCAAGTTCCTCGACGAAAAGCTTCCAGTGCAAACCCTGCGCGACCTTGTCGCACAAGATCCCGATGCCGTCTACGAGCGCGGTGAGCCCACCCGTTGGGACGAAGGCCTGTGGAAGCAAATGGTTGAACTGGGTTGGACTGGCCTTGCTGTCCCAGAAGCAAACGGGGGCCTCGGCTTTAAGCTCGCTGGAATCGTGGGGCTGGTTGAAGAACTCGGTGGGCACGCCGCACCCACGCCGCTCGTCGCGACGTTGAACGCCACCTACGTCCTGGCCGCCTGCGATGGCGACAACGCATCGAGCCCGTTGGGACAGATCGCCGACGGCACGACCGCGAGTCTAGCCATCACCGATGCCAAGGGAAGTTGGGATGCGAGCGCCTGCGACGTCAGCGCGGCATCTGACGGGGACGGCGTCGTTCTGTCCGGCACCGCTTACTTCGTCCAGGACGCCGCAAAAGCCGAATTGTTCGTGACGTTGGCCGAACGAGGCTCGGAGTTGATCCTATGCGTGGTTCGAAGTGATGCGCAGGGGGTATCCATCGAGCCTGACCATATCCACGACTTGACCCGGGACCAGGCACGGGTGGTGTTCGACCACGTTCAAGTTGCCGCAGCGGACGTCGTGAGTGAAGAAGCGAAACCGCCTCTGGCGCGCGCCTGGGCATCGGTGTTGGTGACGGTGTCGGCAGATCTGTGTGGGTGCGCCGAGTGGCAGCTTCAAGCGACCGTCGAATATGCGAAGAATCGCAAACAGTTCGAACACCAACTTGGCTTTTTCCAAGCAGTGAAGCACCCGCTGGTGAATGCCATGATGGAGATCGATCGCGCGCGTTCACTCGTGTACCACGCCGCAAGTTGCGTGGACGCTGGCTCAGACGAAGCCGCCACGGCCTCGCGAATGGCCAAGAGTGCAGCATCGGATGCGGGTGCGTTTATGTCTGATCGCTCGGTTCAACTCCACGGCGGCATTGGCTTCACGTGGGAGTCCGATGTGCACCTGTTCTTCAAGCGCAGCATGCATAACCAAGCACTCTACGGTGACGGCTCGTATCAGCGCCGTCTGTTGGCAGAGACGCTGATCGGTCCGATCGAAGGCTGAGCAAGATCCGGTCCGGTAGGTCATCCTTAGACACGTACCCGCGGAGAACAGCATGAAGACATTGATCGAGGACTACACCAGCTTTCCCGGTGATCATTGCGGAAGCGTCGCGATGAGAGGACTCCTTCATCACTACTGCGACCTCGCGCTACCGGAAGCGGCAATCTTCGGCCTGGGAAGCGGCGTCGCCTGTGTCTACCTAGAGGCACCTGGGATGGAAAGCGGGGTTTCGATCTTTGGACGTACGATCAGCCTTGAGACGGATCTGGGCCTAAACCTCCAAGTCGATTACCGCGAGCAGACGGAAGACGACGACGACAACGCGTGGCAAGTCGCGCGCGAAGAAGTGCTGGCCGGGCGTCCCACAATGCTGAGTGGCGACATCCTCTACCTCGACTATCGCGAGTTCAAGGTTCACTTCCCGGGGCACCGTTTTGTTCTCGTCGGTTTCGATGACGAGATCGAAAAGGTCTTCATTGCCGATCGAATTAAACCCGAACCCGAAGCCTGCTCGTACGGCGCTTTGCGAATGAGTCGGAACCCGCCGCTGGCGCTGTCGACGAATAATCTATGGGGACGTTTTCACGGCACCGAGGTCGGACGCTCGCTGGTTGACGCCGCTGCGGTAGCGATCGATCGCAGCGTAAAGAACATGCTGGGGAGCGCGCCGGAACCGAGTGGTGACAGCCCCTTCGCGAGTGCGGACGTTCAGGTTGTATCCGGCGTCGACGGGATCGAGCACTTTGCGCGCCAGCTCCCGGACTGGGCCAAGCGGGACGACGTTCTCGGGATTGCGGGGTTCAACGCCGCCTGCATCGAAAAATTCGGAAACGGCGGTGGAAACTTCCGGCGCCTGTACGCTGGGTTCCTCGACTGGGCACACGAACTCGATCCGAAGTTGGCTCCCTCTCACGCAGGAGACTTGGCGCGGAAGGCCGCAGACAGCTGGACCGCAGCGAGCGCCTGCTTGTATCGTGTTGCAGAAGAGGGGCCATTGCCGGCGTTATTTCACGAGGCCGCGCTGCACATCAACACCGTAGCGGCGACGGAACGTCAGCTTTTCACGGAACTCGCTGATTAGCTGCGCCGCACGAGCGCGTCGCAATGTTGTGTGCCCGGGGAAGCGCGAAGATGCGAAGCGAGAGCTGCGACTGACCTCAGATGTTCCCGGACGGTAATACCGCGCCGAATCTCGACCTCAGTTGAGGGCGATTGCAGCCTTAAAGCCGTCTTCGATCGCACCGTCCAGGTAGCCAACACCTCCGGCATCCCCGATCACGACAACCGGCGGCCCGGCTTCGCGCAGAATCTCGACAGTTTCGGAGTTCGCAATCAGTCCCGTCGCGATCACCACGCCATCGATCTCAATCTCCTGGGCAGGTTTGTCTTGCGACGTGGGCTCGAAACGAATCGTCTTGTCCTTAATCTCGAGGACTCGGGTTTCGGAGTACAAGGAAACGCCGGCCTCGCGAAGATCGTATAAGACACGCCATCGCCGTGGATGCGCCATCTCGAGGGCAAGTACCGCCCCTTCTTCGAAGACATGAACCTCGCGACCGCGTTCCGCCATAAACTCGGCAAGTTCGGCGCCGACGAGCCCACCCCCGATGACGGCGATTCGTTTGCCCATCGGCATGTAGGCCTTCGACGCTTGACGAAGCTTCGACGGGCTGTTCGTGACACCGGTAAGGCGCCCAGCGCGCACTGCGAGCCGCGCCGTGAGCGAGAGCTGTGCCTCCACCTCGGTTGAACCTTCGCCTGTCAACAGATCGCGCAGGGTGTCGCCGTCGAAAACATGATCGCGGTCTGCACCGGGAATCCTTGACTTTTCTCGGCGCGGCCCGACCGCTGCAAGCACCACGTCGGGAGCAAGTTCTTTGATGAACTTCGGGGTGACTTCGGTTTGCAATCGAATATCTACCGGAAGCTTCCCGATCCGCGTCTCGAGATAGTTGAGCAAGTTTTCGTTGGGCTCGTAGGGAAGGGCGGCAAAGCGAAGGGTCCCACCGAGGCTCGCACTCTTCTCGCACAAGATAACGTCGTGTCCCCGCATCGCCGCGATACTCGCCGCTTCGAGTCCAGAGGGGCCTCCCCCGACAACCAGCACGCGCTTGGCGTTTGTGGTCTTTGACCGCAATAGGTCCGCGTATTCGATCTCGTTTGCTGCAGCCGGATTCACGGCGCATCGCACTTTCCGATCAAAGAAGGGCTGCGCGACGCAGATGTAGCAATAGATGCAGGGTCGAATTTCGTTCTGGCGACCTTCAGCCAGTTTTTTGGGCAAGTCTGGATCGGCCAAGAGCTTGCGCCCCATCGAGATGATGTCGACTTTGCCTTCTCCAATGATGCGATTGCCTTCGTCGGGTTCGATGCGCCCGGCGGTGATCACCGGAACCGATACGTGCTCTTTGATCTTGGCAGCGAAGTCCACGAAACCCGCCATGTAATGCACGATCGGCGCCTTGGTAAACCCAGGGCCGAGCGGGTTTGCATACGCGCTGACGTGCACCGCGTCGACGCCTGCTTCTTCGAGAAGCTCCGCCCGGCGTGCTGCGTCTTCGAGGGTGATTCCGTCAGGCACGTCGAACTCAACCGCATCGATGCGCGCCCACAAAGGAAAGTCTGGCCCTACTTTCTCTCGGCATGCCCGGATCACGTTGCACAACAAGCGCGAGCGATTCCCAACGCTGCCGCCATATTCGTCCTCACGGAAGTTCCAAGCAGGCGAGTGAAACTCGGAAAAGATGTAGCCATGCGCGCCGTGAATTTCCACGGCGTCAATGCCCGCTCGTTTGGCGCGCAGGGCGGCATCGGCAAAGTCTTCGGCAAGTTGTTCCAGATCTAGCGGGGTCGCCTCATGGATGACAGGTTTTTTGCCGCCCGCGGCTTTCGCCATTAATTGGATTTCTTCGCGACTCAGGCTCAATGGTTCCGTCGATCTGGGTTGCGGCCGTGGTTGAGAGGGCATCAACAGCTCGCGACCCTGTTGCGTATCGAGACGTGCGACTTTGCCGTGGTGAGCGAGCTGAATTGCAATTTTCGAGTCGTGACGGTGAACGACTTCGGCGAGTGCAGTGAGCCCCGGCAAGAACAAGTCGCTGGAGACACCAATTTCATGCGCGGAATTCGCACCACGGGGATAACACGCCGCGGTATTTTCACTGATTAACAACGCCGCTCCGCCCCGTGCACGTTCTTCGTAGTAGCGCAGTGTGGGCTCGCGAATGATCCCATCGGCCTCGACGATTTCGACGCCCATCGGCGCCATCGCGATGCGATTACGAAGCTCGAGGTTGCCAATCTTGGTGGGCGACATCAGATGTTTGAGCACGGCGTCTCTCCTACTCCGGTTCGTTCGCGGCGGTCGAACTCGCGCGCGTTGTTTCCGTCCCGAATGTGTAGCGCGACTTGATCGCGAACGAACGACATGTCCCGCCCAAACGAGCTGTTAGACGGCAGCTGAATCTTCCGATCGCGTCTGACAGACCGATCGGTCCAATCTCGAGATCAAACCCATGAAATTCTTCTCGCGGACTCGGAACGTTCGCCCCTGGTCTCGCGCGAAGTGACGTGGGTCTGTTTCATACGTCTGCGTTTCCCTGTCCGCATCCCAAACTTTCAGCTCGTGTGTGCTCTGATCAACGGTAAGCTCCGACGCCATGACGGGACTTATTCGGACCAGCATCGAAAACGGCATCGGAACACTTGTCTTCGATCACGAAGCGAGACGCAACGCGATCACCGGCGAGATGTGGGACGCGATCCCTCCGGCCGTCGCTGAACTCGAAGCATCAGACGACGTGCGTGTTGTTGTCATGCGCGGTGCTGGCGAAGTGGCCTTCGTGTCGGGCGCCGATATTTCTGAGTTTGAACAGAGCCGCATCGGTGCGACCGCTGCCGAATACGACAAGCGCAATGCGCGTGCTTTTTCCGCGCTCTCTAGCATGACGAAGCCCCTGATCGCGTCGATCCATGGATTTTGTGTCGGCGGGGGTTGTGCGATCGCACTCATGGCAGACTTCCGTTACTGCGCCGACGACGGTGTCTTCGCGATACCGGCCGCAAAGCTTGGCCTGGGTTATCACGCGAGCGGTCTTGAAGCCTTAGTCAATGTCGTAGGCCAGGCCAAAGCCCGCGAGATGTTTTTTACAGCGCGCCGCTTCGACGCCGAGGGCGCACTTCAGGCGGGGTTGGTCAACCAAGTGATCGCCAAGCACGAACTTGACGCATACGTGCTTCAAGTTGCCAACGAAATCGCGTCCAACGCGCCGCTCACAATCGCGAGCGCAAAGCTTGTCCTTGGACAAATTCGCAACACGCACGACACACCGGGCGGCGAAGACATCAAGACTTCGATTCGCACATGTTACGAGAGTGACGACTACGTCGAAGGCGTCCGGGCGTTTCTCGAAAAGCGATCTGCAAAGTTTACCGGCCACTAGGGAGTCACCGCGCGACACACAACAGCACAAAGGCTTCGACGAACCGCTGGTGATGCATCGCGAAGGCACCGACATCGCATACCCGGCCCGTATTGCATGCGCGTCCGAGGGGTTTTTGGATACCCAGTGTGTAAGCACCGCTCGCGTTTGAGCGAAAGCCACGGGCAACGCTTGCAGCCACATTTCGATCTGTCATACGCTCTGGCAGGGCGCAGCGCAGACATGCAGACATCACCTGCTGCTGCGATGTATATCGACGCCGACCGCGGGGCTCCAAGGAGCGAATATGTACCGGGAACTCGACCGTTATCTCATCATTTCTTCAGACGGCCACGCGGGCTTGCCCGCCGCGCAGTATCGAGAATACGTAGACCCCGAATTCCGCGACGCCTTCGACGTCGCACTTCCGATTCAAATCGCTGCGACTGAAGCCGCCGCAAAGAGCTTTCTTGTAGACGACATCAACAAAAAATGGCGCGAAGGAAACGACTACGAACTGTCCGGCGCGTGGGACACCGATGCGCGGATCAAGGTCATGGACGCCGACGGCATTGCTGCCGAGGTTCTCTTTCCCGACGGTGTCACCGAAATGAATGCGCCGCCGTTTGGTGCTGGCTTTTCAATGGGCACTGAAGGGGTTACGAGTGAATTGCAGTGGGCCGGTTGCCGCGCGCACAACCGCTGGCTCGCAGAATTCGTGAGCGCAGCACCGGAGCGTCGCATCGGCCTCGCATGCATCCCGGTTCTTTGGGATATCGAGCTGGCAGTGGAAGGCGTGCGTTGGGCCAAAGACAACGGTCTGCGCGGCGTCGTATTGCCGCCAATGTGGGGACGCTTCGCCCCATACCACAACGCTTGTTACGACCCCTTTTGGGAAGCGTGCCAAGAGCTCAACATGCCGATCCACTTCCATTCCGGGCCGTCACCCATCAATGACTACTTTGGGCCGATGCCACCGCCCGAAGGCTACGTACCCAACCAAGGTGCCGTTGGGATCTACATCACCGAGGTCGCGATGTGGCTTACGCGCCCCTTGACCTTCATGCTTTGGGGCGGGGTTTTCGAGCGCTTCCCGAAACTCAAGGTTGCGTTGACCGAAGGGACGTCGATTTGGGTTCCTGAATATCTCGAGCTCCTCGAACAACGATATTCCGAAACCCACTATTCGATGAAGCTCGGCGACTACCGCAGCCACCTTTCGATGTCACCGGTCGACTACTTCAAGCGCAACGTCAAGATTGGGGCTTCTTGCATGCCGCGACGAGAAGCAGAACTACGTCACGGCACCGGAGTCCCGCAGATCATGTGGGGCAGCGATTACCCGCACCCGGAAGGCGCGTGGCCCTTCACCCGGGAACAAGTGCACGAGACATTCCAGGGGCTCCCGGAAGACGAAGTCGGCTTGATGCTCGGCGGCAATGCGGCTGAGTTTTATGACGTGGATGTCGAAAAGCTGGTTCCCCTCGTGGCGAAGATCGGTCCGGAAAAGGCAAGTCTGCGCCAGTCGTAGCCAAACAAAGTATCGAGAAACTGGAGCGCTATTGAGCTGATCGAACGACTCGCAACGAATTGTTTAAACGTGCGCAAACCAAACAAAAGGAAGCCAACGACTATGAGTGACACAAATCAGGAGACGGGCCCCCAAGGCAACCCTGGCGAAATTATCAATTGGCCGATGCTCAAGATCAAGTATCCGACGACGCCAGAAGCAATCGCCGCAGTTCTGCCGCCGGGCATCGAGCCGGGCGCAAACCCGACCGTCACGCTCACGGTTTACAACTTCCCGGTCAACAACGAACCCGAGTTCGGCGTCGTGACCGCAGTAGACGCCAGCTTCAACGGCAACGAAGGCCTCTACACGTTGGGCTACGGCATCGACCAGGAAGCCGCGATCTTCATCAGCCAGGAAACCAACGGACAACCGAAGTATCCCTGCGCGATCAAGTTCTTCCGCATGCTCGACAAGGTCGAAGCCAAGTGTGAGCACCAGGGCTACACGTTCCTTGAATTCAGCGGCAACGTGACCGAGACGCTCGAAAACCCCGACACGTACACCGAAGATGAATTCTGGATCAAGGTGTCGCGCAAAGTCGGCCTCGCGCCCGAGATGGGATACGACTTCCCGCCCCACGTCGTGCGCGTGCACAGCACCTACGGGACTGCGCACATGGAGAAGATTGAAGGGAACCTGACCCTCAACGAGAGTCCCTGGGATCCGATCAAGGAACGGCTTCCGATCACAGGCCCGGTCACCGCACATCTCTGGACCCCGATCTTCTTGGGACGTGAAATCACCCTCGACGGCAAACTCGATCCGCAGGAGTTCTGGTCCCACGTTGATGTCATTAGTGGATCACGCTGGCTTGGCCAGAACGGTGGCCCGAAGAAGGCCGCATAAGTCGACGACTCGACCCGTTGTTTGCTGACGGGAGCGAATTGAAATCAAGGTGCCGGCTCGTCGTGATCTCGCGACGGGCCGGTTCTTTGCCGTCCGGGTCTTGTTGTCAATCAGGGCCGAGCGACTCAAAGTCGTCGTTCGTCTCACGCGGGGTCTGTCCCGTTGCTGGAGGTCGCGTATTCTACGCCCCGACTCAATACGAGTCTCGATGGAACCGTTGGAGGTGCATTGGCTGAAAAGTTGGACGCGGTCGTCGTAGGCGCGGGGCCGAATGGTCTAGCGGCTGCGATCGAACTCGCGCGCTCGGGCTACAGCGTCAAGGTTGTTGAGGCCATGGGGGAGCCAGGCGGCGGAACCCACACCAAGGAGCTGACGCTTCCGGGCTTCTATCACGATCAATGTTCGGCCGTGCACCCGATGGGGATCTTGTCCCCTTTCTATCGCTCGCTTCCCCTAGAAGACTTCGGCCTCGAATGGCTCACCACCGAGGCCTCCGTTGCGCATCCCCTCGACGAAGGGTACGCAGTCATGCTGTATCAGTCGCTCGACCGTACTGCGGACCAGTTGACCCGCGCAGACGCCCGAGTCTGGCGTTCGATCTTTCGACCGTTCTTGAAAAACCCTCACGGCTTGATCGGCGACCTATTGGGTCCGTTGAATCGAATCCCGAAGCACCCAATCACAATGGCGCGTTTCGGCATGTTGTCACTTTGGCCGGCGCGCCGGCTGGCCATGCGCATGTTCGACAACGAGCGCGCCCGTGCGCTCTTTTCCGGTTGCGCCGGTCATTCCGTGTTGAGCCTCGACCACTGGATGACATCCGCCCTTGGCTTGATCTTTGCCCTGACCGCACACGTCGAAACGTGGCCCGTCGCAAAGGGCGGATCGGGGGCGATTGGCCAGGCGCTCAGCGACTACTTCGTGAGTCTCGGTGGCGAGATCCAGTGCGACGAACGGGTGGCATCGCTGAACCAGCTTCCTGATTCACGCGCAGTCTTATTCGATCTATCGCCAACTGTATTTGCCGACATCGCTCAAGACGCACTTCCAAAGGGCTACCTCAAGCGACTGCGTCGCTACCACTATGGTCCAGGGACGTACAAAATTGATTGGGCGTTGGATGGTGAAATCCCGTGGCGCGACCATCGGGTCACTACCGCTTCGACGGTCCACCTCGGCGGCACCTCAGCAGAGATCGCGCGCTCTGAAAAAGACGCCTGGGAAGGTCGCCACAACGATCGTCCCTACATGATCCTCTGCCAACAAAGTCACGCAGACCCAACGCGCGCACCGGTGGGCAAGCACACGGGCTACGCGTATTGCCATGTTCCGAGTGGAAGCGACCGAGACATGACCGACATCATCGAAGCCCAGGTCGATCGTTTTGCGCCAGGTTTTCGGGACCGCATCCTCGCGCGGCACGTGACAACCCCCGGTGACTTCGAACAGTTCAACCCCAACTACGTCGGTGGCGCAGTGACGGGTGGGGCCGCACACCTCCCCCAACTATTTACTCGACCCGTCGCCCGATTCGATCCGTATTCAACGCCGAATCGAAAGCTCTACATGTGCTCTGCGTCGACACCACCCGGAGGCGGGGTTCACGGACTCTGCGGTTACTACGCCGCACAATCCGCAATGCGACGACTCAAGGCCGGCAAAATTTAGCGATCGAGGCCGTTCGAAGAATCAGCTCTTGGTCTCGCCGGCGCCCGACGTCCGCGACGGGTCATCCCAACCGAAGCGCTCGAATAGCGCCGCGAGTTCGGTGCGAATCTCTCCCGCTTCGAGTCCAAATTCGTCGAGACTGTAGGTGTGACTCGTTTCGTGCTTACGGGCACGCTTGCCCTCGGCGAGGAGCACCTCCCGATACTCATCGGACAACACGAAGCCAAGTTGCTCATAGGTGCGTTCGATGGTTTCCGCCGGCATCGAAGTCAGGTCTCGATAGTCGATGATCGCTTGTGGCGTGTCGGGATGTCGGTCGAGAACTTCCAATGGATACTTGTACGTGTGGTAGGACTGCTTCGCGAGGAATCGCATGCTCTCTTGAATGTGATCGGGAGCCCAGTCGAGGGCGCGGTAGCCGAGCCCCATGAGCTTCAAGAGACTGGGAATCGTGTCGTTTGGGTCGCGTACCGGGACAACGATGCGCGCGTCGGGAAAGGCTTCGATCAGAGTCTCAACCCGCCCGGAGAACACTGGGTTCTTCGAGAGATGGATGCGATCCGATCCATTCAAGTAGAGCTGGCGACGGATGCAGTCCTTGTAGAAATTCATCAAGCGTTTGCGTTCTTTCGCAGGGCGCTTGTCCGTGTAGTAGAAGTCGATCTGCCCCATGTAGGGCAGCTTCGTCATCCAGAACCCTGACGCACATGAGTAGTAGAAGATGATGTCATCTTCTTCCGGCTTGGTGAGCCCCATGTTGTGCACGTCGCGGGTCGACGCGTAGCGCCGATCTTCCCAGGCCGTCACGCGCTTCTGTAATGCGCCGCCCAAAAAACTTGCGTCGAAGCGAGCGACCGCACGGATCACTTTCTTTTGCAGCAGCGAAGGAAAGTAGAGCTCATACAAGTTGAACGAGCTGAAGCGACCTTCGTCTTTGCTCATCAAACGGTGCACCAGCGTTGTGCCACTGCGTGCGTGGCCAACAACGAAGACCGGTGTTTTGATTTCGATCTTGTGTAGCCCGGGGAACAGAATCCCGTCGAGAAAGAAACAAATTGCGTGAAACGTCGAGATCAACGGCACGCTCGCGCAAAGAATCAGCAGGAAGTATCGCCGCGCCATGGGGTTGGGCTCATTCCATGCGAGCTTGACCATGCGGATGTACTGCGGGAAGTCGAAGTGAAAGATCATCGGGTTCGCCAGCTGCCAATTCAATCGATTCCTACCTCAGGGTCCCAGTCAAGCTGACGGGATAGAGGAGGGCGGTCTGCACGCAGGGCCGATTATGCGACGTCGCTGGCTGCGCTGCTGCCTGAGCGAGCTTGCAGACTTCATGACATCCCGTGGGAACCGGCAGCCGTCCGGCATTGAGACCTCGAAAGTCGAAATCGTACGAGGAGACGCGGCTTAGCGAGATGTTTTTCGTCGCCGTGCCGAGGCCCCCAGGGGCTATTGGCGAAGTTTTTTGTGCCTCGGACACCTCAATCCCACAAAAAAGCTTTACGTGGGAAGGTTTCCCACCGATAATAACTAAGTGGGAATAACTCCCACTTCCATGGTGAACAAAAATAAACCAGATAGAACAAGGAATCTGAAGACGCTGAAAGGGGAGTTCTGGATCACAGGTGACCCGGGCTCCAATGAGGCGATTCAGCAAAAAGAGGAACCTAGATATGAATCAGAAATCACTACGCACGTTGTTGGTACTCCTGGCTGCCGTCGGAATGCTCGCGAACCCCGCGGCCTTCGCGCAAGTAAATGCGGACAACGAAGACATCCGGCCCCCCGTAATCGACCGATCGGACGTCGTCCACATCTCGCAAGACGCGCTGCGAAACCATCTCGATGCCATCAACGTGGTGGACGTCGCACGAGAAATCGACACGCTGCCGGATGAGATCGAGCCCACCCCCCGAGACGCCGATGTGGCAGACACAGCACTCGTTTTCACCAACATGTCGCGCAGCACGTCGGCCGTAAGGTGTGTTGCGTTCAACAAGAACGGTCGGCCGATCGGGCGCACGCGCACCGTGGTTCCGCCGCTCGGGCTGCGGTATGTGCTGGCGTCGGACATGAGCAATGGAGTCGATTTCGTAGGACAGGTGCAGTGCGCACCTCGTGGCCGCATTGTCGGTTCGGTGGTCTTCATCGGTCCCGCAGTCACAGACCTGCCGGTGCACAACGGCAAACTCGGGAAGAGCCGCATTCGCTTCCCGCTGGTGGCCCACTACTAGGCTGCACGTGATGGCCGTCGCAGGACGGTCCCATATGGACGCGCGCCTTTCTACAGAGGATCGGTGCGATCCCGGAGGCCGAAGTTGTCAAATTGTCAGCTTCGGCCTCTGCACGTTTGGCGGACTGCACGTGACCATGCTCCCGAACATTCCGCGGGTGTATGTCGAGCAGCGCGATCCCGGGAACGGGTGCTGGGTCGAAGGGGATTGTCTGCACATTCCAATCGAACAAGCCCTCTGGATCGGCCTTTGTGGATAAGTCCAGGAGCTCGTCTTTGTTTCAGACCCGCATGACCGAAACTGTCCCCGTCCAAAACAATGAAGAACGGGATCAGCGGGATCAGAGAGGTCCTCAAGAGCCATGGCCAGCGAAAGGGTCGCAAGAACGGCACGGCGAACAATAGGATGATCTGCGCTGGCTTCTTGCACCCGGGTTCGTCATCTTGGACCGCCGATGTCGCCCAACGCTCCCCTCGCTGAATCCAATCGCGACCATCTCCTCGACAGTCTCGAGCAGACGCCGTTCGACGTGGTGATCATCGGCGGCGGCATTACCGGTGCCGGCGCTGCGCGTGAAGCCAGCCTGCGAGGCCTACGCGTAGCGGTCATTGAGGCCCATGATTTTGCTTCGGGAACGTCGAGCCGTTCTTCGAAACTGATTCACGGCGGACTTCGCTACCTCGCGATGGGTGACGTCAGCCTCGTTCGTGAAACCGCACTCGAACGCAAACGCCTCCATCAACTCGCTCCGCATCTTGCAGAGCCGCGATGGATGCTGGCTCCAGCCCGATCGCGCGCAGGCTTGATGAAATTCCGAACGGCGATCACGCTCTACGAAAACCTCGGGGCCGTCACGCAAGAAGATCGTCATCACAACTGGCAGGGCGAGGAGCTTCGCACGAACGAACCAAGCTTGAATCACGATGAGTATCCATACGCCTGTGCGTACCGAGAATACTTGACCGACGACGTGCGCCTCGTGCTCGCCAACCTGCGCGACGCGACCCGAGAGGGCGCAGTCGCAGCCAACCACCTCAAGGTGACGGAAATCATTCACGAGTCGGAGCGCGCGGCGGGGGTCGTCGCCCATTGCGCGCTGTCAGGCCGAAGCGTACGCATCAAGGCGAGTGCGGTGATCAATGCGGCGGGCCCTTGGATCGAAGGCCTGATGGCCCTTGATGAAGGCGCAAAACCGTCGCGGCTGCACCTTTCGAAGGGCATCCACATCGTCGTCGATCGCGAACGATTGCCGGTGCGCAATCTTGTCATCATGAGCACCGAAGACCGTCGGACGATCTTTGCAATCGCCCGTGGTGACTCGGTGTATGTCGGCACCACCGACACCACATACGCGGGCTCGGCAACAGTATGGCCGGACATCGAGCGACACGACGTCGAATACCTGTTGGCCCCGCTCCAGAACATGTTCAGCGTGCCGCGTCTCGGTCCAGAGGATGTCATCGCTGCCTGGTCGGGCCTACGGCCGCTAGTCGCTCAAGCAGGAAAGGAAGCGAAGCAGATTTCGCGTCGCGACGAGATCTGGGTCAGCCCGCAACGGCTTGTCACAATCGCCGGAGGCAAGCTCACGGGCTACCGACGCATGGCGGAGAACGTCATCGATCGGGTGGTTGAAGCGGCGCCGACACTTGCCAGCAAATGTCAGCCAGCCAACCAAGGCGTCGAAACCCCGCTCCCCGGTGGAGACTTTGCCGGGGATCTCAACACCCTTGCAAACGAAGTCAGCGCAACATCCGGCGCCGACAACGCCCACGTCCAACGACTGGTTCGCCTCTATGGTTGCGAAGCCCATGCGGTGGCGCAGTTCGGTTCCACCCCAGTCGTCGAAGGCGGTACCGTCGTCACCGGCGAGATCAGATGGGCGGTTGAGCAGGAAGCCGCCGCCACCCTCGAGGACGTACTTTATCGACGAACTCGCGCCGCGCTCTACGAAAGCCGCGAATGCGAAGCATTACTTGAGCCCGTTTCGCGCGAATTGCAGACGAGGCTCGGATGGACAGACGAACATCGCACCGGACAGGTCGCATTGGTGCGTGCAAGACTGCAGCACGACTTGGCTTTTAAGAGCGAAGCGGGCGCTTCCAGCTAGGGGACCACAAGGAGTAGGAAATGCAGGACATCGTTTCGGATTTACAGGCCGAGCTGGGTGCCCGGGTGATGTGCGAAAGCGCCGTGACCCATGCACACGCGCGTGATACTTGGTCGCTAGCTGAACTGCTTGACTATCAAGGCCAGCCCGCATGCTCCCCGATTGCTGTCGTTGAAGCAGGAAGCACTGCAGACGTTGCCGCCGCCATGCGGATCTGTCGAGCACACAAAACACCCGTGGTTGCCTACGGAGGTGGATCGGGTGTGTGTGGCGGAATTTTCGTTGGCGAAGGCACGGTGGTGGTGTCGACGCGCGGCTTGAGCGGCCTCATCTCTCTGGACAACGGCGATCTGACCGCAACGTTTGGCGCCGGAACCATGGGCGGCGATGCAGAGCGAATGATGCAGGAACATGGCCTTACGATTGGGCACTGGCCCCAATCGATCGAAGTTTCGACCGTCGGGGGCTGGGTCGCGACCCGCGCGAGCGGCCAATATTCGACCGGGTACGGAAACATCGAAGACATTGTCCTCGACCTTGAAGTCGTTCTTCCCGATGGTGAGATCTTGCGCACCCGGCGAACGCCCCGCGCTGCTGCCGGACCGGACCTCCGGCAACTATTTTTGGGAAGCGAAGGAACCCTGGGCATCGTTACCGAGGTCACGGTTTCGCTTCGTCCGCTCGCCGAACACCACGTTCGTCAGGCGTTTCACTTCGATGGCCTCGCAGCGGCACTCGCTCCCGTCCAGCAACTCATGCGAGAAGGCTGGCGGCCACCGGTCGTACGTCTGTACGACCCTCGCGAATCTCGACGACATTTCGACGAAGCCTGCCCGAAGGAAAGGGCAATGCTCATCCTGCTTCATGAAGGCCCCAAGACCGCTGCGACGGTCGAGGCCAGTGAGGTGGCGGCCCTTTGTGAAAAGGCTGGCGGCGTGCGCGCAGATTCTTCGGCGGTCGACGAATGGTTCGGCAAACGAAACGAAGTCCCGTCGTTTCGGAGCCTCGTCGAGGGTGGACTCGTTGTCGACACCATTGAAGTCGCGAGTACCTGGAAGCATCTAGTGAACATCTACGATGCTGTCACAAAGAGCCTGTCTGAGGTGCCGGGCATGCTATCCGCCACTGCACATACGAGTCACGCCTATCGCTCGGGGGCGAATCTTTACTTCACGTTCGTCGCGAAACCCGACACCCCCGAGAGCATGGTGGATGTCTACCGGGATTGCTGGGCTCGAGCGATGCGCGCAACCCTCGACCACCATGGTGGCATTGCGCATCATCACGGCATCGGGCGTGTCAGACGTGACTACTTGGCTTCCGAGATCGGAGACACGGGGATCGCAGTGCTCAGCCAGATCAAGCGAGCACTCGATCCCGACTGGCTGCTGAACCCAGGCAACCTGTTGCCCGAGCCAACGGACCGAAATTGACATGAGTGCCGAAGCAGCTGTTCTCGCCCTCGACTTGGGAACGACCTCGGTACGCGCACTCGTACTGAATCGAGCGGGCACCGTCCTCGGTCGGGCCAGTGCGCCGCTGTCGCATCGTTATCCGCAGCCGGGATGGCTCGAGCAGGATCCCGACGAATTCGTACGTCTGTCGATCGACGTGATGCGCACCGCGATCGACCTGTCCGGACAATCGCCTGAATCGATTTGTAGCCTGGGCATTGTGAGTCAGCGCAGCACGGCGATCGCGTGGGATGCTGAAACGGGTGAAGCCTTGGCGCCGGCGATCGGTTGGCAGGATCGTCGCAATCAGGAACGCGTCGACCAGCTCATCGCGCTCGGAATCCCGATCAACACCCTCGCATCCGCGACCAAATTCGAATGGTTGCTCTTGAATGATTCTCGTGTTCAAGCGGCTGCCACGCGCGGAACGTTGCGGTTCGGCACACCTGATGTTTGGCTCACCCATCGTTTGAGCAGGGGCAGTTGCTTCGTCACCGACCCGGGGCATGCCGCATGCACGGGGATGTACAACGCCGAAGAAGAAGGCTGGTGGTCGGTTGCACTACAGCTGTTCGGGATTGATGCCGCGTTTCTCCCGGAGATCGTTCCGACGAGTCACGTCGTCGGCGAGGTACAGGCTTCACTGCTCGGGGCATCAATTCCGATCGCAGCAAGGGCAGGCGACCAACAGGCCTCCACATTCGCGCAGGGCGTCAACCGTCCAGGAATGGCGAAGCTCACCCTCGGCACCTCGGCGATGCTCAATCTTCATGTTGAGGACGCCAAGGTGCTCCCACCCGAGGGTTACTATGCGCTTCCACTCTGGCGCCTTGGAGAGAAGGCGGATGTCGAAACCAAGGCGTGCCTTGAAGGAACGGTGATTACCGCCGGGTCGAGCATCGAGTGGCTCAGTGAGATCGGCCTACTCCCCGCGGCGACAGAGCTCGACTCCATTGTATCCAACGTTCCCGACAGCCAAGGCGTTGTCTTCGTTCCGGCTTTGCAAGGTTTGGGAAGCCCGTACCTCGACGTCTCGGCTCGCGCCTCGATTTTTGGTCTCACGCGGGGCTCGGAGCCCGCTCACATTGCACGCGCCGCCATCGACGGAGTGTCCCATCGATGTGTCGACTTGTGCGAGAGCCTACCGCTCGAAGACGAGCCGCTACGGGTGGACGGGGGCCTCGCACGCAGCACTGTCCTGATGCAGACGCTTTCCGATCTAGCCGGACGCCCGCTGCTCCGAGCGGCTGAATCAGAAACCACAGCACTTGGCGCAGCCTATTTCGCCGGCCTCGCAGTCGGCTACTGGAGCCATCCCGCCGAAGCGATTGCGACGGCACAAGCCCCGACCCCGTTCCATCCCAAGCTCGCCGATGAACGACGACGCAGCGCCCGAGCGCGCTGGCGCGACGCAATTTCGCGCACACGGAGCGAGCCGGAAGCGCCTTGAGGCTGAAGACTTCGAGGAATGGCCCTGGGAACGACCTTGTTTAACCCGTACTCGTCTTGGGCTCGAATGCCACAACGCAGCCCCCATTCTTCGCCTGGTAGAGCCCATGGTCCGCGTCAGTAAAGAGCTTCGTCGCGTCGCCTGCGTAGATGTTGACGCCGATCGAAGTCGCCCAGGGTGTCGGGTCCATCGAACCCGTCCAGTCAGCAACTCATGCCATGGCAAGACGGGAGGGGAGTTACGACACATCGAGCGAGCCTGCAGACTGTTCCGCGTAGCCCCCCAAACATTTCATCGACCCAACGTGAAAACTTTTGATGTCGGACAGCACGCAATCCGGGGATGTTTCCCGAAAGTGATGGGGGTTCGAGCCTTGCGGAATTACTGCGATGGTCGCGCAATTGCGAGATTCATTCGCGCCCGCGCCGCATCGCCTTATGTAACAACGGATGTCGAACGCAGCTCTGGACTTCCTCAGTTCAACTGTGCAGGCTGCTAAGGTCTGGCACCTAGCCGGAGCCCAAACGTTCATGCGAACCCATGCGGCCGCACACGAGGAGACTCACCCGATGACGACCAAACGAGAAGGGCACGGTTGGTGGCCGTACCTCGGCCCCTACCTAGCGTTTTTGCTGGCGGCGCAGCTCGGCAGCGTGTTTCCCGATTCGTGGGATCCAGCAATGCTAATCATAAAAGCCGCGCTTCCCGGCAGTTTGATCCTGTACTTCGCGATGCGTGGCGACTACCCCGAGCTCCGTGCCATGAAGTTTCGACCCGGGTGGGCTGTGCTCGACCTTCTGCTCGGTGTGGTTCTCGCAGTGCAGTGGGTAGGGCCGTATCTGCTGATCGAAGCACTTCCGCGACCCGATGCTAAAGATGGCTTCAACCCCCAGATGGCCGGCGAACAAATGGTGTTCACGATCTTGGCCATGCGGATGTTTGGCTACGCGATCGTCACACCCGTCTTCGAAGAACTCTTCATTCGAAGCTTCGTGATGCGTTACGCCGACTGCTACTTGCGTTCGGGCGATTTCCGCAACATCGACATCGCGCGCTACACCCTGCGCAGCTTCTGGTCGACGGTCGTGATCTTCACCATTTCGCACGCATTTTGGGAATGGTGGGTCGCCATACCGTGGGTGATCGCAACGAACCTCTGGTTCTATCTGCGCAAGGACATGAGCGCGCCGATCCTTGTGCACGCATCGACCAACGCAAGCATCCTGATCTACGTCACCGTGATGACGGACGGCATCCCTGGACATCCGCTCTGGGTCTTCGTCTAAGCGGCGAGCTCGGACTCAAATCAATGGCTACGCGGAACCGCGGTGTCCGCGTCGAATACGACTGCTGGTGTCAGTGAGTTCGAGCATCGCTACCCGGGCGTCTTCCAGTTTCTCTTCGCGACAGGCCCGCGCCACGGTGCTGGCGACCTCGGCCATTGGGAGATATCCCGTGGCTTGGGCGCGTTCGCCGAGTTGCGTCGCCAGTGTGCTCAAGTGCCCGAAGTCGCCTTCGAGTTCGGCGTCTTGCAACCGATCGACTTCCTCCGCAAGCGTGACGACAAAATGGTTGATGGTTTGAGTCTGAGCGGGGTCGTTTTCGGAAGTCGAAAAAATGGGCGACGGCTTGGGCTGCGACATGTGCGCGTTATCGGCACGACTGATCGCACGCTGTACCTCTGATCAACGCCGATAAAGCGCGTAGACCCCTTCGGGGATTTGGCCTATCGATGGCTCTGCGGGCGGCCCTGCCGATCCCTCTCGTTTCTGCCCCCTCGCAATCGGCTTTGAAAGTGCAGCCGCAAACGAATAGGTGTCGCCGCTGCGGGTGACAAATTCGAGCCGCACTTTGCGCGGGCTTGGCAAATCCTGAAGCAGACGTAGGCCGTCGGCCCCCGAACGCAGGATGTGGATGCCCAACTTTCCACCTCGAAAGTCGACGGGCTCTGTCGGGGCGGCATCCGACCCGACCGTCTGCATTACCAATTCGCCTCTGACGATGTCGAGGTCGAAGCCTCGCTTGCGCCGCAGTTCGAGTTTGAAATCTCGACGAGCCGTTTCACGAAGCTTGGTGACCGGATGCCGAACCACGAGCTCACCCGTGATATTGGGTGTGTCCCCACCAATCTCGGTGAAGCACCGGGTCGCGGTTTCGGCTTCGAGGTCGTTGAACCGGACGACGCTTTCGGGCGTCTTCATTTTTTCGTCCGGGGGGGCGATCAGAATCCGTCGCAGCCCGCGACGGGACGCTCCATCGATTTTGCAAACCAATGGCGTCGCATAGTTGCCCTGAATCCAGCCCAACACGAGGTGATTCAAACTGACGTCGCCCGCCGGTTGCGCTGCGGCCATCCCACCCAATACAAGTGATATCCCGAACACAGAGGCTCTGGTCCAGAGCGGATGCGGGCGGAGCGATCGATCAGGCGTTGACCAGCCCATAGAATCTGTCGGGACCTCCCTGCAGGTTTCNNNNAAAAAACTTTTGACATGAACACACGCATTGGACGACGCTCGCAGCATGAAGTGCTTTGTCTGCAACGTCGGAGTCGAGCTCGCATCGGATGCCCGAGTCGGGTTTCGGGACTGCTGCGATCACTGTGGCGCCGATCTTCATATTTGCAGAAATTGCCGCTTCTACGACCCCGCGGCTTACAACGAATGTCGGGAGTCCAGCGCGGAACGCGTCGCGGATTCGGAACGCAGCAACCGATGCGACTGGTTCGAAGCCAGTGAGCAGGGCGGTGCAGACGACAAGCGGACCTCTGCACTCGCGGACCTTGATGCGCTGTTCAAAAACTAGGTTGAGACACCCGCACAGCACTTGCTGGCGTACGCGGATCACAGTCGGAGTCGAGAATCGCGTTCCCACGCGATCCCCAATCCCATTGCTTTTCCCAGCGCCAAATCGCTTTCAAGTCGGGAGAAGGCGTCCCCGATAGGAGAAGGTATGGACCGACGTGGCAAAGACACCTGGACCGTTTTTAAAATTATGGGCGAGTTCGTTGAAGGCTTTGAAACCCTTCGCGAGTGCTGGCCCTCGGTTTCCGTATTTGGTGGCGCCCGAGTAAAGCGCGGCAACCGGTACTACCGCGACGCGATCTATATCGGGAATGCGCTATCCAAAGCGGGCTTCACTGTGATTACCGGCGGAGGTCCGGGCATCATGGAAGCCGCAAACGAAGGGGCCAAACGGGGCCCGAGCGATTCGGTCGGGCTGAACATCCGGCTTCCGTTCGAGCAAGATCCCAACCCGCACACGGATAAGCTCGTCAACTTCAATTACTTCTTCGCGCGTAAGGTGATGTTCGTAAAGTACGCGTGTGGTGTGGTCGGGATGCCGGGCGGCTTCGGCACGATGGACGAACTTTTCGAAGCCCTCACACTCATCCAAACCAAGAAGATCGAGCCGACACCGGTTGTGTTCTACGGGAGCGAGTACTGGGCCGGGCTCATCGACTGGATCAAGGACCGGATGATCGAAGATCGCATGATTTCTAAGCGCGATCTCAAACTCTTCCGCGTGACAGACGACCGGGACGAAGTCGTGAGCATCATGGTCAAGCACCTAAAGCATCTCAAGAAGAGCGGTGAATCCAACGGGCACAGTGACCGCGAAACGCCATAGGGCTTAGCGCGGAACCGACAGCAGGGACTAGGAGTCTGCGCGGCAGAGAAGGCGCACGCGCCCAAACGCGGATCCAATGCCGCTGCCTGCTTTGCGAAAGCTAGCTGTAGTCGCCCCCAAGTCGAGCAGCCGGACGTCGATTTCTTTCGTCAGGTTGAGGAGATACGCCGACGCAACCGCGACCTGGTGAAAAATGCAGGCTAGAGGCTCAGTCTGCGAAAGACCACGTCCGGGACCATGCGGATCACCAACATGATCCAGCGCCAGAAGAAGGGCGTGTAGACCACCGCGCGGTTCTTCGCGATGCCGCGGACGATGTCTTCGGCGACGGTTTCGGGCGACGCCACCAAGAACATCCCGGGTCGCCCCCAGGTGAGCTGGGTGTCCACGAACCCCGGTCGAACATCGACGACCGTGACCTGTGACTTCGCGAGTCGCACGCGCAGGCCGGCCAACACAGTCGAGAGAGCCGACTTCGAGGAGCCATACAAGTAGTTGCTCTGACGTCCACGATCCCCTGCAACCGACGTAATGGCTGCGATGAACCCGCTCTTCCGCGACTCGAAGTGATGCGCGGCAAGGTTGAGCAGGGACACACCGGACAGATAATTGACTTCGATCATGCGCCGCGCAAGTGCAAAGTCTGTCTCGGAAACATCTTGCTCGGGCATCTGGCCGTGACATAGGACGACGCCGTGTAGTGAGCCGCCAAAGTACTCTACACACGCATCAAAGAACTCCGTGTGCGAATCAAAGTCGAGCGCCTCGAAGGCCTTACAATCGGCCTTTGTGTTTGAACGAATTTGAATGTCGGTTGCGAGTTCATCGAGGGCTTGGGTGTCGCGTCCCGCAAGCAATAGCGGATGACCTTCCTTGGCGAGCTGGCGCGCAATCGCACGTCCCATGCCCGATGTCGCTCCAACGACGAGTACACCGCCCAAGCTCGTCATCGCGGTTCAACGATCCCGAGCCGTCGCGCCTGGGAAGAAGCGAAGCGCTGCTCTGGGTCAATCGAGGCTTTGATTTCGCGGAACCGGTTTAGATTCGGATACATCTGTGCGAAAACCTCGGAACTCATACAAGCGTCCTTCGCGAGATAAATACGTCCGCCTGCTTCGGCCACTATGGCGTCAATCTCCTGAAGTTCAGCGATCAGGTCCTGCCCGGTGAATGGCAGATCCAGGGCAAGCGTGAAGCCCTTCATCGGGAAAGACAACAGCCCCTGACTTGCCGGCCCGAAGGTCTTGAGCACCGCAAGGAAAGAGCCACGATTGGCTTCGGTGAGCTTCTCAAGAATTTGGATCAGTGCCGCGCGACTGCTTTCTGGGGGCAGGGCGATCTGGTACTGCACGACGCCACGGCGTCCATAAATGCGATTCCAATGTTGCACGCGATCGAGGACGTAAAAGTAGTTGTCGCAACCCACGACGCTTTCGGAGTTGGGATGGATGGCGTTGAAGAAGCGATTGAACAGCTTCATCGAAAACGGATTCAACGCGAAGTTCGGGAAGGTGAACGGCACAGTGGGCTTGAAGCCTTCCTCGAACTTGCACGGGGTGGCGCGCAACGCGGGAGGCAGCTCATCGACGCGAGCGTGGTTTGCACGCATCAGGACCGAGCGTCCGAGCGAACGTCCTTTGGCGAGGCAGTCAATCCACGCGACCGCGTAAGCGAACTCGTCGTCGGTTTCGAAGAACCGTTCGAGCGCGATGTCGAGGTTGGCGGCCCGCTCGTTCTGAACGTTCATGTAGGCCGTTTCGACGCGCTGCAGGCGCACGCGCGCATCGAGGAGGATGCCGGTGAGCCCCATTCCGCCAATCGTCGCCCAGAACACGTCCGTGTTTTGTTCCCGAGAACACTCCAGGATCGCCCCCGACGCCGTGAGCAAGCGAAAGTCGATGATAAACTCGCCCATCGACCCGTTGGCGTGGTGGTTCTTCCCGTGAACGTCGGAAGCGATTGCACCGCCGACCGAAATAAATTTGGTACCTGGGGTCACCGGAAAGAAGAACCCGCGCGGAACGAAGAGTTCGATGATCTCCGCCAAGCTCACCGCGGACTGACAATGCAGTACCCCGGTGTCGGGATCGAACCCAAGCATCCGGTCAAACTGTTGGCTCAATACAACGCCGCTGTCTCGATTGAGTGCTGCGTCGCCATAACTTCGACCCAGCCCTCTGGCGATCAAGTCACGTTCGGGAGCTCGCGAAACAATTTCCTGGAGATCGGCGAGTGCCTCGGGTCGGTATACCTCGCAGGATTCCACTGGATACTTCCCCCAGCCCGCAATCGACTGGGTACTCGCACGCTGGGAATACTGGTTGGCAGCGTCAACCAGAATGGCTCGAGAAAATTTGGGGACGGATTTCGACATCACAGGGCCGCCAGCGTACCGACGCCTACGATCAATGCGCCAGTCAACCAGCTCACCCGATCAGTCGCTGCGAACATCACCGGGTCGTCGAGCAAGATCTTGCGACGGGCGAGGAGCCACATCCGCGAGATCCAGTAGAGGAAGGGCGGCATGATGAGCCAGAGCAGATCCGGCCGAGAATAGAGTTTGCTCACGTCGTCGCTGCTGACGAACAGACAGAGCACGAGCACGGCCATGTAGCCGGCGGAAAGGCCCATATTTTCGACGAGGCCGATGTCGTTTATTTCATAGGCCCGGCGCGCATTGCTTTGTCCGCCCGCACCTTCTGTCGCGAGGAGTTCTGCATAACGTTTCAGCAGGGCAAGGCTCAGAAAGAAGAAGAGCGAAAACGCCAGCAACCAAGGCGATAGTCGGACGTCGGCCGCTACGGCTCCCGAAAGCACGCGATGCGTAAACAACCCCGCGAGCATCATCACGTCGATGAAGAGCTTTTCCTTGAGGTACAGGGAGTATGAAATCGTGAGCGCCGCGTAGATCGCGAGCATGCCGGTGGCGACCAGGGGCAAGGTCAGGAGTGACACGCCAAAGCCGCCCACCAACAACCCCGAGAGCATGGCAACCCCAGTGGGGATCGGCAGCGTTCCCGCCGCAAAGGGCCGTTTGCGTTTTCGGGCATGTCGGCGGTCGCTTTCAATGTCGAGCAAGTCATTCAACATGTAGGTCGCCGAAGCGATCGCGCAGAAGCAGCCGAATGCGATGGCGACCGACCTCAGCTTTTCAACATTGGTGAGTTCGTGGGCCAGAAAGATTGGGATCCAGAGCAGGGCGTTCTTGACCCACTGGTACGAACGCATGGCCTTGATGGCGGGGCCGATCCCCGGCCGGGGCACGTCGATTTCCTTCACCTCACAGGAAAGGTTCGCTGTGCCTGACAAGGCGCCTCGGCTCGGTTGCACCAGTGTCGCCACACCGGCTTCACTCCAGATCGGGAGGTCCGGTGTGTCGTTGCCCAGGTATTCAAATGCTGCGCCGCGGCTGTCCTCGCGGATGGCTTCAAGCTTGGTGGCACCCGAAAGATTCGTTCTGTCATCGCTCGCGAGCACCGCGTCGAACAGCCCCAGGTGTTCCGCGATGGGGTCCGCGATGCTCTGGTGGCTCGCCGTCGCCAAGACCAACCGGCGTCCCTGCTGCTTTGCCGTTTTCAAATAGTCGAGCACTTCGCTTCGGTAGGGGAGCAGACTCGCGTCGAAGGTCACACGGCTTGCGATCTCCGCTTTGAAGCCGGCTTTCCCACGACCGAGCCAGACCGGGAGCATCAATGCGTCGAGCGGGTCCCGACAAAGCATGAACCACATGGTTTCCCACAGCATGTCGGTGCTGAGCAGAGTGCCGTCGAGGTCGACGTAGACCGGAGACGAAGAGGGCTGCAATGCGGGTTCAGACTCGAGAGATATGCGTTGAGTAGTCACGGGGTCATCAACTTCACGGCGATTATGGAGGCGCTTCATTATACCCAGTTAAAGCGTCAGTTTGGTGCATTCACATGCGGTACAAGTGGCATTCGGCCCACAGCATCGGCGACTTAACGCCATACGAACGCAGCTTTCAATAACGAGCCGGAAACTCGCCATTCTGACGACCCAACATTCGTCTTGGTTCGCTCGTCATCAAAGAGAACGTCAGTCAAGAACGCATTCGATTCACGTTACGCACGCACCGGATCTAGGTATCCTGCAGCCCGAATCTCCCCAACCTCAAGGCCTAGGAGCACGACCGAGATGAGCCGCATCAGCATCGTGGTTCCGTGTTACAACGAAGCCAAGCGCTTTGACGAAAGCGCTTTCGCTCGCGCACTAGGAGAAGTACCCAGCCTCGACTTCATCTTCGTCGACGACGGAAGTGGCGACGAAACTCTGGCGATACTGCGGGCGTTCGAACTTGAGCATAAGGGCAGGGTGCGCGTCATCAACTTGCCTCTCAATCTCGGCAAGTCGCACGCGGTGCGCGCGGGGATTCTCGAAGCATTTTCCGGTGAGGCAGCGTACTGCGGCTACTGGGACGCTGACCTCGCGACGCCGCTCGACGAGCTTCCCCGCTTCATCGAAGTTTTTGAGGCCAAGCCCGAACTCGACCTCGTAATCGGTTCGCGCGTAAAGCTTCTCGGACGCTCGATTGAGCGCGATCCCTGGCGCCACTATTTTGGACGCATCGCCGCCACCGTGGCCTCCTTGGTCCTCCAACTCCCGGTCTACGACACCCAATGTGGCGCCAAGGTGTTTCGCAATTCGACGACCACGAAGGATCTGTTCCGAGAACCGCTCACCAGTGGTTGGGTGTTCGATGTCGAAGTGATCGCGCGTTTAATTCGACAGCGACGAGACGCGGCGATGTCTTCTGCGGAGTTCTCGATCTACGAACTCCCGCTACGACAGTGGCACGACGTCGCGGGGTCCAAGATCATGATCTTCGACTACGCCCGGGCATTCGTGCAGGTCTTGCGAGTTTGGAGTCGGCACCTCCGCTCCTAACGCCGAGGGGCTAGACACTTTCATGAGAAGGCCCTGGGCCACCGCAGCGACAAAGCGAGCCCAAGATTGCCCCCCCAGAAATAAAGACGGCACGACCAATTCCCCCGGTCGACGGTCGAATGCGGTCAACGTTGCTTAGGGGGTGTCGCCGGGTCTACCGATTTAATCGGTCGACTGGGAGTCCATTTCAAAGCGAAAAAACGTATTCCCAATTCGAATTTCGTCGTTCGGCTGAAGGAACGCGGAGCGTTCGCGTTTGCCGTTGACCTTGGTGCCATTCGTCGTCTGCAGATCTTCGATGGTGTATTCGCTTTCGCCGTCAACGAAGCTAATGATCGAGTGTTCCCGGCTGATCCCGTTGTCGAGCAACGTGATGTCGGTCGTAGGATTGCGGCCGATGATCGTTTCTTCTGCGGTCAGCGGATACACCATGCCTTCGAAGTCACCGTTCAGGACGACAAGTCGCGCGCAGGAGTCGGTATCATTACTGTCAGACATCTGTGAACCTTTCGAGACCGGCTCAAACCAGCACCGGAGACGCGATTGGTATCGGCAATGCTTTCCACAGACTTGAGAACGGTGAGTGTGTCCTCACTGGGCTCGAAACGGCGGTGGGACTAGAGCCGCCGGTTTTGCAGGCAGGGAATTGTATTCCTTACCCGCTCAAGGCGCCCCATATCGCAGTCCGCGACGATCACGCCCGGCTCGTCGCCGGCCTGGGCCAAGACCAAGCCCCAAGGGTCGACGATCATCGAACGGCCGTAGCTTGAACGATCGGCGCTGTGCTGCCCGCACTGCGCTGGAGCGATCACGAAAACCTGGTTCTCGATGGCCCGGGCTCGCAGCAACACTTCCCAGTGATCGCGCCCGGTGGCCGGTGCGAAGGCCGATGGCACCGAAACGAAGTGGGCGCCCTGGGAAGCGAGTTCTCGAAAGAGTTCGGGGAAGCGCAGGTCGTAACAGATCGACATGCCAAGGATGCCGAAGTCGGTCTTTGCGCTGACCACTTGGTCGCCGGGTGCGATCGCGTCCGACTCCCGGAAACTTCCGCCATCGCTGCCGAGATCGACATCGAAAAGATGCATTTTGCGGTACTGGGCGACAACGTCGCCGCTCGGCGAAACCAGTACGCTGCAGTTATATACACGCGAGCTGTCTGGAATCGCCTCGGGAAAAGATCCACCGAGAATCCATACCGAGCGGTCGCGGGCCAAGCTACGAAGCGCTCCGNNNGCAAGCCTTCGCGTCTCAGGAAGCCGTAATTCTCAGGCAGCGCGATGAATGCAGCGCCCTGGTCGGCAGCGCGGTTCACCAACTCGATCGTCTGCTTCAGATTGTCGGTGACGTCGTCCGTCGAGCTGAGCTGTACGACGGCGACTCGGACGCTCGACACTTCGTCAGCCAGCCATCATGTGCATTCGCGCAAGCCGCGTCGCATGCGCTACCGCGCCGAAAGCCGCCTCAAAGCTCAAGTACGGAACTCGCCCGGGTCGACACCTGTACGGCGAATGACGTCGTAGAAGTCCTTGCGGTCCTTCTTGGCCAAGCGCGCGGCGCGACTGATATTGCCGCTGCAACGCCGCAGTAGCCCTTCGACGTACCGGGTCTCAAAGGCCCGCTTCGCGTCCTTGAAAGAGGGCACCTCGTCCCCGTCAGTTGAGAGCATCAGAGATTCAGCCGAGATCACGCCCGCGTTGCCGATACGAACAGACTGGCGAATGCGCTCCCGGAGCTCGCGAACGTTCCCCGTCCAGGTCTCTTCGACCAACCAATTCCGGGCGTCCTGGGTGAATCCGATGGGGCGAATGCTTTCTTGTTCCGAAACTTCGGCAAGGAAGTGGGCCGCCAGTGGCAGCACGTCCTCGCGCCGATCAGCGAGGCCTTGGAGCGTGACGGTTTGGACTGGGACATCGCCGAGGAGTTTGTCTGGAGATTGCAACTCGGCTTCGCCATTCGCGGTTGCGAGGATTCGGGCCTCGACGCGCACAGCGTCAGTTTGCCCCGGTCGGCGAAACGAACCCGACTGCAACGCCTGAACAAAGGCCGTGCGGACAGGCGGGCTCAGTTTGTCGAGTCCGTCGATCAGCAGCGTGCCGCGACCGGCCGCCGCGAGATAACCCGCCGTATTTTCACTCAGCGTTTGTGAACCGTCGGCTGTGCCGAACAGCTCTTGCTCGTGTAGGCCTTCGGGAGTGCTCGCAACCGGGAAAACCATCAGAGGCTGTCCAACTCGACGACTCCATGCGTGAATGGCGCGCCCGAAATGCTTGCGGCCGCTGCCGCTGGGCCCCACGATCAAGACTGCCGCATCGCCGCGCGCGTGGGCGGTCGCTTGGTCGAGTGATCGCTGACTCGCTTCGCTCGCCGCGACAATGCGATCGCTTTGACGCCGGCCGCTATTGCGGTCACTGCCGGGATCGGCACTGCTTCCGATTCCGGGAGAACTTGTTTGCACACTCCCTCCCCCCGCACTGGCACTGGGTGCAGCGGTTGGAGTCGTGAGTGAATACGGTGTCGTTCGTTGTTCC
>LWDU01039460.1_pt1 | contig 194079 bp, 180 predicted proteins | sample 727161 | NCBI WGS metagenome assembly LWDU01 (sample SAMN04566230, study PRJNA314399) | hydrothermal vent metagenome | isolation source: deep sea hydrothermal plume seawater | place: Mexico: Gulf of California, Guaymas Basin | collected 2004-07-11 | reverse complement strand
TCTTTGCTTTCGGCAATGGCGGCAGCGCCCTGACAGCGTCTCATCACATTCACGAGTGGAACAAGATGGCGTATCTGTCGACGGGGAAACCTTTTCGTGGCCACTGTCTTTCGGACAGCATTGGGCTCATCACGGCTTACAGCAACGATATGTCCTACGCCGATGTCTACAGCGAACAGCTGAAGAACATGCTCGATCCCGGCGACCTGGTGATCGCACTCAGTGGGAGTGGGAATTCCGAGAATGTCGTTCGTGCCATCGAGTTCGCGAATGAGGCGGAGGCCATCACCCTTGCGGTTTGTGGTTTTGACGGCGGCCGACTGAAGAAGGTCGCGCAGCATTCAGTCTGGGTACCCGTTGATGACATGCAGATCTGTGAAGACGTGCATTTCATTTTTGGACACATGGTCATGAAGGCGCTCGTCATGCAGGCACCGGGCGAGGGGCTCGCGGAAGCCTGATCTTCATCGAGCGCATCCTTAACACGCGTAGAAGGACCGGTACCAATCGACGAATTTGGCCATTCCGTCTTCGAGCGAGACCTTCGGTCGATATCCGGTCGCTGCGACCAGCGCCGACACATTTGCATAAGTCGCTTTCACGTCTCCCGGTTGTAGGGGAAGCATGTTCTTAACGGCCTTCTTGCCCGTGCATTCCTCGATGACTTCGATATAACGCAGCAATTCGACGGGTTGTTCACAACCGATGTTGAAGACTCGCCAGGGGGCATTGCTACGCGAGGCATCAGGCGTGGCGGGGTCATAAGCGGGATCGGCTTCGGCGGGACGATCGCTTGTCCGAATGACCCCTTCGACGATGTCGTCGATGTAGGTGAAATCGCGTTGGTGATCGCCGTGATTGAAGACGTCGATCGTTTCGCCCGCGAGAATCTTCTTCACGAAAATGAAGGGCGACATATCCGGGCGACCCCATGGCCCGTACACAGTAAAGAACCGGAGTGCCGTCGTCGGCAGGGCGTAGAGATGGGAATAGGAATGTGCCATCAGCTCGTTGGACTTTTTTGTCGCGGCGTAGAAACTGACGGGGTGATCGACGGCATCCCGCTCTGAGAACGGTGTCTTCGTATTGCCGCCGTACACCGAGCTACTCGACGCGTAGGTCAGATGTTCGACGCCATGAAGTCGCGACCCCTCGAGGATGTTGAGAAAGGCTGAGAGGTTGGCGTGGCCGTAGGCCTGTGGATTTTCGATCGAGTAGCGAACTCCGGCCTGGGCGGCGAGATGGATGACCCTTTCCGGTCGCTCTGTCGCGAAGAACTCCGATGTTCGATTCGAGTCTCCGAGGTCGAACTCGAAGTGTCGGTAGCCAGAGGATTCGGAAAATCGCTCCAGCCGCGCCTGCTTGAGTGACACGTCGTAGTAGTCGCTCATGCTGTCGACGCCGATGACCTCGTCGCCGCGATGGGTCAGTGCTTCTGCGACGGCGGAGCCGATGAAGCCGGCGGTCCCGGTGACAAGAATCTTCACTATTACTCCCGTCGCAATGCACTTTGCGGGTCCGGAATCCCTCCGCAACCGGGTGCGTCCTGCATTCTCCGGCAGATCGTGGGGCTGCGCCACGGCAATGACGGTCGAATGCCTAGTGAAGGCGAAGTGAGGGCCGCGTGCACATTACAGAGTGCGAGTTGCGGGAACAGGTTTGATAGACGACATTTCTGCGCCTGAGAATTCGAGTGGAGCGCAGCGGACGAACATGGCAAGCACTAATCCGGCCGGCCCAGACGGTTATCGACTTCGGCGAGTCGCAGTCACAGGGGGCGCCGGCTTTCTCGGATCTCATCTCTGCGACCGCCTGCTCGAAGCGGGCCACGAGGTTCTCTGTGTCGACAATTTCTACACCGGGTCGAAGCGAAATATCGCGCACATGATGGATAACCCGATGTTCGAGCTGGTGCGCCATGACGTGACCTTCCCGCTCTTTCTCGAAGTGGACCGGATCTTCAACCTGGCCTGTCCTGCCTCACCGCCGCACTATCAACGAAATCCGATTCAAACCACCAAGACCAGCGTGCATGGCGCCATCAACATGCTGGGATTGGCGAAGCGCTTGAATGCTCGAATCCTTCAGGCCTCGACGAGTGAGGTCTACGGTGATCCGGAGGTCCATCCCCAGACAGAAGATTATTGGGGGCATGTCAATCCGATCGGATTGCGCTCCTGTTACGACGAGGGGAAGCGCTGCGCGGAGACCCTTTTCTTTGACTACCACCGCGAGGTTGGTCTCGAAATCAAGGTTGCAAGAATTTTCAATACCTACGGTCCCAGGATGGATCCCGGCGACGGGCGTGTCGTCTCGAATTTCATCGTGCAGGCACTCGAAGGATCACCGCTGACCATCTATGGCGACGGAAGCCAGACCCGCTCTTTCTGTTATGTCGACGATCTGGTCCGAGGGCTTATGGCTCTGATGGACAGTGATGCTGAGATCACGGGTCCGATCAACCTGGGCAATCCAGGTGAGTTTACGATGAAGGAGCTGGCCACTCTGATTCTGGAGTTGACGGGTTCGAAGTCCGAGATCATCCATCAGGAACTTCCTGCGGACGATCCAGTCAGGCGCTGTCCCGATATCGGTCGCGCCCAGAAACATCTCGATTGGACGCCGACGGTGGTCCTGCGTGACGGCCTGGCCAGGACGATCTCCTCTTTCGATGAGCGGGTCCGAGCAAACGCGAACCGCCAATAGCCGCTTAGATCCGAATCGTCCGCCATGCCCCCGATTGGAAGCGGTAGGCGAGGAAGCCGGCGAGCACCAGAATAGAGAGAAGCCCGCCGATCCAGGCCCCCGTGAGTCCCCATCCCACTGGGACGGCGAAGAGATAGGCCAGGGGCAGAAAGACGAACCACGAAATCAGGCAACGCACGACGAAGGGCCAGCGCGTATCGCCGGCGCCACGAAGGGCACCGTCCGAAACGATCGCGATCGCATCAAAGAATTGATAGAACGCGCCCACGATGAGCAGCGGCGCCCCGTACCTGAGAACATTCGGGTCACTCGAGAAGATGCCTAATAGTGTTTCGGGAATGAGGATGAAGAGCGCGGCGATAAGAGCCGCGAGAATGCCACCCAGGATCATCGATGAACGCAAGCTCTTCGCGACGAATTCCAGCCGATTTGCTCCGATATAACGACCGACGAGGGTCGTGGTCGCGATCGAAATGCCGACGGCCTGCATGAAGGAAAGGCTGAGCAGCTGGACGAAGGCATGGCTGGCCGCCATCGGCGCCTCACCCATTCGCGCCACCAGACTCGTGAAGACGGCGAAGGAGAGCATCTCAATCGTCCACTGCCCTCCGATTGGAACGCCCGTATGCCAGAGCCGCTTGATCTCTTGAAGATTGGGGGCGCGGTATTTTGTGTTGAACCTCGCCTTGATCGATGGCCGTAGGAACACGTAGGCGACCACGCCGAAGTAGATCCACTCGGAGATTGAGGTGGCGAGCCCGGCTCCGGCAACGCCCATCTTTGGCATGCCGAACCAGCCGTAGACCAATCCGAAATCCAGAAAGAGATTCGCGACGTTGGCCACGAGGGTCGCGAGTAGGGGCGTGCGGGTATCGCCGATTCCGCGAAAGAATCCAGAGAGCGAGGACGCCGCCGTGATGCCGGCCATGCCGAAGGCACGGCTGCGCATGTAGTCCGTCGCGAGGGGGGCGATCGATTCCGTCGGACCAATAAATTCGATCATGGTTCCGGCAAAAAAGAAGACGCCACAGCCCGTTAGGGCGGCAAGTGGAACCACCGAGGCTAATCCCTGCCAGGTCCAAGTCCCGCAGGCTTCCGGCCGGCCTGCGCCGTGATGCTGAGCGACGAAGGTTTGGACCCCCGTTGACGTGCCTATAAAGAAGCATGTGAGTGTCCAGACCCACATTCCGCCAAGGCCGACGGCGCCGAGCTCGGCCGCTCCGAGTCGCCCAACAATCGCGGAGTCGACGACCCCCATCGCCGTCATGAATACCTGTGTGAGGACGAGCGGTCCGGCGAGGGACGCAACTTCGCGTATGCCGCCCCGTGGATCCCGGGAGTCGGTGGTCATTGCGCCGGGACTCGTCGGCGTGGTCCCGTTATTTTGTTCGATCGTCATCGTTAACCTCGTGTCGCCCGCTCGTGCGGGACGATGCTCGCTCGGTTCTCGTGGATGAGAGAACAAGGAGAGCTTGAAAGACCGAGGGCCACAGTCGCTTTCGCGTCTGTGGCCCTCGGTCTCAACATTTCCTTCGATTGTCCGCGACTGGTGTTCTTGGTTGGTACGGGTGGTTCTAGTCGCTTGAATCGTCGAGGCTGAGAGAAACTTGTTTCGGAATCATGGGCAGACGCGGATTCATTCTATATTCCCAATCGGCACTTGCGGTGCTAGCCGCTTCAGGCGTAGTGCCGTTACCCGTTACCCGTTTCAGGGTCTTGGGGATGCGGAAATATGATCCACCATCTTTTCGGCTCCTCGCGGAGCTTGGTACCATGAGTTCTCTGGAAGAGCAATCCTCTAAGATGAAACGATCGAACAAGGAACGGCACGTGGATCGACACAAGTCTGTGATGACACGGATCCGAGGGGCAGGACTTTCGTCGATGCTCTGCGTGATGTTGTGTGTGAGCGTTTTGCAAGTGGGATGTGAGTCGACGCCTATGCGGGCTCTTCGTGGTGCTCGACATTATGCAGCGGGAAGTGATGCGCTTGAGCGGAATCAGTCGGATCGGGCGATCCTGGAGCTGGAACGAGCGGCCGCGCTCATTCCCCATGCATCCGAGATCCAGAATCATCTTGGCCTAGCGTATTGGTCCGGGGGGCGCCGAGAGCCTGCCCGGGTGGCTTTCAAAAGAGCGCTCGAGCTGGATTGTGAGAACCAAGCAGCCGAGGCCAATCTTGTAAGCTTGTTGCGATCCGGCGATGATAGGTCCAATAAGCCCGCGGTCGTTGTGACCTCGGACGGATCCCCCGGCCTGGCTGGCTCTGGGGTCGTAGTCGAGGCGGCTGTGGCCAGAGAAGGAGACAACGATGGCGGGCGATGATCGAAAGCTCAGCTATAGCGAGCGGGATCGACTACGTCGGGAGGGCGGACGCGAGGGCGGTGGATCTGGGCAGAGGCCGAAGAGCCATCGGGCGCGGGTCGAAGATGAGAAGCGGTCGCATGATGCGCTGCAGGTCGCTGACTCCCTGTTTACGGATGCGAAGGGTGGACAGGCGGGCAAGACATTGGCGAATGCCGTTCTCGCCGCGCATGGAACAGCGGAGCTGGCCGGGGAGTGTCGAGCCTATCTCGAACAGATCGGCCCCCCGTCTGAACTCGAATTGATTTCGATCTTTCTCGACGCGGGCGAGAAAGATCTCACGGTCTGTGGCCTCGATGCGCTCCTGCGCCGGAAGAACGCCGGTGATCTGGAACTCGAGGGTGGGCTCAAGCCGCAGATTCGCATCCTCTCGGAGGACTTCGATGACGATCTCGCCTCCCGGGCAGAAGAGATCCTCGAATAGAGCGGGTGGGATTCGAACTCCGAGGGAGAATCTGGATTCCGGGAGTGATAACGTTGCACCATGTCGCATGAAGTCGAGACCAAGGCGCTGGGCGCTTACCTGGAGCAGAACCAGCTCAAACATACGAAGCAGCGAGAATTGATTCTTGCCGCATTTCTCGAAGCCAAACGTCATATCACCAGTGAAGATCTTTATCAGGCCGTCCGGGAAGAACATCCCAACATCGGATACACGACGGTCTACCGAACCATGAAGCTGCTGGTCGAGGCGGGGCTCGCGACGGAACGACATTTCGATGACGGCATCACGCGTTACGAAATAGAACAGGAACATCACGATCATCTCGTTTGCCTGAAATGCGGGGGTATTCAGGAATTCGAATGTGAGTTGATCGAGGACACCCAAAACGAAATCGCCAAGCGCCACAATTTTCAGGTGCTGCGTCATCGCCATGAGCTCTATGGCCATTGCCTGGAATGCCGCGAGGATTAGGCGCCGGCCCCACGACTCGTCGCGCACTACTTAGAATAGACGGGAAGCTCTGAGGCGTCGTGTTCCGCGAGGAGCCGCGCATCGCGGTCTCGTTCCGAGAGCAGTGGATCCTTCGTTGGCCAGGCGATGCCAATCGCTGGATCGTCCCATCGAATCATGATGTCACCGGTTGGATCGTAGACGTCCGTACACTTGTATAGGAATTCGACGGTCTCGCTGACGACGAAGAATCCGTGGGCATAGCCTTCCGGGATCCAGAGCTGGCGAAAGTTGTCCGCGGACAAGTGGACACCGGCATGTTGGCCAAAGGTGGGCGAGCCCTGCCGAATGTCGACGGCTACATCGAAGATCTCGCCAAGCGTCACCCGAACCAGCTTGCCCTGGGGCTTATGCAGCTGAGCATGGAGTCCGCGCAGCGTCCCACGTCGTGAGCGACTGTGATTGTCCTGCACGAATTGCGCATCGAGACCTGCTGCCGCGTATTTCTTAGCGTGCCAGGTTTCAAGGAAGAAGCCGCGGTCGTCACTATGGACGTCGGGTTCGATGAGCAAAACTTCAGGAAGTGCGGTTTGAGTGATCTTCAAGGCAAGAATCTCCTCATGGGAGCATGCCATGGTTGAACGGGATCGCTATCTGCTGATCGGGTGAAGCTGCGTTGGAGCGTCGGGGCGAAGGCGTACCGGGGACTTTGCCCGCGCAGACTTGCTGGTCTTAGCTACAGAGCTGCTCGACCGGCGTATCACTAAAGTTGGCAGAGAGTTGGACGCGTCCGGAGTTCACCATGTACACGACCGTCGCCAGCACCTCTTGTTCGGATTCGCTGAACTCGCTGACCGCCTCGACCAATTCGAGCAGAGTCACCGGTGGAGGTTCCTCGCCTGAGCCCATCGGGATTTCGTGAACCGCTGGTCGGTGTTCAAGGGAAACTGCGATGCTCGGCTGGCCCATTTTCGAATTCCTTCGCGCTCATCTGATGTCCCACGATCTAGCGTGGATCACGGATCGATTGGCATCTCTTTACTCATCGGTCGCCAGCGATGCTTCATCAGACTTCATTTCGAAGTTCCGAGGAATGGGTCTCTCCGGTTTTCAGACGACACGAGAGTCAAGTACTGCATTCTCCGTGCCCAATTCGAAAAGCGTGCGGGTCGCTGGCAGCTGATTCGAGTTGCGTCGGAATCTGTGGTTTAGGTCACGCTGGGTGCGTTTCAGGCTGGATCGAGTCTGCGGCCGCCCGCGTGGCCCCCCGGCCAAGTGACGATTTTCAGACACCAGGCGTTCGAAATTCGTCACCTTCGACAATTGGCGGCGGGCCACGGATTCGCGGTCCTAGCCTTCTAAACGCAGCTGCAGTGCCTCGGCGATCGCGTCGCGGTCCGTTGTCTCTCGCTGCCCGAGATCGGCGATAGTTCGTGCGACACGCAGAATTCGCCGGGCAGCGCGTGCGGACAATCGAAGCCCGGTGACCGCTCGTCCGAGAAGTCCCAGCGCCTCGACATCCGCTCGAACCAACTCATCGAGTTGGGCGTCGGGAATGGCGGCGTTCGTACCAACGCCCCGGCGCCTCTGAATCTCTCGCGCCCGTGCGACAAGGTCTCGAACACTTGCGCTCGTTGGCCCGCGGCTGGGTTGGTTCAGCGTCTCCCAGGGCACCTCTCCGACCCAGACGCCGAGGTCGACCCGGTCGAGCAGCGGTCCTGAGAGCTTGCGTCGGTAGCGGGCCAGGGTCGCGTCGTCACAGCGGCAATCGTGGCCCGTGGACCCGTAGAAGCCGCAGGGGCAGGGATTGGAAGCTGCGATGAGTTGGAAGCGCGCAGGGAGCTCGCAGGAGATATTCGCGCGGGCGATTCGGACGACCCCCTGTTCCATCACCTCACGTAGGGACTCGAGGCAGCGCCGGTCGAATTCCGGGAGTTCGTCGAGGAAGAGCACTCCATGATGGGCGAGCGAGACCTCTCCAGGGCGAATCGGATTGCCCCCGCCCAGTAGTCCGGCGGCGCTCGCGCTGTGGTGAGGGGAGCGAAAGGGCGGGGCGTCGGAGATGTATTCGTCCGGCGAGATGGCGCCCGATGCATCGAGGACACAGAAGGCTTCGAGCCTTTGGTTGCCGAGAAGCGGTGGCAATAGGCCGGGAAGCCGTCGTGCAAGCAGTGTCTTCCCGGTCCCCGGCGGTCCGGTCATGATGAGTCCGTGTCCTCCGGCTGCCGCGATTTCCAGAGCTCGTTTGGCGAGGTCCTGCCCACGAATGTCAGACAGACAGAGTCGGGGTCCTTTCGATTCAATCTCGGCTGTTGGTGTTTCTTGTGCCGCGCTGAGTCGTTCCGTGTCCATGAGATGTCCGACGACCTCGCCGAGGTCACGCGCGCCGAGTACGTGAATGCCCGGTGCATGACACGCTCGAGCAGCGCTGGCCGTCGGCACGATGACTTCCTTCGCTCCTCGATCTCGCAGAGCAAGCACCGCAGCCAGGGTCCCGCGGGTTCCGCGCAGTCGGCCGTCGAGGGCGAGTTCGCCGATCAGGCCGCGACCGGTGAGTTGATGGCGCTCAAACAAGCCGGTTGCCGCGAGAATGCCGATGGCAATGGGTAGATCGAGGCCCGCGCCGTTCTTGCGCAGTTCCGCGGGTGCGAGATTGACGGTGACCCGGCGATCCGGGAAACGCAGACCGGCGGAGGCGATGGCGCCTCGAATTCTCGAAATGCTCTCACGGACCGCTGCTTCGGGGAGGCCGACGACGTCGACCCGGGGTAGTTGGGAGGAGGTTCGGACCTCGACCTCGATCGGTGTTCCTGTGACCCCGACGAGCGTCGCGCTCCAGATACAAGCGACGTCTCCGCTTGCATTGGGCGAGGGCCTAGGACTTGTGAAGTCTTTAGTCGGACTCGTTGACGGGCTGGAAGTGGCGTCGACCGTCGAACCGTCCGATTGAACGGTCGGGGAAATCGATGAGATTGATGGGGGCATCCGGGTACCGGCGGGACCGGGTATGTGTGCTCCGAAAGCGGGCGGGCGGGCCGTTTGATCGACGGACTGAGCTTGCGCCCTTGTTCCTCTCGCCGAGGCAATGGAGGCAGAGCCCACAGGGTAGGACTCTGCCTCCGACTTTCGAAAAAGCCCCACGAGGAGCGGGCCTATGAAGGGAAGTGTCGCCGGGCGCCTAGATGTGTCAATTATTCTGCTGAATGCAAAGCGCAGAGCCGGAGTTAGACACCTGATTTGGTTAGAAAAATTTTTATTAAAAAAATGGGAAATAATGCCCAATCGGGCTCCAGGAGTGTCTTAGGCCAGCATAAACGGCTGGCCGTCGGGGCCTCAATCGCGGCCATGCTGGCCTTTGCGATCTCCTGCACCTCGGTGCCTCGGTACGCGCGACAGGGTGATTTCGCAGGCGTCGGATCGGAATTCTCCGGCGAAATCGTAGAAGCGCATCGAAATGCTCTCCGGGGACTGGGGCCGCGATGGCCGGGGACACAGGCGGACGAGATCGCTCGCGCGTACCTGGTCCGCGGGTTCAGGAGTCACGGCGCGAAGACCAGGAGAGTCTCAGGGCCATCCGAGGGATCTGCCGCGCTCGCGAAGGCGACTCATGCGGGCCGTGAGCATGTCATTGCCGAGATTCCCGGCAACTCGGATGATGTTCTGCTCGTGGTCGCTGCGTATCCGGTTCTTGGCTCTTCGAACAGGATCGACGACACGGGCGCCGCGGTCCTCCTTGAGTTGGCGCGAGCCTTCGAGACGACGACGCCCGCCTACGGCCTGCGTTTCGCGTTGGCCGAGGTCCGGCCTGCCGCGAGAGTTCAAGCCGGGGATGCCCAGGAGGCAGTGGATATTGGTGCCTGGGACAGGGTTGAGACCGACGATGCGGCACGAAAGCTCGTCATTGATGGAGGACGGTCACTGGCCGCGACAATACGAGACGAGCGCGAGACTAGTCATATCCGCGCGGTCATCGTGCTCGACCTTTCTGCAGATGCACCGCTTCGCTTCAGCCGAGATCTGCGTTCTCACCCTGGGTTCCGAGAGCTGTTCTGGGATAGTGCCGCGCGCTATGGCCAGGAGTCGATGTTTCCACGCGATGCAAACTGGACGGCGAGTGGGCGCCTTCAACTTGTCTTCCGTGAGGCGGGGGTGGACCGGGTCCTGGCTCTCGTCAGCGATCGCACCTCGGCGCACAGCGACGCAATAAACGCCGGGCGAGCCGCTGGGCCGTCTACAGAGGAGGTGACTTCCTTTGGGCGGATCATGGCAGACGGGCTCACTCAGCTGATGCACCGCTTCGAGAGAGTCGACGCCTTTTCGCGGTGAGCATCGGGCAGCCCGCGCACAAAGCTCGATTCAACTCGTCAAAATCTCCGCATCTATCCGGTTTTCCTAGGGGTTTTCCTTGCGGTGAACGAACGTCCGCGCTACGTTATCGCCTTAGAAAACCGGACCGAAGCGTCTCTGGTTCGGTTTTGTCTTTTAAACATCGATCATAGGAGCTCATCGAATCTGAACAGGATCGCAGGCTCTTTGGGATATCAGGTCCGGTCGAGTCCGTAGTTTAAGAACCACAGTCCGTGAGCGGCGAAGCGATTGGCCGTCTTGGTCTTGGACCGGACGACATTGAGTCGCTGATTGAGCCTGGTCCAGTTTGGTCGGGTTTAGTCGGGTTTAGTCGGGTTTAGTCAGAAACGGGGCGGCCATGTGTACGTTGATCGTCCTCCATCGCTGCGTATCCGGTCGGCCCTTGGTGGTCGCCGCGAATCGCGATGAGTTTCTCAATCGGCCAGCGGAGGGAATGGCGCTTCGGTCATCAGGTGGACCTTCCGGCGAGAGTCGGGACGAGAATTGGATTGTGGCGCCGCGGGATCTCGAAGCCGGCGGGACCTGGGCTGGCCTGAACGCACGGAATGTTTTTGTTGGACTGACGAATCTGAGACCCGCGGACTCTGGTTCGACGACGGATCCATCTGCGCTAGAGGGCGCGAAGCTTAGATCACGCGGCGACGTCGTGATGAAGGCGCTCGAAGCAGAAAGTGCCGCGAAGGCGATTCAAAGGCTCCTCCGTTTGGAGCCGGGAAGATTTAACCCGTTTCAACTCCTGGTTGCGGATGGGCAGGAAGCATGGTTGTTGGTGTACCGCGGTGAGGCCCGAGCAATTTCGCTCGAACCGGGACCGCATGTTGTTGGAAATGTTGTCGACGGAAGAGTCGAGGCGGCGCTCGGTGCGGCCACGACTGAGTGGGGAACGAACCAAAGTACGAACGCATTCGCGGCAAACGCTTCGGAGCATTCGGAGTCGAGAGCGAGGAAGTTGACGCGCATCCGAGAGCGCGTCGAAAAGTTAATGACAGATTCTGGCCCGGATCTATTCGAAGGCCTGGCCGCAATTTGTCGTGAACATTTGGATCTTGCAGGGCATGTAGATGGGCATTCACACCCGGGAGGGAGTGACCGCGCGTGGCAGGACGCACTGGAGATGGAAGGCCCGGGGATCAGTCCGTTTGAATCGACATGCGTTCACGTGGCGAATCGTTATGGAACGCGAAGCTCGCTCCTTTTGGAGCTGGCTGCGGACCCAAACGCGAATCGCCTCTGGACGACGGAAGGGTCGCCATGTGAGTGGCCTTATGAAAACAGATCGTCCCTGCTTCGGGAGCTTCGCGTGAGGCAAAGCGACCGGACAGAGACAGCAACGACGTGAGGAAGAACCGTTGAGAAGAATTGGTAGCAACATCCGCAAGAAGAATTCCGAAGAACGGTCACATCGGCTGACCAAGAACATCATTGAATATTCAGACACGGAGTCTCCCAAGAACCAATATCCCCGCCGCATCGTGTCTCCGACGCGTGCTTCGATCTGCTGTACCGACGACAGCCGACTGAACGTCGGATCGATTCGGGAAGTCGAGGGTTTCAAGTTCTGCTATCGAGTTTGTCAGGATTGTGGCCACGCGGTCAAGTATTTCTATCCCTCGATTGAATCGACGAGCCCCGCGCTCAAGGCCTATCGAGAGCGACAGAAGTACATGCTCCAGTAGCGTGATCGCCCGTGAAGGGCGAAATAGGTTAGACGAGAAGGCGGCCAATTCATTGGTCGCCTTCTTTATTTCGGAGTTCGTATCCCCGCGAAATCGTCAGATCAATCAATCCTCCGATCACTCCAGCCGGCTAGCCGGAATGCTTCCCGAGGATACCGTCTCGCTTCTCGGCGTCGTGATCGCGAGGGAAATAAAAGCCGAGATCAATCGGGAGTTGCCAGACAGCGGCGCCGCGGCGACCTGGGTCGCGGGGCGCGACTTCTTCCGCTTCGTCCCGGTGCACGAGGAGGTCGCGTACTTCCGGGAGCCCATCGACGCGGGGCTCGAGCTGGATCGCTGAGGGCTTGCCGCGGCCCGTGGAGTCGCAGCCGGCGCTGGATGCCACTCGGGGGAGAAGCTAGAGTGCTGCCAGCGCCTACGCCCACCCGAGGAGCCTCTCCGGCCTAGCCACATGACCGCAAGATTGCTCCTCCTCGCTTCCGCGCTCTTGTTCTCCATGCTGATTGCCGAGCTGGGTCTGCGCGTTCTCGGCATCTCCCATGCCAGCATTGGAACCGTCGACCCGGTGCGCGGCTGGGCGCTGCGGCCCGGCGCTTCGGCGCACAAGAGCACCGAGGGCGAGTCGGACGTTGAAATCAACGCCGACGGGCAGCGCGACCGGCTCCACGCCAGGCAGAAGCCGCCCGGCACCTTCCGGATCGCGGTGCTTGGGGATTCCTTCACCCTGGCGTCCCACGTGGCGGTCGAGCAGACCTATTGGTCGATCCTGGAGAGTCTCCTGGAGGAATGCTCCGGGCTCGCAGGTCGGACGCCCGAGGTCATCAATTTCGGCGTCACCGGCTACGGCACCGCCCAGGAACTCCTCACCCTGCGCCACCACGTATGGGAGTATGAGCCTGACCTGGTGCTGTTGGCCTTCCTCCCGGGAAACGATTTCAAGAACAACTCCCGTGCCCTGGCCCAGGATCCCCTGGCGCCCTACATGCTCCTTGAGAATGGTGAGCTGGTCCTGGACGACCGCTTCCGGGACTCTCGCGAGTTCCGGAACAAGAAGTGGGCCTATAACGCGTTGCACTATTCCTGGTTGGCGCAGGTCGTCAAGCAGGCCTGGGTGGGCAGCCAGGCCATGCTACGCCAGGGAGTCCGGCCGACGGCCGAGGGCGTGTTCCTGGACTACGACCACCGCCTCTATCGCGAACCGGATACCGCCGTCTGGCAGGATGCCTGGGCGGTGACGGAGGCGATTCTCCAGCAAATGAACCGGGAGGTCCGGGAGCGCGACGCGATGCTGGTGGTCACCACGCTCAGCAGCGGGCTCCAGGTCTATCCGGATCGGTCGAGCCGCGAGAAGGTCTATGCCACGGCGGGTATCGATGATCCCTTCTATGCCGATCACCGGCTGCGGGCGGCCGGGGATCGCTTTGGCTTCCCGGTTATCACGCTGGCGCCCCGCATGCTCGAGCACGCCGAGCGAGAGCAGGTCTACCTCCACGGTTTCCAGAATACAGTCATGGGCATTGGGCACTGGAACGTGGACGGCCACGCGCTCGTCGCGGAGCTCGCCGCGCGAGACCTCTGCGAGATCCTCGACCGGCCCTGACCGGCCCCGGTCCCCCGCACCCGGCCCCAGGGCGATGCTCTGGAATAGCCCCGGCAGAAAACCGTAGGACAGCATTCCGAAGAAGACGCCCGCGTCCGCGGAGTTGAGGTAGCAGTCCCCCAGCCAGGCCGTCCAGGCGGGCAAGGGTCGAGAGGAATCCCGACTCGATATAAGCCTCCCCCGCCACGCTGGAGACAAAGGCGAAGAGCTGGCCAGCGCCTATTTGAAGGCAGCTCCCGCGGATAATGGCGTGCGCCTACAAATGGCCCAGGCCCTTGTGCGGATGGGCCTACCCGATGCGGCCTCTCGGGAGCTTGAACGGGTTCCCGAAGAGGCGCGGGGAGCCGAATTGCTCTTCGCGATCGGTCGAGTCCGGCAGAGCCAAGGCGATATGGCCGGCGCGCGCGAATCCCTCGAAGCGGCGAACGAAGCGCTGCCGGAAAATCCAGAATTCTATCGGCTGCGCGGTGTGCTTTTTTTCAACGATGCACAAATCGAAGAAGCCGAGGCCGATTTCAATCGCGCCATCGAACTCGCGCCGCGCGACATGGAAGGCAATGAGCGCCTGGCGCGTTTCTATGTGCGTATCGGTCAGCTCGAGAAAGCCGTGCAGGCCTATCAGGCCGCGATCGAGATCGATCCGGCCGCTGCACCGATCCACCATTCCCTGGGCGAATTATACGAACGCAGAAGCCAGCCCGAGCGTGCCATCGAACATTATGAGTCGGCCATTGAGCATGGCTCGGAGAATATCGAGACCAAGAATAATCTGGCCTATCTCTACGCAGACCGTGGCGAGCAGCTCAGCCGAGCCCTCGATCTGGCCCACGATGCTAAGCGGCTTTTGCCGGATAATCCGAGCATTTCGGATACGCTCGGATGGGTGCTCTATAAGCGCGGACTATCGGGTGCGGCGATTGCATATTTGGAGGAGGCCGCGGCGAAGAGCGACCCGAAGGGCGGCTCGATCGCCATGATCCGTTTCCATCTAGCGATGGCCTTGGACGCAGAAGGCGAATCGGCTCGGGCGCTCGAGTCCGTCGAGCACTCCCTTAAGGATTTGACGGCCCGGCGCTTTGCTAGTTTGGCGGCGGGCAAGGCGACGACCGAAATCAACCCGAGTTGGGTCGCGGAGGCGCGTACGCTGCGGGACAGACTCGAGGCCGTGCAAGCCTCGGCGAATTCATGAAGGGCGCCGAAGCGATGGATGCGCCTACCGCGCGGACTAAGGTCGTGACGGACGCGAAAGATTCGAGTCGAGATATGCGGAGATGGGCGAAGCGTAGGCACACGAGCGTGTGGACCGTGGGATTTCGGTCTCGAAAACTATTTCATTCCGGATGCCGAGGGTTCCGTTTCCCCTGATGGTGATGACGGTTCATCCGTCGATCCTCTCGAAGAGAAGTAGGGGCGAGGAAGGAACGTATCCGGCGGGATGTTCGACTATGGCACGCACGAAGAGGATGGCCCAGTAACCTACTCGCAAGCTCCGCTTGCTCCCCCTGTCTTTCCTCGGGAAATTCCGGTCTTACGGAGAGCCGGTGATCGATCCCCGGATCTAACGCGTTTGCAGACGCACGTGTTAGTCGTCGATGAAGTCGGCAGAACAAGCGCCTGCCCCAGGAGGTAGGTCGTTGGCAGCTCGGACTCGGTCGAGCAAAGGCGGCCCGTGTTGATGCCAACTTCATGAGGGAACCATGACTAACGCACCGACGTTAGAGAACATGTCACCGGAACTGTTGAGGGTAGTGGAACGAGCGCAACACGAACCCGAAGGACGGTTCCACTCATTGGCACATCTCATCGATGTGCCGGCTTTGGGGCGGGCCTACCACCGCATGCGAATGGGGAGGAAGCATGCTTCCGAGTAGACGTGGGCGTGGATGGAGTCACGCAGGAGCAATACGCACAGGATCTGGAGCAAAACCTCCGGGACTTGCACGAGCGGGAGGTAGCTCGTGCGTGGGCTCGAGCGTTTTCCGAGACCCCTTGTGGACCACACCGGGGTCCGGACGCGGCGGCGCGGCTAGCCGCCGATGCTCGACGATGGTGGTGTAACGCAGCTCGCCCCATCCAGATCTGACTACCAAACTTGCTCTTCGATGGGATGGGCCGACCCAATCTTGTCGCGTAAGCTCAATCCCTCGAACTGAGGGGTGCGGACCCGCATGCCGGGTGGTTCGGGAGGGGGAACCCCGAGATAGACTCGGGGCGTCCTATCCGGATGTGGTGCGTCGCCGGCCATTTCTGGCTGGCACATGACTCGGGAGTTCGATGTCGACATCGAATCATCAAGCGATGGAAACCCTCAATGACGCCTCTCGATATCTCGAGGGACTGATCAATCACGAGCGCCGTCCTGGATTTACGTATGCGCGGCTGGACTTGCAGCCGATTCGGGCGCTGCTCGATCGTCTGGGCCGTCCCGAAGACAATCTCTCGATGATTCATGTCGCTGGTTCGAAGGGGAAAGGGTCGACCTGTTTTTTTGCGGAAGCGATTCTTCTCGAACTTGGCGAGCGCGTCGGGACGTTTACCTCCCCCCATCTCGAGAGTTGGGTTGAGCGTTTTCGGATCGACGGCCAACCCGTTTCGTCGAGCGCCCTCGTCTCTGCCGTTCGCCGTGTTCGGCCGATCGTCGAAGATCTGAAGCAGGGGCCAATCGAGACGCTGCCGAGTTTCTTTGATGCAACGACCGCTGTGGCATTCTTGCTTTTCGCAGAGGCCGGTGTCGACCGCGCGTTAGTCGAAGTTGGACTCGGTGGTCGTCTCGATTCAACGAACGCAATTCATCCAGCAGTGACCTGTGTAACGAGTATCGAACTCGAACACACGGATCAGCTCGGAGACACCGAGGCGGAAATTGCCTTCGAGAAGGCCGGGATCCTCAAGTCGAACGTGCCAGTCGTTCTCGGCAAGCTTCGAAAGGAAGCAGCCGAGGCGGTGTGGCATCGTGCTGAGGCGGTTGGGGCACCTGTTATCGCCTGTGGTGAACATTTCACGGTCCAGGCTAAACGAGCGGATAAGGGCGGGAATGCTTTTGTATTCAGTGCGACTCATCCGTCGGGTAGCACGTTCGAGGTGTCCGCCACGCTCCGCATGCTCGGTAGGGCCGCGACGGATAATGCGGCGCTTGCCATCGCATGTGTTCGCGCGTTGGGTGCGCATTCGGAAGCGGCGTTGTGCAAGGCATCACATAACGGACTCGCACGATGCGTGTTGCCCGCAAGAATCGAAGTGCTGCAGAACGACGAGCGAGTCATCATCGATGCCGCACATACGGCTGAATCGGCAAGTGTTCTCGTGGAGGCACTCGATACGCTCGCTCCGAACGGAATAGAGCTGCTTTTCTCGGTTTCCAGTGACAAGAATCTGCCCGCGTTACTCGATCGACTCTTGCCTCGAACGCGACGGGTCTGGGTGACACGAGCAGATCGGTCACGTTCAATCGATGTCGACGTTCTGGCCGAGTCGATTAGAGAGCACACTTCGGAGATGCCGATCGAAATTGTTGAGGATCCCGAAATGGCACCGAAGCATGCGAGGGCGGCGTTGGGGGCTGATCTCAAGCTTTGTGTCGCGGGGTCCATCTATCTGGCAGGTGCGGTTCGCCGGGTGTTGGGTCGCCGGGAGTCGCCGGACAGCTCTTTCCCGATCGGTCTGGCGACGGCTGAAGAAGCTCTGCTTCTGCCGGATATCGAACGCCGAGCGGCCGCGCTTTTTTCGCCGTCCGATGTCTCTCCTGAGTTAGCGGGTGATCCGACGCAGGCGAGCGTCTATCGGGACGCGCAGCGCGATGGGCGGATATTCGCTGCCCGGGATCCGTCCGATCGCGTCGTTGGTTTCGCGCATCTCATCTGGCTCGATGGATGGGCGCATCTGGAAGAAGTCGATGTCGAACCCGATTTTGGTCGCCTGGGCATCGGGCGCCGACTCGTCTTGGCGGCTTGTGCCTGGGCACGCAGTCAGGGATGCCATGACATTACCCTCTCGACATTTCGCGACGTTCCTTGGAATGCGCCCTTCTACTCGGGTGTGGGCTTTCAAGCGATTCAAGAATCGGATCTGAGCCCGGGTCTCGAGCAGCTTCGTGAAAATGAGAAGCGCACGGGGCTTGATCCGACCAAGCGGGTGATGATGAGGCGCAAGCTCTTCGTGCCGGATCCCGTCGCCTAACGCGGCCGCATCCCCATCTCCTTTCGGACATGATCGTAGACGGTCAGCAGGCCGAGCTGGCTGACCTTGGCTCGGGGCGGCGGAGTGTTTTTGCGAAGTTGGCGTGCCCCGGTGCGCAAGGCGGCAATTGATCGGCGAATTCGTTTCTGCGTGGTCTTGAAGTCCGAGATCCCACTTCTGGCGAGCCATAGCCTTTCGAGTCTGCTTAGCTGCTCGGTCTGCTCGGTGGCCAGTTCTTCGATTCGCCGGGACAGGGTGCGACGCCCGGTCGCCTTCAATCGACTGGGCTCGATTCGCCAATCGTTGAATTCGATGGCGGCGAGTCCCTTGTTCACAGACAGCAGAGTCGCTTGCGCTGCCCAGGCCAGTTCTTGGCGCGCCAGCCCGATGAAATCATCATCGGCTTGTGTGAACTCTTGCTCCCGAATCATCTTGAGAATCGGTTCGAGCTTGCGCGCGCTGCCTTCGAGTTTGCCTTTCCTGCCATGCTGTAGGAAGAAGCTGGCACCGAGGTGGTCGAAGTAGAGCGATTGCAGCGCTGACCCATTGGCGATTCGGAATCCAGCCTCATGGATGTCGCCAAGCTTTCGGTAGAGCCGTCCGATCTGGGCGTTGGTGTCGCTGAAGATGTGACGACTGAAGCTCTGGTCGAACGTACTGGCCTCGATACTGCCGGACCAGGCCTGCTGAGCGCCCCAGGCATAACTCTGAAACGATACGCCCAGCGCGTTGTAATGCCCGAAATCGCCCCAGTCCGTGTTGAGTAATCCGGTGGCGCCATGTTCCCGCCCCGCACGACTCCACCGCTCGATGTTGCCCATGCTATTGGCGACGCGCGGAAAAAGGCAATTCCACGAAGAGGTCCCCGGACAGACCCAGGCTTCAAACTTCATCCGGCGAAGCTTCCCCACCCGATCGGCATCGAATTTTTCCTCGTACCACCAATCAAGTAGGACAACGTCACGATCTATGCGCTTGAGCTCGGAGGGATAGGCGTGTGCGAAATCAGCCCACACCATCAGCTGCTTGCCGTGGCGCCGCGATAGTTTCTTCAGCTGGTGGATGTGGTCCGAAAAGAGTCGGCCGGCGTCCTTCTCGGGTGCGAGATTTGCCGACTGTCCACGACCCAGGTCGAAGGGCTCATCGCAGTTGGCATTGAAGCGCGGCGAGGAAAAGAGTGGGAGGAATTCGTCGTAGAGCTCTTCGAGAAACGCGTAGGTCTCCGGCCGGCTCGGTGAAAGCGACCAGAGTCGATCGCTCTCTGCAAGATGCGCATAACGATCAATCCCGAGTACGCGTTCCATATGGCCGAGGGATTGAAGGCATGGAATGAGTTCGACACCACGCTCTGCAGCATAAAGATCGAGTTCCAGAAGTCTCTCGGCGTTGAGTGGGCTCGAGTCTCGCCCGATTTCAGGATGACGTCGGAAGTTGAAGGTGTGTTCGATGTAGAGCATCAAGACGTTGAGTCGAAGTCGGCAACAGAGTTCGACTAGGTCTTCGAGGGTTTCTTGCGTTGGGACCTTGCCGCGAGACACGTCGAGCATGATGCCACGATCGAGAAAGTCAGGCTGATCGACGATATCGATCGAGGGGACTCGCGCGCTGCGGGTGATCAGTTGGCAAAAGGTCTGGAGTCCGTGACGGATCCCATCGGCGGTGGGTGCCGAAATGAGTACGCGCTTTGCGCGTACTTCGAGACGATAGGCATCGCGAGCGGTGGTTTGGCGAGGTGAAGGAGCAGCACTTCGGTCGATACGACAGATGATCGATCCGGCCTTGGGGTCTGGATGACGTGCGGCCTCGATACAGACGTCGATTCCAGTCCGGTCAAGAATTTCCCGCTTGGCCTGCGATGCCGCGATAAAGAGCTTTCGATCTTGCTCATGCCGGTCGGCGGAATCGATTGTGGGAACAATAATCGGTGTGGACGAGTCCAACCGAAACTCGCCCGAACGTCTTGTTAGGCGCTTGGGCATCGGAAGAATGGGCGGTGCGCCCGTTTTGGCCGGCCGGTGACGAGTGTTTTTTGGGGACCCCATTGAATCGCGATGATGCGGGATCCTCGAAGGCCTTGCGACATGCGACATGGGGCTCGCAGGTCTGCGTCATCCGATCTGCGTTTCGCGCGGGGGGAGAACAAAGAGCGCCCGGACCGGCTCCTCGCACAAAATGTGCGAAGGGAGGGGTAGCCAGCCCGGGCGCGGGAAGGGGAGCCCGCTCCTCAGAAGCGCCCCAAATCTGTGTCTCGAGGCTCTTTAAAAGCAAGCGCCGTGCCGCATTGAGGGATTTCGCCCGAAGTGGCATTCGTTTACCGTTAGAGCTGTCGAAAAGTTGTAGGCGCTTCCAGATAGTGAAAATCACTGGCAGCGGCTCTGCAGCGCTCAGGCAGCCTTAAGCCGCCGGTGACACAAATTGTCGTTCGAAGGGCCCCGTTCTGTCCGGCTCTTGTCCCGATTCTGCCCCAGGGGTCGTAGAAATTCTCGCGTCAGCGGGGCACATTCCCGGCGACCTCGAGGATGCGCTAACCACGGGCCGACCTGAGCGCCCGGAGAATGCTGTGAGCGAGATGAACATGCCGACGATCCCGAGTGATCGACCACTTCTCGTCTTCTGTGATTTTGACGGCACCTTTTCCGTCCAGGATGTCGGTTCGACGCTGGCCCATCGACTCTTGCCCGAGAAGCGCAAGCGGCTCTGGAAGCGATTCGAAACAGGGGAATTCACGGCCTGGTCCTATGTCAAGGCGCTCTTTCATGGACTGTCCTTTCCCGAAAAGGATCTGGAGCGCTTTCTAGAGACGATTGATCTCGACCCGGGGGCGCAAGCACTGCTCGATTGGTGTCGTGACGAAGATGTGCCCTTCTGGATCTTGTCCGATGGCTTTGATTGGAATCTCGAACGTTTGCAGGCCATGAATCATATTGACTTCGACTATCACGCCAATCATCTCGAGTACGAGGGTGACCGCTGGCGCGTTGACGCGAGTCGGCCGAGCGAAACATGTGGATGCGGCACGGGCAGCTGCAAGCGGGAAATCATTGCTTCGTATCGTCGCTCGCATCCCGATGCCTATTGCGTTCATATTGGAAACGGCCGGGTTTCGGACCTCTGCGGTGCGATCGAGGCTGATCTTGCTTTCGCAAAGGATTCTCTCGCCCCGGCCATGGACGAAGCCGGGCATACGTATGTGCCCTTCGAAACGCTTCATGACGTGATTGCTGTGTTGTCTAGTCGCGAGGTTTTTACGGGCTCGCAAGGTGTTACTTCATGAATTCAGTGACAGGTCTCGATCGTAGAGTGGCAGTACTGGGTGCAGGCCTATCGGGTTTGCGAGCGGCCTTTGATCTCGAAAGGCGCGGCTTTGTTGCAACGGTCTTCGAAGCACGGTCGGAAGTCGGCGGTCGAGCCCGAGGGCAATGGTGCGCCGGTCATTGGATGGACGGCGCATGGCCCGTGCTCGGAAGCCGGGATCGCTCACTCGCGCGCTGGGCACGGGATCTGGGGATCGGGGATGCACTCCTGCCCCTGCGTCCTCTGCAGACGACTCTCCGGTCAAATGGCGTAGCGGTTCCCGTTGATGGATTGAGTCTTCGCGGTGCCTCCCAAATTCCGGGACCCCGATTCTGGGAGCGTCCCAAACTGCTCCGATCCGGTCGTTTGATGCAGCGTTACGCGAAATGGCTCGATCCAATGTTCCCCGAGCGTGCCGCGGATCTCGACTACCGAAGCATGCGAGATCATGTCGCGCTCTATTTCGGTCGAGGCAATCTCGAATTCTGGCTCGCCCCGGAGATTCAGGCGACCTACGGCGACTCGGTTGAAGAATTGTCCCGCGTCGCGATGCTTCTGAAGATGCAAGCGCTTGGAATCGGCGAACGCCGTCCTGCCTCGCCGGGGCTGCCGCGTCGGCCCCTGCTTGAGCTGGCCCAGGCAGCTGCAGAGCGACTCAACATCTTGCGTGAGACGGTAGTCACGCGGGTCGATGAAGAGCCGGCAGGCGGGTTTCGTATCGAGGCGATCGATGGAGCGGGGGAGCACAATGACTCTTCGTTTGACGCGGTCGTCGTGGCCGTGGGGGCGGAACAAGCCGGGTCGATATGCGCGCGGCTGCTTGCGCCGGCGGAGCGAGATTTCTTTCAAGCCATGCAAGAGCGGCCGGCCGTGACTCTTTCCGTGGCACTCGAGGGTGTCGACAGCGGTCTTCCGAGCGAACTTCGGTTCCCTCAGAGTTCGGGATCGGCGATTTCTTCTCTCGTCATCGAACCTGGTCAGCCCGGGGGTCGCGTTCCCGAAGGCCGTAGCCAGCTCGTCGCGCTCGCTCGCGACGCATTCGCGCAACGCTGGTCGGATATGTCGGACGACGTGGTGGCGAAGAATCTGATGCATTCCCTCGAATTGGTGATGCCCGGCATTCGCGGTCGTGTTCTGACGTCTCGCCTCGGTCGCGGTCGAGTTCCGTTCTTCGCAGTCGGCAGTTACCGACGTCTCGCCGTGTTTCAAAAGGTCCAGCGCGATCGGCGCGCACTCGGGCGCCGCCTCTACTGGGCCGGGGATTATCTCTCGGGTTCGGGCTTCGAGAGCGCGAGCCTGTCGGGCTTGCGCGCGGCGAACGCGCTGGCTCGCGATTTCGAATAGACGGGTCGCCTTTCAGACCCGAAGCAGTCGTTAGGCGGCGAGAGCCCGCGGCTGGAGATCTCTGTGCTCTGCTGGTTCGCCGAAGGCGATAGGCCATAGGCAAGACCGCTAGAGCGCGATGCCGGTCCAGACGCCGACACCCGCCAATCCGAACGCCGCGCACCAAAGCAGTCCGAGCAGCTTTGCGATGTTGCGGTAGACGGCCTTCCGTTTCGCCTGGATGAAGACATCGATACTCATGCCGATCACGCCGAGTAGGGCGGCGGCGGCGAATGGGTTTCGGTCGACGCCAGCGAGAATCAACATGGCCGCGCCCAGGGCGCCGCCGCTTCCAATGGCGACGATCAAGACGGGCCAGAGGGATGTCTCGCTCATAAAGCTCCCGATGAGTTCATCCGGACTCGGGAAGCCATCCTCGGGCTCAGTGCTTTCAGCGACTCTCGCGGCGTTGCCGGCGACATCATCGACGTCGCTGCGCCCCCCGTCTTGGCCACTCGGTTCCTCGTCCTTGTTCACCGCTGTTAGTCCTTCCCGAGAATGCCGCGTGTTGCCCCAGCACCCCCTTCATCGCGTGTGGCTTCGACCCATTCGACGACATGAATCGAATGGGGCAGATGTTCACGCACCGCGCTGCGCAACGCTCCGGTTCCGATGCCATGGATGACGCGGATTTCATCGCGCCCTTCGGCGGCCGCCTGATCGATGGCCTCGTCGAGTCGCGAGAGCGCTTCATCGACGCGCATCCCGCGCAGATCAGATTCTGCGATGCCGCCGAGTCGTGCGGTTGGGACCGCGACGACTTCGCTATGTCTCGGCCTTGCCGGGCCGCCCAAAGCCAGTCGGACGCGCAGTTGGTCACGATGGATGGTGACCTTTGCGCCAGCCACCTGAACCATGACGCGACCTTTTCGATCGGGGAGGGAGAGGAGCGTTGCGGCCCCTCCGCCCGGAGCCTGCACGGGATCGCCGATTCGCGCGCGCGGCCAATTAATCGACATCGCTCGGTCTTCCCCATCGCTGGCTTTTTTCGGGGGCAGGATCTTCGTCTGGCTCGTTGCCGTATCCTGTTTGAGACGTTCGAGATTGTCTCGAGCCGAGGCGGCTCGCCGCGATGAGGGCTGCCGCTGTAACTCGGCAATGATTCGCGCGACTTCGGAATGCGCATCTCGAAACGAATCGTCGAGCTCCCGTCGCAGCTCACCAAATAACTTGTCCCGTCGTTCCTGGAGTCGCGCCAACTTCGTTCGGTACTCGTCTCTGGTCTGCTCGCTTTCCGCGCGGAGCGCCTCGGCCGCGAGCTTCTCGGATTCGAGGAGTGCTCGACTCGCTGCGAGTTCGGACAGCATCCGATCCAGTCGGCGGTCCTCTCGATCGAGCAATCCCGCCGCGCGATCGAGTACGACCTGAGGCAGTCCCATTCGCGCGGCTACCGTCGTTGCCGAAGAGGCACCCGGTGATCCGATTCGAACGCGATAGGTTGGGGCGAAGGTCGTCGGATCGATTTCAACACTCGCATTGGCAAAGCGCGCGTCCACCTCTGCCATTTCTTTCAGCAAGTTGTAGTGCGTTGTGGTGACAACGCGGGCGCCAGCGTCCGCCAGGGTTTCGAGCGTCGACTGGGCAATCGCTGCGCCTTCGGATGGGTCGGTTCCGACACCGATCTCGTCGAGGCAGACCAGGGTATCCGGGCCGGCGCTGCGGAGGATCTCTGCGAGGTTGGCCATGGCGGCCGAAAACGTCGATAGACTTTCCTGGATGTCCTGGTGATCGCCGATGTCTGCCAGAACACGATCGACGAGATCGACTCGAGCCCCCGGGTTGGCCGGTACGTGCATGCCTGTTCGAACCATGAGAGCGGCGAGTGCGATGCATTTGAGAGCGACGGTCTTTCCACCGGCATTGGGACCCGAGAGAAGCAGTACAGAGAAATCTTGTCCGACCCGCAGATCGTTGGCGACACATTCCTCCGCTGCGATCAGGGGATGACGAATTCCGCCGAGTTCGAAGATTCCTTCACGACCGACTTCCGGCTCGATGCCGTCCATTTTGCGAGAGAGTGCACCTCGGGCAATCGCGAGATCGAGGATTCCGACCCATTCGAGGTTCGAGCGCATACGGGCTGCGTCGCGGCCGACTGCGATGGAGAGTTCACGTAGGACGCGGAGGATCTCGCGTTCGACCGTGAGCTCGGCCTGGCGATGCTGATTATTCAGTTCGACCATGCCGTCGGGCTCGATGAAGAGCGTGGTTCCCGAACGTGAGGCGTCATGCACTATGCCGCGAACACGGCTCTTGGAATCGGCCTTGACCGGAAGGACGAAGCGACCGGCTCGAACCGTATAAAATTGGTCGGAGAGATGCGGCTTGATGTCGTTGTTATGCAGGGCACGCTGGATTCGGCTTTGCAGGGTGCCGGCGAGACGGTGGGCATCGCGTCGGGCCTGCGCGAGGGCAGGGGACGCCGCGTCCGAGACCTCGCCGTTCAAGTCGAGGCATCGCTGGATCTCGGCCTCAAGTGCATGTGCCTCAGCGATTTCGTTCGAAAGCGCGCCGAGGGTGGGAACATCGTCTCGTTGGTGTTCGAAGTAGCGCTGCGTTGCATGCATGGCTTCGAGGGTCGTTCGCACATCGATGAGTTGGGATGGCTCGAGGACGCCGCCCCTTTCGGCATGTGTAAGACTCGTCTCCAGGTCTGCGCATCCGCCTAGTGGCACGATGGCCTCGCGATCGAGCAGCCATCGCGCCTCGGTCGTTTCTCGAAGACGCGTTCGGACGCTGGCCTCGTCGGGTTGGAAGATTCGCCGATCGAAGGCCTCTTCGAGACGGCGGCGGCCGAGTGGCGTGCGGCAACAGGCGCGCAAGTCGTCGATGAGCCGAGCCCAATCAAGGCTCTCGAGAGTCGAATCTTCGACGCGAAAGGGCATTTCATCATTCTAGGCGGATGCTTGCGGTTTTGCTGCGCGCTGAGCGTCTTCAGTTCGGGCGGGGGTCGCCGAAACGAAGAGCCATGGCCGATGGACGTCCGACCGAAGCAGCGCTTGAGCGATCTGATGCGCTCGACGACATGGATTCTCTCGAAATACTGCGGCTGATCCACAGTGAGGATCAGGTAGCGCACGTAGCCGTGGGCGAGGTGCTTCCGCGTATGGCGGAGGCCGTTGAGATTCTGACCTGCGCGCTTTCCGGTGGCGGACGCTGGTTCAACGTCGGGGCAGGGACGAGTGGCCGACTCGGAGTACTCGATGCCTCTGAGATTCCACCCACTTATGGTCTGTCGCCGCGCATCGTACAGGGCGTGATTGCAGGCGGAGACCGTGCGCTTCGAAACGCAGTCGAGAACGCGGAGGATGATGCGCAAGCCGGCTCGCTCGAGCTTCAAGAGCGGGGGCTGACGCTCGGCGATGTCGTCGTGGGCATTTCAGCCAGTGGAACGACACCTTTTGTTCTCGGGGCGATCGAGGCTGCCACGGAGGTGGGGGCACGAACGATCGCGATTACCTGTGACCCGACTTCGCCTCTCGCCGAGTCGGTCGAGATTTCGATCGCGCCGCTCGTCGGGGCCGAGGTGGTGACCGGTTCGACGCGGATGAAGGGTGGACTCGCGCAGAAGATGATTCTCTCTGCGCTCTCGACTTCGGTCATGGTTCGAATGGGACGCGTGCGCGGCAATCACATGACGCATATCTCTGCGGCGTCGAGCAAGCTGCGCGGTCGCGCTGTGCGCATTGTGATGGAACTCGCCAAAGTCGATCGCACACGCGCGCGCGACGTGCTGCGCTCGACGGAAGGCTCGGTTGAACTGGCTCTCGAACTTCTCGAGTCGGAAGGCCGCATCGAATTGACCTGAGTCAGCCCACGCGTACCAGGATCAGGTGACTCCTTCGGAAAAACTGGGCCCGCGTATGCGATTTCGGATATTATCCTATCGCCCACGCGGAGAACCCGGATGCCCATCGACCAGGAAGAGATCGAAAAACTCGCTGCCCTTGCATTGGCGCCGCTCGTCGAGGTGGCCTGGGCGGATGGCGTCGTCACCCCCGCCGAACGAGATGGCGTTCTCAAGGCGACCAAGGCTCTGGGCCTGGGGCAGCGAGCCGAATTTTGTCGTTCGACCCTGCTCCGCTGGCTGCATGAACCCCCGCCGACGGAAGCGCTCGAGCGCTGGCGTCGACTCTTGGGACCGATGCTTTCCGAGAGTGGTAGCCGGCCTGCTCTGAAGGCCCGCAAGCGACTTCTCCACGAAGCGACCAAGATCGCAAAAAGCGATGGTCTGAATTTCGAGGAGGGTGCTGCCGCTGACGAGCGGGCGGGGATCACGGTCGAAGAAAAGCGCGTACTGGACGATCTGGCCGCAGCGCTTGCGGGGCGCGACGAATCAACCTGAAGATTTCGGCCCGCCGTGTTGGGTTGGTCAAAGCGGTCCTTAGATGCAAGAAGGCCCGAGCAACTGATTGCTCGGGCCTTCTGACTTCATGAACTTCGAACGGTTGCTCAGGCGGCCCACTGCTTTTCGAGGGCGCTCAGCTTCTTGTTGAGCTGTGTGATCTTGCGCTCGAGCTTCTTGACCTCGTCGAGACGGGCAAGCTTCAGGCGGGCGTAGACGCGGTCGACGCCCGCGTCGATGTTCTTCTCGATCTCGGTTCGCAGCTCCTCGGCACGACGGATGGCCGGAACCTTGCGGAGTTCATCCTGAATCTGCTGGACACCCTTCTCGATGCGATTCTGGCTCTCCTTGCGGAACTGGCCACTTCGGATCTGAAGCTTGTCGTTCCATTTCTCGAGCTCTGTCGTGATGCGCTCGATGCCTTCGTTCGCCCACTCGGGTCGGAAGTCTTCCCAATCCCATTCGGGGTTCTTGCTCGCGGTCTTCTTATTGCTCGCTGCCTTCTTCGTCTTGGTCGTTGCCATTTTTTTTCTCCGGTTTGAGGTACGGGGATTGGCGCTCTATGGCGTCGTCCGCGGGGCTGTTCGTCATTCATTCATGGGCTGATTAAAGGCGATCAGATGCGGCGTCCCGGGTTGATTGTCGGTCCAAATTCTTGCTTGACGCGTCGCGGCGAACGATGTCGGCCTGGCCGCGAGTTGACACGTTTCTGCATTGAAAAGGATCTTAGACACGATGCGTCATTCGTCAAGTTTGATCGGCAATAAACCTCTAAAAATTTAATATTTCAGGTACTTATATTGGATGCAGTGCGGCATTAAGAGATCGATCGAGACAAAATCGACGTATAATGCACCGCGTCTAACGGGTTCGTCGGGTCGCGAATCGGGATCAGCCCCAGCGGATGACCGCAGAGCCCCAGGTAAAGCCCGACCCGAATGCCGTCAGCGAGACCAGCTGCCCGGGTTCGAGTCGGCCCCCGCGTGACGCTTCGGCCAGTAGGATCGGCAGGGCACCCGCGGAGCAATTCCCGAGGCGCTGAATGTTGTTCATGATCTTGGATTCCGGAATATTGAGCTTGCTGGCGACGAACTCGTTGATGCGGAGGTTGGCCTGGTGAAAGAGGAAGAGGTCGATGTCCTCGAGTTTGACACTGGCGGCGCTCAGGGTTTCGAGCAGGACTTCGGGCATGCGGGTGACGGCATGTTTGAACACGAAACGCCCGTCCATGACCGGGAAGATTCGGCGATCATCGATCATCTCATGGGTGAGACGGCTCGGTTCCGCCGAGCTGGGCGACTCCGTCCAGAGTTTCCGGGCATGTTTTCCCTCGGCGTGAACACGGACTTCGAGTAGCCCCGGTCCGTCTTCGGCCTCGGAACCTTCGAGCAGGACCGCGCCTGCGCCATCGCCAAAAATGACCGAGATATCGCGGCCTTCGGTGCTGATGTCGAGGCCCGTCGAATGCACTTCACAGCCGACAACCAATACGCGGTGATAGCGCCGGGCGACGATCAAGGCATCGGCCATTTGAAGTGCGTAGAGAAACCCGCTGCATTGGGCGCGCAGATCGATACAAGGAATGTCGCCCGCGTCGATGGCTTCATGCAAGAAGAAGGATGTCCCAGGGAAATCGTGTTGGGCGGAGAGTGTGGCGAGCAAGATGCAATCCACATTGGAAACATCGAGCCCGGCGTCTTCGAGTGCTGCGAGTGTTGCTCCCTGTGCGAGGTCTCGTGGGCCTTGGCCAGGTTCGACCCATCGGCGTTCACGGATGCCGGTTCGCTGTTGGATCCACTCATCGGTGGTGTCCATCCACTGCGTCATATCAGCATTGGTGACCACTCGATCCGGGACACACATTCCAGTCCCCGCGATGCGTGCACGCAGCACTATGACATCCTCCTGATTTGAATTGGATAATCTGTGATTGTCGGACGACTACCCGCCCTGGGTCGCGAGGTCGACAAAACGATCTTCTTCGCCTGGGCGACGATCTTCGTCCTCCCAGAGAATATCTTCGGCTTTGGCAAGTAACTCATGCAGGCCCGTTCCCTTCAAGGCTGAAATCGGGATGGCATCGTAGCGGCGAGCCAGGGCACTGATTTCGCCATCAGGGAGTCGGTCGGCTTGATTGAAGATGAGCAGTTCGGGTTTGTCGGAAAACCCGAGATCGCCTAACACACTTCGCACGGCTCGGAGTCGGCGGTCGATGTCCGGACTGGCGGCATCGACGACATGTACGAGCAGATTGGCATCGCGTAATTCCTCGAGCGTCGCATGAAATGCCGCGATGAGATCGGGAGGGAGGTCGCGAATGAAGCCCACCGTGTCGGTGATGATGACTTCGCGTTCGCGAGGAAAGCGAAGTCGCCGCGAGACCGGGTCGAGGGTCGCAAACATCTTGTCCTCGACGTGCACGTCGCTTTGGGTCAAGGCGCGAAGCAGCGTGCTCTTTCCCGCATTGGTGTAGCCGACGATCGAAAGCACGGGGACGGAGCGGCGACTTCTTCGGCGCCGCCGGCCTTCTCGCTGCTTCGCAAGGCGCTTGGCGTCGCGTTCGAGTCGGGTGATCCGATCGCGCACGCGACGGCGATCACTCTCGAGTTTGGTTTCACCCGGCCCGCGACCTCCGATTCCGCCGGCCAAGCGCGACAGCGAAAGATCTGCACGCTGCGCGAGGCGCGGCATCCGGTAGCGAAGCTGAGCGAGTTCCACCTGGAGTTTGCCGTCACCCGTGGATGCACGCTGGGCAAAAATGTCGAGGATCAGTTGGGTTCGGTCGATGACCCGAAGCTCCATGCGCTCCGAGAGTGTGCGCGCCTGAGCGGGCGAGACGTCCTGATCGAAGATGACGAGGTCGATATCACTCTGGAAACATCGAATGACTACGTCTGCGAGCTTTCCGGCGCCGAGTACGGTCCTCGGGTCGACCTTCGGTCTTGACTGGGTGACGACCTCGACGACTTCGACCCCAGCGGATCGTGCGAGCTCCCGGAGTTCCTCGACGTGCAGTTCGACGGTTTCGCGATCCCGGCCTGCGGTGACCGAAATCAGGATGGCTCGCTCGCCGGCGCCGACGTCCTGAGTAGCCTGCACTCGGGCGAGATCGTTTTCGAGATCGCGGATCCACAGACTGAAATCAAAGTCGAACTCGGCGGGATGACGGGGCGGTAGTTCTTCCGTCGCTCGACCATCGTCGTTGGCCGGACACAGGGAGGCGGCGTAGGCGAGTCCAGGGAGGCCGTCTTCCGCGACCGCGATCGAGACGACGGAATCGAGTCGCAGCAAAGCCAGGTCCGTCAGATCGTCTCGGGTCAGGCCCTCCGAGGCGAGATGGGTATGGATGAGTCGCAGTCCGCGCAGGCGGCCACGGCCGGCTCGCAGGCGGCCCCAATCGGGCAGTTCGATGCTCGAGGGTCCGCCGATCATGATGTGTTCGACGTTGCCCGCGCGGTCAAGGAGGACGCCGACCTGGCGACGGATTTCCGCCGAAAGCTCGGTCATGGGCCTCGCCAGATCATTGGTGATCAGGCGATCTTCTTTGATCCGCCGGCGCCCCAGGCGTTCGAGAGCTTTGGTCTGGCTTGCTTTGAGGCCGTTGGTATTGCCGTGAACTGGAATTGAATGCTCCCGCCCCAACAAGGGGGGTCAATAGACGCGTACGAGGTGGTTAGCCGAATTCGCCCTGCATGGTGTCGCGTCGACATTTCGCACAATCATGCGAGGCGAATTAGAACCGCCGACAAAGGTAGGCGAGGGAGCTGGGTGCGGATAGCCAACCCGCTCGAATCGACGTTTCAGTGTGCCCCGGAGGAATCGAAACGCACGGAGAATTTCTGAATTGGCAGTGTGGGGAGCCGGCAGCGGAGGCCTGAATCCCTGATCCGCAATACTCTCCGTCGCTTGTGTCTTCTGGGAATCATCCTGGTGTCTTCGTAAGGCCTTCCCGGCTTCGGGATGACTGGGGTGAGGGCTCGCGGCGCGCGTGAGATGCACGCCAGCTTCGAGTCCGGGGTAGGCAAGATGAGGCACCTGTTGGCCGACAAGACAGACGAGAGCATCTTGCGGAGGAGGAGGACGGTTTCACCGCTTCCTTTCATCTGTTCTGGGTCACTCACGAAGAAGACGTTTATCGAGCTCGGTCGTGCGCAAGACCTGCAGTCAATGAAGAGAGGAAATCCAAGTTGAGCGATACCGCGGTTATCGTATTGGCGGCTGGCAAAGGGACCCGGATGAAATCCCGCCGGGCCAAGGTGCTGCACGAATTATGTGGCGTTCCGATGTTAGGCCACGTGCTGCGCAACGCGAAGGCGCTCGCACCCTCGCGCTTGATCGTCGTTATCGGCAAGGACGCCGAAGAGGTACGCGCCCGATTCGATGAAGATGTTGAATTCGTTTTGCAGGCAGAGCAGCGGGGAACCGGGCATGCCGTCCTGGTAGCGGAGCCGACGCTGGGTCCCGTCATCGGAGACGTATTGGTTCTCTACGGGGATACGCCGCTCCTGCGTCCGGAAACGATCGAGCGAATGAGCGAAGTGAAGGATGAGTCGGGCGCAGATCTCGTGATGCTGACGGCTCGTGCAGAGAATATTCCTGGGCGCGTTCTGCGCGCCGACGATGGCCGCATCGTTCGAGTCATCGAAGCGTCGGATGCGACCCCAGCCGAGCTGGAAATCGAAGAGCGAAATACCGGCGTCTATCTTTTTGGAGCGCAGCTATTACGCGATGGCCTGGCGTCTCTCGAGCCCGATAATGAGCAGGGCGAGCTGTATCTGACTGATGTGGTCGGGTACGCCGTGGAGAAGGGTCTTCGCGTTGAGGGCCTCGAAATTACGGATGCCGATGAATGCCTCGGCATCAATACTCGCAAGGAGTTGGCTGATGCGGCTCGTGTCTTGCGCGGCCGCATCGTTCAGTCCTTGATGGACGAGGGTGTTAGTTTTATAGATCCGGACTCCGTCTATGTCGACGCGGATGTGCGCATCGGGCAAGACTCCCTGATCGAACCCGGCGTCGTCATCTCAGGAAGATCCATCCTCGGTGAAGGCGTTCACGTCAAGGCCGGCTCGGTTATCGAAGACAGCGAGGTCGGCGACGACGTGACGATTGGACCCTCGGCGCATCTGCGACCGGGCAACGTCGTGGGCAGGGGGGTCAAGATCGGAAATTTTGTCGAACTGAAGAATTCGACGCTCGGGCCGGGCACGAAGGCGGCGCATCTCGGGTATATCGGCGACGCCGACGTGGGTGCCGATGTGAATTTCAGTTGCGGTGCGATCGTCGTGAACTACGACGGCTACAAGAAGACCCGATCGACGATCGGTGACGGCGCCTTCATTGGCTGCAACTCGAATCTGGTCTCACCCGTCGAAATCGCGCCCCATGCCTTTGTCGCGGCGGGTTCGACGATTACGAAGGACGTCGCCGAAGACGCCCTAGCCGTCGCTCGGGGCCGCCAGAAGAACATTGAAGGCTGGGTCGCCCGCCGGGAGGGCAGGCAGGTCGGGGGGTCGGGAACCGGTGAGTCTGATGTAGAGTCGACCCATTCTACGCAGGGGAAGTCGGACTAGTCGGATTAGGTCGAAAGAAATGCCCTCGAAGACATCGGGCAAAACTCAAATGAATTTCGCCTCGAATGGATTCGAGGCTCTCGGACAGAATCGAAGATGCGAAGCTTGGGAGTGACGGTATGTGTGGAATCGTAGGTTATGTCGGGCGGGAGCCCCGAGCGGCAGATGTGCTGATCGATGGGCTCAGGCGTTTGGAATATCGTGGATACGATTCTGCCGGCGTTGCGATTCTGGAAAATGGGAAGCTCGAAGTTCGCAGGGCCAAGGGGAAGCTGATTAATCTCGAGGAGAATCTTCGGGATCGACCGGTGGAGGGCCGATTGGGAATTGGTCATACGCGTTGGGCCACCCACGGAAAGCCTTCGGAACGAAACGCGCATCCCCATCGCGCGGGTTCGATCGTGATCGTCCATAACGGCATCATCGAGAATTACCGTGAGCTCCGCTCAGAACTTGAAGTCTCGGGCGCGACTATCAATTCGGATACAGATACGGAATTGATCGCGCATCTGATCGACAATCTGGTGACCGAGGGTCGGGATCTACTCTCCGCAGTTAGAGAGACCTGCAAGAGCCTGGTCGGGTCCTACGCCTTGGCGGCCGTCTGCGAAAATGATGCGGATATACTCGTCACCGCGAAGAACGGGGGCAGTCCGATCATTCTCGGACAAGGCGACAAGGCCTCCTTTCTCGCCAGCGATATTCCCGCCGTGATCCCCCATACCCGCGACATGATCTCCTTGTATGATGGCGACTTCGCTTTACTGAGCGAGGAAGGCATCCAGGTCGTTGACATCGAAGGCCGTCCGATCGAGCGAGAGATGCAGACCATTGGTTGGGATCCGGTCTCCGCCGAAAAGGGCGGTTATGACCACTTCATGCAGAAGGAGATCTTCGAACAACCGCGTGCGATCACTGACACGATTGGAACCCGAGTCAACGAAGCCGCGCTCGACGTGGATCTCGATGGCATTGAATTGACGCGCGAGGAAGTAGACGGGTTGACTGGCATCACCCTCGTTGCCTGCGGCACCTCGTACTATGCCTGCCAGCTCGGCAAATATATGATCGAGCAATTGGCGGGGATACCCGTCGAGGTCGATCTCGCCAGCGAATTTCGTTACCGCAAACCAATCGTCGGTCCGAAACGAATCGTCATTCCGGTTTCTCAGTCCGGGGAAACCGCCGACACGATCGCTGCGATCAATGAATCGAAATCCCAGGGCGCGCGAGTGCTCGCGATTTGCAATGTGCGCGAATCGACCATCGCGCGACAGGCCGACGACGTTCTCTATACCCAGGCCGGGCCCGAAATCGGCGTCGCCTCGACAAAGGCCTTCGTCACTCAGGCCGTTGCCCTCTACCTCATCGCCTTGAAGCTGGGAATCGTACGTGGGCTGCTTTCGAAGGATGAGATCCGCTCCCGCCTCCATGACTTGATGCGACTTCCGCGGCTGGTTGAGGATGCGCTCGGCCTGAACGTCGAAATCCTTGGTGTCGCGCGGAAATATTTCAAGGCGCAAGATTTCCTCTTCCTCGGTCGGGGCATCATGTTTCCGATCGCGCTCGAAGGGGCACTGAAACTGAAGGAGATCTCCTATATTCACGCAGAGGGATATGCGGCGGGGGAGATGAAGCATGGTCCCATCGCATTGATCGACGAGAAAATGCCCGTCGTGGTGATCGCGACGAAGGGCGAACTGTATGCGAAGCTCATCTCGAACCTCGAACAGGTTCGAGCTCGCGATGGACAGGTCATTGCGATTGCGTCGAAGGGGGATGACGAAATCGGCGAGAAGGCGAATGATGTCCTCAAGGTCGATGACCTCGGGGAATATCTGACCTCCATTCTCGCCGTCGTGCCGCTTCAGCTGCTCGCGTATCACATCGCGACACTCAAGGGGACGGATGTCGATCAACCCAGGAACCTCGCAAAGAGCGTGACCGTCGAGTAAATTCCAAAGACCGCTCCCCCAGAAACGGACCCAAAACCGGGCGAATAGACATACCCCTCTTCTTCGAGCGGGCAGCCTTTGGAATGACTCTTGAACAGCCAAACAGAGAACACGCTCGCCGACTCCATTTTTGACGGACTGAATCCGGAACAGCGCCAGGCGGTTGAGGTGACCGAAGGGCCGCTACTCGTTTTGGCAGGTGCGGGGAGTGGAAAGACTCGGGTACTGACCTCGCGGATCGCCTATCTGATCGGCGTTTGTGGAATTCCGGCGGAACAAATCCTCGCGGTGACCTTTACCAATAAAGCAGCTGGGGAAATGAAGGAGCGGGTCGAGAAGCTGCTCGGTCCGCAGGCCGGCGATGTTGCGATCGGGACTTTTCATTCGATCGGCGTTCGAATCCTTCGCCGAGACATCGGCCATCTCGCACGCAATCGCGGCTTCGTGATCTACGATGATTCGGATTCGATCGGCGTGATCAAGGAAGTGCTGAAGCGTGAGGGCCTCGATCCCAAGGTTCATGAGCCGCGTCGGATTCGCTGGCAGATCGACCAGTGGAAGAATGCGGGCCTGCTGCCTCCTGCCACCGCGGAGCGGGCGAGAGATCTCGATGAAGAGCTGGTATCGAAGCTCTACGCGAAGTACCAGCAGAAGCTCGCCGATGCCGAGGCGCTCGACTTCGGAGATCTACTCCTGCTGACCGCCGAGCTTTTTCGAAAGCATCCGCGAGTGCTGCATTATTACCAGCAGAAATATTCCTATGTCCTCGTCGACGAATACCAGGATACGAATGGTGTTCAGTACGGCATCGTCAGTCAGCTGGCGGCGGAGCATCGCAATCTCTGCGTCGTCGGCGATCCAGATCAATCCATTTACGCCTGGCGTGGTGCAGACCTGCGCAACATTCTCGATTTCGAAGAAGATTACAGAGACGCGAAGGTCATCAAGCTCGAACGCAATTACCGATCGACCCAGCCCATTCTCGCCGGTGCCTCGGCTGTTATTTCAAATAACCTCGAGCGCAAGGACAAGAGCCTGTTCACGGATCGCGAGGGCGGTTCGCCGATTCGTTTTCTCGAGGCCGAGACCGATCGCGAAGAAGCGCAGTTCGTGATTCGGAACATCCTCATCGCCAATCGAAACGAGAGTATTCCCTTCGGAAATCAGGCGATCCTCTACCGCACGAACGCGCAGTCCCGACTCTTTGAAGAAGAACTCCTGAAATACGATGTCCCCTACACCATCGTTGGTGGCCAGCGCTTCTATGATCGTGCGGAGATCAAAGATGTGATGGCCTATATGCGTCTCCTCGTGAATCCGCGAGACGACCAGGCTTTGCGTCGAATCGTCAACAAGCCGACGCGGGGAATTGGCAAGACGAGCTTCGAGCGGGTGGAGAGCATGGCTGCTTCGGAAGGTCTGCCGCTGCTCGAAGGCATGCGAGTCGCCGTGGAAACCGGGGTGGCTGGTCGGGCTGCGGGCAAGATGGCGGCGTTTCTTGATCTGATCGACGTGCTTGCGAACTTGCGTTCGGCCTTCTCTCTTGATGATCTGATAGCGAGAGTCCTGGCCGACACCGGATATCTTCGCTCTCTCGAGAAGGAAGACACGCCGGAGTCCGAGGCGCGTGTCGACAACTTAAAGGAACTCGTTTCGAGTGCCCGCGATTTTCATGCAGCGAATGAAGACGAACTCGAGGACGAGGAGCGAAGCGAACTCGAACTCTATCTCGATCAGGTGGCACTCATCTCCGATCTCGATAGTTGGGAGGGTCGACAAGATCGTGTTTCGCTCATGACCGTCCATTCCGCAAAGGGTCTTGAGTTCCCGATCGTCTTTCTTGTGGGGATGGAAGAGCGGATCTTTCCGCATGCTTCTTCGAGCCGCGATGAGGCTGGCCTCGAAGAGGAAAGACGTCTTTGTTATGTCGCAATGACTCGGGCGATGGAACATCTCTTCTTGACCTGTGCCGCGGAGCGATTCCGCTTCGGCGACCGGACCTACCAATCCCCCAGTCGATTCCTGCAGGAGATTCCCGATGAGCTGATCCAGACGTTGGGGACAGCGTCGAGGGGGTCCCGGCCATCCTCGTCTTCGAGCAGTTCTTCAACGTCGAGTTCGCGATTCGATTACTCCTACGCTCAGGAAGAGGCGGGGGAAGGCGAGGGTGTTCAGGTCGGAACGCGTGTTCGTCATCCCGTCTTCGGTCGCGGTGAGGTGCTGGCCGTGGTGGGCGTCGATCTGAATCAGAAGCTCCGCATCAAGTTTGAGCGAGCCGGCGTGAAGACGATTCTGGTTCGGTTCGCAAATCTCGAGATGGCCTAACGTGAATGAAGTTTGACGACAGGCAAGATTGCATGCGCACTAGTGAGGTCAGGATGAAAGTTCGAACAGAGGCTCGCGAAGACATCTGGATCGTGACGATTACTCGACCCCGCGTCAAGAATTGCGTGGATCGGGAGGCGGCGGTAGCGCTTGCTGACGCGTTTCGGACTTTCGATGCGGACGGAAATTTGCGTGTGGCGATTTTGCAAGGTGAGGGAAACGCCTTCTGTGCGGGCGCTGACTTGAAGGCCGTCGGGCAGGGGAACTCGGGTGATGCAAATCGAGTGACCGATGCCGGAGAGGGTCCAATGGGGCCGACGCGAATGCAGCTGAGCAAGCCCGTGATTGCTGCGGTCGAGGGTCATGCTGTTGCCGGGGGGTTGGAATTGGCGGTCTGGTGTGACCTTCGCGTTGCCGCACGAGATGCCGTCTTCGGGGTCTATTGTCGGCGCTGGGGAGTCCCCCTGATCGACGGAGGAACGATTAGGCTACCGCGATTGATCGGGCAGAGTCGCGCGATGGACATGATCCTGACCGGGCGGGGTGTTTCGGGCGAAGAGGCACTCGCAATGGGATTGGTCAATCGCTTGGTCGAGCCGGGGGAGGCTCTCGAAGCTGCGCTCGAGTTGGCGCGATCGATCGCGAAATTTCCGGAGCGATGCATGCGGTCGGATCGACTGTCCGCGCTCACGCAGTGGAGTCTCAGCGAAAGCGAAGCGCTCCGGGAAGAGACGCGCCTCGGACTCGAAGTGATTCGGTCCGGTGAGACACAAAAGGGTGCTGCCCTTTTCGCCGCCGGCGCTGGCCGTCACGGAAGTTTCGACTAACGGAGAATTTCCCCGGCGTTCACCAACAGGGTTTCTCCTGTGATCATTCTCGAATGATCCGAACAAAAGAAGATGCATGCATTCGCGACATCGTCGTCTTTGGGGATCTCGCCCAGCGGCATGTTCTTCGTGATCGACTGAATGACTTCGTCGTCGGATAGGCCGAGACGTTTGGCTTCGCCCTTCACGAATCCTTCAACCGGAGGTCCCCACATCCAGGTTGGGATGACCATGTTGACGCGAATCCGGTCTGGGCCGAGTTCGCGAACAAGGTGATACATGGCGGAAAGAAGACCACCCTTGGACGCCGCATAGGCGAGCTGTGGGAAGGCTGGCGGATGCCACATGGCCTGGGTTCCGATCAGCACGATGGACCCGCCGTTTGTCTCCTTCATATGCGGGACAGCGGCCTGGGCGATCTGCATCGCCCCTGTGATATTGACGGCGACGGCGTTCGCGAAATCTTCAGCGCTGGTCGATTCGAGGTTGCCAAAGAGGGCGTCGAGTGCGGCAACCTGAACCACAGCGTCGACAGAACCGAAGCGTTTCGAAGCCGCCCCCATGAGCGCCTCGCATTGGCTCGGGTCTGAAACATCCGTCGCGATCGGAAGAACATGGTCGCCGGTCGGATCGAGGCTGCTCGCATGTTCGGCGAGCGCTTCGGAACGGCGTGCGGCAATGACGACATTGGCGCCATCGCGGAGTGCCGCTTTGGCGACCTCGCGTCCAAGTCCCGGGCCCACTCCGCAAACCACGATGGTCTTATCCTTCACGAGCATTGTGATCTCCGTTCGAGATATTGGCTACGGAAAATTCTTCGATTCTCTTCGGGTAGCGGCCTTGGTTCGCCCATCGTGATTGCTCCCCAGACGATTGCCGCGGCCCGCTCGACGAGCTTGGTGAGATGAAGGGCATCGGTTGCGCTCGAACCGACGACGACGAGTCCATGGTTTGACATGAGTGCAGCGGCGCGGTCACCGAGTAACTCGGCGACTGCATGGCCGAGTTCTTGGCTTCCGGTTGGGAAATAAGGCGCGACCCGAACGTCACCGCCAATACTGAATTCGAATTCTTCGAGCACGCAGGGGATCGGCTGGTGGTTGATGGCAAACATGCTGGCGTGAATAGGATGCGTGTGAACGACGCCGGCGATGTCGTGATGTCTATTCAAGCAGGCCAGGTGCAGCCCGATTTCAGTCGTCGGGGTTTGTTGGCCCGGCGCGACCCGGCCCGCCTCGTCCGTCACGACGAGATCCTTCGTCGTCATTTCGCCGTAGGCCATGGCGGTAGGCGTTAGAACGATTTCGCCCGCGCGCGTTCGCATCGACACGTTGCCCGCGGAGCCTTCGGTCAATCCGACGCGATCCATTTCTTGAACGACCTCGAGAACACTGCGCCGGGCGGCTTCGAGCTCCATCGATTCTTCGTACGGACCCCCGCTCACTCTTTCGGGCTCTCATTCGGATCAAGACGTGAGTTGGGTTCCGAAGGGCCCTTTAACTCAACGGTGTTGCCATCAGGGTCACGGAGATAGATCGAGGGTCCGAAGCCCTTTGCGCCGTAGACTCGACGGGTTTCGTCCGCGGCGACCCCGAAGCGATCCAGCTGCCCCCGGATCGCTGTCTCGTCGAACTCCGATAACGCGATTGCGAAGTGGTCCATGTTTCGGGCTGCGAATTTGGCTTCGGGATCGCTCGTGATTCCCTCGGCTTCATGGACGCCGCCGGCCGCGTGATCGTCATCGGCTTTTGGATTCGCAAGACCCAGGGGCGAATCGATTCCGAGAAGGTCGATCAAGCTGTGGCCGGCGCGAAGCTGGGTCAGTCCAAGCTGGTCAAGCCGTCGTTCGACTGCGCAGCCCAGAACATCGCGATAGAAGACAATCGCGCGTTCGACGTCGGTGACTCGAAGAACGACATGATCGAGGCCGATCGGCACAATCGCATCACTTGACGGCATGAGACATCTCCCGGGTCGAGCGAGTAGACGTTTCGGGTTGGAGACGAAGCCCGCTTGGATCAGGAATCCTGGAGGCGGGCAAGTTCGATGCGCGCTGCTTCGAGTTCTGGGAATTCGGGACCGCGTATGAGTTCATCCAGAACCTTCTTTGCTTCGTCGATCTCGCCGGACTCGCCCAACGCGAGACCCAATCGATAGCGGACGGCCGGGAGAGTAGCGCCGGATTCAAGCGCGAACCGATAGTTTGCGATCGCCTCTGCGTAGTCGTTGCGGCGATGATGAGTCCAGCCGAGGGTCGTGAGCGTCTTGGCGGAACGCGAGCGAAGCACAGCGATCTTGGCCAACTCGAGGGCGCGATCGAGATCCCGACGATCCGTGGCCAATGCCCAGGCGAGATCGTTCGCGGCCATGCCATGGGTCGGGCGGCGCGCAAGTGTTTCTTCGAGTCGCTGCACGAAGCCCGGAATGTCACCGATGTCATCGGCGATGCCTGCGGCCGAGTATGGATATTTGGCTTCCATGGGCTCTGCTGCGGAAGCCGCGTCGAGGGCCGTGAGGGCTGTCTGGGAATCTCCGGCGTTCAGTGCGAGGAATGCGCGGGTTTCGAGTGCTGGGGCGTAGCCGGGATCCATGACGAGCGCATGTTTGATCGAAGTCGTGGCTTCTTCGATGCGTCCAAGTTGGGATAGGACGCGTGCACGAAGGTCATAAAGAGCAGCGGCGTTGCTCGACGGCCCCCCCGGTGTCTGGATTCGACGCACAGCCGCATCGACCAGGTGAATGGCCTCTTCGGTCCGGCCCATCGAGTTCAGATCGTCACAGTACGCGCGCAGAATCGTTTCATTCGCCGGATCAGCGAGATCGATGCCGTTTGCGCGAACGAATTCGCTCGACGCGCTCGCACCGCCTTCAAATCGTTTGATCGCGATCGTTTCCGAGATGACAGAAAGCCCATGATCGAGAATGCGAAGGGAATCCAGGATCGCCTTTGCGTCATCGAGTCGCCCAAGTTGGAGCGCTGATCGAATGGCGATGTGATAAGGGGTGGGGTCGAGATAGGGACGATGTTCGATCTGGTGTTTCGCAAAACCGCGTGCGGGCTTCCAATTTCCGTCCGCGAAATGGATTTCAGCCAGGCGCAAGGCCGCATCTGTTGTTCCATCGCCCACTAGGATGGCCGCGCCAAAGGCCGCGATCGCCCGATCGTGATTGCGCAGAGCGAGAGTCGCTCGGCCCACCCGATACCGGGCGTGGGGATTATTCGGCCACAGCCGAAGGCCCGCATCGAGATGAATGAGTGCCTGCTTCGGATTTCCGGCATGGAGACTGAGCGTGCCGGCCAGGATCTGTCGATAGCTGGGCGTTGTTAGGCGTTCGCCGATTTTTTGTGCACGTTGGCTATTCCCCTCTTCGACCAGAAGTTCAGCGAGGAAAAAGAGAAAATCTTCTGAGGGCTGATCGGATCGGATCAGCGCTTCTTCGATCGCCTTTCGGGCCGCAGCCGTATAACGGGTCTTTTGGTAGAAGTCCGCGATCAGGCGCCAGGCTTCCGGGGAGTCGAACCGCTCGACGATCTGGAGATAGAGCTGGTGGGTTTCAGTCGGATCTGCGTGGAGGTACATGATGGCGGCGAAGCGACTCCACACCTGGAAATTTTCGGGTGTGGACTCCGCGGCCCGGCGGTGGATGGCGATGGCTTTTTCCGGTTCGGACCGCTGCACGTAGAAATCGCTGGCGGAGTTCTGCAGATAGGAATAGGTCGGATAGTCATCGAGGCATTCCGTGTAAGTGGTATCCGCTAGGGCTGGCATTATTTGCGATTGGTAGAAAAGGCCAAGTTCGGCACAGGCCCGCGCTGCCTCACTCGGATTGCCGGCGACGGCGGTGTGTTTGCGAAAGTCGAGCCAGAGCTTTTCTGCCTCCTCGGTGCGGCCGAGGGCGACGAGCGCTTTGCCATGCATGATGACGGCGTTTTGTGCGTCGGGCTTGACTTCCAGGATTCGAATAGCCTGGCGCAGCGCGATGTCCGGCTGCCCCGCTGCGAGTGCGCTGCGACCGAGGGTGAAGATCGCAGTGAGGTTGTCCGAGTCGTTGGCCAGTACTTCTCGCGAGGATTCGATTGCATCGGCATAAGCCTGGATTCGATATTGCGTCGATGCAAGCAGGAGTCCGGCGGGCACCGCGTAGAGATCCGAACGAGTGGCCTCGGTCAGATGTGGAATCGCTCGTTTGCGGCGATCGGACTGAACCAGTGCCGTCCCGATCAGAAAATGGGCCTGCGCGTTTTCCGGGTCATCGCGCAGGATTCCCTGCATGGCCAGGATGGATTGCTCGAGCTGTCCCGCCTCCTGGAGCGCATAGGCTTCGTCGAGACGCGCATCGATGCCGTCGCTACAGCCAAGCGCGAGTATTGTGACGACGCCAAGGATTGGTCCGAGCTTCGCCACGACTCGGCGTGATTTGTGTTTGGTTGCGCAGGGGGAGTGGGTCATGGGGGCGATGGCTTTCCGGAACGGGGGTCCAAGAATAAAGAGAGGAGGGCTCCGAAGAATAGAGGTCGGTGGGATTTGATCAATACAGCATCGGCGTCGGAGTCAGCACGAAGAAGAAAAAGGCGGCATCCATACAGCACAGCAGCAAAGCAGGCTCGGACCCTCATTAATGAGTGGCCCAACGGGACTGCCTTGTAACGCGGGAATTCATCGCCTCAGTCCGTCGAATCGCTGCGTGACGCGATTTCGTTCCCGCGGGTCAGGGCTCCCGGCAAGAGCTCTTTCAGTTCGCCCTGAGACACCGCGACTCCAGCTTCTCCTTTCGCGGGTGAGAAAAAGGGCTCTGCGACGTCTCCGCTGCGCTGCTTGGTTGGCCAATTGGCCGGTCGGCTAGGACGAATCAGGAGAAACCGTAGGCGGCGGATGGGTCTCGAGCTTACTGCGTCGATCATGTCGTTCGAGGGCGAGTTCGATTAGTCGATCGAGTAGCCGTGCGTAGGGTAGGCCGGTTGCCTCCCAGAGTTTAGGGTACATGGAAACTGCCGTGAACCCGGGCAGACTATTCAATTCGTTGATGTAGATCTGATCACTCTTTCGATCGACGAGGAAATCGACTCGGGCCATCCCTTCCGCTTCAAGGGTCCGGTACGCCTGGATCGCTATGGCCTGGATCGCCTCGCTCTGTTCTTCTTCGAGATCGGCGGGGATGATGAGCCGCGTGTCTTCGTCTCGGTATTTTGCGTCGTAGTCGTAGAAGGCTTGTGAGGCGCGAATCTCGCCGGGGATACTCGCTTCCGGCTCGTCATTTCCGAGCACAGCGACTTCGATTTCCCGCCCGTCGATCGCCATCTCGACCAGGATCTTGCGATCGTATCGTCGGGCCAGTGCGATGGCCTGGATGAGTTCGGGTATGTTTTCGGCATAGGAGATACCAATCGAGGACCCCGAATTTGCGGGTTTCACATAGACGGGGAGCCCGATTTCGGATTCAGCGTGTTCTGCGGCAGCGGGCAATCCCTTCTGCTCGAGTTCGAAATCGCTGAAGCTGACCCAGGGCGTGACGGGCAGACCAGCCGCGGCGAGCAGTCTTTTGGCAAAGTCCTTGTCCATCTGCACGGCCGAGCTCAGGACCCCCGATCCGACATAGGGAACCTCGGCCAGATCGAAGAGCCCTTGCAGCGCGCCGTCCTCGCCGCCACGTCCATGAATGATCGGGATGATGACATCGAGTCGCGCCGCGCCTCGATGCGGCCCGAGTTTGCGATCCGCCGAAGTTGCGGCGGCACCGGCGGCCGCTGGCGCATCCGCTGGTCGGAGAATCGTCGACCCCGGCGAGGCTGGGAGGAAGACGCTCGGCTCTTGGGTCACGTCAGGGAGCGCGGTTTTGGCGTCGGCGAGATGCCAATGGCCTTCTTGGTCGACAGCGATGAGTGAGACGTCGTAGCGCTCCTGGTCGAGGGCTCCGAGAATCGAGGTCGCGGAAACGATCGAGACATGATGCTCGACCGAGCGCCCGCCAAAGAGCAGCCCAACCCGTAACTTCTCCATCAGCCCCCCTCGAATCCCGTCCAAATGTCCGGCAGATCCGGTGTCGTGGTCGTCCCATGTGTCTGAGCTGAGTCCACGCGCAAATTCAGCGAAATCTGGCACCGAGTCCGCGGCTCGGGTTCGCCCCGCGCCCATGATAGGTCCCGGACCAGATTTGCGCATTCAGAGGCCGCCTCGCCCATCGCAGATTCCGGATCTTGGACGATTGTTGAAGCGCTGCCGCGGTTGACCCCATTTGCGGACCTCCGTAACCTCGCGGCGTGACTTTGATGCGTACGACTGCGACGACAGAGACATTGGTAGACGCTTCGCGGCCGGTTCGCGCGAGTACACCCGCGCGAGTGAACCTGCCTCCGGAACTTCTCGCAAAAGAAGCCGCTCTGCTTGCGAGCATGGCCAATGTCGGTCGCGTGATGGTGGCCTTCTCCGGTGGTGTCGACTCGAGCTATCTCGCCTGGGCGGCCCATCGCGCGTTGGGAAATGATTGCCTGCTGGTGACAGCGGTATCCTCTTCCTATCCAGAGAGTCATCGTACGATGGCGGAGAAGATCGTGCACGATTTCGATCTTCCTCATCGCTTCGTCGAAACCCATGAAATGGAAAGCAGCGCCTATCGCGCCAATGCTCCGGACCGCTGTTACCACTGCAAGAGCGAACTTTTCGAAACCATGGATCGATTGGTGACCGAACTGGGCTTCGATCGAATCGCCTACGGTGTGAATCTCGATGACCTTAGTGACTATCGCCCGGGGCATCGGGCCGCAGACGAACATCACGTTATGTCGCCGCTCCAAGAAGCCAATCTCACCAAGCAGGAGATTCGGGATCTTTCGCGGGCGATCGGATTGCCGACTGCCGACCTTCCCGCTTCCGCTTGTCTTTCCTCGCGACTTCCGTACGGGACGGAGGTGACGATCGAAAGGCTTGGTCAGGTCGAAGAGGGCGAAGAGATGCTGCGGGGCCTCGGTTTTCGCCAATTGCGGCTTCGCCATCACGGGGAACTCGCACGCGTCGAAATCGACCCCATGGAACTTCCCAGAGCACTCGACATCGAGATGACCGAGAAGATCGTGCGAGCGATCAAGAGTCTCGGCTTTCGTTATGTCACGCTCGATCTCGAGGGTTATCGGATGGGTTCGCTCAACGAGGTCCTACAGATCCATCGCGATCCGATTCGCTGAGCGGCCGAATCTTTCGAAAGCCTACCCCCCAATCCCCTACCGGCGCGTCGCCCGCGTCATGCGAGAATGAAAATAATGTGGACGACGGTCGAGTGTGCGGGACACCCGCGAGACATGGGTCTTGCTCAGGGCGCGGCGGCGAGAACCGCGATCCGTGCGGAGCTCGAACGGACGGACCTTCGCGTAAAACGATCGAGCATGCCGTCGCTGCGTGGCTTGGCGTCGGGGCCATTTCGGGGGAGCGGTGCCGGTCGCGAGTTCTATCGACATTTCGCCCATCAGGCGGAACGACTAGAAGGCCTGGCGACGACGGCCGACGTGCCCGTCGATTCGATCTTGAATCTGCACTTGCGTGTTCGTGCGGGCGGATCGGTGGGTGGACTTCTATCGCAGCGCGCGTCGGTTCGCGCGCGGACGGTCGGGCATGACGGCGCGGAGAAGCGAGCCTTGCTCGAGAGGACACTGCCCCAACCTACTGCGGGAGAAGCCGGCTGGATCCTTCGTGAGAGTCGACCAGCGGTCGGGTTTCGTTCAGTCGAAGTGACATTGCCATGGATGGTTTCTGCCGTGGCCGGTGTGAACGAAGGCGGCCTGGCGGTCGTCGCCGGGCCTTTGCTCTGGGGCGCACCCGGGCGCGACGGTGGATCGCCTTCGCTGCTTCTGGTGCAGGAATGTCTCCAGCGCTTCGGAGATGTGTCGGGGGCTCTTGATTGGTGTGCGAAAAGGCCGGTCGAGGGAGAACAATCTTTTGTGTTGGCCGATGCATCCGGGATGACGGCGACGGTTGTTGTGAGCGGCCGAGAGCGGCGCATTCAAGAGGGTGAAGGCGAGCTCTATCTAGAAGGCGGTGAACTGCCTGGAGACGTTCGTTCGGAGGGCGACCCGCGAGTCGATGCCGCGGAACCTGCGGAGGCTGCTCCCGTTTCGAAGGGTCAGCCCGATCGGGTGTGGCTGGATCCTGAGGCTAGGCGATTGCAGATCGATGCGGCGGGAATTTCGATCGACCTTGGCCTAATGGACTAATTGCATTCGGGTGGTCATCGGCGGCTAGTCGAGCGCGTGTGCTGCGTTCCGAATTCGGCAATCTGGGGCAGCTGGAACATCGCCGTTGCTCATTTGAAAGCTTGGCTGGATTCGGGTCTAGTCCAGAATCTTGCCGAGTGTGGCGTTCATCGTTTCAGCCGTGAAAGGCTTGGTCAAGAAAGCGATGGCGCCGGCTTCGTTTGCTTGCTCGCGCATCTCGGCAGTGCATTCCGAGGTGATGAACGCAAAGGGAATGTTCAGATCCTTTTCGTTCATCGCACGCGCCAGTTCGATACCAGTCATCTCGGGCATATTCCAATCGAAGAGAACGACATCCGGCGCGTCCTGCGCGATCTTCTCGAGCGCCTCGACGCCATTTTCCGCCTCTTCGACGTCATGACCACCAAAGCCGGCCTGGCGAAGAGTTCGAATGACGATCTTTCTCATAATGCCGCTGTCGTCGACGACCAGAATTTTCATGCTTTGGGTCTCCTCCGGGGGGACGAACGGCGGGCGATTGAAGTATTGATGTGATCGATCCGCTGTGGTTTTCACAGGAGCGAAATCGTTCGCTTAGGAAATATCGCGTTCCCAGTCCTCTATGGCTCTTATGAGGGGGGTCGGGTCTACGCGATCCATGGCCCCGACCCACGAGATTGGCACCGAGTCCGTCTTGCTTAGCCAAGCGTGAGATTTCCGGCGGGCCGTATTGGGGGATGAAGCAGCGGCTCCTGCGTCACCTTGCGACCCTTGATGCTGACGTCGTCATTGTCGATGTCGGAGCGGGTGCGGGTCTTCATGCGCTCGATTTCTTCAACTCAGGCGATATCCGAATCGTCGTGACCGTTCCGGAACCGACGGCCTCCGTGGACGCCTATCGCTTCATCAACCTGGCGACGGTTCGCGAGTCGGTCACGAACGTGTCGACACGCAATCCAGATCGTCGATCCTTCGAACGACTCCAGCTCGTTACGCGACGCTTCCTCGGGCACGATCTCAAACTGTTGGGGGAAATTCCGGGAAGTCAGGAAGTAGCCGACTCCATCAAGAGCTTTTTGCCTGTGGTCGAAGCCGACGCCGATTGCGCGGCATCGAGAGCATTCCAATCGATTGCGCGAAATCTCGACGACGGATTGGTCCGTCTCTCAATTTCCTCGCGTTCAACGGGAACCTCATCCGAAGAGAAGGTTGAACTGCCGGATCGATCGACGCCGAGATCGCCGATCGCCTAACGCATCAACACTTGATTGAATTGCGGATCGGAGACGAGGCTTTCGAAAGAGTATGCCGCGGCAATCGTCGTGTTGCAGGCCGTGCTTACGACCGTCGAGATCCGCTTCCGCCACGTCGTCCTCGAGCGCCATCGCCGCTAGACGACCGTGCGCCGCCTCCGCTGCGGCCGCTGCGCCGCCTTCGACTGTCATCAGGACGTTCGTCCGCTCGAGCGTTGTCTGCGATCTCGTCAGGGTCTGAGGTGTTCGAGGTGTCGGAGTTCCTCGATTCACTTGGTTCGTCGGACCCCGTCCCCGCCGCCATCGTGTTCGGCTTCGAGGTGGCTTCGATCTTGGGTCCCGCGTCGCTCAGAATATAGGCGGCACAGATGGAGGCGAGCTGCTGCACTCCCTCTTCTTCGCCGGCCAATTTCGTAATGACGGGAAGGATTCGTTCGATGGTGTCCTTGGACTTTTCGCCCGGCAGATCGGCCAATTCCGATTCGGCCCGGGTATTGAGAGTCTGGATCTCCTCGTCGACGTTCCCCTCTTCCCGCTTCTTCTTTCGCCGCGCGATCCCGCGCTCCGTAGGCACCTTCTTTTCTGCGATCTTGATTCCGTTCACGATCTGCATGTGTTTGAAGTTGCCGATGTCGAGTCCGGATACCAGCGAGACTGCGACTCCGGATTTGCCGGCTCGGCCGGTTCGGCCGGTGCGATGGACATAGACTTCTGGTGAATCGGAAGTGGTGTAGTTGATGACGTAGGCGAGATCCGAAATGTCGATCCCGCGAGCGGCCACGTCAGTCGCAACTAGGAAGCGAAGGTTCCCGGACTTGATCTTGGCAATGGCCTTTTCTCGAGCGGACTGCGCCAGGTCACCGGAGATTTGATCGATGTTGAAATCTCGCTTGGCGAGATAGGCCGTGATGAAGCGAACGTCGGCTTTGGTATTACAGAAGATGATGGCGCTGTCAGGATCTTCATATTGGAGAATGCGCGAGAGGACGGCCTCCTTCTCGGAAGCCGCGCAAACATAATAGTAGTGCTCGATCAACTGAGGTCGGCCGTTGTTGCCATCGATCGTGACGTCTTCGGGTTCGTTCAGGAAATAACGAGAGAGTGAACGGACTCGTTCCGGCATCGTCGCGGAAAACAAGTGGGATTGGCGTTTTTTGGGCAGAAAGCTTGCGATGTCTTTCATGTCCGGCCAGAAGCCGAGAGAAAGCATTTCGTCCGCTTCGTCCAGCACCAGGATCTTGGTCTGGCTGAGATCCATCCGGTTGTTCTTGAGGTGGTCGAGAATTCGGCCCGGCGTTCCGACAACGATATGAGCGCCTCGTTCGAGTCCCTCGAGTTGTGGTCCGTAGGCGATACCGCCATAGATCGGCAGCGTTCGAACGCCGCGATGTTGGCCGAGTTGGTCGAGTTCCTTGGCGACCTGGTTGGCGAGTTCGCGGGTTGGTAAAAGCACGATCGCCTGGGTTATCTTCGAATCGGTATCGATGGCTTCAACGAGCGGAATGCCGAAGGCGCCGGTCTTGCCGCTGCCCGTCTCAGCTTGGACGATCAGATCACCGCCGGCGCGCATTTTCGGAATGGCGGCGGCCTGGACCGGGGTCGGTGTGTTCCAGCCGAGTTCTCGGATCGATTTCTGGATGTCGGGAGCGATGTCGGCGAAGAGTTCAGATAATTCAGTGAGTTCAGTCATCTTGGGCGCGCAGGCTACCCCTCACCCGCGGCGGGCGCAATCTTCAGCCGGAGAGGGCGTGGGCAGGTCAGATACGTGGGGCGCACGCAATGCCGCCTAGGAGGCCGTGCTAAGGTCGAGCGAATGTCCCGCATCGAGAGCAAAGACCTGACTCGCATGGCCGTTTTGGCTCGGCTGGCCCTTGGAGAAGACGAAATCTCGTCGATGACACGCGACCTCGAGCAGATTCTCGGCTACGTCGCGACTCTGGAAGGCCTGGATACCGAGGGCGTCCCGCCGACGGCTCAGGGCTTCGAGTTGGCGACTCCTCTTCGCGCGGACGTTCCCGAGACCCCGATCGATCCCGAGCTCGCCGTGGCCAATGCGCCGGCGCGCCAAGGTACCGCCTTCCTCGTTCCGAAAGTGCTCGAGGAGGAGGGCTGAACCGATGAGCCTGGTCGAAAAGCTGCTTGCGGGCACTCTCGGAGAACAGCGAGAGGGTCTGGATCGTCGAGACATCAGCGCTCGAGAACTGGTTGCCGCCAGCTTTTCGCGAATCACCGCCCGCGAGAGTCTTACAGCGGTCGTTTCTCGTCGTGATGAAGCAGCGCTCGCGTCCGCTGAGGCTTCCGATGCCCGTATCATGCGGGGCGAGCCGCTTTCGAAACTCGACGGCATTCCCATTCTCTTGAAAGACAACATCGTGCAAGCGGGGGAACCCGCGACGTGTGCGTCTCGCATTCTCGGCAACTTCGTTTCGCCCTACGACGCCTTTGTGACGGAGAGACTGGCGGCGGCGGGAGCCATCATCGTCGGTCGAACGAACATGGATGAGTTTGCGATGGGGTCCTCCACGGAAAATTCGATCTACGGACCGAGTCATAATCCGTGGGACGAGACTCGGACCTGCGGAGGGAGCTCGGGCGGGAGTGCGGCGGCGGTGGCTGCAGGCATGGTCCCGCTCGCGTTCGGCAGTGATACAGGCGGCTCAATTCGTCAGCCGGCGAGTTACTGCGGTGTCGTCGGACTCAAGCCGAGCTATGGCCGCGTCTCGCGTTGGGGACTCGTCGCCTTCGCTTCCTCCCTCGATCAGATCGGGCCGCTCGCCCGGAGCGTTTCGGATTGTGCGCTCGCCCTCGACCTGATCGCCGGGCATGACGCGAAGGATTCGACGTCGATCCCCGAAGACATCCCGAATTGGAGTGGGGATCTCGAGAAGGCGCGAGCCGCGGGCAGTCTCGATGGTCTTGCCATCGGTCTTCCCCGAGAATATTTTGTGGAGGAGGGCGTCGAGCCAGGCATTCTCGCTCGCGTCCGAGAAGCGATTACGACACTCGAAGAAGCGGGCGCTTCGTTCGAGGAAATCTCACTTCCCCATACCGCTTATACGATCGCGACCTACTACCTCATTGCCACGGCCGAAGCGTCGAGCAATCTCGCCCGCTTCGATGGCGTTCGTTATGGGCGTCGAGCAGAGCAGCCGAAGGATTTGAACGATCTCTACGAGCGATCGCGATCCGAGGGATTCAGCGCTGAAGTGAAGCGTCGGATCCTGCTTGGCACCTATGTTCTTTCAGCCGGGTACTACGACGCCTACTACGTCAAGGCACAGCGCGTTCGCACGCTGATTCGACGCGACTTCGAAGCTGCTTTCGAATCCTGTGACGCAATCCTGACACCGACAACACCCGAAGTGGCCTTTCGACTCGGATCCAAGAGTGACGATCCGCTCTCCATGTATCTCTCCGACGTATACACCGTGTCAGCGAATCTCGCGGGGCTGCCAGCACTTTCGATGCCCTGTGGAATGAGTGAGGGAATGCCGGTTGGAATGCAGCTCCTGGGTCCGCCACTTGGGGAAGCGGCGATACTGCGAATCGGTGACGCCTATGAGCGTCGCTGTGATCAGTCGGTTGGTTTGCCTCCGGAGAAATCTTGATGGCGAGTGAGCTCGATCGATACGAGATCGTGATTGGTCTCGAGGTGCATACGCACCTCAAGACCGCATCGAAGCTCTTCAGTCCGGCGCCCGTTCTCTACGGTGAAGAGCCGAATCATTCGGTGCATGCGATCGATCTTGCCTTGCCCGGCGTGTTGCCCGTGTTGAATGAACGCGTGGTCGAGTTGGCGATTCGTTTAGGGTTGGCGATTCACGGAACGGTGAATCCACGTTCGGTCTTCGCCCGCAAGAATTATTTCTACCCGGATCTGCCAAAGGGTTATCAGATCTCGCAGTTCGAGGACCCAGTCGTATCCGGGGGTTGGCTCGAAATCGAGGTAAACGGAAAGGGCGAAGGGAAGTCGGCGAGCGTGGGTAACGCGAAAACATCCATGCGCCGGATTGGAATCACACGCGCGCATCTCGAAGAAGACGCGGGCAAGTCGATTCATGACGTCGCCATCGCGGGTCGGGATGATTCCTGTATCGATCTCAACCGCGCGGGCGTTCCCCTGCTCGAGATCGTTTCCGAGCCCGACTTGCGTTCGGCCCAGGAAGCGACGGCCTATCTCCGGGAGCTACGCGCGATTCTTCGGTATATCGGCGTCTCCGATGCGGATATGGAGAAGGGGCAGTTTCGCTGTGATGCCAACGTTTCGATTCGTCCGCACGGCAGTCAAGAGTTGGGGACGCGAACGGAAGTCAAGAACCTGAATTCCTTTTCGAACGTCGAAGACGCGATCGAGGCGGAGGCCTTGCGTCAGCGGGAGCTGATCGCGGACGGTGGCGAAGTTGTCCAGGCGACGATGGGATTCGATCCCGTTCGTCGACGCACGAGTGTGCAGAGATTAAAAGAAAACTCCGACGACTATCGCTATTTCCCAGATCCGGATCTAATCCCCCTGCGCATCGACCCAGCGCAGATCGAGGCCGTTCGCGCCGAGTTGCCCGAGCTGCCCGGTGACAAGCGTGCCCGCTTCGAGTCGGAGTTGGGACTCTCTGGCTACGACGCAGGGGTATTGACCGCGAATCGGGGGTTGGCGGATTTCTTTGAGCAGACGGCGAAAGCGTGCAGCGCGCCCAAGGCGGCGGCGAATTGGATGACGCGGGATTTGCTTCGCGAACTCAAGGAGCGCGATGTCGAGTTGTCGGAAATGGCGATCACGCCGCATATCCTGGCTTCGATGATCAGGCTAATAGAAGAAGGAAGACTGACCTCTCGAAATGCGGCGCAGCTCTTTCCGATTCTCGTTTCCGAAGGCGGCGATCCCGAGGCGCTCATGATCGCGCGCGGACTCGAGGCCGTCTCGGATTCAGGCACGATCGATGGATTCGTTGACGCTGTGATCGCTGGCCATTCGGATGTCGTCGAGCAGATACGAGGTGGCGATGACAAGCCGCTCAACTTCCTGATGGGCCAGGTCATGAAGGCAAGCCAGGGCAAGGCCGACCCCGGTCAGGTCCGACAAAAACTGATCGACAAAATTCGAGGCTGAGGTTGTTCGCAGGTTCGAAGACTCCGGCGAGGGGGCTAATGGGAAAGATCGTTTTCAAGATCGTGCTCGGTCTGCTTGGGGGCGCGCTGATTGTGATTGGTCTGATTGCGGTTGCGCTTCCGCGGCTGGTCGCTCGTGACGATTTTCAGTCCACGCTGCGCGAAGCAGCGGCGAAGGAATTCGGGGCGTCGGTCGAGTGGCGGAGTCTCGAAGCAGGCTTGCTACCGCCTCGGCTGATGATCGAGGCGCCCGTCGTCACGTCGTCGATCGATCCATCAGAGGGTTCGGCGCTCAGCGCCGCCTCGATCGACCTGCGTCTTGAGCTGCTGCCGATTCTTCAATCCCGGATTGAGGTGGCATCGCTCGTTGTGCGCGATGCGGAAGTCGTACTGATCCGGACGGCCGAGGGCTTTAGCAATCCGCTCTTCGGGTCGTCAGCCGAGAAGACTTCGCCGAAGGTCGCTGACTCCGGGAGTAGGCCTTCGGCATCCGACGCTGACGCTCCAGACGAGCCATCGAGTTCTTTTAAGCTGGCGATCCGCCACGTTGCGGTTTCGAATAGTCGTTTCGTTATTCGCGATTCGACGCTTTCCCCGGCAGTCGAGTGGAGCTTCGAAGATCTGGAGATGCGGACGGGCATCGACCTCTCATCGGCGTTGATGACGATCAATCTCGCCTCGCAAATTCAATCGGGCGGCGAGGCGATCGGCGGACTGGAACTCTCGGGATCCATTGACCTGGGAGGCGTCTACGACCTCGACCTTCGGCTCGAAGAAGTGTTGATTGAAGCGCTGGCACCCTATCTGGGTGCCGTAGAGGTTGAAGGCGTACTCGGCGGTGATGTCTTGATTGGTGGCGATTCTTCTCGCGTGGCGAGCGTCGAACTGGATCTATTAGTCGAGGAACTGAGTCTGGAGAATCCAGGCGGAGATCATGAAGGCCAGCTTCGGCTGCAAGGAAGTTGGGTTTTGGATGCCCCCGTCGCTCTCAGCGCGAATCTCGATCTCGACGAGGGTGGACACGTTCGCGTAGAGGGAACCGCGACTCTCGAGGGCCGACTCGATCTAAAAGCCCGCCTTGAAGCGTTTGACCTGCGGGCGGCCCATTCGTTCGTATCAGACCAAGAGGGTCCGTCGATCGAACTCGGGGGGTTCGCAACTGGAACAGCGAGCCTCGTTGGTCCTGCGACTTCTCCAGAGCTGATCGAGAGCGAGATTCATGTCGAGTCGGGGGTACTTCGAATTCCCGAATATGTCGTCGAGGGCCCATTCGATCTGAAAATGAAAGTGAACGACCCATTGTCCGAATCGATGAAGGGACGGATGGAGCTTGATCTCACGGCGGCACGGGTCGACGTTCAAGGTCAGTTCTCGAAACGCGAAGGGATGGTGGCCGAACTCACGACAGAGTTTGCGCGAAAGCGTTCCGGGGAAATTGAATTCGAAAGCCGAATCAAACTACGAAATCTGAATGAGATTTTTATGCAAGGCGCGATCGGAGAAACGTCGGCGGTCGCCATCTCAATACCCAGTTTTGATCTCGAGGGCTGGGCCGAGGTCTTTCCTGCGCTTGAGGGTCTTCAGCCAAGCGGCCGGATATCGCTTGATCGTCTGGCGATCGAACTCGTTCCCGGAGCGCTCAGCCAATGCAGCGGCCGGATGCGCTTCGAATCGCTGGGTCTTGTCATTTCTGAGACGGAGAAGGTCCAGTTGGCCGGGGCATTCCTTGGAGTCGGGACGGGCTTTCGAGCTGAAGACCTTCGCGCGACTGTTGGCGGAATGACGCTTGGAGTCGAAGGTGGTGTCGATGATCCCTTGGGCTCGAGACTTTTTGATTTCGAGATCAAATCTCTTGGCGAAGTCGATGCTAACGAGCTCGTTTCGGCTTTGACGTCTTCGCGAGACACGGTGTTCGGAAAGCTCGTCCTGGCCGGCCGGCTGCGTGGAAGCGCAGGCGAGGATGGCGATTTCTATGACCGGCTCGGAGGTGAACTTCAGGTCTCCATCGGCAAGGACGGTGGAGGGCGATTGCGAGGTGTGACGTTTCTTCAAGTGATTCTCGATGAGGTTCCACTTCTCGCAAATGTTGCGCGTTTGACCGCGCGAAAGAAAATCGATCGATATCTTTCGGAAAATTTCGAGTTGATCGAAGGTGATTTCAACGTCGGCCAGGGGCAGATCAATGCCCGAAGTCTTCGACTTGTCTATGAAGGATACGAGGTCAAATTAAAGGGCCCGATCCAGCTCCCGAGTCTCGAAATCGAGCTGACCGGCGACGTTTTACTCAAGTCGAAAATGGTCTCCGCGTTAGGCGGTGTCTTGGGTGGATCGGAGGGCAGCCGAGATCCCGTTCGCATTCCACTCGCGCGGGTCACGAATACGCTTTCGGAGCCAAAAATAGTCATGAGTTCGAAAACGCTGGCAGCGATTTCGAAGCTGCTGATCAAGGCAGCTGGCTTCGACGCGCTGACACTCGACGTGGGTCGCGCCCTCGGCCGCCTTCTGGGTGATGGCAAGCCCAACAGGTGGCGCAACAGCAACAGCGGAACTGGGGATGGCAGCCAGTAGGCATCTTCTTGTAGCGAAGGCGGCATGACACGAAATTGAAGTGCACGGGCTTACGTTTGCGCTTCAAGCGGTTAGAGCCCGGGATCCCGGTGGTCTGGATCGGAGCCCCTTCGGCCTCAGTCTCAATTAGATGAATGCCGATACGTGAGATCTAGGAGACCGCTCGATGCCCAGCTTAATTCTCTGTGTTCAGGAAGATCGTGAAGTCGCCCACGCCTATTCGGATGCGCTGGTGGGGGAGGGATACGATGTCCTGTGCGCTCAAGATGGACGAGGTGCATTCGAGGTCCTGCGACAGCAACCAGTGAGTCTCGTGCTGCTCGATATCTATCTCCCTCGTCAGGACGGTTTTGAAATTCTGGCTGAGATCCGTGCGACTCCCGAACTCCGCGAGATCCCCGTTCTTCTTCTGTGTGAAGGCGACACAACGCAAGAAGTTCTGGCCAGAGCTTCTTCGTTTAGCGCTGCCGGAATCGAGTCCACCCCGCTGGTGCTCGACCGGCTTCTTGCGAAGGTGGTCGAGTTGGCCGGACCGCCCGGCGGCAAGGAGTCCATCGCAGAGCAGACACCCCGGGAAGGGCTGTTTCGAGATCTTCCGCCCCCCGAACTCATGCGCAGAATTCATGTAGAGGGGCTGGACGGAGTGCTCCTACTCGATCATGGACGCAAAAAGAAGGCGATCGAATTTCGCGCGGGTTGGCCCGTATCTGTTAAGTCGAATCTGATCTCAGAATGTTTTGGCAACTATCTTGTCGCGCAGGGCCGATGCACGCAGAGTGATCTCGATAAATCGATCAAGCGAATGAAAATTGGCGAAGGGTTGCAGGGTGAGATTCTCGTCGCGATGGATGCTCTGTCGGATGAAGAGGTTTCATCGACCCTTCGCGAACACGCCCTCGAAAAGTTTCTAGAGATTTTTTCGTGGCGCCATGGGCAATTCAAAATCTGTCCCGGTGCCCATGTCGAGCGCGGATCAACCGTCTCCAACGACGGTCATCCCTCGAAGCTGATCGTTGAAGGGGTCCGCCGCCATTTCCCCTTGAAACAGATCGATCGCTATCTCGAATTGCATCAGAGCGACTATTTGGTTCCTCTTCCTAATGAGCGCGAGCAGCTCTCGGTGTTGGAACTCGGCGAAGAAGAGGCCAATTGGCTGTGTCAGTTGGATGGAACCGACAAGCTCGGTTCGTTGCTCCAATATCCGGATGTCATTCGCCGAACCGCTTTCGGTCTCATCTCGATTCAGGTGCTTGGGGTTCAACCGGTAGCGGCCGAGCCGTCGCTCACTCGTGCCACGTTCGAAGAATCATCGATCGCCGGGCATTCGGCTCCGAATGTTCTCCCAACGAATCGCGAAACCGAGGACGAGCAGCGTGCGGAGCTCGCGAATCTGGCCAACCGAATTCGCGATGAGAATCACTACGATACGCTGGGCGTCGAATTTTCCGCATCCGACGCTGAGATCAGGATCGCCTACGGCAGACTTGCGAAGGACACCCATCCCGATCGCTTTCACGGGGCCAGTAGTTCCGTTCGGCTGCTGGCCGCACAGGTCTTCGATCGGATTACCCGAGCGCACAAGGCGATCGCTACGGCGAGCGACCGCAAAGCCTACGCGGGGGAGCTCACGCAAGGTCGGAAGTCCAGGGCCGCCGAGGCAGAAGGACGCCGGGCGCTCGATGCCGAGACCGAATTTCAGAAGGGCGAGAAACTGATCGCCACTCGCGACTACAAGGGAGCCCTGCTCTGTTTTGGTCGCGCGATCGAAAATTTCCCTAGCGAAGGCGAATACTATTCGCATTACGGCTGGTGCCTCTACCTCTGCCATCCTGATAATGAGGCCATGCTGGGCGAAGCCCTCGAACACTGCCGAAAGGGCGTCAAGCTGGCGAAGGATAGGGAGAAGCCCTACCTCTTGCTGGGCCGACTCTACAGGGCGATGGGTCGAGTCAACGCAGCCAAGAAGATGTTCACGCGAGCCGTCGAAATCCGGCCGCAATGCGTCGAAGCGATGCGCGAGCTGCGGATCATGGATATGCGCCGCGAAAGAGACAAAGGCGTGCTCAAGCGAATCTTTCGGCGCTGACGATGGCGGCTACGGAAAACGAAAAAGACGGGAAGAGAAATGGCGCAGAACACAGCGCAGGGTGTGAACGGCGAGGAGATCTGGCTCGACGGGAAATTCGTCAAATGGTCGGACGCGAATATTCATATCCTGACCCACACGCTTCATTATGGACTGGGCGTGTTCGAAGGCATTCGTTGTTATGCGGGCGAGGATGGCCGGTCATCGGTCTTCCGATTGCCAGAGCATGTCCGTCGCCTCTTCGATTCGGCCAAGATCAATCTGATGGAGATTCCATTTACGCCCGATGAGATCGAAGCGGCGATCCTTGAGTCATTGCGCCGAAATCATCTGTCCGAAGGCTATATCCGCCCATTGGTGTTCATTGGCGACGGGGCGATGGGACTTCATCCAGGAGACAACGCGATTCGCGTTTCCGTGATTGCATGGGAATGGGGGAAATATCTCGGCGATGAGGGCGTTATCAATGGAATACGCGCGAAGATTTCAACCTTTGCGAGGCATCACGTCAATGCGAAGATGACCAATGGCAAGACCTGTGGCGATTATGTCAATTCGATTTTGGCGAAGCGTGAAGCCCTACTCGACGGATACGACGAGGCGGTCATGCTCGATACACAAGGGCTGGTCTCGGAGTGTACGGGCGAGAATATTTTTGTCGTGCGAGATGGCAAGATCCGAACGCCATCGCTGTACAGCGTGCTAGATGGAATAACCCGTGCTTCGATGATCGAGGTTGCTCGAGATCTCGGATTTGGCGTCGAAGAAACGCAGCTTACGCGAGATGACCTCTATCTGGCGGACGAGATCTTCTTGACCGGTACGGCAGCGGAGGTCACGCCGATTCGCGAGGTCGATCATCGAACGATCGGGAACGGCAAGCGTGGCCCGATTACGGAGAATCTCCAAACCGCCTTCTTCGACATCGTCTCCGGCAAGAACGCGAACTACGATCGCTGGCGCACGTTCCTGTAACACGTTCGGCGTGTTAATGACTTGGGATGCGAGATGCCCTGTGTGTTAGGGAATCACCGTGTCGGCCGATTGGGGTCCAGATTCCCAGGCTAGAGTCGGTTCATCCCGTCCAGCGCGGCGATGCGATAGACCTCGGACATCGTCGGGTAATTGAAGACGGCGCTGAGTATGTCATCCAGGGTTCCGCCCATGTGAAGCAGAATCATGCCGACATGGATGAGCTCGCTCGCGGAGGCGCCGATCATGTGAACACCCAGAATTTCCTTGGTGTCCCGCTTGAAGATCAATTTCACCAACCCGTCATCGCCTGCGATCTGGCCACGTGGGGTCTCCCCCGATCGGGCAGTGCCCACCTCGTAGGGTATCCCTTGCTCTCGACATTGTTCTTCTGTTAGGCCAACAGCCGAAATCTCTGGAATGGTGAAGATCGCCATCGGGAGAACCGAGGTCGCGGGACGTTCTTTGCCCGCCGCGTGAAGTACGGCGAGTCGGCCTTGATGCATACTCGTCGAGGCCAATGCCGGGAATCCGATGACGTCCCCAGCTGCGTAGACGTTCTCGATATCGGTGCGGTAGTTCTCATCGACCTTGATCAGGCCCGTCTCGTCCGTCGTTAGCCCTATGCGTTCGAGGTTGAGGGATTCGACATTGGAAACTCGCCCGGCGGCCACTAGGACTCGTTCCGAGCGGACGGTTCGACCACTTTCGAGGCAGACGACGCCCTCTCGAAAATTTTTCTTGTCTTCGATTCGAACGTCCCTGACCTGTTCTTCCTGCATGACTCGGATGCCCTTGCTGCGCATGGAGTGGCAGAGGGTGTCGAGGATGTCGCTATCGAGGAAGCGCAGAAGTTTTTCGCGTCGGTCGATGATCGTGACCTTCGAACCGAGAGTGGCGAAAATGGTCGCGTATTCACAGCCGATGACGCCGCTACCAATGACGGAGAGGCTTCGGGGAATTATGTCGAGATCAAGAAGGGAATCGCTATCGACGATGATGTGGTCATCGATGGGAATTGAATCGGGGCGTCGCGGACGGCTACCGGTCGCGATGAGGACCTTCTTCGCCTCGATGATGTCTTCGCCCTGCCGATTTGAGACTCGAATTCGCCCGGGCCCGACAAACGAGGCGGATCCCGCCAGGACGACAACTTTATTGCGTTCGAAGAACGCGCGAATTGTCTGTTGATGATGCGAGATGACTTCGTCGCGGGGGCCACGTAGATCCTGCATCGTTAGCGGAGCGAGTTCCGTCGTGTGAATCCCGTGGCTCACGTTCTTGCGGCTATTGAGCAACTCGAGGACGCGATGGCGGAGGGCCTTGCTTGGCAGGGTGCCGGTTCGGACGCAGGCGCCTCCGAGCATCAGCCCCTTTTCGATTACGGCGACCGCCATTCCCAGCTTGGCGCCCTGCAGTGCTGCGGACCATCCAGCCGGTCCAGTGCCGATCACGACAAGGTCGTAGAAGCGCATTCGAATTCCTCCCCTCGCGGCCGTGATGACCGGCTGCTTGCTTGCTTGCTCTGGCTGCATCGGAACTGATGTGGTGTGGCTTGACGGCGTCGGCGAAGAATGGGGCCATGGCCGGAGGATCCTCTCGGGTATTTTCGGGGGATTCAAGTCAAGGAATCCGGCTCCCGGCTCGCCGATCACTCGATGACCCTGAGAGAAATTCTAAGTCGCACCTGACAACGGATGACAATCGATCACGATGTGATTCATGACAGAACGCAACTCCAGATCAGAAGCATGCAGCGGCCGTCGCTCCAACCGATCCAGCCGCCATCATGGCCACCGGGGTCGGAGGGAACGAGTGACCCACACCCGTGTCTCCGAGCAGCTCTCCGATGACATCCGGAAATTTGTGGAGGACCTCCGAGTTCCCGCATCGAACCTAGTTCGAAATGTGCTGGAAGAGGTCTTTACGATGGTCGACAGCGTGCCTGACGATGTTGGCGACCTCTTCGACGACCTCCTGACGCGAGGCAAGCCGACTGCAGGCAGAGCTGGGTGTACGAGGCATCTAAGGGTTCGCGGAAGGCCGTGGGACGGGAGGGATTTCGCGAACTCCGTGGTTCCGTGGTGTTGTCTAGCCCAGCACGAACTCGCAGACCGCCTCTTCGAAACCCTTCGGATTATCCGTCATCACGGAATGCGCGGCTTGGGCCACGATCGCGAGCTTTCCGTTCTGGAGCACCTCGTCGACCATCTTGTCCGCGGTTTCCGGGGAGAGGATGTCCGAGGCCGCGCCGCGGACAACCAGGGTCGCGCAGGCAACCTTGGCCAGCGCGTCCCATTGTTGCTGGATGAAGGCTTCCTCCTTGGCCTGCACGGCTTCATCGCTGGGGCGGGCGCCACGTAATTTGGGATCCATCTTCAGTTCAAGTAGGCCGTCGTCCCGGCGACGTAGGCCGAATTCGGCCATCCGCTTGAGTGCATCGGGCTGACCGGCCGGGTAGTTCATCGAAAGCATGGCCACATATTCCTGAATGCTCGAAAAGACAGGGGCGCGGTTCTCGCTCATCTCGCCGGAAATCCGGAGCACACCCCGCGCATCAACCTCCGGCCCGATATCGATGATCACGAGACCCGCCAGCCGTTCGGGATGCCGGCCAGCAAAAGTCATGGCGACTCGCCCACCCATCGAGAATCCAACTAACACTAATCGGTCGATATTGGTCGCATCGAGCACGGCTTCGAGATCGTCGGCCATTGATTCCGCGTCGTAGCGGACTTCGGGATCCCAGTCGGAATCCCCGTGTCCGCGCTGATCCAGTGCCAGGACTCTGTAATGGGGCGCGACGCAGGGAATGAAGTCGTCCCAGAGATGCGCTTCATTACCCAGACCATGAAGCAGCACGAGCGGGACGCCCCCGGTACTCCATTCAAGCAGGTTCAATTCGAGACCGTTAGCGCCCTGAATGCGGTGAGATGTCGGTTCCATAGCGCAACGGTATCACGGGGAGATCGCGTGTGCGGCCATCTGCAATGCTGTCGTCTTTAGTGATAGAGTCGCTCGGGGATTTGACTGCGCAGGGCCCGGGAGACGACGGAAGTGAGTGATGCGGCGATGAGCGGGACGCGTGAGTTGGTCTGGCGTGAGCCGCTGACTCCGACGGCGCTTTTGCAGCGGACGATTCGAGTTTTTCCCGATCGAGAAGCAGTCATTCATGGGGCGGAGCGATGGACCTGGACTCGTTTTGGTGAGGAGGTCGGACGACTAGCGGGTGCACTCGGGCGCGCAGGGATTGGAGCGGGAGACCGCGTTGCCGTTCTCCTTCACAACTCACCGATTCATCTGGCCGCGCATTTCTCGGCGCCTCTCCTGCTCGCACCCCTTGTCTCGATCAACACGCGTCTCGCTCCGCCGGAGATCGAATACATTCTCCAACATAGTGGCTCGAAGATCCTATTGGTCGATCCGGAGCTGGCCCTTCCGCTCGGCAACCTCCTCGAGACCTGTCCCGATCTCGAATGCGTGATCGAAGTCGAGGATGGCGCTCTCGAAACTCAATCCGATCGATCCGATTTTACTTCGAGCTACGCGTCATTCACCGAGGGTGTGCCGATCCTGGATCTCGAGCCGCGTGTCGAAGACGAAGATGCCGTGCTCTCGATCAACTACACCTCCGGAACGACCGGTCGGCCGAAGGGTGTTCTGTATACGCATCGCGGCGCCATGATGAACGCGATGGGGCAGATCGCGACGCATTCGCTCACCAGGAAGTCCACCTTTCTCTGGACGCTTCCGATGTTTCATTGCAACGGATGGTGCATGCCCTGGGCGATCACGGGCGCGGCCGCTCGGCATATCTGTCTGCGCGGTATCAATCCACCCGAAGTCATCCGCTTGATCGATGAAGAACGGGTGACGCATTTCAATGGCGCGCCGACGGTTCTCTTGATGCTCGCATCGGATCCCTCGGCGGCTGGCCGTCACTTCGATCCGCCGATCAAGGTTTGTACCGGTGGTGCGCCGCCTTCACCGAATCTGCTCGAGCAGATGGAGAAGCTCGGCTTTGACATCACACATCTCTATGGGCTGACGGAAACCTATGGTCCTCACGTCTATTGTCAGATTCAGGATGATTGGCAGGACCTTTCGGCGGCGGAGCGCGCTGCCAAGATGGCGCGTCAGGGCGTGCCCTTCTTGCACGCGCTTCATCTTCGTGTGGTGGACGATGAAATGAAGGACGTCGCAGCGGATGCCCAGGCCATGGGCGAGGTCGTGATGCGCGGAAATAATGTCATGCGTGGCTATTTCGAGGACGCGGCGGCGACCGATGAAGCCTTTCGCGGAGGTTGGTTTCATTCAGGCGATGTCGGCGTCATGCATCCCGATGGCTACATCGAACTTCGAGATCGGAGCAAGGACGTCATCATTTCGGGCGGTGAGAACATTTCGACGATCGAAGTCGAGAACGTTCTCTACGAGCATCCAGGCATTTTTGAAGTCGCTGTGGTTGGGGTGCCGCATGAAAAGTGGGGCGAGGTGCCTAAGGCTTTCGTCGTGCCGGTGCCCGGATCGAGTCTTCGCGAGGACGCCGTCATTGCATTTGCACGAGATCGACTCGCGCATTTCAAATGTCCGAAGCATGTCGAGTTCGGAGAACTACCCAAGACAGCGACGGGTAAGATCCAGAAATTCAAACTGCGCGAGAAAGAATGGGTCGGTCGCGAGAAGCGCATCCACGGCTAATGCGGTTGGCCGTGTCGCCCGCGCGAGTCGTACCTGAGCGAACCGCTATCCGCGCTTAGGCAATTCGATCTGTGGATCCTTGGGATGAGGTCTGTAGAGCACGACCGTGTGGCCGACCACGCCGCATAACGCGGAAGCTGACACAGTGGCCAGTTCGGCAGCGGCAGTCTTTTTGTCTCCCGGTTGGCGGAGTCGGATCTTGACCAGTTCGTGACTCACCAGGGCATCATTCAGCGCCTTCGCGAGGGCTGGGCTGATTCCAGCCTCGCCGACAAAAACGATCGGTTTGAGGGGGTGCGCAAGACTGCGTAGATAACGGCGCTGGGAGCTGTCTAGTTTGGGCGCGGGCGGAAGCTCGGGCGGCGCCGAGGCGGGGGTGCCTGGCGGTGTCTCTTCTGCCTCGGTTGGATCGGTCTCTTCGGGTGCCGTGGACACAGGAATTTCTCCGTTGGGGGTATTTCGGGGCCGCGACCGTAGCCTAGAGCCTGGCTCGTCGCCGATTGGTCTCGAAATCCCTCTCCCGGGCCCCGAAATGTATTGGGATCGGGAATCTCGATGGCAAGGACTCAGGACGCCGCCCTGTGATGCCGATAGCGCCGGTTATGGCGCAGGAAAAGTCGATACCGTTGGTGGGACGCTTGGCGATTCAGCTCAAGATGTTGACCTCTGCCCAGGTCGACGATGCGCTGGCCAAGAGTGTCTCTTCTGGAAATCCGAGACTCGCCCAGGTCTTTCTGGAGATGGGGCTGCTCGACCGAGCGCAAGTCACGAAGCTTCAGCAGGTCCAGAAGGATCTCGTCGAGAAGCACCGCGCGAAGAAAGAAGCGGTCGCCGCCGGCAGTCCGCCAGCAAGGCCAGCGAAGTCGGCCCCGCCGGCTGAATCCGCCACGCCCGTCCCGTCCCGTCCCCGCGCCGTAGAAGCATCCGCCACGCAGGACGTCGATATCCAGGCCGCCGCAGAACACGCGGCCTCGGTCGCTTCGCCCATGACCAGTTATGAGGTCGATGCGCTTCGCGAGGCCCCGCCTGAAAGGCCGCTTTCGACTCCATCCGCAGCGTCCGAAATCCCGGTCTCCGAACCGACTTCCCAGCCGGATGTTGCCGCCTCGGCCGGTTCTGTTCCCGCGACTCCGACATCGCCGTCTGTGACTCCCGTGCAACCGACGCCGACTCCAGAGAATCAAACGTCGACCGTACCGAACAGCGAGCCCGACGAAGACGGATACTCACTCCGGCTCACCGTTCCACATCCCGAGTCTTCTGATCGCGCGAAGCTCGAAGAGATCCTGGCGTCCGGAGTGAGCAATCATGCCTCGGATGTTCATCTGCATGCCGGCGGTGCACTCAAGCAGCGGATCAACGGCGAATTTGTCGTCACCGACGAGTCCGTCGACACCGATGCGATTGAACGCATGGTTGCGGCGGCGCTGACGCCAGAGCAGCGGGAAATCCTGGGGCGTGATGGCGAACTCGATTTCTGCCTCGAACTTCCGGGTGTCGGTCGCTTTCGAGCTAATGCCTATCGGCAGCAGCGAGGCTTGGACGCCGTCTTCCGCACGATTCCCGATAAGCCGCCAACGATCGAGGAGCTTGGACTTCCCGAGGATCTGAAGAAATACACCGACTTTCATCAAGGGATGGTGTTGATCACCGGCCCGGCGGGCTGCGGGAAATCCGCGACCTTGGCCGCCCTGGTCAATCACATCAATGAACAGCGAAACGATCACATCCTGACGGTCGAAGATCCCATCGAGATCCTTCACCCGTCCAAGAATTGTCTGGTGAACCAAAGGCATGCCGGTCATCACACATCGAGTTTCGCTCGTGCACTTCGTGGCGCACTGCGTGAGGATCCGGACATCATCGTGATCGGCGAACTGCGTGATCTCGAGACAATCAGTCTCGCCATGACCGCGGCTGAGACGGGCCATTTTGTTCTGGCGACACTGCATACTGCAAATGCGGTTCGGACCGTCAACCGAATGATCGGTGCCTTCCCGTCGAATGAACAGGATCAAGTTCGCGCAATGCTTTCGGAATCACTGCGTACCGTCATCTCTCAAAGGCTCGTTCCGACGGCGGACGGTCAATCTCGTGTGCCTGCGCTCGAGCTTCTCGTCATCAACCGCGCGATCGGAAATCTGATTCGCGACGAGAAGACCGTTCAGATCCGATCATCGATGCAGACCGGTCGCTCCCACGGCATGTATCTGCTGGAGCAATCGCTCAACGACCTCGTCACGGCCGGAACGATCACGCGTGAAGTCGCACTCGAGTTGGCAGAAGAGAAAAAGCTCATCACCGCGGGCGCCTAATCCCCATAGAGACCTGGAAGAGGAAATTCAGTCGTGGCTCAAATCGACCCTCTACTCATTCACATCAAAGAAAATGACGGTTCTGATCTGCATCTTGTGGCAGAGCAGCCACCGCGCTTTCGTGCGAAGGGTTCGATTCAGGTCATCGAGGGCCAGAGTGTTATTTCGAACGAAGTCCTTCGATCCATGATGAAGGAAGTTGCGTCCGAGCGAGCCTGGGCTGAGTACGAGGCGACCGGAGATCTCGACTTTGCCTTTAGTCTCGATGGCGTAGCCCGTTTTCGCGCAAACTTCTTCATCCAGGCTTCCGGTGCCGCTTGCGTATTCCGAATCATTCCCGAAGAGATCATCTCGCTGGAAGCCTTGAATCTGCCCAAGGCCGTCTGCGACCTCGCAGACCTCAAGGAAGGTCTCGTGCTCGTGACCGGGCCGACGGGCTCCGGTAAGTCCACGACCTTGGCCGCAATCATCGACAAGGTCAACAAGACCTACTCGCGGCATATCGTGACGATCGAGGACCCCGTCGAGTTCATTCATCAGAACCAGAATTCGCTTTTCTCACATCGTGAAGTCGGCCTTCACTCGAAGGGCTTCGGTCCCGCTCTCAAATCCGCGATTCGACAGGACGCCGACGTGATTCTTGTCGGCGAAATGCGAGAGCAGGAGACGATCAGCCTCGCGATCACGGCGGCAGAAATGGGCATGTTGGTCTTCGGAACCCTGCACACGAATAACGCCGCGAAGACGATCGATCGAATCATCGACGCCTTTCCCGCGGAAGAACAGAATATGGTGCGCCTATCACTGGCCGAGTCCTTGGCGGGAATCGTTTCTCAGCTGCTGCTCAAGCGATCCGATCATGGCGGGCGAATCGCAGTGAACGAAATCTTGCTTCGAACTGCAGGGCTTCCGAATATCATCCGCGATGGAAACACGCCGATGCTGTCCGCCATCATCCAGGCGGGACAGTCCCAGGGAATGCAATCGATGGACGATGCTCTCTTTGCCTTCGTGAAGGAGGGCAAGATCTCCGCTCAGGACGCCTACATGAAGGCGAACGACAAAGGCCGATTCGAACCCCTGGTTGTCGCCGAAGAAGGCGCCGCGTAGGCACGGCGGCCCCCCCACATCGCCGGAAGATGGCGGGCGATGACACGGGTCACGACAGTGCGATCCGGGCCTCTTTTACGAGTCAGACCGATCAAGAAGGGCTTGCGACGCCTCATCTTGGCAATGTGTCCGCCCGTCCGTCGGCGAGTCGCCTTTTTGGCGTTGAATACGGGTTCTTTATGTTGGGAAATGCACGCGCTGTGCGAGAATCGGGTTGGGGAGTGGAGGCTGGACGCTGATGTAGAAGGAGCTCGTCATGAAGCTCAATGCTGCTGCTGTTCTTGCTGTCGCTCTGGTTTTCTTTCTCTTCCCCTCGGGCACCGCTTTCGCACTGGATGGCATCGATCTCAGTCATTCCGGAGAACTGGCACAGGGCGAGGGATGTTCCCGGCTGGTTCAAATCAAATATCCATTTCTTTCCTGTTTAGACGGCGAGATCGGCCTGTCCGAAATGGGTGACACTTGGGAGAACACTCGGCGAATGCCAATCATGAGTGATTGGATGGAGGGCGATGGCTATTGGGGGCCTGCTCTCAATAGCTCCGACGACTAACACAAACGCAAAGAAACGGGATGCTTGTTGTCAGGTCTTGTCGGTATTCTCGCGCGAGCCCCAGGTCTTTGCGACGTGTCCTTCTTTGCGCCACATATAGCAACTGTCCAGGTTGCCCCCGATCGCGGCCACGGCGGGTTTGTCGGCGGGTCGCTGAGACGATGATTTGATTGATTCATCGTCTCTGCCCGTCGGCGTGTCTGGGCTTTGCTTTGCGAAATGCTCGTCCATGAGTGCAGCCGCGATCTGGACGAAGCCCGGCGCCAGTTGGAGCAGGGCGTCGCGCAAGCGATCGAGCTGCGGGTCATCGCCCAGTAGCGCGAAGACACGGCGCGCCATGCCCGGAATGAGGGGTGCGCCGATCAGCGGCTTGACGAGTTCGTCATGGGAAGTCCACGTCGCGGAACCGAGTGTTGCGTGACTGCGATGACGTTCGCGTGCGCGAAGGGACTCGATCTTGAAGCGTTTGCGGTCGATGCCGAGCGCGGCCTTGATTTCAGATGAACGCTCTAGACGCCGAGTCGAGCGGTCCTTCGGGCCAATCGGACGCGCATGGGTATCTGTGAGCTGAAGGGCGATCTCGACGAGTCGGTCTGGCTGGTCGTCATTCGTCATCTGCTCGTGGCCATCGACGAAGAGACTTCGGCGAAAGAAATGCTTTCCGATGGGCTGGGTCGTGCCCTCGCGAAGAACCCGATTCGTCTCGGCGCGAACGGCTCGCGGAATCGTCGACGCCATCAATTGGAAGAGGGTCAGAAGATGCGAACAGCCGAGCGGGCCACCAAAGAGGGCCCCGAGTCGCTTGGTGAAAGTGCTGTCCAGCGATTCGCCGCGAAGATCGAGCAAACGTGAAGCTGGATCCCGACAGCAATCGCCCCCCGTCGCAGGCGCACTCTCAATGGCGACGAACGGTTGGTCGACCGCGATCTCTCTGATTCGAAGCGACTCGGGATCGAAATCCAAGTCGATGCTCATCATGTGAATCACGCCCGCAGGCTGGATGTCGTCGATCAGTGGAACGAAGCTGTGCTTACGAAGATCGATGACATCACCCCGCGCGTGCCAGAGCGACTCGGACATGCGCGAGATGATAATCGTGAGTGATCGAGTGTGAAGGGGGCGACCCTGGACATTCGGCATGGGTGCGATGCTAGTCGTGCTGGTAGGTCGTGTGCTGAGGGCGGCCGCTCAGAATGTTGAGCGCTCCCCAGTTGGTGACCTTCTTGAATGCGTCGGAGCCGATGAATTCTTTGAACGCGCTTTCTTCCGTCCATCGAGACACGATCAGGTAGATGGGTTCCGCGTCCCCAATCTGGCGGTAGAGCGAGGAGGTCTCATGACCGCCGATGTCCCTCATGGTCTCGATGACTTTTGTGCAGGCATCCTCGAAGATCTGTTCCTTGCCGGGGATGACAAAATAGTTCATGCCGATGGTGACCACGCTGTGCTCCTCTCGTTTTGAGTGGGCCGCGATCATAGCCGTGGGTTCTCGGTCTGGGCGGTGTCGCGGCGAAACTCGTGCCGGGCCCTCGGGGAATCTGGGGTTCTCTCGCCGCTTGGATGATTTGTCCGAATCTCCGGACAGTGCAGTGTTCTCGCTGCATTAGATTCGGCTCGAAGTCGCCTGCCGAGGAGCTCGGGCAATCGAGAGTTCGATTCGAGACGGGCACGGTGTTTGCTCTATGCCTGGGTAAGGCTGTAGTCAGCCATCGAGGGACTCTCCATCGATGCCGAAATGGATGCTCTTGAAAACGTTCGCGAGCATATTTCACGGGTCGTTCTCCAAGGTGAAGTCAACAAGGAACTCGGAGATGACGGTGACGCCTTTCGAACGAAGCTCGTCAATAATCCGCACGAATCGAACTCGAAAGTCTCCGACGGGAGCTGGATTCGAACACGATCACGGCCCGCGCTACGAATTCAATGCAACCGATGCCGGCCACCGGCTAACGATCGCCCCTCGGGGCGTCGAGGATTTTGCACCGGACGAGTCCATCGAAAGAGTTCATCGGAGTGTCTCCGGTTGACCCCGTGGCGGCAGATCGCTAATAACTGCGCTCCTCGTGGGCCTCGCTGGCTCGCTGGGAGCGCGGTCCTCGGGCCGCCGGATGCTCGATCAGTCGCCGGTCGAACCGGTCACGTTGGTCGAGAAAGCAGTCGTTAGAACCGTTCGAGAACTGTTCGAGAGTTGTTCGAGAACAGTCAAATCAGTCAAACCAGTCAAGAGTCGGTCTCGGTCCGGAATTGCGAAACGCGAATTCGACCGAGGCGAAGCACGAGACGAATCAAGAGTTGGAGCAAGGCGATGGCGCGCGTGTGTGCACTCACCGGTAAGAAGGTTCAGTACGGACACAACGTGTCCCATTCCAAGCGTGCGACGAACCGACGCTTCGAGCCGAATATCCAGAGGGTCCGACTGGCCTCTGAAGCACTTGGCGAGCAGATCCCGCTCAATATCGCGACCCGAACCCTTCGCACTGTACAGAAGAAGGGTGGCCTCGATGGCTTCCTCCTTGGCACGGACGACGCAAAGCTCCCGCCCAAGGCCCTTCGCCTGAAGAACAAGGTTCGTCGCAAGCTGAGCGGTCGCTAGTCGCCGGGTCCTCGACCCGCCTCTTAGCAACTGCAACCGCATCCGCACCACGGTTCACCCGCTCAATCAAGCGATGCCGTGTGTTACCAGCCATCCATGAAGCGCATCGAAAGAAGGCGCCGGATCCGCTGTGCCACTTCCAAATGGTCTTCGATGACATTGATGGTCGTCGCCTTCGAGACTTGAAGGCGCCGGACGCTCGACTCGGCTTCAAGCGCGAGCATCGATGAACTCGAAGAGAACAACTCGGACAGACCGATCACGTCGCGGGCGCCGCTCTGGCCGGGTATTCCCGATCATGAACGATGACTGTCCCTTCGATGGGAATAATGAGCCCGCGATCCTCGGCCTCGGAGGCCCAGAACCGTTGTCCCGAATTGAGTTGGATTTCCTCCGCCGATCGATCCGAGGAGTTCGATCAGCACGGTGAGATTGGCCTCTGCGAAGAGCGGGGTTCGCCGAGCGGCCACGATACGAGCGACGAGGTCGAGGGTCTCGGGAAGTTTCGCCGGACTGGAGGCTCAGAGTTCGCGCAGTCTGAAGAAAGAGCGGAAAGCGATCTTCGCGGATCTGCATGAAGTCCTCACACGGAAGTGTCCGGTACACGCTTGGCTCTGTCGCGACGATTCACGGGGTCCATCGCATTCCGGAGAGCGTGGGCGCGATCCCGATGCCGGAGGGTGCTCATCATCGGCCAAAGACGACGGCTGGATGCACGCTGTACGTGAAATGCGACGGGGTCGGTGCGCTTGGATCGGCGTGATCGCCGCCACGACCCCACCGTTGACCTAACAGAGCACTCAAATCAAAGCGTCCAAAACAGAACGGGCCGGCAATCATGCCAGCCCGTCCGTTCAAATGATTTGATTCGCGGTCTAAGACTCTTTCGCCTTGCCGCCATAGCGCTTGCGGTAGCGATCGATCTTTCCGTCGGCATCGAGCTCGCGCATCTTGCCGGTCCAGAAAGGGTGGCTCACGGAGGAGATTTCGAGGCGAACGACGGGAACCTCTTCACCATCGATGTCGCGCGTCTCTTTCGAGGTAACGGTCGAACGCGTTTCCCATTCGCTTCCGGTGGCGGAATCGATGAAGATGACCTTGTGGTAGGCGGGATGAATTTCGGGCTTCACGAATGTGCTTCCTCTTCGATGGTTTGGGAGCTGGATTGGCTTCGCTATTTGGAAGCTGTGCTTCCTCTTCTCAGCTACCAGCTGGACTTGCGAACGCCGGGGAGTTGGCCACGAAGGGCAAGCTCGCGCAGGGCGATTCTGGAAATACCGAATTTGCTGTAGTAGGCCTTCGAGCGGCCCGAGATGGCGCAACGATTATTCTTGCGGGTCGAGCAAGAATTGCGCGGGAGCTTTGCGAAACCCGCCTGCGCCTCTAGCTTCTCGTCGATCGTCGCGTTCGAATCCTTCAGGATCTTACGAAGTTCGGCTCGCCGTTCAGCATGTTTTGCGATCAGCTTGAGGCGACGGTTGTCTCGGTTGATTTGCGATTTCTTCGCCATTGAATAGAGCTACTTCCTGGACGTCCTGGATTTTTGGGTTGCGTGCCAATGCACGTAGCCGCCGCGAATCCCTAGGCTTTCTGCAGTCCTGATTGAGGCGCCGGAGAATACGGGCCTGGCCGCGCTCTGGCAAGCGTTTGGCGAATCGTTCCGAGTAGTTAGATCAATAGAATTGGCTGGTACCCGCGGGTGATCGAGCCGTAAGAGGGGGGAAGGCGAAGCCTTCGAGTAGCGGTGCCAACCCAGCCCCGGGTCGTAAATAGACCGAATAGCCCCCTTCGTACAACTCCCAGCCCACAAAGACCGCCAGTTAGGCATCACCCAGGTCGAACGAATCCACTTCGATCCGATCACGCCCGCCGTTCTTGGCCTGATACAGTGCTCTGTCTGCCCTCTCGACCCAGGAAGAAGCGGTTTCGCCCATCCGCAGCCGTGCAATTCCCATCGAGGCGGTCATTCTGATCGGCTGCTCCATTTCGGTGAAAAGGACCTCGAGATTACGAATCGCGTTCATCCCTCGCTCTGCGACATCGGTCGCCACCGGCCATTCCAGCTCCCGGAGAACGACGACGAATGCCCCCCAGCGTAGCGTGCGACAAAATCGTCCCGGCGCATGAAGCATCGGGAGAGCGTGGCAGCGAAGTGTTTGAGCACTTCGTCGCCGCAGCGATGGCCGTGGATGTCGTTGACCCATTTGAAGTGATCAATATCCACCATCAGGAGGCATCCACGCTTTCCAAAAAGCGTTGCCAGGTCGACCTCGCGCTCGATCTGCTCGTCGAATGCGGCGATCTGAACTCTGCTCCGCCGACAGGGAACGCCGCAGGCCACTGATGAAGGACCAGGTGGCGTCGCGAAAGTCTGCAAGCGAGGACGTCACATAGTCCTTCCCCGAGTCGCGATGATCTCGGAGCGCACGTCGCAAGCCTGGGAGGTCGCGCTTCGAGGCATTGGGTTCATCGTCTTCGTTCGCATTCTTCTCGCGGCCGTCCTAGGGCCTACGTCGAATGCTCGCTCGCCCAGGGTTCGCAACCTCTCGGCCATGAAATCGAGGGCGCGATCTGCGGCAATCGGTTCAGAGGTGGTTTCCGATTTTCCGGAGTCCGAAGCTGACTGCTCCCGGCCTGTTTTGGACTTCTCTGCCTTGCCACGTTTACCGAACAACATGGCCAGCTTGTCGGTTGAACGCGATGCCCACGGAAGGATCGCCGGCCGCCGCTTCGACTTGGGCCGTCGATTCAGGGTGAAGGGTTGAGATGCGCTCGTGTGAAAACCGGTGAGCGACGTAGGGGCGGGCCGACGCTATGCTCGCGCGCCATTATGGTCGTGGCTGCATGTCGAGCCAAAGGCGAAGTGCAAACCCGAGAACGAGAGAGTGAGATGAGCGAGGCCAAGAGCTCGGACGGAACGGCAGCATCGGAGTCGGCTAAATCGGCAAAGTCTGCGACCTCGGTAGCCTCGGCGACTTCGATGGAGTCGGTCGAATCGTCGAACGTGCCCAGATCACAATCGCTTATTGCGTCGATCGACCCGGCGAAGATCTCGAAACATTTCGACGCGGCGGATGTCGAGACGCGTCTCGATACGCGCTGGCAAAACGAGGGTGTCTACCACTACGACCCCACCCGGCCGCGCGGCGAGACATTCGTCGTTGACACGCCTCCACCAACGGCTTCGGGCTCTCTGCATGTGGGTCACGTTTTCTCTTATACACAAGCCGATGTCGTTGTTCGTTATAAGCGCATGACGGGTATGAATATCTTCTATCCGCTGGGTTGGGACGACAACGGGCTTCCAACCGAACGCCGGGTCCAGAACTATTTTCATGTTCGATGTGATCCGAATACGCCTTACGAGGAAGGGTTGGTACTCGAGGCGGCGTCGGCGAAGGTTCGCAAGAAGCCCGCGCGCATGGTTTCCCGCCCCAATTTCATCGAAGCTTGTTTTGGTTTGATCGAGGAAGACGAGGCCGCCTTCAGCGAGCTCTGGCATCGTGTTGGATTGTCCGTAGATTGGCGGCAGGAATATCAAACGATCGACGAACATTGTCGACGTACCGCCCAGCATTCGTTTCTGGATCTTCACGCCAAACAGCTGGTCTACACCTCCGATGCGCCGACAATGTGGGATGTCGATTTCCAATGTGCTGTGGCTCAAGCAGAAGTCGAAGACCGGAATCAGCCCGGCGCCTATCACAAAATCGAATTTGCGGTCGAGGGTGCAGAAGAAGGTGGCGCCTCATCCTTCGTGATCGCGACCACGCGACCCGAACTCCTGCCCGCTTGTGTCGGCGTGACCGCTCATCCGGATGATGAGCGGTATAAACCCTTCTTCGGGAAGCGCGCGATCACGCCGCTCTTTCATGCACCGGTCCCGATCTTTTCGAGCGAAATGGCGGATCCCGAAAAGGGAACCGGCGTGTTGATGGTCTGTACTTTTGGCGATCAGACCGATGTGCAGTGGTGGCGCGAGGAAGGACTCGCGCTTCGGCAGGTCGTCGGCCCCAACGGTCGTCTCTGTTCCATCGATTTCGGTGAGGCTCCCTACGAAAGCCTCGAAGTCGACAAAGCGAATGCGGCTTACAGCGAACTTGCTGGCAAGCCTATCAAGCGCGCGCAGACGGATATTGTTGCGATGCTTCGTGACCCGGATGCCAGCGCGACGGGCAACGGCGCACCGCTTCAAGGGGAACCCGAGCCGATCGAGCATCCCGTGAAGTTTTTCGAGAAGGGCGATCGGCCGCTCGAGTTTCTTCCGACACGCCAATGGTTCTGTCGACTCCTGGATCGAAAGGCGGATCTACTCGCCAAGGGCGCCGAGGTTTCGTGGCATCCCGAATACATGGAGGCCCGGTTTCGAGACTGGACGGAGAATCTGTCCCTCGATTGGTGTTTGTCGCGGCAGCGCTACTTCGGTGTTCCCATTCCGGTCTGGTACCCCCTCGATCGCGAAGGACAGCCGGACTACGACGCGGCCATCGTTGCGGAGCCGGAGGCCATTCCCGTCGATCCAACGACCGATGTGCCGAAGGGCTTCGATGAATCCCAGCGCAATCAGCCCGGCGGATTCACGCCGGATCCCGACATCTTCGATACCTGGTTCACGAGTTCGCTCACGCCGCAGATCAGCTCGCATTGGGTTGATGACCCGGATCGGCACGCACGACTCTTTCCCGCGGATATCAGACCGCAGGGCCATGACATCATTCGGACATGGGCCTTCTACACGATTGCGAAGGCGATGCTGCATGAAGATGTCGTCCCCTGGCATCACACGCTGATTTCGGGATGGATTCTCGACCCGGACCGGAAGAAGATGTCCAAGAGCAAGGGCAACGTCATGACGCCGTTGCCTCTGATCGAGAAGTACAGCGCCGACGCCGCGCGCTATTGGGCGGCAAGTGCGCGCCTCGGCGCCGATACGGCCATCGATGAAAACGTTTGGAAGGTGGGTAAGCGGCTCGTCACAAAGCTCTTCAATGCGGCGAAGTTCGTACTCTCGCAAACCGGTGAGGTTGCACCGATCAGTCAGGAGCTCGATCGCGCGTTCGTTCGGAAATTGCAGGCGCTGGCCGCGGATTCGACGCGGAACTTCGATGAATTTCGTTATGCGAATGCGCTGGCGGAAACTGAAACCTTTTTCTGGACGAATTTTACGGATACCTATCTTGAGCTTGCGAAAGTTCGAGCGCGCGCTTATGCCGATGGGGCGGACGCGGCGAATGCGATCAGCGAAGCCGACGTGCTCGCCAGCGGCTCGGCCGTCGCGACACTACGCTTGGGACTATCGGTTCTGATTCGACTCTTCGCGCCGGTGCTGCCCTATATCACCGAGGAAGTCTGGAGTTGGTCTTTTGCGGGGGAGAATCAGGGATCGAATGGCGCCGGTGCCGCTTCGCCTAGCATTCATCGAGCAGCTTGGCCGAGTGAGTCGGATTTTTCGGGCATTGAAGCACCGGAGCACGCGGGGAGTTTCGATGTCGCTGTTTCAGCATTGGCGGCCATCAACAAGGCGAAGGCCGATGCTGAGATGTCCATGGGCCGCGGAGTGTCTCTGCTGCGGTTGGCTGCCTCTGCTTCGACGATTGATGTACTCGAAGGTGTTTGCGCGGACATCATGTCCGCCGCGCGCGTAGAAGATCATGCCTTCGATGTGGATCCGGAACTCGGCGACGGGCTCTGTGCGGTCCGACAGATCGAGTTCAAAGATCGTGAAGAACGGGGAACCGAGTCTTCTCGTTAGGCCACGGGTCTATTTTTCCTTCTTACGACGAACCCGGATCAGCGCCTCTTGCGCGACCGACGCGAGTTGCGTTCCGTCCTGTTCGTAGAGAGATCCGAAGATCAAGCCTCGCGCTGCATGAGAGATCGGGCTGACGGACGAATAGAGCAACCAATCATCGAAGCGAATCGGATGATGGAACCAGACAGCGTGATCCAGGCTTGCGCCCATCACATCCTTTCCCATCACGAGTCCCGTCGCGACCACGGCAGTCGAGATGAGCGTTCGGTCCGATGCGTAAACCAGGGCCGCGGTATGCAGGGCAGGGTCGTCGGGGAGCACTCCGCGCGGACGGATCCACATTTTGCGCACGGGGTCTTGAGGCCGGTCGTTGACGAATGAGCGGGCGTCGAGGACGCGAATCTCGATCGGGTTATCGAAGGTCGTCGGTTCCTGGATTCCCATTCTTCGCGCGCGAAGCGTCGTCCACTCTTCGAGCCCCCCTGGTGGGTCCACCTCGGGCATCGGCCGCTGATGAGTGATGCCGTCTTCGGGTGCGGCGAAACTCGCCGCCATGTTGAAGATTGCTTCGCCGCCCTGGTGCGCGACAACTCGGCGGGTCGTAAAGGTTCGTCCGTCGCGAATCCGGTCGACGACGAAGCGAATTGGCTGGTCGTAGCGTCCGGGGCGAAGAAAATAGGCATGGATCGAATGCAGCAGGCTGGCTGGCCGATCGGAGTCCTCGCCGTTTTCATCGATCGTCGCGAAGGCGGCCATCACAGATTGCGCAGCGACGAGCCCGCCGAAGAGGCGGCCCTTCCCGGGGCCTGGATCGCCGAGAAAAAGGTCGCGGTCGAGGGTTTCGAGGGCGAGAAGCTGGACCAGTTCATCGATTGGAGAGGGTCGGGTTCCGATTGAATCCGTGGTCATTGAGAATCCTCAAGCCTTGGTGAGCCGGTGTAGAGCGCGGCGGGGCACCTTAGCAAGTCAGCCGCAAACTGCGTTCACGGCACTTTGGGTACGTTAAATAGATGTAAATACAAATATATAGTAACTATATGTTACGTCATGCAATTTCACTTTCTTATAATTGAGGATACTATATAAAATATTGAAATCGGAGACAGCACGATGACTCAACGCCTCGACAGCAGTTCACCAGGTCTGAGAGAGCGAAAGAGGCGGGATACCAAAGAGCAGATTCTCACTCGAGCCATTGCCTCATTCCGCAAGCTTGGGATTCGGGGTGCACATCTCGGGGAAATCGCGCGAGTCAGCGGTGTCTCCCAGGCGACGCTCTACAATTACTTTCCCAATAAGAGCGCGCTGGCTGAGGCCTGGGTCCGAGGCGAAATCGATCAGGCGCTACGCGCTATGTCCGCTGAACTCGAGGCACGGGGCCTGCGCCGGGCGATGAGGTCATTCTGTCGTGAACTCGCCGCGGTTGCATGCGGCCATGAAGATACGCCCGTTCGGCTCGAAGCCTGGCGGGAGTCCGGTCGGGCCAGAATCCAACCACTCCGCAGCGATCACCCCCTTGTGAAAGCATTGGCCCGCTGGCAGAAAAGCGAACGCGTTCGCCGAGACATTGATGCGGCCGCGATCGCCATGATCTTGATGGAATCGGTGGAGGGCGGGCTGATCGATGGGTTGAGGCAGGCGCTGGACGCCCCAGCACTCGCCCAGGTTCTCCGAACCCGAGTCGATCTCATCCTCGACGGCGCGCGAAAGCGAAATGAACGCGTCGCCGCGCCGTTGGCGAGTCGAACGCCCGCAGCCAACCAGGCGCCCGCGGCCGATAAAGCGCCCGTGGCCGATAAATCGCCCGTGGCCAATAAAGCGCCCGCGGCCAATAAAGCGCCCGCGGCCAATAAAGAGACTGTTGTGGGCTGGGCTACGCGTCCGGTGCGGAGTAGGTAAAGGTCTCGGCGGCGATCACCTCGCCGCCCTCAATCACGATTTCGACGGTCCAGTTGCCGATCCAGTCGGACATCAGGTCCTTGCTGGACCAGACGCGCCAGCGTGCACCGCGGACCTCGAAACTGACCTCTGCCTTGGTTTCGCCACTATAGATCCAGCGATGTTGGACGGTCTGCCCGTTCAGGCCGCGAAGGTCGGTGAACAAGAAGATTTTCTCGGTACTGTTCTCGACGAATGTGACCTGATCAATCGGTTCCCGGTTCTCGACGCCCGTGGTGAACTGGGCGAGAACGGTCGGTGCATCAGATGGAATCGCTGAATCGACGCCGTCCGAATTGGCCAAGCTGCCCAGAGAATCGGATTCCGGGAGCGTCTCCTGTGCATGGAGAATTCCAGCGCCGGCGCCCTGGACCACGAATGCAACGAGAAGCCAGGGAATTGCCGTTCGGACTCCTTTGAAGAAAGTCATATACCGTCGGTCCTTTCGTCGATCACAGCGCGTCCATCGTTCGACGCTTGCGTGATGCAATCATAGCGATTTTTGCTGATGGGAGCCCGAAAGCGGCGCCCGTAGAGCATAAGCGAATTCTATGCCGAACTTCACCGAGATACGCGTCGGACGCTAAATTTCAGCGATGGAGCTGATCTTGATTCGCCACGCCCACCCTCGTTCCGGTGACGGGTCTCATGAGCAGAGGGAAGAGAAGCTGGGAGCAGCGATGCATCACTCGCCCGCCGATCCGCGACTCAGCTCGATCGGGACCCGACAAGCTCAGGCAGTCGCTCGTTGGCTGGCCAATCGCCCCCCGGATCGATTGGTCTCGAGTCCTGCGCGTCGCGCGAGGGACACGGCGCAGGCGACAGCCGTGGCTTTGTCGATGGAGGTGGAGATCGACGATCGGCTGAGAGATGCAAACTCATCGCGCGAACGTTATGTCGCGCTCGAGGAGGATCGCGCACAGAATCCGGAGGCATATCGGCGTCGGCTGGACGCCTATCGTGACAGTACCCAACTGGCTGAGGCATCCATGCGAGTGAATGCGGCCCTTGATGAATGGACGACGAACCACCCCGGGCTGCGGGTTGCCGTTTTCTGTCATGGCTCCGTTGTGAACGTGTATGCGGCGCGCGTGCTCGGCCTGACGGAGCTTGCCTTTATTGATGTTGGGTATGCGAGTGCCCACAGATTCATGATTTCTCGCGATGCCATTCGAAGTGTGAAGAGCCTCAATGAAACTGCCTATTTACCATAGGCAATCACAGGTTTAGTAGACCACTCATGCCGGTGTGGGACGAGTTATTCCGGACCCGGGACAAAATTTCCGCCCATGATGGAGAGCTTCAGGTTAGAAGGGTAGAGCCCGAATTCTCACGGTCTGACCTTCGCGAGAAACCTGTGCTGGCTGCTGCCGTGGCCCCTCGTTGTCCAGGGAAGGGATCGAGTCGGGCAGGCCGTGATACTCGTCACCCGGGTATTTCCCCGATTTTCCGATCCAGAGAGAACCCCCTGATTCGTGTGCCGGGCCACGCGAAGGGCACTTCTGCGTTTGAGGCAAGGGTACGGTGGGGCGACAAGGACATCGATGCCGACCATCGAAACTCTCAAGCGCCGACTGGCCGAGACGCTCCGGGCGAAGAATTTTAAATCCGCGCTAGGCGCGCTTAAGATTCTTGCACGCAAGGAGCCGAAGATCGCCGCGTGGCCTCGTCGAGCGGCCCGACTCTTTCACGCTACTTCTGATTTCGAGTCTGAGATCGTGTCGCTTCGACGAGCACTCGAACTACAGGTCGATCAAGGGTCGGTGCTCGATGCAATCACGAGCTGCAAGGCGATCCTTGCTCTGTCCGCCGATGATCGTCCGGCACTCGAGACCCTCGAACTTCTTTATATGAATGAAGCCTCGACCGATCTCGGGTCAGCGCTCCGTGGGCCGGGTCATGATGCCCGCACTCCGCGACTCCAGCAGGAACGGTCGAACGACGCACCGCTCGAAGCGCTCTTGTTGACCGATGTCGTGCCGGGTGCGCGCTCTGTTCAACTCGGGGATGCAGAGCCCGGGAACGTGTCGGAGATTCCGATTGAATCAGTGATGTCGGCTGACGAGGGTGAAATTCCGGATCTCCGTCTCGATCAGTGGAGCCCAAGCAAGACGTCCGAAGATCTTCGAGCGGCTCAGGCGATGTCCCTGCCAACGCCCGCCGACGTGAAGGAAATTTTCACTGAAGGCGGGCGGGAGCGCGGTGCCTCATTGCGAAGCGAGTTGGCGAATACGCCCCTCTTTGGCGAACTTGAACCGGCGAGTCTGCATTCGTTGATCCGGCGCGTTCGGATCGTCACGCTCGACGCTGGCCAGGTTCTATTCCGTCAGGGAGACGCCGCCAACAGTCTGTATGTGATCGTCGATGGTGCGATTGTGCCGATTGCGGAAGGAGAGCCACGGAAGAAGCTTGCGGTTCTCGAACGCGGTGAGTTCTTTGGTGAGATCGGTCTCATGACCAAACAGCCTCGCGGTGCGACCATCGAGGCGCTGGTGGACACGAAGCTTCTCGCAATCGACCGTCGTGTGTTGTGGGACTTGATCGCGGACGAACCATCGGTCGCGAAGAGTCTTCTGCGATTCCTTCGCGCTCGACTCGTCGATCGCCAAATTCGGACCAATCTTTTGTTCGCGGCCTTTGCGCACGCGGAACGAAAAGCCGTCGTGCGACAATTCAGGATTCTCGAGGTTCAGGACGGCGTACGAGTCGTCGAGCAGGGCAAGGTCGCCGAGGGGCTCTTCGTGGTTCTCACCGGCTCGCTCATTCGGTTCGATTCTAAAGAGGATAAAGAGCTTGGCCAGTACAAGCTCGGAGATGTGTTTGGTGGGCTGTCGCTTCTCGAAGGTCAGGTCGCGACAGCCGATGTTCGCGCCACGGGAAAATGTTGGCTCGTCGTACTCGGGGAGGGGCGCTTCAGGAGAATTCTTGAAGCGAATCCACGGCTTGGCAGAATCATTCGACGGCTTGCGAAAGAATCGACGAGCGGAGAGGATCTTCTCGGAGACGCCGAACTTTAGAAGCCATCTCATAGACCCCACTCGGTCAGGGTGATTGAGCCGGCTTCTCGGAGTCTTCCGGCTTGGCCTCGACTTCATCCAGTTCGGGCTCTTCCTTTGGCTTAGGCAAATAGGGTTCAGCGAGACCGATCTTGACCGGCGTCCCTTTTTGCAAGTTTGTCGAGGCGTAAAGATTATTCATCACGCCGGTAAACACGAGTTCTAATTCGTTATGCGTCCGGATTGACAAGGCCTGAAGCGTCTCGCTCTGCAGCGCGCGAGCAATTCGCAGTCGCGTCACAGCCAGTGAGTAGAGCCCCTCTTGATTGAGTGGCCGGAAACTATGCGCGAAGGCCCGCCCTCGGCCCCGATATTTTGTCGCGGAGCTTGAGAGGCTCAGTACCGAGAGTCGGTAGATAAGTCCATCGTGGGCCACGAAAGTCATCTGATGGGCCAATCTACCAATTCCTGCTGAGGCGGTTCCCTCGATTCGAATTGCCGGAAGGTTCCCGAGCACGATCTGTCGACGTTCTCGGATGCGAACGCGAACGCCATCGACTTCTTTCTTGATGAACTCGTCGACGACCTTGTTGATTTCATCGGTCGTTTCTCCCTGGCCTTCGACGCTGAGTATGGCCTGGGCATCTCGTTCCGGAGAAATCGCCGCGACCGCCTCTTGGGAATTCATCGTGGTCCAATCCTTGGGGAAGCGAATTGAAAATCCAAGGTCCGGATGAATGAAACGGCCATCTTGAAAGAGGCCGCCGGCGGGATTGTCGCCGAGGACGAGTCCATCGATCTTGCTGTAGTAGGCGAGGGGTAGATGGTCGGCGACGCCACTCTGACGCTCCCAGGAAATACTCGCTGCGCGATCGCTCGCAAGCGCGGCACGCTTGGGACTCGTGGGATGTGTCGCCAGGAAATAGGGCAGCCGCGACCAGCCCACTTCGTAGCGTTCGGTCGCATCGAGCTTTCGGAGGAATCGCGCGATGCCGGCCGGATCGTAGCCAGCCCTTGCGGCCATGATCTGTCCGCCCCGATCGGCGTCGCTTTCCTGGTCGCGACTGTACGCGGCGATTGCGCCCGCTCGGAGGTAGCCGATCGAAAACGGATTCAAGCGTCGGGAATAGTCGATGCGCGCCGCCGAATGGCGTTCGGCGGCATGCGTAATTTCGTGGCCGAGTACGCCGGCCAATTCGTCTTCGGACTCGACGAGGGCAAGCAGCCCCCGAGAGACATAGATCTTGCCGCCCGGAAGCGCGAACGCATTAGGCACGCTCTGGTCAACGACCTGAAACTCATAGTCGAAGGGTCGCGCGGGTGCATGGCGGAGCAACCGAACGCCAATGTTTCGAACATACTCCAGAAGCTCGGCATCTTTGATGAGGCCGAGTTCGGCTTCGATCATCTGGCTCTGGTCGTCTCCGACGCGCTGGTCATCGTAAACGGTCTCGAGAATGACCCGACGCTGCTTGGGTTTGTCTTCGGCTTCGTCGTCGTTTTCGGCCTGATCGCTGGGCTCGCCGTTTTCAGCTTGGCTCGTGGGTTCCTGGGCTTCGTCTCTCAACGTGGAATCATCCGATTCATTCTCACCCGCATCTGCTGCGGGCGTGGACGCTTCGCTCGAATCCTCTTCAACCTCGCTGGATCCGACCTTGGAGGGGGCGGCCGTTTCGACCTGGTCGACTCCGTCGGCCCGGGGAAGCGTCCGCTGCGGCGAATCCGCAGCGCAGGCCCCGAGAAGGAGGACGAGCAAGGCTGTTTTTGAAAGTTTTTCGATCACGGTTTGCGCTCTTCCTTGGGCGGATCGATTGTCGAGTCTATCATCCGCCACGGTGCATGGCCGCAGTCGGGGAAAGCGAGAGCGCCCTGGCAGAGACATTCGGTTGGTGAATGGAAGGATCGATCGATCGCAGATGAGTGAATGGACACTTCAAAAGAATGCACGGTTTCCGGGCGTTCCCGGGCCAGTCGTCGTTTGTGTCATGGATGGCGTTGGTCGTGGTCGGCAGGACGAATCAGATGCGGTTTGGCTCGCGCGAACACCCACGCTCGATCGCCTCGCACTGTCCGCTCCCTCTCGTGAGTTGATTGCCCATGGCCGGGCCGTCGGGATGCCGAGCGATGACGATATGGGCAACAGCGAAGTCGGGCATAACGCAATTGGTGCCGGTCGCATCTTCGACCAGGGCGCAAAACTGGTCGCCCACGCGATCGCGGATGGGTCGCTTTTTGAGGGGAAGCAAGCGGGAACCTGGCAGGCGATGACCGAGCATGTTCGCTCTCGCCATTCGACGCTTCATTTTCTAGGGCTGCTGTCTGACGGAAATGTTCATAGCCACATCGATCATCTATTCGCGATGCTTCGGCGCTGTGATCAAGAATCGATCGAGCGTGTCCGGATCCATTGTCTGCTCGATGGCCGAGATGTTTCGGAGACCAGCGCGCTCGACTATGTCGACGCTCTCGAAGAGCTTCTCGAGACGATTTCGAGTCGACCGAATCGGGATTACCGGATCGCGTCGGGTGGCGGTCGCATGACGACCACGATGGATCGCTACGAAGCGGATTGGTCGATCGTCGAGCGGGGCTGGCGCACACATGTCCGTGGCGAAGCGCGGAACTTCACGTCGTGTCGGCTTGCCATTGAGACTTTTCGCGAGGAATCCCCGGGAATCGGAGATCAGGTACTGCCCGAATTCGTCATCGTGAGTGGTGATACCGAGCCGGTGGGCCGAATCCTTGATGGCGATGCGGTCGTCTTCTTCAACTTTCGCGGGGATCGCGCAATCGAGATGAGTGTCGCCTTCGAGGAAGAGGTGTTCTCGAAATTCGATCGCGGTGCTTGTCCCGACGTGTTCTATGCGGGGATGATGGAATACGACGGAGACCTTCGGCTGCCTTCGAACTATCTGGTGACGCCACCGGCAATCGATCGAACGTTAGGTGAGTACCTGGCACGAGCGGGGCTTCGGCAGCTTGCGATCAGTGAGACCCAGAAATTCGGTCATGTCACCTATTTTTGGAATGGCAATCGAAGCGGTGCGTTCGATGAAGATGTCGAAAATTATGTTGAGATTCCCTCGGACACGAGGCCGTTTGAAGAACGTCCCTGGATGAAGGCTGCGGAGATTACGGATCGGCTGATCGATGAGTTGCAAGGCGGCCAATATCGACATGCTCGGGTCAACTACGCGAATGGCGATATGGTTGGACATACCGGGCATCACGGTGCTGCGATTCAAGCGGTTGAAGCCGTCGACTTGCAAATTGCGCGTCTGCTCCCGATCATCCAAGGGCTCGGCGGTGCGCTCATCGTCACAGCCGATCATGGCAACGCGGATTGCATGGTTGAGATCGACAAGAAAACCGATGCACCGATCGTGGATGCGCGTGGGCGGATCAAGCCGAAGACGAGTCATACGCTGAACCCGGTGCCCCTGCATATCTATGCGCCGGGTGTCGACTTCAAGCTGCACGAGCGAAACCGAAAGGTCGGGCTTGCGAATCTGGCGAGTACGATTCTTCAACTCATGGGACTCGAATCGCCAGAGGATTACGAAGACGGATTGATCGACGTTTCCTAGATTCAGTCTCCGGCCTGGAGCGAATCTCCGGGTGATGGGTTGCGCGTCGGTACTCGAACGAGCCTGCGATTTTTCGATCAATCGGATCAGCTGGCGTTCTTCCTCCCCGTCGAGAACGCCCTTGAGATGCCCGACGAAGCCTCTCATTCCATTGCGGTATTCGACCAGCGCTTCAAAGGCAATCGGCGTGGCTTCGAGGATGACTGAGCGGCGATCTTCGAGATTAGGGAGGCGTTTCACGAGACTTCGCGCTTCGAGCTTCGAGCCGATCGACGATTGCCGCCATTGTGCTTCGCGGGAGACCGAGATCTGCGACGAGAGTCTGGACGCTGGTGGAGCCGGAGGCCGTGAGTAATGCGATGAGATCCTGCTCGCGGCCCCTGGCTGGGCTGTCTGGACACGGCGTGCGCAATGGTTGAGTCGGGGCGGGGGAGGGGCTGGCTTCGGCGAGAAGGGTCGGAGCGGAGCGACACAATGTTGTGAAAAAGAGACCGCGTGAGAGATTGGGAGGCGACTTGGCTGGGGGCTGCGACACGCATTGGTTTCTACATCCGGGATGTCTCGGCTGTCATCAATTTCGTGGTGTTGATGGACGGGCACTTTATCTGCGTGCGAAGGATGGCGAACGAATGGGCGGACACGCGCTACGACTAGAGCGCTACGCGGCCATCGTCTGGAAACGATTCATATTCGATCGATTTGAGGCCGCGCAGGAAGTTGGGGAGTCTTCGATTGGGTTCGATTCAGACGTGGCCTAGGGTCTGTATGATCTGATCGTCGCTGAGAAACCGCAGCGCGAAGCCGAATCGTGGATCCATCTGGACTCGGACGGAGGTTTTGAGTGATGTCATTCTACGTGCGCGGCAAAACGTCGCGCCGAATAAATTATGGAAGATCCTGATGTCAAATTTGCGACCACAGCCCCTCGCCGGCGTACGAGTGATCGAAAGCTCGATGTTAGGCCCGGCCGGCATTACGACACATCTGGCCGACCTTGGAGCCGAGGTCATCAAGGTTGAACCGCCGGCCGGTGACTATATTCGCCAGATGACCTGGCCGATCGTCGAAGGCGTTTCGCTGATGCATCTGCATCTGAATCGAGGGAAAAAAAGTCTGGTTCTCGATCTCAAGAATGCCGGGGCCGTCGGCGTCTACAAAGAATTGGTCAAGACGGCGGATTGTGTCGTGGAGGCGATGCGTCCAGGTTCGCTTGCCAAGCGTGGGCTTGGCTATGACGATTTGAAGTCGCTCAATCGGAAGATCGTCTTCTGCAATCTTTCGGGATACGGCATGACCGGTCCGTATCAGAAGCTTCCGGCGCACGGGATCGCGTTCGATACATGGGCCGGTGTGGTCAATCCCGCATACGATGACGAGGGCTTCTGTTATATCCCGGAGCATGCGTCGATCGGAATTCATGCGGGCCCCATCTTTGGTGCTTTTGGAATTTTGGCCGCGATCATTCGCGCACGCGAAACGGGGGAGGGATCTTTTCTCGAGCTTGGCCAAGGCGATGCCGCCGCGTATATGGACTGGTATCGTTCTGAATCCCATCTTGCCTATCGCCGGCCCGAAGATGTCGTGACTGGAAACGCGGCGGACGATTTCGAGCGCCGTGCCGTTGGTACCAAGGGCATGAAGGAAGGTGTTCGCTATCAGATGTACGACGCAAAGGATGGCGCGGTCTTGATCATGTGTTCGGAACGAGTGTTCTGGAAGAACTTTTGTGAAGCCGTCGATCGGTTGGACCTCTTTGAGAGATGGCCGGGTTCGAAATTTGCTGACCATGCGCGGAATAACCGTGAGCTCCAGGCCATTCTCCGAGAGATTTTCAAGACGAAGACCTGCAATCAATGGCTGGATCTCGGGAACGAAAAAAACTTTCCAATGGCGCCCGTCAATACGCCGGAGAACATTATCGACGATCCGCAGTTCAAGGCTCGGTTTCCGCTCTATCCCCATGCGGAACATGGCGCGGATATGCTGCCCTTTCCGGTTCGCTTTCGAGACGAAGCGCTGGTCCCACCATCGAAGGCGCCCGAGGTCGGGGAACAGAGTACGCAGGTCCTGCGAGACCTTCTTGGCTATGACGACGCTCGTATAGAAGGGCTGAAGGAAGAAGGCGTCTTTGGCTGAGGCGCTTGTGCAGGTCTTGTCGGAGCTCGTCGAGCTCCATCACGAAATCGATCGCGCGGTCGAGACCCTCGAAACGAAACACGTCTCACGTCTTCAGTGTCGACGGGGTTGTTCGGCATGTTGTCTGGACGACCTCTCCGCGACACGCCTTGAAGCGGAACATATTCGGCGCAACCATTCCGTCTTGCTCGAGTCCTCGGCGCCTCACGCGACAGGTGCCTGTGCGTTTCTCGACGCGGAGGGCGCTTGCCGAATCTACGAAAGTCGACCGGTGATCTGTCGATCCCAGGGCTTGCCGCTGCGGATTCTTTTCGAGAATGAACTGCAGGAGATCGAGGAGCAGCGGGATATTTGTTCGCTGAATGAAGCGGGCGGGCCGCCTGTGGAGTCGCTGGAGGAGGAGGATTGTTGGCTCGTTGGGCCCCACGAGCTGCGGGTTCAGCGCTTGGACGACCAGGCCTTCGGTGAGGATGCGCTTCTCGGGTCCGCGGGCGGCGAGGTCGATGACGGGAGCGGTCGAATCCCGCTACGAGCGTTGTTTGTGCGAGATTGCGGCCGATCGGAAGAACAGTGAGATTGACGGCGGTGAGATCGGCCTAACGGATCGGGCTTGGCTTCAACAGCATCTCGTGGATCTGTTCAGAAGTGAGTCCAGCGGCCTCATCGGCATTTCTTTCCGGCCTCAATATGATCTCTTCGATCGTCGGCTCGAGGATTCGATATCGGAGGGACCCTTCGAGGACGTGGATGCGACCCCAGACCCCGCGTTTGGTTGTATGACTGCGCAGTAGTTCGACCGGGACCGGTTTTGTTCGTGAACTCCTTCGCTCGCTGGTAGGTGACCATGTTGAGTGGCAACTCCTTCACGAGCTGGGGCGCGTTGCCCAATAGGTCCAGGCGATGAAGAGGAATTGAATAGGAAGTCGGAAATAGAGCGAACCGGGCGACACATCTGCGAAGAGGTCGGAATTGAGCGCCATGTGAAGGTTCGCCGGGAAGACCGCGATGAGCAGAGCGATCAGGCCCCAGCCCGAAAGGCTTCTCGCTCTGGGCACCAGGACTCCGATTCCGCCGAGGATTTCAAAAACGCCACTCAGCACGACGAGCGCATCATGGGCTGGGAGATAGGGCGGCATGATGGCGACGTAGAATTCCGGATTGACGAAATGGTTGACGCCAGCGGCCACGAATACGAAAGCCAATGCAATCAGCGCGAATCGTTTCGGTATTGAGTCGGGAAAATCGAACATTGGATAAATGATTCCTTCTCGGGTTTCATGCCGGGATCTGCGGCGACATCCCGTTCGGGGCCGCCGTCATGCCGTCATGGTTTTGGGGCAAACCAGAATTCGATCTCTGCCGTCTCGGTTTCGAATCGAGCAGAATGTTTCTGGCCAGCGAAGACATGGTACCAATCCCCGGTCCCGAATCGCGATTCGACACCATCAAGGGTGAGGTAGAGCGCGCCCTTCGTAATCACACCGTGGTTGTCGGTGTCGCGCTGATGACTCGCGATCGAAGTTCCGGGCGGGTACGAGGCGAAGAGAATCTCGCATCTATCCGCGGCGAGCCGCATGGCCTCGAACGGACCTTCGAATTTTGGGAGACTGCGAATTCGTTCGGGGAACGTCTTCGACTTCATCAGCACTCCAGTCGTGGGATCGAGCGGGGTTTGTGTGGCGAAGTGGTCAGTCTATCAGAGGGAAAGGCGGGCTTGTGGTTTCCCGAGGTCGCCGCGAATCGATGCTCACATGAACTCGTTGTCTACTTTCCATTGGTTGACCTGTGCCCAAAGCTTTGCGGCCTGATAGATCGTGTCCATATAAGGATCTTTGATCGCGTAGTAGGCGTTCGGATCCTCACCGAATCGAGAAGCGAGTTCCTTCTTGACTGAGCAGTACGCCTCGCTGGCGACCGGGTCGGCACGCAGGTAGTCCCGAAAGAGCAAAGGATAGGCCTGGTTGATCCTTCCCTCCTGACGGATATGAATATGTGCGTGTCGGATTCCCGTCGGCTCGCGTACAAATTTCTTTTGGAGTTCAGGTGATTCGGGATCGAGGCCTGTTAGCAGGTCGTGCCTATTCTCTGGGTTCAGTCGATACCCCGCTGAGGTCAAGGCGGGTGTTGCCGACTCGCTATCGAGTTCGGCCACGGTCAATTGGATGTCGATCACGTCCTTGGCGGCCAATCCTGGGATGGCCGTTGAGCCGATATGATCGATGCGGATGACCCGCTTCCCTACGACGCCGCGGATCTCGGCAGCGAGAAGCTCGAACTCTTCTTTCCACAGAGACCGGTACTCTGCAATCGAAATTAATCTCATTGAACCTCTACCAAACCGACCTCGGCGCACGGAATGTCCGGATCGTGTTAGGCCGGGAATGTCTCCCCAGACCATTCCTCACTGAGAGACCAAAGCCGTTCGGCCGCCTTTTCATCCAGCGCCCAAGGCAGGACACCCTTGCCGGAGTTTTCGTCCTCGGTTTTCTCCGCAATTCCGCAGTCTTCGCAATACACGCCGCCTTGGTCATCGAGTTCCGGGGCGGTGGCCGCCCAGACGGTTGTCGCGGCGCCTTGTGGGATCTGCTTGAACTTCATCGGGTTGTCGGGGCTGCGTCGCGCCATGAGATCCTTGATGTCGTCCTGGTTCATGTGGCGGCTGAGCTCCGTCTGGATTGCACCGGGGTGAACGGCGTAGGCGCGGATGCCTCGGTCCTTGAAGCGTCTGTCGAGGGCGAGACTGAATAGGACGTTGGCCGTCTTGGCCTGGCCATACGCTGTCCATTTGTCATAAGACTCCTTTTCGAAGAAGGGGTCTTCGAATCGGAACGGGGAGAGGCGATGACCGGCACTCGACAGATTGACGATCCGGGCTGGATTCCCTGAGAGGAGTTGGGGGATGAGTCGGGCGGTCAACACGAAATGACCGAGATGGTTTGTGCCGAGCTGAGTGTCGAGGCCCTGGGCGGTTCGGCCTAACGGGCAAGCCATGACGCCCGCGTTGTTCACGAGCCGGTCGATGCGCGGAAAGCGTTTCGCGATGTCGTCGCCGCCTCGGCGCACGGAATCGAGATCAAAGAGGTCAAGGATGGCGATCTCGATGTCGGCTCCGGGCACGCTCTTCCGGATCTCCTCGGCGGCGGCCTGGCCTTTGGCTTCATCGCGAACGACGCTGACCATGCGCGCGCCGCAAGCGGCCAGGACGCGGATCGTTTCGATCCCGAGGCCGGCGGAGCCGCCCGTCACTACGATGGTCTTTCCGGAGAGGTCGATATTGCGCGCTGCTTCTTCCGCGCTGGTTTCTTCGCCGAATGGGGTGGTCATGGATTGGCTCTCCGTTGGGTGCGGGTTGAGGGGGGCGGGGTTGGGGATTGATCAGGATAGGGTCGTTGTTCGCGAAATGCCGAGGCTTCGATTTTCGAGGTCTCTCACCCTATCAGAAATGGACTGAGTCCTTACCACGAGGCGTGATTCTCCCGGAAAACACCAATCTCAAGTAATCATGGCCAAGGGTGGATTGTCCCACTCGCGTCTGGGGTGGTCGACGTGGATAGGCACTGAGATCTTTCAAGAAGCGTGCTGCGATGAATACCGGTATCGACATTCTGTTTCAAGAACCCACCTGTACGACACGGCGATTGCGCCGATCCGTCGTCATCGATCCGTCGTCATCGAATCGTCGACGGAAAACTTCTCGATTCGCTTTGTCGCAGACCTCTTTTTAATCGAACTGGACCCGGAAGTCCTGATGTACTTCAGTGTAAAATCTACGTTTATGCAAGAGGCCGGGACCGTCAAGGAGATTGTCGAAGCCGAGGAGAACTCCGAAGAGGGACCGGTATTCGTCATCCAGCCGATTGGCGACGCGGTCTTCGCCGATCTCGTAGCACGAGTCGGCAGGGAAGAGAATCTGTCTGTTCATGACCGGAGCTCGACTGGCTTTGCCGTTGTCGCATCTGAGGACTATCAGATGGGACAAACCGTTGAAGTGTCCATCGTTCATTGAGAGGATCAATGACATGTCATGTCTCGTCATCGCATCGGCGCGGCTTGGTCGTCTAAGGGAGGGCGCCCCCCGGACCACTTATTGATCGCTTGCGTCGATTCGATCCTCAGCGCCCGACTCCCATAATCTATCCCAAATGCAACCGACCAAGTCCGTCGCACCGGCTATGCTGTCCTCTGAACAGCCGGGTTCGGGTCTGTGCGTCTGACTAGGCCACGGTCCGGCGATGACAGAGTTGGAGACGGTTCCATGGCGACGAATTCCTCAATGCGTTTCGGTGTGATGTTCGGCTACTGGCAGGCCGCTCCACCGGAAAACTTTATCGAGACCGCCCAAGAGGCCGAAAGGCTGGGATTTCATTCGGCCTGGTCGGCGGAGGCCTGGGGTTCCGACGCGTTCACGCCCTTGGCATGGATTGGCGCGCATACCACTCGTTTGAAACTCGGAACGTCGATCGTTCAGTTGTCCGCACGCACGCCGACTTCGACTGCGATGCATGCGCTGACCCTTGACCACCTAACAAAGGGACGGATGCTCTTGGGATTGGGTGTATCCGGTCCGCAGGTGGTCGAGGGCTGGTATGGCCAACCATTTAGTAAGCCGCTGTCGAGGACGCGGGAATACGTCGACATCATTCGTCAGGTGATGCGTAGGGAACGTCCGGTGAAGAATGAGGGTCCCCATTACCCGCTTCCCTATTACGGCGAAGGCGCCTGGGGCATGGGCAAGCCGCTCAAGGCGATCACGCATCCGCTTCGAAGTGATTTGCCAATCTACCTCGGCGCAGAAGGTCCGAAGAACGTCGCCCTGGCCGCGGAAATTTGCGATGGCTGGATTCCGCTTTGGTACTCGCCGTATCGCGAAGACGTGTACGCGGATTCGTTGACGAACGCTCCGGATCATTTCGACATTGTTCAAGGCGTGACGGTTGCCGTGACCGATGATCTCGAGAGTGCTTACGATGCCTTGCGTCCGATGTTGGGCTTCTATGTCGGAGGAATGGGCTCCAAGGATCGGAATTTTCACAAGGAGTTGATGGCACGAATGGGATTTCCCGAACAGGCCCAGACGATTCAAGACGAGTTTCTGGCCGGACGTCGTGCTGAGGCGATCGCCGCAGTGCCCGATGAGTTCATCGATGAGATTGCGCTGATCGGTTCGAAGGAGCGAATCAAGGATCGCTTGCAGGCGTGGAAGGATAGCCGCGTGACGACCATGCTTGTTCACGCGGCGGATCCAACGAAGCTTCAGGAGATCGCCGAAATCGTGATGGATTGAGAGCCCGTCGATACTGGACGAACAGGTGCGTTTCAAAAATCGGAATTGGGAGAACAATGGATAGGGTGGTCCGGAGTTGATCCATAGTGTCGGGATTGCTCTTCGTCTATGGGGTTGCTGTGCGGATAACGGCAGAGTGGGGCCGACTTTGTTGGTGGCAAGCCGACTTCTTAGAGTGAGAGCCGATTTTAAGTTTCGCGAGGGACGGATCCAGCGATCAAAGGGATTCTGATTATCGCCAATGTCATATTGCTATCGATCATTGGCCTGACGGGCAGCCAGTGGCCACGGCACTCTTCGTTTTCTTGTCGTTGGGCCGATTTCCATTCTGAGCATCTGGAGTACTTCGAGCGGAAGGATCTCCGCTCGATCAATCTTCGTGACGACTGCGGTCATTGCGGTTTCAGAAATCGCACTGGGCGGCGTTTCCTGGCCGGCTTCGTGGTTCGGAGCCGTGCTCGTCGGTCCGATCATTCTCCTCGGCGTTTTAGACATGCTGCAGACGAAGCGTGCTGTACTCCGGAACTTCCCAGTGATCGGGTATTTTCGATATCTGCTCGAGATGCTCAGGCCGGAGATTCAACAATATTTCGTCGAGTCCGACATCGGTGGACGACCCTTCAATCGAGAAGGTCGTTCGGTGGTCTATCAGCGAGCGATAAGGTGCACTGTCTACGCTTCCATTTGGCACCCAGCGTGAGATCTACCAGACCGGTTAAGAGTGGATCAATCATTCCATGGTCCCGGTGTGCGCTGATGCGGCGAGTCCTCGCGTGATAATCGGGGCGGTGCGCTGCGATAAACCCTACACGCTTCGATTCTCAACATCTCCGCCATGAGTTTCGGATCGCTGTCTACAAGCGCAATCAAGGTTCTCAATATTGGCGCACAAGAGGGTAACTTTACGCATAACACGGACGAGTTTCGTCAGTCCGCATCATCTGCAGGGCGCGCTGCGCGCTTCGTTTGCACGGCCTGGCGTTCGTCCTCAGCTTTTGCGTTTGGACATGTGGAGCATCCCGAGAGCGGCACTCCCCGATTAACTAGGGAGGGGAGTCTTCTCCTCGAACGAGATGGCGCCTAAGAGCAGAGAACTCACGCATGACGCAGGTGTCGCTGTAGGTGTCGCTGTAAGGGGCGCTGGAAGCTGAAGCTCTTGAGGGTCTACAGCGTGGGGTCGAGCAGGACTTCGGTTCGATCGTGTTCGATCACACCCCAGTCGCCCAATTCGTCGGCGCCGAGTTCCTGATCCACCATGCGAACCTCACCATTTCGGAAGTCCAGGCGAGTCCAGCTCCCACCGTGATCGGATTCGAACTCGATGAAACTTCCGGATTCGATGAAACGAGCAATTGGCTGGAAGAAACGAGCGATTGCGCGGGCCGGCAATTCGTCCATCATGCCCTCGCGACCAATCGATGTGATGCCACCCTCCGGGTGCTCTCGGATGATGATGTGTTGACCCAGTCCGATGACGCAGCGGATCGCCGTGCCAAGCTTCGTCGCGGAGATGAGTTCGCGATACGCCGAGGGCTTCTCATGAATGCCGCGCGCGAGAAAGGCCTCTTCCGTTGGAAAGGCTGCCTTCAGGGCGGCGACGGCGGCGTGCTCGCCGCCCGCGCTCATTCGAAAATTCGCTTTTTCAATCCAGACCGCACTTCCCATGAATTCACTCCAGTAGGGTGTCCCCAGCTCATCCCCTGGGGCTCCAGGCGAACTCCAAGGCAGACCAATAGGCTTTTAGTCGGATTGCAGGCACCCCGTCTTGAGTCCATCGAATGCAAATCCCCGAGAATGGTCGATCAAGTCGTCCACGACCTCTAACGTTGGGATCCATTCGCAATGAATTGCGTAGTTCTAGCCTGCTGGGTAGACGCGGATTTGTGGCGTACTCGGAGACTGGTGATGTTCATGGCAGAAGCACAGGGCGAACACGATGAGCGCCCACTCGCTGGGCTCCGTGTACTGGATCTCGCGGATGAGAAGGGCGAATTGGCCGGTCGGCTCTTGGCGGATCTCGGTGCTGAGGTCATTCGCGTCGAGCCGCCATCTGGAGCGCGCTCGCGTGGGATGCCACCGTTCAAGGATGGACGGAGTCTCTACTTTGCAGCGAGAAATTCTAATAAGCTTGGATTGGTTCTGGATCTCGATGACGCTTCCGGTCAGGAACGATTGCTGGCCTTGCTCGCAAAAGCGGACGTCTTTATCGAAACGGAAGCGCCAGGTCGACTCGCTCTGATCGGTCTAGGTCCGCGGGCACTCAGTGAGCGATTTCCACATCTCATCGTTCTTTCGATTTCAGATTTCGGTCAGACAGGACCTTACCGCGATTGGGTGGCCACAGACGCGACGATGAGTGCGATCGGCGGGATGCAATGCAAGGCGGGCGTCGCCGACCGCGAACCGCTCTTTCCGCCCAGTGCCATGGCCTATGACATCGCAGGCATCATGGGTGCCTGGGCAGCGCTCGTCGCGATCTATCAACGAGAAAACACCGGCTTTGGGCAGACGCTTGATTTGTCGGTTCTCGAAGCCGTCGCTGAACAGACGGATTGGGCCTACTCGAATGGCTCGATGATCGAAGCCAAGGGGCAGAATAGTCAGATGGTCCGTAGTGGATCGGGTCCCATCTATCCGATCATCGCGTGCAGAGAGGGCTTCGTTCGACTGGTCATCATGTCTGCGCGGCAGTGGCACGCAATGCGCGAATGGCTAGGTGATCCCGACTACTTACAAGACCCGAGTTACGACAGCTTTCTGGGTCGCATCCAGATTGCCGAAGCCCTTTCGGTTGCGGTGGGAGATCTCTTCTCTTCCCTCGGTCATGTCGAGGTTGCCGTCGAGGCCCAACGTCGCGGAATTGTCTGCACACCCGTGCTGACCCCGAACGAAATTCTCGAGAATGAGCACTATCAATCGAGAAAGACATTTGTCTCGGGGGAATTCGCACCGGATAAAGAGGCGCCATTCGCCTCCGGCTTTTTCGAGCTCGATCGCGAACGCATGGGCTACCGGAATCGCGCTCCCGAAATCGACGAACACGCAAAGGAGATTTCGAATGATTTCTGGCCGCTGAACCGGCCGACGCCTGCGGGTTCTCGGCCCGCCGCAGGGCGACCCTTCGAGGGGTTGCGAGTCCTCGACTTTGGAATCGGCGGAGTGGGCGTCGAGGCGGCGAGGCTATTTGCGGAATTTGGTGCAGACGTCATCAAGGTCGAGAGCCGGAGCTATCCGGATTTCATTCGAGTCGTGATGTCGACGGAGATGAGTGCGTCTTTCGCCTCGTCGAATCGGATGAAGCGTGGTCTGGGGATCAACGTGAAGACGTCCAAGGGACGCGATCTGATACGCGAACTTGTTAGGCACGCCGACCTTGTGACCGAGAATGGCTCCACAGGCATGATGGAGTCGATGGGTCTGGGGTATGCGGAACTGAAGAAGCTGAATTCAAGAGTCGTAATGGCGAGCAGTCAGCTCCTGGGTGATCACGGCGTATGGGCTGATTGGATCGGATACGGGCCGAGTACTCAGCCAATCGGGGGTTTGGTCCATCTATGGGATTATGCGCGCGCGAGCCGCGCTGTGGGAGACGGCGCTGGAGAAGCTGCCGCCCTCGATGCCCCGGCCGGTTCTTCCTCGATCTTTCCAGATCATCTCGCGGGACGGGTGCTTGCGATCGTCGCGTTGGCCGGGCTGATTCGACGCGGTCGATCTGGAGTGGGGGGGCATGCCTCGGTGGCCCAGGCTGAAGTCGTCGTGAATATTTTGTCCGATCAATTTCTGAAAGAAGCTGTCGATTCAGGAAACGTTCGACCGCGTGGGAATCGCAGTGATCGGGGCGCGCCATGGGGCTCCTATCCATGCTCGGGTCATGACGAATGGGTCGCGATCACAATTCGCGATGACCGGGATTGGCGACGTCTTGTGGTTGCGATGGGAGAGCCGGCCTGGGCAGCGAGCGAGTCCTATGCTTTGCCGGAAGGTCGTGCGACCGCGCACGATGAGATTGATGATCGACTTTGCGAATGGACAATCTTGCAATCGGCGCAGGCGGTCACGGCAACCCTTCAGATGTTTGGGGTGCCAGCGGCGCCCATGTACGCGGCACGGGAACAGCTTCATGATCCGCACTTTCAATCGCGCGGCTACGGCCATTGGTCGGAGCAACAAGGGCTCGGCTGGATGGCCTTCGAGGGGCCCGCGTTTTGTGCGAGTGGATCGGCCCGAGCTCCCCTCACGCAAGCTCCCCGCCTGGGCGAGCATACCCGCATCATAGCGGCAGATATCCTCGGACTTTCTGAAGAGGAAGTTGAAGGCTTGATCTCGGACGGTGTTCTCGAGATTGCGCCACCGCCTCCCGAATGACGTCACCTAACGCCTTATGACGGCTGCCTGGGTCGCTAGAATCTGAGTCGGTCGACTAGGCTATAAGCCCGCTCTGCGTTCCGACCATTGCGTCGATGGCCGCAGAACCTTCGCTCTCGAGCGATGCGCGTCAGACTTTCGTCAGCGGAGTCTCATCAGAAGAACTGCCATCGATTTCGTGTCGCCGAAGGAATGCGCATGCTGCTAACCCGAATGGTAGTCATCGGGAGGATGGTATGGGTCAGAATCGCGAATCCAAAGTAGCGCTGGCCGGCTGGGCGCACGATCTGAGCAAGCCACTTCAGGTCATTGGGCACTATGCGCGGAGGCTGGTCGACGACGATAATCTGAGCGGCGAGGTGTTGATGTTGGCGCGCGAGATCGAAGAACTCTCCGAGGGGGCACTTCGCGTCGTCGATCGTTTGATGGAATGCGGACGATCCGATACGCCCCACGATCTTCCTTCGCAGGGACTCCGCGAAGTGGTGACGCGAGCCGAGGTCGTCGTTCGGGGTCTTCATCCGGATCATGTGCTGAGAGTGTACGAGCCGATTCCGCTTGTTCGAATGGAGGGCTCGAACAGGCTCTTCTCGATCCTGGTGAACCTGGTCGATAACGCCATGATTGCATGCGAGGCGTGGCAGCCGATTCAACTCTACGCGCGAGTCGCGGGGGCCTGCCTGGTCGTAGATGTCGTCGACGCTGGGGGGGGCATGTCGGATCAGGTCCGTGAGTGCGCATTTCGTCCGTATTTCTCCACTCGGAACGCGCAACGTCCGACCGGACTTGGATTGGCAGAATGTCATCGCTTGATCGAGGAGTGCGGCGGCGAGCTCAGCCTCGAATCCGTGGAAGGGCAGGGGACTCGCGCTTCCGTTCGGCTGCCTCTCTGGGGTGACGCGTGGATTCCAGGCGCCTCATGGAGTATCGCCTAGATCGTCTTAAGTGTTATGCTTGATCAGGCGCTCGACACGATGAGTTTCTATGAGAGGAATTTGGACGAATGGCCACATTTATGGCTCCCTATCATGCGCAGTTCTACGCCGTAATGCGCATTGTGTTTGGCTTCACCTTTCTGTGGCACGGATCTCAGAAATTGCTTGGCTTTCCCGCTGGCGGTCCCGGGGGCATTCCCGATTTTGTCCTCTATGTCGCGGGACCGATCGAATTGATAGGTGGTCTGCTCGTCATGATCGGATTGATGACGCGCTGGTCCGCTTTTCTATGTAGCGGGTTGATGGCTGCCGCCTATTGGATGGCTCATGGCGCGAAGGCGTTGCTGCCCATTGAGAATGGCGGTGAGCTTTCTGTGCTCTATTGCTTTGTTTTCCTGTTTATTGCTGCACAGGGGGCGGGAATCTGGAGCGTCGATGGCGCTCGATCGGCAGAGAAAACGTGAAGGCAGATCTGAGGCTGGTTTCGGCGGATCATTCTTCTTCCGCTCCAATCGATTCTCGATTGGCGAGGCTTCTGCGCGCCCTGTCGTCTCTCGCGTCGGTCACGGAGGTGCCCGATCGTCTCGGGCAGAAGTCTGCATCTTCCCCTTCCCCTCCGTCCTCGCCCGGCCTCGTCGTTGAATTTGACGAGGCATACACGGTTTTCGTGGACGGGCTGGAGGAACTTCCGAGCGAATCTCAAATGATTGCGCTGCAGGCAGTCGATACGAAGTTGTCCGCGATGGTCCGGGCGGAGGACGCCGCCCTGTGGACTGTGCAAGCGCGAATCGAGGACCCGTGCTGGATCGAAGTGCGTGTTCTGGTGGTGGACGCGATGAATGCGTTTTCCTTGCGCGTCGACATGGCGGATGCGCCGCGCGCGAATGATGTGCCATGAGGATGGGACGGGGGTGATTCGATGACTCCAGGATTTGATCCGACCGAGATCGTCGCTTGTGCGATTCGGCCAACTGGCAGTTGGAGCCATCTGGGTTCTCTGATTGGTTTCGTCGTGGCTGCTTGGTTTTTTTTGCCACGACGCTCTCAGCGCCGCGCGCGGGACGGGGCCTTCAATCAGGCCGGAGGGCCCTCGTGACTTTCAATGCGTCGTCCAGAGCGGCCACGTCATGGGTACGCAGAAACGCTGCACCCTCGACGGCGGCATGAAGTTCTGCCGCGAGCGTGGCCGCGCTGATGCGGTCAACCTCCCGGCCAGTGATGGCGCGCAGAAACGACTTCCTCGACACCGAAATGAACACCGGTCGACCGAATCGTGCTTTCAGCTCTGGGATTCGCTGAAGGACGGCGATCGAGGCTTCGGGATTTCGGCCGAGGAAGAATCCCATTCCCGGATCGACGATGAGTCGGTCCTCTGCAACGCCAGAACGGACGAGTTCTGTTAGTCGGCGGTCGAAAAACTGATCGATCGAGGTGAGGACATCCGCCGTGGTAGCTTCCGTCCGCTCTGCTCGTTCGCTTTCGAGCAGCGAATGCACGACGACGAGATGGGCCTTGCTATCGGCGAGTCGTGAGTGGAGAGCCGGATCTGGAAATCCTCGAATGTCATTTAACATCGCAACGTTTGATTCCATCGCAAACTCGAGGACGGCGGAGTCTGTCGCGTCGATGGAGATGGGCCGTTCGCAGCCTTTGACGTCACCCAGAACCTGCGCGAGTCGCTTGATTTGCTCTGCCGCGGGTACGTGCTGGGCATCGGGGTTACTCGAAGCGGGTCCAAGTTCGAGGTAATCCGCCCCATCGAGTGCCAGCTGGCGCGCATGCGCGATGGCGTCTTCGGGGCGTAGGAACTGGCCACCGTCCGAGAACGAATCCAGGGTGATGTTGACGATTCCAACGATTTGCGGCGGGCTCTTCACGGCCTTTTTTTAGCACGGCGCGGACGTGGCGGAAATTCATGCCCTGATTGGTTGGGTTGAATCGTTCGCCATACAAACGTTTCTGATCTTGTGAATTCAACCAATCCGCGCCGTTGTCGCAAGATGACTGCTCATCAGACTGCAAGCTGTCGTGCGGTCTGGATGAACGTTGGCGAGTCTTGATGGCGCGATTCAACTTTTACAACGCTTTTACGGAACGACGGGCTTGGCGCGTTTTCGGAGCTCTGCATATTGGCTACACCTGCGGCGACGTCTGGTCGCATTTAAATTGAATTGGATCGGATTTCGCGCTCAAACCTGAACTGATCAGGACTTGCATCACTTCACGAGCGTACCCCTCGTAGCCTATGAAGGTCTCACGCCTACCATGACAACGTCCACCATGAACAGCGCGACACTGTTGGATGGTCGCGAATTTTCACCGAATCCCATCTCTCCTGATCTCCTTGGCGATTCGCAACCCTCCGCCTCCCTTCGTAATGAGGCACGCGACGCGACCCCGCACGCCGGAACCACGACTGGCCACCTGCTTCGGTACAAGGCTGATCGACGCTCCGTGACGATGGTAAGTGTGATGTTCGCGGCGCATGCTGCGGTCTTCTTTCTTGTCCCGACATGGCTCGCGGCGCTCTTCGTGATTCCACTCGCGGTGGGCAGCATGTTTGTTTCTGCCATCAATCATCACCACCAACATTTCAACACGTTTCACTCTTCGTTGAGCAATCGGGTCTACGACATCGCGCTATCCCTCCAGACAGGGATTGCGCCCTATGCCTGGGTCCTTCATCACAATCTTGGGCATCACCGCAACTATCTCAATCAGCGCCCAAACGTGGAGTCTGACGAGTCGAGGTGGACGAAGCGAGACGGATCGCAGATGGGTCGTGTCGAGTACACGATCGACCTACTGCTGCATCATCAACTCGACATCATTCGGGTTGGCCTTCGCTACCCGAAATATTTGCGTGCCTTTCTCTGGATGAAGCTGCCGCTCTGGACGGTTCTCGGCCTTGCGCTCTACTGGAACCCCGTAAACGCGATCCTCGTCATCCTCTTGCCCGGTTTCATTACGCTCGCTCATACTTCCTGGGTGACCTACGGGCATCATGCGGGACTCCGTACGGCGAATCACTATGAAGCCAGCATGAACTGCGTGAACCCGCTGTTCAACTATTTGAGCTGTAATCTCGGGTACCACACGGCGCATCACAAACGGCCTGGCGTACATTGGTCTCAGCTGCCGAAGCTCCACGAAGAGATCAAGTATCGGATCCCGCCAGAGTTGATCGATACGGACTTTTTCTAGTCTTTCCTTGAATGGTGTCGGGGATCGTTCGTTCGACTTCCGGTGTCGATGTGAATCGTGTTTCCGCGAACGTCCACTGCAAAGCAGGGGATGGGGAAGCCGTCGGCGTTCTCGGGGTCGAAGCCCGTCCGCACATCAAAGGGCCAGCCGTGTGCCTCGCAGATGATGACGCATCCATCGAGTTGACCTTTAGAGAGCGGGAAGCCGGCATGAGGACACGTGTCTTCCATCGCGAAGACTTGTCCATTCACGTGATAGAGGCCTATGTAGACCTCTTCGACGCAGATGCGCAGGCCACGACCCTCTGGGATGTCGGCTAGATCTGCGACCGGGACAAATGGCATCCGCTGCTCCATGACTCAGTTGGGTTCATTGCTTGTTGGCGCGATTCAGCATGCCGCCTCGCCTAGCTCGAAGGCAAACACCGCCGGCTCCAGTCTACCGATAAGGAGTCGTGCGAGGTAGCGTACGCAGTTGGTGACCAGCGCGAATTCAAAACTACCAGTCTCCCTCAAGACGTATTTTGGCATTGGGCAGATCGCAGAGGGCGTCAAGAATACCGGCTTCACCACTTTTCTTCTCTTCTATTACAACTCCGTGCTGGGTCTCTCTGGGACCTACGCGGGGACCGCGCTACTGATCGCTCTGGTCTTTGATGCAGTGACCGATCCGCTCGTTGGCTCGATCTCAGATACGTTTAAACATCGACTGGGCCGCCGTCATCCGTTCATGTACGCGTCTGCACTTCCGCTCGCAGTGACGTTTGGTTTGATCTTCAGTCCGCCGGAGGGTCTTGGCCAGACGGGGTTATTCGTCTGGCTGACGGTGTTTTCAATTCTGGTTCGTGCCTCGATGACGCTCTATCACGTTCCCCATATGGCACTCGGAGCGGAACTCACGAGCGACTACCAAGAACGGACTGTCGTCGTGGCGTACCGCTCGGGCTTCGGCGCCCTTGGGATCGCGCTGGTCCTCGGCATTGGTTGGTCCGTTTATTTCCCGGATTCGAATGGCGACATGGGACGCTTCAATCCTGCGGCCTATCGAGAATTTGGATGGACGTTCGGCATCGTTATGATGGCGTCGATTCTTCTCTCGGCATGGGGCACTCGATCGGTGATTCCGAGCTTGCCCGGACCGCGACCGGGTGCGCCGCCCTTTCGTCCACAGCGACTCATAGGAGAGTTCCGCGAGGCCCTCGAGAATCCATCATTTCGCGCGCTGGTACTCGGTCTTATCGTCTTCTTTGCGACGCGTGGCGTGCAGGATGCACTCGAAGTTCATATGGGCACCTATTTCTGGATTCTGGAATCCTCCCAGATACAGCTTCGACAATTCTCTGGAGTGCCGGCGTTCATATTGGGGCTGCCCTTCTGGGTCGCCATGACGCGGTACGTCGACAAGGGCACTGCATTTACCTTCGGGATCGCGCTGCTGGTGTTCTTCAGCATGCTTTGTCCGGTGCTTCAGATTCTTGGCTGGTATGCGTCACCAGATAGCCCCGCCTACCTCGGGATTTTGATTGTATGCAACGTGATCGCAGTTTTTGGCGCCACGGCGGGATCGGTCAACGCGGGATCCATGATTGCGGATGTCACGGATGAGCACGAACTCCGTACGGGACATCGGCAGGAAGGAATCTTCTTTGCGGCATTGGCCTTTGCCGTCAAAGCGACGGTGGGGATTGGTCAGTTCGTGGCCGGGGTGAGTCTGGATCTCATCGGACTCGCGCCGGGAAGCGCGCCAGTGGCGGTTTCCCCGGAGACCGTGCGATCCCTGGGAATGCTCTACGGGCCTGGCACGGCCATTCTCGGCGTGATTTCCGTCGTGATTCTGAGCGGATATCGGCTCGACAGGAAGCGTCATGCTGAAGTGATCGAGGCCTTGGCGACACGTCGTGCCACTAAGACCTCATCAACTACATCGAAACCCAGTAACTAGCATTATTGCGACCTACTCGCCTTGTCGGTCGATGGTGCATCGACTAGTGCTGAGCGAGGGCAGCCGGGTACGTCAATATGGGACTTTGGATCGTCACCAGACAGGTTTCGATTTCGCCCAGCATGACCGCTCCGGAACAATCCATCGAGGAAGGTCCAGCCAGTTCTTGAATCGACTGGCCACGTCCTAGAGAAATGAATTTTTCGAAAGCGCTATCGAGTTGCATGTTCGTTACTGCTCGGAAAACAGATGCATCGAGTGGTGGCGTGCTTTCGGTGATGTTGGCGACCGCGAGGCCGCTCCAGCACAGCATAATCAGCGCCGTGAAAATCAAACGTGAGATGAATCGCATAGTGGGGTGGTGGCTCCTTGGGTGGCTCGTATCGGATGTCCGATGGCTTGCTTGAGACGTTCTTCCGTACCGATTGGAAAATTCTCGCCAGGAACCAGTAATGCAGTAGCAACCCTTGCTCGCGAGGGCCTGGAGCCCACCTTGGCGATCCGCAAAGAGCGGACGCCTTACAAAATGTTGCGGCAAAAGAAGAAGGAGGTGAATCTGGATTTCACACGAGGCGGCGCATACAGAACGGACTGCTCTGGGAATTGTCACGCGCCGTAGGGTGTGACCGAAGGTCCAGCATGCCCCGGGGTTTTAGGGGGGATGCCTCAGGAATGGCTGCTTGCCGGACTAGAGCGAAATGACGTGTCCGTCGCTGGGATCGATACGGCCGGTGAGGACATCGAGGTAGACGCGTTCCAGGGCTTCGGGGCCATGATGGCGGCTGACACTGAGCCATTGGTCACTGAACTCGAGGAAGTCGGACCATGCACTGCCGAGTCGTTCTTGCAGACCCGCGCCACCCCAATCTTCGCTCCGCTTGACGATTCGTGCCGGTGCAAAGAAGAACTCGGGCTGCGGGCCGGGAAGATCATCGGGCTTCGGCTTCGATTCCCAATGTGTTCCACCAACGGCACACGAGTATTTCAGCTGATCGCGAAGTCGCTCATGAATTGCCGCCACGACCTCGCCATTGCCTGCCATGTCGATCATCACGGCCGGACGCTCACTCGGCAATGAAGACAACTGGTCATAAGTGATGACCTCGTCGTAGCAGCCGAGGCCGGTGACAAAATCCCGATTTCTTTCGGAGGTCAGCCCGATGACGGGGCCGCGCGCGCGTCGCTTCAACAGAAAACCAAGAGCGATCGATGTCTTGCTCGAAGCGCTGGTGATGATTGAGCTTTCGGCCCCGTAGAAGTCTTCATCGTCGAAGAGATCATCGACCAGGAACGAAGTCATGAAGAGTCCCCGCAAGAGCATGATCTGATCTTCACGATCTTGACTGTAGAGCGCGTCTGCAGTGGTGTAGTTGTAGGTCCGATAGACGGGTGCCTGGCTCGCGCGGTGGGCGACGGTGTCGACGATTCCGCTGCCATTGGGTTTGGCGTCGACGATCAGATGGCGACTCATGGGGAAGAATCCGAAACAGCGAGTGCCGACTTGGACCTCCTCGTTTCGCGAATCGATGACGTCACCAAAGCCCATGGCGGGGATTCGTCCCCAGCGATCCGGCCCGGGAAAGAAGCCCCAATAGTTGAGTAGATCTCCGGCCGCCGCGTAGGTGATGTTATTAGATGTGAGTGCGAAGCGATCGACCCTGAAAAGGACCTGTCCCGGTTCGAGCGGGTGAGTCGCGCTGCCCGGTACGAATCGACAATCCCGGAAATCGTCGCGGTTTATCAGGAAGTCGATAGGGGCCAGTTCGTTTTCGGACATCATTTCTCCAGCGGGTGAACGGGACGGCAGAATGCGATGGGTAGGCCGGCGTCGTCGGATGGGTCCGGGCGTCTCGAGAGCATGGCGGATCTCGTGTCGTGGGGGACATCATTTTTCAGCCGGGAGGGGAGCTTGCCCCTCGGGATGCGATTTCCGAAAGACTGGTGCCGGTTGACCACGGATCTTTAATTCCCCCCGAAGGGACGGCATTGTACTTGCGTACGGTCGTGCGCCTTACAGGCAATATTGAAAACGACATTGATTTTCATTTTCTTTATGAATATGATGCCGATGTCTAAGAGAGCCAAAGAGAGATTCGATGATCGTATGTGAATGCAGCGGAGTCACCGAACGCCAGATTCGCCGAATCGTGCGCGAAGGCGCTTGTTCGACGCGTGACGTTGCCCGGGCGACCGGTGCGGGAATGAGCTGCGGCGATTGTCGTTCGAACGTCAAGAAAGTCGTCGACGGAGCCATCGCGAAGGAATTTGAATCCGGCCAGTCGCTGCAACCGACGGTCGTGCTGACGATGGCGACGACCGTCGAAAGTTAGGCGCCAGATGACGACCGGTCATCGCTCATGAGTAGAGGCCGCGTCTCCCTAGATCGACTTGAAACCCAACATCTTCATGTCTACGCGGTTCTGCAATTCCTCGCCAGAGACGAATCGCTGGACGTTGTCCAGGAATAGATCGAAGACATCATCGACGTAGTGGTCCAGCGAGACGGACGAATGCGCCGAGATGTACACGTTCGGGATGTCCCATAGCGGACTGGCTGGATCCAGTGGTTCGGGTTCGAAGACGTCGAGAATGGCGGCCGCGAGTGGCTCCTCGAGCATCACGCGAGCTAGTTCACTTTCATCCAGCAGACTTCCGCGAGCGACGTTGACGAGCACGGCATGCCGCGGAAGCGCAGCCAATGCTTTCGCGTCCATCAGATGATGGGTTTCAGGGGTTGCCGGGGCCGCAATGACGACCGCGTCGCATCCACCCAGCATCGTGTGCAGCTCGTCGGCCGCAAAGAGTTGGTCGACGTAGGGGGACTGCTCACCGCTTCTTGCGCTCCGTCGTAGGCCGAGTGTGCGGCAACCCATGGCCCGAGCGCGGACCGCGACCGCACGTCCAATGTGCCCAAGGCCCACGATGCCAATGGTCGAGCCCGAAAAGGTCCTCCCGTAGCTTCGCTTGAAGAGATGGGCCTGCTGAAATTCATCGGCCGCGCGAAATCGCTTGAAGACCTGGAGAAGCCGACCAATCACCCATTCGGACATCGAGGTTGCTGCAACCCCGGCGGAGTTCGTCAGAACGACCTTGTGCGGGTCGATGCCGGCTTCTGCGAATTGCTCGACACCAGCACCGGAGCCCTGGATCCAAGCCAGATTGGGTGCGCGGCGGTCGAGCTGGTCTGGCGTGTGGAGCGTTATCAACACGTGTGAGCGCGCCAAGGCTGCCTCCCGCTCAGCCGCCACACTTGTCGCCCAAGGAGGAGGTTCGGGGTACGCGACATGGGCCGCCACGTCTGCCCAGCTCGCGTCGGGGTCGATGGGCAGGACAACGGGCTCGACGAACGGGACTTCACGCAAGCGAGCAAGGAATCGCTCGTCGGCAAAAGGCGGAAAACCAAGGCAGACAACTAGAGGATGATCCTTCGTGAACTTCAATTTCTGCAAAAAGATTGCTCCTGCCTCTATGGGCTGGCCTTGATTCGCTGTGACCGTCGCCCTCGAAAATTTCTGGGTTGGCCGGGACACACCGGGCAAAATGCATGGAAGGATCGGGGGAAAACCGGATAGACAGATTGGCCTTGGATTGGAAAAGTAGCTCTTGTGAGGGAGCCAGACACACTCGATTGATCACGAATGTTTTTGACGCTTCCCGACACATTTCGACAATCTTGAATCTCGATTGGGGAGACTGATGGGCAAGACCTGCGCGTGGTGTGGCACGGTACTTCGAGCCATTTTTGGAACCGCGATCCCGACGAGCCATGCGCTCTGTCGGGGATGCCTCGATGAACTGCAAACCGCATTGTCGTCCAACGGACTGAAGGGCACGGTCACGTCGCCCGGCTCCCTGCGGCCAGACTAACACCGAGTTTCGTTTCCGCTTTTATCCTCGAAGTAGATCCTTCGCGATCGCGCGAATTTGGATCTCATCCGTCCCTGCGTAGATCTGCAGAACCTTGGCATCCCGGGCAAACTGCTCGACGACATATTCAGACATGTAGCCGTTGCCGCCGTAGACCTGGACAGCCTCCATTGCCACTTCGACTGCCGCTCGTGCCGCGTAGAGTTTCATCGCGGACGCTTCGGCGAAGGTCATTGTCTTGCCCCGGGCGGAGAGTTCGATCGTGCGGAAGACGAGGTTCTGGAGATTCATTCTGGCGACCTCCATTCTCGCTAGCTTGTCCTGGATGAGCTGGTACTCGCCGATTGGACGCCCGAACTGAACGCGTTCCCGAGCGTATTTCAGCGACAGTTCGAGGCATCGGTCCACGATGCCGAGTGCCATGGCAGCGACGCCCGATCGCTCGGTCTGGAAGGTGCCCTTCGCACCTTCGCGTCCACCACCCGTCTTGCCCAGCGCCTTTTCGCCCCCGAGCAGCCGGTCCATGCCGACCCGCACATCGGTCACGAATAGTTCGCCCGTCGGTGAGGAATGCATCCCCATCTTGCGTAGGGGCGCCGACTGTTCGAAGCCCGGCATGCCACGATCAAGTACGAAGTTGAGGATCCTTCGATCGCGTAGATCGACATCGTTCTCTTCGAGCTTGCAGATGAAGACCGTGGTGTCGGCAAAAGGTCCGTTCGTAATGAAGGTCTTCGACCCGTTCAATACGAACTCGTCGCCTTCGCGTCGGGCAGAGGCTCGCATTCCGCCGAAGGCATCGGATCCCGATCCCGGTTCTGTGATCGCCCATGCACCGATTTTCTCGAGCGTCAGGATGTCGAGACCCCAACGCTCCTTCTGCTCAATCGTCCCCTTGGATAGGATTGCGGAGGCGGTGAGGCCGACGCTTACACCTAACGCCGTGACCATTCCCGGGCAGTATCGACATAACTCGATGATCGGGATCAGGCTGGCGGCAGCCTGATCGGCTCGTGCCTCGGCATCGCCTTCCGAGTCCGACCGCAGCTTTCGCATCGCCCCCGATTTCTCGGCTTCGATCTGTTTTGCGAAACGTGCGCGTGCCATCTCGTCCATGCCGAAGGCGGCGTACATCTTTCTCAAGATGTCGTATGGAGGGAGGTCGCCATGTTCGAGTTCTTCGACATGAGGCGCGATTTCGGCTTCGACGAAGCGACGAACCGCGTCGCGGATCATGAGTTGCGATTCACTCCACTCGATCATATTGAAACTCCTGGTACGGGGTAGGCCGAGACTCTACACGGCATTGGCCTCAAGCTTTCGATGGTCTTGGGCTCGCGGGTCGACGGCGCGGCCCGACTTGCCTTGTTTATCAGCTGTCTCGTCTGGGTGATGCCGAAGCGGCTCTCCGGCCCGCCAAACGACCAAAGAAACTGCTTCCGCCGATGGACATACCGCTCGCGTAGTAGCGACCCGAGCGAGTGAGGCCGGCGGAGGCGCGACCCGCCGCATAGAGACCCTCGATGATTCCGCCCTTCTCGGTTCGAACCTCACCCGTGGTCTGGGTATCAAGACCGCCGAGTGTGAATGCTGCCCATAGACTCGACGAAACGGAGAGATCGAGTGCCGCGTAGGGCGGGTCGAGTAGTGGCTTCACGTATTTGGACGCTTTGTGAAAGATCGGATCACTCTTGGTGGCCGCGGCCTCGTTGTACGCGGAGAACGTTTCGACCAGGTTGCCTCTTGGCATCGCGAGACTGGATTCCAATTCCTCGATGGTTTCTTCGACTGCCGCAAGCGGGTAGGGAACCATCGTCTTCCCGTAGATCGAATCGTCGACGATCAAATAGGCGCGCCCGTCGGCTTGGTGCATGATCGCATCGGCCACGCGACCGTGATAGCAATCCTCATTGATGACGCGCTGGCCGCTCGTCCCGACGATGAGCCCTTCGATGTGGCTGACCGGTGGGAAGTAGGGTGTCGTCATCAAGCCTTCGTGCATGTTGATGGCCGCGCCGCCTACGCCCATTCCCATTTGGATGCCGCTTCCGTCGCAGCCTTCGCTGCCGATTGGATAGCTGCATTTCGCGAGATCCCCGGCATAGTGCTTCACCATCTCTTTGTTCATGATGAAGCCGCCGGTGGTGAGGATGATTCCACGCGTTGCGCGGATCGTAATTTCCTTTCCGTCCGAGACGGCGACGACACCGATGATTCTCTCCTCCTCGTTGCGGATGAGCGCTGTCACCCGGCTTTCATTTCGAATCTCGACTCCGAGCTCCGAGAGTGTCGTGATCATTCTTTCGATGATATATCCGCCGGCGCTGCCTTCTTTTTGGGGTTTGTGTCCGCGTGGAATAGGGCGGCTCTGTTCTGAAAAGGGATAGGCCTGTTCGTTGCCAGAAAAGATCAAGCAATCGTCGGTGGGTGGGAAGATCACTTTCTGGTCGTAGTAGGTGTCTTTGAATTCGACGCCGAGACTGCAGAAGAAATCGAAATGATCGAGGCTATTTTCGCAGTAGAGCCGCACCTTCTCGGGATCACTCGTCGGGCCGGCGGCCGCTCGCACATGCGTCTGCATGAGTTCCCGAGTGTCCTCCCAGCCCGTTGCGCGCTGAACCCGCGTGCCACCGCCGAAATAAATCGTCCCCTCGGACAGGGCCGTCGCACCACCCCCCCGTGTCGCTCGTTCGAGCACAATGGTCTTTGCGCCGGCTCGCGCCGCCTCGATTGCGGCAGCTCCTCCGGCCACGCCGAGTCCCACGATGATCACGTCGGTTTCTAGGGACCAGGCGTCGATCGTGTTCGCGTCACGCGGACGCACCGAAAACGCCGGAGAAGTTCGCTCTTGTCGAGTCTTGAGGGCCATTATTAGTCGAGTCTCCGAGCGCGTGGGGTGTGGCTTTGAACTGTAGCTGCCGCGCGTCGCTCCTTCCATTTCCCCATCTGCTGTTCATGCCCCGTTCTTGTTTTTTCACGGTTGAGCGTGCATTGCGAACGGACTGCTTCTGCGAAGCCATCGGGACCAGATTTGGACATCTGTGATTACCGAAATTATAGAAATGGGATTAAATTTCATTTAACAAGATCCGATGGGTCAATGAGAACAGCCCATGAATTAAGGGATTCATCACTCCAGCACGGTCATCGCGGATAGCCTGCAGGAAGTCGATCCGGTCCGACCGGACCCGGACGCTCGGCGAGAGCAGGGCGGAATCTATCGCGCGGATCGTCGACACAACCGTCTCGAGCATCGCCGCCATGAGCACCAGGCTCCTGAACCCCATGATCATCCGGTCGATCGCGTGATCGGTCATCACGACGACGTTCGTCGGGATGAGCATGCCCGAATGGACCTTCCCGCGAACCCTTGCGCGGTGATTTAGTGCAACCTGAGATGATTGTTGGCCCCGAGCAAATCGATCGCCCGCTACAACGACCAGAAGTCGTCGATCGTCTACGCCAGCATAGTGGCCGTTAGTCTGTCATCGTACCTCCACAACACACGCTACACGCCACAATGCACCGAGTACATCGTCGCCTTGCGGCCTTCGGAGCAGCGACGAAGTTTGCGCGCATCCTTTCGTCCCGAACGCGATGGCCGACGACCGGCTAAAGGAATCGGGACCCCCGATCTACGTCAAACTGTCCACCGGCCTCGACTTCAGTTCGAGCCCGGGAGTTGACACGTCAGGCGAAATAAAACGGCGAGTCTTTGATGGCTCGCGAATCGATTTCGCAGCACCCGGTGACCGGAATCTTGTGCGTGGCACGGTTCTTGTTGATCAGGAAGGTCAGCGACGGATTGGTCATATTCCCGTTCTCTCGGGGAAGGCCGGATCCCCGTCACAGCCGATTCTGATCGGGAAGCGAGATTTCCGATCCGATCATCCTCGCCCCGAGCGTCCGGATCGACCTGCGCCGCGTCATGATCTGATCGACGCTAGACAGGATCAACGAATCATTGAATTCGATGAGCCCGCCTGCCTGAATTGCGCGACAGTCTCCGCCAATGCCCATTCTTGATGCCATAGCGCTGCGAAAGATCGTCGCCGACCGAACGCTCTTCGAAGACGTCACCTTGACGATTCGTCGCGGCGAAAAAGTGGGTTTGGTCGGTCATAATGGTGCGGGCAAAAGTACGCTCGGTCGTGTTCTCGCCGGCCTCGACGACTCCGATGGCGGTACGATTTCGCGTCGGCGAAATTCGACCGTCGACTATCTGCCCCAAGAGCCGCACTTTCCAAAAGGTTGGACGATTAGAGAGGTCGTTCTCGAACGCCTAACGGATTGGAATGAAACGAAACGGCGATTTGATGAGTTGACCGAGGCGCTCGGCGTTTCGACCGATGCGAAAGAACAAACGCGTTTGGCGGAAGAGCAGGCGCTTGTTGGGGAGTCCCTCGAACATCAAGGTGGATGGGACCGTGGCCATGAGGCAGAGGCGACGGTGAGCCATCTCGGAATCGAGGATCCGAGCAGATTGGTCGATACGCTTTCGGGTGGCGAAGCCCGTCGCGTCGCCTTAGCCAGACTGTTGGTGGGCGAACCTGATCTCGCCATTCTAGATGAGCCGACGAATCATCTGGACATCGAAACGATCGAATGGCTCGAAGAATTTCTGCGCGATCGATGGAAGGGAGCGCTTCTTGTCATCAGTCATGATCGTCGCGTTCTCGACGCGGTGACGACCCGAACTTTCGAGATTCACGACGGCAGTGTTGATGGATACGATGGGGGTTATGCCCGCTATCTACTTGCCAAGGCTGAACGAGAGGCGATGAGTGAGCGGACGGAACGAAATCGTCAGAACTTTTTGCGGCGCGAAGTCGAGTGGTTACGGCGTGCTCCCAAGGCGCGTGGGACGAAACAAAAGGCCCGAACTGCACGCGCCGAGGCTGCGATTGGAATCAAGACCCCGCAACAAGAGCGTCAAGCCGACTTCGGCCTTCAGTCGGAGCGACTCGGAAAGACGATTCTGGAGACATCAGATCTCGTTGTTGAACGCGATGGCCGGCGGTTGATCAATGGCCTGACGTTTGGGCTGTGTCCGGGCGATCGGATCGGCGTCGTTGGACCCAATGGATCGGGGAAGACGAGTCTACTGCTCGCTTTATTGGGCAAACTTTCGATCACCAGCGGTTCGATGACTATCGGTTCCAACACGAAAATCGGATACCTCGATCAGTCTCGTTCAGGTCTCGAGGATGGGATGACGCTTCGCGAAGCCGCGATGGGCGATGCGAACGAAGTCTTGATCGGGTCCGAGCTACTCTCAGTGGGTAACTATCTCGAGCGCTTCCTCTTTCGTCGACCGCAACAGCGACTGCGCGTGAGTGAGTTGTCGGGAGGCGAGCGGGCGCGAGTTTGTCTCGCGAAACTTCTGGCTCAAAGATGCAATCTCCTGCTGCTCGACGAGCCCACGAATGATCTCGACGTCGCCACGCTGAGTGCGCTTGAGTCGATGATGATCGATTTCGGGGGCAGTGTGATCCTCGTAAGCCACGATCGATGGATGCTCGATCGCGTTGCCACCCAGATCCTGGCCTTCGAAGAAGGCGGGCAGCTCGAGCTGCATAGGGGAGGCTATTCGGATTATCGCGCTCGTCGTAATCGCGAGGCCTCCCGAGGAGCGCCCAAGGTGCGGTCTAATGGCACGGCGATTCCGTCCTCGTCGTCTTCCGCGAAGCGTGCGCCCGCGGATGCGAGTTCCCGTCGGTTAAACGCTTCGGAGATGCGCGAACTTGACGGCCTCTTCGAATCCATCGAAGGAGCGGAAGCGCGGGTTCTCGAGATCCAGTCCTTGCTCGCTGATCCCGAGCTCTACCGGGAGGCAGGTGAACGCGCGGAGAGTCTAAGAGACGATCTGGAGATGGCCGAGGCAGAAGCCTTGCAGCTCACGGCTCGATGGGAAGAACTCGAAGAACGAAAGGCCGCGTCAGGCACTTCGAGTTAGTTCGTCCATGAAGCTTGGAGAACGCGGTGGGAGTCTAGTTTGAAAGGACGATGATTCCGGCGAGGATGGCCAGCAGTCCGACGAAAATGCCTATGCCGCGATGCGTGGATGCGCGAGCGCGGTCGGCGAGCCACCAATTGCGCGGACTCATGCCGCGCAAGCCGAAGGTCAGGATTGCGGCAAGGGTTACCGCTGTGATATTCCCGAAGGCGAGCAGCAAGGCTGAGCCTGCCCCTCGAAGTTCACCAGCTGAAACGAGCATTCCACTTGCGACGGTCGGCGGAAGCAGGGCCACCGCCACCATGACACCGGTCAAGTAGGTTGGGGCGCCGGTCGTAAATGCGAGAGCGCCGGCGCATCCAGCAGCGAGTGCCAGAACGAGATCCCAGATTCCGACTTGCGTTCGCGATGCGAGTTCGGGGGTCGATGGATCGACGCCTAGCATGAATCCCAGAAGAGTGGCAAAAGCCAGCGTCAGAGCGAATCCGATTCCCGCCGTGACGAGAGCTCTTCGAACCAGGACGAGGTCGCCCAGGACGAGCCCCAGCGCAATCGCCATGTTGGGGCCGAGCAGGGGGGCGACGACCATCGCGCCTATGACGGCGGCGGTGTTGTCGTGGGAGAGTCCAATGGCAGCGACCGTCGCCGCCAGGATCACGAGAAAGAGGTAGTGGCGATGAAGCTTCGCACCATCCGCAATGCTCGCGTAGACCTCCTCTCGACTGACGGCGGCCGCCGTATGTACGGTTCCTTGACGGCCGTTCACTTGGCCAGGGGTATTTGCGTGGGGCCGTGGCAAGACCGCATCCAGAGATTCCACGAGGACGAAGAGCGGGCCGCGCTTGGCGATGTCGTCGTAGAGAGAATCCAGCGCGCTGCCAGATCGTTCACTCCCGACGACGGCGCGCACGATTTTGCCGAAGCGTCCGCCTTCCTCAGTCCAGACTTGATCCGTGAGACCGGCCAGACATTCACGAGCATCATCCGCCAGCTCGCTGGCTACGTGCACTTCAATGATCTTGAGCGCCATCGCGTGCTTCCCCGCCTCCCGGTCCGGCTAAGACTCCATGTAGACCTTACATCGACCGGAGATCGGCCACGTCGTCGAGATTAACCGATCGCGGCTGTATCGAGAACGATTTCGGACATCGCCGGTGTCACGCGTCGGCGCTAACGTCGGGAGCTGCGCCGGCCTACGCCGCAACGTCCTGATTTGCCTCATCCAATACCTGGAGATTTCCCAATGGCCATCGATTTCAGCTTCCCCGAAGAGATCACCCACATCGTCTCAAAGGTTCACGACTTCTGCGAACAGGTCGTGTCGCCGGGACAGAAGGAAATCGAAGCGAACGAAGGCGATCGAAAGATCTTGGTCCGCGAGATCATCAAGATGCGAAAAGCGGCTCGGGAATGGGGTTTGTGGCTTCCGCATATGCCCGAAGAATATGGTGGCATGGGACTTGGACATGTTGCGATGGCCGCGGTTTCGGCTGAAGCCTCGCGGCTCACCAGCTTTGGGCCCTTTGCCATGAATGCCCAGGCCCCCGATGAAGGCAACATGCATACGCTCTTGCACTGGGCGACTCCGGCGCAGATCGAAAAATATTTGAAACCACTTTGTGACGGGCGAAGTCGATCCTGTTTCGCCATGACCGAGCCCGAAGTCGCTGGTTCCGATCCGACGCTGATCCAAACGACGGCCGTTCGGGATGGTGATGATTGGGTGATCAATGGTCACAAGTGGTTCATCTCGGGAGCGAGGGGCGCCCAGTTCGCCATCTTGATCGCGCGGACTGAAGAAAACCCCGATCGTCCACAGGCGGCCAACAGTGCATTTCTCGTCGACCTTCCGTCGGAGGGGTGGGAGATCGTGCGCGATATTTCAACCATGAGCGGCAGTCATAATCATTGCGAGATTCAGATTACGAATCTGCGACTCTCGAATGATCAGATGCTAGGCGGCCCTGGACAGGGACATCTTCTCGGACAAGCTCGGCTCGGCCCGGCGCGTCTTGCGCATTGCATGCGCTGGATAGGGCAGGCGGAAACAGCGCTCGAGTTGATGGTCGAACGTTCGCTCAATCGCTTTGCGCATGGCTCGCTGCTTGCCGAGAAGCAGGGCATTCAGTGGATGATCGCGGATAGCACGATGGAGCTCTATCAGTCGAAGCTGATGGTCTTGCATGCCGCCTACAAGATCGATCGCGGAGAAGACTTCAAGAGTGAGGTGTCGATGGCCAAGCATTTCGTTGCCAACTCACTAGGCCGAATCATCGATCGGTCAATCCAGGTGCATGGCGCACTCGGGTATTCGAGCGACACACCTCTGGCAAAGATGGCGACCCAGGCTCGTTGGGCGCGTTTCGCCGACGGCGCAGATGAAGTGCATCAATGGCGCATCGCCCAGCGAACGATTGATTCCTGGGTGCGCACCGGCAGTATGAATGCGGCGACCGGTGGTCTGCCGCTCTGAACGCGAGTCTTCGACTGCAGCAGCGGAAGAGATCGGCCGTCCGGTGGGGCCATTGTCAAACAGTGTGCTAAAGTGCTGTGGCAACAGCCCCGGTACCCGGCGGCTTTCTACCCCGTAACCTCTGAGCCCATAAGCAGTGACCGCTGGCCGATCGATGCAACTCGGTCAGCGTATCCTCCTGCGGCTTGTCTCGATCACGAGCAAGCCCGCCCGCGGCGAAGATCATGAAGGCACGAAGCGACCAATCAATGACGACGACGACGACCGCGACAACGACCACTCCGGAAAATTCTGCGCAGCCAACCGAGATCGATCCGTTTGCTGATCTTCCGGCGCCGATTCGCGCAACTCTGATTGCGCGAGGATTTTCAGATCTGACCGCGGTTCAAAAGGCCGTGGTTTCGGCTGAGTCGCGCGGGCGGGATTTGCGGATTTCGTCGCAGACGGGATCTGGAAAGACAGTGGCCATCGGCATCGCTCTGGCTTCGCATTTCATTGACGGCTCCAATGCAAAAAAGAAGACCGGTGCACCCGGCAAGTCTCGGGGTTCAGTCGCGCGACCCAGCGCGCTCGTCATCGTTCCCACGCGTGAACTCGCTGCTCAGGTTCAGAATGAACTCGAATGGCTCTACGCGAAGTTGCCCGGCCTGAATGTGCAGGTCGTCACGGGGGGAACGTCGATCGTCATGGAACGGCGCGCTCTCACGCGCGGCCCAGGCCTGATCGTTGGGACGCCGGGTCGACTACTCGATCACATGCGAAACCGTGCCATTCGTTGTGACGGAATTGACCATGTGATTCTCGATGAAGCAGATCAGATGCTCGACATGGGATTTCGCGAAGAGCTCGAGGGAATACTCGAACAGCTCCCCGAGACTCGCGCCAGTCATCTGATGTCAGCGACGTTCCCACGTGCCGTCACGAGTCTCGCGGATCGCTATCAGCGAAATGTCCTGACGCTCGAGGGAACTCGGCTAGGGGTCGCGAATGCCGACATCCAGCACATTGCCTATTCGATCCGGCGACACGAATCCTACCCGGCGCTGGTCAACACCTTGCTTCTGGCCGGGGACTCTCGATGTCTGCTCTTCGTGAATCGACGTATCGATGCGTCGGAGTTGGCAGAGAAACTCGCGAGTGACGGCTTTGGTGCTGCGCCCTTCAGTGGGGAGCTCGCTCAGACTCAGCGAACCCGAACGCTTGCCGCCTTTAAGAACGGCACCTTCAATATCCTCGTGTCCACGGACGTTGCCGCTCGCGGCATCGACGTTCCCGGAATCTCGACCGTCATCCATATCGATCCGCCTCGAACTTCGGAAGCCTATATCCATCGCAGTGGGCGAACCGGGCGAGCGGGCCAAGCGGGCCGCAGCGTCTTGTTGGTCGCCGGTCCCGAATCCCGCCGAGTCGCGAGAATGTTGCAGGTCGCGAAGATCGAAGTTTCCTGGCAGCCGGTTCCACAGCCTGAAAAAGTTCAAAAGGCATTGCTCAAGCAGGCCCGACGCGAAATGCATCAACTGCTCGCGGAAGAGGCGCCGACCGAAACGCAGCTCATGTACGCGAAGGAACTCATCGAAGAGCGCGACGCGACCCATGTCATCGCGACACTCCTCGAGATGGCCAAGACCAAGCCGCCGCGCGAGCCCATGAAGGTGGTTGGGCTCGATCCCTTTGCCGACGATCGATCGAAGCGACGTGGCGGGAAGCCAGAGTCCAGACGCGATTCCCAAGGGCCGGCTGGGGCAGGCGGACGCCCAACTGGCCGTCGAGGCTCTAAGAATGATGCCGAGTACACGCGCTTCGTTGTGAGTTGGGGCGATCAAACGGGCGCCACGCCCAGTCGAATTCTCTCCCATGTTTGTCGTCGCGGGGGTGTTGAAAGCGGTCAGGTTGGTGCAATCCAGATTTCAACGAAATCCAGCACAGTGGACATCTCGCGAGAATTTGCCGACGCATTCGAAACACGCTCGCGCCGCCCCGACAAGCGCGATCCCGCGATTACGGTGCGACGCGACCATTCAAACGGAAAAGCCAATTCTAGCGCCCGTTCGACTTCCGGGCCGACGAGCGCGAGTCGACGACCGCATGCGAAACACACCGGAGGTCCCCCGCACCTCAAGCGGAAAAACGCACGCCGAACGGCTTCGCGCTAGTCGGGCAACGCTCATTCACGTTTGCCCAGGGGTGGCCTAGAGCACCCGCTGCCCGATTCACGATCTCCTGGCGGTTAGCCCTGCTTCCTCTGTGGCAAGAGCGCGATCGTGGAGGAGGCCTTGGCAATGATCTCGCCATCACGGGTTCGGAGGAGGCCTTCGGCGAATGCCGTCTTCTTGCCGATTCGTTCGATCCAGCCTTCGGCGATGACAGTGCCGGGGTTAGCGGCCCGGTAGTAGGAGACCTTGATCTCGAGGGACATGACCAGATTCTGGAAGTCAGTCTTGAAAAGCACGGCGGTCGCCATGGCGTTGTCGATCCAGCCGGCGACGTAGCCGCCTTGAACGACATTGCCGGAATGGCATTGATCGATTTTCGCTTCAAACTCGACGACGGCTCGACCTTCTTCGGCATCGACGCTGATCGCGCGAACGAATCCCATGGTCTTCATCAGCGGACTCGGGTTCGCGCTCCACTCGGAAAGGTCAAGCATTCAATCATCTCCACTTCTCTTGCTAGAGGGCCTCGAAGAAAGCCCTGAGAACCGCAAATGCTGTGGGGCCCCCGACGAGTCCCATCTGCATCTTATTCATGACATAACCGAAGCCGACAGCGGTATCGGGGTCGGCCATACCGATTGATCCGCCCGCGCCTGGATGTCCGAAGGCACCGGGATTCGGAGACAGCGGCATGAAGTCGCTGCGCAACATAAATCCAAGCCCATAGCGCATGGGGAGCTGTCCCAGAGTCGCGTCCGGTCCGGAAACCTGCTCGGTTCGCGCGCGATCGATCGTTTCTTTTTCGAGGATGCGAACGCCATCGATCTCACCGCCGCAGGCCAGCGCGCCATAGATTCGGGCCAGCGCCGTTGCCGTTCCATGTCCATTGGCCGCCGGAATTTCGGCGCCGCGCCAGGCTCGGGAATTCACCGTTTGCGCAGACATCCTTGGATTGTTGAAGGCTGCGCCGACCATCGTCGTGGGATCTTGCATGTCGCGAAGAAAGTCGCCCATGGGTCCCTTGATCCGCGCGGCCGGCTGACCGTCCACGGGTTTGGGGGGTGGGCCCGCGATCGAGCCAATCAGATCCGAGACGCGTCCGTCTTCGGATGCATCAAGTCCAATATGGAAATCCGCGGCCAGCGGGCCTGCGATTTCCTCTTGGAACATCTCTCCAACGCTCCGACCATCGACGCGGCGAATGACTTCGCCAACTAAGAAGCCAAAAGTCACGGGGTGGTAACCATGCTTGGTGCCCGGCGTCCACCAGGGTTCTTGCTCTGCGAGTGCCGTGCATAACACCGACCAGTCGAAGAGCGCTTCGGGTGGAAGTGTCTTTCGAATTGCGGGCAGGCCACTCTGATGCGAAAGAAGCCAACGCACCGGGATCTCGCTTTTCCCGGCGGCCGCGAACTCGGGCCAATAAGAAGCGACGGGTGCATCGAGGTTGAGAAGCCCACGCTCCACGAGAAGATGCGCACAGATCGCCGTCATGCCCTTCGTTGTCGAGTATGTGTTTACGAGTGTGTCTCGTTCCCATTCCCGATCCGGTGGGTCACCGCCGCTGGGGTCGGCCTCGCCGCTGGGCTTCTTCATGGCGTAATGGCCACCCCATAGATCAACGACCGGTTCGCCGTTCAGCGTGAACGAAATCGCGGCACCCACTTCCTTGCCAGCTTCGAATCGCTCAGTAAAGACCTGACGTACGGACTCAAATTTCGGATCACAATGCCCAGAGATGGGAACTGCCATTTCATTTCTCCTGATTGTCTTCGAAGTGGATCTGCATAGCGTGCAATGGCTCAGGCGAGCAGTCGCTCGGCGTTCCCGCGTAGGATTGCCTGGCGGATTGCGTTGCGTTCGCCGCCAACGCCGGACGTGACGATCAGGACCTTGGCCAAGGTCGCGCCAAGGTGATAGAAGGGCCAGTCGGTTCCAAAGAGCATTCGCTCGCCGCCCGTACGGCGGATCATCCGGTCCAACTGGGTCACACCCTGACCATGGATTCCGAGCCAGACATTTTCATGGCGCATAGCAATCTCCAGCATCGCATCGGCGTCCCGCGCCCCCGCATGACCAACGACGAAGGGTAGGTTTGGGAAATTGGCGAAGGCCCCCTCGTAATGGCGCGGCATCGCGTACGCATGGCGTGATTCGGGCTCGATGCCCGCACGGCCGCCATGAAAGAAGATGATGATTCCGAGCCGTTCCGCCGCTTCGTAGATTCGCATGACCCGATCTTCATCCGGATAGAAGGCCTGCACGGTCGGATGGAGTTTGAGGACCCGGGCGCCCGCTTTGGCGAAACTTTCCAGTCGTTCGACCGCTTGGTCGTCGTTGGGATGAACCGATGCTCCGGCGATGAAGCGGCTTCTGGTTTGCGTGACTTCGATGGCCTGATGCCAGGACTCGGTCAGGTCGTCGCCAAAGGGGAAGTTGAATGCGATTGGCAGGATGACCGCCTTTCCGACCCGCATTGCGTCCATTTCACCCAGAAGATTGGGGATGGTCTGGGTTCGCGCAGAAGCGCTTCCCCAGAGACCCTGTTCGACGGTGCCTCGCCGAAGCTCTGCGAGAGCGGCGTCTGTGAAATTTCCGTTGACGTAGATGTCGAGATCGAGATCGCAACCAGGATTGGTTCCATCGCAATCGAGGAGGTGTCGAACTCGATCGGTGCGTGCATCGAGTGCAAGTTCAGGCTTGAAGAGGACGGACATGCCGAAATGACAATGCATGTCGATCGCTATGGGGACGCTTTCATCGACGCATCGAAGCGATCCTGTCGGATCGATCTCAAACCAGGGCAACTCGGCGAGGCCGCGATAGCCCTTGTACCGATGGACACCGTAGGGACCCTGACCCGACTGCTGACGCTCGGCTCTGATCTGTTCTGCGAGTAGGGCGACATCGGCTTCTGTATACCGATCCCCTGCGAGGGGACTGCAGCCCATGAAGGGTAGACCTACGCTTGTCCCTCCGGTCAAGACACCGAGTTGGGAGAGGAATGCACGTCGTCTGAGCCCCTTCGCCATAACGCGAAATCTTAGCCGGTCTGGGAGTTGCCGGAATCATGAATTGGGCGTGGCTCGGCCAGGGCGGCTCCGTCATTTTCAGTCTAGAGTTCGGACAGAGTCATAAACGAGCGGAAGAAGGAGTTTTGAATGAATCTCGTACGCGAAGAGAATCTGGTGCTCTGCAACGCGCCCCTGGTTGGTGGAGCGATCGAAATCAGCGGCGAGCAGTTGAAGACAATCGTCGATGCGAGTGCGGGCGCGGGATTTTCGGGCGTGTCACTCTGGGCCTTTCATCATCTCGCGGTGGTTGGCGCGGGAGGGAACTCCGAGACCATACGGTCCTGGCACCTCGATCGTGGGCTCTCGACTCCCATCGTTGAGTCCTTGATCGGATGGGAAACCGGAGACCTGGCCGCCATCGAAGAGCAGTGTGGTCCGACTTTCGAAGTCGCCAGTTACTACGGCGCGAAGACGGTGGCCGGAGTCGTGATGAATTCCGAGATCGACTTCGATGCCGCTATAACGGGCTTGGCGAAGTTGGCGGAGATGGCCGGAGAGCGCGGGCTCGGCGTTTGTATTGAGTGGCTACCCTGGTCGGGCCTTCCGGATCTGAAGAGTGCGTGGAAGCTCGTGCAAGATGCGTCGGCGGAGAATATAGGCTTGGTTGTCGACTCATGGCATTGGCTGCGACAGCCGGGTGGACCCGATGAGGCGACGCTGCGCTCGATTCCCGGAGAGCGCATTCATTGCGTGCAGCTCAATGATACGACGCTGGAAGCATCGGGAGAGGACATGATGATGGAGTCGATGACCGACCGCCGATTGCCAGGCGAGGGCGATGTCGATTGGGCGGCTCTGCTTTCGATTCTCGAGGAGATTGGAGCGGATCCGATCTGGGCGCCCGAAGTCTTCAGCGTATCACTGCTGAAGGAGGGGCCCGTCGAAATGGCTCGGCGAATCCATGCCTCGACACGCAAAGTACTCGGACTATGAGTGAGGACAGAGTCGACTAGCTCTTCTTCCCCTTATCGTTCGTTTCGCTGCGTTCGGGCTGTGCGTCTCGGTCACGTAGATGATCTGAAGTCTTTTGTGCTTCGATGAAGATGCGTCGCGCGCCTGGGATCCGCGCTTTGATCTCTCTTTCGATCGCAGTTGTATGGCGTTCGATGTCACCGACTTCGAGGCCGTCTCGGAACTCGACGCTGACATTGACGAGGATGTCATCGGGTCCTTGGTGGACCGAGAGAATTTCACTGACTCGTTCGATCGCGGATTGCGTCCCGAGGACTCGGCGAATCTCCTCGATGATCTCGGGATCTGCTCCTTCTCCGATGAGAAGTCCCTTCGTTTCTTTGGCCAATAGCATTGCGGCTCCGGCGAGTATGCAGCCGATCGCAATGGACGCCAGCCCATCCAGCTCGGGAATTTGCAGTGCATCACCGAGGTAGATTCCGATAAAGGCGACCATGAGACCTAGCATGGCTGCCGTATCTTCAAGTAGCACCGTGAAGATGGATGGATCCTTGCTGTCTCGAACGGCTGCAAGCAGACTCCGCCCTCCCCTCGTAGAATCGAAGGCGTGAAAGGCGACCCACCAGGCCCCGCCTTCGAAGATCATGGCGAAGCTCAGGACGATGTAATTCACCCCGACGTGCTGGATGGGGGTTGGGTGCTGGACCTGTTTGATTCCTTCGTAGATCGAGATTCCGGCGCCGACGGCAAAGATCAGGATGGCGACCACGAAAGCCCAGAAATAGATCTCTCGTCCGTAACCGAAAGGATGTCTCTCGTCTGCTGGTCGGCGAGCTCGTTTCATTCCATAGAGCAGGAGCGATTGGTTTCCGGTGTCGACGAGCGAGTGGATCGACTCGCTGAGCATGGCTGAACTGCCGGTATAGATGGCAGCGGCGATCTTGGTGACTGCGATCGCGGAGTTTCCTGCGAGTGCGGCATATATGACGCGCTTGTTCTTGTTCCCAGCCATAAATGGCGCTCGTTTCTACAGGTCAGGCATTGGAGGGTTTCGGTCGTAGTGTCGAGGATAACGAAAAACAGCCTGGGAGGTGGTCGGCTTCGTCGGTCGCGAGGTCTATTAGGCCGACGCTGTATCGACGGGAGGCGACCAGCGCACACGCTCGAAGAACTTCTTGAGGCGCGGGATTTCAGCCGAGACCTGTTCACGACCCCAGCCGACTGCTCGAGTGATCGATTTCGCATTCGGGAGGAGATTGATCGGGGAGAGCGTCGGATGGAACTCGATTCGCTGATGGGCATAGCGTTCGTTCAGCGCAACCTGCAAACCAACCACCCGAGTCACAGGCTGCAGCCAGATATGGCCGGGGCTGACTTGTGGGTGAAAGCAATCAAAGGCGAGATAGTAGGCGTTTCTCGTGCCGATTCGACCTTGTTGCACCTGTCGCCACGCCGGTGCGGTCGGAACATTATTGGCCACGCCGCCATCGACGAGCGCGACGACATCGTCGCGCTCCATGAGTTGTGTGAGCGTCGACTCCATATGGGGATCGTCACGGGTCATGTCGTAGTGGAGTAGGCCGGGAATCGCCGCCGAGAATCCGGCGGCATCGATGGCGTTGAACTCTCGGGTGAGTTCGTCGCGCCCAATCACGATCTCTTCGACGACCCTTGGATTGATGAAGCCGATCATTCGGACGAGTTGGACGGCGATCTGGGCACGGAGTTGAAGCGGGCGGGGGCGCTTGTCTTCGTGAAGATGATGCAATTGCGCGTAGAGTTCCGGAGTCTCCTCCATGGCCCCTCGGCGAATTCCGGCAACGACCGCATCGTAGGGGATCTCGAGATCCGTAAGCCGCATGTCTTTACCGTCTTCCCGAGTGAACGCATCTCCGATTCCTGCTCGCAGAAAGAGGCGCACGATGCCGGGAAGGCCGAAGCGCGTTCGCAGACTCACGTAACGGAACACGACGTCGGGTTTCATGCTGGTCGCGATTCGCATGTAGGCTTTGAAGTCGCCGTCTTTGTCCCGGGCGCGAAAGAGGCCGAGGACCGCGCCCATTGATGAGCCGATCACATAACCAGGCACCAATCCGGCCTCTTGCAGCACGTCCCATGCTCCGATGTAGCCATAGGCCGAGCCGCCACCGCCTCCCGCGATCGTGACCAGGGTCTTGATCCCCAATTCCTGATCCAGATGCCGCGCAGAGAATTCGCTGGCGTATTTTTCTATGACTTCGGCGCGCGCTTTATCGATGGCTTCGAGGGAGCGCTCGATCATGATGCTCGCGGCTTTGACACGATTCTTGGTGTCTTCGGTCTGCAGGAGAATTCGGCCGAGAATGTCGAGGATCTGTTTTCGGAGGCGTGTGAGTTTGGGCGCTCGGACTCGGACGTCCTGATGTTTGCTGCGACCGCCGCGTCGTGCGGCTCCGGGCTGAAACGTGTCGAGGGATGCGAGTGCGAGCGCATAACGGATTTGGTGCTCGCGAGTTCGGCTGATTACATCAGGATGCTCGATCAATGCATCGACGAGGCGAACCTCCATGCGCTGTAGGCGGAGTCGTTGCTCTTCGCGGTCTTGCTGTTCATTGGGCATCGTCATATCTATGTCGGCGCGGAGGCTAGCAGAAGATCACTGCGCCGGATCCCGAACGAATCGGGTTGAACATCATGCGGTTTCGGAGGTTGAGTCGTCAGGGCTCGGGTGCTAGCCCTGCTTCTTCTTTCGCTTATAGGGAGCCACGGCGAGGCCGGCTTCCAGCCAGGCGCTGAATCCACCCTCCAAATGGCTTGCACGTTGAAGTCCCAATCGCATAGCGACTGCGGTGGCGAGAGCTGACCGCCAGTCTGATCGGCAATAGAAGACAAAGCGCTTGTCCTCCTGGAAAATCGGCCGTGCGTAGGGGCTATCCGGATCGATCCAGAATTCGAGCATGCCGCGGGGCGCGTGCAATGCGCCCTCGATGACTCCCTCCCGCTCGAGTTCGCGAATGTCTCGGAGATCGATGACGACGAGACCGGGATCGCCCAGCTCGCTGGCAAGCCTTTCCGGAGCAATGGACTCGATCACCGACTTCGCTTCGTCGAGAAGAACCTGATATCCCACGCCATCGCGCACCGTCATGCTGCCCCCATCATCCGTTTGCTTATGAGACTAGGCTAGCCGCTATCGACAGTCCTCGAATCGTGAGTGCAACCAAAGGTAGGAAAGTGACCGCTCCCGTCCAAATGGACCAGAGCAAGAATCGATTGGCGACGATTGGATCGGCCAGGCCGAGAGTCTGACGACGATGCATGGATCGGTAGTAGCGAAGTGACTCGTAGCAAGCCCAGGCGGTTGGGACGATTCTCGCCGTGTTCGTAGTGAGCATCGAGTAGGAGTTTTAGATACTTGCGTATCCGCCTAATAGGGTATGAGCAGAAGTCGAGACGAGGGTGGTGATCGCCAGCCCTGCAAGGACTCCGGTGCCGAGAGTCTTTGGATTAAACACGGGAAAGGTAACGACGGTCATCGCAATCGTGCCGAAGGTCTCCGCTAGCTCGGGGTTGTCGAGGAAGAGGGAACTACCGAGTACGCGCATAAGAGAGGCCGACGGCGGCGCCAATAAAATACAGCCCGCCCCAGAACTCGGGCCGCTCGCGTGTATTTACAGTGAGACACAAGAGCCGAATGCCCGGTGTGACGAGAAGAAGGAAAGCGAGGAATAGTGCGATGAAGATCATCTGGTGGGACTATCCCGGTCTCATCGGAAAGATCAAATCGAGACGTGAGATGAGGCGCCTGCGCCGGCACCCATCCAGTCCGCCGCAGAATTGCGGCAAATGGTTCGTGTCTCCAGAAGTTATCGACCCTTGAATTTAGGTGTGCGCTTTTGCATGAACGCAGCGACGCCTTCGACATGGTCCTCGCTTGCCGAGCAGAGCATCTGAAGTTTCGCCTCGTGATCGAAGGTCGTATCGAGGTCGTGCTCGATGGCGGTTTGCACGGCTGCCTTTGCGTAGCGAAGCGAAAGCGGCGCGCGTTGGGCGAGCTTTCTTGCCCAGGAGAGTGTCTCTTCGAGTAGGCGTTCGGCAGAAACGACGCGATTGCACAATCCCAGGTCCAGACATCGTGCTGCAGAGAGTTTCTCGCCGGTCGCGATGAGTTCATAGGTTCGCTTTCGACCGATCGTATTCGCCAGGTGCCAGGTCGCGCCGCCATCCGGAACGAGTCCAATCGCCGAGAAGGCCTGGAATAGGTAGGCGTCGTCGGCCATGACGGTGAGATCGCAATTCATCGCATATGCGCTTCCGATGCCCGCGGCCGCTCCGTTGACCGCGCTGATCCAGGGTTTGGTTGCGCTTCGAATCGCAGACAGGACGGGCCGATGATCCTTATTGAGATGATCTTCGACGGTCCGACCCGCGGGAGATTTCATTTTCAAATCGGCGCCCGCGCAAAAGCTACGTCCCGCGCCAGTCAGGATGACGATCCGAATCGAGTCATCGCCGTTTACCTTGGTTGCTGCGTCGAGCAATTCCCGCAAGAGCGCGTCATCCATTGCGTTGAGCTTCTCGGGACAGTTGAGCGTGACGATCGCAATCGACTCTTCCCTCGAAACGATCACTTTTCCGTAATTAGACATGTTGATTGAGTCCTTGTGTGGGGCAGGGTGGCGGGCGCATGATTCAGTTTGCCTGGACAGTGTAGCAACGCTCTCGAGTGGATTCGGGTTTCTGCGAGTCAGCGGGTGTGCGGGAGTAAAGGATGCGAATGGGGCGATGTTCGAGGTCGCCTCGCCGTTAGCCACTGTCCTCGCTGGGCTGAGGCAACCGAATTGCGAACCGTGCGCCACCCGAAGTGCGGTTGCTGGCGGAGATCGTTCCGTGATGTCCGGGAATCAGTTTCTCGGCCAGACGCAGGCCGAGTCCTGTTCCGCCCTGTTTGCTGCGAGTGGTGGAAAAGGGTTGAAAGATCTGGTCGGGATTCTCTTCCGAAGACCCGTTCCCCCTCCGATTCGTTGGTTGCCGAGAGTGCGAACTGCGCGGCTGTGAGAATCGCGGCCGTGAGATTGTTGATTTGGTGGGCGATGCCCGCAGTGAGCGTGCGCAAGTAGGCCACTCGTTCAGACTCGACGAGTTCTTGATCGCATCCAGGCTTACGATTGGCAAGGCCAATCATTCCAATGAGTTCTCCTCCATGATGGATGGGGAGGCCCAGGAATTCCGTGAGAGGCAGATGATCCGTGGCGAGGCCGCCGCGGTGTGGATCCGTCGCCGGATCGTCGGATAGGATCGACCCGTCGGTTCGAAGGACGGCGCCATAGAGTGTCGAGAGGTTGTGGAACTCCAGCCCCTCGCCGGCTCCCCGCTCCCGTAGAGCACGGGTCTCTTTGTTTCACGCAATATTCGTGATTGCGCGCGCTTTCAAATAGGGTTGATCATTCTGGTACAGGACTTCTGCGACGAAGCCATATTCCGAACCTGTTAGGCTCAGCAGGGTGGCGAGGAGTCCTTCAAAGGCATGGCTCCCCGCCGCGTCATCGTTGAATCGAAGTTGAATCTGATGAATGGAGTCCAACAAGCGCACGAGTGGATCGGCCGGTCGGGATTTCGCGTTCTTGGTGGTGGGAAGATTCATGGTCTTCTCCTTCGGTTCGGAATTTCCTCTTGCGCTTTTCGGCGGCCGAAAAGTATCATGCTCGTGAGGTGTCCGACAATCGATCCATTGGACTACGATGGTGCAATGAGGCGGGCGGCATGACAGTCACATTCAAATCCGATTCAATTCTCCGCGACGCGCAAACGCGTGCTGGGCTGACAAACTATGGTGACGGGGCGTTCCGTGAACCCCTTTCCATGTTGCTGAAATCCCTTCGCGAAGAGGCGCCGCTCAACGAGCTCGGGCGCCTGGCGATGCATACGAGAATTGTCGAGAGCCTCGAGACGCGGCTCAAAACCCAGGACTTGATCGATCGACACCCCGAGATCCTCGAAGAGCGGATCGATGCACCGCTGGTCGTTGTGGGGCTGATGCGAACGGGCACGACGATGCTGCATCGAGTCCTGGCCAGCGATCCGAGAAATCATGCGGCGATGTGGTGGGAAACTCGCTTCCCAGCACCGCCTCGCGAGATCGACTGGGATCAGCCCGACCCACGCATCGGGCCAGCGGAGGCCGAAGTCGCCGCCATCTTGGCGGCGGACCCACGTCAGGCTTCGATCCATCCCTGGGATGCGAACGCTGCGGACGAAGAGATCCTGCTGCTCGAGCATTCGTTTCTCAGTCATGTTCCCGAGGCGTTCGTGAACATTCCAAGTTATCGCAGCTGGATCGACGATCAGGACTGGACGCCGGCTTACGAATATCTGAAGACGCTTCTTCAATCGTTGCAGTGGCAGAAGCGGCAGCGCGGCGTGGTCCGCGAAAGATGGGTTCTCAAGACGCCGGGACATCTTGGCTATCTGGATACCCTCTTCAAGGTTTTTCCTGCCGCGAAAATTATTCAAACCCATCGGGATCCCGTCGAAACAGTCCCCTCCGCCGCCTCCATGAATCACTCGCTCTGGGCCCTCTATAGCGATTTACCGGGTGCGAATATTGCGGGGGCACAGTGGCAAGAACGCTTGGCTTGGGCGACACGCCGCTGCATGGCCTCACGGGAAGTCGCTGGAGAAGATCGGTTCGCTGACATTTGGTTTCAGGATGCGATGCGCGATCCGATCGGCGAGCTCGCGCGAGTCTATGAGGACTTTGGAATCGAAATGACAACCTTGGCGAGGACGGCGATGGAGGCCTGGCAAGCTGCGCATCCCCGAGGCCAACGGCCAGCCCATCAGTATTCGCTCGAAGACTATGGTCTCACAGAGCCCGGCATCAAGGACGCGTTTGCTAGCTATCGCACTCGCTATATCGAGCCTCGTCAGTCGATGGGCGGCAAAGATGAGGCATAGGCAGTGTGATCGATGAAGGCTGAACCGAAGGCATGCTTTCTCGTATGCGTCCTGTATTTAGTGCTTACATTCTCGCCGGCGGGCGCGGGAGAACACAGTGCTTCGCGTCGGGCTGCGTCACTCGATCGTCGGGTCGATGGTTGGGTCGAACAAGAATTGCCGAAGCTTCTGAAGGTCTACCGCCATCTTCATGAAAATCCCGAGCTGTCTCTCGAAGAAGAAAAGACTTCAGATCTCATAGCGAAGGCGCTTTCCGAGGCTGGCTATTCCGTTGAGACCAAGATCGGTGGCTTTGGGGTCATCGGAATCCTGCGCAATGGTCGTGGCCCAACGCTGCTCATCCGCGGGGACATGGATGGTTTGCCCGTCGTCGAGGCGACCGGTCTCCCCTACGCAAGCGTGGTTCGAACGAAGAACGCGGAGGGTGCGGAAGTCGGAGTGATGCACGCGTGTGGGCATGATGTTCACGTGACGAATTTATTGGGCACGGCGCGGCTTCTGGCGGAGTTGGTGGACGCCTGGCGAGGTACTCTCGTCATCCTGGCGCAGCCGGCGGAAGAGCTGGGACTCGGCGCACTTCACATGATTGATGACGGACTCTTTGATCGCATCCCACGACCCGATCATGCCATTGCCCTTCATGTCGCGGCGGAGCTGCCGGCAGGTTCGATCGGATTCGTCTCGGGTTGGGCGGCCGCCAACGTGGACTGGGTAAGGATTACGATGCACGGGCGTGGGGGGCACGGTGCGCGGCCGCATGAGGCCGTCGATCCAATTGTTATGTCTGCCCATCTCATCACCGCACTTCAATCGATCGTGAGTCGTCAGATTGATCCGTCCAGACCCGCAGTCGTGACCGTGGGCTCAATTCATGGCGGTGCCAAGAGCAATGTGATTCCCGATCAAGTCAAGCTCGAATTGACGGTTCGCTCTTATTCGGATGAGGTGCGGGAAAAGCTGCTTCGTTCGATCGAGAGGATGGCTCAGGAAAGTTGCAACCTCTTTGGCTGCCCGAAACCACCAGATGTGTGGATCAAGCCCGACTACACCCCCGCCATGTGGAACGATCCAGACCTCGTTGTCCGGGGCGTAGAGGTGTTTCAATCGATGCTAGGCGAAGAAAGCGTGCAGGAAATTTCGGCGACGATGACCGGTGAGGACTTTGGTCGGTATACGCGGGCGGGAGATTTTCCAAGCTTCCTGTATCGCCTCGGTTCGGTCTCCCGGGCGGATTGGGACAAGAGCCGGAGCGGTGGTCGGCCGCTCCCCTCGATTCATTCGAGTCTATTTGCCCCTCAGCCGGAGGAGACTCTTCGGACCGGATTGCGGTCCATGGCTCGCTTGGCGCTCGAACTTCTGGGCCCCGCTTCGAACTAGCAGGCGATGGGAGGAGTTCTTCCGCAGCCTGCTAGGACTTGAAACCTGCGCGTCGTCCGGCGGCCAATGCAACGATGATGTCTACGCGTCGGACGGCATCCCGGAGTTCTTCGGCGAATGCGTGTCGAGCGTTCGCGATTTCGGCCCCCCCCGATTCAAGGAGTCCGCGATTGGCGGCCAGCTTCAAGGCGGATTGGAAAAGGATTTTCGAGATCGAGTCTGCGCCGTGAATGCGTTTCTGGAGTTCGTATTGCCGACCGAGTCCGAGGCAGTCCGATAGGAAGCGCTTTTCGTCGAATGTGGCGTCGGCATCGATGGTCGTGAGCTGGTCGCCGGCTACGCGGTAGCTCTCGAGGAAAGGCCGAAGAATTCGATGCGAGAAATAGGGCTTGGCGCGGCGAATCATTTCTTCGGGATCGAGTTCGAATGATTCGATTCGCTTTTCCCAGTTCCGGTAGACGAGTTCCATCTCTGCGCGGATCTCGCTGCGGAAGATTTCCTTTTCCGGGAAGAAAAATTCGAATTTCAATAGATCACGAAGGCTCATGACTTCGGTCCAGAAGCGAGGCAAGAACTGATCGCGAGGTCCATCGATCGCATGTAGGGTGGCGAGTTCGGTGATCGCGCTGCCAACGAAGAAATGCACGATCGTATTCCGGTAGTAGGCAGCCGCGAGCTGTTGGCCGTTTCCGATGCCGTAGACCGTCGCCAACCCCTCATCGAATCGTGTGAGTACGCCGTTTTCCACGAGGGCGTTTAAGGTGAACTCAATGCCCTGGTCCGTCTCTAGATGATCGAAGTCGTCGGTCGTCGGCAGGCCACGCAGTCGAACGACTTCGAGGAGGTTTGCGAGGCTGAGTCGCGTTTCGCCCACCGTGAGCGCCTGTCCGGATGTTCCGAGTAGGGCGAGGGTGACGAGCGATGTTGGGGTAATCGGGGTGACCCGGTTGATGCGAACGGAAACCTCGAATGCGACTTTTTCAAGATCGAATTGAGTCGGAGATTGCGCGTTGTCCGGCTGTGAAGGGTCACCCAGTTGTTGTCGCAGCGAGAGCGGTTCGCCGAAGGCGATATGGATCTGCCCGTAGCGTCTCTTCAATCCACGGATGAAGCCAACCAACCAGGAGAGCCCTTCCTTCTCTTTGACGCCGCCGCGTTGTTCCGCGACATAACTTCCGAGATCCTGGATCTGGTCGTAGGCGATCGAAACGGGTACCAGGTAGACGTCTTCGCTCTTGCCCCGACGATAGGAGTCGACCACATTCGCAAGCAATCCGAATCGTGGCGGCAGCAGTTTCCCCGATCGAGAGCGCCCGCCCTCGATATACCATTCGAGTGGGAATCGCTTTTCAATCAAGTAGTCGATGTAGTGGGCGAGGACATGTTTGTAGACGCGATTGTCGCGAAAGGTCCGCCGGATGAAGAAGACACCACTACGCCGAACCAGAGGACCCAGTGGGAAAAAGTTCATGTTGATTCCGCCGGCGGTGTGATTAGGCGGAAGTCCGTGCGCGTGTAGTGCGTATTGCAGGACGAGATGATCGAGGTTCGATTTATGTGTGGGTAGGAAGACGACGGGATGTCTTTCTTCTAGTTCGGCGATGCTTTTCATGGCCGTCTCGTCGTAGATCAGTTTTTCGTCATATCCACGGGTATACATCCAGCGAATGAGTTGGGTGACGAGATCGATGATCAGCGGACTATGCGTCGCCGCGATCTCCTTGAGATAGCCCGCCGCCTCCGATGCAAGTCGGGCGACCGAAACACCGCCAGGCCCCTCGCTTCGCAGCTCTTCGACTATCAGCGCGAGTCCACCGCGGAATGAGGGACGACCGAGGATTTCTTCGCGAACGATTCGTGGAACCTTGTATCGAGCGCCGCGTACATGTCGCTCGGCGCGCTCCAATGCGAGCGTTGCTTTCTGAGAAACGAACTCGGCGAAACCGATGGTTTCAGCGGAGTTGGGTCCACAAGCCGCGACCCATCTTTCGCGTAGATTCGATGCGAGTGCTGGCTCACCTGCCACGATCATGCACCGATCCGGATCGCTTCGTAACACCCAGGCTTGTCGAAACCAATTCGGATCGCGCGGATCCCCGCCTGTCAGAAGCCCGCGGAGATTGACGGTGCGTTCGCCGTTGCGGAGTGGGGCACGCCAGATGACGCGCAGAGGCACCATCAGAGGGTCACCGTGGATGGCGAGCGCCTCTTCGAGTCCGGGGTCGAGCTTGGTTCGACGTCGTTCGCGACCCCTTCGTGAAGGGGGGAGCGCAATGGTTTCGAACGTCGCGTGGGCGTGCCCGCTTCGAGCGGACGCGGACTCGCCGCCGGAGAGTTCTTGATTGCCTTCGAGCTTGCTCGCATGGGCAGTGCCGGTTGTGGATTGGGGTCGATGCCCGGCAATCCACTCTTTGATCAATCGGAGCTCGAGTCGACTCGACGTGTCGATGAGAAACACGATCCGGTCGTTCGGATGAGTGCTTGGCCAGTCTGGTCGAGCGACCGACTTCGGAGGCGATTCCGCTGCCATGTCATGATTCTACCCGGAATCCAAGACAATGCGCGGTGAATCTTCTGGCCTTCGGGCGCTAGGCACCCCGGTTGATGGCCGCGCTCTGCTCCGACCGGTTGGCGTGACTCTCAGGTTGGCTCATTATCTGCGCGACCATGCCGATCCCCAATGCCATCTCTGCCGAAAGTGCCGCCGCGATGTTTGAGAGAACGGACCGGCTCGGTATTCCGCTTGGACCGGGTCAGCCAGTGGCACTATTGCGTGCGCTGGGTCAGCGCGACGATTGGCAGCGACTTGATGTCTTTGGTGCGTTGCTAGTCGAACTCTTTTCGGTTTTCGCTCATCCCGCTGTTCATCTTCGATCGGGGTTCTTCGGGCCAGCTGAGCGGGGGCTTCGAAAAGCAGGTCACAACGTCTCTTTTGTGCCTGCCGACTTTCGGCGCTTCGAGGAGATCGCCAGCCGCTTCGAGGCGCGGGTCATCGCAACGGCGGCATCACCGCCCGACGCCGAGGGCCGCATATCGCTTTCGCTTCATGCGGGAGCCACCGTTTCCCTGATCCAGGAGGCGGCCCAACATCCGGATAAGTTGTTGATCGTCGAGACGAGTCCAGCCTATCCCCGAACACTCGGCATCTCGCCAGATCACCCGCACCAGATCTCGCTCGAGGATGTCGATGTCTGGATCGAAAGTGATGCCAGCCCGATCATTCTTCCGGACCAGGTCGCCGGAGAAGTCGAGACATCGATTGCGAAAGAACTCGCTCACTTTGTTCGATCCGGGGCAACCCTTCAAACCGGTATTGGTGGGGTGCCGAATGCGGTGGTCGAGCTGCTTGCGAGTGGATCCGGCGGTGACTACGGCATACATAGCGAGATGTTCACGACGGGCCTCATGCGGCTCCATGAGGCCGGAAAAATCACGAACCAGAAGGGTATTTTTGATGGTGTATCGATCACCACATTCGCCATGGGGTCGCGGGCTCTCTACGACTGGCTCGACGGTTGTGAGGCCGTGCGTTTCCTTCCGGTCGACGTCGTCAACGATCCGGCCGTGATCGCCTCGAACCGCGACATGGTCTCGATCAATGGTGCACTCTCGATCGATCTATTCGGCCAGATCGTCGCGGACTCGATTTCAGGAGTGCAGCATTCGGGCATTGGTGGGCACGAAGATTTTCTTGCGGGCACCGGCCGCACAGTAACGGGGCGATCCGTGATCTGCATTCCTTCGACGTTCGAACGCAGCGGCCATACGCAATCGCGAATCGTCGCCGAACTCCCAGCGGGATCATTGGTCACGAGCCCTCGACATCAGGTCGACGTCGTCGTGTCGGAGTTTGGAGCCGCCGAACTGGCGGGGCGCACGGTCGGAGAGAGAGCCCATGCTCTCGCGGACATTGCGCATCCCAGCCTCGCGGGGGAATTGCATGAGGCGGCGCGCATCATCGAAAGGAAGGGCGTCGTCTAGCTCTGCCGCCCGGAACCCGAGCTGTACGCTTATCGGGCAGCCGGTCTGCGTCGCGGGCGTCGCGAATTGGCTTCTCCGCAATTGGTCGGCAACACGTTCCGGGCGCTGCGAAGTGGGGCGAGGTCGACCAAGGTGCTGGGAGACCTGTCCCGCGCCTTGATTGAGTGGTGTCGATCGTGCCTGGCTGTCTTTTAAATGAGGCTAAATGGCCACGCCGATAAAGACCATAACCACCGACGTACGCCACTCGCCTAGGGATACGGCTCCCACTCCGCGACTCTGTCGACTATCCTGAGAAAGACGAGTCAAGACGCGACGCCGACGTGGCCCTCCGCCCCCCTTTGGGCTCATCGCTTGGTTTTTGGCGGACGCTTGGATAAAGCGCTTCGAGATTCGAGGGAGTGATTGACGCTGATCGGCTGCCATCATTGCGACGCAGTCGCCAAGGAGCCATGGGTTCCCGACGGGGGCTCGGCCATCTGTCGGCGATGTGGAGCCACCCTCTTTCGGCGTCATCGCAAAACGGTAGAGGTCACGCTGGCCCTTGCTGTCGCGGCATGGATCCTTCTCATTCTGGCCAATGCCTACCCGCTACTCATTTTTGAAATACAGGGCCAGGCTTCGGAGTCGACGTTGGCCTCTGGCGTATCAGCACTCTGGAGACAGGGAGAATATGCCGTGTCTGCGATCGTCTTTCTGACGACCATGCTCGCACCCGCCTGTGAGGTCCTGCTGCTGCTCTTCGTGCTCGCCCCTCTTCATTTCAGGTGGCGTAATCCAGGCGGGGTCATTGCGTTTCGATGGGTTGAGCGGGTTCGCCCCTGGAGCATGATGGAAGTTTTCCTGATCGGGATCATGGTGGCGCTGGTCAAGCTTTCTGAGATGGCCGATATCCGGCCTGGGTTGGCTCTCTGGGCGTTCCTGCTGTTGATTCCGACGTTGGCAGGTGCCCTGGCTCTGCTCGATCCCGAGATCGTCTGGCGACGCATCGAGGAAACCAAATGAAGTCGTCGACGAATGCGTTGGGGGGACGACACACCCAATGCTCGATCTGCAACCTGGTGATGGCTGTTCCCGAAGATGTCGCTGCCGAGCAGCTCGGCTGTTCTCGGTGCGGGGCGATGATTCAACGCCGCAAACCCAACAGTCTACCGAGGACGGCTGCGTTTCTGCTGGCGGCGGCGATCTGTTATATCCCAGCCAACGTCTATCCGATCGTTGAGATTACGTCCTTTGGCTACCAGCAATCCGACACGATCATCTCCGGAGTGATCTATCTTCTCCTGCACGGCAATCTAGCTTTGGGCGTCATCGTTTTTGTCGCGAGCGTGGTGGTCCCGATTCTCAAGATCATCTTACTCTCAATGTTGCTGATTTCCGTCCAATGTCGAAGTCAGTGGCGCCCACGAGATCGTGCGCGAATCTATCGAATTGTGGAAGTGGTCGGGCGGTGGTCAATGGTTGATGTTTATGTCGTGACGATTCTTGTCGCGCTTCTCCATCTCGGGTCGATCGCTTCCGTGGAAGTCGAGCAGGGCGCAATCTTCTTTAGTGTGGTGGTTGTCTTGACTCTACTGGCGGCACAGAGTTTCGATCCCCGCTTGATATGGGATCCAATTGAGGATGGCGATGAGTGATGAGCCGACCGGGGCTCCGGTGCGTGAAGATGATGGGGTTCCGACGGTCGTTGTGCATGATCGAGCGCGACTATCGATCGTCTGGTTCTTGCCTCTGTTGGCGGCCGTTGTCGGACTCTATCTCGCCTACACCGCATGGGTCGAAAAGGGGCCCACGATCACGATTACCTTCGAGAGCGCCGAGGGACTCGAGGCTGGGCGGACGAAGCTCAAATACAAGCAGGTCGAGGTCGGTCTCGTTGAATCCGTCGAGCTGACCGAGGATCTCTCCCGTGTCGAAGTTATGGCGACGATGTCGAGCCGGTTCTCACAACATCTGACGACGGAAACGAAATTTTGGGTTGTGCGCGCGCAGGTTTCGGCCGGGGAAATCACTGGGCTCGATACCGTACTTTCCGGTGTGTACGTCGCCGTTGATCCGTCGAGTGAAGGGGATCGCAGCCGCGAATTCGTGGCCCTCGAAAAGGCGCCGATCGTGACGTCGGACAAGCCCGGGACGCTCTTCGACCTTCGTGCTCAGGATCTTGGTTCGCTACAGATCGGTGCGCCCGTTTACTATCGCTGGCTGCGGGTCGGGCAGGTGGCTGGCTACGAACTGGCGGACGTCGATGACCATGTCAGTGTGCAGGTCTTCATCGAGGCGCCGCATGATCGACGAGTGCGATCAACCACCCGGTTCTGGAATGCATCCGGCCTTGACGTGGCCCTCACGGCGAAGGGAGTTCAAATCGACTCGCCCTCTCTGATCTCGATGTTGATCGGAGGTGTGGCCTTCGAAACACCCGCGACCGTAACGGTCGCCCGGGATGTCCCCGAGAATATGATTTTTGAGCTCTACCCGAACAAACAGGCGATGCGTCAGCCACGCTATCTACAGAAGACCCGCTTCTTGCTCTATTTTGATGAGTCCGTCGCCGGACTCGAGGCCGGGTCGGACGTGGAATTCCGCGGCATCAAACTCGGCGAAGTGCTCGACGTCGATCTCGCTTTCAATGCCGTCACGAATGAAATTCGAACACCGGTAGTCATCGAGATTGAACCGGAAAGATTTGGAATCGAGGGACCTGGGGATGAACGCGTTGCACTCAAGCGGCTTGAAGACATGGTGGCGGATGGATTTCGGGCTGAATTGACGACGAACAGTCTCTTGACCGGGCAAAAAACAGTCAACTTCGACTTCTTTGAATTCGAAGCACCTGCCCAGATTCGAATGGGAGAGATCTATCCGGCTCTGCCGACGGCGTCGAGCGGATTCGGCCAGATCGCAGATCGAGTCTCCCGAATCGTCGAGAAGATCGACCAGGTTCCGATAGAAGCCATCGGTACCAATCTCGAAGAGGCGCTTGCCGGCTTTTCAGAGATGCTAGACGAGGTCAAGCAGCTAGCGGGTTCTGCCAATGAAGACCTACTGCCTGGTCTTTCGACCTCACTCGAAAAGCTTGAAGAGATACTTTCCTCGGCGGAGGCGCTGATCGCACCCGAATCGCCGGTTGCCCAGGATTTTGAAAGCCTGGTTTCGGATCTTTCCGAGGCGGCGCGTTCAATTCGGATGCTGACGGAACGGCTCGAAGAATATCCTGAAGAGTTGTTGAGGGGAAAGAGCGAATGATGACTTTTTCGCGGCGATTTTTGACAAGGCATGAATCTTTTAGGGCCATCTCCGCGACGTTGTCGCTGCTGATGGTCGCCGGTTGTCTTGGCCGGAGCCCTGATGTTCGACATTTCGTGTTAGGCGTATCGAACTCTTCCGAGACGAGCGCTCGGGCTATGGATGTGGCGGTGCTTGTGGGCCCGGTTCGCTTGCCCGCTTATCTCGAGCGCTCCCAGATGGCGAGACTCGAAGATGATGGCGAAATCGTGCTGGACGAATTTGGCCGATGGCTCGGCGGGTTCGAGGAAAATTTATTGCGCGCCATCACGCTTGGTCTCGCGCGGGAACTCGGTTCTGATCGCATCGTGTCGGCTCCTTCGAAAGCGCCCTTCCCATTCGACTATCAGATTCGCATTCATGTAGACGATATGATCCTGCAGGACGGGGAGTTGTTGGCCGTTCGCATTCGATGGGCGTTGCTTCCGCGTTCGGACCAATCGGAGCCCCGCTTCTTCGTGATGGACGAGCGATTTGCTGCGAGCGGGTCTTCTCCGGCCGATCTCGTCCGCGCGCATGATGCGGCGCTGCTCTCTCTGGTTCATCGCATTTCCGATGAGATCGGGAAGGATCACCCGGCGCGCTGAATCCGGATGCATGCCGATTCAAGCCATCAGCGCCTATGGTCTTGCTCGCCGTACACCGGGTGCTGTACCGCCGAGCAGAGTCAATGACGCGACTTTCGTCGTGTCGCCTACTTGAAGTGCACATGAGAAGGAAGTCCACGTGGAGAATGAGAATCAAGTGGAGGGCCATGCGCGTTCCTGGAAAGAGTCCGTCATTCGAGAAGTTCGAACCCGCCCTTTCGGCTACTCGGTACTCGCAATTTTTCTACTGGCCGGGCCTGTTCTCGCCCCATTCTTGTTTCCACAAGCACCACCCGCTGCCGCTGCCGCCGGCGGATTGGCCTTCGGGCTCTACGCTGCGCTCTGCGCTGTTCCCCAGAAATTTCTATAGAGGATATGCGGGCAACCTGGCTTGATGTGAACTAACGCGGTCTAGCGAAAGACGAACGGGGAGAAGTTGAATGGGTGCGATTGCAGCAGCAGGACTCGAAGCGTGGCATCGGGTTGTTCGTGAAATGAACGATGCTTCCCTGGACGAAATCCTCGCCGAGGATGTCGTCTTCCATTCGCCAGTGGTGCATACGCCCCAGGAAGGGCGCGCACTTACAAAACTCTACCTGATGGCTGCATTCAACGTATTGCCGGGCTCGCTTGATTCCGAGAGTTCGGCTCAGGATACGATTGGGCAATCGGCTGACGAATCGAAGAAGAGCAAGGGGATTTTTGGATACGTTCGTGAGGTCGTCGGAGACAATGATGTCGTTCTCGAGTTCAGAACCGAGATCGATGGGATCTCGATCAATGGCATCGACATGATTCATTTCAATGACGACGGCAAGATCGACGACTTCAAGGTGATGGTTCGACCCCTGAAGGCGATTCAGAAGCTTCATGAACAGATGGCCGCGATGCTCGAAAACATGAAGAAGAGCGGATAGATCAAATCCGCCCGCTATGATCCCAGCGATGTCGCCACGCTCATCCGATTCGTCACCGTCAGGTCCATCCTCACCACGTCGCCGGTACCAGCTTCGCGGGAACGCGCTCAACAAGCAGATCGAAGATCTTCTCGAGGACGCGTGCCGTGAAGGCGCCGCGGACGAGGACATCGATCTCGTTCGCCAGATCCTCGTGACCGGTGTTCATCTGCTTCGAGACGAAACTTCCCGAGCCGAACTGAAGCTGGTCAACAGCGCTCTCAAAGAGCTGCGACACGCCTTCCGCGTCTTCAAGCCGTATTCGCAGCTTCGCAAGGTCGCGATCTTCGGGAGCGCGAGGACAGTGACCGAGCATCCGGACTGGATTCACGCGCATGAGTTCGCGGAGCGAATCGTCCGTGCGGGCTGGATGGTCATCACGGGTGCCGGCGAAGGCATTATGGGTGCGGCGCAAGGCGGGGCCGGGCGAGAATCTTCCTTCGGAGTCAATATCCGATTGCCCTTCGAGCAGGGAGCGAACAAGGTGATCGCCGGCGACTCGAAGCTGATCAACTTTCGATATTTCTTCACACGAAAAGTCGTGTTCGTCAAAGAGGCTCATGCAATCGCGCTTTTCCCAGGCGGATTCGGAACCCATGACGAAGGCTTCGAGGCGTTGACGCTGATCCAGACCGGCAAGAGCGAAATGGTGCCGATCGTGTTCGTCGATGCGCCGGGCGGGCGTTATTGGCGTGACTGGCTCGAATACGTTGAGACGCATCTCGCGGATCGTGGTTTGATTGCGCGCGAAGATTTGTTGCTCTTCCGCGTGGCGGATTCAGTCGATGAGGCGGTGAACGAAATTGAGGGCTTCTATCGAAACTATCATTCGAGTCGCTATGTCGGAGGGAAGCTCGTTCTTCGACTTCATGTTGCGCCGACTGATGTTCAGCTCGAGGCCTTGAACGATGAGTTTTCGGATCTGCTCGAATCGGGGAAGATCGAGCGCACAGAGATTCTTTCGGGCGAGGCGGGCGAGATTCCCCATTTGCCGAGGCTTCGTCTGCATTTCAATAGGAAGGCGGTGGGTCGGCTGCGAGGTCTGATCGATCGGCTTAATGGCTTCTCCGAAGAAGCTGCGCCGCCGAGTGACGCGCGCCGTCGGGAAATTTTTGAGACACCTCTCTCTGAAGAACAGGTCGAAGCCGAATTCGAAGAAGACGAGTAGGCCGACCCCTCGGAGACCATCTGTCTTAGACCGTGAGCTCGACCCTCGTAACGCCATCCAAGAATATTGAGGCGATTCGAGCCCTGCGACGACCACCCAACGACTCGATCCGTGACGGCATCGAGGAGAAAAGGTCGACTCAAAACCTCACGACTTTGAAGCAGGTGCACAGCCAGTTCCGGATCGGCGTGGTCACTCATTCTGGTAACCCACTCACCGATGCCGTGCGACTTCAGTTCTCCCTAAGTTTTTTCGAAAATGACCCAAGCAACTTGTAGGAGTCCGGCCAGCCTTCTGGGTACGAAACTTTGAACCAGACGACGTCGAGGGGGTCGGCTCTCCTGTGCACGACGGGATTGAGCCTCTTCCGGACGATGGAACTTCGTCCGTCTGCGCCGATCAGATAGGAAGCCCGCATGGATGTTTCGCAGCGCTGCCCGCACTCGACAATCGCAGGTGGACTCCGCCGCTTTGGTTTCGCTCGAGTCCACGAACGGGATGTCCGCGTCAAAGCTCGAGGCGACCGGTTTTCTCTGCGAGAGACACGAGGCCTTCGAGTAGCTCCGGTTGCGAGACGGCGGTCGGAAGTGTTCCGCTGAGGTCGTGTGCCTCGAGCGAGAGAAATCTCTTGCCGTTGAGGAAGCCCTCTAGGGAATCCGGGAGGCTGGTGGCGACCTGATCGAGACAGAATCCGGCATCTTGGAACGCTCGGATTCCGCTCGGCATCAAGATTGCGTCGCGAAACTCTCGGGAGAAATCGGATTGGCGTTCGGCCAGGATTGTCTCGAGGGCGGGAGACGGAGTCGTGGATTCCGTTATGCTTCGACGATTCTGAAAATTGCTGTGTTGATCGTCTTCGTTCTGGCCCTGTCGTTGGTCGTAGCGCGAGGACGAAACGAGGAGTTCTGATGTCTGAGGTGCCGAGTTGGGACCAGTCGATCGCCACCCTGACGGGTCCCGGCGCTCCCTTTGAGATCGTCGAGAAAGAAGTCGGCGGACAAAATCTGAAGGTTTTCGCGAATACGCCGAGTTCGCTGCGCGAGCGATTTAATGAGACGAGGCTCAATGGCGAGAAGACCTTCCTCGTCTACGAAGACGAGACCTGGAGTTTTGCGGACACGATGGCGCGGGTTGATGAAATCGCCGATGCCCTCGTGAATCGCTATGGAATCGAGAAGGGTGATCGTGTCGCGATCGCCATGCGCAATTATCCGGAGTGGATCCTGTCTTTTGCGGCCATCGTTTCGGTGGGCGGCGTCGCCGTCTGCATGAATTCATGGTGGAAGACGGACGAGATGGCCTTCGGCCTTGAAGACTGTGGTGCGAAACTGTTGATCGCAGACATCGAGCGCTTCCGGACCGCGGAACCGACGCTTTCACGACTCGAGACTCGATCGATGATCGTGCGCCATGATGGCGAGTTGCCGGCGGGCGCTGATCGGATGCAAGACGTTCTGCAAACGGGAGCGGCTATGCCCGAAGTTTCGATCGGCCCGGACGACGACGTGACGATCCTATACACGTCGGGAACGACAGGCTTTCCGAAGGGCGCCGTTTCGACGAACTTCGCCGTCTTATCTTCTCTGCAATCCTTTGCCTGCCGCGCTTTGGCGGGTGCGCTGAGTCAGCCGCCCAAGGATCCGAGTCCCTTCGATACCTGTTTCATTTTGGCCGTGCCGCTCTTTCATGTGACGGGACTCGTTCCCGTGATGTTGTCTTGCTTCGTGAATGGAATCAAACTCGTCATGATGTACAAGTGGAGCCCCGAGCGAGCGCTCAAGTTGATCGAACGCGAGCGGGTGACACAGTTCGTCGGTGTGCCGACGATGACGATCGATCTGCTCGAGTCGCCGGATTTTGATTCCCGAGACACCTCGAGTCTGGCTGCCGTGGGTGGCGGAGGTGCTCCAATGCCCCCGGACCTGGTCGGAAGAGTCGACAAGAGCTTTAAACGCGCGCGACCGGGTCTTGGCTACGGCATGACCGAGACGAATGCGTACGGGCCCCAGATCAATGGCGACGACCACGTTAAACGTCCACGGAGTACCGGTCGAAGCATTCCGACCCTCGAGGTCCGGGCCTTCGACAGCGAGATGAATCCGCTTGGCGCCAATGAACTCGGCGAGCTCTGTTTCCGCGGCCCGAATTTGATTCGCGGTTACTGGAACAATCCCGATGCGACCGCGGACACGATCGTTAATGGTTGGCTGCGCAGTGGTGATCTGGGTCGAGTGGATGACGAAGGATTCGTCTTTATCGAAGACCGAGTGAAGGATATGGTTTTGCGAGGCGGCGAAAATATCTACTGCGCCGAAGTCGAAGCGATCATCTACGAATACGAAGATGTGCACGAGGCCGCCGTCTTTGGGATGCCACACGACCGATTGGGTGAGGAGGTAGCATGTGCGATTCTGCCCAAGAAGGGGCGCACGATCGACGTCGATGCTCTTCGGGTCCATCTCTCGGCGAAGTTGGCGTCCTTTAAGGTTCCGTCGGTGATCGAAGTGGCTTCTGAGGCGCTTCCGCGAAATGCAGCGGGTAAGATTATGAAGCGTGACCTTCGTGAAGTGTTGATCGAGCGAAAAAAGGGATAGGGCGTGACTGGCGCCCTGAACGACCAATCCGTTGTCGGGGGCCGCTTGTCAGGCTTCGTCGAGTACGGCGATGACAGGAGCATGATCGGATGCTGTTAGGCCATCCTTTTTCTTCCTGAAGTCGCGGTCGATCTCGACCGATTTCAATCGCTCGACGATTCGCTTGGACCCGAGCAGGAAGTCGATTCGCAAGCCGCGCTTTCGATGGAAGGCTCCGCCGCGATAGTCCCACCAGCTGAATGCCTGTTCGCGGGGTTGGAGCTCGCGGTAGAGATCGCTCAGTCCAAGCTCAATGATCGACCTCATGCGACTTCGCTCGTCCTCGGTATGAAAGATCGATCCATGGAATTCTTCTTCGTTCCAGGAGTCGAGGCCGGTCGGGACGATATTGAAGTCGCCGCAGAGCAACACGCTCTCTTCGGCGCGAATGAATCCCGCGGCCCACTCTCGGAGTGCATCGAACCATTCGAGTTTGCGTGGAAAATCATCGTGGTCGGTATTCTTGCCATTCGGGCAGTAGAGCGTCGTGAAGTCGACCGAATCGCCATCGGTTCCGACTCGCGCACGTATCAGCCGGGCGCCGTATTCGGATTGGCCAGGTAGGCCGGATTCGATCCATTCGACGGGAACTCGGGAAAGGACGGCCACTCCGTTCCAACTCTTCTGGCCATGGGTCACGGCCTTGTACCCGAGTTCTTCGAAGACGTCGTGGGGAAAGAGTTCGTCGGTGACTTTCAGTTCCTGGAGGCCGACGACATCGGGCTGGCGGTCTTCCAGCCAGAGTCGAATATAATCGATGCGTGCTCTCAGGCCGTTCACGTTCCAGGTCGCGATCTTCAATACTCTTCTCGTGCTTCTGTTGGGACGGATGGGTCCGAGGGGATTTGTGAGAGCCTATCACGGGTGCCTGCGAATGGGCCGAGAGGATCATTACGGCTATGTTTCGCCGTGGACAAAGTCAATTCGACAAAAGATGTGCGAGGGAGTGAGATGGGGGTTTTTGAGAAGACGATGAAAATTCTGACAGCGGAAGCGTCATTGCCGGGTCGTTCCGAGCAGATGCCAGTCGCGCCCGCGCATTTCGTCAGCGGCGAACCAATGGATGCGGAATTCGAGGGTTGCGGGAGAATCCTAGTTGGGATGGGATGCTTCTGGGGTGCGGAACGAAAATATTGGGAAGCGCCGGGGGTCGTGAGTACCTCCGTCGGGTATGTCGGCGGGCATACGCCGAATCCGACCTACGCGGAAGTGTGTTCCGGGCGGACCGGTCATACCGAGGCGGTCCGGGTCATCTTCGATCCGAGCAAGACGAGTTACGAAGCGATGCTGCGGATTTTTTGGGAGAACCATGATCCCACCCAGGGGATGCGCCAGGGAAACGATCAAGGCACACAGTACCGTTCTGGCCTCTACTACTACGACGACGCACAGAAGGCGCTTGCATTCGAATCATGCGAGGTCTTCCAAAAGAAGCTTGCGGCGTCCGGATATGATGCGATTACGACCGAGATCCGGGACGCTCCCGCGTACTACTTTGCTGAGGACGAGCATCAGCAATATCTGGCCAAGAACCCCATGGGCTATTGTGGTCTTGGTGGAACGGGTGTGAGTTGCCCGATTGGCCTGCCGGCGTAGTCCCGACTGGTGCGCGGACGTGGCCGCATCGATCGGGTCTGACACTAAGTCCAATCGGACGAAATTGACCGCAAGCGAGGGCGCTGGACGCGCAAACACCGCGCAGCTGCGGAACCTCGACCCGACTCGCGACACTTCGCGGGTGGACTAGAATTCGGGTGACAGGCAATCGCCGTCGATAGAGCCGAGGGAGAAGCGCGATCGTGCAGCGGGATCGATTTAACAGAGTGGGGGACAGCTCGGGAGAAAATGCGAAAGCCGGTTCTCCGCAGCCAACTCAAGAGGGCGTCTATGCCGCGGGTCGCATTGCAGAGGCCCAAGGTTCTATCGGGGCAGAGGATGTGCCACCGGCTCCGCAGCTTACGGGCAAGGCGGCCACCCAGGAGAGAATTCTGGTTGCGGCGACGGAGCTCTTTCTCGCGCGTGGCTACGAGAATACGACGATCGCCCAGGTTGCAGAGCGTGCTGAAGTATCTCGAGCGACCGTCTTCTGGCATTTCAGTGACAAGGAGTCTCTCTTCCGAGAGTGCTTCAATCGCATCTGCGAGCCTTTTCGCGTTTCGCTTGCCCGCGACTTTTCTGCCCTCCCTCCTGAGAAGCGGCTTGAGCAACAGGTGGAGCTCTACCAGACCTTCGTCGCCGAGCATCGCGCCAACGTCGACGGGTTCCTTCTCTGGGCGATGGAGCACACCCAATTTCGCGCTTGGTTGACCCGGACGCTGCTCGACCTGCATCAACGATTCGGTGGTGCGCTCACCGAGTCGATCGCCGAGATCGCTCCCCCGCAGCACGACCCGCATGCGATCGCGATGGGGATTCTCACGATGCTCGATGGAGGGCTTCTGCTCTCGTATTTCGACAAGTCGTCCCGCGCGACGGAACAGCGTCGGACAAGCGTTAAAGCCGTCCTGGCTCTGATTCCCCGGCGTCTTCCGGGTGCACCCTGAACTTGGCGGAGCGCCCGGCGGTGTCGCATTTGATAGAGGGTACAGGCCGACTGAACGCGACACGAAAACGACATTGTGAATTGGACTCGATCGTCGCGGCCCTCGAGAGAGAAGGCGGCTCGAGTCTGGCCCTCGTGTTATGTCGGGAGGGTGAGTTGTCGCCCCGCGCAGCCAAGGTTCTTGAGCTCGCTGAGGGGAAGGGGGTTGCGATACTCGTCGAGTCGGCGCGCGAGATGCGAAGGATGTCGGAGGGGGAGACCGCTTCGGAACTGATCGCGCTCGAGGGGCCACCGCTTTCCGCAAGTCTCGCTGGACTGATGTCGGCGGAGGGACCCGTATTCCTCCTCGTCGGCCTACGCTATCCGGGCAATGTCGGGTTCATCATTCGATCTGCCGAAGTGGCCGGCGCGGCCGGCGTTGTCCTGGCGACACAGTGGAAGGGAACGGAAAAGTCCGAAGCCTTACGCGTGGGGATGCGTGCAGATCGATTCTTTCCGGTGATCGAAAGCCAAGCCGAGGAGGCGATTCGGGAGGCTCGCGCGGCTGGCAGACGCATCGTTGCCTTGGAAACAACAGGCGCGCGCCCGCTTTGGGATGCTGATTTGCGCAGGCCGAACCTGATCATTGTCGGCGGCGAAGCGTACGGAATCGACGACACAATTATTCAGTCCGCCGACGAAGCGTTTCGCATCCCGACGCGTGGATTCATCCCGTCCTACAATGTACAGGCCGCCGTCGCGATGGTGTTGGGCGAGTGGCTACGTCAGGAGGGCCAATATGGTCCTGAGGCGAACCCCGCAGATTCCCGGGTTGTGTCGTCGCCTAATCGTTCAAGGCAATGATGTTGGCGCAGCGATCGAGTCGATCGACGGAGCCTTCCTGGATCCGTTTGCAGCGACCCTCAAGATCAACCATCCGTCGGTTGATCCATGAGGCCGCGAGATCGAACCGTCTGGGATCTGCCTTGGCCTGCTTGAGGAGTTCGGCCCCCGCGATCACGCTGGCAACGACCTCGGCCAGCGACTGCGCCGACATCAGCGCGTAGCTGAAGTCCGCTAGCAGAGCGCCTGCCGCGCCAAGAATCAGATTCATTCCGTCGAGGACCTTTTCGGCTTCGGCCTTGAGCTTTGGGTCTTCGAAGGTTTTGAGTTCCGTTTCTAGAGCTTCGAAAACCGTCGCGAGGGCGCCCTTGCCGATTTCCTTGAGCGCGAAGGAAACCTGGATCTCGGAGGTGCCTTCGTAGATCGTTGTGATGATTGCGTCGTTGTGCAATTTGCCGACTTCGGATTCCGCCATAAAACCGAGGCCCCCATGAATTTGGATCGCGTCGCGGCTGATCGAATCTGCGGCTTCCGTTCCCATGTACTTGGCCAGAGGGGTGAGGAGCCGAATCCGCGTGTCGTTCCTTTCATGCAGGGCTTCGAGCTCGAGTCGCTCGGACGCAGATAGTTCGCCACCGCCATCGGCTGTGCGCGCCAACGCGATTTCGATGGCACGATTTTGATCGACCAGGGAGCAGGCGCGGTAGAGCAGGGCGCGGCTGCCTTCGAGTTCGAGGGTCATTCGCGCCAACCGATCCTTCATCAGGGGTTGGTCGGCGATGGGCTGGCCGAATTGAACGCGCTCCCGAGCGTATTGCAGCGCAACATTCAAGGATGCTTCCGCGATGCCAATGCCCTGGGCGGCGACGCCGAGCCTCGCATTATTCATGAGTGAAAGCATCGCCTTGAAGCCTTCGCCCAACCCGCCGACCAGATAGCCCTCGGCATGCTCGTAGTGAATCGCAGCCGTTGGGGAGCCGTGGATGCCGAGCTTCTCTTCGAGTCGCGTGACGGATACGCCGTTCTTTGTTCCGTCCGGCAGGGTTCGCGGAACGAGGTAGAGCGAGAGGCCCTTGGTCGTTCCCTTGGACTGTTCGAAGCTCGCGGCGTCACGCGCGAGAACAAGATGGATTTCGCAGCCGCCGTTCGTGATGAAGATCTTGTCGCCATCTACTAAATAGCGTCCGTCCTCTTCAGTCGCGCGTGTGACGATTCCGCCGAGATCCGACCCGGCCTGGGGTTCGGTGAGGTCCATGGCGCCCATCACTTCGCCCGAGGCAAAGCGCGGCAAATAAGTGCGCTTCAGTTCCTCCGACCCATATTGCTGGATGTCTTCAGCGACGCCCGCCTGCAATCCAAGGATGGTCATCAGGCCCGCGTCTGCGCGCGAGACCATTTGAAGCATGACATTTGCAACGAAGGAGGGCAAGCCGAATCCGCCGTACTCCTCCTCCACGCCATAACTAACAAGCCCTGCTTCACGAAGTTTGTCCAGGGTTTCCTTGATATGCGGGGGATAGATGACTTCGTCATCGACCAGCGTCGCACATTCGTCCCAACCCGCGCGCAGAGCCGGTTCCATCTCTTCGCAGATTTGCGCGCCGGTTTCGAGAACATCACGCAGCGCGGCGCGTTCGACTTCAACATCGCTGGCCTCGCCCTTCCGCCAGGAAAAATACGACTCCCAATCAATCAGCTCCTGGAGATAGAGAAGAACGGCGTCGCCTAGATATGCACTCATGAAATGCTCCTTTGGAGTCAGCGGGAATTGGTTGATCCGGGGACATGGAGCCGTGAGAGGCATCGCGTGGGCACCCGGGCGGAAGTGTCATCAGGGGAGGCATAGACTAGGGCGAGCGGAGACGACTCCAAGTCAGGCACTCGATCCGGGGCCTGCTTGAGGACGCGAGCCCTGCGGATCAGAATTGCGGCTCGTCTTCGAAATCCGCGGCCGCATCGGGTCGCATGGAGGCGGGCCGCATGTCCTCGAAATCATCGGGCGAGAGTTTGCCCTCTTTCCCCTCCTCGATTTCGCCCTCGTCCCAGGGAGATTCCGGGAACTCGCCCTGATGGGCGGATTCTTGCTGGGCGGTTCTCGGCAGGATCTGTGAGTTCGGAGGCATGATGACTGGGGCAGCTTCGGTGAGAGCCGACGAAGTTGGAGCCCCGCCCCAATCCGGGCGCGTGATCGGCCGAGGCTCCTTCGGGAAGGGGGAGCCGGCCGGGGTTTCAATCGAGGCGACCTGGCCGCCTACTCGGGCAAGCGTTCGGGTGGCCACATCGTGGGTCGATGGCTTCGTCGATTCCAGCATAGACAGGCGCGGCCGATCAGACTTTCGGGATTCGGGGACCGCCGCCTGCTCGGGGTTGTGGCCCAGCCACGCGAACGCGACCGCGCCGATGAGTGCGGCAACCAGAATGGCCACAATGGCGCGGAGTTGCTGACGCAGCCCCCCGCTGCGGATTGCGCGTAGTTCCTCAGGTGAGACGGGTGCGTCAAGATAGTCCTCAAGCGCCGCCGGGGAATCTTCTTCGGTGAGGTGCTCGACGTATACGTGTGCGTCACTGCAATCGCTTTCAGCTTCTTGTTCGTCGCAGGAGTCCATTGAGACCGCCGAGACGTCCGCTTCTGTTCTCTCGAAGCGTTCAAGGGTGTGGGCGAGAGAAATGGCGGTGTGACTCGCGTTCAACTCATCATCGGCGAGATTGCTGTCATCGGGCGGTGTATCCCCGCCGACGCCATCGCCGGCAAGCTGGACCAATTCCAGTTTGTCATCGGTCTCGGCACCGGCGGCTGTGTCGACGTCGTGAACGTGGTCGACTGAGCCTACAGCGCAGACTGAGTCGACCGTGCCAATGGCGTCACAGACCGCGTCCGAAGATTCGAGTGCGATTCCGGAATCGTTGCCGTCGTCCGATGCATCGATCATGTCTTGCACGAATTCTGCATCGATTACCTGATGGCCGCGTTCAGCTGCTTCGGCCAGCAGTTCTTCGCAGAAACGAGAAATTTCTCCGGGCACGCCGCCGGTTACACCGGCGATGGCGAGCGCAGCCTCGGAGCTGAAGAGCCGTTCACCACGCCACCCAGCCCGCTTTAGATGCTTGTGGATATAGGATTCGACGTCGTCGCGGGGTATTGGGGCAAACTCGAGATCCAGTGTCTGGATGCGGTCGAGCCACCAGACGATGGGCGCCGGCTCCCCCTGACTCGTTCCACTGAGGCAGGCGAGCAGGATGCTCTGCACCGCGGGCTCGTCGGTTTCGCTTCGAATGCTCAGCATGATGTCGAGATGGTCGAGAAATTCTTCCGAGGCGTATTCGGCCCGATCGACGACTAACACCAGGCGCCGTTCGCGGGACGCTTCGAGAAGCTGCGTTCGCGCGAGTCCATGGGCTTCCAATCCCCATTGCTTTGAGATTTGCTCGCGCAGTGACTCCCAGGGAACACTCGGATCGCGGACGAGCGCGACCCTGGCGGTGTCGCCCAGGAGCTTCGGGAGCGATCGTGCGAGGCTCGTCTTGCCGAACCCCGGGCCGCCGCTGAGACAGATGCGGGCCGAGCCTTCTTCGAGGCCGCCACGAATGGCTTTGAAGGCGTCTCGCAATGCACGGGTGCCGAGCACGACCTTGGACTGGGCCTTGCCTTCAAACGGCGACTGCTCGAGCTCAAAAAACTTCAGATAGGCAGACATCGAATTGGATCAGTCCGTTCGTGCCGGAGGTGGCAACGTTTTGGATTCTAAGGGGAAATCGGTGATTCGACCGACTCTCTTGAGCTTTCTGATGCCCCTCTTCGTTTTTCGGCATTCGGCCGGACGTCTAGCCGCACGTATGGCCACTACCGTAGAATCGACCCGATCGATGAGAGCGTTCTGAGATTTAGATGAGGAGTGACTTCCGGTGTCGATGACTGCGACGTTGACTGTGATGGGTGGTCTCCCCCACCAAGCGGGACAAGTTTTCGTGGTCGGCCCGGGTCGGACGATGATCGGGCGTGGTCTGAGTTGTGACATTCAGCTACCGGACCAGAACATTTCCCGACTTCACGCTGAGCTCAACTGGGAAGACGACGTTCTTGTGTTGGTTCATAAGAGCGGCGTCAATCGAACCAGCGTTGATGGCACGGAGGTCGCGGATCGTCGGGTGCTCGAAGGCGGCGAGGAAATTCAATTTGCCGATCGCGTTGTGCTTCGAATCAAAATAGAATCGGACCCGGCACAAGATTCAGCGCAAGCGGCAGACGATTCGGAAGAAGCCCTTCCCGAAGTCGCTCGTCCCGCGGCATCAAAAGATACGCCTCGTGCCGCGCCGTCCAAGGCTCGTCCAGAGGCGGCGCCACAAGCAGTCCGAGCCCCCAAGAGCGAACCCGACCCAGCGCCTTCGACCGCTCCGAGCGACGAAGAGGCCTCTGTCAAGAAGGCTTCCCGACCCGCTGCCCGACCCGTTTCCCCGGGTGGTCCGGCGCCAGATCCCGCCTCCGTCCGACTTGCGATCATTGGAGGCGGACCCTCGGGCATTGCAGCGGCCGTTCGCGCGGCCGAACACGGCATCAAGCATACGCTCTTCGACCGATCGGTCCTGGCGAACACGATCGTGAAATACCAGAAGGGCAAATTGGTGATGGCCGAGCCGGCGGGGCTTCCACTGCAGGAGGATCTCAAGGTCAATTTTGCCGAGGGTGTGCGCGAGCAGATTCTCGAGTGGTGGTCCGACGCGATAGCCGGTGTCGGAGCGGAGCTGGTCGAACGTTGCGAGATTCTCGGGATCGAGGGAGAAAAGGGCGCCTTCAAGATTTCGGCACGCGATGCTGGTGGTGCTCGGACCATCGAAGCCACGCATATCGTGCTGGCGATTGGTGTGCAGGGCGACCTTCGTAAATTCGGCGTGCAGGGCGATGACCAACCCTGGGTGACTTATCAACTGGACGATCCACGAGCCTACGAGGACAAGCGTGTGATCGTGGTCGGTGTCGGAGATGCTGGCATCGAGAATGCGCTAGCGCTCGCCGAGAACGGCAACGAGGTCACGATCGTCAACCGACGTGATGAGATCGATCGCGCCAAGCCCATGAACAAGGCCGCGATCGAGGCCAAGATCAAATCTGGCGAGATCAACTACCTCCCGAATGCCAGCGCCGATCGCTTCGAATCCGACTGTGCAGTGTTTCGGACGAAGGATGGATCCGAAACCCGAGTGGAATGTGACCTTGTGATCGGCCGTCTGGGCGCGACCCCGCCTCGAACCTTTCTCGAGGGGATTGGCGTCGAGTTCCCGAGTGCCGACCGAGAATCGATTCCCGATGTCTCTGAGAGCTACGAATCGAATGTGGCTGGCTTGCATATGGTCGGCGCGCTCGTTGGCTATCCGCTGATCAAGAATTGTCTGAATCAGGGATTCGAAGTCGTTGAACATATCCTTGGCAAGTCGGTCAAGCCCGCGGACGAGCCAGTTCTCGCTGCCAAGTTCAGCGATATCGATGGGACTGTGAGCGAAGTGCTCGCCAAGATCCAGCAGGCCGTTCCGACCTTCGGCCCTTTGACTTCTGTCCAGCTTCGCAGTTTGATTTTTGAATCGAAGATTCGAATCGCGACACCCGGTGAAGTCATCTATCGCAGAGCGGATTTCGACAACACCTTCTTTTCAATCATCGAAGGTGAGGTCGAGTTGGCGGCTCTCGATAACTCGAATCCGACGATCCCCGAGGCTCAACGCAAGGAGCGCAGGAGCCTTCGCGGCCTAGGGCAGTTCTTTGGTGAAGATGGACTTGTCTCGGGGCGGCGCCGCGGTGAAACCGTGACGGCGAGGAGTCGATGCGTGCTCGTCGAGACACCACGCAACGCCATGACGAAACTAACACGGTCGGTCGAGGACGTACGGAAGGTCATCGATGGGGCGTATGTGAATTCGGCGTTGTCGGCGTTCTTCCCGTCGCTGTCATCCGGAAAGCGGAAGCGTCTGGCCTATCGTGCGCAAACGCTTTTGCATCGTGCGGGTGACGTGATTTTCGCGGAAGGCGACGAGCCCGACGGCCTTCATCTTGTTCGCCGTGGAACCGTCGACATCTACAAAAAACACGAGGGTGTCGAGGAGCAGGTCGACTCGATTCGAGCGGGTGCGACGATCGGCGAGATTGCGGTGATTCAACCCGGTCGCCGACGTTCGGCGACTGCGCGGGCCAGCGTTGACTGTGAGACGGTCTGTTTCCCCGCAGACATCATCCTTTCCTACGTCGAGTCAGAGCGCGAAATTCGTGAGTATCTCGAAAGGCGTGAGCAGGCATTCATCATTACGGATGTTCGGAGACAACACGGTCGCGGGACGATGATGTGGATCCAGAAGTCCGGCGGCAAAGAAGCGACAGACCTTTTGATGATCGACGAGACGCTGTGCATTCGCTGTGATAACTGCGAAAAAGCGTGTGGCGAGACCCATGGAGGCGTATCGCGACTGAATCGCGAGGCGGGCGCGACCTACATGACGACAGGCGGTAGTGCTTTGCATCTGCCGACGGCGTGTCAGCACTGCGAGAATCCGAAGTGCATGACCGACTGTCCGCCAGACGCGCTCAACCGCGATCCGAACGGCGAAGTCTGGATCAACACGGAAACATGCATTGGCTGCGGAAACTGTGAGACCTACTGCCCGTATGGCGTCATCAAGATGGCGAAGATCGATGACGATCCAGGCCCAGGGCTCTTCATGAGACTTCTCTTCCCGAAGAAGGCCGTCAAGGTGGAAGCCGAGAACGCGGATGGTGCTGCGACGGTCAAGAAAGCCGTTAAATGCGATTTGTGTCGCGAGCTTCCCGAGAAGAAAAGTGGCGCTGCGCGGGCAGCCTGTGTCGCGTCCTGTCCCACCGGTGCAATTGTTCGAATCGAAAAGGCAGGGCTGAGCTCTTGATTGGACCTCGAACATTTCTCGAGTACCGGAACTATCGGTATTTGAAGATCGCACTCGGGCTGCTGGGCCTATCGCTGATCGCCTTCTTTTTCAGTGATGAGCCAGGTGGACGCAGTGGAAGCACGTGGGTTGGCTACGGGCTGGGGGCTATCTCGGCGGGAATCATCTACTGGCTGATGTGGCTTGGCATTCGCAAGCGCGACTACGCCTCGACCGGCGCTCCGCTGCGCGGTTGGGTTTCCGCACACGTCTATCTGGGATCAACGCTCTTGCTACTCGTGCCACTGCATTCCGCGTTCGAGTTCGGCTGGAACATCCATTCGCTGGCCTACTGGATGATGTGCCTGGTCGTCTTTAGTGGGATGCTCGGCGTCGGCCTCTACGCGTTGGTGCCGACGTCGATGACGCGGAATCGAAACAATATTACGTTGGACGCAATGCTGGAGCGTATCGCGGAAATCGACATGGAATGCCAACTCGCTGCGGGAGGGTTACCTGACTACTACGCGCTGGCGGTCGTGACTTCAATTGAAGAGACTCATATCGGTGGCACCTTGAGGGATCAGCTCTCGGGGTGGGACGATGCTTGTGGAACGTCCAGGGCACTGAAAAAGCTGCGGACCTCGGACATCGAGTTGACCGGCGATGCGAAGACTCAGGAGCGCAAGCTCGTCGAACTCATCGCGCGAAAGGAGTTGCTGCTCAAGCAGATCCGTCGCGACGTTCGATCCAAGGGGATGCTCGATCTTTGGCTGATCGTCCATGTGCCGGCGGCGTTTGCGACTTGTGCCGGCGTTGGAATTCATGTCTTTGTGGTTTTCTGGTACCACTAGCGAAGAGTTCGGCCCAGTATGAAGACGGCGGCGCAACCATGTCGCGCCGCCGTTTCGATGATCCGCCTCGTTAGGCGATGATCTATTCGTTCGGTCTACTTCTTATCGCGTGCGTGACATTGCGTGCATTTGACCGGAGCCTTTTCGCCTTCGCGTTCTCCAGCGGCGAGTAGTCTATTTACCGCCTTGTGGCAGCTCGCGCAGCTGATCTCTTCCTGCGCAGTGGCCCCACCGAAGTCGAGTCCCTTGGCGTGGGCATAGAATTTTTTCGCCTTCTCCTCGTCCGCGTCGCCGCCAATGTTGTGGCATTCATTGCAACTCTGTGGGCTGTCATCGCCTTCCTGGGTATGGTGGCAGGTCTGGCACGCAATGTCGTTGTAGAGCGCCCCGGTCGCATGTTTGCGATGTGGGAACTTGAACGACTTGTATTTCTTGCCGTCGGTGTTCATGCGGATTGTGTCGTCGACGTCGTCCAGGTATTTGGCCAGCGGGTTGTCAGCGGGAGAGGGCGGGGCTGCAGCGGTCTTCGCCTGCTGTGCTGCTTGTTTGGCCTTCGCGGCAGCATCCGCTGCGGCTTTGCGCGTGCGCGCATCGGCCGCTTCTTTTGCAGCCACTGCGTTGGCCTCTGCCTGTTTCGCTTTGATGGCGGCCTGCGCAGTAGCCACATCGGCACTAGCCCTTGCGTCCGCGGCGGCCTTCTGACGCGCTGCTTCCTGCATTTCGGCGTTCTTCGCCGCCATTTCCTGTTCTTGCGCTGCCGCAACGCTGGCGTTCGTCTGTTCGGCCTTCTTCGCGGCCGCGATTTCAGCGGCCTCTGAGGCGGCTTTGGCCGCCGCCGCATCGGCACGTGCGGCTTCCGTCGCTGCCTGCTCGGCCGCCTTTGCTGCACTGGCCGCTGCCGCACCGGCGGCCGCTGTTAGGTCGCCACCTGGCTTCGAAGATTTCTCTGCCTCGGCCATCGCGTTCGCCCGGCGTCCAGCTTCCTCGCCGTATTCCGCGTAATAGGCGGCATCATCCTTGTCGACCCAGTGCGCGATCTTGCGGGAGAATTCCCGAAGGTCGAAGCCGATGAAGGTCGGACTCGCCTTATTGTGGCAGCTCGTGCAGACTTCGCGGCGGTCACTGAGGTCGCGCAGGACGCGAAAGCCCATCGCCTCGCGGTTCGGAACGTCTGGGCCGTGTTCTTCGTCGGCATAGACGCTGCCTGGGCCGTGGCAGACCTCACAGCTCACACCTTCTTCAGCGCGATAGCTCGAAGCTGTTTGCTCCGGACCCGCACCAAAGGCTGCCTGATGGCATTTTACGCATCGCCAGTCATTGGCGGGATCATCCACGCCCCGGGTTTTCTGCGCGATCTTCTTTGTGTAGTCACGCTGCAGTGTCTTGTGGGCTTGGGAATGGAAATGACTCTGCCAGACGGGCACAGCACCCTCTGGAAAGTCGCCTGTCGAATCCGAATGACAATCGGCGCAGACCCGCACGCCCACATATTTGAAGTCGCCTCGCAGGAGGGTCGGAGTTTCGTGCGCTCCGTAGTCGATATTGACTTCTTGGGTGCTGGCGGGGGCATCGCCGCGGGCGATGAAACGGGCCGCAACCCATCCAGTGACGTAGTCCCCGGATGCTTTGATGCTGTACCAACGAGTCTTGCCGACTCGTCTTTCGCCGGTCACGACCACGGGGTCGTATTTCAACAGAATACCGGCGATGGAAGATTTGGCGCCCGGCTCCGCGCGGACGTTCAATGCGGTCGGCTTCACGTAGCCATCAAACTCCTGCGCGCTCGCGACAGAAAAGAGAATCGGCAAGAGAAGGGTGGCGAGCGCAATCACGGCGAGGCGGCTTTGGACTCTGTGCGCAGCCCCGGCACCGCGCCATGCAGTCCGGTTGGCCATCCATCCCTTGCGTTCTAGCTGGTCACGATCGATTTGAGACAACCCAAATTCCCCTTAGCCCCATCTGATGATGTGCGATAACCCGCGATCAATGTGACGTGGCAAGTACGCTGCGTTGACGGCGCCGATCGCCCAGGCGAGCCGAAGCGGAGACCAGCATTGATTGCTTCGAGAGTTGCCAGAAGATCCATCCTTCGGATCGTTCTGGACTCGACGAATATCGGAGATCCTACCCGAAGGCGGTGCCCTCAAGCGAGGGAAATTTCCGAGAGGGAGATTCCGGAACCGGAACCGGGATCTCTTCGGTCGGGCACTGAGCAGGTTTTTTAATGCAAATATGGGTTGAAAATGGCACGCAATCTATCAGGATTGGCAAGGAAATGAAGGCCTCTAATCTGGGGGCGTTTCGATTCGGAAAATACGGATTTTCAGAGGCCAAACCGGGAACTATCAAAGCGTCAGATTGGGCTTGAAGCACGGCCGCTGGTGGACCAATCTGATTAGAGCGATTTCCGGAATGAGCGAGAGGCCCATGATGCAACCCGTGACCCTTCGACCGTCGATTCAATTCCCGCCATGTGTCCCGAGGAAATCGCTTCGCGATGACGGTCGTAGACACGGATCGTGGATCACTCTTGCCATTCTCGTACTGACACTATTGAGCGTCGGATGCAACTCGGGTGGCGATTCGTCTGGGGGAGCCGGAGCTGGCGGCGGCGGGGGTGGCGCGCCTGCGACGACGGCAGGAATCGCCGACGGGGGTGGCGCGCTCGAACGTCCTGACATGGAGCGGCGACCGTTCAGTCCGTCCAGCGATTGTAAAGCTTGTCATCCACGCCAATTCAACGAATGGCGATCGAGTCCTCACGCATATAGTGGCATTAGTCCGACATTCTATTCGTTGGTCGCAGCGGGACAGAATAGTTTCGGCGCCGGCGTTGCGGTCGCGCAGAATGACGGCGTTTCTCAAGCCGGAGCGGTCGGCAACTTTTGTCTCCCGTGCCATTCGCCAATTGGATTCATCGGCGACGGTCGGTATGGCGGCAACAACGGCGGCTTTGCGAACGTCCAGCCAGAAGCGGCGATCGCGTTCGTCTGCTCTCCCGCAAGCCCGACAAACGCGCTCATGCCCTGCACGCAGGATACTTCAGCCACTGTCTGCGGGGACCCAGGGCTCTGCTCCCAGTTCGAAGGACGCACTTGTTCGAACTCCCCACCCCAGGCGGCGGGAACGGACTTTCCCCGTCGGATGATTCGTTGTGTCGATGACTCTGACTGCGCGGGCGGTTTGAATGGCTGTCCTGCCGGCCGAGATTGCGGAAGTTGCATCATCAATCCCGCCACAATCCATTATCCGCCGCGTGCCCAGGAAGGCATCAACTGCGAGGTCTGCCATACGGCTCTTCCTGCCCATCAGCGATCTTGCCAGCTCTTCCGTGGTTCCGATGGGACAGGCGTGCTGTCGATCGAGATTGCAGAGCGCGGAGCGAACGAAGACGGTCGTCGGATCCGTCTCGGCCCCTACCCGGTGGATCCCACCAGTGCCCCGGACGAAGGACTTCCGGATGACCAGCTCCCTCTCATTCGCAACGCTTTCCACGAGTCTGCACGCGTCGATAGCCCGATGGGCATTCCCTATCAGAACACCGACTTTGCGTTCGGTGTTGTCAATACTGCGAATACGGATCCGAATATAGTCAGGCCGACGGCCCTGACGTGTGAAGATCTGCCGTATTGCGGCAATGCGGGTGCTCCCGGCTCCAACCGTGTCTGCAACGGCGGTCCGACGATCGGTGACCCGTGTGCCAGCGACTTTGACTGCGGTGGCTGTGGTCCGGATCTTATGACCGGCCAACTTGTCTGTGGGCCCTCAAGCCCTCTGCGGGCCGGCCTTGCTTGTACGACTTCGATCGATTGCAACCAGCCGGCCGACCAAGCGATGAATCTGCTCCAGATCGCGACGAATTTGATTGACGGCGATGGAACCCTCGGGCCGCTGGCCGCGCGACCGCATTCGCCCTTGGGTGAGCCGGGCATCGAACTCGATCGGTCCGACGCGAACTATTTTCGCAGCAGCATGATGTGCGCGGCCTGTCATGATGTTAGGCCGCCCTTCGCAAACGCAATCCTGCGTTCCTGCCAGCTCCAGGACTCCCATGTTTGTTCGACGGACGCCGACTGCACTGGTTTGAATGTCGGATGTCCGGGGAACGATTGTGGACCGTGTGTTCTTGAGAACAACGCGGCACCGAGCATCGCCGACGGAACGTCGCCGTCCAACCGCGCAGTCCCCGCCACCATCGATGAGCGCAATAACGGGTATCGGCGCGTGGAGAACCTGTTCAGCGAATGGCAGATCAGTGTTTACAACCATCCTGAATTGGAATTCTGTGCGGAGAACACTTTCCGTGCCTGCGCCGAGGACAGCGATTGCATCGTCAATGGGGACGACGAGGGTCCCTGTGAAGTAGAGAGCCCGTTGGCTGGCACCGGGACGGTCGTGACTTGTCAGGACTGTCACATGTCCAACTTCCCCGAGACGCCGCTTGTGAGCTACACGGTCGTTCCGCCGTCTGATCCATTTGACAATCCGGGCGTGGAAGATGAGTCCACACTCATCCCGGTCGTGTTGGCGAGCAAGAACGATCTCTATTCGGTCGGCAAGGCCGCGATCGAGGGTTCTCAATCGAATCCGGCAGAAGATCTTCCAGTGCGTCGCGTCTCGACGCACTTCATGTCGGGAGTGGATGTTCCGCTCGTGAGGTACCCGGGTCGAGAGGTCCAGGTCTCGCGTCGCCAGATGATCGTTGACTCGGGATTTAAGATCGTGATCGAAGAGCCACAGAATATTACCGAAGGTAAACTCAGAGACGCCCCCTTCGTTCCCGGCGACATCGTTCGTGTTGATATCGAAATCACAAACGTGGGTGCCGGCCATCGCTATCCGGCCGGATTCTCCCATGAGCGACAAAATTGGGTCCAGATGTATGTCACCGAGATTGAGGCGCTCACGCTCGAAGGCGGTGGTCTCCTCGACCCCTTCGATCTCGATGCGCCCTGCAATCTTCAGGAGACCATCGCGCGAAGCGCAGAGGATTCGCGAGATCCGGTCGGCGCTTCACGATTGCTGCTTGCAGGATGTGCGTTCAGGTCGGGCTTCGTGCTCGACAAAGCGCATCCGGAAACCGGTGAAATGGTTCCCGACGGCAGTCTTCGTGACGAAGATCCGGAAGATTTCTTTGTCGTCACGGGCACACGCGTTCGGGGCGATCCCGGCGACGCGCGAATCGAAGTCACACCGGGTGCACCGGGGCGAGCGCTATCGATCACGAACATCTGCGAAGAGGCGACGGCTCTTGCCTACCGCGCATCGATTGCGGCGGGGTCCGGGCTCGACATGCGCGAGAACTCGACCTTCCCCTTCCAGGCGAGAATCTGCGATGCAAGTTTGTCACCGCCGATTCCGGGTGAGGACTTTGATGGTAAGGCCCTGGGCTCGGGTTTCACCTCTCCAGGCTTCGGCAATCCGGGTTGTATGGAAGGTGGCCAGGACCTCGGACCCTGCGTACCCGAAATCGAGTTGAGCGACGGTAACGAGCGCGGGCGATGTGCCAAGGATTTGACGCGGCCCCTCTGCCAGTCAGACAGTGAGTGCGGAGACGCAGGACCCTGTCTCTATCGCTGTAGCGAATTCCCGGAACTCCAGTGTTGCGATTCGTCGGATGCCAATTGCCAAGCCTTCTACGACGAAATTGGACAGTCGGAATGCATGATCGAGACCGACGGGGGGGGAAGCTGTGTCGGAGGCACCGACAACGGCGAGATGTGTATGCTCGACTCCGACTGTATGTCTAATAACTGTGGCGGCGTGGGCGGAGCAACCTGTGTCGGAGGCGACGACGACGGCCAGATGTGTATGGTCGACACCGATTGTACAGGTATAGACAATGACTGTGTCAACCCTGGGATTTGTATTCGCGGAGCGCGATCCGGTCTTGGATGCGACAGGCGGGAAGACTGCAATGACGGCGACCCGGCAGGACCGGCGAAATGCGGCGATGTCGGGCCATGTAATGTCGAAAATGCCGGAATCGTGAACTTCCAGAACCAGTTCCGCCAGACGGAAAATGGAGTCTGCGTCGACTTGGACAATCCCGTGGATGGTTCGAATCATCCAATCCCCTCGACGACTCCGCCAACGGCTTGTTTCCTCGACTTGACTTGCACACTGAATGGTTTGCCGAACGCGACGACGGGCTGTCTGATCATTGGGCAGTGTGCTGAGGACGAATCCCCGTCTGTTCCCGGGGTGAGTAGTATGGCGGGTGATTCCTGTACCAACTTCACCTACGCCGACGATTGTGGAAGGAACGCCGGCGGAGACACCATCGCTTGTAATGTCGAGTTCAATCTCGAGTTGAACGGTCGACCCTCGGAATCGGTGTTCGTCCAGAATCATCCGCACAACTTCAACTCTCTGGCACCCTTGCAGCCACGGGTCTTCGAGTACGAATTCGAAATGCCACCCGAGTTCGCGGACAAGGATTTCGTGATCGCGGCTCGGATCATGAACCGCCACTTCCCGATGCGATTCCTTCGTAATTTGATTGGGACCCAGGTGGTGACGCCACCGCTAATTGTCGAGGCGCAGGGCGATCCGGACGATCCCAACGATTGTGATGAGACACGACAGATCGATATCGATTGTTTCGTGGACCCAGTGACGACGCTCGGCAATGCAGAGCCGGGTGGATTCGTTCCAGACGAGCAATTCACGAGGACGCGAACCTTCAGACTCGAGTCGCCTTGATTGGCGAATAGAGGGGGGCCGCCTTCGGGCGCGGTGAGATTTGCGAAGATGGGAATGAAAGTGTCGGAGGAGTGGGAATGAGGCGGTCTGAGCCGGGCAGAGTCGCATTGCAAACTTGGATGATCGTGATTGGGGTTATGTTTCCAATTGCGATGCTTGGCGGGTGTTCGATGAATGCCAACGAAACCGGCCTTCCGCCGATGTTGACTGACAAAGTTCCCGACGCGACCCCCGTCGGCAGTGATGTCTGTGGCGATTGTCATTCTGCGGAGCCCGAATTTTATCAGACCGGCCATCATCGCGTCGCGTTCTTTCAAGGTGAGACCGGCGCTGGCTGTGAATCTTGCCACGGCAATGGCAGTGTTCATGCTGAGTTCTTCTACGAGAATGAAGAGTATGACGATGATCCGACGGACCTGGTCGGGATCGATGACCTCTACGGATTCTCCGGCGGCGAACGATCGGCGCTTTGCCAGCAGTGTCACCAGCAGGACTTCCCACTCTGGCCCTTGTCCGACCATGCGCGCTCCGAGGTCGGCTGCTGGGATTGCCATGCCGACGATCTGCATGCGCCGCCGCCGGGAATCGATGCGGAACCCGCCGTGCTGAATGCGCAGAGCGACAACGACTTCTGCGTTCAATGTCATCCGTCTGTCGACGCTGAGTTCAAGCTTCAGTATCACCATCGAGTTCCCGAAGGTCAGATGAACTGCGTCGACTGCCATTCAATTCATGGCGAGGCGCCTACCGACACGGCGCTTCATGGCGAGAATACGCGCTGCTACGAATGTCACGCTGAGTTCAAGGGGCCCTTTGTCTTCGAGCATCTCGGCACCGAAGAAAGCTGTTCGAGCTGCCATGCGCCGCATGGTTCTCCGAATAACAAGTTGCTGGTCACGAACGACAACACGCTCTGTGTCCAATGCCACTTCCAGGGCCCGACTGGTTTTTTTGGTCGGCAACCCCACTCCGGTTTCCTTGGCGGTGCGGCGCTCTGTTATGACTGCCATTCCCATGTTCATGGATCCAATACCAATCGCAATCTCAACCCGAGGCGTTTCTAATGGCCGAATCGCGTAGTTGGGCGCCAGCTCGTTCCGGGCTCGCCGTGGTGTCGCTTTTGTGCTTCGTGGCCTTTCCCGTCTCGGCGGACGATGACGATGCGGAGGGTTCGAACTCTTGGCGAGAGTTGCCGGAATGGGTGAATCAAATTGGGGTCTCCGGCCGCTACGCCGATGCGGTGAGCGGGAGCGAGAGCAAGTACCTGGAAGATCACAATATTCAAACCGGACCGGTTCTCAGTCTCGGGATTGAAGATGAACTACCCGACGAAGGAATCCTGACCATCGATGGATTGGCTGAGCCACTCCAAGAACAGGGCTATTTACTTCTCAATCTGGACGTCCCGGAGAGGTTCACGCTTCACGCGGACGTTCAAGCGTGGCGCGAGTATTACAATCCGCGGACCGGCGAAAATCCGGTAACCGCTGCGGGCGCTCCCGTTTCCGGAGATTTCCCGAATACGAATGACAGTCGACAATTCTTCGGCGGTGGACGGCCTAAGGTCGATTGGCTTCGAACGCGTTCCGGTATCGAAATCGAACTTCCCGCACTCTTAAACGATATCAGCGCAGACTTTATCTATCGTCGCGTCGAAGGCCAAATGAGTCTGCTCAAGGGCGGAACCATCGACACGTCCGATCCCATCGCAGGCAGTGGCCCATTTCTCGAGTCCGTGAATTTCGATGTGTCGAGTCGAAAGAAAGTCGATTACGAAAGTATCGGTGGGGTCTTTCGTGGCCGGGCGAACCCGGGAGGGTTGAACATCCAGTTCGATGCTCGCGGCATGCGCGATGATCTGAAATCGATCGTGCGCGAACCGAATTTTGGCGCAGACGCCGGATCAACCCAAGTCGAAATCTACGGCCGTGATACGAAGATCGGAATCCTGGACGGTGATCTCGTCATGAGTCGACATCTCGCACACAACCTCTTTGTGTTCGGCGGGGCATCATTTTCGTTCGAGCGCAGCGACCCCGAACCGAACCAGCTCGTTCAGACGGGGTTGTTCGCTGCGGTGCCGGCCGGAACGTTCTCGCGAGAAACACTGGATTCAAAGGTCACACGCTTCACCGAAGCTCTAACCGGCGGTGCCGTTTATCTCCCGATGCGGAATTTGACGATTCGGGCGAATGCCTCGCTGCGTTTCAGTCAACAAGATGGAGACCTAACCGAAGATCGGCAGGAGGGGGAATTCGCGCTCGGTGATGTCGGGACGATCATTAATGACTCGGAGCGCAATACGGTTTCTGCGAGTGTTCGTGTGAAGGGCGATTGGCGACCCATGAAGCGGGTGAAGGTCCTCGGGTTTGCCCGTTTTGATTTCCGCCGTCAAGAGGCTGATTCGACTCGGACCTTTAATTTTACCCCCAGCATTGACCTGCCCGAAATCGAGGATTACACGACGGAACGTACGAAGTTTCGCGTAGGCGGCGAAGCTGCGTATCGCTTTCGCCGGGGCCGTACTCTAAGCGGCGGTTATGAGTTCGCATACGTTGGCTTCGACAACGACGTCGACCAAATCTCGAATCAGTTCATCATGGAAGACTACGAGCATCTGCGTCATCGGATTCATGTGAAGGCCGCTGGTCGAATCACGGACAAGATCCGAGGCGAGTTGAGAGCGGAGTACCACTTTGAGAATCGAACGCTTGATGCACCAGCAGTCCAGGCCTCGGATTTTACGGTTGAAGAAGACGGCAAAATTGAAATTCAGGGTTTTAGAATCACACCGATGCTGACCTATCAGCATGATAAGCATTGGAGTGGAGTGATGAGCACCTCGATCGGCCAGGAGACCTACCATCTCAAGAATGCTGGCCCCAAGCCTGCACTCTTCTCCTCCCAATTTGCGGGATTCGAGTACGAGGCGCTGACTGCCACGCTTACGAGTTCGTTGAATTGGACGCCTAACGACCGAATGACGAATGCCTTGTCCTACACGCTTTACCACAATTCGGAATCGGTCGAGAATGTGGGACATGACGCATCGGTTCGCACGCGTTATGCCCTCGACGAGAATTGGGATCTGAGTGGGATGCTTCGCTATCTCGCCTTTGATCCCAGCGGAAACTCGGTCGATGACTATCACGCCCTCATCGTATCAGTGGGAATGACTGGGCACTTCTAGCCACCGGCGTGGGCGGTGGGTTCTGTGGTGCCATGCGGCGAGGCCGCTTGCTCCTGTGCCATTGGCGGGAGCGTGTGGTCGTGGAAGTCGTGACACGACGAACAGGTGGAAGGGACCTTTCGGTTTCGGTTCTGCCCAGCACTCACATGGCAGTCTTGGCAGACTTCGATTCGAGGAATCATGATTTCCGAGGATGACTCGGAGACCGTGAAATCTGAACGTTCATCGATTCGGCCGTAGGGGATGGCTCCGAACTGCGCCCATTTCGGTTCGTCTCCAGGTTCAATGTCGTCGGCGCGGACGGAGGCGCCCGGATGGCAGGTCGAGCAGGCCTGGGTGGCGTGGGCGGAATGGCTGAAGCGGGCGCTCTGGATCCAGTTTTGCTGCAGCTGAATGGGCATGACACCTCGGGCGATCCAGTTGCCGGTCTGTTCCGAGACTTTGCCACCGATGACCTGATGACATTTCATGCAATGCTCGTCATCCGTAAAGACAAATTTGTCTGCGCTCGCCACCTTCGAACCGATCCAGTCTGCGCTCACGGCGCGTTCTTCCGTCCCGATTAGCGGTCCAGGCAGGCGTCGGCGGAGGGAGGCGGGGGCGTGGCGATCTTGTATCCGAGCTTCCAGGACCTGGCTGGTAAAGAAGGTTCGCAGCTGATCGCGAAGTTTTTCAGGATCGCCATGAATGAGCATCAAATCGGAATCAATATCAATTTCCGGAATGTTGGTGTCGAGTGGGTGGCAGCGACGGCAGTTGCGATCGAATTGCACCAGCTGCATTGATCGGCCGTCTTCTCTGACTTGGTGACATTGGCCACAGCTAAGCCACTCCTCGCTTCCGTCGGGCCTTTCGAGCACCTGCGACGTGTGGAAATGATGATCAAATTCCACTCCGGAGTCTTCTTCGAGGCCCTCGGACCAGACCAGGCGATGAGGGGGCTGGTTTGGATTTTCGACGACCGCCAACTGAATCGGTGGGTGATTCGAACCGAAGTCGCTTGCATTGGCCAGTTTGGTGTCGGCGACCTGGCTCGAGAGGTCGCCGTGGCAGGTCACACAATAGGTAGCCCCCTGGTCCGTGAGCGCGACCTCCCGCCCTCGATGTTCGAGATGGCAATCGGAGCAAGCCATTTCGTCGAGTCCCGGCATGGCCAAATCCTGTCGTGTATGGCGCCGGATGTCGACATGGCAGCTTGTACAAGAATTGTTGGAGACCTGACGAAAGAGCCCGTCATGACAGCTGGCACAATCGTCTTCGATCATGGCGTGGCCGCGAATGACCGGGCCGCTTGTCCAGAAGGGTCGCATCGCCGGGACGAACATCGGTAACACGAAAAATCCCAGAAGGATGAGACCGAGACCAATCCAGGAAAGTGGGCGTCGTGCAAAAATGCCACGCTCGATTCCCAGACGCGTCCGCATGTCGAGAGCGTCGCGGGCATTGCCGCTCAATTGCCGCTCTTCGTATTCGAGGCGGAAGTCTTCACCGGTATTCGCTTCCAGCAGGCGAAGTGTCCATGCGCCGATGTGGATCTCGTCGCCGATGGCCAGGCGCTCGCCGGTGGTCGGCAAGCCGTTAACGACGACTTCCTGGCCTTGTGCCGCCTCGATGTAGACGTTGCCATCGCCGATGCGCATCGTGGCATGGTGAAGAGAGGTCGTTAGTCCCTGCAGGCAAAGGTCGTTATCGGGGCCTCGACCAATATAGAGAGACTCGCCTTCGACGCTTTGATCGAGCCGGACGCGCTTCCCGCCGGGTCGAAGTTTGATCTGGGAAAGGCTGACGCGCATTGACTAGAGGCACCGCGGGGCGAGGGCTATTGAGTTGTCAGGATCGCACGGTGGGGCGAGATGCGCGAGGGCCGAAATGCCTCCGGAATGGTCTGGGAGCATCTGTGCCCGTGTTCTCGCTCATAGCCAAGGGTGTGCGCAGGTGCGGGGATCGCGCGGTCCTGTCGGAAGCGAACCGGGAGTCCGGATGCCCGGGACACCAATCTCGGCTGTGAATCCGCATCTGAGGTGCAATTGCGCCGGAGAATCTCGCAGGTCCACCCGAAAGGGAGTCACCCAGCGGCATCCGGGGCTACTTTCCTAGTGACGGTAGAATGATGGTCGATCCGAGTGGGAGACAGTCGCGCGTTCGGCTGATCGCGATATCGTCTTGATCCACCTGACCCCCATCGGGGGCACTGAAATGCCGGGAGACCTGTATGGCTCTTGAATCGCCTACGTCCACGCCTGAGAAATCAGCACCCACGCAGAATACAAAACTCATCGATTGGGTTGCTGAAGTCGCCAACCTGACCGAGCCGGACCAGGTTGTTTGGTGCGACGGTTCGCAGGACGAATATGATCGCATGTTCGAGATCATGTTGAAGACGGGCACCGCCGAGCGTCTGAACGAATCGATTCGTCCCAACAGTTATCTAGTGCTTTCCGATCCCGCGGATGTGGCGCGTGTCGAAGACCGCACGTACATCTGCAGCGAGAAGGAAGTCGACGCTGGACCGACGAATAACTGGTGTGAACCAGCTGAGATGCGCGAGCGACTAAATGGTTTGTTCCGTGGCTCGATGCACGGTCGGACGATGTACGTCATCCCTTTCAGTATGGGTCCGATCGGATCCCACATCGCACATATCGGCGTGCAGATTTCTGATAGTCCATACGTCGTCGCCAATATGCGGACGATGACTCGCATGGGACAGGCCGTACTCGACACATTAGGCGTAGACGGCGAATTCGTTCCGTGCATGCATTCTGTTGGCCATCCGCTTGAGCCCGGACAGAATGATGTCCCTTGGCCGTGTAATGGCGACAACAAATACATCGTTCACTTTCCCGAGTCTAGGGAGATCATGAGTTATGGATCGGGCTACGGCGGCAATGCCTTGCTCGGCAAGAAGTGTTTTGCTCTGCGGATTGCGTCTGCCATGGCGCGGGATGAAGGCTGGCTTGCCGAACACATGCTGATCTTGAAGTTGACCTCGCCCGGTGGCGATTCGAAATACGTGGCCGCGGCGTTTCCGAGCGCCTGTGGCAAGACGAATCTCGCCATGCTGGAACCCACACTTGATGGCTGGGTGATTGAAACCGTCGGCGATGACATCTGCTGGATGAAATTCGGCGAAGACGGCCAGCTCTACGCGATCAATCCAGAAGCGGGATTCTTCGGCGTGGCCCCCGGCACCAGCGACCGTTCTAATCCCAATGCGATGATCGGTCTTCGCGAGAACTGCATCTTTACCAATGTGGCCAAGACCGACGACGGAGATGTCTGGTGGGAGGGAATGGGCGAAAAGCCGGCTCACCTCATTGATTGGCGCGGAAATGACTGGACGCCGGAAAGCGACACCGCGGCGGCCCATCCCAATGCTCGGTTCACGGCGCCTGCGAGCCAGTGCCCGGTCATTGCTCGAGAATGGGAGAATCCCGGTGGCGTGCCGATCAGCGCGATTCTCTTCGGCGGACGGCGGGCGACGGTTGTGCCGCTTGTCCATGAAGCGCGCGATTGGGCGCATGGCACCTTCCTCGGCTCGATCATTTCGAGCGAGAAGACGGCTGCGGCGGCTGGGACGGTCGGCGAGCTGCGCCGGGATCCAATGGCCATGCTTCCCTTCTGCGGATACAACATGGGCGACTACTGGAACCATTGGCTCGAGATGAGCCAGAAAGAGGGCGCACAGCTTCCGCGTATCTTCTACGTGAACTGGTTCCGCAAGGGAGACGAAGGCGAGTTCCTCTGGCCCGGATTTGGCGAGAACAGTCGGGTTCTGAAATGGGTCCACGAACGATGCAGCGGTAAGGTTTGCGGCGTCGAGACGCCGATCGGAGTACTTCCGGCAACGGATGAACTCGATCTCCTCGGTCTCGACATTCCTCCCGCCGCCCTCGAAACGCTGACGACTGTCGACATTAAAGGTTGGCTCTCGGAGATTCCGAAGGTTCGCGAATTCTATGTGGGCTTCGGCGATCATCTTCCGGAAGATCTCGTCGTGGAACTCGACAGGCTCGAAGCGCGGTTGCGCGCGGCTGAGTAGATCTCGACCTTCGCAGTCTCTCTGTTGCCTCGAGTGAGAAGATCGACGCAAAGCGCCCCAACGAGTCAGGCTCGTTGGGGCGCTTTGCTATTCGACTCTTTGTCAGGAATGGATCGCGACGTTAAGTCGCCGATCAGTCGTCCCAGACCGGCGCCTTGATCTGCTTGGCATGGGCGAGCGCCACGGCCTCGACACTCAAGACTTCGACATAACCCTGGCTGCTCGTTGGATCGAGCCCGTCGCTGGCTTCCATTGAAGCGTCGGCCGGGTTGTAGAGGGATGCTTCGCAATCCGTGAGTTGCTGGAAGAAGAGATTGCCCTTGTAGAGGCCGAACTCGATACGGCCGTTTGCCTTTTCTGCGAGTAGATCAATTCCGGCGAGCGCTGCGCGCGTCGAAGGATCGAAGAGACGTCCGTCGTAGATCTGATCCGAGACCAGCTTCGAGAGTTGGCCGAAGAGGTGGCTGGCGCGTCGATCGAGCACGGCCTGATAGATCGCGGCCAAGCCACTGCCGAGAAGCTCCATTCCCGGGGCTTCGTAGACGCCGCGGCCCTTGGTTCCAATGATTCGGTTCTCGAGCGCATTGGCGATTCCAATTCCGCTACGACCGGCGACCGTATTGGCCTCGGTCAGCATGTCGAGTGGATCAAGTGCCTTCCCATTCAGCTCAACGCAGATACCTTTCTCGAAGCGGAGTGACACGGTCTCGACGCGATCGGGCGCATCTTGCGGCCAGACGCCCATGGTGGGAACGACGATGGTCGCCGGTGTCTCGAGGGATTCGAGGTCTTCTGCTTCGTGGGAGAGTCCTGCAATATTCGCATCGGTCGAATAGCGCTTGGCTGGTCCCGTCGAGGCTTCGATCCCCCTGCTCTGGAGGTAGCTGGCCATTTCTCTGCGGCCGGGGAATTGCTCGAGCAGGTCGGGATCTCGCCAAGCGGCATACACCATCATCTCGGGCGCGAGCACATTCGTGTACCTCTCGAAGCGAAGCTGGTCGTTCCCGCGACCGGTGGCGCCATGAGCCAGGACTGTACAGCCCTGGCTTTGCATGGCTTCGAGCAGGCCGTGCACGGTGACGGCTCGGGCGATTCCCGTCGTATTCCAGTAGCCGCCGTCATAGCGAGCCTGAGCCTTGATGACGAGCATCGAGGCCTTGGCCATCGCAGAGCGCAGATCGACGATATGGGTTTTGACGCCGGTCGCGGACATTCGGCGAGGGATGTCCGCGATATCCTTCTCGTCGGGCTGGGCTAGATCTGCTGTGAAGCCGATAACCTCGAGGCCGCCTTCGATCAGGCGCGCCGTCACCGACTTGCTGTCGAGGCCGCCCGAAACACAAATTCCAATCTTCTCACCACCGAGATCACCGATCCGCATACTGAATTCCATTTCGTAAGACGTTTGAGCGCCTGCCCTGCTGGGGATCCGGATCCGGAGGAGTTCCGAAGCCCGTGGCCTAGGCATCCGATCGGGATGGCGCAGAATGTGACCATAGCAATCTCGCAGAGATCGCCCGCCCCGACTCAAGCTGCGGATCCCGTGATCCTCTCGACCGGAGAGGCCTAGGGGCTTGGATCGGTGATGTGATCGGGTTCTACGCGCGGTAGAATCGTGCGAACGACTTTTTGGGCCGGCAACCGACTAAGGGAGATAATTCGTGGGGTGTGCGTTTATCGATTTCAGTAGCACGGGCCGCATCGGCGGCTGGTTCGGCGTGGGGATCTTGGTGTTGACCGTTGGGGGGCTCGGCGTCGCCGAAGCTGAAATTCCAACGAGTGCACGACCTGACGACGCGCAGGTCTATTTCATTTCACCCGCGGATGGAGATGTGTTGTCGTCGCTCTTCGTTGTTCGATTCGGCCTGAAAGGGATGGGCGTGGCGCCCGCCGGGATGGAGAAAGCGGAGACGGGTCATCACCATCTCGTCGTCGACGCGAAACTGCCGCCCTCAGGTCTGCCGATTCCGGCCGACGACCACTATCGACATTTCGGCAAAGGCCAGACCGAAGTGCCCCTCAATCTCTCGCCTGGCAAACATACGCTCCAACTCGTGCTAGGCGACCATCTGCATATTCAGCATAGGCGCCCGGTCGTGTCCGAGCGGATTTCGATCACGGTCGAGAAATAGAGCGGCAGAGAATGTGTTCTCGCTAACTCCAGAATCGACTCGGCAATTTGGCCGACCAGAAGACCGAGTGGGGACGATGGATCGACCAGAATTGATTCCCGCCAGTTTCCTGCCTCTGAGGCAACAAAGCGAATGACGCGCGAGAAGGCGTCGGGTTCGAGAAACGACGCCTCGGCTGAGGCGGAAACGCGCGTGCTTCCGTCTGATGATGCGGCCGTCGAGGAAACGGATCCAGAGCTTGCCGAAACGGTGCTTGCGACGATCGGTGACGAGCCAGAATCCGACGTGATAGACGAGGCTGTGCAAGACTTGGACAAGGGTTCTCGTGACGACCCAGACAGCGACCTCACTCAGCTGGTGACGCATGCCGGGGAGGGGTCTGCATCAGCGTCTGAGCTTGATGCGACGCGAGTGATCGACCCAGCCGCGCTCCCGGCGACTTCCAATCCTCAGGCTGAGGCGGACGCTGCGACACGTGTTGTTGATCCTTCCGATGACAAAACCTTCCCACCGTCGGCGTCTCGCAACATCCCCGCAAGTGGGCCTTCGGCTCCGCCACCTCCCCCGACGCCCATCGACAATACTCAGGGCCTAACGCCGGGATCCGTGCTCTTTGGCGAGTATCAAATCGTGAATGTTCTTGGCGTTGGTGGGATGGGCGAAGTGTATCGCGCACATCATCGCCGACTCGACGAGCATCGCGCGATCAAGGTCATGCACGCGAACCTGTCGGGGCAGAAGGGTGCGAGTGAGTTTTTCTATCGAGAAGCAAAAGCGCTGCTTGCCGTTCGGCACCCCGCAGTCGTCCACTGTCATGATCTCCTTTCGGATGATGCAGGACGCGTTTTCCTCATCATGGAAATGATCGAGGGGATTCCGCTGTCCGCGAAGATGAACGATGGCCCTCTTTCCCCGGATGAAGTCGCGATTCTCGGTGCGCGGGTTTCGCATGGGTTGAGTGCGGCACATCGGAAGGGTGTGATTCATCGAGATGTTTCGCCCGACAATATCGTCTTGCCGCGTGGGCGAGTGCAGGAAGCCAAACTGATTGATTTCGGGATTGCGAAGATTCTCCAGGAAGGCGAGGGCACGATCGTCGATGGATTCAAGGGCAAGCTGTCCTACGCCTCGCCGGAACAGCTCGGTTTCTTTGGTGGAAAGATCGATGGTCGCTCCGACTTTTACAGCCTTGGGTTGGTCTTGGTCGCCGCCGCAATGGGTCGCCCGCTGAGCATGGGAACGACCGTGATGGAAGCGGTGGACGCGCGTCGAAGCTTCGATGCATTGCCGGACGCGATCCCGGTTGGGCTGCGTTCGGCGATCGCGCCGTTGCTGAAGCTCGATCCCGACGATCGTCCAGAATACGTGGATCGCCTCTTCGTTGTACCTGGGGGAATGGAAGGCTCAGCGGATTCCCACGGATACGCGGATGCTGCGCGCGTCGCACGTGGTCGGCCTCCAGCAGGCCAATTTAATTTGCGTAGGGGGCTCTTTGTCGGGATCGTGGCAGCATTGTCGTTGCTGGTCGCAGGGGGGCTATACCTCGCATTGGGGACGGAAACAGCCATCTCGCCACAAGCGTCGACGACTGATGGTCCCACAGAAGAAATCTTCGTAGGCAGGGTCGAAGTGGGGGCGGTGCCGATAGTTGCTGGCACGAATCGCGTCGAGGTGGAATCGCCTGTGCCGAGCGAGCCGGACGTTGTCGTCGTGAGTAGCCCTGCACCCCAACCGAAGAAGCCGCGAAGGCTCACAGCGGGCGAGCGAATCAAGATGATCGGCTTGTTGAAAGGTGCGCAGCTATCTCTGGCGGAAAATCAACTGATGTCGCCAGCGAACGACAACGCCTACGATCGTTATCAAAAGGTCCTAGCGATGGACCCGGACAATCAAAAGGCAAGAGATGGCTTGCGGGCGATTGCCGACCGCTATCTCAGTCTATTGAATACGGCCGTGGATAAAGGACATCGGCAGGACGCCCTCACTTTCCTAGCTCGGGCAAAGAAGGCGGATTCGACCCATCCAGGCATCGATTCAGCGGAGTCGCGCTTGTCGCGTTAGTCTCGCCCGTCGGTTGCGGTCCGAGTTGCTTGCTGGCATGAGCGGCTCTTTAGCCTGCTAGTACTGCTGACTCTTCATCGCGAAGTCCTTCAGCTCCTCCCGCATCATTCCGATCTCTTTCGACTTGATTTCCAAGAGGACGATCGCGAATGCGGCTTGTTGCGCTGCTCCGACGAAGTCGCCTTCGTTCACGAAGCGCTTGGCATCATTCGCATATTGTTCTTCAGGATTCTTGAGAAACTCGACAAGTTTGGTGCCTATTTCATTCGAGATGATTTGTGAAAGCCCCTCACCGCCAGAGAGGATCTCGATGTCTGGTGGCAATTCGACGAAGTCGGTTTCCTGCTCGAAATTGCCGAGCTTTATGCCTTGGCGTCCTTCGTCCTGATGGGTCTGTTTGGTCTGGATCGAATCTGTAAACAGCACGCGACCGGTAGCGGCATCGACTACTCGATAGGCGACGGAAATGATTCCGACCTTGCGGACATTGGTGACTTCCATCGTGATATCCTCTGTGACGTCACGGTCGATCGTTCGAGCGGGTTCCATCGTATCGGCGCGTTGCTTGTCTTTGAGCAGTGACCATCTTGCGTGTTCTGGGTTTGTCACGGATTCAGCACCTGTGACGATACGTAGAGTTTCACTGCCCACCTTCCGAGTCGTTTCGACCTTTGCGTCGAGAATCGTGCCCTGGACAATGAAATCAGCGGTGTCGAGTTCTGTGCAGGTATCGGTTCGCGTACATTCATCGAGGATGCGTTCGAGCTGTTCCCGTTCGACGATGAGAACGTCGCTGGGGATCGTTCGGAAAATATGCTGGACGACCTTGGATGCGACAGCGTCGCCGACCTTCGCGCTCGCATTTTCCGAATCTTCGAAGGGATAGGCGGTGAGTCCCGGGATCGCGCGCCGATTCAGTTCGTCCTTGGTGCGGCGAATGCTCTGGCGAATCTTCGGCGTCGTCGTGCCGAATTCGGTCATGACCCCGAGACAGCCCCAGGCCACGCCAAACTCTCCTGCCTTAAATGCCTTCTGATGGGCCGAATAGACTTGGCCCAGAAATGCGCTGATGCCTGGGAGATCGTTCTTTTCATCGAGCAGCAGGTCTGAGATCGTCCGCGAGTCCTTGTAGCGATGATAGGCCACGGCCATTTGATTGCTGGTTGCGGCTTCTTCGCCGAGAAGCCCGAAAGCCTCGACGATTGGCTCAGCCATTTCAGCAAGCCCGTCTTTGATCTCGCCGAAGCAGTCGGTTTCCGAGAATTCGGTCAGTAGTCCCATAGAACGACCGAATCGACCCGTCTCGAGTGCGGTCGTGAAGCGCTTGAGGACGATCTTGCCGTCGACTTCACATTTTCGCTGCCGCGACGCTTCGTCGTCCGGGTTGACTTCTTGAACGATGCTCAACAATCCCTGTGCCTTCTCGTAGTCTTCATTTAGGATCGCTTCTTCCGCTTCTTTGGAGACGTCGCTTAGAATGTCGTTTCGCTGTTGCGCATAACGTGTCTGGCTTTCGGAGTCGGCACCCGAGAGCGCCAACAACTTTTCGATGATCTGGAGTTTGTCCGAGACGCGATCTTTCGAGAGGTTGGCAAGACTCTGTTCGCCTTCTCCGATGGAGCGCTGGGTCGACTCTAGTTCCTCGTTGAACTCGTCGCTGATCTTCTGATGAACGTCCATGTCCCAACGCTTGATCGCATTGAGGTTGCCCATTTCGCGTTCGATCGCGCTGAGCGGGATGCGCCCCTCGACTCGATCGACGTCAAAGAGTCTTGTCCGAACGGCCGATGCGGCGCGTTCGGCGAGTTCGCTGCCAATGGTTTTGAGTTTTTGCTGGAGTTGGATGGCGGCTTTGCTGCCGGGCTTGGCAGCCTCGATTTGAACGCCGATTTCACTGAAGAGCGATTCGAGGCTGGCTTGCGGCGTTGCGGTGGGGTCGCCTGGGATCACGATACCCGATCCCGGCCCTCCACCAGCACACCCGGCGACGCTAGCGAGGATGATCAGGAGGGTGAGAACTCCACGAATCGATGTGCGATTTTTCATTGGGCTGGCTTCGCTCCGGTAGTCGGGATCAATATTTTCGACATTTGATCAATGTAGCTGCGGTCTCATGCTCAGTCGTTTGCGATTGCGGATAACGTCCAACTCTTTCGGCCCGTCGGGTCTCGCCCCTCCCGTGCGGGAGATATGCGCAATCAAACGATCGAAGGCCGAGAATCGATGGGCGGAACACAACTTGCGTTAGCTCATTCTGACTGGCTGTGAACTACTTAACAATTGAAGCATTCATGACTGCCGGTAGCAGTTCGATCGTAGCCAAGCTGGATTGGGATATTTTAGGCCCAGAATCAAAAATGAAGGCGCCTGTATGGCTCTAGAGGCCGGTTTCGGCGATCATACAGCAGCCAAAATCTCGGGGGTCCGATAGGAGTCGCTTGCAAGGCGTCCCCTGCGTAGTCTACGCCCGGGCTCATCTGAAAAGGGGGAAGTGAGTTGAGTCGTTTCGTGATTCATGGAGGGCGACCGCTGCAGGGTGAGATTCGTGCGAGCGGGAGCAAGAACGCCGTGTTGCCCATGATTGCTGCTGCCCTGCTGAGTGAGGAAGAAGTCATCCTCGAGAATGTTCCCTCGATTCGTGACGTCGACGTGATGCTCGAGATTGCCGGACAACTCGGCGCAGATGTATCCCGGGAGGGATCTCGGATCTCGATTCGCGCGGCGAACCTGAACGGGCAGGAATTACCCGCCGAACTCTGTGAGCGGGTTCGAACTTCGGTCCTCTTCGTCGCCCCCCTGCTGCATCGTCTGGGACGCGCAAAGCTTCATCCCCCGGGCGGCGATGGCATCGGTCGGCGTCGCCTCGATCCCCACTTCTACGGGCTTCGTCTGTTAGGCGCATCGGTGGATGATGCAGACTTCGAATTCACGGCGAACGACGGGCTCGATGGAGCGATAATTTTTTTCGATGAGGCGAGCGTAACTGCGACTGAGCATATCTTGATGGCGGCGGTTCTGGCGCGCGGAACCACGACGATTCGAAATGCCGCGAGTGAACCCCATGTGATGGACCTTGCGACAATGCTCATTGCGATGGGCGCCGTGATCGATGGGCTCTATACGAATACATTGACAATTACGGGCGTAGAGCGACTCGGCGGAACGACGCATCGCGTGGTATCCGACCATATCGAAGTCGGCTCCTATCTCGCGTTGGTGGCCGCAACTGGCGGCGGAATTACGATTCACGACACGGCTCGCGGTCACTACTGGATGATGAATCGCGTCTTCGAACGATTCGGAATCGAACTCGACATCAAGGCGGATCGTATCGTCATGCCGAGCGGACAGACCCCGCGAATCCAACCGGACGCCGGAGGTGCCGTTCCTCAAGTGGACGATGGGCCCTGGCCGCAATTCCCGACGGATATGATGAGTCCGTTTTTGGTTCTGGCGACCCAGAGTGAAGGGACGATCCTGTTCTTCGAGAAGATGTTCGAAGGGCGAATGTATTTTGTTGATCCGCTGGTTCAGATGGGCGCGAACGCCATCATCTGCGACCCGCATCGAGTCATCATCACGGGTCGCTCGAAGCTTCGCGGGCAGACGGTCCGCAGCCCTGATATTCGTGCTGGCATGGCGATGATCATCGCAGCATGCTGCTCGACTGGCCGCCCGTGCATCGTTCAGAATGCCGAGATCGTCGATCGCGGCTATGACTGTGTCGATGAGAAGCTGCGCGCCCTCGGCGCGGACGTCGTCCGCGAGTCGGACTAGCACGGAGTCGAACGATCGGGATCCAAGTTGTGTTGGTGTGTGCTTGTGGGCGTTTTTGGGCATTGTGCCGAGTCAGGCTTCAGCTCTGAGACTCACCGGGCTGTCGGAGGCTGAGCTGATCCACCAGTGCTCGTTCCGATTCGACTCGCTTCAAATGCAGATCGCGACCCATCGTACTGACAGCATCTTTTGTCGTCGCCAACGCCAGATTCAAGCGACCTAAATAAATCAGATAGGAAACGTCCGGAGACGAGTCCGACTTCTTGCGTCGTAGTTGGGCCCGGTCCTTGTTCGGTAGCAACTCCGACACGAGGCTCAAGACTTCGGTCGCGATGCATCCCTGCACCTTCCGAAACACGGTTTGAGTCAATGGATTGACATATACAGGCCAATTTCGGTGTGATCTTTGATCGCATTCTACGACCGGCCCCTGGATCCCCGGAGGGGCACCTGCTCGCCAACGGGTCCGACGACCCCATCGGTGGGAAGCCTAACCGACCTGTTCCAGAAGCCGCGCTATCCTGCCGACGTCCCAAACCAGCCCCCAGCTGTGATCGTTCGCGAAGACCGCCCATTCCTTTGAGGCTCTGGGAGAAGGCATCGCAACGCACAGGTGGATGTGGAGGCGGCGTGAGGCCGACCCACCATCGTCAATTTCTAATCGCACTGCTCTGCGCGCTCGTTTTTCTTTCGAGTGGCGTCAGCGCGTTGCCTGGTCTCGTCGAGGCGGCGAGAGCTGGAGCGTCGGATCGACAACCCGTGGCCGCACTTCAGGGACCGTGGCGCTGGCTCGAACCAGATCTAGAGAGCCTTCGTTTGACGACTCGGTTGTCACTTGGTCCCTGGCAAGAAGTCGCAGTGACCCGAGATTCCGATCGGCGGCGAAGGATTATTGAAGAACGCGGGCGAGCATCCCGCGAGAGCACGCGGCCCGAAGCCGATACGCGCTTTCCCGATTTCGGAGCAGGCGAGCCACGTCCGCAGAGCAAGGCATCGATCCTTCGACGCGCGGCACTGAAATCAGCTCGGCTCCTCGAAGCGGCCGGCGAATCGGCGGCAGCAGCGGAAGCTTACGCGGGCGTTGTCGCTTCCCGCGAGGTTGTGTTGATTGATGTGTGGCATGGGCTGGCGGCCAATCTCGCACGGGCTGGTGATTCCGCCGGTGCAGAGATTGCCTTTATGCGCGGCCTGGACGCGTCCGGGCGCGCCGCTGACCAGATTCGCTTCCGTTACGACCTGGCGGGATTCTACGCCCGGGAGGGTCGGCTCCTCGAGTCGCTTGCGATCGTGGATGCGCTGGCTCCACATGTCCCCGAATCCCGGGTGCTGGCGAATGCGCAGAGAGGGCTTCGTGCGTCGATTGAACTCAGCGAGCTGGTTGTGCCTCGTGGGGCTGAGCTGAATTGGCCGGTTCACGAAGTGCCACTCGATTGGGCTGCCTTCGATCCGCGTTTCGCTCAATGGGTCGAGCGCCTATCGCCGGAAACACAACTCCGGATCTATCCATGGTTCGAGCGGATCAAGAATGATGAAGTGGCCCGCACGACCACGATTGCTGTTGCCGTGGCCTTGTTTCTGCTCGCGATCTTCGTCTTGCTTCGTCAACGTGGTGATGTCTCGGTGGCGATCGAGTACCCAGAGGAGTTGCGCGGGACCTTTAGCGTCTGTCTTCGTGGTCGCCGTCGGTCGACCCCGGCCAGCCTTAGCGAAGAACAAATCCGCAAGGGCCGCGCGTCGATGCGCAACAAACACCATATGGTGTCTCGCGAGACGCGATTCCAACGTCTCTTTACAGGGCGTTATCACGTAATAGTCGACGGGCTGTTGATCGATCCGGAGACGGATGAGACTCTCGGGCGAGTACACGAAGAGAAAATCGTTCGGATACGACATCGTCGAACCATGCGTCTCGAATTCGATTTTCACCCCACAACAAGTCCCGTCGATATCAAGGTGCTCTGGGGGGATCGCTCAGCGGACGAAGCGCAGATTACGGTTCCTGGCTCGATCAACAAACCACGATTGGCAAACAAGGGATCGATTCGAATCGTGCTGCCCAAGGGCAAGCACCGGTTGCTCATCGGCTGCGGCGATCGCGCCTTTGATCAGAATCTCGAAGTATCCAGTTTCAGGCCTTCGCTGGTCCAACTGGATGCGCTCGAAAGCAAAGCCGTATTCAAGGGTTGTCCGCCTGCTGTAGTACCCTTTTTGATGGGCGATATGTTAGGTGTAACAAAGGCGCTCGAGCGAGACGGTCAATCGATATTGGGCTTTCGTCTCATGGCCACTCAACATCGAGCAGACGGGGATGTTTCACGGGCGGCAGACTTTTTTGAATCTGCTGGAGACACCCATGCGGCGGCCTTGCTTCGTCTTGAACTTGGAGAACTCGATCGGGCAGCTGCGCTATTCGAGGAGTCTTCGAACTGGATCGAAGCGGCGGCCGCGTATCGTCAGGGCGGTCAGATCGTGCAGGCCGGTGAGTGCTATGAGCGCGCCTTTGACTACGAGCGTGCCATCGGGTGTTTTAGTGAGGCTGGAGCGATTGACCACTGGCTGACGGCGCTCGAGCGATTTGGAGAAGTCTTTTCGGCAGCAAAGCTCGCACTCGAACACGACCAGAGACCCCGTGCAATTCGATTGCTCCAAAGAGTCGAGGCAACGGACGAGAACTTTCGAGAAGTCTGTTCGCTGCTCGCCGAGGCTTTTGAAACCGAGGGCCATTTCGATTTGGCCGCAGGCAAACTTGACGAATTCATTTCGACTTTCAAACCTGATTTTGCGACGGCTGACAGCTATTCCCGACTCGCAGAATTGTGGGAGAACTCCGGGCATTTAGAGCGGTCCCTCGATGTACTTGAAGATCTGCGTCGACGTGAGCCAACCTTTCCCAACATCGCTGTGCGTATCGAGGCGCATCGAAAACGCCGCAGTGCTTCCGGGCATCTCTTTAGTTCGGGGAGTCGAGCGACCGGCGGGGATGCGACCGCTTTTGTCGGGGATGTTCGATATGAGATCGTCGAGGAAGTCGGTCGTGGCGGGATGGGGATCGTGTATTGCGCGCGGGACACTCGGCTAGATCGTGTTGTCGCGCTGAAGCGACTGCCCGATAGCCTGCGACGGAATCATCCTCGTGCATTGCAGTTCTTTCTTCGCGAAGCGCAGTCGGCCGCACGCTTGAACCATCCGAATATTGTAACCGTATACGATGCGGATCAGGAAGACGGGCAATTTTTCATCACGATGGAGCTACTCGAAGGCCAGGCTCTGCAGGCCATTCTGTACGAACGCGGTCAGTTGTCGCCTGGCAATGTCGTTGGCATCGCTCGTCAGACCTGTCGCGGTCTCGACTACGCACATTCTCAAGGCGTCATTCATCGCGATATCAAGACGGCGAATCTATTCGTCACGACGGAACGCGTCGTCAAGATCATGGACTTTGGTTTGGCGAAGGTTCTCGAGGAAGTTCGCGGTTCGACGACTCTCGTTTCTGGAACCCCTTACTACATGTCGCCGGAGCAGGTTCTGGGTGAACACGTCGATCATCGAACAGATCTCTACTCTCTCGGTGTAACGCTCTTCGAACTATCGACTGGTAACGTGCCTTTCAATTCAGGCGAGGTGGGCTATCACCACCGGCATACGGCTGTACAGGATCCACGGGAACTTCGGCCTGATCTACCCGATTCCCTCGCCGAACTGATTCTTCGCCTTCTCGAAAAAGATCGAGGATCCCGCCCGCAATCGGCGAACGCCGTTCTCGAAGCATTGTTCGAAATGGATCCCTCCTGACTCTTCTCGTTGCGACTCCGCTTGCGTCACGTAGACACTCGATCTGACGCTGATTCAGGTCGATGCGCTGTGGTGCCGGTCACTTTAATGGCGTGATTCTTCGGCCACTCTGCGCGCCAATGGACGTCCCGGAATCTGATCCCGAACTAGTTGAACTTGTCGAGTGCTTCGGCCATCGCGTGCGTTTCTTTGCTCGTCGCGTTGAAAGACGTTTTGGTCTTGGCGCGGAGTGGCGCGACGATCTTATTTCGGCTGGCTATTGGGGACTGCTGAAGGCCCTGCGAAATCGGCGTGACGATGCCACCCTCACGAACTGTCGGCCTATGTTTCACGCCGTGTCGAAGGTGCGGTGATCAATGAAGCACGCGGGGTTCTTGGTCGAATATCGAACCCGGCGCGGCTACAAAATCAACTGGCGAAGATTTCGCGCGGCATTCGAGCTCGGTCGCCGGAGCTTCGGCGACTTCTGCGACACGAAATCTAGTCGGATGCGCGGGGCCGAAACGGACGGGCTCCCCGATCTGCCGTGATCAGCGCGCTCGCTCGTTGAGCCAACCCGATTGGCCGTTCGAGATTGGCAACGGGGCGCGCGAGCGGGGAGCCCGCGTGTCTTGTGAACTTCATTATCCACGGAATGAATCGATTATGGGCGTGGATATTGACGCGAAGCCAAATATTCCGGTGCATTGAATGCCCCGGGGGCGCTGCAGGGGATTAGGGCTGGGGGTCGATGAGGATGGCCAAGGACCGTAACATCCGATTCCGAGCGAACGAGCTCGGCACAGGGCGGCCCCCTCAGGGCCACAAGGAGATCTCTGGTATGGCGGAAAATTCGAGCGGGCGGCCGATTCTCATCGCGGCATTGTTGATCAGCTTTTCGATCATCGGAGCCAGCTTCTTCGTGGCGAGTTCTCTCGATCGTGCGACAGCGCAAATGGAAGTGGCCACTGAGTTGCTCGACAATTTGCCATTGGCTGCCGCGCCAAGCCCGGGCGCTCGGCCCTCGCGCCCGAATCGCCCCGACGCGAATCGCGAGTACAAGGTCACGTTAGGCGAAGCGCCCGTTCGAGGTGGAGGCGATGCGGTCGTCACGATCGTCGAGTGGTCGGACTTTCAATGCCCCTTCTGTAGCCGAGTCTCCCCAACGCTGGCGAAGATTCACGAGGAATACGGCGACCGGGTTCGCGTCGCCTTCAAGCATATGCCGCTTTCGATTCATCCCCAGGCCCGCGCCGCTCATGCTGCCTCCGAGGCTGCAAAACGTCAGGGTCAGTTTTGGAAAATGCACGATCGGATTTTCGAAAACCAGCGTGACCTGAGCGTCGCGACCCTCGAGGGCTATGCCACTTCGATGGGCCTCGACATGGACAAATTCCGGAGCGACATGCGAGCAGAGGATGTCGCCAAGCTAATCGATGATGACTTGAAGCAGGCCAGCCAGTTGGGTGTTACCGGAACGCCGTCCTTCTTCATCAATGGCAAATTCCTTTCGGGTGCCCAGCCCTTCGCCAACTTCAAGCGCGTGATCGACGACGCTCTCGGGAAGAGCTAGTCGGGGAGGCCTCGCGTGATTCGCGGGATTGCCTTCGATCTTTTCGACACGCTCGTCGATCAGAATCATGATCGACTCTCGCCCGTTGTGGTCGAAGGGTGCCGTGTCGGCGCGACGACACCGGCCTTGCATACCTTTGCTACAGAGGAGATGGGTGTCTCGCTCTCGCTGGTCGAGTTCGCTCAGCTGCTAGAAGACGTCGATCGGGAGCTTCGGGTCGATACGATCGACCAGGACATCGAACTCGCTTCCATCGATCGATTTGCCGCACTCGCCACACGCTTGGAATATTCAGAGGTGCTTCAGTCCGCTGAAGCCCTGGCGAATATCCATATGGGCATTCTTCATCGCGCAGTGACGGTTCCCTCACATCACGAGGCCGTGCTCACATCTCTGGCGATTGATTATTCGCTCGCCCTTTGTTCGAATTTTTCGCACGGCGCGACCGCTCGCGCGATCCTTCAGGAAGCGGGATTCGACGAACACCTTCGGACCATCGTTATTTCCGATGAGGTCGGGATTCGAAAGCCCCGCCGCGAGATTTTCGACCGGGTCATCACAGACTTTGGGTTTGCGCCGCAGGAAATTCTTCATGTCGGCGACAAACTTCGTGCAGACGTGGCGGGTGCGGCCGCGGCGGGAATGAAAACGGTCTGGTTGACGCGCTGTGTTCGGGATCCTGAAAAAGAACTCGAACGTTCGACCGGGCCGAGACCGGATTTTTCGATTGAAGACTTGATGGATCTGCCCGTGCTTGTCGCCCGACTAGGAAACTCGTGAACTCTGAATCTTGTGATGCTCTTTTGTTAGTGAATGGATCCCGGCTGAATGAGTTGGAAGAGGGCGGCTTCCGCTTCGAACTGAGTTCCGTCAGCGCGCTGCATGTCGAAGCTGCCGGCCATCGAACCAAAGGGCGTGGGGAGTGGACAGCCGGATGTATATTCAAAGGACTGGCCGGGTTCGAGGGTTGGCTGCTCGCCGACGACGCCGGGTCCGTGGACTTCCTCGGTATGTCCGGTCCCATCGACGATGGTCCAATGACGATTCCGCAGTTGTACGGTCGTGTCTCCGACATTCGATATGCGAATCCTGTAGAGAAAGAACCAGCGACTCGCCGATGGGTTACTGTGCTCGGGAGAATAATGCGCTCGGATCTGAACCCGAACGCCCGCAGTTTCCGTTTCGGAGGAGGTTTCGAAGAGATCACCGTCGGACACGCCGGGAACTCTAGCAGTAGCAATCGACTATCTTCCTGGACTTCGAGGCGGTCCGAATGAATTGTTTACTGATCGAAGAAGGAGAACTCGGTCCCGACGGAAATCGGGTTCGCATCACAGGTCGTAGGCGCCACCACGTGGAAACGATCTTGCGGTGCGAAGTCGGAGAACGGATTCGCGTCGGCGTCATCGGTGGCCGCCTTGGGCACGGGCGAATTCTTCGGATCGACACCCATGTGCTTGACCTCGAGATTGAACTCGGGCGCGATTCGGTGCCGAAACGCCCACTTCATCTCATTCTTGCGCTGCCACGCCCTCCCGTCTTTCGTCGTCTGCTTTCGACGGTTGCGAGCCTGGGCGTCGAGAAATTATGGGTCGTTGGGACCGCGCGGACAGAGAGGAATTTCTGGCAGAGTCATGTCGTGGAGGCGGAGGAGGTCCGCGAGTGTCTCTTGCTCGGGCTTGAGCAGGCGAGTGATTCGATCCTTCCAGAGGTCGAGTTTCATCGCTACTTCGATTCCCTCGTATCGGAATTCCTGCCAGAGAAACTCGCTGGACGTCGGGCTCTACTGGCGCATCCGAGTGCGAAACAGCGCTGTCCCCATGCAGTCGATGGGCCGGTCAGCGTATTCGTTGGGCCGGAAGGCGGCTTCGTCGATTCCGAAGTCGAACGGCTCGAGACTATCGGTTTCGAAGTCGTTGGCCTTGGCCCGCGCGTACTGCGCGTCGAACCGATCATTCCCCTACTGGTAGGTCGACTCTTTGACTGATCTGGCGAATCGGATGAGCGTTGGGAGGCGGCATGACCTTGGAAACTTCGGACTTGGGAGACGGGCCTTCAAGAACTGGTCGCGCTTGTGAATCGGAATGAACCGGTGTTGGATCTATCCCAGACGCGATGATTCCAAAATGCACGAGCATAAGGGCCGCATAAGCGGCGAGTGACACGTAGATTCCGATGCGTGCGAAGCGGAAGTTCTTGTGAACGAGAAGTATAATGAGCCAGATGCCGACGATGATGCATTTCTGGAGAAGGAATGCGCCGTGTCCGATGTCCAGGAAAAAATCCATGATGGGATTGGCTTCCTGACCTCCGCGTTCGAGCCACAGCATCGTGAAGAATGCGTCGCCGACGTTTAGGGTGAAGACCGCGAGAATGAGAGCGACGTCTCGTCTCGAATAACGATCGACATACCCGACACGATCTCCGGAGCGGCGTCCGTGAGTCCGCCGACGAGGTCCGAATATTCCATTCCAAGGGCGGGTCGGGCGGTCACGCCGGTCACCGTCTCGTCGATCAAGACCACCCCATTCCCGAGTATTCTCCTCGAGAGATGACGTCACTGAATTCTCTGTCGACGGGGAGTCCAATTCGTTGCGCCTCAATTGCGTGCAAGATGCGGATTACCCATGAATGTGGGTGGCAGTCTCGTAGTCGTATCGGCCGAGGTGAGGCCGAATTTGAGCATTGAGAGGGGATTTGTTCGCAATCAGGCGCCCGAGACGCGAAGCACCAGCCAGTAGATCCCGAGCCCGCAAAGGGCGGCCGTCGTGAGGGAAGTGGCGATTCGCGCCGCTCTGGGCGAGCCGAGTCTTCTTCCCAGCTTCAACAGGGGCCAAATCATCAACACGACCCCGATTTGTCCAATCTCGACCCCGATATTGAAGCCGAGAAGCGCGGGTACGAGTCGATGGGTTGGAAGCGTCATCTCGACCAGGATTCCCGCAAACCCAAGGCCGTGAACCAAACCAAAGGCGAACGTGAGACACACACGTAACCAGGAATTGTGACTCGTTGCTGCGAGCGAGAAATAACAAGCCGTGAATAACAACAGCCCGGCGATCGTCACCAAGGGCAGGGATGCCCGGCCAAGCACGACCGCGCCGCCAAGAGCGAGAAGACCGACAAGGACGGTAATTGGCAAGGCGAGACGCCGCCCATGATCGATCCAGCCCCTCTCGATGGCGACCATGGCGACCGAGAATGCGATCACGGCTTCCACGGCTGCGGCACGAGGCTCTACCAATCCCTGAACAGCCAAGACGAGCGTCAGGCTGTGCGCGATCGTGAAGCCTGTAATCAATCGCGCAACATCGCCAAGACGCCCTGCCAGTAATAGGAGCCCGAAGACAAACGCGAGGTGATCCCAACCAGACAAAATATGGCGAATGCCCAGTTCGAGATAATCTTGAAAGCTGCTTCCCAGAGTCTCGCCTAGGTCGTTCGATTCCTTCGTTCCTTCCTTACGAATCCAAAAGACGGGTGAGGCTTCCGTCAGGACGCGTTCTCGGACACGGTCTGGATCGTTCTCAAATCGAACTCTTGCGAAATGAAGATGAGAGGGAGCCACGTCGAGCAGAATTCGACTTCGAATCTTGAGTGCCCGCGAATGGGTGGGGCAGCGAACTCGCCATTGGTACTGCGCCCAACCCGGGTCGTCCGGGCGGCGCGTCGCTACGGCCTGCGGTGGGCAGGCCATTCCATCGGCGAGCAGGATCAGATGACGGGGTAGAAAATCTGCGGGAATATCCTGTTCGTTATGGGATCGCAGTTGCGGCACGCTTCCCGGCGGTAGCGCCTCGGGACCGAGGCGGCTCAGTTCGAGCAGCTTCATTCGGACCGTGACGACAGCGGATTGATCGCCGAATTCCCAGCTCGAATAAGACACGCTGCGTCCATGGCCGGCCGCGCTGGCGGCGAAGCCCAGCACAATCAGGGCAATGAGATACGGAAGCGCCGCGGGGCGAAAGGGATTGGGACGAGCCGTTGGAGACCCGTCCGAGGGCCTCAGGAAGAAGTTGCCGATCTTGTTCAAGGGCGCTGCCGAAAGAACATATGCGCCACGATAGCGTGTGATTTCCCGGGGGTGGAGTCAGTGCGCATGATTAATTGAGGTGAAAGAAACGCATTCCATATTGACAATTTTTGACATCGACCTGGCGGTTTTTGTGCATGAATCGACCTGGGGCGGCGATGGATCGCAGTTCTGGCAGCATTCATCAAAGTGCTCTTGCGAGAAATCTGGCTTGTGCTACAATTTCCAAATCGACATCACAGATCCCGCGAGCCTCTGGCTTGCGGGATTTTTCGTTTGAGGTCTGCGCGGGGCAACACGTGGAAGCGCGTGATCGATTGCCGCTCACAAGGCGACAGATGCTTGGACCTCGCGGTCGATGTGATTCAGCGAACCGATGACCCCGAAAGTGGCTTCCGAGCGAATCGAGAGACTCGTAGGTGACTCGGCGGGCATGCTGATGGCTGGTCTCTGTGCAGAGTACGACCACCTTGGAAGCCGCTGAGGACGCAGCCACCCAGATTTAGCGTGGTCGACACGGCGCCGGGCAACCAGCTGCTCGCGACCGCCTCATGCAGTGCCCACTCGACGCCGCTTCGCGCTGCCCAATGAGCCGCACGCCGAGATAGTCGGAAACTGCAACTCTCGATCCGATCGGAAGCGCGTGCACTCTCGCCTCTGGAGAGCGGAAGCGCCGTCCGAATCAGTGCCTGCGAACCGTCGATCGAATATCCAGCGATGCGCCAGAGCGACGCGTCGCCCAGGTCGCAGAACAATGTGATCGGAGTGTCGACGATGTAGGCCCGGAAGTGGGGCGACTCGAGCCAGAAGCGATGATTCGGCGAGTCCACGATCGCCGCTTCGACAGCCCGTGCGCTTCGTGAGTGTGTCGGTTCTGTCGCTGAAGTCGACTTGAACCGGGCAGCGGGATCTGGCCGATAGAGCCTGTGCGAAGCGGAGGTCGCAATCGTGTTGTTCGGGGATTCATCGTGCCGTACTGGGTTCCCCGTTCACTTTGGACTCGTGACTTCGAATCAGGGCACCGTGATGGTGACTGCTCCGGTCGCGGAGTTGTAGGCGATGGTTCGGCCTGCGGAAGCGTTGAAGGTGTAGGTGCAGATGGGAGTCGCGACGGTCGCCTGGTATTCACCCGAGGTGTCTGTTGCTATCGCAGGCGCACTCGACAGAATTGAGTTCCAGACCAGGATACATTCTGCAGAGGTGATCGTGCCGTCTCCGCCCCCGCCGGCGTCATTCTCCGGCCAACCCGTGTCGTTCATACCGACGGTGATGCCGCCTTCGAGTGCCGTTGAATTGATACCCGCGGTGGCGCCCTGGGCGATCCATGAGGCATGCGACAGGTTGACGCCATTTCCGAACGCGCCACCGATCGCCTGGACCGATGCGGTCTGCGCATCCCCGGTGAGATCGACGAAGCGCGGTAGCGCTGTCGCTGCGAGAATTCCGATGATCACGATCACGACTCCGAACTCGATGATCGTAAAGCCTTTGTTTGCACGCATTCTATTATCTCCGATTCAGGTGCCTCGTCGCCGAATTTTTCGAGCGTGCAGGCGACGGTCGGGCAGGGAACTAAAGTCGTTGTCCGCCCATTTGTTGGTTTTTCGGTAAGGCATTTCTAAATCTTTATAGTGAGATCAGGCGAACCAAAACCCTGTTAATCATGATCGGGGAAATGCCCGACAGAAACTGAGGAATTCTGACTAGCCTCTGGCCGCCGAAGCCATCTCCCAGATTGGGAGGTAGACGCCCACCGCGAACTCGAGCACGAGAATTCCTACGAATACGATCATGATCGGCTCGATGGCATCACCGATCTGCTTGAGGGGCAGGCGAAATCCCTAACTAAACGGCCCGATCCGTCCAGTTTGTGCGCATCCGGGGACCGCCTTGCGGAGCTGAACGGAAAGGACCGTAGTTCAGGCTCGAACCTGGTTCCCTCGGGGGAGGACATTGCCAGTTGAAAATGAAAACCGTTTTCGATAATAATCATCTGTCTTGAAAATGGTTTTCATTTTCAACTTAATGATTCCGAACAGAGTCGGACATCGGCGTCGGACATCGCGCACGAATTAATGATCGCGCACACGGAATAGAGGGGAACGCAGGAATGGGCATTGGAATGAGAGTCTTGCTGAGTTCAGTCTGGATCTGGTTGTTGGCATTTATTTTTGTCGCATCCCCCTACAGCGCCCACGCGACAGACTCGCCAACGCCTGCAGAAGCCGAAGGCCGAATCGCCGAACTCGAGGAAAAGGTCGACCTTTTGACCGAAGAGATGGGCCGTCTCGAAACGATCTTTGCGGTGCCAGAAGCGCTGGAACTCGAGTCGGTCTATGGACTCGGGCCAGCCGCCTCGAAGATCTATCTGAAAGACAAAGGTCTTTCGATCGGCGGCTACGGTGAAATTAGGCTCCGCACGTTTCACGACAAGAATGGCGCCAACGAGAACGAGGACGATGTCTTCGACGCACTTCGGGCCGTTCTCTATGTCGGCTACAAGTTCAATGATAACTGGGTGCTCAACTCCGAATTCGAATTCGAACATGCAGGAACCGGCGGTGGCGGTTCGGTCTCCACGGAAATGCTGACCATCGACTATCTATGGAGGCAAGAGGCCAATTTTCGAGCCGGTCTGCTTCTCGTTCCCATGGGCTTCATCAATGAAATCCACGAACCCAATTTCTTCTTTGGTGCGGAACGACCGGAGGTCGAGCGCCTGATCATCCCCACTACCTGGCGCGAAAACGGCGTCGGCATCTTCGGCCGCATCGCCGACCGGGTCGAATACCGTGTCTATGTCATCAACGGACTGAACGCTTGCGGCACTGACCGTAAATGTGATGCAGCAGCGGGAGCAAAGGGCTTCAGCAGTGGCGGACTACGAGGTGGGCGCCAAAAGGGAAGTCGAGCGCTTGCAAACGATTTTGCCATTGTGGGGAGGGTAGACGTTGACGTCGCAGCAGGCCTTCTTCTTGGCGGATCGATCTATACCGGCAACTCCGGGCAGGATCAAAACGGGGCAATGTCTGGGCTGAACCTGCCAAATGCACGAACCACTATCTACGAAGTACACGCGCAGTACAGAGGCCACGGTGTGAGTCTGCGTTCTCTCTGGACGGAAGCGTTCGTCAACCAAGCTGGCAAACTCTCGCTTGCCCTTTCTCTGGGCGACGATCCTGCGTTAGGCGGTGGTTCAAAATCTATCGCAAACCATATGCGTGGCTGGTATGTCGAGGGCGCCTACGACATCCTGCCCAGTATTCTCAAGGAGACTCGGATGTCGCTTGAGCCCTTCGTCCGGTATGAGCAGTACGACACTCAGCGCGACGTCAATTCTCGATTCGCCCGGGACAAGAGCAAGGACATCGAGCTCGTTGTCGCCGGCTTGCAATTCAAGCCGATCCCGGAAGTCGTGTTCAAGGTCGACTACCGTCATTTCAATCTTGCCCAGGGTAGTCGTGCGGATGAGGTTCAGGCCTTGGTGGGTTACCTCTTTTGAGAAACCGTCGTGATAGGCGGATAGGGCACCTCAATGCTCGATGGATGAGCCTCGTCTTCGTGTTGATACTCGTGTTCTTCTCGGCCTCGGGTGCGGCCGCCAAGGTCTTCGCGAGTCAGCAGGAAGCCTTGACGGATGCGTTTCCCGATGCCACCCGCATCGAACGGCGGACTCTTCTCATCCGCCGGTCTGATGTCGAGAAGATCGAGGCAATCACGCATGAGAAGCTTGAGTCCAAGATCCTGGTGATTCACAGCGCGTATCAGGACGATCGACTGATCGGAATTGCGCATATCGATGTTCATAATGTGAGAACCAAGCCCGAGGCGTTCCTTGTCGTCCTGACGCCGACCGGGCTCGTGCGCAGTGTTCGAATTCTGGCCTTTCATGAGCCTCTCGACTATCTCCCGACCCCGCGCTGGTATGAACAATTCACGGGTAAGTCAAAAGACGATACGTTTCGCGTGGGCCACGATGTCCATGGCGTCGCCGGCGCAACCCTGTCCGCCCGGGCCGCCGCGGATGGTGTTCGGCGAATGCTTGCGTATTGGCAGGTTCTGCTTCGAACGGCTGAAGTCGAAACTCAAGCGCCCTAGACTCTCGTTTTCACCGACAGAATCGTCGGCGAATCAATGGTTGGCGAGCCCCGCTACCGGAAAAGGATCACGTTTGCGATTTACGGTAACTGGGGAATGGGATCGGAATCGTCTTCTTCAAGTCGTCGTGGTTCTCTATTGCTTCTTCGTCTTCCTATTATGGCTGACGAATTGGATGCTCTACTTCGATTCAATGGATTTCACGACGGCGTCGGTGGTCGACCACTACCTTGGGAATGACGCGGAGTTCCGGGCGGCCCGAACTTATCGGGGGATGGTGGAGACCGCGCATTTCCATCTCTTTGCGATGGGGATGCTGATGATGGTGCTGACGCATCTCGCGCTCTTTGTCCCGGTTCGGACTGAAATGAAGATTATGTTGATCGTTGTCCCATTCTTCTCGGCGCTGGCGTCGGAAGGGGCGGGTTGGCTCGTCCGATGGGGAGGTGCTGGTTTCGCGTGGACCAAGATCGCGGGAATCCTGCTGCTCCAGGGAAGCCTGGCAATGCTTGTCGGAATCGCCCTGTGGTCAGTTTTTGCGGGTAATCAGGCTCGGAATTATGCCGGAGAAGTGGATCCCGATGATGAGGACTGGGATTGAGATTCGGCAGAGTCCCCGGGCCGATCATTTGCCTAATGTTGTTATGCGTTGGTTGTGCGGTGCCAACGATGCCGTTGGGTCTCGGCACGCCCGCGCGAATCGCTGTGTCCGATGGTTGGCTCGCCATGGGCACGTTCTTCGAGATCGAGATTCGCGTCCAAATAGCCAATGAGGCGATCGCGCGAGACTTTATTGCGTGGGCACGCGAAGAGATTCCCAGGCTCGAGAAAGTCTATTCCCGACATGATTCCGATAGTGAACTCGCAGAGTTGAATCGTTCGCTGGCCAGCAATGACATTCTCTCCGGCGGAGCGCGGATCGACGAGGAACTCGAGAGTATTCTCTTTGCTGGAATCGAAGTCTGGGAAGGCAGCGGTGGGGCCTTTGATATGACCATCGGTCCGCTCGTCGAGGTCTGGATCGACGCTGTGGCCGAGGGGCGGTGGCCCTTGGTAGAGGAGCTGCGAGCGGCCAAGGCCAGAATTGGAAGTGAAGGCTTGCTCCTTGTGGGTGCGGGAGCCCTGGAAGCTTTGAAGCCCGGGATGCAGATTGATCTGGATGGCATCTCGAAGGGCGCGGTGCTCGATCAACTTCGTCGTCGATTCGAGAAAGACCTCCCCTATGCCGCTGCGCTATTCAATTTTGGAGAAAGCAGCATCGTGGCGATTGGCGATCCGGACGGAGAGGGCTGGCGACTCGAAATTCGATCAAGGGGGGCGCTCGGCGAGAACGGAAATGTGATCCGTTTGAGAGATCGGGCCCTCGCGGTGAGCTCGAGTCTCGGAACAGTGAGCGAGATCGCCGGAGAGCGAGTCTCGAATATCATCGATCCTCGAACGGGCAGCATTATTCGAGAGGGCGTCGAGGCCATCGTACTAGCCGATCGTGCCGCGCTTTCAGACGGTTGGAGTACCGCGCTTCTGGTCGTTGGTGCAAATCGAGAAGCGCTTCGACTACTCGAGAAAGCTGGGCTCGAAGCCAACGTCCTTGAGAGCACAGGGCGCACTATTTCGACCGAAGGTTGGGAGCAAGCGCTCGCGCAGCCGTGAAGCAGTCGAACCCGACCCGAGCCTCGAGAGTAAAAGCCAAAAGAAGTGTTAGTCGGATCCGTGATCGCCGGCAAGTGCGCAATCGCGCCTTGCTTCGTCACTGCAAGTGCAGTCGAGGCCCGTTCCGCCGCATGATCCCTTGAGAGTGCGATTCGAGAAAATGATCCCCACAGCCATGGCGGCCATGGTGAGACCAAAGATCAGCGCTGTCAGTAGGAAAACCTGCATCGAAGACTCCAGACGGCAAGATGAATGAATCACCGGATGGCGCGAGACTAACTCGGAACGACGAGTCGTGCTTCGTGGGCGGGGTCTCTGTGCCGGTACCACGTTCCGACGCCTCGTGTTCGGTCGGACTCGCGTGTTGGTGGCCGTCCGCGTGGAAGTGAAGGACGCTTCATTCCGGGCTCGACCCAGCTTGCCTCTTCCTCCGCCGAGATGTCGATCAAGAGTTTTCCGCCCGGCTCGTCTACTTCGTAGCGAACGGCTCCGCACAGATACTCGCCTGTCACGATACTCATCGAGTCCCCCCACGGCCGTCGAACTCGATGCACAATCGATCATGACTAGGGATTGATGGCTGGCATTGCTTAGAGGAAGATAATAATTGACCAGACGGATGCGACGAGAAGCGCGAGCGTACTGCCGGCTGCCCCAATCGCGCGAAAGGCGTTGCGCGATTCGTCCGCCCGGTATCCGAAAGCATGGCTGAGTCGGGCGACCAGGAGAACGGAGCCAAGTCCGTGAATGGCGGCATTTCCTACGCCGTTCAATTCGAGTAGTGCAATCAGGATCAGGGTCATCGGCACGAACTCGACGAAATTGGCGTGACGCCTCATGGCCGCAATCACCTCGAGATTGCTGCCATCACCGACCGAAACGTTCGCCTTTCCGCGCACGCGTCCCACGGCGACGGCGATTGCGATAGAGAGTAGACCGAGTAGACCTGCGTAGAATGCTGTAATGGCCGGCATGTATTTTCCTCGTGTTGAAGATTCACGATCAGGATAGTGCGATGGAAGCGCGCTGTCGCTTCGAGATCGAGAAGGCTCCCGAATGCTTCTGGAACTGCTAAAGCGCCATTGGTGCGAGGGTCCTATTGCGAGCCGAGGATGTAGGGACCAAAGACCAGAACGGCGATTAGGGTGGCGGCGATCGCAGCGATAAGCACCGCACCGGCCGCGATGTCCTTGGTGCGACCGATCCCGGGATGGGATTGCGATGAGACGACATCGCTGAGTTCTTCGATTGCCGAGTTGAAACCTTCGGCGCACCAGACTCCCGCGATGGCCAGAATCACGGCGAGCCATTCGCCACGCCCAATTCCGAACGTGAATCCGGCGATGGCGACGACCAGGGTTGCCACGAGATGGATTTGGGCGTTGCGTTCGCTTCGGATCATGAGTCCGATGCCCCGGAAGGCGAACTGAAACGAACGGATTAGTCGGGCTGCTTGATTTCGCATGCTGCGGGACTCGTCTGGCGGTGTCCATCCTCGCGGATGGACAGAAGCGGAGCCATCTACTCTACCAGACTTTCGACCTCGGCCGAATGCTCTGGGTGATCGTTAGGCTGGGCGCCATCGCTGATCGGAAAGAGGGCGTTTCGTCGCTCGGAGATCGTTCCATCTTCCATTCGGAGAAGGACCATTGCGGCGATGTCATGATGCGAGGCCAGCGAGAGCCCGTCGCGTTCGCCGAGCACCATCAAGGTCGTGGCCCATGCATCGGCTTCGGTCGCAGTGCCCGCGAGGACTGTGACGGAGGCGGGTCCGTTTTCGACCGGGCGACCGGTACGGGGGTCGATCGTGTGGGAAACGTGTTTGCCGTTCTCGACGTAGAAGATTCGGTAGTCGCCCGAGGTGGCCATCGCCCGGTCGCTGAGTTCGATCACCGATTGGATGGCGCGACCTTCGACCTGCGGTCGTTCGATCGCCACTCGCCATGGGCCGCCGCTCGGGCGCGATCCCGATGCGCGAAGTTCTCCACCGATTTCAACGAGGTAGTTCTCGAGGTCAAGGTCGTCTAGACCCTCCGCGACATGGTCGACCCCGTAGCCCTTCGCGATTGCGGATAGATCGAGCTCAACTTCCGGATCGTTCTTGGCCAGGAATGGGGAGGCGTCTTCGCCCCCGAGTCCGACACGAATCATTCCCGATCCGACCCGCTTCCGTAACTCCGCGATTTCCTCATCCGTTGGATTGGCTTCGATGCTTGGGCGATAACCGAACCCCCAGAGTGCGACGAGCGGACCGACGGTGAGGTCAAACGCGCCGCCGCTCCAGTTAGTTAGTTGGAGTCCAAGGGAAACGATTTCGGCGGTTTCGCGCGCGATCGGAAAATCGCTGGTTGCCCGATGCGCGTTGAATCGCGCAATTTCGGAATCGGGATTCCAATTCGACATCCATTGATCGATCTCGAGAAGGCGGCGTTCGGTTTCGTCGGCGACTCGTTTCCTCAGATTTTTATCGAGTCCCGGGCCAGCAATCCGAATCTCGTAAGTCGTCCCCATCGTTTGGCCAGAGAGGATGAGGAGGTCGGGCGGGCTGGGCGGATCTGCGAGAAAGAGCCGGTGGACCGAAAGGGCGGTGAGGAGGATGAACGCCACGGCAATCAAACGAAGTGTTCTACGGTCCAGCTCTAAGGCCGGCATAGAGAACTCCAAGGGGTCATCGCGATGGATGACCCTGATGACCCCGATGACTTGGAAGGCTCACCGCCCCAAGAACCGACTTCAAGAACGCTCAGCCAAAGTCGTCGAAGAGAATATTGTCAGGCTCCACGCCCAGGTCCGTAAGCATCTTGATAACGGCATCGTTCATCATGGGCGGGCCGCAGATATAGTATTCACAGTCTTCGGGTGACGGATGGTCTGCGAGATAATTATCGAAAAGGACCTGATGAATGAAGCCCGTGTACCCGGTCCAATTGTCTTCTTCCTGGGGCTCGGAGAGCGCCAGGTGCCATTTGAAATTTTCGTTCTCAGACTGGATCGAGTTGAAGTCGTCGATATAGAATGCTTCTCGGTGACTTCGTGCTCCGTACCAGAACGAGACCTTGCGATCTGCATGCAGTCGTCGGAACTGATCGAAGATATGCGATCGCATTGGCGCCATACCTGCGCCGCCACCGATGAAGATCATTTCATTCGAGGTTTCCTTGGCGAAGAATTCACCAAAGGGTCCTGAGATCGTGACTTCGTCGCCGGGCTTCAAGCTGAAGATATAGGAGGACATCTGGCCGGGTGGGGCATCGGGTAGCCTCGGCGGTGGCGATGCGATTCGGACATTCAGCATGATGATCCCGCGCTCTTCAGGATAGTTCGCCATCGAATAAGCGCGGTCGACCTTCTCCTCGACGGCCGACGTATACCGCCAAACATCGAACTGGTCCCAGTCCGCCTTGTATTCGTCTTCGACGTCGATTTCGCGGTACTGGACGACATGAGGTGGACATTCGATCTGGATATAGCCGCCGGCTCGGAAGGGAACGCTCTCGCCTTCGGGCAGCTCGAGAACCAACTCCTTGATGAAGGTCGCCACATTGTGATTGGAGCGAACCTTACACTTCCATCGTTTGACATCGAAGATCTCCGCGGGGATCTCGATCTTCATGTCCTGCTTGACCTTGACCTGGCAGGCGAGTCGGCATCCTTCCCGCGCGTCGCCACGGTTGATATGTCCGGCTTCCGTCGGCAGAAGCGAGCCGCCGCCTTCGCTCACGTTGACGCGGCACACCCCGCAAGTCCCCTGGCCACCGCACGCGGAGGGGATGAAGATCTGGTTCACCGCCAGCGTATTGAGCAGCGTCGATCCAGCCGGCGTCGTGAGGGCTTTGTCCGGGTCGCCATTGATTAGGATGGTGACGTCACCACTTTGAACGAGCTGTGATCTTGCGGCCATCAGGATCAAGACGAGCGCAAGAATGACGATCGTGAAGCTAGCGACACCGACGAGAATGGTGATCATGGTTAGAGCTGAATCCCGGCGAAGGCCATGAAGCCGACCGACATGAGGCCGACCGTGATGAAGGTAATGCCGAGGCCGCGAAGCGGACCGGGTACGTTGCTGTATCGCATCTTCTCGCGAATGGCGGCGAGGGCGACGACGGCGAGAAGCCATCCGATGCCCGACCCTGCGCCGAAGACCGTGGCCTCGCCTAGCGTGTAGTCTCGTTCTTGCATGAAGAGCGAGGCGCCGAGAATCGCACAGTTGACCGCGATCAGCGGTAGGAACACGCCAAGGGCGTTATAGAGTTCGGGCGAATATCGGTCTAGAACCATTTCGACGATCTGCACGGCGGCCGCAATGGTTCCGATCAGCGTCAGGTAGCTGAGGAAACTCACGTTGACGTCCGGATAGCCAGCCCAGGCCAGCGCTCCGGGCTCGAGCAGCGCGTCCACCAATAGCTGATTGAGCGGGCAGGTAATGCCCAGCACAAACACGACGGCGAATCCCAGGCCCATCGCGGTTTCGACCTTCTTGGAGACGGCTAGGAAAGAGCACATCCCCAGGAAGAAGGCGAGGGCCATGTTCTCAACGAAGATGGCCTTCGTTGCTAAGCTTAAGTAATGCTCCAATGTGGAACTCCTCTTCGATCTGTTCGGGCTTCCAAGTACGCACAGCCCAGATGAAACATCCAATCAGGAAGAACGCGGCTGGTGCGAGCAGCATCAAGCCATTCGGCACATACCAACCCCCCTGATTGACGGTTTGAAGAATCGTGACGCCAAAGACCGACCCGGAGCCGAGCAGCTCCCGGAAGAAGGCGACGGCCATCAATACGACTGAGTATCCGAGTCCGTTCGCGAGTCCGTCGATAAACGAGATGCCGGGGCGATTCTGCATGGCAAACGCCTCTGCGCGGCCCATGACGATGCAGTTCGTGATGATCAAGCCGACGAATACCGATAGATCCTTTGCGATGTCGTAGACGAACGCCTTCAAGATCTGGTCGGTGACGATGACCAGCGATGCGATGATCGTGAGCTGGACGATGATGCGGATGCTGTTGGGGATTCGATTTCGCAAGAGCGAGATGGAGACGTTCGAAAGTGCGGTGACCGCGGTGACGGCGGCGCACATGACCAGGGCAGTCGACATCTTCGTCGTGACGGCGAGCGCCGAACAAATTCCGAGGACCTGTAGGGCGATCGGATTATTGTTGAAGAGCGGATCGATGAGTGCTTCGCGATTCGTGACGTCAGCCATGATTGGTTCCCCTAGACCCCAGCCTTGGCGCGATAACTCGCCAAATAGGGACCAAATCCATTTTCGCCAAGCCAGAAGCGGACGAGTGCAGTGATGCCTCGGCTTGTGATTGTTGCCCCCGACAAGCCGTCGACGTTATAAGGGTCGTCGGCAACCGAGCCCGCGAGCCCCTTCTTGACGCCAATGACCGGCTTACCGCGTTCATTGAAGGCCAGGCGTCCAGGCCACTTCGCTTTCCACCGTGGGTTGTCGACTTCGCCGCCCAGTCCGGGCGTTTCCTTGTGGGAGTAGAAGGTGATCCCGACGATGGTTCGCGCAT